>Ga0209902_100064_pt1 | contig 217131 bp, 156 predicted proteins | sample FECB27metaG_FD_188304 | JGI IMG/M metagenome (GOLD analysis project Ga0209902, IMG submission 188304) | Cyanobacterial communities from the Joint Genome Institute, California, USA - FECB-27 (SPAdes) (version 2) | ecosystem: Environmental > Aquatic > Thermal springs > Hot (42-90C) > Microbial... | reverse complement strand
GATTGGACTTTGATTGATAAAGTTATTGAAACCTGTGCGGGTTTATGGAATTATAAATTAGATGCTTCCTCAATATCAACCTCGCCTCAGCTGGCAACTGATTGACTATCAATATGCAACAAGTCTAATACAAAGTAAGCAAGCGGCACAGGAAGAAATTTTTGAGGCAATGCTGAAGTATAATATGGTAAACAGCATTGAAGTGACTATGAGCCCAAGCCAAACTACTTATAAAGTTGAATTTGATAATTCTCCGAACAAACCAAGCGAATTAAATAGCGAGTATGAAGCGTAACAAGGCTTGCGAACATCCTTCATTACAACCAGCGGCAATCCAACGCGCATTGCCTCAGCGCAATTGCTCACCGTCGAGTGCTTTTGATCTATTATACACCTATTGAAATATGAAGCGACTTGTATTTATATTGTTAATTCTAACCGAAATTAGTTATGCTCAAGGAACAGACAGTTTGGAGTTAGCCAGTAAGGAAGCTTACTATGAGCAAAAAATAGTAAATGAGTTTGTCGTAATAATTGATGGAGTAATTTCTGAAGATAGTCTAGGGGCTGAACTTGAGGAAATTTCAACTATTTCCACGACCCCTCCGATTACTGATGAGGCAGAATTAGGAGAATACGCCTATTTATTGAAAGGCAAGAAGGGGAGGGTCGTATTGACTACGGACAATACGGCCATTGAGGAGTACATCTATCAAAAGGTAAAGAAACTGCCGACTAAGGTTCCTATCGCACTCAACAATCAATTAGTCTTGAGCAAAGCCGATAAAGAACAAAAGCTGTTTCCCATTCATAAAAAGGATATTAAGTCAGTAAAGTATGTAAAACCTGACAGAGCTACTGAAAAATACGGGATGATATTAGTATTTGGAGTGGTGGAAATAGAATTAAAATAAAAGAGAAAAAGTAAGATCGGCGTACAACACCAGGCCCATACGACAACTTGGCCGCTCCAGCGCATCGCCTCACCTCCAGGAGAGCACAACGGCGGCTAGCTTTAAACCTTTAGCCGCAAAAGAGAGATGAAAAACTATATAAAAATATTTCAAGTGTATACATTAGTTGTCATAGCGCTATCCGGTTGCACTGGAACCATGAAGCTAGCAAAAGGAGAAAAGTCACTGCCTAAACTGGAGCGGTATTTCCAGGTGGCGGAAATCGTTTTTTTTGATCAGAGAAAGAATACCTCTGACCAAAAAATGCAGTTGCCTTTTAGTTCTACTCCTTGGAGTTACAATAAACAGATACCTGTTTTAACGGCCGAGCATAAGCAGATATTAGAAACCACTATTAGAGAAAACATCACCGGTAGTGGTACACAAATTAAAGTGGCCATCACAGTGGAAGAAGCTTATAAGGAGTTTTCTGCTACGCTGGTATCAGAAAAAGAGCGAGGTTTTGCGAAGATGAAAGTGGCATTATATAGCTTGGAAACGAATCAATTAGTAGCCGAGGGAAAAGCGAGCAGTAATTTTATTCTGCAATCTATAGATGCAACACCACGAAAGATGGAGAAAGTATACCAGTTGGCTTTGCGGAATGCGGTATATGAGTGTTTGAAAGTTATTAATGAACCATCATTAATTAAATCAAATCAGTCCGTATCGCCCCGCTGAAATGACAGCTAGCTCTTCTGCTGCGTATAATAACTCCACCGTAGCGGGAATAGTTGCGTCAACTGCTGATCGATACCGTTTCCGAACTGAGTGAGGCGTACTGGAGCGCTGGTTGGTATGAAAACATTGAATATGATTTATGGGAATTGCTTCAGTTGCCCTTTGAACAATGGCAGTCATTTTATCAGGAGCGCGCACTACAGGAAGACATTGCTGATTTGATATGGTTACAACAGGCAGCCGGATGCTGGGTGCAATGGGCCGACGAACCTTATCCGGTAGTGATCTCCCTGGAGGAATGGTTGCCCCGTTTTGAAACCTGGCGTGTACAGCAAGAGCAAAAGAGACGGGAGGAAATAAAACCAGAATACCGCAATTACGAATTGGAGCTCAGGGAGTGGGAGAGCACAATTACCCCGGATGAGAAAGAACGGATCAACTATCTCTTGAAATACGGCGCTCCGTACCGCTCCGTCGAAGAGGAGCAAGCCCTGCGTCGCCTTCAGTACACAGAGGCATATTTGGAGAAGTTGGCAGCAAAAGGTGAGTTAACCGAGCATTTTGGCTTTGGAAGCCCGCTAACCGAAACACTGGCGAAGCTATCGCCGGGTGATTTGATTAGGCGCATTGCCGACCGTATCGGGCATGAACACAGTCAGGTATTGTTCAACCATTGTCCGAAATGCGGCAAACTGGCCAGAACGCCTTTCGCACGGCAGTGCCGGTATTGCAACTATGACTGGCATTAAGATGAACCGGCAATCAAATATAGCCCTTGCCATGGGCACTACATCTCAAACGTAAACCAAACAATTCCAAAAGATACCATGCCAGCAGTTCTATTGTTTATGGGCTCTGTAGATTCGGGCTCTCTGCTCATTATCTTGCTATTGCTGCTACTAATTGGCTGGCTATTTTTCCGATTGATTCGCTGGCTGTTGAGCAAGCTGCTGAAAGGACGGAGCCCGAAAACCATCCGGCGGTGGGCAGTGGCTTTATTCATTCTCTTTACCTTAATCTTTGTTGTCGTCGTAGGTAAAACTGTGTCTGACATGCTGATGAATGGATTGGAGATGCAAAGACAAATGCGCAAAGCTTTGGATCAGCATATAAAGAAAATGATGTTGATAGGCAAAACCAAAGAAGAAGTGGTAGGTCTACTGGGAGAAACCGATACTACGTCTAATAAGCTGATCTATGACTTGCCGTCGATGGAGGGCTACGTACTGGAAATTGAGTTCGAAAATGGCCAGGTAGTCAGGTATCAAAAGCAGGAGTAAGTCGTGGTAGCTGGGTGTTGGTAGAAGTCAAAAAGGAAGGTATATCATTGAAAAGAGGGTACATGAAAAAAATACTGGTCACTGGTTCATCGGGACAATTGGGGAGGCAGGTCGTTCTGCAATTGCGAAATAATGGTTACCAGGTGGTCGGCATAGATCTTTCTCCTTCCCCCACTACGGATCAAGTGGTTGACATACGAAAAAAAGAACAGGTCGTCAACGTGACTCAAACCGTGGATGCCATCATTCATACGGCAGCCGTGCACGGTAAGCAGTATGCACTGAAGTTTCCCCGCGAAGCGTTTGTTCAGACCAATATTGAAGGCACTTTACATCTCTTAAACGCTTGCGTAATGCACGGCATCCGGAAGTTTCTTTACACCAGTACAACTTCCATCTACGGAAATGCCATGGTCAACGCACAGGAAGCCGTTTGGGTTGACGAAGATTTGCAGCCCGATCCCAGGGATATTTACGACATCACCAAATGGACGGCAGAACTATTGTGCCGGGATTTCTTTGAAAAAGAAGGCATCGAAACCACTGTGTTAAGGGTGTCAAGGTTTTTGCCGGAACCGGACAATGTAATTGCCATTCATCGCTTGTACCGCGGGCTGGATGAAAAAGACGGGGCCGCAGCGCATCTGCTGGCACTGGAGAAGTCATTCGAACGGTTTGAGATTTTTAATATTTCGGCAAAAAGCCCTTTTCGGAAAGCAGATCTGAAATTGTTAAAAACGGATGCCCGGCGGGTCGTGCTTACGTATTATCCGCAAATTGAACCCGTCTTCGCTGACCGGAAATGGACCTTTCCCGAATCCATTGATCGGGTCTACGCCGTCGATAAAGCGGAACGGGAACTGGGATATAAGCCAAAGTATAATTTTGCAGACTACCTGAATCTACCAATCGGTAAATAGGCATTAAATAGTGTATGAAGATAAACAGTTGAATGACGAACCAAATTACGATAGTGCTGGCCCTTACCTTTGTAATCAACTTGATTACCACGCTATCCTACTCAGTACGGATCGTTGGAATCAGAACGGGGCGGATTGCGATTTCCTTTGCCTTGTTCAATATTTTGGTTTTAATCTCCCGAACCGCCAATGGCTTTCAAGCGCCTCTGCTAGCCAAGACCATTGAAATGGATATTAATCAAGGCCTGCTGGAGAATGTAATGCCCTTCCGCTATATCATTCTTGCCTGCACTATCGCTACCCTGGTGGGCGCTTTTCTGATTCCAACTTTTCAGCGGGTGTTGTCTAAGGCCGTCCTTCAGTTCAGTGTTCATAAATTCGTCCCCAAACTCTTGTTTCACGGCTTTTCTAAAGCGGGTATTCTGCATTTTAAAGAAAGCCTGGCTATTCCGGCTCGGACAAACCTAAGTCAACTCCAGTTGGATAGGCAATTTCCCTGGGGTATCTTCTTAATGAATGAATGTGGTCGCCGTCGCCATTGTTACCATCGGCGTATTATCAGCAGTATACGCTGGCTATATCACGTCCGAATACCGAACCACGGCCAGTAGTCTATCGGCTTTCATTAATGGTCTTGCCACGATTTTGATGTTTACGTTTATCGACCCGCATCTTTCGGCAATGACCGATGATGTAGTGATGGGTAAGTGCTCAGAGAATACGTTTCGGAAATACTTGATTTATATGGTGGCGGCCAGACTGTTGGGTACACTACTGGCTCAGGCATTCTTTCTGCCTTGTGCTGAGCTCTTGGCCCAAATTGCTAAAATGATGTAAAAAGCAGCTACCAACACCCGCTACAACGCCTACCTGTTTTTCCTCACCGCAGGGAAGATTGGTAGTGGCTGATGTAAATTGAGTAATGATGACAAAGATACTGTTGCTGAGTTCCCTGATCGGATTGATGACCTATGTTTTGACGGGTTATTGGACATCGGGCTTAAATCCACTCCTGAGTTCCATAATCTCCATCGGTTGTGTAACCATCTTAATCATATCACTGATCATCAGTATCAAAAGGATTGTCAGGTTCACTGAAATGAAATGGAAACTGATAGGAGTGGTGCTGCTGGGAGTTGCTTTGCTACTTCCTTTAATCTGAGTCAGAAACGAAATGAAGCAAAACAGTGATTCTTTCCCCAGAAGATAAGCATCTGTCGGCTATTAGCTTGAAATGAAAAAGCGCCCGTTACTAATCCTGATTCATCAGGGTTAGTAACGGGCGCCTTTGCGTTGTTTCCAACCGCATCAGGCGTCGCCCATCATCAGGCCTTCGATGGTGTGCGCCTGCACGATGGGCTCCAACCGATCGACCAGCCGACAGGTGAGGTGTTGCTTCAGGCGCTCCGGCAGGGTTTCGTAATACGCCTGGGTAATCTGCAAATCGTGGCGTTCGGCGTTGTTGGCCGTCGGCGCATCGACGCCCAGCACCAGGGCCGGCCGCGGCTGGTTGGAATGGTTGGCCGTGCCCCGGTGAATGGTCAGGGCCGAACGGGCTGAAATGTCGCCCATTTTGGGCATCTTCCGCTGGGCCAGCCTTTCGTAACGCGCGTAGGCAGATTTGGGCGGAAACATGCCGTGGTCGAAGCCGATGGGAAAATCCCACTGCGTGCCCGGAGCGATTTCGAACGGGCCCATGTCTTCGTACACGTCTACGGTAGTGAGGTTGAAGGCCAGCGAATTCAGCCTCCGGCCGGTGAGCGTATCTTCCGGTGCCGGGAAGTCACGATGCCAGGGTTGGTCCAGCGCTCCTGGATTGGGCACGTCGAATCCGATTTCTACAATTTTGTATGCCGGACCCAGCACCGCTTCGCAAACCGTAGTGACCCAGGGGTGGGTAGCCAGTTCCACGAAGCCGCGGATGTCTTCTGGGTGGATTTCCACGTAGTAGCGGTTTTTGCCCCGGCCCACGGCTCCGCCCGGACGTTTCAGGGCCTCCGCGAACAAAATGGCCAGGTCTTCGTGCAGCTGTTGCGCCCATTCGCGGCTGAATGCTGCCTTTAAGGCAATGATTCCGTCCCCGTATAACCCGCCCATGATCTGTGCAATGTCGTAGTCGGCTGGCGTAGGTTCGGCTTTCATTCCCTCCTGCGTGGCTTGTTCCCTTGCCGGATCAGCGTACTGTCCCCGGGTAGTCGCCGGCTCATGGTTATTCATTCCTTCTGTCATAGCTATGGGTGTTTGTATTGATGAATAGTTAGCAAAAGGGCTTTGGTTCCCTTGTTCGTTTCTGGTTACTTAACGGCTACAATGCGTCGGCAGTCAGGCAGAAGGCGTTTTTAATTCAGTGTGAGGAAGGGAAAGTATGAGTTCAATGCAATTGCCTTGATTAAAATACGACAAATGAATTAATTTGTCGTATTATTATTTATAAATTTGTTGATTTAATTTAAAGTCGCTTTTCTCCATTCACCAATACATAATTGCGGAGGCGCTTTTAAAAATAGTAGCTCATTGATCATTTATATGCACAGCGTATTTCGTATTAAAACCCGTCTGATTTCGTTGGTTCTTTCTGCGATATACGTTGGAATGGCAACGTTCCGGTATTACACCTTTAAATCGTACGATTATCACTTTTTTGCCCCCTTCGATGACTTTTTTCAGCCTGGCTGGGGGCTGGCATACGTCTTATCTTTTGCCAGTCACGATGAAGGAGACCAAATTATGTTGGTTTGGTCTATCATAGGTCACGTATTGTCTTTTATTCTATTTTGGGGGATAATTCATTTATTGATCATAGCCATCAGAAAAATAAGTAATGGATTGCTGACCTGATTTTAACCATACTTCTGGTCAAGCAGCCACGTATTCTCTTTTTGATAGCCGAAAATTTTTCAAATGAGAACCAATGCGCCTCCTTTTGTTATGGCTGGTTTTGATGTTGCATACCTGATTTCCACTGCGTCCGATTGATTTCCCAATGAGAAAATTAACTTATACTTTACTACTGCTGGCAGCCATTATTGCTTTTATGGTGGGTTTTAAGCAAGCCCAGCCTCATTCAGCCCAGAAAAATATGATCATCGTCATTGAAGGAGGTGGCTCGGACAAGAAAGTGCACATCAGTGTAGAAGGTGCCAGCTATCAACGCAAATCGATCAAGGGAGCGGATGACTTTGATTATACCCAGGTCTGTACGCTGATTCGTCAGTACGAAACGGAAGGATGGCAGATCAAAGAAAGTAATTTATCGAAAAGTACGGTGGAAGATCCCGGATACCGCCCCGACCATTTCAACGTACTCTATTTTCGGCTAACCAAATAAGCATTCGGCATTAAGCGAAAACTCCTGCTGTTTAGCCGTAACTATCCCTCTCTTCGGTTTCCCTCATAAACTGAAGGGATGTGGCATATTCTTTTCCCTTAAATGCAACAAAGTTGCATTTAAGGGAATTTTTTTATTTGCTTTGTTATTATAAAACCGATGTCCATTTCCCGGAGACAAAAGATGCACCGCAATGCCGGGGTGGCCTTACCTGTTTCAAAATACATATTTAATCCATCGAACGTATGACGCATACTTCCTTTGACGCAGTTATCGTAGGCGGCAGTTACGCCGGCCTTTCAGCCGCCATGAGCCTGGGGCGGGCACTCCGCCGGGTACTGATTATCGACAGTGGCCTTCCCTGTAACCGGCAAACGCCCCATTCGCACAATTTCATCACGCACGACGGAGAGAAGCCCGCCGCCATTGCGGCCAAAGCCCGGGAGCAGGTTTTGCAGTACCCGACAGTTCGCCTCCTGAATGACAAAGCCAGCGGAGCCGTGAAAACGGAAACCGGATTTGAAGTACAAACCCAGGGGGGTGAAACGTTTACCGCCCGAAAACTGCTCTTTTCCACCGGCCTCCGTGACCTGATGCCGGAAATAGAGGGCTTCGCCGAATGCTGGGGCGTTTCCATTCTGCACTGTCCGTACTGCCATGGCTACGAATACCGGAGCGAAAAAACGGGCATCCTGGGCAACGGAGAAATGGGTTTTGAAATGGTGAAGCTGATTTTCAACTGGACGTCTCAGCTGGTTCTGTTTACCAACGGCGATTCGACCTTAACACCCGCACAAACCGAACAACTGTACCGGAAGGGGATCCGGATCGTGGAGAAAGAGATAGGGGCTTTTGCGCACGAACGGGGACAAATCCGGGAGGTGGTATTCAAAGATGGCAGCCAGGAAAACATCACGGCACTGTACGCCCGGACTGCCATGCAGCAACACTGCGATCTGCCCTTTCAACTGGGTTGTGAACTGACGGCGCAGGGCTTGCTCAAAGTAGATTTTCAGAAAACCACGGTGCCCGGGATCTACGCAGCGGGCGATAACTCCAGTCCGCTCCGTTCAGTGGCTAACTCAGTGGCCGCAGGTATGTTTGCCGGCGCCATGTTGAACAAGGAATTGCTGGAAGAAGACTTTGCGAAAACGGATGTTGAAGAACGACGCACCCAGGTTGTGGTAAGCTAAGTGACTGGGCGTGTTCCTACTTATTATATACGTGCCAGGTGCTAACCGCCTGCTTAGCTTATCAACAACACCGCCACTTCGTCGCCGATGGTGCTGGCCAGGGAAACGCCCATGCCGTTACAGGCAAATCCGACGATAATGCGGGGACTCACTGCGCGCACGATGGGTAGTTTATCGTCGGAAAAGCCCATAATGCCCGACCACCGCCCTTCGATTTCAAAGGTCTGACCGGGAAGAATCACTTCGCGAAGCAGGCGTTCTAGTTGGGTCAGGATGGTGGCGTTTTCTTCGAATCGGGTAGAGGTTTCCTCTTCGAAAGCCAGGTTGCGGCCCCCACCGAACAACACGCGCTTGCCGACGTTCCGGAAGTAGTAAAAGCCTTCGTCGAAGTGGAAAGTGCCTTCCCAGCGAAGGCCGTTCAAGGGCTGGGTAATGAGCACCTGTCCCCGGCCAGGACGGATGCAAAGTTCGGGCAGCAGGGCAGGGGTGAAGGCATTGGTACAGACGGCTACTTTTTGGGAACGGAACGTCACTGATCCCCGGTCCGGCTCCTGGACGATCACCGACACGGAAGCGGCGTTTTCTTCCAGCGCCGTTACTTCCGCCCCGGTACGGATGTCAACGCCTTTTTCCTGTGCCATTTGCCATAACGACCGCATGAGTTTACCGGTGTGCAGGTGCCCTTCGTACGGATTCTCAACCAGACTGCGCACCCGTTGGGGGTTGAAACCGAACATATCCAGTAATTCGCGGTGCTCCCGGTACACCCTTTCCGGATAAAACGCCCGCAGCAGTTCGTTGGCTTTTTCTATTTTATCCAACGCGGGCATTTCCCGATCAGTAATCAGTTCGTAACCCCCTACGGCCTGGTAATCCATTGCGGCATCGCCCAGCCTTTCCCGCAGCAGATGCAGTCCCCGGATGCGTTTTTCCACCACGGCCAGTGTCTGGTCCGGCCCGTTGCGTTCCAGGTCGGAAAGGATTTCGGTGAGGGAGCCGAAGCAGGCGAAACCGGCGTTGCGGGTGCTGGCACCGGTGGGAAAAAGGCCGCGTTCCAGCAACAGTACCGAAAGGTGAGGTGCCTGCTCTTTTAGCGAAATGGCCGTCGACAGGCCTACGATGCCCGCCCCAATGACGATGGTGTCGTAGTGCAGAAAGGAGTCGGTTTCCCAGAAACTGAGCATGAGCGTAGGGTAGGAGGCTGGTTGATGTGAGGCGAAATTAGCCAGAAAATCAGGTTTGCGGAAATGATTCTCCTGCCTTTTGGGTATGCATAAAGGAGTCAATATGAACCGTAGGAACACGCCTTGAGGCGTTTTCCTACTTATTGAAGTCAAGGCGTGTTGCTACGGGATCTCAACGTGAGGGAGCCAGTACGTCCAGGTCGTATTTGATCACGTAGAGATAGTTTTCGTTCACCCGTTTGCCGTCCAGTTCGAGGGTTTCGCTGCCGGTACTGGCTTTGCTGCTGATCTTAGCTAAGTCGTCAGTGTCGTAAAAGTGAAGTTTGCCGCCCAGGTCGTCGTTGGTCGATACGTTCATCTGTTTGGTCATAAAGCCGTTGTAACCCGCCACGTCCAGCGATTGGGCGATCAGCTCCAGGGGCGGCAGGTTGCGGTCGTTGTCGAACCGGCGCATACTCAGTGCTTTCGGGTAGCGCTCCGAATGGCTGTAGCGGCGTACCTTGTCCATCTTCCGTTCGCCCTTGAAGTCGTCTATTTCCAGTAATGAAAGGGCCGCGATCACTTTGCCGCCTTTGGGAATGTGCACGCTGATCTTTTCAAATTCGCTGGCTGGTATCCGGGTGTCCTGCCCGATGGTACGCGTTCCCCAGAATCCGTTATTGACCGCTACCAGGTTCCCTTTTTCATCGTAGGCGTTAAGGGTGTACACCAACGTCAGTTCGTCGCCGTCCTGGCTTCCCAGCACGCCTTGCTCCTGCACACTTTTGGCGTATAAGGAAGTAACCTCCAACTGCACCCGCTTGTCGGGCAGGTAGCGGTCGGCGCCGGTTTTGGATACGGTACAGGCACTGAGTGAAATGAAAAATAGCGGGATGAAGAAAAGGTGCTTGAAGTTCATCAATGGTAAAAGAAATGGTTGATTGGGTATACAAACGGAATAATGACTGCGCAGGATGAAAAAATAATTATCTTGATGAAGCGTAGAGCAGTGAGTTGGCCGATAGGGAGTTTGTCGTTGCTCTTTGGCTCCGGAATCAGAAACGGGTTATTCCAATCTTAACCGTTTCTTGATGTTGGCTTCATTTCTTTTGCCGGGGCAATACAGACCTTTGCCGGTCGCTTCTTGCTTCCGGCATTTCGCTGTGATGCAGTCCTTTAAATCCCTTTTCTATTGAAAACCAACCGACTACAGCGCTGGCAAATCACGACGGCCCTGAGCCTGTTCGTGGGTTACAGTGGCTATTACATCTGCCGGTCTAACCTGTCAGTCGTTACGCCCATGCTCATCCGGGAGTTTGGCAGCCAGGGCATAGACAAAGCCGTGATCGGACAGATTGCTTCCCTGGGCCTGGTGTGCTATTCGTTTGGGAAAGTCATCAACGGCGTGATAGGCGATCTGGTGGGAGGGAAGCGGATTTTTCTCTTCGGCATGCTGGGTTCGGTGCTGGCGACGGTGCTCTTTGGCCTGGGTACCAGCGTAGCCGTATTGTGGGTGGCCTGGGCTGCCAACCGACTGATCCAGTCGATGGGCTGGGGCGGCCTGATCAAGACCACGGTCAACTGGTTTTCCTATAAGTCTTACGGCAAAGTGATGGGCTGGCTCAGCCTGAGTTACCTGTTTGGCGACATCCTGGCCAAGCTGATACTGGGGCAGCTGCAGAAATGGGAGATGGGCTGGCGGGGTATTTTTCTGGTGGCGGCGGCCATCCTGGCGGGTATTTTTATCGTGGAGTTATTTGTCCTGCGGGAGAAGCCGGAAAACGTGGGACTGGAAGCGCCCCCGCAGAATCCGCGCCACCTGTTCAAGGACAGTGAGGAGCCCGAAGGCAAACCCGAAAGTGTGATGGCGCTGCTGAAGCCCTATTTCAAAAGCTTTTCGTTTATGCTGATGCTGGTGATGTCCTTTGGTTTTACGGCCCTCCGGGAGACGTTCAACTTCTGGATGCCCACTTACCTGTTCGAAGCCGGGAACGTATCTGAAGGGGGGGCTTCCCAGTTGAGTGCCCTGTTCCCGATTTTCGGCATGGTATCCATCCTGGGTTCCGGCTATCTTTCTGATCTCTTGATGAAAGGGCAAAGAGGACTGATTTTGCTCATTTCCGGCACTGCCCTGACGGGTGTCCTGTTGCTGATGGGACTGGGAATGGCCGGCCCCTGGCTTTCTCTGGTACTCATATCGCTGGTGGGCTTGTTTCTGCTGGGGCCGTATTCCTTCCTGGCCGGTGCCATGTCGCTCGATGCGGGTGGGCGAAAGGGATCGGCGACGGCGGCCGGGCTGGTCGATGCGGTGGGCTACGTGGGCGGTACGGTAGCGCTCTGGCTCACGGGCTGGCTGGCCGAAGGAAGCGGCTGGAACAAAGCATTTATGTCGCTGGCCGTGATTGCCGGACTTACCGCCGGAGCCGCCCTGATTTTTTACCTGACCCAGGAGCGAAAGGCCCTGAAAACACCGGTGGAGGTCACGCCTTCTGTTTACAAATAATCAACTTAATTAACCATTTTTTCGAGCGGGGTAAAATCCACCCTGGTACTTGTTTTAAGCGGCCAGAGCTGCTATATATGAATATATAATGAATTGACTTGAATTTATTTGGAGTGATTTTTTATTTTCGTTTCTCACCCGAACTTGATTCTTTCGTGGCAGGAATGGAATAATTTACCTAAAGGAAACAAAAATTAAAGATTCATTAACAATTATATAACCACCCGCCCTAGGTCGTTTGTATAAAAACGTAGCACATTTGTTGCGTAAACCAGACACAATAGACTAGAAGAACAAGCGTGGGCAGTCCTCTTTTTCTGCACCAGAAAAATGATTCGCCCCATCATCAACCCAATCTCAATCGCATTTCAACGGATTGCCCGCTTCGGTATTTAAAACGAACGCATGGGAAAGGTATGCCTTTTACGACCCGCAATCGAATGTGTTCGAATGGGATTTACCGGAATCCGGCTGCCACCTCATAACCAAACAAAAGATAAGCACCGGAGGCTAAGTTGGCATGAGCTTCCGGATGAAGGGTCGCTTACGGTCAGGTATTCGCTTTCTACTTACGCAAACACTTTGTTTCAAGCCTTTATCGTCTAATCTAAACCAATTCATTTATGACAATTCATTTACCAAAAGCCATGTTCCCGGATAAGCAACCGCTTCTTGTCCTCTTCGTGGCCATTTTCATGCTGGCTGCGTTCAGTGAAACGGCCTTCGCCCAGGGCCGTTTGCTCGGGGGCAAAGTGACCGATGGGGCGGATGGAACGCCCATTCCGGGCGTAAACGTCATTGTAAAAGGAACGACCCTGGGAACGGCTACGGATGCAAAAGGGGCGTATGAAATCAACGTTACACGGGAGAATCCGGTCCTGGTGTTTTCGGCCATTGGCTACGCTACCCAGGAAGTCGCGGTGGGTAACCAGACTACTGTCGACATAGCGCTTCCGGTAGATACCAAGCAGCTTTCGGAAGTAGTGGTAACGGCACTCGGGATTGAGAAACAGGAAAAGGAGCTGGGTTACGTGACCCAGAAGATCAGCAGTGAGGCACTCACCCAGGCCCGGGAAACCAACGTAGTCAACCAGTTGGCAGGCAAAATTGCTGGCGTAACGGTAGTTGGCAGTCCGGCGGGCGTGGGGGCTTCTTCGCGCATCACCATCCGGGGTGAACGCTCACTGAATATCAACGCCAATCAACCGCTTTTCGTAATCGACGGGTTGCCCATCAACAACAATTTTGTGGGCTCATCGGGGCGCAGCAACCAGGACGCTGATTATGGCAACGGCGCCGGTTTTATTAATCCCGACGACATTGAAAGCATCACGGTACTGAAGGGAGCCAACGCTTCCGCCCTGTACGGTTCGCGGGCGGCCAACGGCGTGATTGTCATTACCACCAAAAGCGGAAAGGGCACCAAGGGCATCGGCGTGACCGTTAATTCCAACACCACCTTCGAAACGCCCCTGCGCTTGCCCGATTTTCAGAACGTATACGGGCAGGGATCCGGGGGAGAATTCGGCTTTAAAGATGGCTCCGGCGGTGGTCTGCGCGATGGGGTAGACGAAAACTGGGGTCCGCGAATGGAAGGTCAGCTGCTGGTGCAGCACGATTCGCCCACCGACAAAGGCTTCCGGGCGGGCGACACCCGGGTGCCGGGCGGACCGGGCACTGCCACGGCTACTCCATTCCAGGCGCATCCCGATAATGTGCGCGATTTCTTCCAGACCGGACAGACCTATACCAATAACGTAGCCCTCACCGGCAGCAACGATTTCGGTGACTTCCGCCTGTCGTACACCAATCTGAACCAGAAGGGCATCGTGCCGAACACCGACCTGAACCGAAATACTTTTTCCTTCAACGGGGGCTATAAGCTAACCAAAAAACTGACTGCCCGCGCCAACGTAAGCTACATCCGGAGCAACAGCGGTAACCGGCCCAACCTGAGCTACGGTACCGAAAACATTATGTACCTGTTCAACTGCTGGTTTGGTCGCCACATCGATATCAACAGCCTGCGGAATTACTGGCAGCCGGGTCTGGAAAACATTCAGCAGTACAATTTCAACTACAACTACCACGATAATCCCTTCTTCAACGTCTACGAAAACACCAATGCCCAGGACCTGGACCGGATCATTGGTAACATCACCCTGTCGTACCAGTTTACTGACTGGCTGACTCTGCAGGCCCGGACGCAAGTGGACTTCAACGACGAACTTCGCACCCGGAAGCGGGCCTTCAGTACCCAGCGCTATCCATTCGGCTCGTACCGGCGGGAAACGGTTAAAACCCTGGAGCGAAATACCGACCTGCTGCTCTTACTGAACAAGAACCTGAGTGAAGAATTCTCATTCAACGCTACGCTGGGCGGCAACCAACGGGTCAATACGTATGATTACCTGGACGTATTTGCACCCCGCCTGACCGTGCCGGGCGTATACAGCCTCAATAACTCCCGCGATCCGCTGCAGTATTCACAGACTATCAACGAAAGAAGGGTCAACAGCCTGTTTGCTTCGACACAGGTAGGTTACCGGAACTTCCTGTTCCTGGATCTGACTGCCCGCAACGACTGGTCCAGTACGCTTACCTTGCCCAATGGGATGGTCGGAGATGCGAAGAACTCCTACTTCTATTCTTCGGCTGCGGTGAGTGCGGTGCTAAGTGATGTGATTCGCTTCCCCTCCGCCATCTCTTTCGTGAAACTGAGAGCCGGGGTAGCGCAGGTAGGAAACGACACCGAACCCTATTCCTTTACCCAACCATATGAACCGAAAACGCCTTGGGGAACAACTCCTACGTTTGGGGAAGCAGACAAGATTCCTAACCTGAACTCTTTACCAGAAATCAGTACTTCGCAGGAGTACGGCTTAAACGTGAAGTTTCTCAATAACCGGATCGGGCTGGATGTGACAGTTTACCGAAATGATAGCCGCTTTCAGATTATTAACAATCGCCTGTCTCCTACAACGGGTTACAATAGTGTAGTACAGAACGCCGGTAAGATCCGCAACCAGGGTGTAGAAGTGATGCTGAATCTGGTGCCCTTACAGTCAGCCAACCGGAACTTCCGCTGGAGCGTGGACGTCAATTTCTCTTCCAACCGGGGTAAGGTCATCGAACTGGCCGAGGGCATCCGGAACTACCAGCTGGCCGACCGTTACTTCTCCGTGGAAGCCCGCGTCGGGGAGCGCATGGGCGATATGTACGGCTTTGGCTACCAGCGCGTCAGCAGCGATCCCCAAAGTCCGTATTACGATCCAACGGGGCAGAACGTAGGTCAGATCGTCGTAGGCACCGACGGGCGTCCCGTTGCCACGGCCTCTACCATCAACCTGGGCAATTACAATCCGGACTGGCTGGGCGGCGTGTACAACACGTTTACCTACAAAAACTTCAACCTGGGCTTCCTATTCGATATCCGTCAGGGCGGCAAGGTGTATTCGCACACGATGGTCGTAGGACGCGAAGGTGGACAATTGGCTGAAACCCTGGAAGGCCGCGCCAATGGATATGACCTCTCATTGCCTGGCAATGGGGTGTACGCTCCGGGGGTAGTCGCCGTAAAGAATGCCGACAACAGCAACAGCTTTCACGTGAATGGCAGCCAGCCGACCGATCGCGAACTGACCGCCCGGGAATGGCACACGGCTTTCACCCTGGGTCGCCGGGTACTGGAAGGTGCCATTTACGATGCTTCGTTCGTGAAACTGCGCGAAGTCAAGATCGGCTACACCATTCCCGATCGCCTGATGGGCCGCCTGCCTTTCCGGGGCGTGAGCATTTCGCTGGTAGGACGCAACCTGGCGCTGTGGACCAAGGTGCCGCACATCGATCCGGAAACTTCTTCGGTAGCCGGCGGCACGGTGATTCCGGGTGCTGAATCGGTGGCCATTCCTTCTACCCGCAGCATGGGCTTCAACCTGAGCTTTCGCCTGTAATTTTCTTCTGACCCAATTCCTGATCATCAAATACTCAGTTATGAAAAAGCTTTTAAACTTCAGATTGCTTCTTCTGTCGTTCGGTTGTCTGGTGTTGCACGCCTGCACCACTGACTTTGAGGAAATCAACACCAATCCCAACGTACCCAATACTGTTACGCCCGACCTGCTGCTGCCCAACATCATCCGCGGTGCAGTCAATCAGGTCACGAACGAATCCTGGGGCATCGGCAACATTGTGGTGCAACACACGGCCAAAATCCAGTTTGTGAACGAAGACCGCTACCTCTGGGGGGAACAAAATGGCATCTGGATCACGATGTACAACACCCTGCGTGATGTAAACAATATGTACCAATTTGCCTCTAAAGCAACCCCGGTGCAGAAAAATTACCAGGGCATTGCCCTCATTATGCGATCCTGGATGTTTTCGGTGCTCACCGATGCCTACGGCGACGTGCCCTATTCGGAGGCCATCAAGGGAAAGGACAAAGTGTATTTTCCCAAGTACGACAAGCAGGAAGACATTTACGCTGGCATCCTGGCAGATCTGAAAGAGGCCAACAGCCTGCTCAGCACAACCAATGAAACGGTCAGCGGGGACATTCTGTTCGGTGGGAACATTGGCAGATGGAAGAAGCTGGCCAATTCGCTGCAATTGCGTTACCTGATGCGGATCTCCAACAAGAAGAACGTCAATGCCGATATGCAGGCCATCCTGGCGGATCCTGCCTCGACTCCCATCTTTGAAAGCAATGCCGACAACGCCGCGCTGAAGTACCTGCCCGCTCCGCCCAACAACTTCCCCCTCTACAACAGCCGGGTGGGTTCTTTCGATGAATTCAGGCTGAGCAAAACCCTGGGCGACAAATTGCTGGCCTTTAACGATCCCCGCCTGCCCATCTTTGCCCGGCCTACGGTGGCATCGGTGGCGGCCGGTAACCCGCAGTACGTGGGCGTGCCCAATGGCCTGGACGACGTGTCGGCCCTGCAGTACAACGGCGGTGTACAGAACATATCGCGGGTAGGAGCGGTGTATTACATCGATGGCTTCGGGACCCCCGGCGATCGGGAGTTGAACATCGCGAAAGGCATCATTATGAACTTTGCCGAACTGCAGTTTATCCTGGCCGAAGCAGCGCAGAAAGGAATGATTTCTACCAGCACAACCGCCAAAGAGTACTACGAAAAAGGAATAACGGCTTCCTTTGACTATTACGGCCTGGCGGTACCCAATGGATATCTGGCTCAATCCGGGGTGGCTTTTGAAGCCGGTAAGGAACTGGAGCTGATTGGTACGCAGAAATGGATCGCTTTCTTCTATTCCGGTCTGGAAGCCTGGTTCGACTGGCGGAGGACGGGTTTCCCCGATCTGAAGCCCGGGCCGTCCAACCTCAACGGCAATAAGATTCCGGTGCGTTACATCTATCCGGGCAATGAGTTCTCCCTGAATTCCACTGCCGTAGCGACTGCCATTCAGACCCAGGGGCCGAACGATATCAATACGCCGGTATGGTGGGATAAGTGAGCCATTAACTTCTTCTGAATCCCATCGCTGGTATGCAGGAGTGTGAGTCGGGCGACACCGCCAGGCATGTATGCGTCTGTGATTTAGCGATAAACCGAAAAGCTGCCGGTAAATACTCCGGCGGCTTTTTTATACCTTATACCCAATAGCCATTACCTTTTCTATTCATCGTTATGAGAAAAAATATCCTCCTCTGTATTCTGCTGCTGCTGAGCCTCGCGGCGGGGGCGCAAACGAAGAAAACCCGGACCGAAAACCTGGTGATCGTAACTCTGGACGGTATGCGCTGGCAGGAAGTTTTTAACGGGGCCGACTCTTCACTGTTTAAGAAAGAAAGCCATTTCAAAGACCCGAACGGACTGGCTAAAACCTTTTGGAAAGATCAGCCCGGAGAACGCCGCAAAGTGCTCATGCCCTTCCTGTGGGAAACCATTGCTGCCAAAGGGCAGATCTACGGCAACCGCGAAAAAGGCAATCTGGTCAATGTGTCGAACGACCAGTGGTTTTCGTATCCGGGCTACAACGAAATCCTGACCGGAGCGGCCGATCCGAAAGTAAACAGCAACGACAAAAACTACAATCAGAATACCACGGTGCTGGAGTTTATCAACACACAGCCGGCTTATAAGGGAAAAGTGGTTGCCTATGCATCGTGGGACGTATTTCCCTACATCATCAACGACAAGCGCAGCGGGGTAAAAGTAAATGCCGGTCTGGAAAATGCCAGTGGAAAAAACCTGAGTACGCAGGAGCAGTGGCTCAACGAACTGATGCCACGGGTGCCCAATCCGCTCGGCGACGTGCGGCTGGATGCCTTCACCTTCCGCTATTGCATGGAAAACCTGAAGAAAAGCCAGCCCAAAGTGCTGTTCCTTTCTTTCGACGAAACCGACGACTTTGCCCACGCCGGCGAATACGGCGCTTATCTGCACTCCGCCCGGAATGCCGATCATTTTATCGCCGAACTCTGGAAATACCTGCAAAGTCAGCCCATGTACAAGGACAAGACAACCCTGATCATCACGACCGACCACGGTCGGGGCAGCGCCAAAGATGATACCTGGAAGGATCACGGACAGAAAATCGCTGGTGCTGACGAAATATGGATGGCAGTGATGGGACCCGATACGCCCGCCAGCGGAGAGATGAAAACTTCCGGACAGTGGTACCAGAACCAGCTTGCCCGCACTGCCGCCGCTTTCCTGGGCCTGGATTTCAGCAACGGCGGCAAAGCGGGTCAGATAATTGCTCCGGCTTTTAACAGTAAACAATAAACAATGAACGTGTCGGTCACTGAGCGGAGTCGAAGTGCCCGACACGTTTACCCACCCAAAGATTCCACCTTATTTTCAGTAAACAATGATTGATGAAGAGCGGGGAGTGAGAAGATGGCTAAATAAAAGGTAGCAAACCCGTCAGGTTTTCAAAACCTGACGGGTTTGGTTTCTCCGAAATGGGCTTTTTGGAATCAACTGACGCGCTGCACGAGCAGGGCTTTTTCAACTAAGTACCGGTGAAAAGCCGTGAGAGAGGGAAGCAATCCATCGTTGAGGTAGGGCGCTAGTTGGGCTTCGGTGTGCGTTCCGTTGGTCAGACCCAGGCTCAGTGCTACGCCCGCCCGTTTGCCCGACTCCAGGTCCGAAGGTGTATCGCCGATGTTGATAACGTTGTGTGGGTCGGTGACGCCGAAGGTCGCCATGGCTTTCTGAATCATGAGCGGGCTGGGGCGACCTTCTTCCACTTCGTCGCTGGCGATGGAAAGGTCAATCAGCGAAGTTTCGTTGCCCCGGTAGGAGGCATCCAGGCCCTGATCCCAGCCCAGGCGTTGCAAAATTATGTTGACCACCTGTCGGTAAAAGCCCGTGGTGAGTGCAATTTTTACACCCTGGTGCTTCAGGTAGGCAAACAGTTCGAGACAACCCTCGGTCGGAAGTACTTCCTGGGTACGGTAATGGGTTTCCAGGATCTCTTTGAACACTTGGTAAGAATGCTCCACTTTCTGATCCAGATCGGGAGCCTGATGGCCCAGTTGTTCGCTCCAGAGCAGTTCAAATACAAAGCGTTTGGCCAGCCCTTGCACGGCTAGAATACGTTCGGCTGAAGCCTTGAGGCCGGTTAGGGCAGCGGCCTGCGCAAAACAGGTTTCTACTTCTTTCTGGTCGCGGACGGTGGTTCCGGCCATATCGAAAACAACGAGTTGAAGCTTCATAATAGGAGGGATCGGGGTGATGTTTGTTTACAAATATGAAACAAATATAAACAATGAGATGGCTCAGTAAAGAGAAAGAACGGATTTTTTTGTTTATTGCTGCCTCACTACTATCGGATGAAACACGACAAATTAAGCCTGATCGGATTGCGAATCCTGGAGATTCGGAAAGAAAAGAAAATGAGCCTGCGTGAACTGGCCAAGCGAAGCAAACTGTCACCCGGGCTGATCTCCAAAATTGAAAATTTCCGAACCATTCCTTCTCTGTCGGTGCTTATTGACATTGCCAACTCCCTGGAAGTCGACGTGGCCGTGCTGGTGAAAAACATCAACGGCGAAAGCGAAGCCCCTTACCTCCTGGTTCGGTCAGGAGAAGGGGCCATTGAGAATCGGGAAGATTCCAAAGGCCTGCTGTACCGCTACTTGCTTTCGCAAAACCTCTCCAACTACAGCCTGCGGGTCAACGAAGTCACGATTCAGCCCCATACCAAACGCAAGCCGGTTTCCACCAACGCCCTGGAGTTGATTCACGTGCTGGAGGGCGAACTCAGTTACGGATTCAAGGAAGAGCAGATATTCCTCTCGAAAGGAGATACGCTCTATTTTGACGGGGCACTGGCGCATTCGGTTCAGAACGGGAGCGAAAAAGTGGCCCGTCTGCTCAAGATTTATCTTTTCCGGCACCTGGAGTAAAGCAGCAGCCGGGATAAAATTAACACAACTTTCACGCGGGTTTATGTTTCGTAATAGTAAACTTTACTAGCTTGCGTCGGTTGTTCTGCTCAAATATGAAAAATGCCAGCCAATTTGATCTGATTGTGGTAGGAGCGGGCGCTTTGGGGGCCTTTCACGCTTACTTTGTCCTGCAAAAAGGGCTGAAAGTCCTTTTACTTGAAAAAGACACCCGCCCCGTAGAAGCCACCGTGCGCAATTTCGGACAGATTGTTCCCTCCGGAATGTCCGAAGATGAATGGTTTGCCTACGGAAAAGCCAGCACGGAAACCTACCTGGACATCCAGTCCCGTTTTGACATTTCAATGCGCCAAAACGGCGCTACCTACCTGGCTTCTTCCCAAACGGAAATGCGGGTGCTGGAAGAAAAACACGCGCGCTACCGGGAAATGGGCTACGATTCCCAACTGCTGAGCCCCGCCCAATGCCGGCAACGCATCGAAACCCTGAAGGCGGATTATTGCCACGGAGGCTTGTTTTTTCCCCAGGAAATCACGGCCGAGCCGGCGCTGATGATTCACCGGCTGCTGGCGTATATGGTCGAACGGATGGGGCTGGACTACCGGCCTTCCACGCCCGTAGTGGCCTGCACCAGCAACGATTCGGGCTGTGAAGTAACCGATGCTTTCGGAAGGCGTTATCAGGCGCCGAAAGTACTCATCTGCAACGGGCGGGATTTAAAATTCCTGTTTCCGGAAGTATACCTCAACAGCGACCTGCAGGTCTGCAAACTACAGATGCTGGCTACGTATCCGATGCCCGAAGTAAAGTTGCCCGGCTCCATCCTGACCGGCTTGTCGATCCGCCGCTATTACGCTTTCAAAAGCTGCCCTTCCTACCAACTCCTGAATCCGGCAGACGTCGCCCCCGAACTGGGGCAATGGGGCATTCACATCCTTTTCAAGCAGGCCGTCGACGGCTCCATCATCATCGGCGATTCGCACCAGTACGCCGACGTTGCCCAGGCCGAAGAACTGGATTTTGGCGTCGATGACTACGTGAATCAGTTGATCCTGAATGAAGCCAAGCGCATCCTGCACCTGCCCGACTGGCGGATCGCCCGTAGCTGGAATGGGTTCTATTCTTTGAGCAAAAGCCGGGAAATCTTCGAACATACCATCGACGGCAAAATTCACCTGATCACCGGCATCGGCGGCAAAGGCATGACTACTGCCTGCGGCTTCGCCAAACAGAACGTGGAAAAGCTGGGATTGGTGAAGCAGGTAGCGGTGTAAGCGGTGCTGCCAGGGGAGTGTTTTACCAGATCATACTTTTGATTCTTTGCAAAACGGCTTACATACGCAGCGTATGAAAGCCGTTTTTTATCTAGAGATTCTGTATCCGACTCTGCAGGTGCTGCCAGATTTTTTCCCTCATTACCTCCAGGTCAATCAACGGAATGGCTTCTTCCTTGGCCATTTCATCCCAGGTTCGCATCCGAAGGCTGAGGTCGAATAAGACATCCTGCTCAAAAAGAATGGCTTCGTGGTCAGTCATACGGCCGCCCTGGAACTCCAGCGTCTTTTTGCTGGCTTCCGACAGCCGGTCGTAATAATCCGGATTCCGAAGGGTGAGGTAACGTTTGGCCTGTACGTGGTTCTCCACCAGTTGCGCAATCTTTTCCGAAAAGCCTTTGGCACGCAGGTAGTCGGCCCCGATCCGTTCGTGGCTTACCGTGCCGTAACCGTCCATACTGGCCGCTTGTTCCTGCGGCACCATATGACCGATGTCATGAAAGAAGGCCGCCAGGATCACTTCGTCGTCGTAGCCTTCGCGTTCGGCCAGCTGGGCACTCTGCGACATGTGCTCCATTTGCGACACCGGTTCTCCAATGTAGTCCTCAGCCCCGTGCAGTTCGTAGAGGCGTATAATTTCATCAGCGGTTTGATTGATTTCCTGACTTGTCATTTTAAGCGGAGAAATAGTAAGTTAATGTAACGAATAAATATTTTTGAACCTACTTCCTGCCCCGGGCTGCCGGTTGTTCCTTCTTCCGTATCGCCTGATCAAATTCCTTGCTGTCGCGCAGCATGTCTTCCGGGTCGTCCATTTCGCGCGATTCCTCCACCGCTTTCCAGTTGAACTTTTCGTCCAGCGGGTCCAGGGCTTTCTGCGGGTCGAACACTCGCGGATCGACGGGCAGAGCTCGGTAGGGCGCCAGGTCGGGCTGGTTGGTAAAGAGATCCGACAGGTCGGTGGCCCCGGCGTCGTACTGGTTGAGGTAGGGGAGCCCCAACGCGTGCCACATGGTTTTAAACACACTGCCGAAGCTGTAGTGCACATGACCCACGTAGTTCTTCCGGGCGTAGGGCGAAATCACCATCAGCACGGAGCGGTGCGCATCCACGTGGTCCACGCCGCCCTGCGGATCGTCTTCGGTCACGATGATGGCCATGTTTTTCCAATAGGGGGTCTGCGATAAAAACTCCACCAGCCGACCCAGCGCCAGGTCGTTGTCGGCCATGTAGCTTTCGTTGAAGGGATAGCCATCGGCCGGTCGTTCGCCGGAACCGTGGTCATTGGGCAGCACCAGCGTCAGCACTGATGGGAGGGGCTGTTGATTTTTACCCCAGCGTTCTTCAAATTCCCGCATAAACACGTCGATGCGGTACTGGTCGGGAATGCCCATGTTGAAAGTCGGATACGCCCGGGAAGAGTTTTTGAACAGGGGAGCCGACAGGGGATAATTGATGATGGTACGGACGCCCCCGTATTTAAAAGATTTTTCTTCGATGCCCGGCGGCATTTCCAGTCCGAAGCCGAAGTTGAAGAAAGAGGTCTGGTTCCGTTCGAAGTGCTCCCAGATGGAACCCGCTTCGTTGAAGTCTTCGGGCATGATGGCCGCGTTAGAGCCCACGAAGGAGGCGTTGCCCGGCGCTTTGGAGTCGGGTCGGAAGTTACGGTTGCCACCGTAGGAAGCCGTCACGCTGGTTTCTACCCATTCGTTGGGATACACACCAGCCAGCCAGCGGTGCCCGTCGGCCGAGTGGTCGGAGTCGCAGTAGAAGTTATCGGAAAGAGCGAAACGTTTGGCCAGGGCCAGGTGGTTGGGCATTACCGTGGCATTTTCTACTTTCCGCTTGCCATCTCTGCTGGCGAAGCTCACGTCTGCCCCGTAACGGGCCAGCGCGGGTTCGCCTTCGGCCTGGGGCAATTGTCCAAAAATTTCGTCGTACGTGCGGTTTTCTTTGGCCACGAACACGAAGTATTTGATGGGTGAATCCTTTTGCTTGGTGTAGAGCGGTATGGGATTGTCGGATGTAGCTGTCGTCTCCTTTTCGTCGATGCGTCGGAAGGCAAAGTTGTTGGCCAGCACCCGGGCGCTCTCTTTGGGCAGTTCTCCGTCGGCGGGAATGTCCAGCACCGAAACAGTTCCCTTCATCAGCGTACCAATGTTGCTCGACTGCCGGCTGCTGCCGTCGTACATGGCCCGGAAGGATGTGCCCCCGTTGGGACCGCTACCGAAGCCTTTGGCGTTGGCGACGATCAGTTGCTTCCCATCGCGACTCACCGCCAGTTTAGAAGGAAACCAGCCCACTGGAATGTGTCCCAGTACTTTCCGGCTCGGTACGTCAATGACGCCCACCGCATTGATGCCCGCTTCGGCCACGAACAGTCGCTTCCGGTCGGGCGACAGCGCCAGACCGAAGGGAATGACGCCCCGCAGGTGACGAAGGCGTTCGTCCAGCGTGAGCCGGATGTTTTCCACCACTTTGTTTTCCCGCGTGTCGATCACTGAAATGCAGTCGTTGTTGCCATTGCTCACGAATACGTATTCGTCCGTGGCCACCACGGAGTTGGGACTGGCACCGCCCACCGCCGGAATCCCTTCCACCTTTTCCCCGATCAGGTAGCCGGTTTTTACCTTGGCAGTGACCGCTGGCTGAGCGGCCTTCAGATTTACCGTCCAGACCGAAAACGATTCGGGCACGTTGGGTTTGCCCAGGCCGGGCACTTTGGCCGAATCATTTTCGTAACCCTTTTCGGCTTCTTCCGACAGGTAAGCGGAAGTGGGAAAGGACAGCCCCGTCTTCGCCACGTCCTTCGGGTCGACGCTGGGCAGGATTTTGTATTCGTACAGGCCCACGTTGGCTACGAAAGCCTGGGAGCCGTCGGGAGAGAGGGTGACGCCGAAGGGATAGCGCCCCACCGGCACCCGGTGTACTACGGTGCGGGTTTGGGCATTCAGCACCAGCAGCTGAAAATTGATCTGATCGACTGCGTAGATCGTGGAGCCGTCGGCACTCAGCACCAGGTCGCCGATGTAGCCGTGGGTATACTTTTCCGAAGCCGTTCCCTGGGCGGGCAGCGAACAGTCGATGGCTCCTTGAGGCGATCCGCTGGCCACGTCGAAGAGAAAGACCTTGTTTTCCTGTCCGCCTCCCACGTAGACCGTCCGGTTGTCGGGACTCACGGCCAGTCCCATAAACACCGAAGCCAGGATGCCTTTATCCGTGTCCTCATCGGGTGGCACCTGCTGCACCTGGGGGCTGGCACTTAATACGTTGCGGATAATGGAGATGGAAAGCGGTGCGGTGCCCGAATTAGCAGTAATCACCGTGCTGCCGTCGGGGCTCAACGTCAGACCATAAGGATGCGGTGCCACTCCGATGATTTTTCCCCTAGGCGTGAGCAGCCGGCCGTTGGGCAGCACCGTAGTGTCGGCGGGATGCTGACTGGTCGGAATGCGCGTATAGGCGTTTCCGGCCGGTGCGGTGATCTGCCAGCGGTCGGCGGAATGTTGCTTATTGCCCGGATCGGATTGGCAGGCCAGCAGAAAGGAAAGACTGCCCAGGCAGCACCAGGAACGGAGGGTAGATATGGACATTCAGTAAAAGAGTTTAATTGTAAGTTCAGCGGTAGCGGCCTGAAAATGAAGGGCAAATTAGAGAAAGTAGTCGCTTATTCTATGAAAAGAAAGATTATGCTTTTATTATGTTTGGCTTTTGCCGCTTAGGTTGCGTAGGGGCGAAATATATTTATCTACTAATTTATATTTTATTATATATTTGTTGACAAGATATGGATTGTTATTTATACTTAAATGAAAAAGAAGTTTTCAGGACTCTTACTGCTTTTACTTCATACAGTATTGGTAGCGCAGGCAGCAAATGAAAGGGTGATTAAAATTCATTTTTTGTATGGTTCCAGGCCTGCAAAAGGGTATAAAAATATGGAGACCAAGTGGTTTGGCGGGTTAAAAGGCGGCCATGTGAGCATTGAAGTGGATGCTGATGTGATTGGTTTTGTGCCCGTGGAAGGGGTACATATTTTTCCCAGGAAGCGAAAAAAGAACAGCCGTTTCCTGGTGGAACCTTTGCCAGAGTGGCAGCAGGATACGGCCACCTTGAAGTACACCACCGTTATCATTCCCGTCACCGACCAACAATACGAACAAATCAAACAGATTCACCAAGCCTACTGCCAGCAGCCGCCTTATGATTATGCGTTTTTTGGCATGCGGTGTGCCGCCGCTACCAATGAGATTTTAAGCAGGCTGGATATTACTAAATCAAAGACGAAGGGTGGCTTTGTGGTGTCCACTTTTTACCCACAGCTGCTACGACGGCGCTTACTCCGGCAAGCAGAAAAAAACAATTGGTCTGTTCATCGGCAAGCGGGTAGAAACAGCCGAAAGTGGGAAAAGGAATAAATGACTAACACCTGGAAAATAGCGAACATCAAACCCGGCAGGTTTTCAAAACCTGCCGGGTTTCGCTGGTCTACTTTAAAGAAGATGAAGATACCCTTTTGGGTTTGCATAATCATAGTTGGTTTAACCACTAGCTGCGACAGATACAGATTGAAAGATCACTATCGTATTAATAAGATTGGAGTGGAAGTTTTGGAAGTTGCTTCAGGGTCTAATGATTCCTGTGTCTACCTTTTCAATGAATCAATCACTAAAAAGTCTAGCCCTGTGTTTGCAGTTAAATTGATTTTCATAAGAGAGTATTACTCAGATGAAGAAAGCCCATTCAAGTTTGGACTGATGATGTTTCCTCAAGGATGGGAAGGCAGCAAGGAGAAAATCAGTAGGCTGGATTTACTGCTTAAAGGCACAGATTCAATTGTAAGGATAACAGATTTATTGGTACAAGATAAACTGGTTAGCGGTTATTCTATGACTAACATGCCATCTAGCTTTACTTGTCAAAATGAAAGCTGTACGTGTGCCTACTTAATCACTTATCCAAGCCTGAGTAATTTCCTCAAGGAGTTCAATTCTCAAATTGAGAAATTTAAGGGGCCCAGATTAGAAGATGTTCCCTTACTGCTCTTTGTTGAAAAGAAAAGGGTATCAGAGCTCCTAGCAGATTCAATTACTATCCAAGCAGAAATACTATTTGACAAAGGCAGCAGATTAATCCAAGAAAGTAAAAAAGTAAGACTAGTGCCTGCTAACACCAGCCACGACCGACGGCCCGTGGTACCTTGCCGTAAGGGATCTAGTATGCGTCAGATGTTGGTTCAGCGTAGGTAAACAAATAGATATCATTTGAGGGGGTGGACATGACTAAAGTAATCAAATCGCTCTTATCCCAATCCCGACCTTCCTTCTACCGGGAAAGGAGAAAAATTTCCCTCTAAACAGGAGAGAAGGTGCTCGAGAACAAGCCTCTGATTTTTAGTGGTTTATTCTCGAGCGCCCCTCGTATTTTCGTTTAGAGAAAGAAAAAATGAATAAAAGGAGAGGTTCTATAAAATTTATATGGCAAATAATACCCGCAGGCTACTTCTTATCAATTTGTATTTATTAGTAACTAACTTTTTGTTCATTGTCTTTTTGTTCTTTGTCACTAATGTAGGCATTCTGAACCTAACTTTTGAATATATAAAACCTCAAAGTAATGCCTACTTCCTGTCGCTATGTAAGACCTTAATTTTTTCAATACCTCTACTTGGGATCTTCCTAGGAGGTGTAATAGCTATTTTTCTTAATTCAGAGTCCTTGAAGTCAAGACTTTTTCAGGGCTATCTACTTGCAATTATAATTGGGTATGGTGGAATATTGATAATCAGAACTTATACCCTTTTTAAAATGATAATACCAGGGATTACACAAAATTGAAAAAATCAGACCTGACCGCAATCGTTCCGCCGTTGAGGTCAGGTCTTCCCTGTCCACTACTAAAATGACCAGTAATGCAATTTATCTGATAAAACAGGCAAAGAATGAGTTGGGTCAAGGAAGCCTTAGCACAATTGAAGACGGATGGACAATGCGTCATTCATCCGATTGGTAATTCGATGCGAGGAAGAGTCGAAAGCGGACAACGCGTAGTATTGACCAATCGCCGGTTGGAAGAGTTACGGGTAGGAGAAGTGGTTTTTATCCGTTGGAAAGGCAACTATCTTTTGCACCTGATCCTGGAAATGAAAGACCATCGGCTTCTGATTGGCAATAATGTGGGAAAAGTCAATGGCTGGATCGACCGAAAGGATGTCTTAGCAAAGGCCATTGAGATAGGCGAAGAATAAAGTAAATGAAAGGCTACCTGGAGATGCAGGGCCAATGTACACATGGATGCACTGGAGATCGGTTTACAGTAAAAGGTTATTTCAAAACAGAGCTGAAGTAATGGCTTGCTTCTGCCTGACTACTCACTTTTCAAACTACGGATCAATCAAGGAAATATGCTAAACCTTCCCACTGCCCCATGACCCCACTTGCCGCTTTTACTGTTTGCGTCGTCATCGTCATACTTGCCCTGGTTGGGGTGGCGCTGCTGTTTCCGCCACTCATGATGCTCATCTTTATTTTTCCGGTCCTGCTCAGCGAAGCGATCACGGGGGAAGGAGGGACGTTTTCACCCAACGGCTCCGGAAAAAAATCTACCCTGTTTCAGGGGTTGACAACTCTTTTCTCCATTGCGCAGGTGCTTTTGCTGGCGGGCGTACTGTATGGCATCTATCGCTTGTTAGCCGGACCGGTGGTGCCCGAAGTAGACAATGCGGTAACGCAAACCCAGCTTACCTCCGTCGAAGTGCAGCGCCTGCGGTTGATCAATGGCATACTGTGGTTGACTGCCACCTTTTTTGCGCTGATGGTTATGGTCAACCTCTACCGGTTTTGGGACAAAGTAAAGGAGATGCCCAGGAGTGTCATGTTCTTTGGCTACGTTTTGCCGCTGCTGAGCTATCCCTTCGCTTATTTTTTCCTGACTGCCAGCAAGAACTACCTTACCCATTACCCGGAGGGGAGTCATCCACTGGGGCGTTTCGCCCTGGTAGCAGGAGGCATCTATCTCGTTTATCTGCTTTCCTATCTGATTAGGGATATCGGAATCTATCGCTTACTGATCCAAAGACAGGCCATCGGTTTGAATTTCCGGTATTGGTTTTTCAGCGCATTGGCCCTGGTCTATAAAATACTATTTATCTATTTCCTCATCCGTACTTTTCAGTTACTGTAACATCTTTCGCATTTTCTGATCTGCAACAAAGCCTGCGATACAGAGTATGGGAAAGATTTGCACGAATGCAGTGGGATGACTGCTTTTTACTATGCTGATTCAAATCAGGATATTTCCTTTTCCATCAGATGCTGAAACCTCTCATAGTTATTTTTTTTAATTAATAATGTGAATGTTTGGATCAGCAATGGTCGTGCGCTGCCGGCTAACCACCGGCTGGTTGTGGAAAACGCATCCGCGTCGCATCTGTCCTTTTGAAACTTTTTTACTATGAAAATCCTGCGTTTTTTCATCTTTGGCTGCGCGATCCTGCTGGGAAGCTGGGTGGCCGCTCAAACGCTTTTCTTCAAGCAACCGACTCATTCACCAATGAACACCCCATCACCACCGAACTACAACGCCGACTGGAAAAAAGTGGATTCTCTCTTACAGAAAGGGCTTCCGAAATCGGCCCTGACGATCGTCAACCGAATCTACGCCCGGGCCAAAACCGACAACCAGTCCGATCAGTGGGTAAAAGCGGTGATGTACCGCATGCGCCTGGTTGCCGATACGGAGGAAGAGGCGATGGTAACCAACCTGAAAGAGCTGGAAAAAGAAGTGGTCGTTGCCAGCTTTCCTACCCGGTCTATTCTGCATTCAGCACTGGGCGAAATGTACTGGACTTATTACCAGCAGAACCGCTACCGGTTTCTCAAACGCACAACCACGCAGCAGGTGGTCGCTGACGACATCCGTACCTGGGAGCTGACGAAGATAGTGGAAGCCGTGAGCCGGCACTATGACTTGTCGCTGGAGGCGGGCGATCGGCTCCGGCAGACGCCCATTGAAGGGTACGCGGCCATTCTGATTCCCGGTCTTTCCGGCAGGGCCCGCCGACCTACCCTGTACGATTTCCTGGCGCACCGGGCCATCGACTTTTTCACCCAGGCAGAAGCCTCACTCACGCGGCCAGCCGATCAATTCCGGATGGCGGAGGAAGTCTATCTGGCTCCGGCTGAAAGCTTCGTGACTTACCCCATCCGCAGCACCGATTCGCTGAACTTCCACTACCACGCCATTCGCTTGCTGCAGGAGGTGCTGCAATTCCGGCTGCGCGAAAAGAACGTACCGGCCCTGATCGATACCGACCTGAAGCGACTGGCTTTTGTGCACCGGGAATCCGTTTATCCGCAGAAGGAGGAAGGATATCGCAAAGTCCTGGAAAAGTTGTCAGAAAAGTACGCGGAACAGGAAGTGAGTGCGGAGATAGACTACCAGCTGGCCAGGCGGCTCTACGACGCCAGCCAGCAATTCCGGCCTTTGCAGTCGGAGGCGCACCGCTGGGAAGCCAAACGTGCGTATGATCTCTGTGAAAAGGCAATCGCCCGCTTCCCCAAATCGCCGGGGACGCAGGATTGTCGCAGTTTGCAGGCCGACATTCGCACGAAAAGCCTGGAGATGACCCTGGAAAAGATCAACCTGCCCGAAGAAGACTTCCGCGGTTTGGTCACTTTCAAAAACGTGGGAAAACTGCACGTACGACTGGTAAAAACCAGTCCGGCAGAATTCGCTACCATTCACGCTAAAAACGAAAGCGAATATGATCCGCGCTACCAGGAAAAGCTCATCCGGTTTTACGCGGCCAAAAAGCCCCTTCACCAGTTTGAGATCAGCCTTCCCGACGCGGGCGATTATCAGCAGCACACGGCCGAATTCAGGATTCCCGGCGCTCCGCTGGGCGATTACATTCTGCTGGCCGGCACCGACCCCGCCCTGTCGGGCAAAGGGCAGGCCGTGGCCTATGACTTTATCACCGTTTCTTCGCTCAGCTACCTGAACCGCAACCTGGACAATCAGGAAATAGAATTTGTGGTGACCGACCGCAAAACGGGCGTTCCCTTGCCAGGCGTACGGGCGCAATTGTTCACTGAAATCTACGACCGCAAAACGCGGCAGCATGTTCCGCAGAAAGCCCAGGTTCTTACGACGGATCAGCAGGGAGCTTTCCGGATACCACCCACGGAAAATTACCGGAATTTTACGCTGGAGTTTACGCACCAGACCGACCGCCTGTCCACTTACGACCCCTACCCATCTTCCCGGTACGGAGGTGAATTTCACCAATCCCGTCCGCAGGAGAAAGATACCAGTGCCAGAGTGGTCTCCTTTTTCTTCACCGACCGTTCTATTTACCGACCGGGGCAGCCCATTCACTTCAAGGGTATTGTCATGGAAAGGGATCACCGCAAAGCCCATCGGATTTTAAAAAACCGCTACGTATCGGTGATGCTCTACGATGTAAACCGGCAGGAAGTAGCGCGGATCAATTCGACCAGCAATGAGTTCGGCACGTTCAGCGGAACCTTTACAGCACCGGCTACCGGCCTGACGGGGCAGATGCACCTGTCGGATGGCTACAGTTCGGCGTATTTTTCGGTAGAGGAGTACAAACGGCCCCAGTTTGAAGTGGAAATTCCGGCGCTGACGGGCAGCTACCGCCTGGGCGAAGAGGTGACCGCAAAGGGTCGGGCTACCGCCTATTCGGGTGCCAGCATCGACGGGGCAAAGGTACAGTATCGGGTGGTCCGCAACGCCAATTTCCCCTATTGGTGGTTTGCCCGGAAAGGATTTTATCCGAGTTCTTCCGCGCAGGAAATCACCAGCGGCGAATTGCAAACCGATGCGGGTGGAGCCTTCGAAGTCCGGTTTGCGGCCCTTCCTGACCTCAGCGTACCCCGGGAATCGCAGCCCCGGTTTACTTACACCCTTTACGCCGACGTCACGGATCAGAACGGGGAAACGCATTCCGCCGAAAAAGCCCTGACGATTGGGTATACGGCGCTGAAACTGGCCGTAGACATGCCCGAAGTGCTGGAGAAGTCAGCCAGTGCCGAACCGGCGATCCGCTCGACCAACCTGAACGACGAACCGGTTCCCAGCCAGGTGAGCATCCGCATCGACCGCCTGAAAAGTCCGGAGCGGGCCTTCCGCAACCGGCTTTGGGAGCGCCCCGATACCTTCCTGATGACGAAGACGGAATTTTACCAATCTTTTCCCTACGATGTGTACGACCAGGAAGACGACTATCTGCATTGGGAAAAGGAGACGAAGGTGCTGGAAGTGGCTTTGGATACCAAACAGCAGAAGGAATTGCCTTTGAAAGAGCTGAAAAGCTGGAAGCCGGGAAAGTACGTGCTGGAAATGCGTGCCACCGATGCCTACGGCGAAGCAGTGAAGGAAGTAGCATACTTTACCCTGATCGACCGGCAGGACAAAGAATTGCCTTTTCCCGCCCTTGACCAGTTTTTGGTAGTGAAGGGTGGGGGAGAATCCGGCGAAAACGCGGAACTGCTGGTAGGCACTTCTGCAACCCTGCGGGTGCTGTACGAACTGGAAAAGAACGACCACATTATTGCCCGTCAGTGGCTCACGCTGGCGCCCGGACAAAAGCAACTGGACATTCCCCTGACCGAAGACCACCGCGGCAACCTGGGCGTGCATTACACTTGCGTTTACCAAAACCGGTTGTATACCCACGTTCACCCGATCGTAGTGCCCTATACGAACAAGGAACTGGCTATTACTTTCGAAACCTTCCGCAATAAGCTATTACCGGGAGAAAAAGAAGAATGGAAAATCCGCATCCGGGGTAAAAAAGGGGAGAAGGTAGCGGCTGAAATGGTGGCCACCCTGTACGATGCCTCCCTGGATGCTTTCCGTCCCCACCGTTTTCACTTCGATATCTATCCCACGGATTATATCGGCCTGCACTGGGAAAGCGAGAACGGGTTCGGTACGTCGGAAGCTACCCTTTACGACAACTCCTGGAACCGTTCGGTAGATGGCTACGTGCGTCAGTACGACCAGCTGAACTGGTTTGGTTATTCCTTTCCCAGCACTGAACTCAGAAAAGCCTCTCCTGTATTGTACGGTTTCAGAAATAGCTTGATGGATACCACTTTAGAAGAGGCAGAAGTTACTTTTGAGGCCGCTCCGGCGCTAGCGGGAGCACCCCAAAAAGAGATGGCTAAAAAGGCAAAAGCCGAAGATAGACCAGCTGCTCTCCAAACGGCCCAAGCCGAGCCGCAGCCGAAAGCCCGCACCCGATTCAACGAAACGGCTTTCTTCTACCCGCACCTGCAAACCGATGCCAACGGCGACGTACTGATCGGCTTTACCGTTCCCGAAGCGCTCACCCGCTGGAAAATGCTGGGATTTGCCCACACCCGGGAACTGCAATACGGCCTGGCTACTAACTCCCTGGTAACGCAGAAGGATTTGATGATTACGGCCAACGCCCCGCGTTTCTTCCGCCAGGGCGACACCATCGCCTTTACCGCCAAAGTAGCCAACCTGTCGGATAAGGACCTGAACGGCACGGCCCAACTGCTGCTCTTCGACGCCCTCACGATGCAGCCCATCGACGGGGCTTTTGGTCACCAGCCCACCGCGCAGTCTTTTGCGGTATTTAAAGGGCAGAGCACGGGCCTCAGCTGGAAGTTGTGCATTCCCGAAGGCCTGGAGGCCGTCACCTACCGGGTCATTGCCCAGGCCGGTGCGCATTCCGACGGGGAAGAAAAGCCCGTTCCCATCCTGAGCAACCGCCTGCTGGTGACCGAATCGTTGCCCATGCTGATCCGGGGAAACCAGCGCAAAACGTTTGAACTGGATAAGCTGGTTAACCAGCCTTCGGCCACCCGGCGCAACCACCAACTGACGCTGGAATTCACGGCCAACCCGGCCTGGAACGCCGTACAGGCGCTGCCGTACCTGATGGAATATCCCTACGAATGCGCCGAACAGATTTTCAGTCGGTTTTATGCCAACAGCCTGGCCGCCCACATTGCCAACGCGAATCCCAAAATCAGGCGGGTGTTTGAAAGCTGGAAAGGGGCCGATTCGAAAGCGCTGCTGTCGAACTTGGACAAAAATCAGGAGTTGAAAACCCTGCTGCTGGAAGAAACGCCCTGGGTGCTGGATGCCCGCGATGAGTCCGAACGCAAAAAACGGCTGGCGCTGCTCTTCGACCTGAACCACATGGCGTCGGAAACGGAGCGGACGTTGGACAAACTGGCCCAGATGCAGCATGAGTCCGGTGGCTGGCCCTGGTTTAAAGGCATGTCCGTAAATGGATACATTACGCAGCACATCGTGGCCGGGCTTGGACACCTGGATCACCTGGGTGTGCGCGACGTAAAGCAGGATGCGAAGGTGCTGCACATGACGAAAGCGGCCCTGGTTTTTATGGACGAACAGTTGAAAAATGAATACAATCGTTTGAAAAAAATAAAAGGAATCAAGCTGTCCGACAACCACCTGAGTTACACGGCCTGCCATTACCTGTATGCCCGCAGCTTTTTCAAAGATGTACCCATCGCTACAAATGCCCAGGAAGCATTCCAGTACTTCAAAGGGCAAGCCAGCACCTATTGGCTGAAGGGCGGTGTCTACCAGCAGGGCATGATCGCGCTGGCGCTGCATCGCTGGGAGGAAAAAAAGGTGCCTGCCAACATCGTGCGTTCCTTGCGCGAACGGGCTTTGGGTAACGAAGAAACGGGCATGTACTGGAAAGGGGAGAGTGGCTACTACTGGTACCAGGCCCCCATCGAAACCCAGGCGCTGCTGATTGAGGTGTTCGACGAAGTAGCTAAGGATGATAAAGCAGTGGACGAAATGAAGGTCTGGCTGCTGCGGCAGAAGCAAACCCAGGACTGGAAAACCACGAAAGCCACCGCCGAAGCCTGCTACGCGCTGCTGCTGAAAGGCAGCAACTGGCTGGAAAGCGATGCACCCGTGGAAATCACGGTGGGTAAGCAGGTGATCGACCCGAAAAGTGCGGCTGAAAGCAAAGTGGAGGCGGGAACCGGCTATTTCAAAACTGCCTGGAAAGGAAACGACATCCGGCCGGAGATGGGCATGGTGGTGTTGCAGAAAAAAGACGAAGGGCTGAGCTGGGGAGCGCTGTACTGGCAGTATTTTGAGCAGCTGGACAAGATTACACCCCACCAGACACCCCTGAAGCTAAACAAAGCCCTGTTCCTGCGAAAAAACGGCCCGACGGGGCCGGTGCTGACGCCCATTTCCGAAAAGACGGTACTCCAGCCGGGTGACCTGATCAAAGTGCGCATTGAGCTGCGCGTGGAGCAGACGATGGATTACGTGCACCTGAAAGACATGCGGGCGGCAGGTCTGGAGCCGACTAACGTACTCTCCGGCTACCGCTACCAGGACGGGCTGAGCTATTACGAAAGTACCCGCGATGCCGCCACCAACTTCTTCTTCGACTATCTGCCCAAGGGTACCTACGTATTCGAATATCCGCTCCGCGTCACCCATGCCGGCGATTTCTCCAATGGCATCACCAGCATCCAGTGCATGTACGCCCCGGAATTCAGTAGCCATTCGGAAGGTATCCGGGTGAAAGTGAAGAAGTGAGGAGAAAGGGTGGGGTAAATGACAGATCTTGTAGGAACACGCCTTATGAGTTTTAACCAAAAAAACGTCCCATCTAAACGGACCATAGACGCGATTAGGACACAAGTTTAGAAGCTGTAAATTCCCCTCCTGTTTTAGGAGGGGCTAGGGGTGGTTAATCGGCGTTCAGCAAGTTACGCTTATTACCACCCCGCGCGGCGGCCGCCCGGCCCCTCCTAAAACAGAAGCCGACGCGGCGCGGGGGAGTAAAAATACTTGTAGTCAAGTACTTACAAATAAATATCCTACTCTTAGGCTAACGTGGGACGCTTTAATAATTAAAGTTTATGAGGCGTGTCAACGCTGGGCGTGTTCCTACTCCTGCCTCCGCGGAAGTGGTATGCCAGATGCCTGCGGCATGACAATCAGGAAAGGCAGATTCGTGCAGACCGGAAGCCATTGGCAAACGCTCCCGCGAAGACCAACCCCGAAATATTTTGGGGTCATACACCCACCATCCGTTTTGATTCCCATTTTTATCCTTAGCTTTGCCGCCTCGTATTGGTAACTCTTTCTGTTGAACCAGAAAAGAGTTTTAATAGGGAATCCGGTGAAAATCCGGAACAGTCTCCGCTGCTGTAACCCGCTTTGCAAATACGCCTGCCATTGTTCGCCACTGTCCGTTTTCGGATGGGAAGGCTGTCAGGCGTAAGGGAAGTCAGAAGACCTGCCGTACGACATACACTATTGGAAGCTTTCGGAAGAAAAGCACGTAGACTATGACCGTACCCGGGAAAAACATCCGTTTTACCGGCAGGAAACCCTATCTCCTGCCTTTCCATTCGCTTTCGTCCTTATCCATAGGATGTCTTTTCTGTTGGTTGCTGGCTGCAATCAGTTGCCAGCCATCACAAAAAGCTCAGTCCGAAAAGGCGACGGATTTCGATCCGGCCAAAGATTATTTTCCCGATAAAGTAGAAATTCATCACGCCAGGGGCTTTTCAGTCCGGTACTTCGGCCACTACAAAGTACTCAGCGTAGTCAATCCATTCGAAACCCGGCCCGATACTACCTACTACGTGCTGGTACAGCGGGGTACGCCCAAGCCCAGCGGTTATCCCAAGGCTCAATTCATCGAAATTCCCGTCCGCACGATGATCGGCGGCTCTTCTTCGCACATTGCGCTCACCGATTTTCTGGATGCCAATGACGTGCTGGTCGGGCTGGGCAGTTTCGATTACATCAGTTCCCCGCAAGTGCTGCGGATGATGGACCAAAAGAAACTGGCCGAAGTGGGCAGCGGTGCTTCGCTGAACCAGGAAAGGGTGCTGTCGCTGGCACCCGACCTGCTCATGATCGTGGGGCGGTCCGACGGGAAATACAACACCAACCAAATGCTGGTTGAGTCAGGTATCGGGCTGATTACCAATTCAGAATGGATGGAAAACACGCCGCTGGGTCGGGCAGAGTGGGTAAAGCTGATGGCGGTATTGCTCAATAAGGAAGCATTGGCCAATGAGAAATTCGGGGAAGTGGAACGCCGTTACGCGGAACTGGCGCAGCTGGCGGCGAACGTGAAGCAGCGGCCTACGGTGTTCAATGGGATGAGCTTCAAAGGCGTGTGGCACGTAGCCGGAGGAAAAGGGTACATGGCGTACTTCCTGAAAGACGCGGGTACCAGTTACTATTGGGCCGACGAACCTTCGACCGCCAGCCTGCAACTCAACTTCGAATCGGTGTACGAAAAGGCCATGCAGGCCGACTTCTGGATCAATCCCAGTTCGGCCAAAACGAAAGGGGATATCCTGACCAATGACAGCCGGAATGGGGATTTTAAGGCATTTAAGAGCGGTCAGGTATACAACAACAACCGGCGGGTCAATGAACGGGGCAGCAACGACTACTGGGAATCCGGGCTGGTCAATCCCCACGTCGTGCTGGCCGACCTGATTCGGATTTTTCATCCCGAACTGCTGCCCAATCATCAGCTCTATTACTACCAGCCCATTCAGCTATGACGACGCAAACCCAGACCCCGGCGGTACTGATCGCACCCGCGGTTCGTTTTCGCAGCCTGCTGTTTGCCGGTTTGTTGCTGGCGGTTGGCCTGCTTTTCCTGACCGACATTCTGCTGGGCTCCGTCTCCATTCCGGCGGAGGATGTATTGCGCATCCTGGCCGGGCAGCATTCCGACAACCTCACCTGGACCAACATCATCCACAAAATCCGTTTGCCCAGGGCTTTGACGGCCGTGCTGGCGGGATGCGCGCTGTCGGTAAGTGGTTTGCAGATGCAGACGTTGTTTCGCAATCCGCTGGCCGGTCCTTCGGAGTTGGGCATCACTGCCGGGGCCAGCCTGGGTGTGGCCGTCATCCTGCTGACTTCCGGCAGCGCCACGACCGTGTTCGTGATCCGACAACTGGGCTGGATGGGAAGCTGGTTGATCATCATGGCCGCGGTGGCGGGTTCTTCCTTCGTTTTGCTGCTCCTGCTGGCCATTTCGGCCAAAATCGGCGACAATGTGGTGCTGCTCATTCTGGGCCTGATGATCGGGAGTGTGACGGTGGCCGTGGTGAGCATCTGGCAGTATTTTAGTCAGCCGGAGCAAATTCAGGATTACCTGCTGTGGACGTTTGGTAGTCTGGCGGGGGTGACCCGGCAGCATTTGTCGGTTTTGCTGCTGGTAATTGCCCTGGGGCTGGTGGTGAGCTTTTTTTCCTCCAAAGTCCTGAACTTACTATTGCTGGGCCAGCATTACGCCCGCAGTATGGGCCTGCCCGTACGCAACGCCCGTTTGCTCATTATTCTGAGTACCAGCGTGCTGGCGGGAAGCATCACGGCCTTCTGCGGTCCGATTGGCTTTGTGGGGATGGCCGTACCACACCTGACCCGTTCGTTGCTGCATACCGCCGACCACCGCGTACTCATTCCCGGCACCTGCCTGATGGGAGCCGCCCTGATGCTGACCTGCGACATCATTTCCCAGGTGCCGGGCAGCCAGACCCAGCTTCCCATCAATGCCATTACCGCACTCATCGGAGCGCCGGTCGTGATGTGGATCATCATTAAAAAGAGAAACCTGCAAGCCGCTTTTTCATGAACCCAAACAGCGCCCTTTTGTCTTCCGTCCACCTGAGCATCGGCTACCCGCAGCCGGGAAAGGGAGCGCGTATTCTGGCGGGTCCCCTGGATTTCGAATTGTACGGTGAAGAACTGGTAGGCCTGCTGGGTCCCAATGGGGCAGGCAAATCGACCCTGGTGCGCACGCTGGCCGGTTTGCAGCCCGCCCTGACCGGGAGCGTACGGATCGGAGAGGACAGGCTTTCGTCATTATCGGCAGCGGCGATCGCCCGCAAGGTAAGCATTGTGCTGACCGAACGGGTAGAAGCCGGAAACCTATCGGTGGCGGCTTTGGTGGCCCTGGGACGTTATCCGCACACGGGCTGGTTCGGGCATTTTTCCCGGGAAGACAAAGCCAAAGTGCAATGGGCCCTGGACCTGACGGGCACCCGTGCCTGGGCCGACCGGTACGTCAATACCCTCAGCGACGGAGAGCGGCAGAAGGTGATGCTGGCCCGGGCGCTGGCGCAGGATACGCCCCTGATCATTCTGGATGAACCCACGGCCCACCTGGATCTGCCCAACCGGGTGGAACTGTTTGCCCTGCTGCGTCGGCTCAGCCGCGAAACCCGGAAGGCCATTCTGCTTTCTACCCACGAACTGGACCTGGCCTTACAGTCGGTAGATCGGCTGCTGCTGATGCCTTTGGGCGGGGCGGTGCAGGTGGGCGTTCCCGAAGACCTGGTGCTCAACGGAGCCTTTGAGTTGGCCTTTCAGAAGAGCGAATCGTTTTTCGACCGCCGTACCGGAACCTTTCGGCTGCGTACGGAATCGCAACGGCCCATTCGGCTGGAGGGCGAAGGCACGGCGGCTTTCTGGACCCGGCGGGCGCTGGAAAGGGAAGGCTTTTCGCTGCATGCCGAAGCAGACATCCGGGTGGAGGTGCGGCCAGTACCCGCTGGAAATAGCTGGGTGCTGCATGCCGATGCGCAGCAGCTCCGGGAGTGTGCTTCCATCGGCGAACTGCTCCGAGCACTCAGGACTGAAGTCAGTGAACAGTTATCAGTAAACAGTGAACAGTGAAATATGGAACAGTAATTAATTTTTTCATTATTAGCACATTAGCACATTAGCACATTAGCACATTAGCACATCACCTCATTAACCCCACCTAAACCTATCTTTTAACCCATGCATTTTTTATCTGTACGAAAACTTTTTACCGCTTTGCTTCTGCTTGTTTCACTTAATTCCGTTGCGCAGGCACAGGACAACCGGGTAGATACCGCAAAGATTTACGATTTGAAGGAAGTGGTCATTTCCGCAACCCGTTCGCCCGTTGAAAAGGGCAAGGTGTCACAGAAAGTGGAAGTGATCAGCCGCAAAGACATTGAACTCACTGCCGGTCAGGAATTTACCGACCTGTTGAAGAAAAACGCTTCCATCGACATTATTCAGTATCCCAGCCTGCTCTCCGGCATCGGCATTCGCGGCTTCCGTCCCCAGACGGGTAGCCTGAACCAGCGTAGTCTTTTGCTGGTAGATGGCCGGCCTGCGGGAACCACCAACCTGGCCACGCTGGACATGAACAGCATTGAGCGGGTAGAAGTACTGAAGGGACCGGCTTCGGCGCTGTACGGTTCGCAGGCCGTCGGTGGCGTGGTCAATCTGATTACCCGGAAATCGCAGGGGAAAATCGGCACCACGTTGTTTGCGGAATACGGCACTTACCAAACGCTGAACGCCGGTGCCAACGTAGGAGGGAGCCTCACCAAAAAGCTGAACTTCGACGCCTCCTTCCATTACTTCCGCCGCAATGGCAATTACAAAACCGGCAATGGCAACCTGTTCCGGAATGCCATGGGCAACGACAAGTACGTGAAATACCTGTTGGGTGGCGCTTCGGAAGAAATCAGCGACCGTCGGGCCGACGGCGACCGGAGGGAATACAGCAAAATGGGTTATTATACCGGTTCGCTGCGGTTGGGCTATCAGTTGAACGACAAATGGTCGGTCAACGTGCGGGGCGAAGGTTTCAAAGCCGACGACGTGCAGGCACCCAGCGACGTGGCTTTGGGCAATACCGAGCCCAACACCAAAGACACCGAAAGAGCCAGCGGGGAAGTAAGCGTAACCGGCAATCTGACCGGGCACCAGGTGTTGTTGAAAAGCTACCTGGCGGGGGAAAGAACCAAAAATTACAACATTACTTCCAACGGTAGCTTCATTCCGCCTTACCTGTCATTTCAGAGCGAACAATCCTGGTACGGTTTCCAGGTACGGGATGCCATCCGATTGGGAGCGCACGGCCTGACAGTCGGGGCCGACTATACCCATGCTGCCACCAGTTCGCGCAGCTTTCGTCAGAATGGAACGGAATCAGCTCCCTTTTCTCCCAATTATGCACTGGCTTCCACGGCGGTCTACGCCCAGGGCCAGTTCAACTTCTTCGAAAGCCGCCTGATGGTCAGTCCGGGGCTGCGTTACGACCTCATTCACTACATCGGCCAGCAAACCCCGCTGCTGGATTCGTACCGGGCCGATCAGAAAACCAATCCGTTTGTAAGTCCCAGCCTGGGAATCAAGCTGCTGATTGCTGAACCGCTGTCGGTGTATGCCAACGTAGGCCGGGCTTTCGTTACACCCGATGCTTATAACGTGGCGGGCTTTTCCCAAAGCGGTACCGGTAGCGGTCGGGTGGCCATTACGCAGGGCAATCCCAATCTGAAAAATGAGAACTCCGTCAGCTGGGATGTGGGCATCCGTTACAGTGAACGCAAATCCGGTATCAGTGCGGAGTTTACCTACTTCTCTACCTACGTGAAAGACCGCATCACCCGGCTAACGACCAATCCGACAACGGTAGAACGCACCGCCCAGGGCGACACCATCCGTTCCCGCACTACTTACGTCAACGCCAACAAAGCGGAAATCCGGGGACTGGAAGGTGAACTGGCTTACGACCTGGGCGCACTGAGCGACTACCGCTACTCCCTGCGGCTCTTTGCCAATGCCACTTCCATCATTCGGGCGCAGGAAATCACCGTGAATGCCACGACCGGTGCCGATACCCGGCGGGACATTGCCAACGTAGCCTCCTTCAACACCAGCTACGGCATCGAATACGATGACCAGAAAGCTTTCCGCCTGCGCCTGTCGGGACGGTACGTAGGACGCCGCAAAGACACCGATTTTAACGACCCGGATTTTCCGGAAATCCGCTATCCGGCTTTTATGCTGCTGGACCTGGTGGCTTCCTATACCCTGGCCGGTCATCACACCATAGGGCTGTACGTGAATAACCTGACCGACGAAAACTATTACGAAAAGCGGGGTTTCAACATGCCCGGTCGGACTGTATCAGTCCGCTACACCGTTCGCTTTTAAATAATACCCCTAAATCCCCTGAAGGAGGCTTCTTTCTTCTGCTAAAAAGTCCCCTTCAGGGGCGGTCCGACGATTCGGTTTAGGGGTGATTCATTATTTACCTATGATCTACTACATCACCGGTGGACAACGTTCGGGAAAAAGCCGTTACGCGCAGGAACTGGCGCTGCGCCTGACCGATCAACCGGTTTACGTGGCGACTTCCCGCGCGTGGGACGAAGACCACCGGCAGCGGATCGAACGGCACCGGGCGGACCGGGATACCCGCTGGACCAACTGGGAAGAAGAAAAATACCTTTCCCGGCTCGACTTATCCGGCCGCGTCGTCGTCGTAGATTGCCTCACGCTCTGGCTGACCAACTTCTTCGACGATCACCAATACCAGGTGGAGCCGACCCTGAAAGAAGCACAGGAAGAATTTGACCGCCTGCTACAGAAGGTGAAGGAATCTGAAAAGAACACGACGCTCATCCTGGTTTCCAACGAAATCGGGATGGGTCTGCACCCGCTGAACGAAGCCGGCCGGAAGTTCGTCGACCTGCAAGGTTGGATGAACCAGTACGCTGCCCAACGTGCCGACCAGGCGATCCTGATGGTGTCGGGGTTGCCTTTGAGGCTGAAGGGTTGAAAGGATTGAAAGGAGGAAGGGAGACGGGAGGCCGGATGATGGATTGAAGATTGAATTTCTTTAGCTGATTACTGATAACTGTTCACCGATAACTGTTTACTGATCATGAAAATTTACACGAAAAAAGGCGACCGGGGTACGACTGGCTTGTTTGGCGGTAGTCGGGTGAGTAAGGACGACGTGCGGGTGGAGTGCCTGGGCACGCTGGACGAAGCCAACTCGACCATCGGGTTGTTGCGGGTGAAGCTGGGCAACGAACACCCCTGGCAGGGAAAGTTGCACACCATCCAGAAAGACCTGATGGACATGATGTCGCACCTGGCCCGACCGTCTACGGCTACGAAAGTGAACACGAATCCCATGCCGGAGCACGGAGCGGCTATGTGCGAAGAATGGATTGACGAACTGGAAAACGCCATGAGTTCACCCTCCGATTACTTCCTGCTGCCGGGAGGCAACGAAATATCCGCCCTCTGCCACGTGGTGCGCACGCAGATCCGGCGGGGAGAACGCACGCTGGTGTCGCTGATGCGGACTGATGAAGTACACGATGCCATTCCCGCTTACATCAACCGGCTTTCCGACTTGTTCTTCACCCTGGCAAGGGCGGAAATGGACAAAGCCGGCGTCGCCGAAGAAAAGTGGCAGTTGTTTCTCTACAAGCGGTTTAAGACGCCTAATGTAGGGACTGAGGGATTGAAGGATTGAAGGATTGAAAAGTAGTTTTAAATCCTTACCCTTTCTCCTTCAGAACAGTCCAATAAAACTCCCATCCATTCGCACAGGCATTTATGCCTGCGCGAATGGATGGGAGAATAATCTAATCAGCATCTGTATGAAACCCATCATTTTCGTCGGGACGGCATCCAACGTGGGCAAGAGCACCATCACGGCGGCCTTTTGCCGGTTGTTGCGGCAGGAGGGCTACCAACCGGCGCCTTTCAAAGCCCAGAACATGTCGCTCAACAGCTACGTGACGGCGGAGGGGCTGGAGATGGGGCGGGCACAGGTCGTGCAGGCCGAAGCCGCGGGCATTCCCTGTCACGTCGACATGAATCCGGTGTTGCTCAAACCCACCAGCGACCAGGGCTCCCAGGTGATTGTCAACGGCAAAGCGGTGGGCAATCAGTCGGCGTATGAGTACTTTCAATCGGATAACCGGAATGCCCTGTTTGCCGAAGCCATGCGGGCGTACGAAAGGCTGGCCGCCCGTTACCATCCCATCGTGATTGAGGGTGCCGGCAGTATTTCCGAACTCAACCTCAAAGCGCGTGACATTACCAACATGCGCGTTGCCCTGCACACCGGAGCCGATACCTACCTCATTGCCGACATCGACCGGGGCGGGGTGTTTGGCAGCGTGTACGGCACAATGCAACTGCTGAACCCGGAGGAAAGGAAGTGTATCAAAGGCATCATTATTAACAAATTCCGCGGCGATGCCCGCCTTTTTGCCGAAGGCCGGAAAGTACTGGAAGACCTGACGCGGGTGCCTGTGGTGGGCGTACTTCCTTACCACGACATTGTAGTGGAGGAAGAAGACTCGGTCGTGCTGGAGCAGAAACGCCGTTTGGGAGCTAAGGGCCAAGTCAACGTGGCCGTGGTGTTGCTCAAACGGATGTCGAACTTCACGGATTTCGATGTGCTGGAAAACGACCCGCGCGTGAACCTGTACTACACGCACCAGCCGACGGAACTGGAAAAAGCCGATGTGATCATTCTGCCCGGTAGCAAAAATACAATGGCCGATCTGATCGACATCCGAAACAATGGGGCAGCGCGGGCAGTGACCCAGGCGTATCGAAACGGCAAAGTGGTCATCGGCATTTGCGGTGGGTACCAGATGCTGGGGCAGTCGGTGGAAGATCCGCTGCACATAGAAGGGGAGGTAGAATACATGCCGGGACTTGGGTTGCTTCCGGTAAGAACGGTGCTGGAAGGGGTAAAAACCACGCAGCAAAGGGAATTTCGTTTCCGGGAAAACAATGCGCTTTGCCGGGGTTACGAAATTCACATGGGACAAACGCAGGTACAAGGACCAGACAGCCCTGTAAGTACCCTGTCCGACAATCGGACGGATGGCTACTGGCTCAACGAACGTTGCTGGGGCACTTACCTGCACGGCATGCTGGATAATACGACGGTGGTAGAGGCCATGCTGCGCACGGTGGGCGTACAAGCCAGACAACCTTCCGAAAAACCATTCGATTACCCCGCTTTCAAAGAAAAACAATACGACCGCCTGGCCACCTGGCTCCGCAACCACCTGGACATCGGGTATATGATGGAAAGATGGAAGATGGAGGATTGAAGATGGAGGATTGAAGATGGAATTTCTTGTATTGGCTGTTTCTGGGAGCGGCTATTCCAAGACGCGATGAATTGCGTCTCTACGATTCATCACTACTCATTGTTTACTGTTTACTGATAACTGAAAAATGCTTTACGGACACGGCGATGATGGATATCGGTACGGGCGGGAAATCGTCGCGGACTTCAGCACCAACGTCTACGGGGGCGGCGAACCGGCCGGGCTGAAAGAACACGTATTTAGTCAGTGGACAAGCGTGAACCGCTATCCGGAAGTGCTGGCCGAAAGTTTTCGCGATGAAGTAGCGGCTTTTCACGGTCTTTCGCCGGAGCAGGTGCTGGTGTGCAACGGTACCGCCGAAGCCATTTATCTGATCGCCCAGGTATTCAGTCAGGCCCGGACGGTGATTGCCATTCCGACCTTTTCCGAATACGAAGACGCCGGTCGCCTGCACGGGCATCGGGTTTCGTTTGTGGACTGGCAAATGTTGAAAAAGAAAGCAGCGTTCATTCAAGGTGCTCCTGCCGACCTCTTTTTTCTTTGTAACCCCAACAACCCAACCGGCGACGTACTCAGCGTGGCTGCAATCCGGAATTGGCTTCAGGCGCATCCCGATACCGTGCTGGTGCTGGACGAAGCCTACATGGCATTTACCCGGGCTACTCAGTCGGCGGTATCACTGCTGGGCGAATTTCCCAACCTGATCATTCTGCGTTCACTGACTAAGACCTTTGCCATTCCCGGGCTGCGTTTGGGCTACGTGCTGGCTTCGGCGGCGCTCATCGACCGGCTGACCCGGGTCAAGTATCCCTGGTCGGTAAATAGCTTATCGGTGGAAGCCGGGAAGTTCATCCTGAGGCATTTTGAAAAAATACTGCCACCCGTAGCGCAGATGCTCACTGAAAAGCAAGTCTTTGTAGAGGCATTATCGCGGCTGGGTGGATTGGAAGTAGGGGAGAGCCATACGCATTATTTCCTGGTGCGGATGGTTTCCCGGTCGGCGGCCGATCTGAAGGGCTTTCTGATGGAACAGCACGGCATCCTCATCCGCGATGCCGCCAATTTTCGTTCGCTCAGCGCCGGCCACTTCCGGGTAGCTACGCTTTCCCCCGAAAAAAACCAATTACTGATTCAGGCATTACGCACATGGACGAAAAATGGCTGATGGCCGGCGCCCTGGTAACAGGATACGGGTTGGATCTGTTGCTGGCCGATCCGGAAGGCTGGCCGCATCCGGTTCGGGTGTACGGATGGGTGATTGGAAAAGCGGAACCTTTGCTGAACCGGGGAAGGGGGCGTTTCTGGAAGGGAGCCGCACTGACGTTCGCATTGGTGGGCGTAGTTTTTACCCTTTTTTACGGGATGCAGGAATTTTTACTATCTTTTCACCCGCTGGCCCTTTTGGCTTTCAATTCGGTTATGGTTTTCTACGGATTGGCCAACCAAGGCCTGATTCGCGAAGGAAAAAAGGTGTTTTCCGTATTGCGTAAGCAGGGACTGGAAGCCGGAAGGAAGCAGCTTTCGCGGATTGTGGGCCGCGATACCGGCGATTTGTCGGTGCAGCAGGTGCGCATCGGGGCGTTGGAAAGCATGTCGGAAAACCTGAGCGACGGCATCATCGCACCGCTATTCTGGTACGCCATAGCCGGGGTGCCGGGAATGATGGCCTATAAAATGGTCAATACGCTTGATTCGATGATCGGATACCGGAACGAACGTTACGAACAGTTCGGAAAAGCCGCCGCCCGGCTGGATGACCTGGTTAACTGGCTTCCCGCCCGACTTACGGTGTTGCTGATGGCAGCAGCCAGTTGGAACGGGCGCAGTCTGACCTTTGCGCTCCGGTACGGCAGCCGCCACAAAAGTCCCAATTCGGGTTATCCCGAAGCCGCTCTGGCGGGCATTCTCGATTGCCGCTTTGGAGGACCCAACCGTTACCGCGGCATTTGGGTCGATAAACCATTTATTGGGGAAAACAATCGAACGATTGAAGATAGAGAAATCAGCCGGGTAATTTCCATCAATCACCTGAGCTGCCTGCTGATGGTGCTGCTGGTATTTTTTACAGTGATCAGTTGTCGGTAAACAGTGAACAATGAGTAATGATGAATCATAGAGACGCGATTCATCGCGTCTTGGGGCGGCGGACGAAGCGCCCGGGACGCACCCACCACGAGAGGGGCGGTTGTAGCCAAATTGAGCACACTTGATGCGTATACCTTAAACTAACCATTTAGCCTGGCATTCTCCCTTCGGGGGTAAGGGGCTTTTTTTAATCTATGATTACTTTCAACATTGCACCGGTCGGTACGGACCTGATTCCGGTTTTGCAGCGGAAAATTGACAACAAGACCAAGCCCTTGGGCGCTTTGGGCCGGCTGGAGGAAATTGCACTCCGGGTCGGGCAGATTCTTCAGTCAGATAGCCCGCAGATTTCGCTGCCTTCCCTGGTGGTCATTGCGGGTGACCACGGCATTGCCAAGGAAGGGCTGGTCAATGCCTATCCGCAGGCGGTTACTTATCAGATGGTGCTCAACTTTCTGAACCGGGGAGCCGCGGTCAACGTCTTTGCCAAACAAAATGGCATGCACCTGCACGTCGTGGATGCGGGTGTCAACTATGACTTCGGCCAGCTACCGGGATTAAGAAACGAAAAAGTAGGTTTCGGAACCCGCAACTACCTGAAAGAACCGGCCATGAGTGAAGCCCAGTGTTTTCAGGCCATGCAGAAAGGAGCGGCACTGGTGCAGGAGCTGAAGAAAAAAGGTTGTAACCTGATTGCTTTCGGTGAGATGGGCATTGGCAATACCGCTTCGGCCTCCCTACTGATGAGCTGCCTGCTGGGCCTGCCCGTGGAGGCCGCCGTGGGCCGGGGAGCCGGGTTGAACGATGAATTGCTGGCCCAGAAGCAACGGTATTTGCAGCAGGCAAAGGCGAAGTACAAATTAGGTCGCGACAAACCCCACGAAATCCTGCGCACCTTCGGTGGTTTTGAGATTGCCATGATTGCCGGGGGCATCCTGGCCGCTGCCGAAGCCCGGATGGTGATCCTGATCGACGGCTTCATCGTATCGGCGGCGCTGCTGTTTGCCCAGGCCGTTGAGCACCACGTGCTGGACTATTGTCTGTTTGCCCACCTGTCGGATGAGATGGGGCACCGGAAAATGCTCGACTACCTGGGCGGTGAACCCATCCTGAACCTGGGCATGCGCCTGGGCGAAGGCACCGGAGCCGCCATCGCCTTTCCCATTGTACAGTCGGCCGTGAATTTTCTCAATGACATGGCTTCCTTCGAATCGGCGGCGGTAAGTCAGGGCGGGAGCGTACCGGCGGCATGAGGCGGGAATGGACGCTGTTTCTGACGGCACTGATGTTTTTTACCCGCATTCCCGTTCCCCGCAGTTTGCCCTATTCCGAAGACTTGCTCAATGCCTCCTCCCGTTACTTTCCCCTGGTGGGTACGGTGGTAGGAGCCGTAGCGTCCGGGGTTTTCTGGCTGGCTGCCTGCGTGCTTCCCGCTCCGGTGGCGATCCTGCTGAGCATGCTTACGTCCATTCTCATCACCGGCGGCTTTCACGAAGACGGCCTGGCCGATGCCTGCGATGGCTTTGGTGGCGGCTGGAATGCCGAACGCATTCTGGAAATCATGAAAGATTCCCGCATCGGTGCATTCGGGGCCATGGGGCTGGTGATGGCGTTGTTGCTGAAATTCACCTGTCTCACGTACCTTCCTCTCCCGTGGCTCCCGCTGCTGATCATTGCGGGGCACACCCTGAGCCGCTGGATGGCCGTTACCTTTCTGTATACCCATACCTACGTGCGGGAGGCGGGCAAAGCCAAGCCCCTGGCCACCCGAATGTCATTTTCTTCTCTGCTCTTTACCAGTGGGTTGGGTATACTTCCGCTGGCTTTTTTCGGCAATGGATGGCCCTTGCTGCTGATTCTGCCGTTAATAGCCCTCAAATGGGGGCTGGGCCTTTATTTCAGGCGCTGGATCGGCGGCTATACCGGCGACTGTCTGGGAGCGGCTCAGCAAATCGGGGAAATTGTGTTTTATTTATCAGCGCTTATTCTGTGGAAATATATTTAGTGCGCCATACCCGCGTAGCCGTGGAAACGTCCATCTGCTACGGGCAAACCGACGTGCATTCGGCGGAAACCTTTGAAGAAGAAGCCCAGCATTTGCAGCAAAGACTGGTAGATAAAACCTGGGAAGCAGTGTATACCAGTCCTTTGGGCCGCTGTGTCCGGCTGTTGCCTTATTTCCCGTCGCCGGTAGTGGTGCAGGATGAGCGACTGATGGAAATGCACTTCGGCGAATGGGAGCTCCAGCCCTGGAAAGCCATTGACCCGGCCCTATTGAAACAATGGAGCAGCGATTTTGTGAACCACCGGGTGCCCGCCGGCGAAACGTACGGCGACCTGTACGAACGCGTTGTTGCTGCCTGGAATGACATTTTACAGAAAGGCCACCAGGGAAACGTAGCCGTACTGGCCCACGGCGGGGTGATTCGGGCCATCCTGGCGCATCTCTTGGGCATTCCCCTGCTCAAATCGTTTCACCTGGATATCTCCTACGGTTCGGTAAGTTGCGTGCAGGTAAACGAAGGTGCCGAATTTCAGCGCTATTGTAAGGTTCTTTACGTAAACCGCATCTGAGCTGACCCGGTTAAATGGCTTCCTGGAGCAGGTACTGGTGTCCGAATCGTAGCCAGAATGACACCAGGGGACAATCAAAGCCCAGGCATCTATTTTTTCAAAATCGCTTTTCATTGGCGTACGCTTCTATATTTGTGGTCAGGAACGGTGCTTTCGGTGTGCGCAAGGGAAATCCTTACCGGAAGCAAGGACGAAAAGAAAAGGTGGTTTACTACAAAGCCAGTCTTCTTATCGACGCTGTTCGATGCACCTAAATCCTGTTTCTTGTGAATGAACATTTCCAGCTTTTGCATGAATTTAAAATTTCACCCCAGGCTACTTACCTTACCATTGGAATTGATGCAGCAGTGCCCTGCGTAGTAGACATCTGGACCGGTCCGTTCGGAAGCCAGCAGAATTTCAGGGATGGGGTAGAAAAAGTGGTAGAAGTGATGATGACCCACCAGTATTCCAGGTGGCTGGCCGATCTGAGTCGGATGGAAGGCTCCTGGGACAGTTCGCGGGAATGGATGCTCACGTATCTGCTCCCCAAAGCGGTTGCGGGTGGATTGAAGTTCGAAGCCATCGTACTACCAGAAGATGTATTCGCCCGGCTTTCCGCTTTCGATACAATTATGAAATTAGACGGCTATCTGCTCAAACAGTTTAGTGACTTCGGACTGGCCAGGGATTGGCTATGCAAAGTAGGTTAAATGGAACCACCACAAGGCTTTCCTGCTCATCAGCCCGCCCTTTTCTCCGGCCAGTTTATTTCGTTTCTATTCGGATAAAAAAGCGGCTCTAACCCATTATACTCCATGCCCAATCAGGAAAGATTTTTGGAAGACATCAAACAGGGGCGCTGGAACAACCTGCGCAGCATTTCCTCCTACCTGCACGAAAGTGAGATTGCGGGGCTCATCGCTGATTTGCCCCTCGACGAACGGGCTGTGCTGTTCCGGATTCTCCCTCAGCGAACGGCCGCCAAGGTATTTGAGTACCTGGACAGCGCTATGCAGCAGGAATTGATGAAGCAACTGGGACAGGCCACTTTTTCCAATATCCTGAATGCGATGTCGCCCGACGATCGGACTGCTTTCCTGGAGGAACTTCCCGATAAAGTGCTCAAGGACCTGCTCAACCAGCTTTCCGACGAAGAGCGGAAAGCAGCCGTGAAACTGCTGGGCTATCCCGAAAACAGCGTGGGTCGGCTCATGACGCCGTATTACATCCAGGTTCATCCCGACTGGAAGGTGAGCCGGGTGCTGGAACACATTCGCAAACGCAGCCGGAAAGCCGAGACCCTCAACTACATCTACGTGGTCGATGCCCAGCAACGGCTGATCGACGACCTGCGCACGGGCCAAATTCTGATGGCACCCGAAGAGGCGACTATTGAGAGCCTCATGGACCAGCGGTTTGCCTACCTCAAAGTTGCCCAGGACCGTGAAGAAGCCATTGCCGTTTTCAAACAATACGACCGCAGCGCCCTGCCGGTGGTCACCGACGATATGACCTTGGTCGGAATCGTCACGGCCGACGACATCCTGGACGTGGCCGAACAGGAAGATACCGAAGACATTCAGAAATTCGGCGGTCTGGAGTCGCTGGATTTGCCCTACGTAAGTACCCGGCTGTTCGACATGTTCAAGAAGAGAATCAGCTGGCTGGTAATTCTCTTTCTGGGTGAAATGCTGACGGCCACTGCCATGGGGCATTTTGAGGAGGAAATTGAGAAAGCCGTGGTACTGGCCCTGTTCGTGCCGCTCATTATTTCCAGCGGAGGTAATTCCGGTTCGCAGGCGGCTACGCTCATCATCCGGGCCATGGCCCTCAAAGAACTTACGCTGCCCGACTGGTGGTTTGTGATGCGCCGCGAAATTCTCTCCGGACTGATGCTGGGCGTCACGCTGGGGCTGATTGGCTTCCTCCGGATCTGGCTCTGGCAGCAACTAGGTTTTTTCAACTATGGTGAACACTGGGCCCTGGTCGGTCTGACCATCGGGCTCACCCTCATCGGCATCGTGACTTGGGGCACTCTGAGCGGCTCGATGATTCCCTTCGTACTGAAAAAAGCAGGGCTGGATCCGGCCACCTCATCGGCGCCCTTCGTAGCCACTATGGTCGATGTAACGGGGCTGGTGATCTATTTCAGCATTGCCTCCCTGGTGCTACGCAATACGATCCTCTGAGAAACGGATTTTTCTGTAATCGGGAAAGAAACGCAATTTTTTACTGAAAATAATCGTCCAAATTTGACTTCGGTGATCAACCGGGGCAAAACAAGGGCACCACCATTTTAATAAATACCAGATACAGCCAGGAATAATCAATATACGAAAGATGGAAAACGAACGAATCATTCAAACGGTGCGCGATCTGTTTGGGGGAGTGGACGAAAGAAACTGGAAAAAGGTGGAAAGTACGTTGGCTGAGCGCGTTTTATTAGATTATACATCGATGGCCGGGGGACAGCCTGCTCAACTGACTCCCACACAGATTACGGATGCGTGGGCGGCTTTTTTGCCCGGTTTCGACCGAACCAACCACCAATTGTCCCAGTTTGAGGTAAAGCAGCAGGTGAATGTGGCCAACGTGCATTATCTGGGGAAAGCCGAGCATTTTATGGGAAAAGAAATCTGGATTGTGGAAGGCAGCTACGATACGGAATTAATCAAAGAAGACGGAAACTGGTTGATTACGCGTCATCGACTCAACTTCACCGGACAGTCAGGCAATACCGATCTGCCGGCAAAGGCAACCGAAAGGATGAAAAAGGTCCACCTCACTGAACAAAACCGGAAAGTCGTAGATACTTTCTTTGTGGCCCTGGAAACGCAAAAATTTGACCTGCTGAAAGACGTTTTTGCGGAAAACGGTCGACAAGTAAATCCCTATTCCCCGGCCGGTTTCCCGAAAAGCTTTGACGGTGCCGAAGGTATTTACCGGCAATACAGCGGGCTTACTGCCAGCTTCGGGCAGATGAAATTTCCCAGAAAAATCTTTGCCACTGAAGACCCGGATTTCTTCTTCGTCCAATTCCGGGGAGAAATTGAAATCAAATCCGGCGGCAAGTACGAAAACGATTATTTAGGAACGTTCCGGCTAGAAAACGGCAAAGTGGTCGAATACACCGAATACTTCAACCAGATCGTGATGGCAAAGGCATTTGGTATCGAACTGAAGTAACAGGGCCAATGACCGACCGAAGGAATAGCCCCAACCCATTGCCTAGCCAAGGCTGACGAATCGCATACGCCAGCTTCCGTTTTACGTTTAGTTTTACCTCCGATCATTATACATTCATCCCTGTACTTGTTTTTACCCGTTTCGCTTTCCTACTTAATAGAATGAGATGCATGAAGAAAATGTGGCTGCTGGTGGTCGTTGGGGCACTGACTGCCTGCGCATCTTTGACGGAGTCGTCGAAGTACCAGTTTTCGGACGGGGTGTACCGGGTAAAACTGGGTAAAGAAAAAATGTCGAAGGTATACGTACAGATCGGGGAGGATTCCATTGGGGTGTACCCGGTTGCTCAGCATCGGGGCGCACTCATCCTTGACACGGCCCGGTCACTTTCGCTTTCCTTTCCGGAAACGATCAACGAAAGCGAATTTGATTCGCCCCTCTTCGTTCAGACTTCCTTCGACCTGGATGTGTTGACCATTCCATTTAAATACCGGCTGCCCGCCTCGGGGGTTCCTAACCAGCTTACTGCCCACTTTACCGGTGCCGCTTATCTCGGTTATCGCTCCGATCTGTACCGGCTGTCGTACCAGAAAGCGCCGCTGGTGCACCGAAAACGAACCATCCGGCACTATGGCTACAGTTTTGGTGGATTCGCCGGCCTGGGTGCCACCACGATCAATCCATTATTAACGGATAACCAGGTGACCATGGAATACGAAGGGGTGGTGTTTACCAAAGGCATTGCTGGTATTATAGCCGTCAACAACTTCACCTTTGGCCTGGGTATCGGGCTGGACCATCTGCTCGACCGGAACCGCTCCTTCTGGATCTATCAAGGCAAGCCCTGGTTTGGTTTGACTTTCGGGCTAAACCTGAATTAACGCTAACCTTCACATACCCAAGATGCGGGTTCACATTGGCACATCGGGATGGAGTTATGACCACTGGCATGGGGTATTGTATCCGCCCGGCATGCCGGCATGGGACCGGTTGGGCCATTTTGTGCAGCACTTCGGTACGGTAGAACTCAACAGCAGCTTCTACCGCTGGCCTTCGCTGGCAGGTTTTAAAAGCTGGCAGCGTCGCCTGCCGCCGGGTTTTCTGATGAGTGTAAAAGCCCCGCGCGGACTGACCCACGCCAAGTGCCTGTACGCACCGGAGCGCTGGATGGAGCGAATCAAAAGCTGCTGGCACGAACTGGGCGACAAACGGGCAGTACTGCTCGTGCAGCTTTCTCCCAACTTTGCCTTCGACTACGACCGGCTGGCTTATTTTCTCCGGCAGGTTCCGCACTGGATGCGCCTAGCCGTCGAATTCCGGCACCCCAGCTGGCACCAGGAGGCGGTTTTTCAACTGTTGGAAAGACACGGGGCGGCCTATTGCATTATGAGCGGAGCTTATTTACCCTGCATTCTCCGGTCTACGGCCGCTTTTGTCTACGTCCGCCTGCACGGCCCCGATCCGCATCACCTCTACGGCGGCTCTTATTCGGATGAGGATCTGCACTGGTGGGCCGAACGAATACGGGAATGGAAGTCAGCAGGAAAGGAAGTGTACGTCTACTTCAACAACGACGGGGGCGGCAATGCGGTCCGCAATGCCTGGACCCTGCGATCGATGCTGGCTTAAGCGGGGCATAGTTGTGCGCACCTGCCGGCCGCCTGCAGTGACAGGTTATGGTCGAAATACTCGATGGCCCGCAACAGGGGCTTGCCTGCCCGGGCGATCAGAAAAGGGCGGCCTTTTTTGCCCCTCACCAGCCGGGCGTCAATCTTGAATACCGTACCCACCGGAAAAGACTTACGGGCTTTGTGCGAACACTGGACGAACCAATCGGCGGAGACCGTAGAAGTGGGGAGGGGCCTGATCCGGATGCGTTGCTTTTTTTCGTCCAGGATGGAGCTGACGAAAACGTCACAGAAAACCGTGCTGGTGGGCTTCTGCTTAGGGCAGGGCGTATATTCGGAGGCAGCTTCGTTGAATAAGGTTAACTGCAACTGATCGGGTATTTAGTGGGAGCTTTCAATCCGTGCCCAAGTATAATTTTTGTTCCAGGAATTGGCAAGCAGGGCGGCTGAAATTTTTTGCTTCTGAAACAAAATATCGGGTAAACCTGTCAGGTTCTGAAAACCTGACAGGTTTTTTCGTGCCCTCATTCCTGTGCTTTTCTCAGCAAATCGTCTCCGTTCATTGCATTGAGGTAAGGTTCCAGCAAACGATGGTTCTGGAAAGTGCGCCAGTATTCGATGTCGTGGAGTACCGTATTGTAAAATACCTCAATAAAAAATTCCCCTTTGCTTCCCTGGGCGTGGTACAGGCAGCTTTTGTAAGTGTCGTCGGGGGTGTGGGCCGCCAGAAAAGTGCATTTTTGAAGCACAAAGTGTAGCTTTTCCGTTTGAGGAAGCAGGTTGAATTCGTACAGCGTCATCGGGAAAGGCTTTTGGAGGTGACATCATCGTATTTCACCAGCGCCTGGGTCAGCTTTACGGTAGTGATACCAGTGATGGGCTCGTAAGTTCGTTCGGTATTGGGAAGACCGAAGAGGTGCCAGCCATCTTTCATCGCTTCCTGCAATTGCAGGGTCAGCTCCCGGGCGTCGTGCGACGACAGGGTGCGGTATTCGGTAATGTTGTTCATATGGATTCTTTATTTAGGTTTTATCATATTCTACATCGCTACCCGCCGACGGACGTGCCTGATGACCGGAAGCCTTCAATGGTTTCTTCCATCGGTAGCCAGGCGGGTCCGTTTCGGGCTATACCCACTTGATGACGTCATCTGCGGCCATAAGCAGTTTGAGCTTTCAGCCCGACAAGCGCAAGGAAATGGATGAACACAAAATATTCTGAAACCCGATTCATAACCTGGGATACACGGCTATCACCGGCACCTGGGGCCAGCCTGACTTAATCAGGAACACTTATTCAAAGTTGAACGGCCATGGGAATTGGCCGGAATTTGGTATGTATTTCAAAATTAGTGGAAAAGTTATCATCTGCAAGTAAAATTTATTTTGTGTGTTGTAGATGAAGCCTTTCCAATGCGCTTTTCCATAATTGGCAAGCACAAAAAAAGCCCCTGCAAAGGGGCTTCAAAAGTCTTGGAATATATATTCTAATGAATATTATCTTTCTCGCCGTACGTTTACTGCGTTCAAGCCTTTTTTTCCGCGTTCTACTTCATAGCTCACCCGGTCATTCTCTCTGATATCATCTTTCAAGCCTGAAACGTGAACAAACAGATCTTCTCCTCCGTCTTCGGGTTTAATAAATCCGTAACCTTTGGAGTCATTGAAAAATTTAACGGTACCAATTGCCATGCTTTTAAATAGTTTAAGGTTCGAGTAAATATAGTGGTCTTTTTAGAAAATGAAAATGCTTCAGCCGATTTCTTGCCTTCCAAATTTTTGAATATTATTTTTTAAGCCTGAAATAAGACCCTATCCATACGTAAATGTGAATTTCATATCGGTCAGGCCCGTAAAATCGACGGTAGATGGAAAAGAACACACTTATTTCTCTACGGGCTTCTTTTTCAACGCATCAAACGGAGTGGTTTGACATTCCCAACCGATAGAAATTGAAAATCAGCGCAGGGCATCGAAGGTGTACCGGGCGTTGCTCCAGAACTCATCCAATGCGATGATCCGCGGTTTGAAGAAAGAAATCAGTGCCGGCCAGTCTTCCTGACTAAACACGTTGACGGGCGACAGTTCTTTATAAATCCGGCTGATCACCTTGCCGTTTTCGTCGTGCGTATGCAACACCCATTCCCATTCTTCCCCCAGGGTTTCGTGCAGGATTGCCCTCAGCTCAGCAAATTGCTCGAAGAATATTTCCTGTATTTCGGGGTCAGGATGCGTGAGTTCAATGGCTACGGAGGCTTTGCGGTTGTCGGCCTGCATGCGGAAGTACACGTGTTTGAAGCCGGTTTTGTAGTTCAGCCAGTTGGCCTTCGTCCCTTCCGCCGACAGTTGCGGAGCCAGGTATTTACCCATGGCCGTCCAGAATGCCTGTCGAAGCTGCGCCGCCTGTTCCCTTGTGTACATAGATTTATTGAGTGATTGAGTGATGGAGTGATTGAATAATTGAACAGTGAATAATGATGAATTGTAGAGACGCGATTAATCGCGTCTTTGAATAGCGGTGTTATCCGGTAATGCCGTATTACAGTGAAGGAGTAGCGAAAAGAAACGTCTACTTTAGGGTCACTGAGTGTAGCCGAAGTGCCCTAAGTATACGTTTCTGGGAGCGGACGGGCCGCTCCCGGAGGCCGAAGCCTGGAACAACTGGTAACTTAATACCAATTTCCCAACTTCAATCCTCCAACTTCAGTTCTCTGCACCTACTCACCAAATCTACGGGTTCCGGTTCAATCCTTGAACAAAGGTAAGCACGATAAAAAATGAAGGGAAACCCTGTTGGCTGTGAAATGGGTGAGAAGAATTAGCTGAAATCGGGCAGCGGATGCCGATCGCGCAGAAGTAAGTGGTATCTCCAGAAACAACAGAGCTTCCATCTTTCAAAAAGATGGAAGCTCTACAAACCATTCAGCCGGGCACGACCCGCGGCTTAATTCTTCAGTCCCCGTCACTCATTTTTCAGCACCGCCGCCGGATTGGTACGGGCTACTTTCAGCGTCTGGGAGCCGACCATCAGGAAGGCCAGACCCATTACAATCAGGACACCGCTTATCAATTCCTGCCAACCGATGGGCTGGTGGTAGGCAATGTTGATCAGTACCACCTGATTGAAAAACAGGTAGGTGACCGGCAGGGCGATCAATGCAGAGAAGGCCAGCAGCAGGAGCAGACCTTTGCTCATGAGATAAACCAGATCTGCTTCGCCGGCACCCAGCACTTTGCGGATGCTGATTTCTTTGAGCCGGGTTTCGGTGGTGTAAACCACCATGCCGAACAAACCCATCGACGCGATGCAGATGGCCAGAAAAGCCAGGAAGCCAATCACTTTGACCATGACCGAAAACTGGTTGTACGCTTCCTCAATCTGGTCATCGTAGAATCGGGCGTCCAGCGGGTGTACTTTATCAATTTTCCGCCAGGCTTTTTCAATGTCCGCCAGGGTAGCCGGCCAGTTATCGGAAGCTATTTTTACATTTAAGTAGTCGCCTTTGTTTGAGTACCGGAAACCCGTGGGTTCAATCGGGTTGAGCAGGGTTCCGTAGTGAAAGTCTTTCAACACCCCCACGATTGTTAATTGCCTGCCATCAATCGTCAGCATTTCGCCCAAAGCCTTCTGCGGATCACGTTTTGCAATGTCAAATCTTTTCAATACCTGCTCATTTACAATTACTTCGGTTTCTTCTCCCTGTTCGGTTAGGGCTTTGAGATTACCGCCGGCCAGGAGGGTATGTCGGTGCAGGGGCAAATAGTGTTCGTCTACGTAATTGAGCCACACCAAGGCTGAGTCCGGCGGATTGCTGTATTTGGCTTGCGTGCCGGTGACGCTTCCCAGACTGGTCACCATCAGCGACTGCGAAATTCCCTTTACGGCCGGCAATTGTGATAATTCCTGCTTTAGGCGGTTTCCCGGATTGCCCTGTAGCCGGATGTTGAGGATGTTTTCGGTGCTGAAGCCCAGGTCGAAGCTCAGAAAGCTTCGGTACTGACGGTAGCCAATCAGGGTGGCGGAGATAAACATCAGAGAGATTGTATACTGCACCACGATCAGGACTTTGCGCATGGTGAGGTGGCGAAACAGCTGCAGCGAAGAAACGTCTTTCAGCACCTGAATGGCCCGGATGCGGGAGAAGAACAAGGCGGGGAAAAACCCGGCAGCAATGCCTACCACTACAGCCAGCGCTATAAAATAAACAATAAGCCGCGGCGAAACTTCCAGGGCGGCCAGATTGGCCAGAAACGGGGCCAGCGCCAGAAATTCCGTGCGCAGGTACAGGAAAAGGAAAAAGGAAAAAACCAGTGCCAACAGGGAAATAAAGACGGCCTCAAACGTGAACTGACTCAATACCTGGCTTCGCAAGGCACCCATAATTTTTCGCATCCCGACTTCCCGCGAACGCCGCAACGAGCGGGCAATGGAGAGGTTGGTGTAGTTGAAACAAGCCGAAAGCAAGACAACAAAAGCCAGACCGCCGAGCACCCAGATCGTAATCCGGTTCAGGCTGGGCCCGATTGGGTTCGACAGATTTTTTCCCAGCACAATGTCGTGCAGGGGTTGCAATGATAGCTCGATCTTCCGGTTGAGCAGGTGTGCATTTTCGCGGGCGCAGATTTGCTTCAGACCGGCCTCAAAAGTGGGCGTCTGGGCCTTTTCCGGCAACAATACGTACACGTAATTCATGTAGATGTTTTCCCAGCTATCGAAATCTCCGTCGGTCTGGGGTTTTTGCAGCTCAACGGTAGAGAACGAAATCAGGGCTCCAAAGCGCAGGTGGGAAAGTTTGGGAACGTCTTGGATCACGCCCGTAACCGTGTAGTTCAGGGTGTCGAAACGGACTACCTGCCCCAGCGCTTCGGCGTCGCCAAAGAGTTTCCGGGCGGTTTTTTCGGTCAGAACCAGGGAATAAGGTTCTTTCAGGGCCGTGGCCGGATCGCCGTGCAGAAAAGGAAAAGTGAACATTTGGTTGAAAGACTCATCGGCCCAGGTCGCTTCCAGGGGAAGGATTTTGTCACCCACCCGGGCATCTCCGTAAAACCCCCGGCGCAACAGCGTGACCCCTCTTACGCCAGGCAGCGATTCCTTGATCCTCCGGCCGGCCATGACTGAAGTAGAAGCCAGGCTCATCGTGGGTTGCCCCAAGCGCTGGTCCTCCGTAATGACGCGATAAATGCGATCGCCCTTTTCGTGAAAATGGTCGTAGGAGAGCAGGTCGGTTAGAAAAGCGATCACCAGCAGGCCCACCGACATGCTGATGGCCAGCCCGATGATGTTGATGGCCGAAAACAGTTTGTGCCGCATCAGGTTGCGGCCGGAGGTTTTGAAGTAGCTGCCAATCATCATGTCGGGAGTAAGGAGTTGAAGTACGTTGGGTTTGCGGATGGTATAGAGCCGGAAGAATTTCAGCACGTCGATCACGTAGATCCAGCGGGCTGCCCGGGGGCTTTTGCGCTCACAATTGCGGTGGAAGTATTCGTTCAGATCGCCCTGCAGGTCTTCGAGCAGATCGGGCCGGCAGTACCATTGCAGCAGCCTGACTGCCCAGCGGGGCGGCTGCGGGGGGCGAGGTGTGTTCATATCGAGCCCTCCAGGTTGAAATCAGGGATGATGCGCCAGAGTCCGTCACGTACCTCCTTGGCTTTGATCAGCGATGCTTTCCCGGCGTGGGTCACCGTGTAATACCGCTTGCGTTTGCCGCCGCGGGCACTGGTGGCTTCTCCCAGCGAACTTTTTACCAATCCCTTTTCCTCCAACCGGTTGAGTACCGCGTGTACCACGCCCAGTTTGGTTGTCCGGCCGGTATGTTTTTCCAGTTCGTCGCAAATGGCCACACTGTAGGCATCGCTCAGCAGGGCCGCAATGGTGAGCAGCACCAACTCTTCAAATTCTCCCAGATTAGTCCCTTTCATTGATTTTGTTATTTACTCACTAAATGTATGTAAAATAATTTAATTAATTCATTAAATGTATGTAAAATATTTTTTTCCGGTGGTACGAATGGGCGAAGAGAGATCCGGGTAACCCATCCGATGCCCCCTGATAACGGCTGCCATCCAGCATCGGAAGCGGGTTTTTCCGGACTTAGCCAAAAGAAGAAACCTTCAGGGAGAACGACTGTCCGAAGAGCTGATTTTTATTGAATTGAGTCGAAAACGAGGTTTTCTGCTTTCGGTCTGGCGACCAATGATGCTTAAAGGGCGGAAGTCGACTTCTGTAAGATTTTGACAAATACTCAGGTGGCGCAGTTGAAATGGAATGGTACTTTTACTTAAAGGGGGAAAGAAAATGATCTGGTATTTCAACTGGTCGATAAAAGATTTCATCTGTATAATAATCAGTCAGTTACCCAATGCTGCCTGCCCGACGGAATCTTTTGCTACTATTGAACCCCGTCTGGCACTCTTTTCCTGCCTCAAATGATCTTTGGGATTATTATTCCTGAAATGGATTTCCGGCCTTAGCCCGGAGAAAAGCATCTTCGACTTATGAAAACTTTATCAGGTACGAATACAAAAGAAATATTTTTCGAAATGGCGGCTGATATGGCTTGCGTGGCTGGTTTCGATGGATATTTCAAACAATTGAATCACATCTGGGAGGAAGTGCTCGGCTATACGATTCAGGAACTAATGGACAGGCCCTACCTGGATTTTGTGCACCCGGCTGATCAGGCACGCACCCTGGCTTGCCTCGGGGAAGTAACTTGGGGAAAGCCGGTGATGAATTTTGAAAACCGGTACCGGTGTAAGAACGGAGCCGTCAAGTGGTTTTCCTGGCGAATCAAAGCGGACCCTGACAGTCAGCTGATGTACGCCTGCGCCCGTGATATTACCAATGAGAAGCAGACCCAGGCGGCGCTGAAAGAGAGCGAATCGCGCATGAAGGCCCTCATCCGCTACGTGCCCATTGCCATTGCGATGCTGGATGATCAGCTTCGCTTTCTGGAAGTGAACGATCAGTTTCAGCAGGAGTTTGGTCTGAAGGAGGGGCACTTGCTTGGTAACCCTTTCGCAGAAGCATTTCCGCAACTGGCGGAGCAATGGAAAGCTATATTTAAGAAGTGCCTGTCGGGTGCCGTAGTTAGAAAGCAGGAGTTCAGCTATCCGGCAGTGGCGGGAGGAAACGCCCAGTACGTACTGGATCTGCGCCCCTGGTTTGGCGAAGGTAACCAGCCGGGAGGCATTGTATGCGTGATCGAGAACGTGACCCTGCAGCGAATTGCCCAGGATGAAGTGACCCGCAAGAGCCAGCAACTCAATGGCATTTTGAAATACATGCCCGTGGTAGTGTATCTCATCAACAACGAAGGAATGCTGGTGAGGGCGATGGGAGCCGGCCTGAAGGCCATGGGGGTAAAGGATGTTCACCTGGCAGGAAAACCCGCCAGTATATTGCTGGGAGAGGAAAACCTGATGGTGGCGGATGTGCTGGAAGGGAAGAAAAACTACCTGATCAGCCACGGACGAAACGGAGAAAGGGAGTGGGTATATGAGCATTACCTGTTTCCCGACAACGTGCGGAACAACGGGATAATCGGTTTCGCCATGGACATTACCGGAAAGAAAAAGTCGGAAAGGGATCTCCAGCTGGCCAAGGAAAGCGCCGAGAAAGCCAACCACCACAAATCGCGTTTTCTGGCCAATATGAGCCACGAAATCCGTACGCCCCTCAACGCCATTATCGGGTTTGCGGAGGTGCTTCAGAAACATGAGGCCCAGCCTGTACAGCGGGAATATCTGGAGTACATCACTTCGTCGGGTAAGCTGCTGCTCAAGCTCATTGGCGACGTGCTGGACCTGAGCAAGATTGAAGAAGGAAAACTACAACTCAGTTGCGAAAGCTTTCATTTCCGGGACGTCCTTTCTTCGGCCATCAGTCCTTATAAGTATCGGGCCAACGAAAAAGGGCTCAATTTCAGCGTTTCCTTCGATGACCACTTGCCCGCGTACGTGTTCGGCGATTCGCATAAACTCAACCAGGTAGTCATTAACCTGATTGGCAATGCCCTAAAATTTACGCGGGAAGGAAACATTTCCGTTCACTTCTCCTGTCTGAACAATCCGCATCAGGCGGGAGAGGCAGTCGTGCGGGTATCCATTGCCGATACCGGACTGGGGGTTCCGACCGAACAACAGTCGCAGATATTTGAAACGTTCACCCAGGCCGATTCTTCGGCGGTGAGGCAGTACGGAGGGAGCGGCCTGGGACTTTCCATTGCCAGGGAACTGGTGCAGCTGATGGGTGGAGAAATCCAGATTACCAGCCCGTCCAACGTGCCCGCATTCATCGGAGGACCGGGCAGCACCTTCTGGTTTGTCCTTCGGTTGAAGGTCGATCCGATGGGAGCCAGTAAAGCCGACCTGGGACTGCCTGCCAGCAGTCGGGAGCGTTTCGATGGGGTAAAGGTGCTGGTGGCGGAAGACAACCTGCTCAACCAAAAGCTGATCAACATATTCCTGACCGGGGTCGGTTGTGAAGTGGAGTTTGCGGGCAATGGGCAGGAAGCGATTTGGATATTGAAGCAAAGGAGCTTCGATATGGTATTTATGGATGTACAAATGCCCGTCATGGATGGGTATACCACTACCCGGCAAATCAGAGAAGAGTTGGGGTTGCAAATTCCGATTATCGGACTCACGGCCAATGTGTATAAAGAAGACATCGAGCATTGCATGCGGGCGGGTATGAGCGATTTTCTGGGAAAGCCGTATCACGAAGCCCAATTGTACCAGAAGCTCTTTCAATGGACCAAGGTAAGCACGCCGGCTTCCGTAAGTGCGCCGGATACATCGCCGCTACAGTCGGGTGTTCCTGAAGAGGAGCAGAGTAAGGAATACATAGACCTGTCTTTTTTCAAAAAGCTGGCAGGCGATAGCCAACTGGAAATGAAAGGACTCATTCATCTGTACCTGGATACGCAGGAGGAGTTTCTCCGGATATTTCCGGAAGCCAGCAATGAAAAACGGTGGCAGGAAGTAGGAAAAGCCGTACACAAGTTCAAACCTTCCTTACAAATGGTCAGTCACCAGGCCCTGGACATCACTTTTCAGAACCTGGAAGATTACTGCCAGCAAGGACACAATCTGGAGAAAATCCCCGCATTGATTGACCAGGCCGTGCAGATGTGCGAACAGATCAGGCGGGAACTCACCGAAGAATTAGCCCGATTCACCCATTAATCAGTTGTCTTATGACGAAGCTCAGCCAGGTTGTCTTGATTGACGACGACGATACCAACAATTATATGAATCGGATTCTGATACTTGAATTGGATATTGCCGATCAGATTGTTGTTTTCCAACACGGATACGAAGCATTGGCTTATCTGCAGGGGCTGGCAACCTGCCCACCACTGATTTTCCTGGATATCAATATGCCTTCCATGGATGGATTTGAGTTTCTGGAGGCGCTGAATCAACTGAAATTACCCGGTCAGCAGGAAATGGTCATTGTGGTACTCACTACTTCCCAAAATCCGATGGACATTCGCCGCATCCACCACCTGGGAAAGTTTGAATACGTCTATAAGCCATTGACCGACGAAAAACTGGTTGCAGTAATCAAAAGCTACTTTCCTGAGTTGGCCCTCACACTAGAGGACAGAAGTTAGCGGTGAGTCCGGGGTTGTTCTAGCAAATGGGCCACCGTGGCGCGGACTAAGCCTACCTTTGGATTTGGGTGATAGAACAGAATCAAAAAAGCAATTATGTTTACTTAGCCAAAGTTGCGAGTGTTCACGGTCCATTATCAGAAATAAGCAATATGCCAAGATACGAATGGAATGAAGATCATCAAGCACTAATTCCGGGTAAGTTCAACTATAGAAGCAAATGGGTCTGTTTTAATTGTCGAAAATCTTTCACAAGGGTTAGGTCCGTAACGGAACCAGAAGATGTCGTTTGTCCTGACTGTAAAACAAAAGCAACCGACATGGGACATTTATTTCAACCGCCACCCAAGAGAGACATCAGGAGGTGGAAGATCATGGAAATTTTGGGTCGTAACAACTTTAGGTTTTGGAAAGCAAGCAGCGTGGCTTTCATAGAGCATTTTATTACTGATTATGGAAAATGCTCACCTGAACAAGTTGAAAAGAATGTAACTGAATATTTTAAGTCAATAGGAAAATGAAGTAAAATCTGATAATACCAGCCAAACTGATCACCGGTTCTACACACCGCATAGCCAAGGCTTGCGCACACGGTATACGGTTGGCTTGGGTGCCTTAGCAGAAGCATATTTGATTTTTTCAAAGCAGCAGAACAGTTAATTTTTTATCGTAGGATTAGTGCCATTTGCTAAAGAAACCCCAGTCCTGCCGCAATCCGCTCGTGATTGCCAGCCTGCAACCCTACTACTTCCGGCCCCGGCTTATTGCTGGATTCACGCACCGCCCATAGCAGCTTACGCCGCGACTCTGCCGATCAATCGGATGCCGGCGAAAGAAATAAACGACGGAATTTCATAAGCGCTGAGGCACCTGAATAAGGGCCGGTTTTGTATTCAGGCTGTTCTTTCTGCCTGTTGATATTACCCTTGATAAACGGATTTCTAAAGCTATTTTACAGGGTTTTTTTGCGGAAGCCTGCTAATTGCTTATTTTGATGCACAAAATGGCTGTCTACCAGCAAGACGTCAACTGATCCAGCATTCTGACCCTCCTTTCCACCGTATGTCCATTGAGTTTACCCTGGTTTCCGATAGTAAGTACGCCAGGATAGAGTATGTGCCATCACTGCAAACGGTCGTTCTGAGGTTGAAGGCCGGTTACGTTCCCATCAAGGCATTCATGCAGGTAATGGGTGAAATTGAGGACCTTACTACCCGGCGACCGATCGTTAAAATGGTGTTTGATAAAAGCAACCTGACCGTATTTCACCAGCCTTCGATGGAGTGGTATCACGTGGAGTGGAAAACGAAGATGCTAACGAAAGGATTGAAATCCTACCGGAAAATTCTTCCCGCTGACCGGCTCTTTGTCGAAGGGGTACGGATCGGGCGGGAAAAAATCCAAAAGAATTATCCCGATTTTGATTTTAGTAACTTTGACATAAGCTACTGCGCTTCCCTCGAGGACGCTCTGGCCAGTTGATAATGGATCGGTTTCTTACCCGTGTAGCCTCCATTTTGCTATTTCCTCTTTGTCCCCGTTTTTACCCGATATGGATCGTTCTCTGCCTCCTGTACAGCCCAAACAGATGCGTTCTTTAGACGATACGCTTTTGCCGGATGAAGTCCGACTGGAGAATGCGCGGTTGCGCAGTCAGCTCGCAACCCTACAGGCTAAACTCACTTCTTATCAGGAAGCGGTACAGGTAAGGGCGGCCCTTGAACAGCAAGCCATTGTAACCATTACCGACGAAAATGGAATCATCGGTTACGTGAACGATACCTTTTGCCGGCTTACGGGCTACCAACGGGAAGAAGTCCTGGGGCGTACGCATCGGGTACTCAATTCGGCCCATCACGCAGCGGACCTGTTCGTTTCCCTGTACCGGACGATCCGCAACGGAGCGGTATGGCGTGGGCAGATCCGCAACCGGGCCAAAGACGGTTCCTTTTTCTAGGTGGATATGGCCATTACGCCGGTGTTGGATACCCAAGGCAAACCCAAGCAATACATTGCCATCAGCAACGACATTACACCCCTGAAAAATGCGCAATTGCAGGTGGAACAATTGCTCAGCCAAAGCCAGGAAACCAATGAGGAACTGGAAGCCAGTGCGGAAGAACTGCGTCAAACTCTCGAATATTCCCTGGATGTCCGCGACCGAATTGTGGAAAGTGAAAGCCGCTACCGGCTGATTTCGGAAAGCATGCAGGACCTGATCTGCCTGCACGACCGCAAAGGCTGTTTTACGTACGTATCCCCATCCAGCAGTGCTTTGCTGGGCTACGCACCGGAAGAACTGCTGGGCCGGTTGCCCGGCACCCTGGTTCATCCCGACCATTGGGAGTCGTTTGTTTCAAACGTGCGTACCCTGGCCGATAATGGCGAAGGAACCTGCCAGCTTGCGTACCGGATTCGCACCAAAAAGGGTGAGTACCGCTGGCTGGAGACCCTGATGCAGCCTTTGCTCAACGAACAGGGACTGTTGGTGGGCTGGCACTCCGCGTCCCGGGACGTAACTCAGCGGAAATCGGCCGAAGAATCCCTGCAACTGACCCTGAAAGAACTTCAGCAACGCAACCTGGAGCTGGACCACTACGCCTACCGCGTTTCCCACGATTTGCGCGCCCCGCTGTGTTCCATCAAAGGACTTTCCAGCCTCATTGCGGAGGAAACGAACCTGGACGCCATTAAAGAATTCAACAAGCTGATTGAGGATCGGGTAACTAAATCCGATGAGTTTATCTCTTCGGTTCTTGCCCATACGCAGATGCTTTCTGCCCCCCAGCAACACGTACCCATCGACCTCCAGCTACTGATCGAAGATTGCTGGCAGGAGCTTGGTTACCTGCCCGGCTGGGAGCGAATCAAACTCAGCATTCGGGTGAAACCGGGCGTACCCTTTTTTGGTGATCCTTTCCGGCTGGCCATTGTGTTCCGAAACTTTGTATCCAATGCGGTTAAATACCTGAACCCGGAAATAAAAGACAATTACCTGCGCTTCCGCATTCAGGTCACCTCCGAACAAGCCACCATTCGTATTCATGACAATGGCATTGGTATCCAGGCCCAGTACCTGCCCCATTTATTCGAAATGTTTTTCAGGGCAACTGAAAAGTCGACCGGCAGTGGCTTAGGTCTCTACATCGTCAAAAAAGCACTGGAACAGATGCAAGGGCAGCTGGAGGTAGAAAGTGAGCCCAATCAGGGCACTACATTCAGTATCTTCCTGCCCAATTTCTCACCTCCCATACAATGAATATTTTTGTTTTTGGAAACGGGAATATCCGTTTTTCGGACTTTATCCGGTATTATGAAAAGCCGCTTGAGCGGTATATTCTACTCAATGACTCAGTGTTCACGGTTTGCGATTTCAAAGGGGTAGATACCCTGGTAATGGAATTACTCAAATGGGATGCTGCTCAAGTGAGCGTATATCACATAGGAGAACGACCCAGGTATCTGCCTGATAAGTACAAAACCAAAGTAAGCCAGTGGAAACTAATGGGAGGATACGAAAACGATGAATGGAGAGACAAGGCGGCTATTGAGAGTTGCACCCACTTTCTGGCAGTTGATTTTAATTCTGATGCAAGAAGAAAAAGCGGTACCCAAAAAAATATAGAGCTTTGTGTTCAATTGAATAAAATAAAAATTGAGCAGGATTAATAACTTCAAAGGAGTCTGGTTAGCGCCGGTATTATCTGGTTCAGATGCTTTTGTAGGCTCGGAGGTGTTACTGAAATGCTTTACCACATTTCAATCCCGTATCTGAAATGAACTACGTCATCGTAGACCTGGAGGCGACCTGTTGGGAAGGACGGGATAGTAGCCGGAACGAAACCATCGAAATCGGAGCGGTGCTGGTCAATGAACAGCAGGCGATTTTGTCGGAATTTGAGCAGTTTGTCAAACCCCTGATGAACCCCATCCTGAGCGAATTCTGCAAAAACCTTACGACCATCCGTCAGGAGCAGGTAGATACGGCGCCCTACTTTTATGAAGCCGTTGATCGCTTTAAACGGTGGATCACTTCGTACGGAGAAGAATATTTACTCTGCTCCTGGGGCTTTTATGACAAAATGCAGTTCGAGCACGATTGCCGACTCCACGGACTGGAAACCGACTGGCTGAAAAACCACATCAGTCTGAAACACCAGTACGCGGTGATCAAAGGCTTAAGAAGGGCCATCGGGATGAAAAACGCATTGATTGGGGAGGGGTTGCTGCTTTCCGGCACCCATCACCGCGGTATCGACGATGCCCGAAACATCACCCAGATTTTTCTGAAATATTTCCCTGATTGGAAAAGGTAGGCTTGTATAAGTGAGTATGCTGGATTCAACTAAAGAACCGTAGTGATAAAGCCGACAATTACCCAATCAGTTTATCACAAAACTGTATAATCAATGCGTATCCTTTCATTAGTATTGATTTTTATCTTAAGCGCTTGTAGCCAGGACGATAACTGGTTAACCTTCCACGGTGAGGGACTTCCTTCCAGTGGAGAAAGCTACCAATGCCTTTCGTTTGAGAGTGATTCAGTTGGCTATTTAGGGGGTTCACAATTAATAGGTACGCAGCGATCAAGAGCTGTTTTGTACCGAACAACTGACCAGGGCTACAATTGGCAAGCTATTCCAATCAATATGGATCGGGAAATAAAACAAGTTTTTTCCTTCAATGATACCTTGATCATACTCACTCACGCCCGATTCAACCAGACAGATTCCATTCATTTGTCTTCAGATAAGGGTAAAAGCTGGGTTTCTATTTTAAACTACCCTGCTCAGTATTATCCCAATGTACTTTCTTTTGAAAGTGCTCGTTCGGGCTATATGGTGCTTAACGGAAGTAAGCAATTATTGCTTAGGTATGACTCCGTTTGGGACACAGTAGCGGTTTTGCCGGATAATTATCAGCACTTTGGGCTTCATGAAAACATACTTTATTCATTCATTCCTTCGGACGGCGAAAGTCCCGGTTATAAGGGAATCCAGCGATATTCCTTGACAGAGCAGAGTCAGGAAGAGATTCTATTTGACAAAACTTCTCATATCAATTCTTTCTCCTTCGACAAGGATCAGAACTTGTATCTGGCGGTTCGGGAAGAGAAGGGAGCTATCTTCAAGGTAACTGAACGCAATTGTGAACGGATATCTTTAGACAAATACCAGGATTATGTTCCTGAACAAGTTCAAGTTTTTGACAATCTCATTTTACTGATTGCACACCGGGAAAAGGCCTTCTCTATATTGGGTGTTACGCACGAATTTTTGCTTTCCAGGGATTTTGGGAAAACGTGGGAAAAGGAAGAAATGCCTTTTCCTTTGATTGTAAAGCCACACGTGACGTTCAGAGATAAATTTTTCATGACCAGCACTGGTGGAGGCGACTTTCAGAAAAGAAAATTGTAGGGCTTACATATACAGCAATTCCTCTACTCCCTTCCCGCTCCCTATTCTTCCCGTCAGTGTTTCACCTGTAAGGTCAGGAAAAAGCCGATCGGGTCGGAGGGGATAATGCCGGGACCGGGATAGCCATCGGCACGGCGGGTGAAATATTTGGCGTTGCCCACATTGTTGACGCTCCCAAAAATACCCAACCACTTCCACTGGTAACTGGCACTGAGGTCCATCACGTGGTAAGCCGGCACCACTCCATCGACGGCCGAAGGCGTAAATTCGGCATTGGTGGCATCCGAATACTGACGGCCTACGAAGGAGTACTGGAAGGTGACGTTGAACCGCTGGTCGCCGAAGGAAAGGCCGGTACGAATAAGCACGGGCGGCACAAATTCTACCTGCTTGTCACGGATGGCGGTTTCCTGGGTATTGATGTACCGGGCGTCGATGGCCGCGAAATTGCCGTACACCGACAGTTTGTAACGGCTCTTTCCGCCGCTGGCCCACTTCAGCAGGTCGGCTTCTACCAGCCCTTCAAACCCGATGTTGCGGCTGTCGGCCACGTTGGTGCGGAGCCGGTACACTAGATTGTCCTGGTTTTTGGTAAAGACCGACCCGATCCGGTCGTTGTATTTGAGGTAAAACACGCTCACGTCGTAAGTGAGCCATTCGTTCCATTTTCCCCGGAAACCCCCGTCGATGGTATAGCCGGTTTCGTCCTTGAGCAGGGAATCAACCCGGGCGTTTTCGTTTTGTACCCGCAGGTCGTTGAAATTGATGGAGCGGTAATTCTGCGAAACGTTGGCGTACAATTCCAGGCTGTTGTTCAGCTGGTAAGAGGAGCCGATGCCAAACAGCACAAAGGAGCGGGTATTTTCCCGCTGCTCCCGCACCTTCACGTTGGGCACAAAGCGCATGATCTGGTAATAATAACCCTCGGCGTGGGTAGAAATGGTTTCGAACCGGACCCCGGGCGTCACGTTCCATTTGTCGGAAAGCTGGAAAATGTTTTCGGCAAAGACTGCTACGTTACTGCCCGGAAAACGGTAATCGGAGCGGTTGTGCTCCAGTGGGACAAAACTGAACTGTGGTCCCGTACCGGCATCGGCATCGCCCTGACGGCGTAAGGTGAGCCCTTTGTAGAGCCGCACACCCGTCAGGAAGGTGCTGCGTTGATCGCCCAGCAGGGCATAGCGGTGCAGTAGCCGGATTTCCGAACCGAAGTTCTGGTAGTTATCAGCCAGCAGGTCGCGGGCACCGCCCGGATCGGGACGGTTGATGTAGCTGAGAATGCCCAGGGCTTCCCTGCCCGCGAAGAGACCATAGGAACGCCAGTTGAGCCGGGTCTGGTCGCTGAAGGCGTAATCGAAGGAGAGGCTGACCAGGTTCCAATTGACCCGGAACCAGTTTCTGGCCCGGACCGACTGAGCCGGATCGGCTTCAAAGTCGGCGTCGGTGAGGCCGCCGGGCTGCTGGGCCAGGTAGTACATAAAAGTGTACTCCCCGGTGACTTTGAACTTCGGACTGATTGCGTAGTCCAGGTGCGTGTAGGCCGCGTGCTGGTTGAAATGGCTGTTGGGCCGCCAGCTATCGCCTCTTTTGTATTGGTAATAAGTGTAATAATTGAGTTTGCCCACGGTGCCACCCACGCTGTTGAAGGAATTGAAGAATCCGAACGAACCGCCGGTTTGTCTGCTCAGGATGGAGAATTTTTTGTCGGCTGGTCCTTTTTTTAGTTGAAAGTTGACCAGTCCGCCAAACTGGGTGCCGTACTGCAGGCTGGCGGCTCCCCGCACGATCTCAATCTTCTCCAGGGCTTCGGTAGGCGGGGTGTAATAGCTTTCCGGATAACCCAACGCATCGGCGCTGATGTCGTAGCCGTTTTGCCGGGTATTGAAGTTGGAAACCCGGCTGGGATTGAGTCCACGACCACCGATACCCAGTTGCAGGCCTCCTCCGTCGTATTCCCAGATGTTGAGGCCGGCAATGCGGCTGTACACCTGCCGGGCGTTGTTGGTAGCCAGGTTGGCGTTGATGTTGGCCAGGTTGATTACTTCCGTCTTTTTACTGGCATAGATGGCCGTTCCCTCCACCTGTCGCAGGTGGGCCGAAGCCTGTTCGTTGGCCTGGGTAATCGTCACTTCGTTCAGTTGCACGTCGTCGGGCGTCAGGCGGATGGTCAGGCTGGCATTTTTGCCGGATAGCTTCACGGCTTGCCGGTGTTCCTTCGCCCCCACGTAGGTAACGACTACTTCGTAAGCACCCGCCGACAGAGAAGAAAAACGAAAGGTTCCCTCCGCAGAGGTAACGACGTTCGAACCGCCGGGCTGCAGGGTGACGGTCGCTCCCGGTGTGGGATCAGCATCAAAGTAGACGGTGCCGCTGATCTCCAGCGCCTGCGCGAATACCCAGGCAGGAAAAAGAACCAACAGGAGAGAGAAGAGGTGTTTCATAGATTTAGCGGGGGCTGGGTGACCAGGGCAGGACCCAGGTATAGTGTTTGAGACTGAGCGGTTGTGCCGCCAGATTGACCGTTGTATCGACAAACAAGCGGGAACGCCTTCCGTTGAGGGCCACGTAGCATTCGGCGTATACTTCCGGATGTTGAACGCCCCGCTTGGCATAGACTTCGGACAGGTGATGGGCGTATTGCAGCAGCATATCCGGTTGGGTGCTCATCATTTTTTCCTGGAGGGGCGTCAGAAATTCCCGGTTGTTGACTTCAAACGTTTTGCCGGTAGCGGGCTCTTTCACGTAGAAAAAAGCGTTGCCCGATTTTTCCATCAACATCACCCGCCAGGAAAAACGGAAACCTTCTTCGTGCCAGAACAAATGGCCCGGGTACAGCAGGTAGCGCAAAGGCAGAAAGAGCTGAACCAAGAAAAACAGGCCCATTCCCAGCCGCCAATACGGATTATTCAATGATTTTTGAGAAGTAAAACCGGGGGCTGTTGTGGCGCTTTCGGCAGCAGCATAACCAGGCAGAAAGGAGAGCAGTCGGTCGTGAAAGGAGGGACTGAAAAAAACCAGGCTGCACAGGATCATCACGTAGGGAAACAGACCGATGCCCGGAAAGAAGAGGGCCGTAGCCAGGTGAAAACCCAGCACAAAAACGTAAGCGACCGGTCGGGTGCGCCGGTAGAGGAGGAAGAAGACAATGAACAAATCGTAAAAAGCGCCGAACCAACTGAATAGATAGGCCACCCAGGGTTCGTACAGTAGGTCGCCTACCAGCGGCAGGTGCGTTTTGGCCGGCAACCAGATTTTCATGGGCAGGGCTTCCAGCAGCCAGTCGCTGTTCAGTTTGGCCAGACCGGCAAAAAAGTAGAGAACGCCCACCTGTAAACGCAAAACCCCTACCTGCCAGCGCGGCACCCGCGTCTGCCGGATCTCCGGACGGAGCCGGGCATCCAGCGCAAATTGCCGGTTCGCCGGCAGCCAGATCAGCAGAAAACTGACCAGGCTGATAAAATAATAGTGATTGAGGTAATTCGTGACGTCGATGAGTTCGACGTAGGTGAAAGACAGGAAGAACGCCCAGGTAGCCAGCCGATAAAACAGCCCGATCGCGATGAGCAGGGCGGAGAGGGCCATCAACCCGAACAGCAGGTGCATCCCGGTAGCGCCCAGGGGCTGTATCCAGCCGAAGCCGGGGTATTTGAAGTAGAAAGCCGGGGTTACGTACAGCTCCGTGATCCAGCCATTGAGCCAGAAGCGGACGATACCGGCCAGCATCATCGCCCCGAACAGCATGCGGAACGTGACCAGCGGAGCAATGGAAATGGACTGCCCGAGATGATGCCATCCCTGGTCCATCCATTTGCCCTCGGTATGTTTAGTCACCGTCACTGTCCTGGTAGGTTATGCGTACCGCCGTAGCCGAAGCCACGTCCGTTTTGATGAGCGTAAGCAGCGTCTGCACTTCCCGGTAAGCGGCATCCACTACGTCTTTGTGGCTGGTCAGCGCCGCCGATAGCGGATCGGGAATGGCCTTCAACTTATTGAGGGTCAGGTCAAATTGCTGCAGCACTTCCGTATTCAGGTCCGCTTTCTTCAGCGCCACCACGTAATCTGACAAGCCCTTGCCGCTTTCGCCTCCGGTGTAAGCCCTTTTCAGGCTGGTCAGGTTTTCTACGGCCAGGTCTTTGGAAATGCCGGCGTAGTAGCCTTCGGTTTTGTCGGCAAAAACCTGTCCGCCGGATTGCTTACCGAAAGGCCACCCGATGCGGGGTCCTTTCAACTGATCCATTTCGTACGCAAACTGATTGACCATAAAGCCAATGGGGCTGCCTACGTCGGTGCGGGTATTGGCCACAAACTGCGCCCGGTAGCTGCCGTTCCAGTCACTGAGTACCTGGGACACCAGCGTTTTCATCCGGTTGAAGACATTCTGCACGTACTGTTTGCGGTTGGCACCCGAAGCTTCCGCGAATTTCTCCACCGCACCGTCGGCAAACAGGAGATAATCCAGGGCTGGAAAACCCTGACGGTCCGTCGCTGAATTCAGGGTCAGGTCGTAATTACCCGATTGCACGTTGCTTTCAATGACGTTCGCATTCGCCGGGAAAGTATTCAGAAAGTTGTTGAGCAGCACCGTTTCAGCCGGACCGAATTGGTACACCGACACCCGTTGAAATTGCAGGTAGGCCTCTTTGAAACCGGGCTTCAACTGTTGTTGGTTAGCGGCGCTGGGGTCATTCAGAAAGGCGTTGAGCGGGGTTTCCAGGGCCTGGAGTTGTTGTTGCAGGCCCGTATAAGCCGGCACAATTAGCCCATCGGCGTAATGCGTCAGCATGGCTGCTTTGTCGAAATTACCTTCGGCTGGGGTTGGAGGGCCATCTTTTTTTGAACAAGCCAGCACCAGCCAGCCGGCTACCAACACCATCGCCAGCAGGCTCACTTGACCAAACCGTTGCGCTGATTGGGAAGCAGGAAATAAAGTGATTTTCGCCGGTGGGCAATTGTCCTGGAGTTGCTTTTTTTGGCTTCGAATGTCCATTGTTTGGTTCATTTTCTGGTATTTCTATGGAACGCCAAACTCCCGGTAATTCAATTACCAGGAGTTTGTGGTTGATTATCAAATGCTTGACGACTTATTCTTACAAATTATAAGTCGTTTTCAGGATCGTCTCGGCCTCTTTCAGTTTGGTAAAACCGGCTTCGTTTACCAGGGTATAAAAATTGGTGTTCAGTACGTCCAGCAGCTTCTGGTAATTGGCGGCCGTCAGTTTGCTATTGGCCGGGCGGTATTTCAAGGCCAGTACAAACCCGTAACCTTCCGACAAGGCATGGAACTGCGTACCCAGGTTGCCCACGCTGGAGGAAGCCTGCGGAATGGTCACGTAGGCCAGTGCCGCCGCTGCTGCCAGTCTTTCCCAGGTTTCCTGAATGGCCTTTACCTGCTGATCACGTACTGTATAGTCTTTGGCACCAATGGCCGCCCGCCCTTTGCGGAATGCTTCGAAAAGAATGCCACCCGCCTGGATCGACTTACCTCTTTCGGCCAGGTATCCGCCCCAGAGCAACGGACGGTTGGCATCGGCAGCCGTATACGCTTTGCTGGTGTCATAGTCGACAGGGATGGCCAGGTAACCGAAAGCTTCGTCCCAGCGGCGCTGCATTGCAGTAGCTCCGTTGGTGACGGTAGCATTGTCTTCGTTACCAATGTTGGAAAGGATGGTCATGGCTTCTTTGAAGAACAGGCTACCCATCATCCCTTTGGCGACGGCCTGGTTGTATTCCAGCCCTTGCGGTCCTACCAGAATTTTACCGGAGCCCCGGGGAATAAAGCCGGTAGTTCCGTTCGACGCGGGTACGTTGTTGGAGCCACTGTTGGTCACGTGCTGATCGATAAAGTCGTGGAACACGTTGGCATCGGCGGTTTTCTCCTGCAGGCTCAGGCCAGAGGTGTTCAGCTCGGCGTTGGCAAAAGGAGAGTTGGTATTCATATACATTCCGTGGGCCTTGTCGTGATCCAGCACCGTAGCAGATCCGCTTCCCAGGTAGGAATTCAGTTCCACTGCCATCTTGATCCGGTTGGTAGAGGTGCTGTAGTCCGCTCCCGCAAAATTGTAAGTGGTGGGTACTGTGTATTGGGGAATGGTAGGTTCGTCCTTTTTACAGGAACTCAGCAATACAGCGCCGCAAAGCAGGCCTAAAATGGAATAGTGGGTATTGGTTTTTACCATGACTATTTACTGGTAGGAAGTTATTTGTAATTGATCTAAATTAGGTGGGGCAAATCTATAAGCTTTTTATTTATTTAGACTCATTACAAATAATTTTTTTGCAAATATTTTCAATTGACCCTTCGCCAACCCCTCAACAGGTATACTGAAAACATTTGCCAAGTCATTCTATCCGCAAAATTCACCGGTCCTTTTTCTATTTTTCGTAATTTGAGTAGATTACCGAAATTCAAACCTGACTACATTCACTCACTAATCCTTTTTCTTAAATGAGCAAAACCAAAGACAATCTGACGAATTCCCGCCGAAAGTTTCTTCAGACCAGTGCCCTTGCCGTGGGCAGCTTTTTCATCGTGCCCCGGCACGTACTGGGCAAAGGCTACCTGGCTCCCAGCGATAAAATCAATATTGCCGGTATTGGCGTGGCAGGTAAGGGTTTTTCCGACGTAAATAATGCCTTCAACAACGGGACGAACAACATTGTCGCGCTGTGCGACGTGGACTGGAACCTGGCCAAGGAACAGTTTGAAAAGCATCCCAAAGCCAAACGCTACAAGGACTTCCGGCAGATGCTGGAAAAAGAAGCGAAGAACATTGATGCGGTCACGGTCTCTACCGCCGACCACACCCACGCGGTGGCAGCACTAGCAGCCATGCAACTGGGCAAGCACGTGTACGTGCAAAAACCACTGACCCACAATATTTTCGAGGCCCGCTACCTGACCGAAGCGGCCCGCCGCTACAAGGTAGTCACCCAGATGGGCAATCAGGGCGCTTCGCATCCGGATCAGAAGCAGATGGCGAAGTGGTTCAAGGACGATCTAATCGGACCCGCGCATACGGTACACGTGTGGACCAACCGCCCCGTATGGCCCCAGGGCATTCCCGTACCGCAGCCCACCGGACAGGTACCCGATACCCTGGACTGGAATCTGTGGCTGGGTCCGGCTACCAAAGTGGGGTATACGCCAGCTTATCATCCTTTCAAATGGCGGGGCTGGTGGAATTTCGGCACCGGGGCGCTGGGCGATATGGGCTGTCACCTGATCGATCCGCCCTTCCGCCTGTTGGGCCTGGGGTATCCGACCGAAGTGGAGGCCAGCGTAGGTTCGGTATTTCTGAAAGACTGGACCCCCGAACACAATCCCGAAGGTTGTCCGCCCTCTTCGCACGTGCAAATGAAGTTTGCTTCTACCTTCGAAAACAAGTCGGACGTGCTGCTGACCTGGTCCGACGGGGGCATTCGTCCGTTCCGCCCCGAAGTAGTACCACCCGACGCCGAACTCAGCGAGCCGGGTGGTGCCAACGGGGTGTACATCATCGGTACTAAGGGTGTCATGATCTGCGGTGCTTACGGAGCCAACCCCAAGGTATATCTGAACAACGGACAGGTGCTGGAACACAAAAGCGAAACCGTGGCAGCGCCGGAATGGGGCCACAACCTGGCCTGGCAGGAAGCCGTCAAGGGCGGTTACAACAGTCCTCAGCACAAAGCCCTGACCTCTTCCTTCGACTACGCCGGTCCGCTCACCGAAACCGTACTCATGGGCAACCTGGCCATCCGCAGCTACGACATCCGGGTAGCCCGGGCCGATGGAAAAGGCTTCAACTATCCGGGACGTAAAAAACTCCTGTGGGACGGCAGGAACACGAAGATCACCAACTTCGACGAAGCCAACCAGTTCGTCAAACGCGATTACCAGAACGGCTGGAAACTGGTTTAACTGCCAAAATTTCCCTTGCCTTCCATTGTGGATACGACCGTATTCACAATGGAAGGCATTTTTTTCTTCTTCTGGAGTAAGAAAAGCTGCCTGCGTCTGATTTACGCGTTCTTACAGGGCTGACCATTCAAATACAATTACCATATTAATAGCAGTAAGCCCCTAAGCCTGTAAGCAAAATTTGCTTTGAGGAGCCAGCATTTGATTGTCTTTCTTTTTATCATCCTGAAAGGATCTCCTTAACCATCTGGCATTTCATCAAATTGTACGAAGGAGTACACACCGATAGCTCGGCGGTGGGCATACATTCAAAACAGTCTGTTCTTCCGTGCCTAAAGTACAATAGCCATTTCAGTCTTACTCATTGCGCAAAGTCTTGGCAGGGCTGGATAGGGCGGCCTGGAGGGAAAAATAGCTGACCTGTTAGGGGGATGATTGGTAAACCTCTTTCGTCAATAAGCTCTGAAACCACTCCAGGCTTACTGATCCAACCCGAGGAGATGGCTTCGGTCGCCGCCCGCTATTCCCAACGCGCTCCCTCGCCATGACAAATAAAAGCATCCATTTCCGCGTCATTGCGAAGGTGGGGCCAAGGCCGCGCGCAAGCAAACTGAAGCAATCTCCCGAAGTAAAGTCCACTGTTTACTTCAACCAGGGAGTAGCTTGGGATGACCTCTCACCTTACTATAAACACCTAGCCGAAGGGCATATTTATAGAGAATCGTACAGATCTATCCAATAAGGGTTAAAAGCCTCGATCAATTCCAGTTTTTTCTTTCTAGAGCCGCCTTTGAGTTGCTTTTCCCGCGCAATGGCCTCTTCAATTCGATTAAATGCTTCATAATAAACCAATTTATCCAAGTTGTATTTAGCTGTGAAGCTATTGGGATATTTTCTGGTCTTGTGTTCAGCGATTCGTTCAAGTAAATGACTGGTTACGCCAACGTACAATGTGGTATTATGTCGGTTAGTCAGGATGTACACGCAGCCTCCACGTTGCATAGTGATTTTGGTATGAATATGTTTTACCTTTTTATGTTGTTGAATGGTAGTTCCGGCAATTAGGGCTTGCTAAGAAGCAAAAAAAGACGTACTCCCACAAGGGAGAATAGCAGGTCTTTTCTTACCGGTCAAAGCCGGGGTACTTTTCCATGGAATAAGGATCGAATGCCCAGTGGAACTCCAGTTCGTAAGCCAGGGACCGGGCCAGGCCGTTAATATCCGGGAAAAGGGAGGAATTGCTCAGGTTCATGTAGTACAGCGAACGGAGCGCATCAGTGCGCAACGACTCCGTGTTCAGCACAAACTTCACGATGGCATTTTCGCGGCAGCTTTCACTGATGATCTTTTCTACGGGCTGCGCAATGGTCCCCGGCATCACAAAAGTCCCCGATTGGGCAATCAGCCGCTCGTTCATGGTGTGCGGCTCTCCGATGACAACGAAGGATTCCGTGTTGGGCAGGAAGTATTTCTCGTAATTGCCCTTGATCCAGGGAGCTACTTCTTCCCGGGTTGGGGTTTGGCACTCGTCGTTGATTCGTCCGCGTTGTAAGGCCGGGGGAAAAACGGCCCATACCGCGGCCGGTCGGATGGCTTTTTCCAGGGCAAAAAAAGCTGCTACGTAGGGCGACCAGGTAAAATCCAGCAGTCGGGTAGGAGCGCCGTGGTGCTGCATCAGGGCCAGCCATTGCAGAGAATCGTCTTCTTCGGGCACCCGGGCCATGTACAGATAGGCTTTGCGACGGAAAATGCGGAGTATCCGCTCCTCCTGAAGGGGCCAGGCATCGGGATGCACCTGAAAATTGAAAAAGTAGCGGGAAAGGGAACTCAACAGGGGCCATTCCGCGTGGGATTGTCCCCGAAAGGCCCAACTTCGGTATTCAGTCGATTCGGCAAGGTCCCGGAATTCGGACCAGGAATCGATGCGGATTTCCTTATATGGTGAAGTGATCATGGAATGCAAAATTTCTTTGTCTTCCTGAAAAAAATTCCGTTGATGAAAAAGCGGAGACCATCGCTCGGTGCGTCGTTCAACTTACTTTTGCTTCAACATCGTCCCATACGTATCTCTTTGCAGAAAGATTGCCCGGAGTCGTTTTACTTCGTACCTAGGGAGAGCAGATTCCGAACCTTGTTTTCTTTCCATGGGCAATACTTAAAAAAGGAGAAAGAAAAGTCAGGCATTAATGAGCGGATGAGACTAACCCGCAAGCAACTCTTTCGTTAGGATACGCATAGAGCAGGCTGGGAACAGTTGCCAACCTGATCGTCCTCATTATCGGGCTATTGCACTGATTCCGTATATTCGAACTTCATGATTTTAAAATAAGGAAACGTATGAACGAACAGATTACGGGTATCCATCACATCACCGCGATTGCGGGAGAAGCCAGACGCAACCTCCACTTTTATACCCAGGTGCTGGGACTGCGCCTGGTGAAAAAAACGGTGAACTTCGATGACCCGCACACGTATCATTTTTACTACGGCGATGCCGCTGGTTCGCCGGGTACCATCCTGACTTTTTTTCCCTGGGAAGGCATCAGTCCCGGACGGCGTGGAACGCACATGGCCACTGAAATCGGTTATTCGGTGCCGCAGGGCAGTTTCGACTTCTGGATGAAACGCTTTGATCAGCACCGGGTGACTTACAACAAGCCGGCGGAGAAGTTTGGCGAACCTTACCTTACTTTTCTGGATCCGGACGGACTGAAGCTGGAGCTTACCTACGCTGCCCAGCCCGACCGGCGACAATCCTGGGAAACGAAAGAGGTAAAGGCCAGCGTGGCGACCAGGGGTTTTCATCACGTCACCCTGAACCTGGCCAGTGTACGGGGCACGGCCGACCTGCTGACCGATGTCTTCGGCTACCGGCTGGTAGATCAGCACGTCAACCGCTACCGCTATGCCAGCGGACCCGGTGGTGATGCTTCTCTGATCGATCTGGTAGAAGTGCCGGGAGAAAACCGCGGACTGGTGGCGGGAGGTACGATTCACCACGTTGCCTTCCGGGTGAAAGATGATGCCCAGCAAATGCAGTTGCGGGAAAAGTTAGTCAGCAAAGGGTTAGACGTTACCGGGCAGATCGACCGCAACTACTTTCATTCGCTGTATTTCCGCGAGCCCGGCGGGGTTTTGTTTGAAATCGCCACCGACCAGCCCGGCTTTGCCATCGACGAAGCACCCGACGAACTGGGCACGCACCTGATGCTGCCGTCGCAGTACGAGTCGCGGCGGGCGGATATCGAAGGGCACCTGCCCCGGCTGGAAGGCTGAAAGGAGCTTTTCAGATCCAGACTCTATGCGGATGATCGCTCAAAGCGTAGCCAAAACCCTCCAAGGGTTCGTCTCGCACCGCTACTCTCAAAATTTTTAACTTCTAAACTCTTAAACTTCTTTACCCGTGGAATACCAACCTCTGAAATACTTTTATCAACCGGCGGAGTCGCCGGAGGCTTATACCTTGCTGTTGTTGCACGGAACGGGTGGCAACGAACGGGATCTGTTGCCGGTAGCGGCGCATTTCGGCCCCGATATGAACGTGCTGAGCGTAAGGGGCAACGTAATCGAAAACGGCATGCCACGTTTCTTTCGCCGACTGGCGATGGGCGTGTTTGATGAAATCGACGTGCACTACCGCACCCACGAACTGGTGCATTTTATTCAGGATCTGGCCCCGAAAGAGGGCTTTGACGAAAAGAAGGTAATCGCGCTGGGCTATTCCAACGGAGCCAATATCGCCGGGAGCATCCTGATCCTGTATCCGGAATGGCTGGCCGGTGCCATGCTGCTTCGGCCCATGCAGCCCCTGAAAAACATTGAAAACGAATTCAAGACGACCCGCCATCAACCCGTCCTGTTCAATTCCGGTCTGATGGATCCGACCGTCGATCCGGCAGCTACCCAACAGTATGCGCAAATGCTAACATCCGCCGGTTTTGAGCTGTCGCGCCACGACCTGAACACGGGGCATAACCTGAGCCAGGCCGATTTCTCCCTGGCAGTAGAATGGTACCAGCGTCATTTTGTCCAGACCCAGCAGAAGACGGTGTCATAGCCATTGACCGTTTGAAAAGAGTAGTTTGAAGACCACTTCCCATGGGCATTTATTCCCGCTATATTTTTCCCCGGTTGATGAACCTGGGGATGTCGGCACCAACCCTGACGCCTTATCGGAAAGAAGTGCTTGCCCACGCCCGCGGACGGGTGCTGGAGCTGGGATTTGGAACGGGACTCAACCTGCCTCATTACCCGGCTGACGTTCGGGAACTGCACGCCATTGAAGTCAATAAAGGAATGAATGAACTGGCGCGTAAAAACCTGGATCGTTCGTCCATTCCGGTGACATTTCACGTGCTGAATGCCGAACAACTGCCATTTGAGGACGAAGCTTTTGACACGGTAGTCAGTACCTGGACGCTTTGCAGTATCCGGCACATGGAGCGGGCACTGGCCGAAGTCTATCGGGTGTTGAAGGCAGAAGGGCAATTTCTGTTCGTGGAACACGGTCTGAGTCCGGAGCCTTCCGTACAAAAGTGGCAACACCGGCTGGCTCCCTTTCAGCGGGTCATTGCGGAGGGCTGCCATCTGGACCGGGATATGGAAGCATTGATCAGGGAGGCTGGTTTTACCATTGTGCAACTGCGGAAAGAATATGCGGCCGGATCGACCAGGGTAGCCGGCTACCTATACATCGGAAAAGCAACCAGGACGGTTGGCGGTAAAAAATGACCAGTTGCCGGAAATGCGGGTGATTGTAACTTGAAACCGCTTGCGTTTTTTATCGTAACTAAGCGTAGTTTATTCATGTTAAACCCTACAGCTATGCCAAGAGGAGATAAATCGAGTTACACGGAGAAGCAGAAACGCCAGGCCGAACACATCGAAGAAGGCTACGAAAAGAAGGGCGTTTCGGAAAAAGAGGCCGAAAAGCGTGCCTGGGCCACCGTAAATAAACAAGACGGTGGCGGGAAAAAGAAGTAAGCGGCGGTTAGCTAAACAGCCAATGGTTATCAGATTGATTAAAAAGTGATACGAAAAGCAAAGCATATGAATTCTGCCTGACTACTTACGGTCAGGTAGCCAAACTCTGGGAAATCAACGCAGCCGGTACCACACAATGCCGGCTGCGCTTGTTTTGAGGTTGCAGGCAGGGGAGAAATACCGGGAAGGGTTGATTCATCCTACTGCGGCAGCACAATCCGGAAGGTGGTGCCCACGTCGGGCTGGCTTTCTACTTCAATGGTTCCTCCGTTGTTCTGCACGATCCGACGGATCATATACAAGCCCACGCCGCTGCCTTCCACGTGGCTATGAAAGCGCTTAAACATGGTAAACATATTTTCCAGCTGAGTAGGGGTAAGTCCCAGACCGTTGTCGCGTACCGTAAGGAGAACCTTTTCTGCTATAGTCGTAGTGGTAATGCGGACTGAGAGACTTCGGTCGGGCGATCGGTATTTGAGGGCATTGCTAATCAGGTTGTATAAGATGCTGCGGATGTGCTTGCGGTCAAACACAACGTTTTTCGCCGCGAAGGAGGCCGAAAAGTGTACTCCCGATTCTTCAATAATGCCGGCCAGCTCTTCCCGGATTTCATCGTAGACTTCCGGTAGGTACACTTTTTCCTTCTCCTCCTCGGTGCTTCGCTGGATCTTGGCAATCTGGGTTAGCTCCCGGATGGTTTTTTGCAGTCGGGCGGCGGAAGTCTGAATCATCTTTAAAATCTCTTTCTCTTTCTCATCCAGCTTGTTTTCAATCCGCTTTTCGAGCCGGGAAAGCAGGGCATCCAGGGAAGTCACCGGCGACTTCAGGTCGTGGGAGGCGGCATACACGAACATATCCAGGTCGGTATTGATCTTGGCCAGCTGGACGTTGACCTGGCTGAGTTCTTCATTGCTGGCAATCACCTGGTCATTCGCCATCCGGAGTTCTTCGTTGGTGGTCGCCAGTTTCAGGGTAAGCTGGCGCAGGGCCAGTTCGGAATGGATGCGTTCGGTGATGTCGGTGGCCATCAGGTAAAAACCTTCGGTCCGGCCATTGACCTGGTGGGGAATAAAATTGAAGGCCACGTAGCGCGGAGAAATGGTTGCGTAATTCATCCGGGTTTCGTAGGCCACTGCCTGCCCATTCAAGGCTTGTTGAATTTTATCCTTGATGGCATCGTAAGCTTCCGGTCCGGCCATTTCGTAGAGGGTCCGACCCAATACCTCTTCGCGCTTGCGATTGAACCAGCTCTCGTACGTCAGGTTGGCAAACTGATAACGTTCCTCCCGGTCGACATACGAAATCAGGACGGGCAGCGAATCGGTGATCAGGGCCAGTTGCTGTTCCCGACGAGCCAGTTCATTTTCAGTTTCCTTGCGTTTTGTGAGGTCCAGCATAGAGCCCACCATCCGGTAGGGTTGGCCGTTTTCGTCGTGCAGGGCGTAACCGCGATCCAGGATGTGGGCGTAGCTGCCGTTTGCTTTCCGGAAGCGGTATTCGTCCGACCAGCGCTTGCCGCCGTGTTCGATGACCCGGTGAATACCGGAAACCACCCGCTCCCGGTCTTCCGGGTGGATGCGGTTGTACCAGGATTCGATGCCTGGCTCAATGTCTTCGGACAGATAACCAAACATCGTTTGAAACCCTTCGTTCCAGGTGATCTGATCGCTCAGCAGGTCCCAGTCCCAGATGGTGTCGTTCGTGGCTTTAGACAACAGGTGGTAACGTTCTTCCGTTCGGGCTAACTCTCTTTTTAGCCGATGATTTTCCATTTCGAGACCTTGATTGATCTCTTGCCAATTGGGTTGCATAGAAGCGATTAGAGACTAGATGAGCCGAGTCTGTTGAATGGAGCAGGTATTGCCATGTAGATGTACGGAAAAAGGAAATCACCACAGAGTCGGCAGATGACTACGCAAATTAACACTTTCCTGGAATCTTCGGCGAAACAGCGAAGTTAGTTGACCTGGGTTTGGACTGGGTAAGTGATTTCAGAAAGGCGGACTTTGACCGAATTTTCGTTTGAATATTGTCCTCATTCATTCAAGAAAATGTCGAAAATAGGGGTTTAACCTCTTTTTGTGCTTCCCCTTTGCTTTACTTGTCTGTCAAAAAGCACTAGTATTGCAGAAAAAACAAATATGGATGGTTTTGCGAATAGCATTTTACAAGTCTACAATAAGCAAGTTGGTCTCAAATTTCAGTTGTACAACAGCCTTTTTACGGCGCTCCCGTTCCATCGGGTAGAAAAAACGGGTGTACTGCTTTCCATCTTCCTCATTCATTGTGAAGAAGGCTACAGCAAAAACCTGAGTCCCGTTGAGATCATCAACACCTTCCTCCAACAATATACTTCTTACCGGACTGAGCAGGAGCAGATGGATCTGTTGTTCCGCTTCGTGCAGTACGCCGAGCGGCAGGTGGTGCTGTTTGATGCCCTCGAAGACGCCGCCTTCCGCGATACCCACGACATGCAGGGCACGGGTAGCCTGAAACACCTGATGTCGGAGGTGTGGCAGGAACAGGCGCAAAACAAGCTGGGCGAAAAGCTCAAGGACTTTTCCGTACGGCTGGTACTGACGGCGCACCCTACCCAGTTTTATCCCAGCGAAGTGCTGGGCATCATCAATGACCTTTCCAAAGCCCTTATCAGTGAAAATACGTCGCAGGTAAACAGTTACCTGCAGCAACTGGGCAAAACGCCCTTCTTCAAAAAGGAAAAACCCACGCCCTACGACGAGGCCATCAGCCTGATCTGGTTCCTGGAAAACGTGTTCTACCATTCGGCGGGGCAGATTCTTGCTCAATTGAAGAATCAGTTTCCTGCCGAGGTGAGCGATCAGAACCCCCTGATCCGGCTCGGCTTCTGGCCGGGTGGCGACCGCGATGGCAACCCGTTTGTGAACGCCGAAACCACCCTGAAAGTGGCCGACGCCCTGCGGGGAAGCATCGTCAAATCTTACTACGCCGACGTGCGCAAACTGAAGCGCCGGCTTACCTTCCGGGGCGTGGCCCACATCCTGGCCGAACTGGAAGTAAAATTGTACAACAACCTGTTCCTGCCCGGTCATAAGGCCGACATCACCAGCGAGGAAATCATGGCTGCCCTGGTGCAGATCCGCGAAACGCTGATCCGTGACCACAACGGCTTGTTTCTGGGTATGCTGGAAAATCTGCTTCGCAAAGTGGAGTTGTTCGGATTGTATTTTGCCTCCCTCGACATTCGCCAGGACAGCTCCGTACACACTGAACTGCTGGAAACCCTTGCGGAGAAAAATGGTGCCTTACCCAAGAATTACAAAAGCCTTTCGGCCGAAGAGAAAATCAATGTTCTGCTGAATATCCGGACCACCCTTGACTCATCAAGTTTGGACAACGAACTGTTTCAGGATGTCATTGAGTCGATGGCGGCGGTGAAGGTGATTCAGCAGGTAAACGGTGAAAAAGGCTGCCACCGCTACATCATCAGTCATACCACCAGCGCTCTCAACGTGATGGAAGTGTACGGCTTGTTTTTGCTGAGCGGCTGGAAAAAAGAGAGCCTGAGCGTAGACATCGTGCCCCTGTTTGAAACCATCGACGATCTACACCACGCCCCGGACATCATGCGGGCGCTGTACGAAAACCCGGATTACCGCCAGCACCTGGATCGGAGAAAATGCACACAGACCATTATGCTGGGCTTTTCCGATGGCACCAAAGATGGCGGCTACCTGATGGCCAATTGGAGCATCTACAAAGCCAAGGAAGAACTGAGCCGGTTGTCAAGGGAGTACAACATCGAAGTGGTGTTTTTCGACGGTCGGGGAGGCCCTCCTGCCCGGGGTGGTGGACGGACGCACCAGTTTTACGCTTCCATGGGCCAGAACATTGCCAACAAGGAGATTCAGCTGACCATTCAGGGACAGACCGTGAGCTCCAACTTCGGCACCATCGACGCGGCGCAGTTCAATATGGAGCAACTTATTCACGCCGGCATCCGCAATGCGCTGATGGCACCCCGCGCCACCACACTGACGGACGAAGAGGAGGAGTTGCTGATCAGCCTGGCGGAGGAAAGTTACCAGGCGTATAACACACTGAAAAACCACCCCAACTTTATCGAATACCTCAACTACGCCAGCCCATTGCGCTATTACGCCGAAACCAACATCGGCAGCCGGCCGTCGAAGCGCAAGCCGGGTAAGCTCAACCTCAACGACCTGCGGGCGGTGCCTTACGTGGGTTCCTGGAGCCAGCTGAAGCAGAACCTGCCGGGCTACTTCGGGGTGGGGAAAGCGCTGGAAAAGATGGAAGCCGACGGTCAATGGGAAGCCGTGGAAAGTTTGTACCAGCGTTCGCTGTTTTTCAAGACGCTGATGGACAACTGTGAAATGGCCATGTGCAAATGTTTCTTCCCGCTGACGGCCTTTTTGTCTACCCATCCCCAGTACGGTGAATTGTGGAATACCATTCACGAAGAATACGAGCGGACCAAGAAATACGTGCTGCGACTGGCCGGGGCCTCCAAACTGATGGCCGACAAACCCCTCAACCAGCTTTCCATTCAGATGCGCCAGCGGATCGAACTCCCGCTACTGACCATTCAGCAGTTTGCGCTGACCAAAATCCGGGAAATGGAAGAACAGGATCAGAATACGCCCAACAAGCCGAACTACGAAAAGCTGGTCATGCGCTGTTCGTTCGGCATCATCAACGCCGAGCGGAATTCGGCTTAATTATACTCCTTAATCGACGATTGCCACCCCGGCTCAACACTTTTCTGCCAGTCAAAGAAAAGCCTGAGTCGGGGTGATTGTTTTCAATGCCTATATTTGGTTTCAGCTTTTTTACCATTCTTCTTAATCCCATTATGCACTACATCGTCTATCGTCCGGCTTTTCGGCGGCATGCTCATTCCCAACTGAAATATTTCACATTCATTCTTCTCACGCTGCTGATCTCTCCATCCTTTGGGCAGCAGAACCAGATCATTCCCATTGAAACCGAACGGACGGCTACGGCCATCCGGGTAGATGGCGACGGACGGCTGGGGATTGTCTATTTCGGTACGCGGCTCAAAAACGCGGAGGAATACCGGTACGTGGCCGGAATGCAAAAGCGGGGCGACGACTATTCTGGTATTCTCAACGCCGTTTATACGCCCAGCGGTTCGCGCAACCTGGTGGAGCCGGCCATTCAGGTGACGCACGCCAATGGCAATACGTCGCTGGATCTGCAGTACGTAAGCCACCAGACGGAAAAAAGCGATAATAACGTCTCTACGACGAGCATTCTGCTCAAAGACCCACAATACGCCTTAGAAGTGACCTTGTTTTATAAAGTCTACGCCCGGGAAGACGTGATCGAACAGTGGTCGGTGATTCGCAACCGCGAAAAGGGAAACGTGACGTTACACAAATACGCTTCGGCCAACCTGTATCTGTCGGCGGGGCAGTACTGGCTGCGGCACTACCACGGCGACTGGGCCAAAGAAATGCGCCCCGAAGAAACCCAACTGACCGCGGGCATTAAGGTACTGGACACCAAACTGGGTACCCGCGCGCACCTGTACCAGCCGCCCAGCTTCATCGTGTCGCTCGACAAACCAGCCACAGAAGACGAAGGGCAGGTCCTGTTCGGATCGCTGGAATGGTCGGGCAACTTCCGGATGGACCTGGAAGTGGACCCGCTCAACAACCTGCGGGTGATTGCGGGCATTAATCCGCACGCTTCGGACTACGCACTGGCTGCCGGAGGGGAGTTTGTGACCCCGGCCTTTGTGTATACTTTTTCGGATCGGGGAAAAGGCTTTGCCAGCCGGAACATGCACCGCTGGGCCAAAAAGTACCGGATTCTGGATGGCAACGGCTCCCGCCTCACGCTGCTGAACAACTGGGAAGCCACGTTCTTCGATTTCAACGAACCCAAGCTGGCCGAACTCATCAAGGACACCAAACGGCTGGGCGTGGATATGTTTCTGCTCGACGACGGCTGGTTTGCCAACAAATACCCGCGCAACGCCGACAACGCCGGCCTGGGTGACTGGCAGGAAAACGTAAAGAAATTGCCCAATGGCATCGGCTACCTGGTGAAGGAAGCGCAGAACAACCAGGTGAAGTTTGGCATCTGGGTGGAGCCGGAGATGGTCAATCCCAAAAGCGAACTGTACGAAAAGCATCCCGACTGGGTGATCCGCCAGCCCGGCCGTCCCGAACACCTGTACCGCAACCAACTGGTGCTTGACCTGAGCAATCCGAAGGTGCAGGACTACGTGTTTGGGGTGCTGGACAACATCATGACGAAAAATCCTGGCGTGGCTTTTTTTAAATGGGACTGTAACGCCGTGATCTACAACGCGAATTCTACGTACCTGAAAAAGCAGTCGCACCTGTACGTGGACTACGTGCGGGGCCTTTACAAAGTGCTGGACCGCTTCCGGGCCAAATACCCCCAACTGCCCATGATGTTGTGCTCCGGTGGTGGTGGCCGGGTTGATTACGGTGCGCTGAAGTACTTCACCGAATTCTGGCTCAGCGATAATACCGATCCGCTGGAACGCATTTTCATTCAGTGGGAATATTCCTACTTCTTCCCGGCCATTTCGCACGACAACCACGTCACCGATTGGGGAAAGCAGCCCATCAAGTACCGCACCGACGTGGCGATGATGGGCAAACTGGGCTTCGACATTGTGGTGAGCAAACTGTCCGAAGAAGAGCTGCAATTCTGTCAGCAGGCCGTAAAAACCTACCAGTCGATCAGCGATGTGGTGTGGCACGGCGATCAGTACCGGCTGGCCAGCCCGTTGGAAGGCGATTTTGCTTCGCTTATGTCTGTGAATGAAGGCCAGAACCGGGCGGTCATGTTCAACTACCTGTCCAACAACCGTTATGGTTCCGGCAGCAAAGCCCCGGTACGGCTCAAAGGCCTGCATCCCGATAAGAAGTACAAGGTGCAGGAAATCAACCTGTATCCGGGCACGAAGTCATCGCTGCCCGCCGATGCTACGTATACCGGCAACTACCTGATGACCGTGGGCTTCAATCCCGAACTGAGCGCCCGCCGTGCCAGCGTAATTCTGGAACTGACGGAGGTGAAATAATGAGTAGTGAGTTTTAGATGCATTCATCATTACTGCTCAAACATTTCTTCAGTATTGGGGTTCATCAATAAACTTTATTTACACCTATTTCTATGCAACTGAAAAACCTGCTTGTTCTGTTCTTTTCTCTCCTGATGACGTCGGCTTTTGCCCAGCGGGCTACGCCTGACCGGATTGATACCAAAAAAGGTCCGCTTACGATCCAGCCCATTCTGCACGGAAGCGTGGTGTTGCAGTGGGATGGCAAAACGATCTACGCTGACCCTTACGGAGGTACCGATGCGTTTAAAGGGCTGCCGGCTCCGGACCTGATCCTGATTACGGATATTCACGGTGATCACATGGACCCGAAAACCCTGGAGGCGCTGGACCTTTCCAAAGCCGTGATCATTGCTCCCCAGGCAGTAGCCGATCAGCTTCCGGCACCCCTGAAGGAAAAAGTCAGTGTACTCTCTAACGGTAGCCAGACCGAAAAGCTGGGCGTGGCCGTTCGGGCGCTTCCCATGTACAATTTGCCCGAAAGCGCCGATTCCCGGCATCCGAAAGGACGGGGCAATGGCTACGTGCTGACCATGGGTGGCAAAAACGTGTACCTGTCCGGCGATACGGAAGACACACCCGAAATGCGGGCGCTGAAAGGCATCGACGTGGCTTTTGTTTGCATGAATCTTCCTTATACCATGGACGTAAATCAGGCGGCACAGGGCGTACTGGCATTCAAGCCGGGCATTGTGTATCCCTATCATTACCGCGGTCAGGATGGACTGAGCGACGTGGAGGAGTTTAAAAAAGCCGTGAATGCGGGAAACGCCAAGATTGAAGTGAGGTTGCGGAACTGGTATCCGGAAACGAAGTAATGTGCTGATATCAGTGAACAGTAAACAGTAAACTAATTGTCCTGCATCAGGATTCGGACCGTTGAGCCGCCTAAAGATTCCGTCTTTTATAGTGTAACGGAAGAAAGCGGGAGTAAGGTCAGGAAGATGGAATCTTTTGCCATCAGCACATTAACTTATTAACTTACTGCATAAAAAAGGACAGCGCTACCCGAATTTTAACCGGGTAGCGCTGTCCTTTTTTTACTCAGTCCTTTGCCGAAAGAGCTGATGTATTGTTAATCGTTGATTTGGCTTTCCCGCTGACGGCGTTCCAGTTCCTGTTCTTTCCGCCGCATCTCCTCCTGGGTAGCTTCCATCTCTTCCATGTTCTGACGCAATTCCTCTTCCTGGGCTTTGAGTTGCTCCGTCTGCATTCTGAATTGCTCCAGTAGTTTTTGGGTGCGTTCGGCCGTTTTTACCGATATCAGGGTGGAGGCTACTACTTCTCCCACTTTTTCCAGCCATTCGATCTGGTGGGGTTCAAATACATTGAATGAGGCCAACTCAATCACCGCTTCCACCTTGTCGTTGTATTTCATAGGTACTACCAGCAGGCAGGTGGGCGTGGCATCGCCCAGGCCGGAAGTGATGGCGGTGTATCCCTGCGGTATTTCGGTTAGCAGGTTGGTTTCTTTCTCCAGGTACGTCTGACCCACCAGGCCCTGTCCGATTTCGATGCGCTTCTCAATGTACTTCTTCCGGTCGAAAGCATAACAACCCAACAGCGACAGGTACTTTTCGTCCGATTCTTCCATCAGCAGGAACAATCCACCTTGCTGGGCTTTCAGGTATTTCACGACAAACGCCACAATGTGATCGCTCAGGCCTTTCAGGTTGTGCTGCTGGCTGCGGATTACTTCACTCAACTGAGCAATTCCTTCCGTGGCCCACAACCGCTTTTCGTCTTCCGACTTGAAATGCTTCATCTTTTCCCGCATCTGAATCAGTTCGCCCGCCAGGTTGGTCTGATTCAGGGACTGATTAGAATGATCCAGGCCTTCCCAGTCGACCTGGTAGTTGCCCTTGGAGATCTGATTGATAAAACCGGCCGCCTTCTTGAAATTGACAATGGAATGGTTGATCAGTTCGCGTTCGTTGATTTTCGCGGTGGGAATGCCCGAATCGAACAGGTACTGCCGGTTGTTGTTGTCCAGCTCAACGAATAACGACTGCTTTTCTTTGGTGTCCTTTCGGATGCGATGCAGTACAAAAATCAGGGCGGGTAGGCCGATGAGAACGAGCAGAATCTGGACGATAATCGTACGGTTGGTTGCTGCCTGGTATTCCTGTTCAGCCTGCTGGTGGAGCGCATCTTCGTAGGCGTACAGGCGGTCGGTAAATTTTTTGTAAACCTGCCAAAGTGCAAAACCTTTGTCTTTTTTAAGTTCCGCTTTGAAAGTGTCCATGTCGCCCTTTCGAATCAGTTCGATCAGGAAGGTACAACCTTCGGCGTACGTGTCTACGCCCGTTCTGATAGCAGCAACGCCTTGGATGTCATCGTATTGTTGGCTTTCCAGCAAGCGTTGCAGCGCTCCAAAGGTTTTGTTCCGGTGATTCAATGCTTCCTGATAAGGCTTCAGCATGTTTTCATCTCCCGATACGGCGTAGCCCCTTACGCCCACGTCCAGGTTGCGCACGATGTCATTCCAGAGAAATTGGTTCAGGGCTTTGATTTCCGTTACCTGGGACTGGGTTTCGGTGGTTTTCGCTAACACATGGTTGTTGTAGACAATGAATCCTGCATTGGAAACGATGAGCACCAGCATGAGTACGATCGAGCAGGTGATCACATTGTTTTTTATGATTCGGTTGATTTTCATTTTGCTGATGGATAGCTGGTGGTTCTTTATTTTATCTAACATTAATTCCTGTATGGTTTAAAAGGTAAGTGCACCTTTTTTATCCAATTTTCCATATGGGTATCAATAACTTACTTCCTTTTTGCCGCTCTCCTTTAGAAGCGGGAGCTAAAGACTTTCGTCAGACAAGAACTTAAATCATTGTCAGACAGCAAGCTGAAAACGAAAGTGAAACTTTAGGAAGGTTTTTTACCGGTATATTCCGGATAATGAGTAATTTTTCAGATACACAACTTATTCTATATCTAAAATCAGGACTTATGAAAAAAAACAAACAAACCCTTTCCCTGGTGATGGCTGCTGTGCTGATGTCAGGTTTGTCTTCGTGCCTGAATGAGGAAAAGCTCAATCCTTCCGAAACCGCAGCCAGCATCAGCGATGCCAGTGCCCGCCAGGAAAATGCCACTGCCAGCATCAACATTTTGCTGAACACCCCGGTCACGGATGCCATCCTGGCCGACCTGGGTAAGTACGGAAAAGTGAGGGATGTACTCAAGGAAATCAACGTGGTCATTCTCAATGCTTCGGGCAGTAAGCTGTCGGCCATTCAAAAGCTTTCGTACGTACAGATCGCCAACCCGGATGCGGAGCGGAAAGGAGCACCCATTGATGCCGTGCCCGTCAGCGATTTCTCGGCTGGTCTCAACACCTGGAACCTGGATGCCGTCAATGTAACGGATCTGGGGAAAGGTCGGGTCATCGAAGCCGATGCGACGGGCGTATTCATCGGGGTATTGGATACCGGCCTGCTGGATTCCTGGCGACAGTATTTTCCGCAGGAACGAATCGCCAGCCAATACGCCAAATCTTTTGGCGGTGGCGGGCAGGACAACGGCAACGTTTCGGAGCAGCCCAACAAGTGGGAGCACGACCAGGATTCGCACGGCACCCACGTGACCAGCACCATTATCGGGTACAACCTCAACGGCACCTACATCAACGGAGTAGCACCTAAAGCGACCATTATTCCGGTAAAAGTGTTGAATCAAACCGGATCGGGCTGGTCGTCCGTTATTGCGCGGGGCATCCTGTACATAGCACAACTCAAAGAAGGTCCGCTCAAGAACGCTCCGGTAGTCATCAACATGAGCCTGGGCGGAGGGGTGCTGGATGCCGTGGAAAAAGCGGCCATTGATTATGCCATCGGCAAAGGCGTGATCATTGTAGCATCGGCCGGAAACAGCGGTGCGGCCGGCATGGGTTATCCCGGGGCCTATGCACCGGTAATCAGCGTAGCCAGCGCCGGATGGAAGAGCCAGGGTGCTACACCTAACTGGTGGTATGCATTGAACGTACCCGATCCGACCAATCCGGATGACTTCTTTATCTCCGGTTTCTCCAGCATTGCGAAGCCCGGACAGGACCTGGACGTGACCGCACCCGGCAACGGCATAGTTGGACCGTATCAGCTCAATAGCGGCAAAACTTCGTACTACTTTCTGAACGGCACTTCCATGGCCAGCCCGCACGTGGCCGGTATCGTGGCCCTGATGGCCCAGAAAAACCCTGCCCTGACCGCCGCCCAGGCCGAAGCTACCCTGGAAGGAGCCGCGCTCGATATGGCACCGGCAGGAGTAGACAATGCATCGGGTCACGGATTTATCACGGCCGATGCGGCATTGTCGGCCATGCAGTAAACCATTTGCTTTTTCCAATTTCCAAAGAGGCGGTTCCTATTTCCGGGGCCGCCTCTTTTTTTGATGCCCACTATTTTCTCTTCGTTGAAAAGTTTGTTGGCACAATCAGATTCGTTTACTTTCCGTCATAGGTTGTAACGCACGGAAATGAGCTGGTAGGATGAGGTGCTGAACAGCTCCGAACCCATTTTCTCACTTGAACTTTTTAGCTGGATCCAATGAAGAAATCACTTTCCGGTTTTGGGCTTAGGCTCACTTTTTTTACCTGCCTGTTGCTCGGAGCGAAGGCACCCTCTTTCGCCCAGTTTCCCCGGTTCAAGGTGCTGGCTTTTTATTCCAATCAGGTGGAGAAAGCCCACGTGGATTTCGCACGGGATGCCATCCGGTTTTTTCGTGAACTGACCATCGGAAACGGTTTTGTGTTTGACACCACCAGCCGGATGTCGGACCTGAGAGAGGAGAAATTGAAGGGATATTCGCTCATTATGATGCTCAACGACTTTCCGCATACGCCGGAAGAGCGGGCAGCCTTTACGAAGTACATGGAAAATGGCGGTGGCTGGCTGGGTTTTCACGTGGCTGCCTACAACGACAAAGACACGCATTGGCCCTGGTTTGTGCAGTTTCTGGGCGGTGCCGTATTTTATACCAACAACTGGCCGCCTATGCCCGCCAAACTGGTCGTCGAAGACCGTTCACACCCCGTCACCCGAGGGATGCCGGATACTTACATAGCGCCTTCCAACGAATGGTACCAGTGGAAACCCAGTCCCCGCGAAAACAAAGACGTGAAAGTGTTGGCGTCGCTCTCCAGCGAAAACTATCCGTTCGGACTCAAAGACATCATTACCGGAGGCGATACGCCCGTTGCCTGGACCAACACCCGCTACCGGATGGTATACCTGAACATCGGTCACGGAGATAAAATTTTTCAGGATGCCACCCAAAACCGAATGATCATTGCCGCCCTCCGCTACGTAGTAGCCATCGACAAAAAAGGCAATGTGTTCGGTGACTGAAATGCTGCACGAAGAATCCTTTCCCGGAACGGAAGCACATACATCTCACTTAATTCGTCAATAATAACCATGGAAGAAGAAAGACTGAAAGCCCTGGCCAGTCAGTTGCGCCAGCCACAGGGAGATTTTGGCCGACAGGTAGGAGAGAAGATGAACGAAGGGAATGCCCATATGAACCGCTACACCATCGAACGGTTGCGGGTAAGCCCGCAGGACCGGATTCTGGAAATCGGCATGGGCAATGGCTTTTTCGTGAAAGAAATTCTCTCCGTCGATCCCTCCGTGCGATATACCGGCTGCGATTTTTCGGAGACGATGGTAGAGGCCGCCAACCGCCTGAATGCGCCCTTCGTGCAGTCCGGGCAGGCTCGCTTTTTGCTGGCCGGTGCCGATCGGCTTCCTTTTGAGGAAAACACGTTCAATAAAATATTTACCGTCAATACGGTCTACTTCTGGGAAGAACCGAAAAAAGTATTCGCCGAACTGGGCCGGGTGCTGGAGCCGGGCGGACAACTGCTCATCGCGATCCGGCCCAAAGCGGTGATGGAGCAACTGCCGATGGTGAAATACGGATTCCGCACGTTTACTGCCGACACCCTGCCCGCCCTGATCGCCGAAAACGGCTGGCAGCTGGTTGATCTGATCGAAAAGCCGGAGCCCGACCAGGATTTTATGGGCAAGACAGTGCAGATGGTTACCCTCATTGCCGTAGCTGAATGTGGTGTTGCTCCTGCGAATAGGCAGTAAAAGCCATCGGATCAGTTTATGGTTGCCAGGCTCCCTGCTTCTAACCGCTTATTCGTACCGCAGCGCCTTCACCGGATTCTGGCGGGCGGCTTTCCAGGTCTGGAAACTCACGGTGAGCAGCGCAATGAGAACCACCAGCAACGCAGGCGACAGGAAAAGCCATGGGTTGATGTCAACGCGGAAGGCATAGGTGGACAGCCATTGACCGCTGGCCCAGTAGGACAGAGGCAGCGCCAGCACGTTGGCCCCGATTACCAGTCGGATAAAGTCTTTGGATAAAAGGTAAAGGATATTGGACACCGTGGCTCCCAGCACTTTGCGAATTCCGATTTCCTTGGTCCGCTGTAGCGCAGTAAAGGAGGCCAGTCCAAATAAGCCCAGGCAGGCAATCAGAATGGTGAGCCCGGAAAACCAACCCAGGATGGTCATCATCTTCTGCTCCTGCCGGTATTGCTGGTCGAATTCTTGGTCCAGAAACGAATAGTCGAAGGGCCGGTTGGGAGCCAGTGCCGACCAGGCCGACCGGACCACTTCCAGGTCCGTCGGCGGGATACTTACCAGCAGCGTGCGCAGATTTTCGGTGCTGTAATAGAGCAGGATCGGTTCGATGGGATTGTGGAGGGACACGTAGTGAAAATTTTTGACCACGCCAATGACCCTTTTTCGATCGGCCGGATCGTGTGAGGGATTGATTTCCTGGCCAATGGCATTTTTCCAACCCATCCATTTCACAAACGCTTCATTGACAATGACTGATTTCTGCGGATCGGAAGGGAAATCAGCAGAAAAGTTTCTTCCGGCTGTCAGTTGAATTTTCAGCACGTCCAGGTAGTTTTCGTCTATCGTCGCAAAGTTGACCATCTGATCCACTTTCTGCCCGTCTATGTTTTTGGTAAAACTGGCTTTGCCGTCAAAGGCAACTGGTTTGGGGCCAATGGAGACTCCTTTTACCCGACTGTTTTGCAAAAGGGTCGTTTTCAACTGTGGAATTTTTTTCCGGACGGCCTCATTGTCCGGAATTTCGACCACCAGCACCTGTTCCTGATCAAAACCCAGGTGCTTGTGCCTCAGGTACTCCGTTTGCCAGTAAACTACGCCGGTGCCCGCAATGAGGGCGGTAGAAATGGTAAACTGCGTGACGACCAGCCCTTTTCGCAGGAGTTGCCTGCCCGAAGCGATCCAACGCCCTTTCAAAACCCTGGCCGGATCGGCGGCCGACAGGTAGAAGGCCGGATAACAACCCGCCAGCAAACTGATGATCAATACAAACGACCCGCCCAAAACCACGGTCTGCCAGCCGGGCAGGATGAGCAGGGTGAACGTTTTTCCGGTGAACTGGTTGAAAGCGGGCATGAGCAGTTGAACCAGCGTGAGGGTAACCAGCACGCTGACGCCCGTGAGCAGCAGGGATTCGCCGAAGAACTGAAACAGCAGTTGGGTTTTGCGGGCTCCGATCACTTTGCGGATGCCCACTTCCTTTTGCCGCCGCGTCGATTGGGCCATGTACAGATTGACGTAGTTGATACAGGCAACCAGCAATATAAAAAAGGCAATGATCGAAAAAATGCGCAGGTGCAGCCGGTTGCCTTTGGGGGTGTCGTCGTAGAGTCCTTCCGCAAAATGTACTTCGGTGATCGGCTGCATTTCGTGCTCCACTTTCAGGTCAAAACCCAATAAGTCTTTGACGCGAAGTCCGTACTGTTTCTGATCGAATTGAGCCAGCACCCGCGGAAAAGCCCGGGCTTTTTCCAGGCTCCCAAACTTCAGAAAAGTATAGTAGGACGGATCCAGCCAATCTTCCTGTTCTTCCGGTGAAACGTGCCAGGTAAGGAGGGCCGTAAATTTCAGATCGGTGCGGGAGGGCAGGTTTTCCATCACGCCCGTCACCTGGTACGGTTTGTCATTCAGCAGAATTACGTTCCCGATGACATTTTCCTGAGCTTTCCAGTTTGGCCCCACGTACTTTTCCACCAGTTTCTCCGTCAGTACAATGCTGTTGGGCCGGGTCAAAGCCGTCGCCGCATCTCCCAGCAGCAGGGGATAAGAGAACATCCGGAACACATTGCTATCGGCCATGTACACGTCCGCCTCCTTAAACATTCGTCCGTCTTTCTGAAAAGTAAAAGCCGGAAAAGATTTGAACCGGACAGTTTCCGTTACCTGCGGATAAGTTCGCTGAAGCGTGGGTCCCACATCAATTCCGGAACCCGCCGTACCGTCGTCCGATCCCGCCGTTTTGAAGCGGGTGGTAACGCGGTAGATTAGCTCCGCCTGCGGATGGTGCCGGTCGAAACTCAGCTCATCCTGCACGTAAAGAAAAATCATCAGACAGGCTGCCATTCCCACGGAGAGGCCCAGCACGTTGATAAGGGAAAAAACCTTATGCCGAAGCAGGTTCCGCCAGGCAATGGTGAAGTAGTTGCGAAGCATATGTCAGTATAAGAATTTACAGAATGAATGAATTTTTAGAATGAGCCGGATGAATGATGTACCAGAATGAGAATGAAAGGAAATTCTGCCAATTCTGTCATTCTATAAATTCTGATACCGATGAATTACTCATACCGCAGCGCCTTCACCGGATTGACCTTGGCCACCTTAATGGTTTGAATACTAAGCGTAAGCAAAGCAACTGAGGTGGCCCCAACCCCCACAATCAGAAATAACCACCAGTGGATCTCGGTGCGGTAAGCAAAGTGTTCGAGCCAACGACGCATGGCCCACCAAGCCAAAGGCCAAGCAATGAGGTTGGCCACCAGTACCAGTTTCAACACATCGCCCGAAAGCAGCCCGACAATGTCGGAAATGGAAGCGCCTAGCACTTTACGGATGCCTACCTCTTTGGTGCGTTGTTCGGCCATGAAGGCAGCCAGGCCAAACAGACCCAAACAGGCAATGCTGATGGCAAGTGCGGAAAAAATGCCGAAAATTCTGCCTAAGCGCTGCTCGGATTGGTAAAGCCGTTGCAGCACTTCATTTACAAACTCGAATTCTAAAGGACTGTCCGGGTGAAACTGTTTCCAAAGACCTTGCACGTGCTCCAGAGAAGAAGCAATATTTTCGGGTCGAACCCGAATGACCAAATGCTTACAACAGTTTGAGCCCTGACTAAGCCGTAGGATTACGGACGGCACTTTAAGGTGCAACGATAAGCCATTGAAGTCTTTTACAACACCTATTACTTTTCCCTGCAGGGCAGGAAACGATAGCTTTTGCCCAATGGGATTGGCTAGCGCCAGGTTTTTTACTGCTGCTTCATTAAGGATAATCGGGTGTTGCGCCCATAAGTTGACGAATTCGTTTCCTTTTGCCTTGACTTTTAACGAATCCAGAATCGCCAGGTCAGCGGTCAATTGAGCATCGAAGTCGCCTCCAGATGCCAATGGGATTTGCAGGGTACGCAGATAGTCATAATCGACATCCACGAAATTTAAGGCTATTTTCTGGCCGGGATGCTTGGGATCATCCATGGATGCGCTCGCCCCAAAGGTTTTACCCGGGTACCAGGAGGCCTCACTAACATTAATAATTTCTGGAAATCGAAGCAACTCCTGCTTGAAAATCTGCCCTTTTGCATTTACACCCCCGTTGACAATTACAAGTAGCTGCTCCTGATTAAACCCTAGCCGTTTATGGCGGATGTACCCCAGTTGATTATAGATGATAGCTGTAGAAATAGCGAGCGTCACCGATGCACTGAACTGCACCACAACCAACACCCTACGCATCTGGGTATTGAGACTACCTGTTTTCAATACACCTTTTAATACAAAAACCGGGTGTTGATTCGACAGAAAGAAAGCAGGATATGCACTTGCCAGGAGGCAAATAAACATCAGCAGGATCAACGCTACCCAAGGTACAGCTGAGTGCTCCAGCACACGCAACGATAATTCACGGTCCAGTAGATTATTGAACCAGGGCAAGCATGCTTGCACGAGCGTTGCTCCCAGCAGGAGCGCGACAACGAAGAGCAGGGCTGATTCACCCAGCAATTGTCTGATCAGTTGGGCTCTTCCAGCACCGAGTACTTTTCGCACGCCTATTTCGCGGGCTCGACGTAAGGAGCGGGCAGTGGACAGGTTGACGAAGTTGATGCAGGCGATAGCGAGGATGAACAAGGCCGTTACGGAAAAGATGTGTACGTACCGGATGTCGCTGTTGGGTTCTAATTCTTCCGTTAGGTTAGAATAGAGATGAATATCCGTCAGTGCTTGTAGGTGGAGGCTTGAGTTTTCGGGAAACGCATATTTCTGGTAAAGAGCAGCAAATTTGCGTTCCAATGCTGCTGCGTTTGTCGTTGAGTGGAGTCTCAGGTATAGCGCGGTTGAAGTGTAAACTTGATGGTTGAAGGGTTCCTGAGCCCAGGGTTGCCCACTATTGGTTCTAAGTACGTCGACGTGAAAGTGCGATTGAGCCGGTATATCGCGCATAACACCAGTAATCCGGAAAGGAATTGACGCACCGTAACCGGGGATGTCCTGCAATACGACACCTATCGGATTCATCCCTTGAAAGTACGTTCGTGCCAGGCTTTCGCTGATTACAATTGAATTGGGTTCGACAAGAGCTGTGGCAGAATCACCCATTAACAATGGAAAAGAGAACACCTTGAAAGCCTCTGGGTCAACGGAGAGTAATCTCACTTTTAGGACATGAGTACCAAACTTAAACTGGCTTTCTGCTCTACCCAACCGGGTAGCAGCAACTATTTCGGGAAATTCCTTGCGCAACACACCAATCAACCCACTCGGCAAAAGCAGCTTTTGTTCCATACGTCCTTCCTGACTCTCTTCTACTATCCGGTAGATATGGTTAGCGTAGTCGTGGTAGCGATCAAAAGAGAATTCATCGGCGACAAACAGCGTAATCATCAGACAAGCCGCCATTCCCACGGAGAGGCCCAGCACGTTGATAAGGGAAAAAACCTTATGCAGAAGCAGGTTCCGCCAGGCAATGGTGAAGTAGTTGCGAAGCATGGTCGTCGGTATCAGAATTTACAGAATGAATGAATTTTCAGAATGAGCAGGACGGATGATGAACCAGAATTAGAATGAAAAGAAATCCTGCTTATTCTCTCATTCTGTGAATTCTGATGCTGACAATTATTCATACCGCAACGCCTTTACCGGATTTTGGCGGGCGGCCTTCCAGGTCTGGAAACCTATGGTGCCCCAGGTCATTACCAGTGCAGTCAGTCCGACCAGTGCAAATGCTTCCCACCTCAGATTAATCCGATAGGCAAAGTCTTCCAGCCACCGGTGCATAATCCACCAGGCAATGGGGATGGCTACTGCCAAAGCAATCAGCACGAGTCGCATAAAATCTTTAGACAGCAGAAACACAATGCTGCCGGCACCCGCTCCCAATACTTTGCGGATACCAATTTCTTTGGTACGCTGAGTGGCTGTAAACGTGACTAACCCGAATAAACCCAGACAAGCAATGAAGATGGCAAAACCAGTAAAAGCTGTGAACATATTTGCCAACTGGTCTTCTTCTTTATACAACTGATTGAAGGCGTCATCCAAAAATTCGTATTCGAATGGTTTTTCAGGCTGGTATTGTTCGTAAATCCGTTGAATTGCTGTCAGGGTGCCGGGTAAGTCGGCTTTTGGGTTCAGGCGGATATACAACACGCCCCGGATCCTGGACAGGGTAGAAGAGGTATCGGGAACGACACTGAGCAGCATAGCATCAATGGGGTAACGAAGCGAAGTGAAGTGGAAATTCTTCAACACACCCACAATATTCGTTTTATCCGTACCCAACCCCAGGGCACGCGGCTGGTCTTTGGGTAACTGATTCAGCTTGAGCTTCTGTACTGCTGCTTCGTTGATGACTGCCATATTTTTACCGTACAGGAGCTGATCCATGTCGGTTGGCTTTTCCTTCCAGTCGATGTCCAGGGTTTCAAAGAAGTGCTGGTCTACCGACATGATATTGATCGTGACGTCTTCCTGGGTACCGGGAGTTTGCATAAAAAACATCGCGTAACCACGGAATAGCGAATTGGTAGCAGCAGCCACGCTTTTTACACCTGCCTGTTCCCGGATGCGGGCTTTGAGCGACTGAAAGTGTTTTCCTAAGGTGGCATCCAGCGGCAGGAGCATCACCTGATCTTTGTGCAGTCCTAGATTCCGGTTGCGTACGTAGTGCATCTGTTGGTGTATCACCACACTGCAAATCATCAATCCTACTGATACGGCAAACTGAAATACTGTGAACACTCTCCTGACCAAAGCACCACCCTGAGTCGTACTCAACCTGCCTTTCAGCACTTCCAGGGGAATGAAGCCGGAGAGCAGTAAAGCCGGATAGCTGCCTGCAAGAAAACTGCTGAACACAAACATGGACAGCAGAAAGAGCAGAGACTGAGGCTTGTACAGAAAGTCGGGATCAATCTGTAGTTGGAGCATGGCGTAGAAAACCGGGCGCATGAACTGCACGAAGGTCAGCGCCAGCAGAAAGGCCAGGCCGGTAATCAGGGCCGACTCCCCGAAAAATTGCCGGATCAGATCACTCCGGGTAGCACCTACTATTTTTCGTACTCCTACTTCCTTCGCCCGTTTAGTTGCCCGGGCAGTGGTTAAGCTGATATAATTGATCAAAGCCAGTGTCAGTATGAGTAGGGCAATGCCCAGAAAGACGTATATATACCGGGCCCTGGAACTTGCGTCAAACGCACTTCCCAAATGCAGATCGACGAGTGGTTCCAGTATGTATTGTTCATTTTCCAGGTTTCCTCCCGATTCTTTCACCAGCCGGGGAATGGAACTTTCCACTTTGGCAACATCCTTTTCGGACCGCAATAAAAAATAGGTCATGTAGGCCCCCCTACCAATGTGTGATTGGTTGTACGAAATGTCGTCATCGTCGATGAAAGACTGTTGTTTGGCCCGTTCCAGCGTGGGTATGCTGGTAAAAGAGCCGATAAAATCAAAGTCCAGGCTAGAGTAGGAGGGCGGTCGGGCTACGATACCCGTAATTTCAAACTGGTATTTGGTGTCATAGCGAAGTGTTTTGCCCAGGATGTTTTTCATACGCCAGTCGGGACCAAAGTACTTGCAGGCCATTTCGTCGGTAATCACTGCGGTAAATGGTCGTATGAGGGCCGTCTGGGGATTCCCGGTTAAGAACGAGAAGGAAAAGACGGAAAAAAAAGAAGTGTCGGCCAGCTGAAGTTGATCTTCAAAAAAGCGGTGCTCCGGATCCGATTGCACCACCGCCCGGCTGGGCTGTTGCATCCGCACGTAATTCAGCACTTCGGGATTGGCCTCTTTTACTGCCCGGCCAAACTGGGCCGACATATGAAGAAACTGCATAGAATTGCCACCGTAAGTCGCTCGGGCCATAGTGCGGTAGATACGGGTAGCCTGGCTGTGGAAGCGGTCGTAACTCAATTCGTGGGCTATAAATAGCAGAATCAGGATGCTGACGGCCATACCCAGGGCCAGACCGAAGACATTGAGGAAGCTGTAAAGCCCATGCCGGATCAGGTTTCGCCAGGCAATGGTGAGGTAGTTGCGAAGCATGGTTTCTAAGCTGTTAGCCTTCAGCGATCAGCTGTCGGCTGGATTCGAAAACAGAGATTTTATTTTTTAGCTGAAAGCTGACCGCTGAAAGCTATCATTCATACCGCAGGGCCTTTACCGGATTCTGGCGGGCAGCTTTCAATGATAGGTAGCTGACTGTTGCCAGGGCAATCAGAAAAGCCAGCAAGCCTGGCAACACACAATCTGACCAGTTGATGGGCGTACGAATCGCGAAGTCCTGTAGCCATTGCTCGATCAGCAGGTAACCCAGCGGTGTTCCAATCAGGAATGCCAGTACTATCAGCCCGGCAAACTCCCGGTTGAGCATCAGGATCAGACCGGATACCGGCGCACCGAGAACCTTCCGGATGCCGATTTCCTTCGTGCGGGTATTGGTGGCGAAAACGGCCAATCCAAACAAGCCCAGGCAGGAAATGGCAATAGCCAGGCAGGCAAACGTCAAAAACAAGCCTTGCGTGTCTTCGTAGGCTTGGTAAGCCGCCCGAAAGCCATCTTCGACGAAGGAATACTGGAAAGGCCAACCCTTGGACGATTCATGCCAAACCCCTTCGAGCGCTTTCACCGAAGCCGACGTATTGCCCTGCAAGCGCACTATAACAAACAGTTCCTCATTGGTCGCGTGGCCGGATTCGGTTAGGAAAATCGCCAGCGGCTGTTGAGGGAAGTTGATCGGCATGGGGTGAAAATCGTGGATGACGCCAATCACGGTAAAGCGGTTGTCATCACTTCCGTAACCCGGGTATTCCAACGTTTGCCCAATCGGATCCGTCCATCCCATCAGTTGAGCGGCCATTTCATTGAGGATGACCGAACGCTGGTCGCCCGCGTTGTCCTTTCGGAAATCACGGCCTTTTTTGAGCCTTAACCCCAACGTACCCAGGAAATCGTGATCGGCGACGATGGATGTCAGCGTGACGTCCTTGACGCGTCCGCCCCTGGGCTGATAGGTGTCTTCGAACTGGTAAAAATTCGGGAAGGTATAGGCACTGAGGCTCGCCTTGGCCACGCCCGGCAGGTTCAGAATCTGGTTCTTGAAGGCCTCCTGTCCCTGGCCCAGCTGGTCCGCATTATTAATGACCAATAAATGCTGCTGATTGAAGCCCAGGTCGTTTTCACGGAGGAAGCGAATCTGCTTATTGGCCACGATGGTAACCAGAATGAGAGAAATGGAAATACCGAACTGAAACACGACCAGCGCGTTTCGGAACGTGCGAACCGACTTGCCGTATCGGAGGTGGCCCTTCAGGGCTTTGAGCGTATCGAAACCGCTGAGGTAAAAGGCGGGATAAAAACCGGCCAGCAGGGTTAGCAACAGGACGAAAACAATGGATATCAACATCAAATGGCTGGCTCCCAGATCAGAAAGCACGAAGGAACCCAGCCCGAGTTGATTCAATTGGCGCGTGAACAGTTGCGCCAGGGTAAAACCCGCCAGCACCGCCACCAGGCATACCACTCCGGCTTCGGTCATAAACTGGTAAATCAACTGCCCGCGGCTGGTGCCCAGGGTCTTCCTCAGCCCGATTTCGTGGGCCCGACGGGTGGCTCCTGCCGTACTGAGGTTGATGAAGTTGATGCAGGCCAATACCAGGATGAACACCCCGATGAAGGAAAAGACGTAGACGAAAAAAATGTTTCCCAGGGAGCCGAGTTTGTTGCCCGTATCCGAAGAGTGCAGCCAGATGCGGTGCAGTGGCTGCAGATAAAGCTTCCAGTAGTTGTTGCTGGCCTTGAATTGCTCATACGGGAAGCCGAGCCGCTCGAAAGCTGCCGCCGCGTGGGTTTCGACTATCCGGGCCAGCTTTGCTTCCAAGGAAGTCGGGTTCGTGCCTGGCCGGAGCCGCACGTAGGTGACCATCTGCGTCCAGACCCAGCTCCAGTCGAATCGCTTCACGTTGGGATACGAATGGATGGAGGTCAGCAGCCCGAACTGAAAATGGGAGGCAGCCGGTACGTCCTGAGCAATGCCCGTGACCTTAAACACCGTTTTCTCTTTGCCAATCTGCAGGCTCTGGCCCATCGCCCGATTCACTTCTCCGAAATATTTGCGGGCGGCGGTTTCCGTTAATACCACCGAATAGGGTTCCTGCAAGGCATTTTTGGCGCTGCCCTGCAACAGTGGAAAAGTAAACACATCGAAAAACTGGCTGTCGGTTCCCAGAATCTGGTCTTCTTTGAACACTTCCGTTCCGCAAAACACCGCTTCGTTAGCCAGCTGATAAATCCGGGTGGCCACCACTACCTCCGGAATTTCGCGCATCAGGTGTTGGGCAACTGACGGTGGGGTAGTGGAACGTTTGCCTTCGTCTTCTCCCCACTTGGTCGCCATGTTCACGCGGTACACCGATTCTTCGTACTGGTGGAATTGGTCGTAGCGCAATTCCCGGTTCACGTACAGGTAAATGGAAAGGCAGGAGCAGACACCCAATGCCAGCCCCACTACGTGAATAGCCGAAAAAACCTTGTTCTTCCGCAGATTGCGCCAGGCGATTGTCAGGTAATTACTCAGCATAATTGTCAGGATCAGAATTTACAGAATGAACAGAATGAATTTTCAGATTGAGCCGGATGAATGATGTACCAGAATGAGAATGTTTGTACTAATATTGAACGGGTTATGTGTATAGTTAGGCTTTGAAGTAGTTGTAAATAAGCGTGTTGTTAGTATGATCGCCGATCCGTTTAACTATCATTTCAGTATTTTTATTTGCATCGCGTTGGTGCTGCCACGAAAGGAAATTCTGCTAATTCTCTCTGTAAATTCTGATCCTGACAGTTACTCATACCGCAGCGCCTTTACTGGGTTTTGTCGGGCGGCTCTGATGGTCTGGGTGCTCACCGTCAGCAGGGCGACCAGCAGTACCAGCAGGGCCGGGAGAATAAACAGCCAGGGCTGGATATCGATCCGGAAGGCATAACTCTGGAGCCAGCGTTGAATAGCCCACCAGGCCAGGGGCAGCGCCAGCAGGTTGGCCAGCAGTACCAACTGCAGGAAATCTTTCGATAGCAGGAGCAGGATGTTGGGAATGCTGGCTCCCAGTACTTTCCGTACGCCGATTTCCTTGGTGCGTTGTGCAGTGGTGAATAAGGACAAACCAAACAGGCCCAGGCAAGCCACGAAAATGGCAAGTCCGGAAAACAGGCCGAATACCTTGCCAAACAGGCGATCGGTCTTGTATTGTCGGTTGAATTGTTCATCCAGAAAAACGTAATCGAAGGCATTGCCGGGGAAGAAAGCTTCGTACTTTTCCTTGACGGCTGCCATGGTCTGTGCTATATTTTTCGCATCTACTTTCACCGAAATCGGGTCCCAGGTGCCGTAGGTTGGGGCAATCACCGTGGGTTCCATCGGACTGCGCAATGATTTTTGGTGGAAGTCGGCAATCACGCCCACTACATCCCAGCTTCGGTCGTAAATGAGAATGGATTGGCCAATGGCTGCTTCAGGAGAGTCAAATCCAAGTTGTTTGATCGCTGTCTCGTTCAGAATGGCTGTGCGCAGTTGTTTTCCATCAAAGTTGTGGTCGGCAGGGGTGAATTTACGTCCGGCTATCAGGTGCATGCCATACAGATCGATGAATTCATAGCTGGCCCCGAATTGACGAATCGTATAGTAGGTGCTTTTATCCGTACCCGCCCGACGAACGTTAAATGCCCGCCCCAGTTCCTGGCCTGGAAACCGTCCGGATGTAGCGGCGCCTTTCACTGCTGCGATTCCTTTTATTTCCTCCTTAAAAGAAGTGATCTTCGGAATAAAAGTAGAATCCCAGGGTGTTAACCGCGGTGGACTGACCACCAGCATCTGGTCCATATTAAAGCCCAGTTCTTTTTCGCTCATAAAGCGCACTTGCCGGAACACCACAAACGAGCCGGCAATCAGGGCGACGGTGGCCGCGAACTGCCCGATAACCAGCCCTTTGCGCAGCAGTATGCCCCTTCGGGATGCGCTGTATTTGCCTTTCAGCACCAATACGGGCCGGAATGCAGAAAGCACGAATGCCGGATAAAAGCCCGACAAGAAGATGCCGCACAACATGAGGGTCAGTAACCCAATGGTCATATTTAGGCCGCCCCAGCCTTTCCCCAACAATAATGACAACGATAAGCGCAGATCGAGCAGGGCGTTGAAACTGGGCTGGGCAAACTGCACGAGGGTAATGGCCAATACCAGCGCAATGAAGTTGAGGAGAAAAGATTCGGCCAGAAACTGCGCAATGAGCTGGGTTTTCCGGGCGCCTACTACCTTCCGGATACCCACTTCTTTGGCCCGCTCCATCGCCCTGGCCGTGGCCAGATTGATGTAGTTGACCCAGGCAATGACTATGATAAACACCGCAATGATCAGCAAGCCCCAGACCACCGTTCCGTTGCCAATGACACCGATCTCATATTCAAAGTCAGAATACAGGTGGGCCTTTAACAAGGGCTGCAGGTAAAACTTTTCGACGCTGCCCGACACGTTATTGCCCTTGAAGTGCCGCTGGCTGAAGGCTTCCAGCTTGGCATTCAGCGTTCGTACGTCGGTGCCGGGACGCAGCTGTACGTAATGCCAGAAGTCGGATTGGGTAAAACTGTAGTCGGCATCTTTCCAGCGATCAAATAGCGTGGAGTAGGAAATCAGGGTGCTAAAGGGCAAATGGGTATTTTCGGGGCTGTCCTGACAGATGCCGGTAATCTGGTAAGGATGCGTGTCCTGGTTGATGGTAATGGATTTCCCAATCCATTGTTTCCAGTCCTTTCCCCGAAATCCCAGGAGGTTACGGGCGGTGCTTTCCGTCAGCACCATGGAGTACGGGTTGTCCAAGGCATTCGACGGGTTGCCGGCCAGGAAAGGTACGGTGAACATGCGCAGGAAGGAGGGATCAACGTGCAATCCGCCTGACATCATTTTGCGGTTGCCGTAAGCCATCACCATTTCATTCTGAGGCTCCACCCGCGTATTCTCGACAATCTCCGGGAAATCATCTTTCATGGCCTTTCCCACGGCTGAATACGTGATAGTGCCGTGCTGGATGAGTTTGCCGTTCTGGTAACGGTCGTTGACGATGCGGTAAATATCCGGAGCGTTGGTATGGTAGCGGTCGAAGCTCAGTTCAAAGCTGACGTACTGCAAAATGAGCAGGCAGGCGGCCATACCGATGGCCAGCCCCAGTACGTTGATCAGAGAGAATATTTTGTGGCGTTTTAAATTCCGCCAGGCGATGGTCAGGTAGTTGCGGAGCATGGTCGTCAGGATCAGAATTTACAGGATTTACAGAATGAATTTTTTGAATAAGCCGGATGAATGATGTACCAGAATTTGAATTTTAATGAAAGGAAATTCTGCCAATTCTCTCATTCTGTAAATTCTGATCCATAGTTACTCATACCGCAGCGCCTTTACCGGGTTTTGCCGGGCGGCTCTGATGGTCTGGGTGCTCACCGTCAGCAGCGCAATCAGCAGCACCAGCAGGGCCGGGAGAATAAACAGCCAGGGTTGAAGGTTGATTCGATAAGCGTAGTTGTTCAACCATTGCTGAATGCCCCACCAGGCCAGGGGCCAGGCAATGACGTTGGCCAGCAAGACCAGCCGCATAAAATCCTTGGAAAGCAGTAGGAGAATGTGAGGCAAACTGGCACCCAGCACTTTGCGGATACCGATTTCTTTGGTACGGCGTAATACGGCAAAGAACACCAATCCAAACAATCCCATGCCCGCTATGATCACGGAGATGCCCGCGAAATATCCGAAGAGCGACATCAGATTCGACTCTCGCCGGTACTGCGACTCCAGGTGATTATCCAGAAACTGGTACTCCATTGGGTAGTCGGGCACCCGTCTTTGCCATTGCTTACGAATCGAGGTCAGGTTGGTATCGTTCAGGCGAACCAGTAGGGAAGTCGGAGCGAAAATCTTTCCGGGCGTTTCGTCCAGGTGTTGAAACACCAGGGGTTCGATGGCGTGGTGGAGCGAGGCAAAGTGGAAATCCCGGATAACGCCGATGATACGGGTCTGAACGGTTTTATCTGAATCCAGACCACTCACTTCCATCCCGATCGGATTGGCTGTACCCAGCAGGCGGCAAAAAGCTTCGTTCACAACCAGTCCGCTCTTTCTCTCCCACTCCGATGCCGTAGCAAAGGTTTTCCCGTGTCGAATCGGGATTTCCAGCAAGTCGAAATACGATTCGTCGACGGCGGTTAGCTTTACCACCATATTCTTTTTTTTCTCTCCCTTGCCCACCGTTATGGTACCCATGCCATCGGCAGAGAGCGGTAGACCGTAGGCCGCGGATATACTCACCTGGACAATGCCCTTCTGTTGAAGCAAATCCTGTTTAATAGTAGGAGCCAGCGACCAAAGCGGCTGGTCGAGGGGGAGCTTCAGAGAAAGCACCTGGTCCGGGCGGAATCCCAACTGCTGGTTTCGCATAAAATGCATTTGCTGGTAGACACCCAACAAGCCACATAGCAACACGGCACAAATGGTAAACTGAAGTACCGTGAGTGACTGACGAAGCCGGATACCGCGCGGCTCTCCTCCCAACACGCCTTTCAGTACCCTGGCCGGACGAAAAGCTGACAGCAGCCAGGCCGGGTAGAGGCTAGCCAGAAAAGAAATCAGCACCAGCATACCCCAGATGGAAAAAACCGTCAGTAAGTCCTGTTCCACACGGATCGACAAGGATTTGCCGGTGAGCTGGTTGAAGTACGGCAGCGATAGCTGAATGAGCGTAAAAGCAATGACTCCGGCCACCAACACCAGCAGCAGCGATTCGGTCAGGAACTGGCCCATCAATTGACCCCTTCCTGCCCCAATGGTTTTACGCACGCCCACTTCCTTGGCCCGCTTCAGGGCCTGCACCGTAGAAAGGCTGACGTAATTGCTCAGCACAATGATGAGCAGCAAAAGAGCCACGGCACCAAACGTGTACAGGTACTGCCGGTCGCCTTTGGGTACATCCATCATAATGTTTTTGGTAAAGTAGATGTCACCTAATCGCTGCGTTTCCAGCCCGAATTGCGACTTATGCTCCCAGGTCTTCGTGAGGTCATTGTATATCTTCGCCCCGAAATCCTGCACCTTGGTTTGAAAATCCGGTACGGATTGGGCATTTCGGAGTAGCACGTAGGTATACCAGCTAAAAAGCATCCATTTATCTTCTTTGGATAATTCAGCGGAAATGAGCGCATCTACGGGTAAATGCGTGTTTTTTGGAGGCTCACGCAGGAGCCCGGTTACGCGGTAATCCACTTTGTTGAGGGTAAGTACTTTTCCCATGGGGTTTTCTGACCCGAAGTGCCGCCTGGCAAACGATTCCGATACGACCATCGACTGGGGTTGCGCCAAAGCCTTTTTCGGATCACCTTCCAGAAAAGAATAGGTAAATACTTCAAAGAAGCGCGGTTCAGTCCGGTAGATGCGTTCCTCACGGATAAATTCTCCCCCTTTCCGGATGTTGAATGCCCCTTCCAAACGAACCCGCGCGTAGTTCTCCACTTCGGGAAACTGATCGGCCAGGGCAGGTCCCAAGGGCGGTGCCGTCAGTACGATCGCCTGTTCCGAGTCGGTGCTTTTCCATTTCATCGTCACCCGCACAATCCGGTTGGCCTGGGTGTGAAATTGGTCGAAAGACAACTCATCGTATACGTACAGGGCCATCAGTACGCAGCTCACCATCCCGATGGCCAGTCCCAGGATGTTGATCAGGGAAAAGATTTTGTGGCGTTTCAAATTCCGCCAGGCGATGAGCAGGTAGTTGCGAAACATATGTCCGTATCAGAATTTACAGAATTTACTGGATGAACAGATGAATGAATTTTCGGAATGAGCCATCTGGATGATGACCAGAATGAGATCAGCAGGTTTGGACGACCGTTCTTTCCATTCGTATTCAATACAGAGGCCAATCATGCAATTGTTTAAAAGTCAGTGTTTTATAATAAATACTTTGGGCTTTTTGTTTCAAAATGAGACAGTTTGTTGTGTCAGGCTGGTACATTTTGCTATTTTGAAGTTAGTTTGAATCCATACCTGCACCAAGCCCATGCCTACCCATCCCGGAAAAATTCTCCTGGTCGACGATGACCAGCACGTACTCTACACCGCACGCTTGGTGCTGAAGTCCCACTTCGAAACCGTCCGCACGGAAAGTTCACCTTCTCAGATCCGGGAGTTGCTTTCCAAAGAGCACTACGACGTGGTGCTGCTGGATATGAATTTCGCTCCGGGTGCCACCAGCGGCAAAGAAGGTTTGCAGTGGCTGAAAGTGATTCGGGAGCTGGACCCGGAAGCCGGCATTGTGATGAACACGGCTTACGGAGACATTGGGTTGGCGGTGGAAGCGATGAAAGAAGGCGCTACTGATTTTCTGGTCAAACCCTGGGACAAGGAAAAGCTGGTGGCTACCATGACAGCCGTGTACCAGCTGAGCCGGGCCAACCGGGAACTCACCCGGCTGAAGTCGCACCAGCGCGTCATGAACCAGGCCCAACCGCCGCAGGAAGGGGAGATATTGAGCCGTTCGCCGGCCATGCAGGCCGTATTGCGTACCGTAGAGAAAGTGGCCGCTACCGATGCCAACGTACTTATTCTGGGCGAAAACGGAACGGGTAAAGACCTGCTGGCCCGACTGATTCACCGGCAATCCGGACGGGCAGGAGAGGGCTTTGTGAAAGTAGACCTGGGCGCTGTGGCGGCTACGCTCTTTGAATCGGAGCTTTTCGGGCATGTCAAGGGGGCGTTTACCGATGCCCGTGAAGACCGGCCGGGCCGATTTGAAATGGCTTCGGGTGGTACCTTGTTTCTGGACGAAATTGGCAACCTGCCCCTGTCGCTGCAATCTAAACTGCTGACGGTGCTGCAAAACCGGGTGGTGAACCGGGTGGGCAGCCACAAAACCATTCCCATCGACATCCGGCTGCTCAGTGCCACCAACCAGCCCATTTACCAACGGGTAGCCGAAGGGGCTTTCCGACAGGATCTGCTCTACCGCATTAATACGGTGGAAGTGACGCTGCCACCGCTCCGGGAAAGAACCGAAGACATTCCGCTGCTGGCCGATCACTTCCTGCGCCTCTACAGCCGTAAGTACGGGAAAGGAGGGCTGCAACTGGCCCCTTCTGCCCTCCGCGATCTGCAGCAGTACCCCTGGCCGGGCAACATTCGCGAACTACAGCACGCCGTGGAACGGGCCGTCATTCTGGGCGAAAGCAACCAACTGACTACTTCCGATTTCCTGAAACTGCCCTTATCGGGGCAGGCAAACGGGCCAGGCATAGCACCCCAGTCTTTCCGGGTAGAAGAAGTGGAAAAGCACCTGATCAGCGAAGCCATCCGGAAATACCAGGGCAATCTGACCAAGGCGGCACTGGAACTGGGTTTCGGGCGGAGTACCCTGTACCGTAAAATGGAAAAGTATGGGCTTTCGTAACTTCCGTTTTCAGGTGGTGCTGCGCGTCGCGCTGCTGCTGGCGGTGGGCTACGCAGCCATCTACGTGGCTACGCAGACGTACTTCTGGCTGGTAACCTTCTGGCTGGTTTTGCTGGAGGTGTTGCTCATCGTGGGGCTGATCCGCTACGTAGAGCGCAGTGAACGCTCCCTTACGCATTTTCTGTGGTCCATCAGCCAGAACGACTTCACCCATACGTTCGGTCCCGATCCTTCCGTTTCCGACGACCGCCTGCGCGATGCGTACCACCGCATTTTGCAGATCTTCCGGCGGCTCCGCGACGAAAAGGAGAGCCATCATCAGTATTTACAGACCGTGGTAGAGCACGTCAGAGTGGCCCTGTTGTGTTACGACGAACATGAGGAAATCCGCCTGATGAACGCCGCTGCCAAAACCCTTCTGCGCAAGCCGACGCTCAAAAACCTGAATTCGCTCGATAAAATCGACCCGCAACTCCGCACGGCCATTCAGCAGCAGTCGGGCGGACCCGCTTCGCTGATCAAGCTGGAAATAGACCAGCGTTTGGTGAGTCTGTCCATCCATACCACACGCTTTAAGCTCCACGAAGAGGTCTATACGCTGGTGGCGTTTCAGGACATCCGCCACGAACTGGAGGCCCAGGAGGTAGAAGCCTGGCAAAAGCTGATCCGGGTGCTGACCCACGAAATCATGAACTCCGTCATTCCCATCTCCACGCTGACTTCCGTGGTAAGCGATATGCTGGTGGATAAGCAGGGCGAACTGGCCGATCTGTCGGTGCTGGATGCCGAATCGGCTTCCGACCTGCGGGGCAGCCTGCATACCATCGAAAGCCGGAGCCGGGGCCTGGTCAATTTTGTGAAGGCCTACAAGAGTATTACCCAACTTCCGGAACCCCATTTTACCAACGTGCCGGTTGGGGAACTGCTCCGGCGGGTGCATACGTTGCTCAAAACCGAAGCTGGCGAAAAGGGCATCCGGCTGGAGGTGCAGGCGGCTCCGCCCGAACTCTCCATTAAGGCCGACCGGGAAATGGTGGAGCAGGTATTGATCAACCTTATCCGCAATGCCTTCGATGCCGTAAAAGATCGGCCGCTCCCGCTCATTCGGCTCAGTGCCGGTATCAATGCTTCCCGGCAGGTATACATTTCCGTAAAAGACAACGGTTCCGGCATTGATCCGGAAGTGCTTCCCCACATTTTCGTCCCATTTTATACCACCAAATCGAATGGCACCGGCGTAGGTCTGAGCCTTTCCAGACAGCTGATGCTGCTGCACAAAGGAAACATTGCCGTGCATTCTCACCCGGACGAAGGAACCGTTTTTACGCTGGTATTTTGACAGAATACCCGCCAGGTTTTCAACACCTAGTGGGTATAATGGTTATGTACATCCGTTTTTGGAAGTAAAATATCTAACTACCGGACATTCTTTACCCGTCGGAAAGACAAAGGCCGAATCCGGCCAAGTGAGTTCAACTGGTTCGTTCGCGCTGATATTTCGCCTGGCTTGGTTTTTTCGGTTCCAGTTTGCGCAGCCGGTGTCTCTGCCACATCCATAAGCCGCTGAGGACTACAATGGGTACGAACACCCAACGGGTAGCAAAAGCCGCCCGGGGAATCTCTGCTACTGGTCCGTAGATGTAGCCGATGATGGGAATGCTAAGCAACAGATGCACCCAGCGCAGAATTTTTCGTTCAGTAGCGGCTTTCATAGCGTGAGCGTAATGGATAAGTGTCTGGTACCTGGGTAGTCGAAACGAAGCGAGATTTATTTTGTGCAATCATGCACAAAGGATAGTGAAAGCTGCTGCCAAGGCCTGCTTGTTGAACCTGGATGTGACAGAGAAAATGGCCAAATGAATTGGGAAAAGAAACCCCACCCTTCGGGTCAGGCTATTGTATTTTTCCTGAAAAAAATCCCATCAACTTTGGATGGGTTTTACCGAAATCACGTATTATATTCAAATAAATGAGTGAAATATGCGTAATAATGCAATTCAAATTTTTTGAAATTTTACTGTTGTGGAGTGTCAAAATGAGATATTTATAAGGTGTTGATTGACTTTAGTTTATGTTCGATGTTTAAATGATAGCAAAAATGTAATTTCAATTTTGTCAAAAAAATCTTTCCTGGTTTTGTAACCTTGGGTGCCGGTATTGCGTAGGCTAGCGAAGTTCTTAACCCTAAACCACAATTCGATTATGAAAAAAGTATTTTTTGCCTTGGCACTGGTTGCCGGCATCATGACCGCCCAGGCCCAAGACGGTACTAAATCGAAAAGCAAAGACGCTAAAAAGAAAACCAAAACCGAGCAAACTACCATTGAGCAAAAGACGGAGGAAACCGCTCCGGCATCTGGTGCAGGCACGGGTACCACTACTGAAACCGGCACTGGTTCTTCAACTTCCGACTCTACGCTGACTTCGCCGGTTGCCCCCGTAGATTCTACCCGTAAGGATCGGAAGCCTGAAGACAACGAATAGTTATTAAAAGAATTAATTTATTCTGAATAAGCCCTTTATCCGATTGTATACGGGTAAAGGGCTATTCCGTTTTTTTACTGCTTTCGCCAGAAAATAAGTCGGGCAAGAGCTTTTTGATCTTTACAACGTTCTTTTTATTTTATTTTCTTTCTGCCCAACCCATAGCTGGATCGTACCCAGTGAAAGAATGCTTTCCGTAATGAATCGACCACGTTGGGCGTTATCCTTCGGTAGTTGCTGAGCCCTTCATACAGTTGCGCACTAAATAAATCCAGGGTTTATCACTGTAACTACTGGGTTCGGGCTGGAAGAAATCAGTTTTGAAAGTTTTGAAATATCCCCGTTCGATTGTCGTGCCAAGAAAGCATTCAAAAAGAAGGGAATTCAATAAGCTATGAGAAATTTTGACTTGATCTTGTTGGTAGAAGATGATGATGTAGATACCTATATCAACCAGGTGATGCTTCAACGTTCCGGGCTTGCGAAAGAAGTAGTCCGGTGCGAAAATGGAATGCAGGCACTGGAAATGGTGAGGAATATTTATCCGGATTTGATTCTGCTGGACATCAACATGCCGGTAATGGACGGAATAGAGTTTTTACATGCGCTTCGCGAGGAAAACTTGGAAAGTACGCCCATCGTGATGCTTACTTGTTCCAACGACCTGAAAGACATCAGCCGGGCAGCCGCTTACCGGGTCAAATACTACCTGGTGAAGCCCTTGACGGAGGAAAAGCTGGCCAAAATGGTGGAGCGTTGCTTTAATTAAAAAGCGTTTTGGGTGGGGCCGGACAGGAAGGAACTTAGTCACAGATTCCATACGATATGAAAAAGCTGAACAGTGTGCTGATGGTTGACGATGACCCGATCTCATTGTACATCAACAACACCGCTATCAGTGAATTGGAACTTACGGAAGTGTTCCTTTTCGCCGGCGACGGAGAAGAAGCGTTTGTCATCCTGGACGATTATTTTACCCGGGAAAACGAATACCCCAACCTGATCTTTCTGGACCTGAAGATGCAGGCGATGAACGGCCTGGAATTCATTGAAAGGGTGAAAACAACCGACCGGTACACGCTTCTGATCAATCGCATTGTGGTGGTAAGCTCTTCCTTTGCAGCTGCGGACATTGAAAAGACCCGGGATATGGGCGTGAAATGGTACGTAACCAAACCCCTGACCAAAGATAGCCTGCTGAGCCTGTTGGCTTCTACGGGAAGAGGGGAGTTCTACTTTTCGCGCAGCCAATCCTAAGTATCCGGTTGAAGTACCAGCGACGGTGTTGTATTCCTCAACGCCTTATTTCCCGTTCAATGGCAATATAATGCATCAACTCACCAGTTAGCGCATACAGCGGACTGATCCGCAAATGGCAGTAATAGGGCTGCCCGTTTTTGCGGTAATTCAGGATATCGCCGGCATACACTTTTTTGCGGTTTACCTGCATCCGGATGCGTGATTTTGTTTGCGGAGAAGTGCCCTCACCTTGCAGTAAGCCTGGCTTTCTGCCGTTTACTTCGGGCAAAGTGTACCCGGTCATTCGGGTAAAACCACTGCTCACCCACGCAATGCATTCCTGTACATCAGTGATGACAATCGCAAAGCGGGGTTTGGTCAGATATTGCTGAATGGCCGGATCTACCCGCCAGTGATTGGCAATAGAAAGTTGAGCAAAGTCCTGGACATCTTGTTGAATCCGGAGATAAGATCCAGAATGGATGACCAAAAACTCATTTCCCATGACGAGCGGATGAAGGGGGTGCACAGCGCATTCTTTTTCAGTATGCGGTAAATAGGTTGTTTCGCGGAAAATCATACCGGAGCAGTAGGGAGTTCTTCATAAAGTATTTGCAGGCAGGAAAGGCAAAGGCAGCTTCCGTAGCGCTTTTCCAGTTGGTCGATGACCTCCCGGGTCAGGGTAAAAGGAAGCTGACTGCACGGACATACTTCAGTAGTACCGGCCTTGCACGCAAAGGCGGCACCACACCGTGGGCAGGAATGGGTTTCATTGCTCATTTGGATTATATAGAAAACCAATAAGTCGTAAGGCAACAGCCGGCAGGTAAAGTAAGCATATCATCCCACTCCTGCGATCCGAATCACCACCTGATAAGGTAACCATTTCGAAGCAGATTGGTTTAAAAAGTGATCCAATTGGAGCTTACTTAGCTATTTTTAGAATGATTCGATGGCTTATCTTGGAAAAAGGGGTTGATGCCTGTTTGATGCAATTGTGCCCAGTATGGTAATCAGACAGCAAGTTTTCGGTTCTGAAAGAGGAGTGGCTGCCCGGTGAGCCAAACCGCAGCGCAAATTCTTTGGGACCAAAATGCTTCTTGCTCATCCCACTTTCCCATATTTGCCAACCAGGCTTCCCTACTTGTATATGGATATGCACAATCCCCAACCTGAGCGCGGAAATTCCGGCTGCAGCATTATCGCTGTTATAGTCGGTTCCAGCATTGTCGTGACCGGCATTATTTTTTTCGTAGGGAGGTGGTTGTTCGGTGGTACGGGTGCCTATTTCCTTTTCTACGGTCTGCTCCTGACCGGTATTGTGGGCATCATCTTGGTGAGCTTTATCAGAAAATGGAGAGCGAAGCGAAAAAACGATTCGGAGTAGCTATCCGCCATTCGGCTTTTCTGGTCAGATAATCAGGCGGACGCCTCCCAGCTCGGCAACCTGGTAGGGGAAGTGATCGCCGGGGGAGCCGATGAACATGAAGTTTTTGGGAATATTCCATTTAACGGACAATTCGTCGATCAGCTGAGGGCCAAAGTGTCCTTTCAGGATCACAAAATCGACCACAAACTCCGGATACGCCCGGTCCAGCACCTCAATGTCGGTGGCCAGCTTTTTGGGTACCTCACTTTCATCATTGACCACCGTTACAATCTTGATCTTGTGCGTATCCTCATTTTTCAGGATGTAAAGCATGACTTTGTTCAGGTTCTGCACGTTGTCGCCCTTGGTGAAATATACAAACTGCTGAGAGTTGATGTCAATAATGGTTTTGCGGATGGGAGCCGTTTTTACAATCCTCCTATAGGTATCGGGCAGGGTCTTGAGCAGCAGCAAAACTGCTTTGAGCAACGGAATGCGGAAAAGCATAATCGAGACCACGGCTACCGTCGGAATGAAGTATTCCACAAAAACCAGCAGGTAAGGAGGATTGAGGATGGCATTGCCCACCAACGCGGCCAGTACCGCACTGATGGCAATGAGGAGGGCCCAGCCCGAAGCCCTTTCCGGCCGGGGCAAGCGCGAACGGCGGATTTTCAGCAGAATGTTCCCAATGCCGAACAGCGTCATCACCGACAGGAAGGAGATGGTATACACCCCGGCCAGGGCTCCCAATTCACCCCCGGTAATGAACAGGATGGATACGCAAAGCAGGAAAAAGGCAATCATAATCCGGTAAGTGGTGCCCATCCGGTTGAGCTTCAGTAAGAACTGTGGCAGGCAACGGTCCAGCGTCATGCGGTGTACCAATCCGCTCACACCCACGTAAGAGGTAAGTACCGCACCACTCAATACCAGTACGGCGTCGATAGATACCAGCCAGCCCAGCCAGCTGCCGCCCGAAATACGACCCAGATAGGCCAATAGTGCCTCCTGGTGTTCAGCTACGGCAGCCATCGGGATCAGAGCCAGGGCCAGAAAGGCCGTCAGCGGATTGAACACACTGACCACTATCCACATATTGCGCAGGGTTTTGGGAAAGACACCCGGAGCCTGTTCTTCCACAAAGTTGGCAGAACTCTCAAATCCGGATATCCCCAGCATGGCGGCGGCAAAGCCGAAGAACAAAGCCTGGGAGACCGACCCTTTTACCGGTACCTGATAGTTGGCCGTCCAGATATCGAACCCCTGATGGAAAAGATAAAAAGCACACACCAGCACCAGAACCGTCAGCGTGAGGAGGTGCGTAAGGAAGATGGCAATGGCCACCTTGGACGATTCACCAATACCAATAATGGTCAGGGCCATGAACAGGGCCAGCACGCCCACGGTGGCCCAGATTACCGGTAGCTTCTCCCAAAGCGTATGCACGTAGTGCATGGCCTCACTGGCCGATATCACTGCCGTGGCCATGTACGACAGCAGTGTGAGACAGGCGGCCAGCGAAGCGGTAGACTTACTGGTGGTGTTGAGCAACGCATTGTAGGCACCCCCGTTCAGTGGCAGTGCCCCAACCACTTCGCCGTAGATGCGCCGGAAAAAGAAGAGCACCGCTGACACCATCAGCAGTGCCACCCAGGCGTATTGCCCCGAATACACAATGGCCAGCGCCGACACGTACAGGCAGGATGAACTGATGTCGTTGCCGCAAATAGCGGTGGCCGGTAATTGGGATAGTTTCGCTGGATGAGGATGAGAAAGCGTGTTTTTTACTTCTTCCGATATTTTCATGGGTGTGAAAAAATAGATCGAATGATGACTGGTGATGATAGTTCCGACTCCATTTTTCCGGTGCTGTCACCATCGACAATGATAGCCTTTCAAACGGAATTATCCCAAAAGAGTTGGTCGTTTGAAGCAGAGAAAATGAATTGGACTGCCCCTTTCTATGCTGGCTTGAATACCAATGGAGTGGATCGAAGAAAGGCATTCAATCATTACGTTGCGGAGTACAACGGTGATTGAATGCCCTAGATAAATTAGGTGTACTGATTGAAGCAGTGATGTCCATTCTGGCGCGTCATTGCGAAGGTCTAGTAAGGATTGTGCAAAAGCAACCTGGAGCAATCTGCCAGAGTAAAGTGGATTGCCGACTTTACTCTGGCAGATTGCTTCACTATCGTTCGCAATGACGGCCCCGCTGCTGCCGTTACTTCCCGAAGTGCCAAGGCTTTGTTCGCAATGACGGGGTGGGGGCTGGCAACAAGGAATTTCATAGGCATCGCTCAATACATCCAGGGCATAAATGCGTATTGTAACCGCGTTATGAATTGACGATGCTGCAGCATTAGTCAAGTTGTGCAACTACCCGTTGCTGATGGGTTTAATGCTCCATTCATTCGCTCACCACGCTCTGTAAAGACCAGGCGGGAAGACTGACCGTAAACACACTTCCTTTGCCGGGCGTACTTGCTACCTGTAAGGTGCCATTGTTTCTTTCAATGAACTCTTTGCAGAGGAGCAGGCCCAGACCCGTCCCTTTTTCGTTGGCCGTACCGCGGGTAGAGTGCTTTTCACCGATCGTGAATAGTTTGTCTATCATTTCCCGGGTCATCCCAATACCAGTATCTTCTACTGCGATTTGTACCATTTCTTCTTCCCGGATGGCACGAATGGAAACCGTTCCTTCTCTGGGAGTAAACTTGATGGCATTGGACAGCAGATTGCGAAGCACGGTATGGAGCATCTGCTTGTCGGCAAATACCTGCTCTGCGGCATCCACCCGAAGATGGATCTGGATCTGCTTCTGTTCGGCATTGCTCTGCAGATAGGCAACGTTTTGCTCTACTGCTTCCAGTACCGTGACCATTTCGGGGTGGAAAGGGGTTTGCTTGAGCTGGGTCCGGCTCCATTCGAGCAGGTCTTCCAGCAGTTCAGAAGTGTGGTCTACGGAATCGATGGCCATATCAAACATCTGATTTTTTTCCTTGCGGCTCAATTCCTTCCCCTGGTCGCGCAGCATCTTGAGCAATACGCTGCCGTTGGAAAGTGGTCCCCGCAAATCGTGCCCAATGATCGACAACAGCCGGTTTTTGCTTTCATTCAAAGAGAGCAGCTGTTCCTCCACCCCTTTGTGTCGCTGATGAAACTTAAATACGACTACCGCAATCTGAATGGCCACTGTCAGCCCGGCCAGACCGGAAAAAAGAATCGTAAGCAGGGAAAAACGCAAGGTAGAATGGGCTTGTTCGTGACGGTTTTTCAGTAGCCTTTCTTCCTGTTGACGGATCTCCTCCTTGGTACTGCGAATCTGGGCCATCAGCATCCGGCCTCTTTCATACTTCCGGATGCGGTCGTTGTCACCTTGGTACTGGTACCGCCCGTCTACTACTGCCAGGGAGGTATCCAGTAAAGCCAGTCTTTCATTGACCAACTTGTGAAGCGATTGAATTTGATTCTGTTGGGCCGGATTATCCTTTGTAAGGTTTGTTGCCTGATTTAATTGATCATGAACGGATTTGACAGATGTAGAGTAATTCCCCACAAAGCTTTTTCGCTGGGAAAGCGCGTAACCTCTTACATTTCCTTCGCATTCTCCCAGCTTTTGAATGGACAACTCCACCCGGTCGATCACTCGGTAGGAGTGTTCAATGGAGCCAAATCCATCGTATAACTTACTGATCTGGCTATACGAATAGGCAAGAAAACCGATTAATATGAAAATAGAGGCACATAGGCTGGTAATAAACCAGTAAAAAAATGCGGAACGCTGCCTTAGAAAATGTCTGATTTTTCCGAGTGGCAGCCAGGAGAAAGTCACCGTTGAGTACATACTTCAAGTTAAGTAAGAATGGTTTTTTCTCTACTTCGTATCCCGCTTAAACTTACGTGTACTATAAAAAGAATAACTTGTAATTATTGGCCTTATTTTTTTAGTTTCTTCGGGCTTCTCTGCGCTGATACCAGATTTTTATTTTTTACACCCCAAATCAAAAAATAGTTAACTGGCCGGAATTGAATCATTTGGACGGCATTTGCTCAGCTATTTGCGGTCGGATTCGACCAGTGTAAGAATTACTGGTATTGCCGGTAGGTCCAATTACTTACCGATCCGTTTTAATTCGGGTGAACGAAAGCTCCCAAACATTTCGTTGATTACAGAAGTTTAAATACCAAAAGCCATCTGCATGTCCAAGCTCACCTTCAATAACAAGCAAAACCTGTTTTTCAGAACCTTGAAAGAAAAAGTAGAAGATTACTTTTCTGATAACCAAATTCATATCGCGGGGAATCGCAGGCTTCTATTAAAAAGTCTGTTGCAGGTCTCTTCGGCCATTGGTCTGTACGTGCTGCTGGTATTTTTTACCCCCGGAACGTTGATTTCTATTCTTTTGTGTGCCCTGCTGGGGATGAACCTGGCCGTGATTGGATTCAATGTGATGCACGAAGGCGGACACCAAAGCTTTTCCAGGCACAAGTGGCTTAACCACGTATCGGCGTATTCTCTGAATGTGCTGGGAGGCAATTCCTACTTCTGGAAGATTAAACACAACATCAACCACCATACCTATACCAATATCGAAGGGCTGGACTCTGACATTGATGTGCAACCATTTATGCGCCTGCACGCCGACCAGCCCCGTTATTGGTTTCACCGCTTTCAGCATTACTACTGGCTGGCGCTCTACGGGGCTTCTTACCTGGCCTGGATATTCTACGATGATTTCAACAAATATTTCACCGGGAAAATAGCGGCTCAGGCAGAGAACAAGAAGCTGGATCGCAAAGAACACATCGTTTTCTGGCTCACCAAAGTCTCCTACGTGTTTGTCTTTATTGTACTGCCCATTCTTACGGTAGGACTGATCAAGGCCCTCATCGGATTCCTGATCGTGACCTGGGTTTGCGGACTGTTCATCGGCATTGTATTTCAACTGGCCCACGTAGTAGAAGGCACTCAGTTTCACACGCCCAATGAGGAATCCAACCGCCTGGAACACGAATGGGCGATTCACCAGATCCAGACGACCGCCAACTTCGCCACGCACAACAAAGTGATTTCGTGGTTACTGGGTGGGTTGAATTTTCAGGTAGAACACCACTTGTTTCCCCGCATCAGTCACATCCATTACCCACAGATCAGCAAGCTGGTCCGGGAAACCTGTCAGGAGTTCAACCTTACCTATATCGAATATCCTACTATGATCCGGGCGTTTTATTCGCATCTGATGCACATCAGGAGGATGGGAATGATGAGTTGATAGCGCTTCGGGGTAGAATAAATAGTAAATATTCACATCTCCGACAACTATTCTCCCTAAACGGAGTATAGAATAAGGTGGAGCAACAACAGAGAGCCTTAAGTCAATTGGAAGTGATCAGCAGCCGCATTGGCCTGCTGTGTGAAAGTGAAGAAAGCGCCAAATATCTGAAGAGTCTGGTACTACAGGCGCATCAGGTAGCGCAGGATCTGTTATCCCGTAGCCACGATCCCCACGCCTATTACAGCAATCACCTGGTTCGTATGCTGCTAAACGACGCGCAGGACACCGGTCTTTACTGGGTTTATACCAACGCTGGTCAGAAAACCAATTTGTTTAATCGCTGCTGCCGGTTTGCCGTAACGGACATCAAAACCCTGATTGCGCACCTGGATAACTAACCCCGTTTCTACATTTTTTATCGTAGTTTCAAATCAGTACGACGTCACGTACCGGGGAGCATTGTATGGCAAGGAAATAATCGCATTGAATCCATTTCCTGATCAGGCCCTGCGCCAATGCTGCTGGCTTACCCAGATATAGGCCTCATCGATATTGGCAGAAAAGTGATTGGGAACGGGAAAGGGCTTGTGGGTAAACAGATGACTCATCAGCCGGTTGATCGTGGGCGACTGATGCACAAAAATGACCTCCTGTACTTTTCGTTCTACCAGGCTTCCATTTTTCTCCATCCAATTTCTGGAAGATTGTTTGATGTCATCGGCCGAAGGCTGGGCCTGACTTAAATCGAAGAGCAAAACCAGCGGCTCAAAGCGGGTCTCCAGCAGATTGCCAAGAAAGCTCAGGTGCTCCTGGTATTGTTCCGGGGTAGGACTGCCTTTGATCCGAATGGTGACTACTGGATATAAATGTTCGTCAACTTCAATAAAAGCCATAGGAAGTGGAAAAAATGAACGGAGACTGTAAGTATTGACTTCATTCAAAGAAGAACTTCTTCTCCCTTGCACCGGCATTCAGCTACTGCAAAACTGTTTATGGATGGACTTCCCTATCTAAAAGTAAGTCCCTGTGTAATGAATCCGGGCAGATTATACGATGTGCCCTTGATGCCAACCGACCCTTTTATTACGTAATGCCTGCTGCTTTCACGGGTTAGCTACCTGAGTGAAAGTAAAAATCCGGTTTCCAATCTTTCTGATTTCCCCAAAAGAGATGTAAGTCCTTTACTTCGAAAAACATGGGAAATGGCTTCAGCCGTGAGGGTAGACGGATGGCCCCAAGCCTACAGGCTGCTTTTTAAAGAATTTAATATGGGTTTATCTATATATTTTCTTTGCAAAGCCCAAAAAAATGCGCTTTTTTAGAGGCTATCTGATAATTTTACTGATATTTGCAGCGTATAGACTTCAACAACAAGCCCATGAAGCCTGCCTTCGCCCCGTATTTTTTTCTGTTGCTTGTATGCCTGCTTTCAGCCTGCAATAAAACCGACAGCACTGCCTTATATGAGCTATTGGACGCTAAAAAGAGCGGTATCGACTTTGTCAATTCCATTTACGAAACCGATTCGACAAATGTGCTGGAGTTTATGAACTTCTACACCGGAGGAGGAATCGCCGTTGGCGACGTAAACAACGACAGTCTGCCGGACCTGTTTTTTTCGGGCAACATGGTGTCCAGCCGCCTGTACCTCAACCGGAGCACCAAAGACCACCTGGCCTTTGAAGATGTTACCGAAGCCGCTGGAGTAACTACCCGGCAGTGGATCACGGGCGTCAACATGGTCGACATCAATCAGGACGGATTGCTTGACATCTATGCCTGTTCGTCGGGCAGTAAGAAACCGGGAGAAAGGGAAAACAAACTGTTTATCAATAAGGGGCTGGAAAATGGCATTCCCCGTTACCAGGAAGCTGGACGGGAATACCACCTCAACGACACTTCCTACACAACCCAGGCCGCTTTCTTCGACTACGACCGCGATGGCGACCTGGATGTGTTTCTGATTGAAAACAAAGTGGAGGAATTTTTTGGTAACAAGGCCAACCTTCCTCAGAAAAAAGAACGCAAATACGATCCGCTTCGCTCCAACAAGCTGATGCAGAATACCCAGGCGGAGCGAAACAAAGGTGAATATACCGGTACGGAGAAGTTCATCGACGTGTCGGAAATGGCCGGGGTGTGGGACATTGGCTATAACCTGGGTCTGGCGGTAAGCGACGTCAATGACGACGGCTGGCCGGATATCTACATCGCCAGCGACTTTCTGCCCAACGACGTACTCTACATCAACAACCAGAATGGCACCTTTACGAATCGGGCAGGCGAATACATCCGACACACCAGTTACGCTGGTATGGGCGTAGACATTGCCGATTTCAACAACGACCAGCGCACCGATATCGCGGTAGTAGACATGGTGCCGGAAGACAACCAGCGGCAGAAGGCGATGATGAACAAGACCAACCACGATAAGTTTGTGATGGATCTGAGCAATAGCTACACGCCTCAGTTTACGCGCAATACCTTGCAGTTGAACAACGGAGCCAATGTGCCGGGCAAATATGCATTCAGTGAAATTGGGGCGATGGCGGGCGTTCACCACACTGACTGGAGCTGGAGTATCCTGTTTGTAGACTGCGACAACGATGGATGGAAGGATCTGTTTGTCACCAATGGCTTTCTGCGTGATATGCAGGACCTGGATTTTGTCCGCGATGGCATGCAGGCCAGCCCGGTAAATATTGTAGACAACAAGCGGGAAAGTTTTCTCAAACTGATCCAGAGCCTGCCTCCCGTAAAAGTGCCCAATTACCTTTTCCGCAACCGGCAGGATTATACTTTTGAGAACGCAACGGCTGCCTGGGGCCTGGACCAGCCTTCGGTATCGAACGGGGCGGTTTACGCCGACCTGGACAATGACGGCGACCTGGATCTGGTGGTGAGCAACAACAACGCTGCGCCGTTTTTGTACAAAAACCTGCTTTCTGCCCGCGAAAAGCCCAACCAGTACCTCAAAATCCGGTTCGAAGGCCCGGAACTGAACCGGGACGGGATTGGTGCCCGGGTAGAAGTAAAAGCGGGCAAACAAACCCAACTGTACGAAAATTTTCTGACCCGGGGGTTTCAGTCCAGCATCAGCGCAACCATGCACGTAGGCCTGGGCCAGGAAGCTGGAGTAGAAGAACTGAAAGTAACCTGGCCGGACGGCAGGCAGCAAACGCTGTCGCAGATCAAAGCCAACACCAGCCTGCTGCTCCGCCACCGCGATGCCCAGCCTGCGCCAGCCACCGAAACCACTCCTGTTCCAACCCTGTTCAACGAAGTAAGTGCAACGCACGCCATCCAATTCCGACACCAGGATTTTTATTACAATGATTTTAACCTGCAACGGCTGATTCCCTTCAAGCTGTCGCAGGCGGGTCCGGCGTTGGCAATAGGCGACGTCGATGGCAACGGAACCGATGACTTTTACGTGGGGGGCGCATCGGGGTATCCGGGCACCTTCTTCCTGCAGGAGAAGGATTGCCGCTTTCGTCCGCAACCTTTATCCGATCCAGAAATGCACGAAGACGCGGGTGCCCTGCTGCTGGATGCCGACAATGACGGCGACCTGGACCTCTACGTAACCAGCGGCAGTGTAGAAAAATACGCGGAAGAACCCTTCGACTATGCCGTTGGTCCTTATTACCGTCACCGATTCTACGTCAACGACGGAAAAGGCAATTTCACGAAGACAGATAAAGCCATGCCAGCCTTTGCAATGAGTGGTTCCTGCGTTACCGCCGCCGATTTCGATCACGACGGAGACCTGGACCTGTTCGTAGGAGGCCGGTCTTTGCCTGGTCAGTATCCGCTGCCTGCCTCCAGCAAGTTGCTGATGAACGTGTCCAACGGAAAAGACCAGCCTGCTTTTCAGGATGTGACTGCCAGCCAGCTTCCGGCCCTGGAGAAAATCGGGCTGGTAACCGCCGCCTTATGGACCGACTACAACAACGATGGCTGGACCGACCTGATTGTGGTGGGAGAGGGGATGCCCATTACCCTTTTTGAAAATAAAAACGGAAAGCTCCAGCCCGGTTCCGCGGCCATTGCCCATAATGCCCTGGGCTGCTGGAACAGCATCGTAGGCAGCGATTTTGATGGCGACGGCGATCAGGACTACGTAATCGGTAACATGGGGCTCAATTCCGTATTGAAGGCCTCTTCGAAAGAGCCCGTCCGCGTTTACGCCCGCGATTTCGATAACAATGGGAGCATGGACCAGGTGCTGTCGTATTATCTGCAAGGCAAAGAGGTGCCTTTTCACCCCCGCGATGAGTTTATCGATCAGATGTTTATCCTAAGGGCCCGGTTTCCTTCTTACGCCGATTTCTCCAGGGTGACAATCGGTGATATTTTTAAGAAGGAAGAGCTGGACAAGGCGTACGTGATGAAATGGGAGAACTTCCGGACCAGCTACCTGCAAAATAACGGAAAAGCCGGTTTTGAGCTGAAACCATTACCGAAGGAGGCGCAGATTACGCAGATACACGGTATGCTGGCTGACGATTTTGATCGGGACGGCATTCCTGATCTGTTGATGGCAGGCAATTCGTACGCACCTACTCCGGCCATCGGCTGGTACGATGCGGGCATTGGTACGCTATTCAAAGGAAAGGGAGACGGAACTTTTGAAGCACTGGATCCACAGAAAACGGGCTTCTACGTACCCGGCGATGCCAAAGCGGTAGCTGAACTCATTACTGCCCGGAACCAACCGCTGGTGCTGGTATCCAACCACGCCGACAGTCTGCAGGTATTCAATTACCGACACGCTTTTTCTACTTTCATTCCACTTCGGCCCACCGATGCCGGTGCCTATCTGATTTACACCGATGGGCGGAAAGTAAAGCGGGAGTTCCCCTACGGTTCCGGCTACCTGTCGCAATCTTCCCGGCACCTGAAAGTGCCGAATGCCGTGCAGTCAGTGACGATCTACGATTTCTCCGGAAATGAAAGGCCAGTCAATCCGGCGCAGATGGCCGCGAAGTAAAAGCATTTGTTTATCAGTTATGAGGTAATAATGCGCAGTTAGGAAGTATATCGGTTTAAAAAGTTTCGAAATGAAATGGTTATATGGATGGCTACTAATTGGATATTTGCTTGTGGGTTGTCATAGTTCCAATACGAATATGAAGCACATGGATAGAATAACCAATAGACTGAGTGCGCTGAATTTAATTCCCGATTCACTCGCTCAGCAAATCAACCTGACCTGTCAGCGTAAAAGGGAAGAATTAGAAAGAAATTTAACCCGGAAAGAGTACTTTACCATTTTACGGAATGAAAGCTTTGAAGAGTTACCGGAGGTTTTGAAGCAGGAAGTACTGGCATTGGATGAAATGGTGCAAACACTTCAAAACATAAAGCCAGGGAGCACGCCCGATATGCCAGTGGATCAGAAGGGGTATTGGGCCCTGCCTTTGCCAAATACATTCGGAAGTCTTTGGATGAACGTCGATAAAAAAGCAATGGAGGAAAACCGAGCCCAGGTACAAGCGCTGATTAAAATATTAAAAGAAGAAAACCTATTAGATGATAAAGAGTATGTGCGAATCAACCAGGAAGTCACGGAGCGAAGCTTTCTGTTTCAGCATCAGCTATATGATGTGATTTTGACAAACCTGAGCAATGAAACACACCCTGAAAAATCCAACTAATACAGTTTTCTCATTACCGACGTATTTCCTTCACCCCACTATGACTTCCCTGCTTTCAACTACTTATTTTTTATTGTGATTGGCAAGCAAGTCCGTCTTTAGGTTTAGTCCTATAGTAATCATTGGAGCACAAATTAAAGCCGTTGCTCATTTGTCTGCTTATACCTTAGCTCCCTCAATGAAATAAATGTTACCTGCAAACCTATAGAATACCATACCACAGGTTCTTTGCTGATTTCCTGCCGCAAAAAAAAGACCCGCTCAAAACGGCGGGCCTTTTTTAACCTCTCATTTATCCGATACCCGATACTTTACTCTTTGATAAATCGCTTGAAGTAAGTCTGGTCTTTGTCTATCAGGCGCAGGAAGTAAGCACCCGGAGCCAGGTGGGACACCTCAAAGCTGGCTCTGAATCCGCCTTTGGTGCCGTGAACTTCCCGGGTTTGCAGCAGCGTACCCTGTGCATTGTACAGATACACCGTCACCTGACCTTCCGACAGTTCCGAATCGTACTCCAGCACAAAGGTGGTCGTAGCAGGGTTCGGGAAAAGCTTCACGCTCACGTTGTTCAGCCCATTCGGCGAACTGGTGATGTCAGAGGGTAGTGTAGTCGCACTGGCTTCATTGCTGAAGGGTGACGTTGCCTGCGTGGCATTCACGGCCCTTACCTTATAGAAGTACGCCGTTTTCGGATTCAAACCCAGGTCGGAGTAGGCCGTGGTGTTGGCCGGTAGCGTCTTCACTACGCTGTAGGGGCCGCCCGCCGCCGGAGCCCGCTCCAGTACGTAACCCGTTTCGTTGGTGGCATTGTCAACCCAGCTCAGGTCGATTCTGACTGCCGACTTGGCTACCGCTTTGAGTTCGGTCGGCGCTGCAATCACCGGATTGACCACCATCGTTTGCGTGGCCGAACCGACGCAGCCCCCGTTTTCCTGGTACGTGTAGGTGATGGTGAAGCTTCCGGACAGCGCCACCGCCGGGTCAAACTTCCCATCTTTCACGCCCATACCCGTATACGTGCCACCCGCCGGAGAACCGCCCGTTAGGGTGATAGCTGCCGAACCCAAGGTCATTGGCGTGAAGGCGGTCAGACTTACGGTGGGAGCCGGGGTCACGGTCATCTTACGCGTTACGCTGGTGTTGCAACCGTTCACTTTGACCGTATAGGTGAGCGTATGCGTTCCCGCACCAGCTTTGGCAGGATCGAAGACGCCCGCAGCATTGAGGCCAGGACCGCTCCAGGTTCCGTTGGCCGGGCTGAAACCACTCAGCGTAAAGGCTTCGGCACTCTGACAAACCGTTTCGTCCGGACCCGCATTCACCATTTTCAACTGACCCACGGAGAAGGGCTTGTCGCTGCGGTCGGTGCGGTTGGCATCGGCTGCGTCAGTAATTCGGATCAGGTACTGGTCGGAAGCTTTCAGCGAATCGGGCATCTGCCAGTTGTAGGTACCGGTGCCCGGCTGGTCACTGGCAATGGTCCGGAAGCTGTTGCCGCCGTCGTTGGAGTAAGCAATGTTTACTTTCTGTACGCCCGTTCCGGCCCAGCTCAACGCGTTGGTCGAACCCGCGCAGAACTGTTCGCCGCCGTTGGGTTGCAGTACGGTGACCAGCGTTTCATTCGGGCTGCCTTTCACTCTCAGACAAGCTTCTCCGCTCAGTTTCATTGCTTCCACGTTACCTACGTTGTCACGGGCGACGGAGAAGAAGCAGTAGTTGTTGCCGGCTTGTCCTTTGAACAGGTACGGCTGGTCGGCCGGTTGGTTTTTGGCCAGCACTTTAAAGGCCTCTCCGTTCTGCGATACGTACAGGTCGAAGCTACCCACACCGCTTCCCTTGGCATCGTCCTGCACCGTGATTGCGACCATTGTGGTAGAGTCAATCACTGCCGGCAGGGCGTTTACTTTCGATACCGGTGCCTGGGCATCCAGGGTATTCATCGCCAGATTGGTCAGAATCGCTTCGTTGGTGTCGAATACGATGCTGGCCCTGGCCCGTACCGTATCGCCGGTGGCCGCCTCTTCGTTCGGGCGGATGGTGTAGTGCACGTAGCCCTCACCACTGCCTGACCCGTCATTGATGGGCAGATAGCCTACTAATGGATTGGCAGGAGAAATACCCGTTTTCGGATCGACCGTCTGGAACACCCAGAACAGTTCCTTGTTGATAATGTCCACCCCGGCAGTTACTTCCACGTCGTATCCCAGCGAATCGGGCAGATCCAGGGTCGTAAAATAGCTGGACTGGTTGGCGGGTACGTCAAAATGGTAAGAACCGAAGCCGAAATTGCCTACCCGGTAACTCATCGGATTGAGGTTCGGATCAACCGGCACTTTAATCGTGACCCTTTGCGCGGCCGTGGTGGCGAACGTGGAATCGTTTTCGTAAGTGACCTTGTAAGGCATCGACAGGCTAGACGCTACCATCCGCTTTTGACTATATCCATTGGGCCCAATGATTTCGTTGGGGTCGCAGGAGCTCAAAATAGGTGTACAAAAGAAGTATTTACCGACACAAGTTGCTATGTTGATAAAAAAGCTAGTACTGCTGGTGGCGTTCAGACACTTGATTCCATCAATTAATAATTCCCCTCGTCTCCTTACCTCTGGGTTCGTCTCGGAGCACAATGTAGTGCTTATTACAAACTTCATCGCATTGGCAGCAATACTAAGAGAAATACCTAAATGAGGGGTTTTTCTGGCAGCATTGACACCTTTGATGGCATCTGCAACCCCCGTGAGGGTGGCATTTACATAGCAATTGCCTCCTAATTTTGAACTGGCTGAAATTACTTCTGCAATTCGATCACTTGCCTTTTTGGCTACTGCAAATTTCACTGCGTTGTTGGTCAAGTCAAATGCCTTTTTGCAATCGTCATTAGAAGACTCCGTTTCATTACATGCCGGAGGGGGTGGAGGAGGTGGCTCTTCCGTATCGGGCTGCTTGGATGGCGGAGGCGTATAATACTTGCTTGTCCGGGTTGATCCCGGTCCTTTCGGACGGCTTCCGGGCGCTTTGCGCGGAGGCGTTCCGGGAGGCGTACCCGGAGGAGGCGTGCTGGGACCGGGGCCAGTCGGGCCGGTCGGACCCGTAGGGCCGGTCGGACCAGGGCCATCCGGACCCGTTCCGCCGGGGCCACCGGCTCCGCCGGCACCACCACCCGCACCACCGGGGCCGCCAGGACCACCGGGACCACCCGGGCCGCTGCCAGAACCGGCTCCACCCGCTCCACCAGCTCCACCCGCTCCACCACCGGGACCACCGGCACCACCAGGTCCACCAGCACCGGGAGCCGTCGTGCCGTTGCCAGGGCCACCGGGACCACCGGGGCTACCAGGTTCACCGTAACCTCCCGGAGCACCAGGCACGCCATTTTCGCCGGGCTTGGGCACGTAGGCCGTGAAGTCCAGGAAGAGGGTGTTACCGGCTACCCGCAGGGCGAACTTTCCACCGTACAGGTAGTTGTAGGCCACGAAACGCGAACTATCGATGGCGAATTTGTTAGCCTGGAACCCGGTGATGCCACCTTCAGCAATGAGAATAGGCCAGCTCTTGTTGACGGCCGGGTGCCAGCCTGCCAGGTAACCTGGATAGTTGTCGTAGTCAAGTGACGACATGCGGAGCACGAAGGGATTACCGGGTGTTGCCGTGATGTTGAGCGTGCCTGAAATTTTGAGCAGATCCCAGCCCGGATCAGATCCGGCTGTGCCATTGTACTTATTGATTTCCCAAAGGTAATCTTCTCCGGGAGCAAAGGTCAGGTTAGCGTAGTTGCCAGTGCCCGGACTGGCACCCGGATCGTAGTTGAATGTCACAGTTTCTTGATCATCCGATGCATTGGTTTCTGTGGAGTCTAAAACCGGACAGTTTTTGCAGGCGTAATCAAATCCAATGGTATCGCTTGCCGAAAGTAATCCATTGGCGAACAGCGGGGCCATCATCGTATCGACAAAACTTCTGCGGTTGCCGGCAAGTGCTACCAGTCCTTCTACCTTGTCGGCATTCATAAATACCGGGTCAGCCAGTATACCCAGTCTAACGATTTCCATTTCCCTATTGAGATTTTCAAGTAAAACAGATTGATCATAAGCGTTCAATCGTACCGACATGGGAAATGTGTTCAGGGTAAATTCCTTTAAGCTCAGATTGATAGCAAGTGATATTTGCTTGCCCGGAGCCAAATCACGGGTGATAAAAGGAATAAGTTTGAGCCCTTCTACCTCATTATAATCAGTATTAGGAGCGTTTAAGTCTTTTGACCAATCGGAACCCGTTAAGACTTTACCTTCCAGCTTCTGTACTTCTTCTACTCCCGTGCTGCCAAGTACCAGAAAATCTCCGTGGAGTACTGGAATATCTACATTGGATGTGTTCAGGAAAGTGAAGGTATATAATCCACTTTTCCCTCTTCTTAATTGTCCTGGGGACTGGGGTTGGTAATCGATACTATAACCCGAAGCGGCTTCTACCACCACGCCTTTCACCAGTACCTGTTCCTGGTTGTTGGGGTTGATGGCCACCACGTCGTAGATGCCTTTCGGGGTATTGGTCAGGTTCCAGCGCAATTTCAATTCCATGCTGTTGACCATCTGTACCGACTGTGCCGTAGCCACCGTCTGTGCTCCGTTGCGCAGCACTACCTTGATGCCATCCCGGAAACCGGCTCCGTTCAAATCACTGCTCACAATGCCCTGGCCCATTTCTTTGGGACTTACGCTCAGGATGGAGAAGGGAAGCGCCCTGGCCAGTAATTTGATCTGCTGGGTAGCTCCGAAGCCGGCTCCGGCTTTCACCAGCACGTAGTAGTTGCCCGCCTTGGTCTGCGGTACCAGCACCTTCTGGTTGGGTCGGTTAACGTCCGTATACTTGAAGTCGTAGTTGGCGGCAGTTGGGATGCGTCCGTAAGCCACGTACACTTCGTTCAGTCCGTACACCTGGTCACTGTTCAGGGTGAGCAGCAGGTCCAGATCGGCATTCACGCTGATTTGATAGTAGAGCCGGTCGCCCGCCCGCAGTTGGGTGTTTTCGTTGATATTGAGAAACAATACCCGGGCTCTTACCTTGATGGAATCGGCCGATACGCCCAGGTTATTGTCCAGGTTGTTTTCGTTGACGGCATTGATGGAGTTGGTGAGCACTAGTCCTTTGTAGGAATCCGGCATCATACCGGGCACCCGCGCGGAGATGGTTTGCATCAGCGAATCGCCTGGTGCCAGGTTGATTTCCCGCTCATCAAAGTCCAGTATCACATCCTGTCCGGCTTCCAGGGTCACGTTTTTAGAGAGGAAAGCGCTGTTGCGTAGGCTACCGATGGCCGGAACCGTACCCACGTTGCGGATGACGTAGCTGGTTTGCAGGGTGTCGCCTAGGAAGGCGTTGGCGGTTGCGTTGACTTTCCGAACTACCAGATCGGCCGGAGCTGCCACCATAATTTTGATGGGGGCCGGAATGGATAGGTTGTTTTCTTCCTTGTCAAATTCGTACACCATATGCTGGTTGTCGGTGCGCACAAACAGGTAGTAGTTTCCGTTGGCGTAGGTGGGTATTTTCACGAATACGCTGTCGGTATAGCTGGCACCGGCGGCCAGGGCGCCTTTGCGCTGGTAGCTGCTGAGGTGCTGGCTGCTGTTTTGGGTAGCCAAAGCCGGGTCCAGTCCCAGCCAAACCATGTCGGACCAGGAGTTCAGATCGGAGAACTGATTTTTGGCGATACCGGCCCCCTGGTTTTTCACCGTGAAACGCACCCATATACCCTGTCCGGCAAAGGCTTCTGCCGGAGCACTGACCGAAGTCACCACCAGGTCGGCCGCCGGGCTGTTGTTGATCGTAATGGGCTTGGCCAGCATGTTGTTGGTACGGACACTTTCGTTGGTAATCAAACTGCCCTGATCAGTTTGCAACAGCAGGAAATAGTTGCCGGAGATACCTTTGGGCAGTTCGACGGTAAAGCTGGCGTTGTACGAACCGATCGGGCTTAAGGTGCTGAACCGGAAATTGCGGGCGAAAAGGGTCTGGTCTCCCGCATCCAACTGGTTATCGGCTGAAAGGTAAGCCGCGTCGGCCCAGGTATTTGCGCTGGTTACATCGTTGCCCGCATTGCTCACCGTCCATTTCAGTTCAATGGTGCTGCCCGCCTGGGCAATCTGAGGAACTTCCAACTCCACTACTTTCAGGTCGGCCTCCAGCGGAGCGTATTTAACGTATACCTTTTTGGCGGTGGCTTTCAGGTTATTGCCTTCCTGGGTGTGTTCAAAGATCTGATCATAGGAATCGGTTTTTACGAAGAAGTAAAATTCCCCAATGCTTTCCGGAACCCGCAGTGTCATTTCCCGTTTCTCCGACTGACCAGCAGGTAGTACCGTGTTGGCTATACGGCCATTCAGCATTTGGGTCGGATCCCATTGAGCGGTTTTGGAGTAATAGACCGCATCCATGTAACGGGTTCCGGCGTTTCCGGTGCCCTGGTTCTTCACCTCCCATTTGATCATGAATTCACGGCCGGCGTACACCGTATCGGGCATCTCCAGGCTGGTCACGATCAGATCGGGATAAGCGCCAATGCTGATCTGCACGGCCGCGGTGCTCCGGGCAGTATTGTTGCCGGTCAGGTTGTATTCAAACACCTTGTCGTCGCCATCGGCCACCACATACACGTAGTAGTTGCCGGCAATGCCTTCGGGCACTTTCAGCTTCTGAGTGTTGGTGTACTCCATTTCCGGAGCCAGGGCTTGTCCGTTGGTATGGTAGTATTTGCCCAGGCTGATGCTCTTATCTACATTGAAAGTCGCTTCTTTGGATAAGTATACGTGGTCGTGCCACACGGCTTCCGACGCGCGGGGCGCACTGGCTCCCCGGTTTTTCACCGTCCAGGAAAGGTTGATTTCGCTGCCCGACTGCGCCGTGGCGGGAGCCGTTATTTTGGTCACGGCCAGGTCAGGAGGAGGCGTCAGGTTGATGGATACGGCTTCGCTGGACCGTACGTTGTTGCCGGTACGGGAGGCTTCGTTAACACCGTCTTTGTCGGCCGCCACCACCAGGATGTAATAGGTGCCGAAGTATTTCACGGGCAACGTAACGGGCGTCACCATGCTATAGGCACTGTCGATGGGCAGGGGAATTTCGGCAAAGTCACCGCAGAAGTTTTTCTGGGTTTTGCTGCGCAGGCTCACGAAGGAAGCGCCCAGGTACACGTCGTCGTCGGGAGAAAACAGCTTGTCGGAAGAAAGGTAAATGCCATCCTGCCAGTAATGATCGTAGCAGCGGGCTACTCCGCCCCCGCGTACCGACCCGCGGCTGGTAGCGCCCGTTACCTGGGGCATCACCCCGCTGGCGTACGTCTTGGTGCCGACGGCGCTGGCCTGTCCGATGTTTTTCACCTGATACGTCACGTTGAGCGTGCTGCCGTTGAATACGGTGGTGGGTACACCCACGGAAGCCACGGTAAGATCGGCCGCCGGTGCCGCCTGAATGTTAATGACTTGGTACACGTAGTTGTTCTGCTCGTTGCTTTCGTGCACCGACTCACTTCCGATCGACCGGGGTACCGAACATTGGTCGCCCGATAGCGTTCCCCGACAGGTCGCTTCCTTATTATCGGTAATGATAAACAGGTAGAAAGTACCGGTAACAGCCGGCAACTTCACTTCCTGCGTCTGCCGGTACGACTTTCCGGGTTGCAGGTAAGTCACGTTGGGAAAAGTACCCAGCAGCACATCTTCCGCTCCCCGCAGATCCAGGTCGGTCGACAGGTACACCCGGTCTTCCCACCGGGCGTTGCTGGTGCTGTTTTTTCCGATGTTCTTCACTTCCCAGGTAAGCGAAAGGGTGCTGCCGCTGGTGCCTTTGGCGGGTGTTTCCCGGTGTACGATGAACAGGTCGGGGAGGGGCAGGGTACTGAATTTCTGAACCGGTCCTTCGGTGCTCCGGCAGTTGTTGCGTGAAACCACCTGCCATTTGTAAGTCACGTCGTGACTCAGGTTTTTATCCGCTAAGTACGTGGTCGCTGCGATGTTGGTGCCGTACGGAGTGGCAGGCCGTGCCGGGAGGCTGTCGGCCCAGATGTACACGTCGTACCAGGTGGCACCCTGCGCGGCCGTCCAGGACAAATTGACGGGAAGCGAAGCATTGATGGTATTATCCGCTGGTTTCATTCCACTTACTGCTCCCGGCGTTACCGGGTTACTCACTGTCACTTCCAGTGTGCGGGGCTGGCCTTCTGTACCGCATGCAGCTTTCGGAGTTACCGTAATCGTATGGGTACCCAGGGTTGTCCATTCTACGCTTGCTTTGGGACCCGTGCCGGAAATGGTGCCGCCACCCGATACTTTCCAGGTGTAAGTAACTTCCGTGGAGCCGACAATGGTGTATTCAAAAGAACCGGGACATACCTGCGTCAGACCCGTGATGTTGCCAGGCTGATTGGGTACGGGGCACGAAAGCTGAAACTTCTGAACCGGGCCTTCCTTCTGGTTGCAATCGTTTCTGGCAACCACCTGCCATTTGTAAAGCAGGCCGTACGACAGACCGAAGGTAAGCCGGTAGGTAGTGGCGGTAATGTTTCTGGTGTGCGGTATCTCCGGACGATTGGCTGAACTGTCGGGCCAGATGTACAGATCGTAAGAAATGGCGTTGGTAGCCGCTGACCAGTTGAAATCAAAAGGAATGGTAAGGTTGCTGGTGCCATTGGCCGGCTGCATATTGCCTACCAATCCCGGTACCGGCAAATTTTTAACCGTAACGGAGAGCGTACGGGGCGTTCCGGTGTTTCCGCAGCCTACCGAAGGCGTCACCGTCAGGGTATGCGTACCGGCGGTAGTCCAGTTTACTTCCACCTGGTTTCCGTTAGCCGAAAGGGTGCCGCCGCCCGATACTTTCCAGGTGTAAGTGACACCCTCTACCCGCGTTACCGAATATACTTCCTTTCCGGGACAGGCATTCGCATTGCCGCTGACCACCGATGGCTGGGCCGGGGTGATGCAGTTGAGTCGGAATTTCTGTACCGGTCCTTCTTGCTGCTTACACGCGTTTTTGGCGATGATCTGCCACTGGTACCAGGCACCGTAGTCCAGCTGATTGGTAATCTGGATGGTCAGGGTTGTTAGGTCGCTGTATCGGGGAGAAGTGGGTTTGGTCGTGCCTTCTTTCCACACGAAAATGTCGTACTTATCGGCATTTGCTGCCGCAGCCCAGGAAAGGGAGAGCGGTAGCGACAGGTTATCGCTGTTGTTGGCGGGCAGCATGTTGCTTACCACCGCGGGAACGACCGCATTATCTACCTTTATTTCCAGCGTACGGGCCGGACCGGTCTGGCCACAGGCCACGGAAGGGGTCAGGGTCAGGACGTAGGTGCCGGGCGTGGTCCAGGTAATGTCCGCAAAGTTGTCGGAAGCCTTAAGCGTACCACCCCCCGACAGGCTCCAGGTATAGGTGACTCCCGGCGCACCAACGATGAAATAATCTTCCTGTTCACCCGGGCAAACCTGGGCTTTTCCATTGATGACCGCGGGCTGGGCCGGCGGTGTACAATTGAAGCTAAACTTCTGGATCGCACTTTCTTTCTGCTGGCATTTGTTTCGGGCCACTACGTGCCATTGGTAAGTAAAGCCATACTCCAGGTTCCAGGAAATGGCGTGGCTGAGGGTTTTGATGTTGCTGGCCGAAGGGAAATTGGGTTTTTCGGTCCCGTCTTTCCATACGTAAATATCATAAAAGTCGGCGTTGGTGGCCGCGTTCCAGGAAAGGGTAACCGGTAAGGTAGAAAGCTGGGTATCAGGGGCAGGCAGCAAGCCGGTTACGGCACCGGGGACTACCGTATTGACCACCTTCACGGTCAGACTGCGGGAGGGGCCGGCACCGCTGCAGGATACGGAGGGGGTAACGGTGAGCGTATACGTGCCTTCGGTATTCCACTTTGCCGATACCATAGAGAAGGTGCTGTTACTGAGAACCACTCCACCCGTTCCTTGCCAGGTATACGTAACACCGGGTTGGTTCTCAACGTAAAACCAGTTTTCTGCCCCCACGCAGACCGTGGTTTCTCCGGCAATTTCCGACGGCTGACCGGGCGTCTGGCAACCCACCGTGAAGGTTTGTACGGCGCTTTCTGTCTGTTCGCAGACCGACTTGGCAACTACCTGCCACTTGTATTTAACTCCGTAAGACAACGGGAGGCCGATTTCAAACTCTGTTTCATCCAGGTTTGCCCCGAAAGGAATGGGAAACCGGCTGGGCAGGCTATCGGCCCAGATGTACACGTCGTAAAGATCGGCATTGGCAGCTTCGTTCCACTTGAGGGTAAAGGGAAGGTCCGGCACGTTGGCATTGTTAGCCGGTTGGAGGTTGCCCGGAGCCGCTGGTTTGGTTCCGCTAGTATTAATGACTTCCACCGGGAATTCCAGGGCCTCACTGGGCGTTCCGCAATTGCCCGACATCGTTACCCGAATCGTATGATCTCCCAGGGTAGTCCAGTTGATCGTGGCTACGTTCTTCTCTACCTTGGTAACGGTACCACCCGAAGAGACGGACCAGTTGTAAGTAGCACCGGGAAACTCATAGGTGGAATATTGCCGGGCCCCCAGGCAGACAGTGGGTTCACCAAAAACCATCAAAGGTTCAATCGCCTTCGCACAGAAGCTCCGCTCTACCGCTGGTGCCGGATCGTAAGTGGCATTTCCCGGCTGGGTCGCCTTCACGGTGACCGTTCCAACACCATAAATGCTGAGCACATTGCCAATTACTTGCGCCGGTCCGGAGACAACGCTGAAGCTTACCGGTAGGCCCGAACTGGCCGTGGCTTGCAACTGGAGCGGTGCTTCCATCATAGACCGATCCGCCAGGGCGGCAAATTGAATGGTCTGAGCCTGACCAAAGCGGCTCGTTCCATCGGCGGGCGTTCGACTGTCCATTCCCGTTCCGGGATTTTTGTCCGGGTAGGGTTCGAAGTCAGCCACTGTTCCTACACCCATGGCCGCGGCTGGAAAAGCCTGGAACAGGAGCGCAAAAAGCAGGACAAGGGGTACTAGGTACTTTTTCATACGAGAGGTTTTAGCGGGTGCTAATGGTTAAAACTGGTGATGTTTGGGCAATGCTTCCGGACTACGGCTCCGATTCGCTGTGCCTTTCCGTGCGTCAGGATCCTGACTTTGGATGGTAACACATAGAAAAGCGCCAATCAATGTGACAAAAGTATCGGATGGGAGCGGGGAAGCGTTAACACGAATGTTTCAAAAGCTAACACGAATGTTGCAATGGCCTTTATGAGGCTGTAGAGGGTGATTTTTTCTCAAATGGTTAGGATGAGCGGAAACAAAACGGACTTCGGATTGGCTTTTAACCGGAAATGAATCAAGTGATGGAAGAAAGGGGCGCCTGGTTTTTGTCCAGGAGATGAAGGTGGAGTAGACACTTTTCAATTGTGCTCCTTTGTCATCCGAAGCCAGGAGCGATCTCGTTGAAAGTCTGTTCCAACTCTATCTGTGAATGCTCAGTCAGATACTTCCTGACCTCGCGATGATAAGGCCGGATAATCCGGGCGACCATGTCAAATCTTTTCCGTTCTTCGGCTCCCTTTTCGCCGATTGCACGGTTTGATTTGCTAAATGTTTTATTATAAGGAAATTAACTCTCATTTTCCTGCCATGCAGTAGTTTTGCAGTAGTGGTAAAGTAAGTAAAGCGAAGCCATATATGCTGAATGAACTACCAGAAAACATAGGTTTGTTCATCTTCATCACCTCCAAAACTAAAACCTATGAAACACGTTGACTCCCTTGTGCGGGCTAAGATACCTCCGATGCCCCTCTCTCTCTTCTCACCCATTTTCTGGCTTGAAAGTCTCCTCCGGGCAGCAGGCAGTTTACGGCAATCGACCACCAAAGGGGCCGGACTACTGGCGGCTTTTCTGCTGGCCGGTTTTCTACCCGTTTTGGCCCAACAGAACCTGGTATGGGAAGAGAACTTCAATGGTTCTGCCATCGATCCCCAAACCTGGACCTACGACATAGGCGATGGGTGCGACCGCGGCATTTGCGGCTGGGGCAATAACGAACTGGAGTACTACACCAACCGGCCCGAAAACGCCCGGATTGAAAATGGTAACCTGCTGATCGATGCCCGCCGGGAAAATATGGGTGGCAAGCCGTTCACTTCTGCCCGCCTGCGTACCTACGGTCGGGTGCATTTTAAGTACGGAACCCTGGAAGCCCGGATCAAAGTGCCCAACCTGGCCAACGGTTTGTGGCCGGCTTTCTGGATGCTGGGTGCCACGGGCAACTGGCCGGCCAGCGGTGAAATCGACATTGTGGAGATGGGCAACGTGAACGCCATCCGCGACGGGGTAATCAATAAGCGGGTAGGGGCAGCCGTACACTGGCAGAACAACGGTTCCCACGCCTTCTACAGCCGCGATTACAATAGTCCTACTGATCTGACCGACGACTATCACCTGTACAAACTGACCTGGGACAGCCAGTTCATTCGTGTCTACATCGACGAAATTGAGTATTTTGCTTTCGACATCTCCCGGGCTGCCGCGGCCGACCTGGAAGAGTTTCACCACGCCCACTATATTCTGTTGAACCTGGCCGTAGGTGGTACCTACACCGGAATCAATTCGGCTGCCGGCGTAACGGCCCCGCTGCCGGCCCAGATGTACATTGATTACATCAAGCTGTACCAGAATACCGGAGAGGAACTTTTTCTGGGAATGAATGCCGCGAAAACGGGCGAGTTTGGCATTTATACCGAAACGACGCCGGTCACTGATCGGCTTACCTTCGAACAGGACGCCAATTTGTACCTCTGGAACAACCTGACGCCCATTGCGGGAGCCACTGCCTACGAAGGAACGGAAGTGCTGGCCTTGCGGGCGGCTGCCGGCAACTGGTTCGGCTTCGGGGTAGACAACCAGTTGATCAACATGCTTAACTTCTCCAATGGTTTCCTGAAATTTCACATGAAGACCACTTCTCCCGCTACGTTTAAGGTGGGAATTAAGAGTGGAAGCGGAGAAAGCTGGCTCAATTTTATCAATGGGCAGAACCAGTACGGATTGGTCAGAGACGGCAACTGGCACGAAGTCAGCATTCCGCTGAGTGCTTTTGCCAACCTGGATCTGGCTACCATCACGCAGTCTTTCATGCTGGCCGGCGATGCCCCGGCGGCGCAAACGGACCTCTACATTGATAATATCTATTACAGCGGAGGAGTAGCGGCCAACCCGGCACCCATTGTCAACCTGACGGCTCCCGCCAACAATGCGGTCTTCACCGCTCCGGCCAGCATCACGCTAGAGGCAACTGCTACCGATGCCAATGGTACGGTTACTAAAGTAGAGTTTTATAACGGAGCCACTTTACTGGGAACTGACAATACCAGCCCGTATATATTCACCTGGACTGACGTAGCGCCCGGTACTTACACGGTTACCGCCAAAGCAACGGATAACGAAGGGGCGGTATCCACCTCCAAAGGCGCTTTGGTTTTCGTGTCCAATCCCGGGAATACGCCACCAGTGGTCAGCATCGCCAGTCCGGCCAATAACGCTTCCTTTACTACGCCGGCTACCATCACCCTACAGGCCAATGCCACTGACGATGGCAGCATTTATAAGGTGGAGTTTTACAACGGAAATACCTTGCTAGGGACCGATTTTTCCAGCCCTTACAGCTTCGTGTGGGCAAATGTAACTACAGGAAATTACGTCATCACGGCCAAAGCCACTGACAACGGGGCCCTGACCACCATTTCTGCACCCGTGAACATTGTGGTAAATGACAATGCGGTAGTGAGCGACCGCTTCGGCATTTATACGGAAAACGCACAGATTACAACCAAGCTGGTGTATGAGCAGGATGCCAACCTGTACCTCTGGAACAACCTGACGCCCATTGCGGGAGCCACTCCTTACGAAGGAGCGGAAGTGCTGGCTTTGCAGGCGGCGCCCGGCAACTGGTTCGGTTTCGGGGTAGCCAATGCGGTGAAGAACCTGACCCATTTCGCCAACGGTTCGCTCAAATTTCACATGAAGACCTCTTCCACGGCGACGTTCAAAGTCGGCATCAAGTCGGTGACGACCGAAAGCTGGCGGGACTTCATTAATGGGCAAAATCAGTACGGTCTGGTGAGAGATGGACAATGGCACGAAGTAAGTATTCCGCTGAGTGCCTTTGCCGGACTGGACCTGAGCGCCATCGATCAGACTTTTATGATGGCCGGCGATGCACCAGCTGCCAACTTCGATTTCTATATCGACAACATTTATTACCAAGCTCAGTCTTCCAACGTAGACCCAACCGTCAGCCTGACGGCTCCGGCCAACAACGCCAGCTTTACGGCACCGGCCAGCATCACGCTCACAGCCAACGCGGTTGACAGCGATGGTACGATTGCGAAAGTTGAATTTTTCAACGGTAATACGCTGCTGGGCACGGCTACCGCCAGTCCTTACTCCTTCATCTGGAACAACGTAGCCGAAGGGAATTATACGCTTACTGCCAAAGCCACCGATAATGCCGGAGCCAGCGCCACTTCCGCCGCGGTGAGTGTAGTAGTGAATGCGGCCCCGCTGACCGGAAATTATGGTATTTACACGGAAGCCGCCCAGATCGTAAACAAGCTGATTTTCGGTCAGGATGCCGAACTGTTATACTGGAATAACCTGAGCAACATTCCTTCGCCGACACCTTACGAAGGCAGCGATGTACTGGCCGTTCGGGCCGCCGCAGGCAATTGGTTTGGATTTGGTATTGACAACGCCACCAAAAACCTGCAACACGTGGCAGCGGGTTCTCTCCGCCTGCATTTCAAGACTACCTACGCCGGGGCATTCAAAATCGGGATCAAGTCGGGAAATAACGTGGAGAGCTGGATTGAGTTCGGGGCTGGTGTACAGAAGTACGGTCTGGTTCGTGACGGACAATGGCACGAAGTAGCCATTCCCTTCGCTGATTTTGCCGGCATCGTACTGGGAGCCATTGATCAGGCCTTTATGTTTGCAGGGGATGCGCCTTCCGGAACCGCTGATTTCTATTTCGATAACATCTATTACAGTACCGAACTTCCCAACGCAGCACCCACCGTCAGTCTGACTTCTCCCGCCAATAACGTGACCTATACGGCTCCGGCCAGTATCACGCTGGCCGCCAATGCCGCCGACAGTGATGGCACCATTGCTAAAGTAGAGTTCTTCAACGGTAATACCCTGCTGGGTACGGCAACTGCCAGTCCTTATTCATTCGTGTGGAATAATGTACCAGCCGGAACGTACCTGATTACCGCGAAAGCCACCGACAACCGGGGCGCAACGGCTACTTCCGAAGCAGTGGGCGTAATGGTATACAGCTGCAGCCAGTACCAGGCACCTGCCATTGCCGTAAGTCCATCCCTGAAAGTATACCCCGGCGGGCAGGCCAATACCATTTACCTGGGTTATGGTCTGCAGAGTGTATCGCTGATCGCTTCTCATCCCGCTCCGGCCAGTTACCGCTGGAGCCCGGCGACCGGTTTGAGCAGTACGGTCATTCCCAATCCGGTATTTGCGCCAAAAGCAGCCGGTACCTACACCTTCACCGTGACCACTACCAACTCCGTAAATTGTACGGCTTCCGCTTCGGTTACCATTCGGGTAGTGGACGTACGCTGTGGAAGCAAGCTGGACAAGGTGTTGGTTTGTGAAAAAGGAAAAGAACAGTGCGTGGCTGAAAAGCAAGTTGAGAAGATACTGTCGCAGGGAGGCAGATTGGGTGGTTGTAGTGCTTCATCGGGTCAGCATGCACGCACGATTGCCCACGAAGCGAATCTGCCGGAAAGCGATTTAACCCTGGCACCCAATCCGGCCCAGGGAAAAACAAGTATTCATTTTATCGTTGCGACAGAAGGCAAATACAAATTGGCGCTGTACGACCTGAAAGGGGTAATGGTGAAGGAGATCGCCAACGGACAGGCTGCACAAGGTGAAACGCTGGTGTATGACCTGGATGTAAATGTCACGCCGTACGCACGCGGTATATACGTGGTCAGGTTGCTGACGGATGCAACGGTTACGACCAAACGCCTGATGATCGAACGATAGAATTTAAGGTTAAGTAGAAGTTTTACATAATGGGTATTGGAGAAAACCCTGGCCGATGAGCCAGGGCTTTTTTGTGTCAGCCAAATCGCCCAATGCGTCAACTCTTTGCAACGTTTATGTTATTCAGCTAACCAGCCTCTCAATCCCGCTACGCAGTGAACTAATCAACCCAAAACGCAATTTATTGCGTCTCTACATCACCACCCAATCACTCACTCAATCAATCAATCAATCAATCAATCAATCAATCCTTCCTTCCCTCAGTCCCTCAGTCCTTCAATCCCTTCTCAATACCGGAGCAGAAAATCGGTGAGGTTGACTTCCTGGTCCAGGTTCATTTTCTTCCGGATGCGATAACGGCTGGCTTCAATACCGCGCAGCGACAGGTTCAGCAGGGGAGCAATCTCTTTGCTCGACAGGTTCAGCCGCAGGTAGGCGCACATCTTGATGTCGCCCGGAGTGAGTTGCGGATAATCGGCACGGAGACGGTTCAGAAAATCCTGGTGGATCTGATTGAAATGAAACTCAAACTGCTCCCAGGTATTTTCAAAGCGGATTTCTTCATCCACTGATTTCAGCATTTTTCGCAGTTGGTTTTGCGCTTCCTTATCGCGCACCTGGTCGATTACGTCCTGCAGCTGTTCCCTGATTTTCTGAACCGTTTCCTGGCTGTGCATAACGTGAATGGCCGACGAAGCCAGCTCCTTGTTCTTGTGTTTGAGTTCGTTCTCCAGCTTTTCGTTGTTCAGCCGTATGATCTCCTTCTCCGCCTGCAGTACTTCTTCCGTATGTTGCGCCTCCTTCAACCGAAGCGCTTTCTCCTGTTCCTGCTTCAATCTTTCCCTCGTCTGATTGACTTTTCTTTCCACTCCTTTTCTCAGACCCATCAGCGCTAAGATGCCGAAGAAGCCATAACCCGCGTAAGCCCAGACCGACCGGTACCAGGGCGGCTTTACCCGGAATCGGAAAGATGATTCTGAACTCTCCCGGCCGTAAATATCCCGGGCTTTTACCTGGAACACATAATCTCCTTCCTTTAGGTTGGTGTATTCTTTTTGGGTAAATGACACCCATGGCGACCAGTTCGTCTCGAAACCCTCTAATCGGTACTGATACTGAATCTTCTCAATGTCTTCGTAAGAGAGCGCAGAGTAAGTGAACTTAAGCGAATGATTGGAATAGGGCAGGGTAGGCGTAAGCGAATCGGGCTGATGGACGGATATCTGTCCCTGGTCGGAGAAAGTGCCCCCGCTGAGCAGAGAATCGCCCCGTTGGGTGGGCATTTCTACTTTACGAATCAGGGTGTAAAAAGGGCGCTCCAGGCTATTGCTCTGCACGAATGAAGGATTGTAGTGCACAAAGCCTTCGTCGGTTCCGATGAGCAGGTTGTTTTTGTCGTAGTAGGCAATGTGTTCAAACCCGCCTACCAGCCGGCCTTCCAGTTTATTGAAGGCCTTTGTTTCGGAAGTGTAACTGCCATTTTCCCGCTTTTTGAGCACGCCCATCTGGGTTCCGGCCGAAAACCAGATGTTGCCTTCCTTATCTTCAATCAGCTTGCGGATGTGCTGGTTCTTATCCAGCAAACGGCCAAAGTCGGTGTCGTCTACGAAGAGATCCCGCTGTTTGTCATAACGATAAATGCCCCGCTCTCCAGCAAATACCAGGCCGTTGTTTAGTTTGAAAACATTGATAAACAGGTTGGAAGGGAAGCCGTGACGCTCATTGTAAAAACGCACCCGTTCCACTTTATCCAAACCGGCCGACAACCGAAGTTGGTAAATGCCCTTGTAGCCGTGCGCGATCCAGATATTGCCTTCCGCATCTTCCTCCATCACCCGCGAAGATTCCGAAAACCCCTCAATTTTTCGTTGAAAAACCAGTTTGCCATGGCTAATCCGGTAAAGGAGCAGCCCCGAATAGGTGCCGCACAACACGTAATCGGGCTGGGAAAGCAGGGGTTTGAAAAGCCAGATGCCCTGGTGGTCGGAAAGCCGGTACGCCCGGTCGCCGATCACCTGGTAGGGGCCCGTATGGTGAGAAAGCAGCAGCAGATTCTGAATGAGTTGCAGGTTGTTTACCTGTCCCTGCGTACCTTCCACCAGGTGCAGACGGCTCGACTGAAACAAAGGGCTCGGCTCTTTCCGGTTTTGGTAATACAGGCCGTCGTTGGTACCCAGGTACATGCGCTCTTCGTCCAGATAAGACGCGTAGGCGGTTCCCGGCAGACCGTTTCGGGCGTTGAAAAGCGTAAAGGGAGAATTGATTTCCACGTAGTCGATCCCGTTGTTGAGCCCCAGCCAGAGGTTGCCCGAATAATCCTGGTAAATCGTCTGAACGGCGCTGTTCTGCAAACCCTTTTCGCGGTTCAGGTGCTGACGCGGGTTGCCTTGCTTGTCGATAATCAGCAGGCCGTTGTGGGTAGAGCCCAGGGCGTATCCATCCCTGAGGGCAATGGCCGAATTGATCCTGCTTTTTTTCAGAAACGTATCAGCGGCCGTCTTACAGGGCTTGAAGTTGCGGTCGCCATCGAAAATAAAAAGCCCGTGCTCCTGGGTCACGATCAGTATTTGACCTTCTTCATAGGGAAGCATGGCCGAAATGTTCACGTCTTTGAGTTGATCACTGTTGGGAATCCATTCGGCCTTCCTGCCTTTTCTTTCAAAAATTCCCTTGCCGGGTATGGGCACAAAAAACCTTTCCCGAACGTAAAAAGGAAAGCCATTCCCTCCGGCATCAATTTGAAAAAAGTCAATCTGATTGTTTTTCAACAGGTAATGACCCGTAGAAGTACAGAAAATAACCCCTTCACTGGTCACGTAAATCTTCCACACGTCCGCAAAATCGCGGAATGGCGGGGCAATTTTCGACTTCAGGGAAACATATTGAAGCTGCCCCCGCGAATCGGGCCTGAGATACCCAAAGTCATTCTGTCCGCCCACGTAAATCCGGCCCTCCTTGTCGATCGCCAGTGATCGGATGATGGTTTTGTTGGGAATGCCCGACAGATGCCAGTTATGACCATCGAAAGACAGGATACCGTAGTTGTTCCCGAAGTAGATGATTCCCCGGTGGTCCTGCACAATGGCCCAGTTCTGTGGTGATGCTCCGTAATCTTTCTGAGAGTAATTTCGGATGAACGGAATTCCTTCATTTGGACCACGGGCTGACAGGAAAAGGGGGAATAGGCTGGTACATAGAAATAGCAGTACACGTTTTTTCACTCAGGTTTTATGGTTGGTTGATGGCTTTTTTTCGTGCAACCCGAATGTACTGCTTTTCGACAAATTTTGACAATGACTTACTGGTGAATTGGAGTTTTCATCTGATCTCTTCACCATCAAAATTCCTTTCAGGCACTACAAAAATTTGTTATTCAGAAATTATTAATTGAATTAGCACCGCATCGGCGGACCGATTAGCACATCACTCAATTACCTTTCATATGACAGCACCCGAAGTATGGCTACGCGGCCCCCTGCCCGACGTACCGCTCTTGTTACAACCCGTTGCCCACGCTCTGATGCAGGCCAGGGAGGAGATCGAAGCGCAACTGCTTCATTTTCCGGATGGACTTCTCTGGGAAAGACCGGCTGGAGTGGCGTCGGTGGGTTTTCACCTGCAACACCTGAGGGGCGTGCTCGACCGGCTGTTTACCTACGCCCGGGGACAGGCACTTTCGCCGCAGCAATTGGATTACCTGGCTTTGGAAGGAAAACCGATTGAAAGAGAAGGACTGACTGCCGAACTGGTGCTGGCCTTTGGCAATCAGGTAGACCAGGCGCTGGCACAGCTGAAGGAGACCGATGAGCAGAGTCTTACGGAATACCGGGGAGTGGGGCGGGCACAACTTCCTTCGACCGTACTGGGCCTGCTGGTCCACGCTGCCGAACACACCCAACGACACGTTGGTCAGCTGCTCGTGACCGCCCGGGTGTTGCTGGGGGCGGGCAGTTAGGGGTATTTTACCACCAGATTGTCAAGATTCTTTTTCAGCTCTTCAATCACTGCCTCACACATGGTCTGCATATGAACGAAAGATGCGGAGAGGGAAGGGGTCGTGTCTTGTACCTCCTGCAGGAGTTGTTCGCTGCGTTGCAGTTCCTCCTGAATGTCCTGAAGTTCCAGTGATTCAAGGATGGCATGCGCTTTGTGCCGGGCAAATTTCAATTTCGATACGTCATGATCCTGTATAGCGGATTCGTATTGTTTCTGAAATTCGTCGATGGCTTCAATACTCAGATTGATCAGACTTTTCGCAAAATCCGTGTCATCGCCGGCCGTTTTGGTAAACCAGTTCAGATCCATAGCACCAGTAGACGGTGGAGACGCTTCAGTCCGATCAACGGGTATGGTAGGCGTTTTTCTCATATGCGTTACTACTTTTTGGTGCAAATCTTTTGGGTTGAAGGGTTTGGTGAGGTAATCATTCATTCCGGCTCCGTATACCTGTTCCTGTACTTCCAGCATCGCTGAAGCGGTAAGCGCTACAATGGGAATTTGCTGAAAGTAAGGGTCTTCCATCGCGCGAATGACTTTGGTAGCCTGATAACCATCCATTTGGGGCATCTGCAGATCCATCAGAATCAGGTCGTATTGCCTGCTTTTTGCCTTTTCCACTGCTTCTATCCCGTCCACTGCCGTATCGCAGAGCACGCCCCATTTTTTCAGGAACCTGGAAGCCACTACCCGGTTCACTTCGTTGTCGTCTACCAGAAGTAATTTTACGCCTTTTAGGCAATCCGTTTCTTTATGGGACAGTGACTGGACCGAATGCTGGGGCTGGGCTTCGCTGCCGTCGCCTATCTCGAACTGAAGATCGAAGTAGAATTCCGAACCTACCCCTTCCTTGCTTTTCAGCCCAATCCGGCTATTCATTAATTCGATCAACCGCTTCGTGATGGTGAGGCCCAGTCCGGTGCCTCCGTATTTTCGGGTCGTGTCCGCGTGCGACTGGGTAAAGCTTTCAAATATCTCTGCCTGTCGGTCTTCTGGAATGCCAATTCCCGTATCCGATACCGCAAAACTGATCGTGACGGCCTTATCATTTGCCTTTTTTATGATTGCCCTTATTTCTACGTAGCCCTGGCTGGTAAATTTCAGGGCGTTGGAGATCAGATTCGTAAATATCTGGTTGAGTCTGACGGGATCGCCCATCAGCGTTGGCGGAATGGATGGGTCTAACAGCACTTGTAAGGCAATGCCTTTTTCTTCGGCTTTGAATACCAGTGTATTACGAATTGCGTGAATCACCTCAGGCAGGTTAAAAGGAATCGACTCGAACTGGATCTTTCCTGCTTCAATCTTACTGAAATCAAGGATATCGTTGATCAGTACCAGCAGGTTCTCCGCCGAAAAACGAAGAGTTTTCAGGTATTCCAGCTGGCCGGGTTTCGGGTCTTCCTCCATCAGCAAATGAGTGATACCAATGATGCCATTCATGGGCGTACGGATTTCGTGGCTCATGGTAGCCAGAAAAAAGCTTTTTGCCTGAGTCGCCTCCTCAGCTTCTTTGCGGGCGGCTTCTGCTTCTCTGCGGGCGGCTTCCGCTTCGTGACGGGCTTTTCGCTCCTTCTCCGTCAGGCGGGCCAACTTCCTTTCGTTGCGCTCCAGTACGTACTTCTCCAGGGTGATCTGTTGCTCAATGGCCCTGATCCGGAGCCGGTACGCCACTGCCAGTCCGAGCAAAAGCAACAACAGGAAGAAAAAACCGATTTTCCAGCATGTTAGGGTTAAAAGCAAATGATTCTCATTGCCATCCTGTTTAAGGCTTACCGGTTCCGAGGCAATTAACTGTTTTTCCAGCGATTGAGAAACCTGGCAAAGCAGGCTTTTTTGATTGGGTCTGTTCAGCCTTTCGGAAAAGGGAAAATCGCCCTGCAAGCCGACCGCATTCCTTAAACGGCTTTCGGGTATCAGACTGAAACCTTGGCCGAAAGGATTGATTATGTGAGAAGCCGAGTAGATTGTGGCGGCATTTGACGGCCAGGTAAATAAAGTAAAGAAACCGATCAACAGCACGCTGCCGCTCCAGTACCAGCTTTTAAAAAAAGAGTAAGGCTTGGTAACCCGGTTTATGTTGCGACTTGGCTTATTTTTCTGAACGCGGTTTTTCATACCCAATGGGAATTGCCCTTGACTGCGCCTACCTTTCTCATTCTACTCTGAAACGGAGAACTGCTTTGCAGAATGGATAATGAGCGAGCGTAACAAATGTCATCAGATTTTTTTTACCTTATTCAGCTTTAAAGGGGCGTTTCGTTTTGAAGTAAGGTATAATTTGGAATTGTGGCCAGAGAGAGGACCCTCCGGGATCAGTCAGAGTCAGAAAGGGAAGCAGACCCGTTATTTTTGAAGAAAGAAAGAAAAAAAACAGGTAAATCGACGGTTTGGAATTGGTAGATGATTACCCTTAAAAAAGTAAGGTTTGGCAGGGTTTTCCACAATCATCGATTGCTTTCGATATGGCTACCGGATAACTGTAACCTTCGCCAAAGGCAGGCTTTCGGGAAAAATACCTTAATCAGACCGTTCTGATACCAAAACCATTCCTCAACTTGAGAGCCTACCACAAAGGCCCACTTGCGTGGACTATTGGCAAGGCCAATTGATACTGATGAGAAATGCCAATGGGTATACCCGGTTTGATAACCGGGTATACCCATTTAGTAGGTTTCTGCTAAAAAACTAAGGAATAAAATATTGAACAGTGTTAGGGGCGTAGTTCAAATAGGTGGCTGATCAAGCCGAACGCAGTTTACTGTTTCCAAATCAGCCTACCCGGAAGTACCTGAAGAAACCGCACGGCGGTAAAGGTGCCTACCTTTATCGCCGTGTTTGCGAGCGGCTTTCATCCTGCCAGCCTTATTGGTGTGGTATTGGTCGAAAAGTGGATTAGCGGGTGGCTACTCCATCATTGTAGACCGTGGCTGCCAGACTGGTGAGTTGAGATGATACCTTCAAGCCGGATTCCAGCAGGGCCGTCTGGTTGATTTCAAAACGAATTTTGCCTTCCTGGATAACAAAGTTGACGTGGCTTCCTTTCTTGCCCATCCCATCCTGATCCGTAATGATCAGAATAGATTTGGATTTCAGGCTCCCATCTGATTCAAACTGCTGGAGTTTGGATTGGGGGATAAATAGAGCCTGGCATTCCGACGCAGCAGAGATATTGGTTATCTTTTTGACGACGATTGAAGCTGAGCCAACGGTCTTGTTGACCATCAGCTTCTCCAGTTCGCTCTGCATAGGAGAGTTTCCTAAGACCCCAATGACAAACTGATTAGAGTAAGCCCCCGACGGCCACTGAATGTATTTAGTGAAATTGTAGATAAAAACCGAGTGATATTTATAATCCTGGGCTCGGCAAACCGTACTGAAGAGTACGCATAAAACAATGATTGTTCCGTTGGAAAAAGCCTTTTTCATAGCTGCGTATTTTTAAACGAGTGATATGTATCCCTATATTCCTCAAAAGAGTAAATGGTGAATATAAAAAGCCCAGAATATTTGAATAGGTAAGATTTATCTTATTTAAATAGCAGGAAATCAGATGGAAAGCCAGAAAAATGTGATTGAGTTGTGCGGATTGTCAAGGGGAGATTGAGGAAGGTGTTTGTTTGTCATTGCCGGGGCTGGCTTGGAAACTAAACAGGCCAGCCTCAAAACGGGCTGGCCTGTAAACCTTACACTTCATCAACAAACTAAAAGCTGTAGGAGAAGGAGTCGAACCTTCACGGAGCGGTTAGGCGTGAACCTGATCTTGGTAGCGGACTACCGGGATCAGATGCAGCTTTTTTCCGAACTCTCCACCCCCGAGACGGGAGGGCACGTCTGCCTGTTTCATCACCCTACAATTTGCAATATCTTAGCTATTGCCTGATATTGTTACGACAAAGCAAATAAATTTGTTTTGATATTGCAAATAATTTATCAAAAATAATTAATCATTGGCAATTATTTATTTTCATCGGACTACGTCTCCTGTCTGACAGCACTTGTACAATACCCATAAAAGACAGTCTTTTCTACGGAAAAGACTGTCTTTTATGGGTATTGTCACAAACAATGGAATGATTTGTTTGGCTCTTTACGGCGTCCCTTATCTTATTTATCAATCAGGACTTTTTTGGTAACGATCCGGCCCTGGTCAATCACCCTCACGAAGTACAGCCCTTTTTCCAGGTGGCTTACGTCCAGGTCAACAGCGTTGGTTCCTTCCACCAGTTGGAAAGGCTGATGGGTCCTTGCCTTTGACATCACATCCAGAACGGTAATTTGTGCTTTACCGGCTGCCAATGCTTCATAAGAGACGATAAGTTTATCAATGGCGGGATTGGGGTGCACCTGAAAGTTCACATCCAGCCCCTCAGTTTCGGTGGAGATCCGGGCGGAACTCATTTTCTCCAGCTTCCACATCTGGGCGTGGGTGTTATTCCTGTTCCATTGTTGTACGTTCGTTCCGCTTGCCGTTCCGGCAAAAGCTACGTCCAGCGCCATACCGCTGTGTTTGGCAATCAGGGTGTAATATCCGTTATCCACGGGCACCAATTTCCACTTCTGGTTGTTCCCTCCGGTTCGCTCCCATTGCTGTACATTGGCCCCGCTGATCATCGAAACACCGGCTGTTTCCAGCAGTTTGCCGCTGAGCTTGGAGGTAAGGGTATAATAACCGTCTTCTGCCGGAGCTATCAGCCAGATCTGCGCGGGCGTGTCATTCCGGTTACTTTGTTCTACATTGCCCCCATTGTGCAGCGCGTTGCCCCTGACGTTCAATGCCATCCCGCTGTGTCGGGCTGTCAGCACATAGCTGCCGCTGAGTCCGCTTTCGGTATCGGGCGTTAGCACGGAAGTCGGGATGAGCTGCTTACTGATGCCGGGGCCAGCGTATCTCACTTCCAGAATTTCTTCACCCGCCCGCTCAAAATAGGTTACCCGGATGGCATGCTTGCCTTTTTTCAGATTGATCGTGCCGCTTTTTTCGGTCAGACTATGCAGCCCATCATTATCTACCACCAACTGATTGTTGATGTAGAGCCGGCTTCCATCGTCGGAATTGGTATAAAAAGTATAGTCGCCGTCATTTGGAAGATGGATGCTGCCGCTGAACTCAAAGCCGAAGTAGGAATCACGCTGACGGGGCGACAGATCGAAGCCGCTCACTTTCCCGGTTTTTTTTACCGATAACGCCGCAAAGTCGGGTAAGTTCACCCAGTCTCCTTCGTAATACGCGTAGTTCAGGCCCTGGTTTGAATTGTTGCTGGTCTGATTGAAACTGGCCTTGTAATTCGCAGCAACGGAGGGCGTCTGAATATCCTGAATGCGCGCACCCTGGTTGGACCAGCTTCCAAACTGGAAGGTTTTGTTGTCAAAGGATTGCGGACTTACTGCCTCAATGGTGCGGGTGACGCCGGCTACGCCCGTAAAGGAATAGGGAGTAGTTACGGTTTTGCCGTCCAGTTTCAATTGTAAACCGGATGGGGAGCTGGAAAGTGTAATCTGAGATTTAACCGGATACACATCCCGGAAAGTAGTGTGGCTCAGACCCTGGTTGTCCCTTACGGTCAGGTAGATCCGAAACCAGACGTTCGATGCGGTTTCTCCCGACCGGGGCACTTGGTACGAACCGTTTTTGGACCCTGTTGAAGCTTCCAAGGCCGGATGATGGTGATCGTCGTGGTGAAAGTCAATTTTCCAGGTAAAAGCGCTGGCTGGCAGTTCGCCCTGCTCCGGGTCGGTGCCGGTACCAGCAAACTGAATGGATTGACCCGCGGTATACAAAAAGCTACTGGCCGGAGCAGAAATCGAAGCAGTGGGCGCTTGGTTGGCGGTGACGGTCAGGGTGGCACTGTTGCTGGTCGCACTGCCGTTCTGGTTGGAAACCACGCAACGGAAAGCGGCTCCGTTGTCATTGATTTTCAGGTTGGACAACGTATAGCTGGCAGCCGTGGCTCCTGGTATATTTTGTTGATTGCGCTGCCACTGATAACGGAGTGTGCCATTGCCCGACGCACTTACCTGGAAAGTGGCAGAACCGCCCACCGGGGCCGTCAGATTGCCCGGATGGGCCGATATACTGGGCAGGCCACTGCCGGTGTACTGTACTTTCCAGATCGAGCCCTCTTCGCTGGAGGTATTGTCGGTAGTAGAGCCGCCGCCTTTGCCGCCCCGGGCAATGTAGTAAAGCGTGCCATCAGGCGCTATCTTGACGTCAATCGGACGGTCAATGCCGGTAGCAAAATTGGCAGTAGCGTGGTGTTGCGACAAATCCAGGGTCTTGATGTAGCCACCGCAGTAGTCGGCGTACAGGTATTTGCCGCGGTATTCACTGGGAAACTGGTTGTGGGTCGGGTTGTAAAAGGCTCCCCCGGTAATGGAACAGCCCTGGCTGCGTGGGTACACAAATACCGGATCCTGGTAGTTGGCCGGAGGAATCTGGATGGTCCGGTGCCCTTCGATGAATGGCCACCCGTAATTTTTTCCGGGCAGGATTTCGTTTACTTCTTCAAACAGGCTGCCTCCTACGTCATTGATCAGCACTTTGCCCGTGCCCGGCTGTACGGAAGCTTTAAAGGGATTTCTTAAGCCCAGGGCCCAGATGGACCGGTATTTCCCGCTGGTTTTCGTGTAAAAGGGGTTGTCGCTGGGTATGCTGCCATCGGGGTTGATTCGCAGAATTTTGCCCAGCAGCGTATTCATCGACTGGGAGTTGAGGGCATAGGCACCGTCACCAGTGGTGATAAACAGCTTCCCATCCTTGAAATACAGAGCGCCGCCGTTGTGATTGCCGGCGTAGGTGCGGTCAATATCAATTAGTACCGTTTCGCTGTCTTTGGCTACTTCGTCCCCATTGGCTTTGAAGCGGCTGACACGATTGTGGTTGGCTCCCTTTACCGTATAATACACGTAGACGTACTGATTGGAAGCGAAATTGGGATCAAAAGTCAATCCCATCAGTCCCCGCTCATTGAAATTGTCTACCTGGAGGTTGAGAAAAGGCTTGCCAAGGAGCTGGTCATTCTTAATAATGCGCACTTTTCCGTTTTTCTCCGTTACAAACAAACGTCCATCGGGGGCAATCTGCAGATCAACGGGATCAAGTTTTTGAGCTAATCGGGTTTCTTTGAACCCCGAAGGTAAATTGCCCGCAAAAAGTGAGGTGAACAGGAGGCAGAACAGGCAATGAAGAAGAAGAATTCTGGTAAAGCGGGGGTTTGCAATGAAATGAAAATAGGTTTGGGCATAGCTCTGACCGAACCAACCAGAGGATAGCTGTTTCATAATTTTTAGGTTATTGATTTATAAAAAATAGGTTTAAGGAAGGCCAATTCGACTTCATTCAACAACTTGAAAATGAGGTTGAAATCTTGTCAATGGTTTGGCTAATTTAATAAAATATTATTCTAAAAGCTTTCAATTTTTTTTCATTCTAATAATTCAAATTGTTTGATTTTTCAATTATTTTTTTTTATAAAAAGTTCATAATCAGTTCATTTTGGAGTAATATTTTTGAAATACATTGAAATGTTTGGGTTGTTTGGAATGTGATTTTTTTGTTAAGTGAAGAATGCCTTTCAAGCGTTAACCGGGTTTTAATGGTATACGCCTAGCGCTATATTCGTGTATATACTTAGTGAACTTTGGGCACTTACAAAGATCATTTACCTCAAATGCGGCGGACAGTTGAATGAACTTCGGGGCTTGGGTGATGAGCCACGCAGATTTGTTTTTGATCCTGCAGGAGAAAACGATGCATCAGATTGGATCAGAATTCACTCAGGTTTCAGAATGGAAGTTTTGGTACCCCATTCTTTTCCTTATCTTGCCCCGGCAGGCAAAAAGGTACCTGCCTTTTCAGGAATGCTTAACCCAATATGAAATTAACCGGGCTTTACGATCACCATGACAAACACTTGGTGGCACTCGATTGTATTATTTTCGGATTTGATGAAAAAGAACTAAAAATTCTGCTGATTAAAAGAGGATTTGAACCTCAGAAGGGAAAATGGTCGCTGATGGGTGGATTTCTGAAGTCGGAGGAGAGCGTTGAAAAGGGGGCACAGCGGATTTTGCAGGAACTGACCGGCCTGACTGAGGTGTATATGGAACAACTGTTTGCCTACGGAGATGTAGAGCGCGATCCGGTGGCCCGTACCATTTCCATTGCTTATTACGCCCTCATCCAGACCGATAAGTATATCAAGGAAATTGCGGATGAACACAATGCCCAGTGGTTTACGATCTCCCAGATGCCTTCCCTGATTTTCGATCACAATGAAATGGTCAGAAAAGCATTGGCCCGTCTGCGCAGAAAAACCCGTACCCAACCCATCGGCTTTGAGCTGCTTCCCGAAAAATTTACCCTTCCACAACTCCGTAGCCTGTATGAAGCCATCAACGATCGTAGTTTTGATCCGCGCAACTTCAGTAAAAAAATTGGCTCGCTGGAATGGCTGGAGAAGTTAGACGAAAAAGATAAGAGCTCATCGCGAAAAGGAGCTTACCTCTATCGTTTTGATAAGGAAAAATACCAGCAGTTACTGTCCGAAGGTTTCCCCTTTGGAAATATGACCTAGCGATGGAGTGATCAGCACCGGCCGGGTTCGCACAAGGTGGTCAGATCAGTCAATAGGAAACGGGGGCTACTTTCAGGTGGGTGATCAGCATTTGGGCCAGTTTACCTGGTGAAAGGATGGCGTCGGGGTCATCCCCACTGATGGCCATTTGCGGCATACTGGAAAACTGAGCGGTAGCCGGTTGCTGCACCATTACCATGCCGCCGTTTGCGTGCAGCGCATTTGCACCTTCCGTTCCATCACTGCCCAGCCCCGAAAGAATGATGCCAATGGCTCGTTGTTTCTGATCATGTGCCAGTGAGGAAAAGAATACGTCGATGGCCCGGTTGATCTTGTCTTCATTCCTTTTTTGCAGAAACAGAATGCCCTGCTCAATCGTGATGTAATAGTTTTCGGGTAGCATATATACCTGGTTGGGGTATACCTTCTGATTGTTTTCTGCCCTGATCACTTTCATAGGGGTATGACTGGCCAGCAGTTTTTCCTGAAAACTGGGCGTATTTCTCAACAAATGCCGGACTACGATAAAGGCAGCATTGGGTTTGGCGGGCAAGTGGTTAAAGAAATCGATGAGCGCTTCGAAGCCTCCCGCCGATGCGCCGATGCCTACCACATAAAAACGGTTTTCTCTGTTCATTCCATTTTTCAGGTCGTTCGCATTCCTTATTACTGGAAAAAAGGAAAAGAGGTTATCAATATGGGCAATGCCAAACAGTTTTCGCACCGATTGTTTGCAATAATCCACCGCAATGCATTACCTTTGTCCCATTCATTTATTTACTAACGTGAAAACGAAGCATATCTATCGGAATGACAACCTGCTGAAGGCACTATTGGACAACCATAGTGACCGGCTGGTATTGCGTTTGGATATGTTTGACGATAAAATGATATAGGGAATCTGTATCGTAAAAGCAAACCCGAGCCAGTACTGGTTCGGGTTTTTTGTTTTCTATCTGTTTACTTTTTTTTCATTATGAAGCGATTCATCCAAAGGAACAAGATCTGGTTAATTTCTGTAGGCCAGGTCTCTGAAAGGTATGCCCCCGGTAGGGAGACTGGCTAGGGAGTCGCCATTGCTGCTGATTGAATGCAAAGGCAAGGGTGACAGAGAGGAAACTCCGCAAGGAGCCGGACACCAGGGTAATAATTCAATCCAGTAGCAACCGGAACCAGCACCAATCAACTGGTTCCACAACTTTTTAAAATACAATGACACGTCTTTCTTTGCTTCGCAATATTGGTATTATGGCGCACATCGATGCCGGAAAAACCACCCTGAGCGAACGCATTCTGTATTATGCCGGCCGGATCCGAAACCTGGGCGAAGTACACAATGGCACCGCCGTCATGGATTCATCGGCGCTGGAACGTCAAAAGGGAATCACCATTTCTGCCGCGGCAACCCAGGCCCAGTGGGCTTACCCGACAATACTGGGACAACCGCAGGAAGGCATGAGCCAACAATACTGGATCAACCTCATTGATACGCCGGGGCACATTGACTTTACCGCTGAAGTAGCCCGCTCGTTGCGGGTACTCGATGGGGCCGTGTTTGTACTGTCGGCCGTGGAGGGCGTGCAGCCTCAGTCCGAAACGGTCTGGCGACAAGCCGATGCGCACCAGGTTTCTCGCCTGGCTTTCGTCAATAAGATGGATCGTCCGGGTGCCGACTTCTTTGCGGTGCTGAAGGGCCTCAGGGAAAAGCTGCTTGCTCCGGCCATCCCTTTGCAGGTGCCCATCGGGTCCGAAGACGAATTCCGCGGACTCATCGATCTGGTTTCGGGCAAAGGCTACGTGTGGCGGGAGGACCAGGGTAAAACCTTTGAAGAAGTGGAGGTGCCCGAAGAACTCCGGCTGACAGTGCGGCATTGGCAGGAGGTGTTGCTGGAAACGGTGGCCGAATCGGATGAGGTAGTATTGGAAAAGTACCTGTCAGATCAGGAGATCGGGGAGGAAGAACTGAGAAAAGCCATCCGTAAAGCGACCATCGACCGGAAAGTGGTACCCGTATTGTTGGGGTCGGCCTTCCGCAACAAGGGAGTGCAGGCGCTACTGGATGCCGTAGTCGCATACCTTCCTTCGCCCCTGGACTTGCCGCCGGTAAGTGGCATTCATCCGCATACCGGGTTGGAAGAAGTTCGGGAAGCACGGAATGATGCGCCGGTGGCGGCACTGGCTTTCAAGATTGTGAGTGATGTGCACGTTGGGAAGCTGACTTTCCTGCGCATTTATTCGGGCAACCTGGAAGCCGGTTCGTACCTGGTGAACGTTCGTACCAGCCGGAAAGAACGCATTTCCCGGATCCTACAAATGCACGCCAGCCAGCAAATACCCATGACGCAGGCAGAGGCGGGCGACATTGTGGCGGTAGTCGGGTTGCGTGACGTTCGCACCGGTGATACCCTGGCGCAGGAAGGTCACCTGCTGGTACTGGAGACCATGAGCTTCCCCGAACCGGTGCTTGGCTATGCCATTGAAGCCCGGCGGGCTGCCGATGCTGACCGGCTAGGTAATGCGCTGGCTCGTTTGCAGGAAGAAGATCCTACCCTCCGCTTGGTCTCTTCTCCCGAAACGGGTCAGACAGTGTTGAGGGGAATGGGTGAGTTGCACCTGGAGGTAGCTTTGAGCCGACTGGAATCTGACTTTGGGGTAGCAGTAAACAAAGGGCAGCCACAGATTGCTTACCAGGAGGCTTTGAGTGAGACGATCAACTACCGGAAGCTGTACAAGAAGCAGAACGGTGGCAACGGCAGTTTTGCGGAAATCTACTTTGAGTTAGGGCCTTCCACCCAAGAGAAGCCAGGGCTGGAGTTTGTCAATGCCATCAGTGGCGGCAGCATTCCCCGGGAGTTTGTGCCGGCCATTCAGAAAGGTTTTGAACTGGCCATGCAAACCGGACCCCTGGGCGGTTACGCCGTAGCCGCAATGCGCGTTACCCTGCTGGACGGAAAATTCCACCGGGAGGATTCGGATGCGCGCTCTTTTGAAATGGCTGCCATCCTGGCTTTCCGGGAAGCCGCCATCCTGGCCGGGCCGCAGTTGCTGGAACCCATTATGCGGCTGGAAGTGACGGCACCGGAAATGTACACGGGAGCCGTAGTTGGTGATCTGAATCGGAGAAGAGGCCTGGTGAAGGGGATGCTGGCGATGGGTAATAGTCAGGCGATTCAGGCAGAAGTGCCGCTTTCCAGCCTGTTTGGCTACGTGACCGCGCTGCGTACCCTCACCGAAGGCAGGGGAGATGCTACTATGCAATTGCAGCGGTACGTCCCCGTACCCACTGGTATGGTCGAATCGGTCCTGAATCCTTCACTGAAGGTTCAGGTGTAAAAGAGAAAGCCGGGTTTTGCCCGGCTTTCTTTGTTTTCATGTTCTACTGAACGTGACTTTTCAATCGCTTACAAAAAAAGGTTAAAGCCAGCTCCCAAGTAATTGCCCTTTTCGAAACTGGTGCCGTTGGTGTAGCCATTGTTGCCTTCCCCGTTCTGCCATACGTAGTGCAGGTAAAGTTTGAAGCTCTTCTTATTGAGGTACCAGTTCAGTCCGGCATCGTAGATAAGATCGCGGCCGCTGAACTGACCGCCGTTGTCGCCCTGGTAGGCAACCAGCATGAAACTGGGCTCCAGAAAGTATTTCTTCTTCAGCAGTACGTTGTAGCCCGCCCGCGCGTGACCCGTGTGCGCCCGGAAAGCTTTTCCTTCAATTCGCCTTTGCAGGGTAACCCATTCTCCATCCAGGTTCAGACCCGCGTAATTGATCAGCACATCGGCCCCGATGGTTCGATTGGTATTGTAAATATCCGTTTTCCCTTCGTGTGAGGCGTTGAGTGCAACAGTAACGCCTTTGCGCTCATTGAAGTAATTGATGTCGTAACTGATGCCGTAGTTTTTCATCTCGGGATCACCCAGCGTAAAGGCGACCCGACCCACCAGCAGCGGGCTCCAGAATTTGCCGGTCGTTTCCGTCAGCTTTTGCGGGTCGCTGGCCGTCGTGTTGTTATTGAAGAGGCCGATGTTGTAATTGATGCCGATGCCATTGCCAAATTTGCCGGCGGTTCGTTGCCCACCCAGGTTGATGCCCATCGTGCGACCGTGATTTCGACCCATCAGGTGTTGCCGGATGTAGGTCTGGGAAGATGACTTCTCGAAGGAGTTGACCGCAAAAGCGGCGGTGATGCATTCCCGGCTCAGCTGGGGACGAAAATATCCGAAAGTGAGGTGGGCCAGGTCGGTACGGGCAGAAATGCGCCAGGTCAGGTAGGCATCCCAGACTCCGATCTGTCCGTCGTTGACGCCTGCCCGGGTACCGCTGAAACGATCACGCCCCAGGTTGTCGTAAAAAAGGGCCAGGTAGTAGCTCAGGTGCTTGTACGGCTTGCCGCGAAAGCCCAGACGGGCTCTTCGGGCCGTAAAGTTGAGCCGGTCCTGTACCGTTTCCAGTGGCCCTTCGGGTGTCAGTTGCTGGCGTTCGTGCAAGGTGTAGGTGGTCCACATTTGCAGAATGGCGAAGGGCTGAATGGATTTGTGTAAGCTGTCGGGCTTGGCCCAGTGCTTTTCCTGTCCGTACGACAGGTTGCTCAGACATCCCAGCAGGATCAGGGAGAGTAACCTTTTTTTCATGATTACCTCCTGCCTATTGAAGAGATGGCTTGTCCGACTGCGCTGCCAGCGTGCGTTGCAGCATTTCATTCTCACGCTCCAGTTCGTCCTGTCTCCGGCGCATTTGTTCCTGCGTGGCCTGCAGTTCCTCCTGGTTCTGGCGCAATTCTTCTTCCTGCGCCCTTAGCTCTTCGCCCATCTGTTGCGACTGTAACAGCAACTGCTGGGTTTCTTCATTGACCATCACCGTAGAGATCGTACTGGCAATGCTTTCGGATATTTTCTCTACGAACTGGATTTCATAGTCCTTGAAGGGGGCAAAGGAAGCCAGTTCGATCACTCCGTACAGGGTCTCGTTGTGAATAAGCGGGACAATCAGGATCGAGCGGGGCAGGGACTGGCCCAGTCCGGAAGTAATCTGAATGTAGTCGGCGGGGATTTCGGTCAGGTGCAACGTACACTTTTCCAGCGCGCACTGACCCAGCAGGCCCTGACCAAACGCAATTTTTTTCTGCACGTATTTGACTCTGGAATAGGCATAAGCCGCCATCAACTCCAGGCATTCTTCCTCCTTTTCTCCATTTTTAATAAACAAGCCTCCCTGATTGGCCTTCAGGTAGTTGATCAGTCCGGCCAGCAAATTTTGGCTCATCTGTTTTACGTTCGCATTGTTTTTCCGGAGCAGGTCCCCGAACATAGCCAGGCCTTCCGTCGTCCATTTGCGCCTGGCTTCTTCTTCGGCCGCTTTCTTCAGGTTATCGCGCATGCTGAGCAGTTCCATCCCCAGTTCGTCCTCTTCGCTCAGCGGCTGAAACGATTGATCCAGGTTACCCTGTCCGATTCCGCGCGCGAAATTCGTGTAGGTGTCGATTCCCGCCACCAGGGCATTCAGCGATTGGGTCATCTCACCCAGTTCGTCCTGGCGTTTGGTGATGACCAGATCCGCTTTTTTGCCCAGCGCCATCGACTTCAGATGGTCTTTGAGGCGCAATACTTCACGTACTAGGCTGTCGCTGAAGCGATACGAGATGTACAATCCCGTCACCAACGTCAGGATGAAACAACTCAGAATGGCCGAAATGGCCCGCTGCAGTTGCTCCGTCAGTTGTGCTTGCTTGGTCGCAATGGCCAAATCAATCTGATCGGTGTACATACCAGTGGAGATGATCCACCCTAAAGGTGCGTACAGCCGTGAATAAGAAATCTTGTTGAAAACCTGTTCGATGCCCGGCTTTTTCATGGTATACTCCACAAACCCATCTCCCTTCTGGTTGCATAGACTGGCCCGGAGGGTGTAAATATTCTGGCGGGTGGTTCTTTCTACGTTATACTTTTCGTCATTGAGTATCACTCCTTTCAAATTCGCTTTTTCTGCGTGCATGAGCATAGTCGGAAAGGGCAGCTTATTGTCCGTTACCCAAAAATAGCCTTCTCCTTTGTCGAACCGGATTTTGGACAAATCAGTCAAGGCTTTGCTCATTGCATCTTCGGGTAACTGGGTAGAATCGGCGGTTGTCATTGAAGAGGTGGCCGCAGCCTGGGAATTCTGGTGCGTTACTTCGATGGTGGCGTAAGCAATATCTACGATGTGCTTCACGTAGAGCTTCAGCTTCACCAGTTCATCCTGGCGATAATGTTCAATTTCCTCATCCGCATTTCGCTTGATATTGTAAATGGCAATTCCACTGATGAGCAATACCGGTACCAGCATCGCTACGCTGGTAAGCAGAATGATCTGAGTTCTTAATTTCATGACGGAAAAAGTATGTACTTAGCTGATTGATAAGAAAAAAGAATTTCTAATATTAAGGGCAAGCTCGTAATAAAGCGGGGCTTATCGTAGGCAATTACACCCAATAGCCGTAAGATTTAGAAGGGAGATGACAGTCTGAATAGGAATAGGTGAAAATTGCTCAATCAATCGGAATGATAACGAATTGAATTCAAACTGAACAATATAGGATAAATACCGGAGTTGGATTTTATTCTACTGTCAATGAGCTAATTGCATAGAGCCTAATTGTGTGCATGGCTTCTGATTGAGGCTGTTTTCTATGGAATAGAAAGAATCCTTACACATTCCCAATGACCCATCAGAACACCGGTGAAGTAGAGAGTAACTTCAGGCGGCGACCCTTGGGAGGACCACGCTTGCTGTTGGAGGCCGTTCGGTAAAGTAGCTGTTTGAGAAATGCCTACGGCTTTGGTTCAGCGGCTATTCGGACCTTGCAAAAATTCGTCGATCAGTTTACTGATCAGAGGGCCGTGTTTATAAACGGCCAGGTGATCCCCTTTTTCAATTGCGGTGGCTCCACCGATTCGCTGGAAAGGGAAGGTCTTGTCTTCGGTTCCGTGAATTCTGAGAATAGTACAAGGGGTAGGAACAGTTGTCCAGCAGACAATCTGCTCGACGGCCCAGCGAAAATAGTAATGGCTCAGCTGACCAGCCGATTGGCGGAACAACGCTTGGAGTTCCGGGGTGTCGTAGCCGTGCTTGCCTCCCCAAATCCATAGGCTACCTTTCAGTACATCCGTACGAATCAGCCGGTGCAGCCGGGTGTATTTCAGCAACCTGAGTTGAAAGGGTAGTTCCTGCGGAGAATGAATGCTGGATATCAACACCAGCTTGTACGCTTGTACCAGCCGATGTAACTCCTGCACCAGCACGCCACCAAACGAATGCCCGATGAACACCAGGGGATTGGGGCCTTTTTTAATCATCCGGGAAAGCCTTTCGGTATACGACGACAAAGATTCATTGACCAGTGGTTCCAGCCAATTCAGGTAATATACGTTGCCTGAACGAAAAGAAAGCTGATCAAAAATGCGGTGATCCAGGCCCAGTCCGGGCATCAGGTAAATGTCATACTCAGTGGTCATACCAAGCCGCTGATGACGGCATATTCAAATACAAAACTTTTTTTCAAGGCGAAGGCGCTCATTCGTATAGTTCATTGCACTGATCCTGGGCTTCCCGGTCGATCACACCCTTCCTGATCCGGGCTTTCATAAAGTTTTCGCCTTTCACCGGTTCACCCATATACCGGCGCAACAGGGACAGTTGTCCTACGTGCGTGAGTACGTCTGCCAGCGGCCCCTGAATCAATTGATGGGTGAGGTCCTCATTCAGTGGGTGCTGCGCTAAAACCTGATCGAGCCGTTTGAGGAAACCGTAAAACCGGTCCAGTTCGTCAGGACCGTCCAGCGGGGCCAGCGGAACCCGTTCGGCACGCGACAGGAAGGTAAGGGTGTAATTCAATACCTGACTCATATGGGCCAGGATTTGCCCGGGCGTACGAATGCAATTGACCGACTCCATCGAATAGAAACCAACGTCCACACCACGCACCGATTTGGCCAGCCGATAGGCGATGGTCGCCAGCAGGTGCCTCAGGAAAGGATTGGAGTCTTGTACCATAACTCATTCAATTGGTTTGAAGGTAGTTGAAATCAACGTATCAGGAGAACGCAAATTTATTTTACCGGTAATTCCGTTCTGCTCATTTTACTACTTCACCCTGCAAAATGCCTAACTGAGGCTGATTGGTTTTGTCTGCTCCATCTGTTCGTAGAGGAAGCTCTCTATTGCCCACCTTCGACAGGATAGACTCCAATACCGGCAGCATATTGTTCAGATTCTGGGTTTTAATCAGGAAATTCCAGACGGGCTCAAACTTTTTCCAGCCGCCCGTATAAAAAAAGTGTTTGAGCTTGTGCTTGTGCGATTCGTGCCTGATGCTTGATTGAATGATGTTGGACCAGCTGTAAAACGATTTGTAAGCCCAATCGTAACCGGTTTTGAGCTCTTCAGCCGATAACCTGGCGGTTTGGTAAACTACGTTCCGGGTATCGTATAAGTCCCAGTTTCTGGTCAGGATCCGACCCTGGCTTTCCATTTCTTTGAAAAGTTGCGTGCCCGGATAAGGGGTGAGAATGTGATACGTGGAAGTAGTAATGGAGTTTCGGACGCCCCAATCCACCGTTCGTTTAAATACATCCGAATCGTCTTCGTCCAGACCAAAAACAAAGCTGCCGTTGATCATGACACCCAATGCGTGTAAACGATTGACTGCCTTGATATAATCTTTTTCCAGGTTCTGCTTTTTGTTGCTTTGTTTGAGATTGGCGGGCGAAAAAGTTTCAAAACCCACAAACAAACTTCTCAAACCCGCTTCCGCTGCCTTTTCAATGAGATTGCCCCTTAAAATAGAATCAATGGTGGCGGCCCCCTGAAATACCCGGTTCATTCCTCTCATTCCTTCAAACAGTTCACCAGCAAACTTGGCATTACCCAGCAAGTGGTCATCAAGAAAGTATAAATGTTTGCCGGGAAGTCGTTCTATCTCACCCAGTGCATCGTCGACGGCCTGGGTATAAAATGATTTTCCGCCTTCGAAGAAGGCATCTTTATAACAAAAGTTGCAGTGGTGCGGACAACCCCGGGTGACCACAATGGAATTGGGAACCAAATACCGGCTCCGCTTGATCAGATCCCTTCTGATGGGAGGAATTTTCTCTAAAGTTCGGACCGAAGAACTGTAGATTTTCTTCGGCCTTTTGGCTTTGAAATCCTTCAGAAACTGCGGGAAGGTTTCTTCGCCCGGTCCCAGGAAGATCGAATCGGCGTGTGGGGCGGCTTCATCGGGCAATGAAGTAACGTGCAGTCCGCCCAGCAGCACGTACGCACCTTTGCGCTTATAATGATCGGCGATCTGATAGGCCCGGTACGCGTTGGTGATGTATACCTGAATGACGACCAGATCCGGGTTGTCGTGCAGGTTCAACGTTTCCACGTGCTGATCCTGCAGGTCGATTTCATCATCCGGAGATAAGTAGGCAGCTAAAGTAGCCAGCCCAAGGGGTGGAAACAAAGAGTACTTGATGGGCCTCCAGAAAGGGCTTTCCGCCTCTGCCAGTGCCGGCAGGATCATTTTTACTTTCAAGGTGTCGTAATCAAAAGGGCGTTGATATGCAGACTGTGTAGCTTATTTCCCCGCTTTCAACATAACTACTTCCAGCGCTTGCCGGGCTTCTTCCAGCCCCGGGTTCAGGGTAGAGGCCCGGGTGAGGTCCTGGATGGCCTGGGCGTAGTTTTTCTTGCCTTCGTAGGCCAGTCCCCGGTAATAGAGGGCATCGGCATGGTCGGGTTCTTTGCTCAGGACTTCGTTACAGTCCTGAAGCGCCAGTTCGAACTGATTGGTTTCGTTGTAGAATCCCGAACGGCTGATCCGGTATTCGCTCTGCTCCGGGTCCAGTTCGATCGCCCGGTTGATGTCGCGGAGGGCGGTTTTGAAGTCACCCTGGTCGGCGTAGGCAAAGGCCCGGTCGTAGTAGTATTCGGCTTGCTGTGCGTTGAGCGCAATAGCTTGGTCAAAGTCTTCGATGGCTTTGGGGAAAACCTCCAGCGCCGCGTAAGCCACGCCGCGCAGGTGATGGGTCTGGTCGGTCACCGGGTTGCCGGGAAGGCGCAGGGCTTTTTCGTAGTCGCGAATGGCCGGGGCGTATTGCTCCTGCAACGAGCGGTACGAACCCCGCAGGTGATAGCTGAAAGCCTGCAACGAATCTATTTTCAGGGCTTTTTCTACTTCGGTCACGGCTTCTTTATACAAGCGACGATCCGCAAAGGCTTCGGCCCGTTGCTGGTAACCACTCAGGCGGGCGCTGTCCAACTGCTGCGGGGTATACAAGCCTTTGAGCACCTGTCGGGCATTGCCCAGCAGATCCAGGGTATCGCCATTGTAGTCGACTCCGGCGATGATTTCGGGTACCAGGTACACTGCGTGCAGAAAATCACGGACAGCTCCCAGGTTTTTCCCCTTTTTCTGCGTGATGGCCTGTTTGATGATAGCCCGGTCGTAGAAGTAGGAAGCGTGTTCTTCGTCGTTCGGATCGAGCAGGGCCAGGGCTTTGTCGATCGATTTCAGGGCCTCCTCGGGCTTGCGCATCCGGAATTCGGTCAGGCCCTTGAAATAATACAGGTCGGGTTCGTCGTGTTTTTTCAGAATACTGAAGTACGTAAGGGCCTGCGGATATTTTTTCTGATAATAATAGATCAGGCCCCAGTTCAGAATGTCCTGTTCGGTTAGCTTCTTCTCCTTCTGTAGTTGGGTGTAGATTTTGATGGCTTCGCTTTCCTTGTTGGCGGCAATGTAGATCTGGGCTTTGAGGCGAAGTGCATCTTCATTCTTGGGCTCCATCGCCATCCATTTGTCAGTCTCTTTCAGCGCCAGCTCCGTTTTGCCCTCTCGGTTGAGCATCCGGGCCAGGTATTCGTGGGCGCTGGCGTTGTCTTTGATCGCCAGCGATTTTTGAAGGTATTCCCGGGCTTGCTCAAAATCCTCCTGCACGAAATACAGGTTAGCCAGCTCGTTGTAAATCCGGAATTCGGTAGGGTAGAGGCTAAGCGCCTGCTCAAAGTCGGCCCGGGCTTCGGCAAATTGCTCCAGCGCCGTGTGCGCCTGTCCGCGCAGCACGTAGGTCGCCGTATCTTTCGGATACTGTGCCAGCAGGGCATTGCAGGCAAAAATCGATTCTTCACTGGCTCCCATTTCGTTGAGGTAATACGCCCGGGCGTAAAGCGCGTGGTAGTAATTGGGCTTGAGCTGAATGGCCCTGGCAAATCCATCCAACCCTTTTTCAGCCTGACCGGCATTCATGGCGGCCACGGCTTCCTGGTAAGCGGCTTCGGCTCCCGACTGCGCCCGGAGCAGGGCAGAACTCAGGAGAAAATAGCAAAGAAGGGGAGTGAAGAACCTCATCATACGCACGGGGATGTTTCTAATTGCCCAAAGATAAGGGAGATAAAGCTTTGAATAAAACCAGGCTAAATCCGGATGTTACATCAAACTTACCGCCACATCTGAACCGATGAAGTAATTATTTTGCCGTCCGTGCAACCTTTGTTTTCACTGTCCACTCTTTTAGCTACGTTTCTAATCATTTTTCAGCCAACCCCTTTCACTTATGAACACTTTGATTCAGACAAAAAGAGTAACGCTGCTTCTGGTCATCCTGCTTACGGGCTTCCTTGCCCAGGCCCAGAACCGCCAGAACCGCAAAGTAGATGCTTTCCGCGGCGTAAACATCAGTGGAGCACTCGGTGCCACCATCCGGCAGGGAAGCCAGCTATCGGTGGAAATAGAAGCCGACGAAGATATCCTGGACAAAATTATTACCGAAGTCAGAGGCGGTGTTCTGAAAGTATACCGGGAAGACAAAGCCAACTGGAAGCTGTTTCGGAACAAGAACATCCGGGTTTATATTACCTGTCCGGAACTGACCAGCCTGGAAGTGCACGGAGCCTCTTCGGTAAAAGGAGAGTCTGATTTTGTTGCCAACGACTTTAAGCTGACGGCCAGCGGAGCCAGCCACGCTACCCTGAGCCTTTCGACCAAGAAGCTGAACACCCACGTGTCGGGAGCCAGCAACGTCAAGATTTCCGGCCGGGCCGACAGCCAGCAGATCGACCTGAGTGGAGCCAGCAGCTACGAAGCTTTCGACCTGGTCAGCAATGTTGCGGAAGTGGATGCATCGGGAGCCAGCAGCGCCAAAATTCAGGTAGAGGAAGAACTGAGTGCCGACGTGTCCGGAGCCAGTGGTATCCGCTACAAAGGCAGTCCGCGCATGCGCAACGTGCAGTCGAGCGGGGCCAGCAGCATCAAGAAGGGTGGGTGAAGGGGAAGCATAGAAACTATCTGAAACCTAATTACAAAAGCTGGACGTTTATTGAAACAGTTTCAATAAACGTCCAGCTTTTGTAATGCCCCATAAAGAATTTCTTAGTTGTCTGTCATAATGACCAGATAGCGGGTGGCGCTCCAGAACTTAGCCTGGTCGGTGACTTTCAGGTAGGTTTTGCCATCGGTCTTGACGAAGTAATACGCTTCGGGCGGGTGAGGACTTAACAGCTTGGCCTTTGAGGCGGAGCCCAGTTCCAGTTCCGAAAATCGCTTGGTATCAATACCCTGAAAAAGGTCTTTGTCGAAGTTGTTGCTTAATTTGTACGACTTGCCCGCCCCCAGTATACCGCCTTCCTTCAGGATCAGCCCGTTGGCAAGCAGTTCTTTGCGGGAGCCGAACCGGTAGTATCCCTGGGCTTCGGCCACTTCCTTTTCCGTCAGCAGCTTCTGGGTGCTTTTGAGTTCCTGGTCTTTCACCCGGATCTGGGCATTTTTGGTAGCAATGGTTTGCTTGAGCTGGAATTGCAGGGAGTCGATGGTCCGTTGCAGACGCTCAATTTCCCGTTCTTTTTCCATCATCGATTTTTTCTGCTGGGCGATCAGATTGGTCAGGCCTTTGTTGGGTTTGGTATCCTTTTTCAGCCTTGCGTCCAGTTCGGCCATCATTTTCTGATTTTCGTTCAGGTACGTGCTGATTTCCGTAAACATCGCCTCAATCTTGCCGGCCCGGGAAGTGTCGGTGCTGCGGGTAAGCGCACCAATCACGCCTTCCTGCTTCCGGATGGCCGACAGGTTGCTTTCAATTCGTGCCATCGCGTTGGTGATTTCCTCCAGTTCCTTGTCTTTCTCCTTTACTTTTTCCTGTAAATACTCATTGAAAGACACCACTGATTTGTAATCATCCGAATCTTTGACGTTGCAGGCGCTCACACTAATCAGCAGGAGCAAAAAACCGGAAAGCTTTTTCATAAACGGTTGTCCATTTCCGCGTTGGTTGTAGATTTTCTTATTGAGGTCGATGAAGTATGTAAAATGAAAGCTGGCAATTCATACGCATAAAGTGATGCGAAGGAGGAAAACCAGCGCTATAAAATTACGATTTTTGTGTAAGCACGGATTTTCCCGTGTGAAAAGTTTCATTCGGCGCAATTGAGCCGCAGGAAGCAGCAAGTATTTCCGTCGGGGGTTTACCGTAATCGGAAATTATCATATTCTGAATGATGCCAAATACTTGTAAATTGCTACAGTAGAAAGCGCTATTCCGTAACTTTTCTTCGATATGCCCATGAAAAAGCCCATCGTCGCTTTGCTATGCCTGCTGGGGTGCCTGCCACTGGTGCTTTCGGGCTGTCGTGAAAAGGAAGTGCTGCCGGTATATCAGGTACCCGCTGAGGTAGAACCCTATGTACAGCAATTTTTGCGGGAAGCCCAAAGCCGCGGCCATGACATCCGGATCACCAACCTGAAGGTAGAATGGGCCGATGCCGACCCGGCCGGCCGGTGCGGGATTTGTCATCACGCAACCAGCAATCCATCCCATCAGAAACGCATTACGCTATTCAGGAATTGCTGGGACCCGGCGACCGCTGAAGCCAGGGAAGCGCTGGTTTTCCACGAACTGGGCCATTGCATCCTGAACCGGCTAGAGCACAAAATTGACCGGCTTTCCAACGGGGTATACGCCAGCGTGATGAATCCCTCGGACATTGCGGTATACGAACGCTGTATTTACGACATCACGGGAAACCTGGAATGCGATAAGCGGAACCGCCGAAATTACTACGTGGATGAGCTCTTTGACGAAAATACGCCCGAACCCGACTGGGCCAAGTGAGCATGCCGCAACCGTCCGGATAAGGGAGCAAACCGGGATTGAGCGGGTCAGTACTCCATAAAGATAGAGCCCCAGGCCAGCCCACCGCCAAAGGCCGTCAGCATCAGTTTTTGCCCCCGCTGGATTTTTCCTTCCCGGATGGCCGCGTGCATCGCCAGCGGAATGGTTGCCGACGAATTGTTGCCAAAAAAACGGATGTTGTTGATCACCTTGTCCATCGAAAAGCCCAGGTTGTGCGCAATGGCCGACATAATGCGTACGTTGGCCTGGTGCGGTATCAGCCAGTCGATGTCTTCCTTGGTGTAGCCGGCAGTGCGCAGGTTGTCTTCAATGCTCTGGCTCATGACGGTCACGGCCACCTTGAATATTTTGTTCCCCTCCATCACAATCTTGTCCTTGGTTTCGGGGTACTGAGGCTCCGGATGGCGGCTGCCTCCGCCCGGCACGTACAGACTTTTGAGCAGTTCCCCGTCGGTGTGGGTAAGCGAACAGATAATGCCCAGGTGATGGGGATCTTCGGCACGGGAAAGTACACAGGCTCCCGCTCCGTCGGAGAACAGGATGCAGGTGCCGCGGTCAGCGTAGTCGGTGATCCGGCTCATGGTGTCGGCTCCTACTACCAGCACGTTTCTTTTCAGGCCGGTGCGAATGAACTGATCGGCAATTTCCAGGCAGGATACGAAGCCAACGCAGGCATTGGCTACGTCGAAACTGGTCACCTGCCGGCAACCCAGCCGGTGCTGTATCTGACTGGCAACGGATGGAAAGGGATAGTCAGGCGTACAGGTGCCTACAATAATGGCATCAATGTCGGCGGGGGTTAATCCGGCGTTGGCAATGGCTTCTCTGGCAGCTTCGTATGCGAAATCGGAAGTGGCTTCTTCGGCAGATGCGATTCCCCTCTCGGAGATGCCCGTACGGGTTACAATCCATTCATCCGAGGTTTCCACCATCTTCTCCAGATCAGCGTTAGAAAGTCGGCCCTTCGGAACGTAGGAACCAACGCCCCTGATCATAGATGCGTACAAGCTGTTTGCCATTTAATAAATACCAATAAAACGCAAATTTGAAAACTGCCGCTAAAGTACGAGTAGGCACTCATCATTTCAAACCTTCCCTTTTTTTTTTGAGCCGTTCCCCGAGGGCTTTTTCCTTTCACAAAATTACCAAAAAACTATCCCTCTTGCAGAAGCCGACCATTAAGTTACCTGAATGACTGGCAACCAAATCCTTGTAGGCAGCGGAAGGGATACGGTTTGGCAATGCAGGAATCGATTCGCAGACCTATTCATTTTTGCTGCGGGTGGCTCAATGGTAACCAATTGTTTTTAAATACGTAAATCCGTGCGTATTGAGTCACTGGTAAAGGAAAATCAGAAAAAATGACCGCTTGGCGCCCCACTGATGTACGGGGCAATTCCAATGATTGACAGTATCAGGATTTTAAAAACCTAATCTGCAGGGAGACAAACTACAAACGCATGAAAACGAACGAAGAAGACTTGATCCGGTTATCCGACATTGCCGATGCGATGCGCGAAATTCAGGAATACATTGGCCAGAAAGATTACGGCGAATTCGCCATGCGCGAAGACACAAAAGGAGCGGTCATCAGCCAATTGCAGCAGATCGGGGGAGCCGCCGCCCTGTTGTCCGATGAGTTTAAAGAAAAGTACCGGGATATCGACTGGGATGTGCTGTCCGGTTTGCAATACGGGAATTACGATCAGGAATACGAATTGGACATGATGCCGCATTTTTACATTGTTAAGAATGACTTTCCGGAGTTGCAGGCCCGTATTTCCGATCTGGCTACCGAACTACAGCGCACCGTAGATCAGGAGGATGAGATTATGATGGATGACACGGATCAGACCGAAGCGGAAGTAGAAGCCAAAGTAGAGACGGAAGCTTACCTGAATCAGCGCATCGACGAAGACACGCTGGTGGGTGACCTGGAAAGCGAAAACGACGTAGTAAGGGCAGAAAGGGATAAGCACTTCCCCAAAGACTTTCTGGATGACATAGAAATAGAAGGTCTAAGCCCCGAAGAACGAAAAATGCTTTCGGATATTAATAAGGAAGTGTCGGGCAATCTGGATGGTGATATTGAACTGGAAAGCCTGGATGATATGGACCTGAACAGTGTGGATGAAGCCGATGACAGCTTTATCGACCAGCGCTTCGAAGACGTGGACCTGATGGCCGACAGTTCACTGGACGATGACGTCTACCCAGCCGATGAAGAGGATGGCTTGCGGGAAAGGGGGTGATTGAAGGATCAGTAAACAGCGAACAGTGAATTAGGCTGCTTTGGCGTTCGGGTGGAACGTCCGTATTATCCATTTGAAGTCAGGAGTGAAAATAGGAAATAAAAGCGAAGGGCAGACTGATTAGTCTGCCCTTCGCTTTTATTTCCTACCGGCGGACCCGGTCTTCAATTCAATCCCTCAGTCCCTCAGTTCATGCGTACTGCATCAGCACTTTCTGCAACTGGTTGGCTGGCACTACGCCTGACTGACGCCAGAGCACTTTGCCCTTCTTGAATACCATCAGCGTGGGCACACTGCGAACCTGGTACTGATTGGCCGCCTGGGGATTCTTGTCAATGTCCACCTTGATGATTTTGGCGGCATCGCCCACTTTACCGGCCAGTTCTTCCAGCATGGGGGCCTGGGTCTTACAGGGGCCGCACCAGGTGGCGTAAAAGTCTACCAGTACGGGCTTATCGGCATTGATCAATTCGTTGAATTTCATCGCAATTCTATATTTATATGTAAATACTAAAATGGGGTTTCCTCCCAAAGAAACATTCTGTAGTATCGTCCTCCTGGATAACGAAAATGAAGCTTTTGAGTTCACCTGGCCACGACTTTCCTACCTGAAATTTTATAACTGCCCGGTTTGAGAAATTATGTGGCGTATCCTGAAGAGATGTAAATTGATTTTGGTACATTCAATTTCAGTCAAATCATCAAAGCCTATGAATCCGAAAAACACCGCCGTCGTACTCATTGAGTATCAGAATGACTTTACCTCGGAAGGAGGTACTTTGCACAATGCCGTCAAAGGCGTGATGGAATCGACCGGGATGCTGGACAACACGCTGGAACTGGTGGAAAAAGCCAGGGCTGCCGGAGCCACCATCGTACACGTGCCCATCAGCTTTGCCGGCGACTACCGTGAGCTTACTGCCTCACCTTATGGCATACTCAAGGGCGTGGTAGATAGCAATTCCTTCCGGAAAGGCACCTGGGGAGCCGAAATTGTGGATGCCCTCAAGCCCCGGGAAAGTGATATCGTGGTAGAAGGCAAAAGGGGGCTTTGCGGCTTTGCCAGCACCAACCTGGACTTTATTCTTCGCAGCAAAGGCATCACCCACGTGGCCCTGGCCGGCTTCCTGACCAACTGCTGCGTAGAGTCGACCATGCGCACGGGCTACGAAAAAGGCTACCAGGTGGTTACGCTGACCGATTGCACCGCCACCTTGAGCGAAGAAGAGCAAAGGCTTTCGGTCGAAAAGAACTACCCGATGTTTTCCCGCCCCATGACGCACGAACAGTTCCTGAACGAACTGACCGGACAATCGGCCGGGGAAGCCGTACCCAGCGACGGACGCGGTTACTACGCCTGAGCCGCAACAAGCGGAAGCCCACTTTTCGAAGGCCGGACCCTGCGTCTGGCCTTTTTTGCGGTTTTGGGTTCAAAAACCAATCGGGTAGGACGGGCGTATAAGTATAAAAACGGAATGAATCCGTTGGCAAAATGTTTACATGAAAATCCACAAAGGGGTCAAATATACTTTCCTTACACTGGGCATCCTATCGCTACTGATTTACGTGGGAATTGTCCGCTACGAAAAGGAAATTCTGCACTACATCAACACGGAACTGAGTCGGATTGTAAAAGGGGAGGTACGGGTAAACCGGGTCCATTTTACTTTTCTACGCAATTTTCCTGCGGCCACTTTTACCTTGTCTGAGGTATACGTGAAAGATACGCTGTACCAGAAGGAACTCTTCAAGGCGGAAAAGGTCTTTCTGCAGATCGATATGAAGCGCCTGTTCAGGGATGGCCTGGTGGTCCATTCGGTTTTTCTGGAAGATGCCGCCCTGGCCCTCTTCGTCGACAGCAAAGGGTATTTCAACCTGGCTGAATTCCGGAGCGGGAAAGAGCACGAAGACAGCACCCAGCGGTCTTCCCTGTCGTGGATGGTGCGCGACGTAGACCTGCGCAACGTGCGTTTCAGTTACGACGATACCATCAAACACAAAGCCTATCAATTTCAGTTTTTGGAAACCAATTTTCACCTCAACGAACAGGACTCGCTCCTGCAGATGCAACTGGGCGGCAGCATGTACCTCGGTGGACTGGCTTTCAATACGGACAACGGTCCTTTTCTGGCCGATAAAAATGCCATTGTGAACATCAGGGCCGGGTACGATCCCAAGCGCAACCGGCTGATCATTCACCCTTCCCAGTTACTGGCCGAAGAGCAGCGATTTGCGCTGAGCGGCTACTTTCAGATTGCCGAACCTTCTACGATGCACCTGGTAATTGAAAACAGCCAGGCTGACTTGAAACGGGTGGCATCCATGCTGACTCCCAAGATAGAAAAAACGCTCAGCCAGTTTCAGATTGAAGGGCCGCTATCGGTCAAAGCAATCTTGTCCGGACGTTTTAAGGGCGGAACTCCGCACGTCAATCTGGATTTTTCGGCTAAACGGGTCAACGTCAAGGCCTTTGAACAGCAAATGAAGGGAGTAGCGATGAAGGGCCGCTTCGACAATCAGGTAGATACGTCCGGATTGCCGCACGACACCAATTCGGTGGTACTCATGGACCGCATGTACGGCAAGTACTACGGTCTGCCCGTCAACCTGACTTTTCAGGCCAGCAACCTGAGCGATCCGCAGTTTCACATGCAGGCGCAAATGGACGTGAGCTTCAAGGAGTCTTCCCTGTGGCTCCACCCGGTGAAGTATCGCCTGTCGGCGGGGCGCATCAAAATGAACCTGGACTATCAGGTAAAGGTGAAGGAATTTACTGATCCCCGGCATTCCTCACTCACGGGGAAGCTCAACGGCAACATCTACCTGCGCAATGGCGAATGCCGGCTGATTACCCGGGGTACCCGTTTCGACAAAATCCACGCTGATATCCGGTTCAACAACAGTGACGCCCGCGTGGCTGCACTGCGCTTTCAGGTCAACAACAATCCGGTGGAGGCCAAGGGCGAAATCAGGAACTTTATTCCCTTCCTGCTCATGCCCGGCCAAAAAATCAAAGCCGATATGCAGGTGCATTCATCTGCTTTCGACCTGGAACCGGTACTTCAGTACGAACCGGTAGCCGAAGAAAAGCCTGCTCCGAAGCCTTCCAATGCGCCTTACGTGCTGGATGACATTCTTAATAAGATTGAAACGACCACTCGGGTAGACATCGGAGAACTGAAGATGCAGAATTTCCTGGCCCGGGACGTAAAAGGAACCATCAAAGCGCTGGGCAACAGTATGGAAATGCAGGGCCTGAGCATGAAAACCTGTAAAGGAAGCGTCGGTCTGGATGGGAAAATCACCATCACCGACGAATTGAGGCATCCCTTTCGCATTGCGGCGGCCGTCAGGGATGTGGACGTAAGAGAGTTCTTTTATGCCTGCAACAACTTCAGTCAGAAAACCATCGAACACCACAACCTGAAAGGCAGCCTCACGTCTACTGTCGATTTTAAAGGCGAATTCAATTCGGCCTTTAAAGTGAATCCGGAATCGATGGAGGGTGATTTTCAGATCAAGCTCCGCAATGGGGGACTGTACAACTTTGAATCGCTGAAGCAGATTTCCAAGATCATCTTCAAGAAGCGGGACTTCATGAACATTCAGTTTGCCAATATCGACAACCGTTTTTCTATGCGGGGAAAGGAAATTAATTTTGAGCGCACGGAAATTGCCTCTACGGTGCTGTCTTTCTTCTTTCAGGGCACCTACTCCTTTGTCGGCAATACCGACCTGAGCATCCAGGTGCCGCTGAGCAACCTGAAAAAGCCCGATCCGGATCTGATTCCCCAGAAAATAGGACCGGATGGCAAAGTTGGGGCCAGTATCTACCTGCGGGGCCGCGAAAAAGACGGCAAACTGCGTTTTGCGCTGGACCTGTTCAACCGCTACGCCAAAGACAAGGAAAAAGAGGTAGAAAGCAGCCGGTTGTAGAAGTGCGCTTAGGTCAGGCTTTGCAGGCTGATGGTAAAAGTGCTTCCCGCCCCGAATTCGCTCTCCACGCCGATGCGCCCGCCCTGGGCTTCGATAAACTCTTTGCTGATGGCCAGGCCAAGCCCCGTACCTTCTTTTTTGGTACCCGGCACCCGGAAATAACGGTTGAAAATTTTGTCCTGGTACTGCGGCGCAATGCCCTGCCCCGTGTCTTTCACCGAAATATCCACTTTCTGATCGGTTTCTGAGATGCACAATTGAATGACGGAGTGGTCGTAAGAATAACGGATGGCATTGGAAATCAGGTTGGTCAACACCCAGGCAGTTTTTTCGGCGTCGGCCTGCACATTGGGTAAGGAGCCGGGAATGTCCACCTCAAACCGGATCTGTTTCTGGTCGGCCTGGGTTTTGGTGGCGTTCATGGCATACAGGAGCATTTCTTTGGGGTCGGCCGGTAAGATGGAGAGCTGGATGTTGCCACTTTCCACCTGGGTCATATTGAGCAGCTCTCCGGTAATTTTCAGCAGCCGGTTGGCATCGTCCTGAATGCTTTCCAGCAGGTTTTTCTGTTCGGCGTTGAGGGGGCCAATTCGTTCGTTTTCCAACAGCTGGACGCTCATTTTGATGGACGAAATGGGCGTCTTGAATTCGTGCGAAACCGTGGCGATGAAGTTGGTTTTGGCAAAATCCAGCTCTTTGTACTCCGTCACGTTGCGCAGAATGATCACGTATCCAATCAACTTGCTGCTTTCTTCGCCCGTGGGCACGATGGAAATGGGCAGCCGCTCTTTTTCAAAATAGCCTTCTTTGTTATCGGCATAAATTTTCAGCGCCGTGGTCTTGCTTTCGGGAAGCGACTCCGTAGCCGTCAGGTCCTCCACCAGTATTCTAATCAGATCATTGCTGGCTGCTAATTCTGCGGTAGAATGACCCAGCATCTCCGACTGGCTCATTCCCAGGATTTTGACGGCTTCCTCATTCACAAAAATGACATTCATCTTTTCGTCCAAACCCAGCACCGGGTCGTGCATGTTGTTGATCAGCGCATCGATCCGTTTCTTCTCCACCATGAGCTTGGCCAGGTTGCTGTTGTTGTACTCCTCCAGTTTTTCAGCCATCGTGTTGAAGGAACGGGCCAGCTGCCCGAATTCGCTGTGGCTCTCCAGGTGTACCCGTTCGGCGTAGTTTTTGGCCGCAATCTGCCGGATGCTTTCCGTGAGTTCGCGGATGGGATCGGCAATGTTGGAAGGCAGGTTGAGGAGAAGGATAAAGGAAATCAGAAAGCACAATCCGCCCGTGACCGCGATCCAGAAGACGGCTTTGTCGGCCGTCCGTTGGGCCCGTTCACTCTTTTTCTGAATGGCCAGCATATTCATATCGATGATTTTGAAAAGGTCTTTGCGCAGGGCACCCACCAGTGAACTATCCGACTGAGCACTTTTGAGCAGTTCAAATTTCGCTCTGAGCGCCCGGGTTAACCCATGTTCGCCTTTTTCGGTCAGGTTTTTTTCCTGTTGCCGGAGGTTGGTTTCAAAATGCTGCAGCGATTGATCGTTGGCTTCTTCCAGCGCCACCAGCATATTGCGGGCGTATTGCAGGGTATTGTAGTTGGCCACCAGGATGTTTTCGGTATCCGATTTCAGCGCGTTGGTATAGCTGGTTCCTACTGCTACCAGCAGCGTGATGAGCAGGAACAGCAGCCCCACGCCCAGGGTCAGTTTCGTTTTTATTTTCATCAGGATAAGATGACCAGGTCTATGTCGCTGGAGGAAAGCTTATTGAGCAGTTTGTTGAATACGTGGGTGGCCAGAATGACCCGGAACAGATTCAGGTGTGGCTTGCCCAGGCAGATCGTCGTTACTTTTCGGGCTTCGGCCTGTTCGATGATGACTTTGGCAATGGCCGCACTTTTGATTTTGATGATTTCGGCCCCCAGTTCAGTTGCCAGTTTGAAGTTGTTGATCAGGTGGCGTTGTTTGTCGAGGGGGATTTTATCCGCGCTTTCTTTCGGTGTCTGTACGTACAAAACGTACCATTTGCTGTGGTAGTAGTTGGCCAGCCGGGCGGTTTTTCGGATTACGGTTTTGGCTGTTTTTTCGTTGCTGCTGATGCAGGCCAGAAAGCGTTCGTGCCGGAGCAGATTAGGCTGGCTTACTTCCGTTTCTACTTTGCGTTCCACCTGCGAAGCCACTTCTTTCAGGGCCAGTTCGCGCAGTTGCAGAATGTGTTCACTCTGAAAGAAATTTTTCAGCGCGGTTTCAATTTTTTCGGCCTGGTAAATCTTTCCTTCTTTCAGCCTTTGAATCAGCTCATCGGCAGTCAGGTCAATGTTCACCACTTCGTCGGCCTGGGCCAGCACGCTGTCGGGAATGCGCTCTTTTACTTCCACGCCCGTGATTTGCCGGATTTCTTCGTTCAGGCTTTCGATGTGCTGGATGTTGACGGCGGAAATGACGTTGATGCCCGACGAAAGAATGTCCAGCACATCCTGCCAGCGCTTTTCGTTGGCGCTGCCTTCAATGTTGGAGTGGGCCAGCTCGTCCACGATCACCACTTCGGGCCGTAGATTGATAATGGCCTGCACGTCCATCTCTTCCAGCTCCTTTCCCTTGTAAAACAACTTGCGCCGGGGCACCACCGGCAGGCCGTCCAGCAGTTCCTGGGTTTCCTTCCGAAGGTGCGTTTCGACAAAACCTACCTTCACGTCGATGCCGTTTCGGAGCAAGGTGTGCGCTTCCTGGAGCATGCGATAGGTTTTACCCACTCCGGCGCTCATCCCGATGTAGATCTTAAACTTCCCCCGCCTTGACTTTTTGATCAGGTCCAGGAAGTGCTGAACGGTTTTGTCTTTTTCGCTCATCTCAGAAAGAAACGGCCAGGGAAGTGATGACGAAGTAGTTTTGGTTGTTCGGTATTGCATCGTTGGTAAACACCCGGTCCCGACTGCGGAAGCCCCGGCCTTCTATGCGCCACCACACCTTATCGGTAATGAGGTAGTCCAGGTTGAGGGAGTAGCCGTAGGTCTGAAAGCCGTTGGGCGTACCCGATTCCACGATGACCTGGTGCCGGTCCGAATAGTATTCGGCCCGGGCAGCTACGCGGAGCCGTTCATTGGAACTATACCGGGCAATCAGCACGGGCGTATACCAGAGCTGGTAATCACTGCTGCCCCTGGCCTGCTGCTGGGCTCCGATGTCAAAACCGACGATCAGGCCCCACTTATCGTTCAGCTGAAATTGTCCGTAAAAGTTATGAAAATACCGCATCCGCCGGATGCTGTCGGGCAGGTCATTTCCCACGAAGGAACTGCTGTTCAGGACTACTTTTGAGCTGGGTTGGTATGTCAACTGGTGGCCAAAAGCGGGCGTGTTGTTTCCGTCTATCCGCTGGATGCGCTGCCAGCCGTTGAGCACCAGGCCGCTCAGAAACCATTTTCCATTGTCGCTGGTGTAGGAGATTTTGGCCCCGCTTTCGTAATAGGGCGAATTGTCGGCCAGGATGCTGCGGCTCAAATTCCAGCAGTCTTTACCGATGGCACTTTCAAACCCGATGTGGGAGGCAAAAATGCCCGCGTCTACCCAGAGGTCTTTCGTTCGGGAAAGTTGCACCCCGGCGTTGGCTTCAAAGATGTTTTTGAGAACGCCCGGTTCAGCAGCCAGGTTGGCATTGGCGTAGGTGCCGGTCATCAGGCCCAGCCGGGCTCTCACCCGCTCCTGATCGTAGGCCGCCCTTATCAATCCGATGTTCAGGTTTACTTCGTTGTGCCGGTTGAAAGAATACACAAAGCCGGGACGGTTGTGGTCGGTCGGTCGGTTAAAATCGTAGGCGTAGTAGGTTTCCAGGTAGCCGCTGAAAGTAAATGGTGTGCGGGTGCTGTCGCTTTGCGCACTGGCCGACAGGGAAATGAATACCAGAAGGAAATAAAAAAAACTTCTCATGTTAAGGATACACTGTTAATCAGTACTGTATTAACTCAGTTTATTTAACTTGATGTCAAACTCTAAATTTATTGGTTCAGGCTATTCCCGATCGTTTTGTCACTTTCTTTGCTTGATCAAAGAAAGTAACCAAAGAAAATCAAGCCTGTCCAATGCTTCCCCGCTCAAGGCCAGTGCGCCCCTCGCTGGACAGGCGACCCTGCCCGCCCAAGCGAATCATTACTTATTTAACGCCAACTGTGGAATTTTTAAGAATAACTAACTGGTTTTCAGACCGAAATATAAAGCACTAAGCACTGATTAGAGAAAAAGGCGGGTTGGCCTCTTTGCCCAGCGAGGAGCGCGTAAGCTTTGCGCGTTGTAGCATTGGGCAAAGTGCCCTTTTTGCGGTTCCCCGCCGGGATTACTTTTTGGGCAAGCAAAAAGTGACAAAACGCTACTATAGAGTGAAAGTTTGGTGTTTTAAATCCCATAGTTGGCGCTATTTAAGACAACTTACTTTACAATGTATTTAGTTGGTCTAAAGCCAGGTTCAATTGCAGCACGTTGATTTTTTCCGTGCCAAACAGCCCAAGTAAAGGCTTTTCGGTGTGTTCTTCAATGAGTGTCCCGATTTTGCTTTCATTCAGGTGGCGAATCTGAGCAATTCGTTGAACTTGCACCCGGGCGGCTGGAACCGAAATGTGCGGGTCCAGTCCGCTGCCACTGGCCGTCACCAGCTCCGACGGGATCTGGGATTTGTCTACGCCCGGGTTGTGGGCCAGAAAATGCGCCATTCGGGTCTGCACTTCTGCCAGGTATTCGGGATTGGAAGGCCCCTTGTTGCTGCCGCCCGCACTGGCCGCGTCGTAGTTGACCGCCGAAGGACGGGACCAGAAGTACTGGTCATCGCTGAAGCCTTGCCCCACGTTGGCGTAAAAAGTCTGGCCGTTCTGGCTGATGGTGAGGCCCTGGCCTTTGCCCGGAGCCAGTTGAGCGATGCCCCATACGCTGAGGGTATAAAAGCCACCAAAAAACGCCAGGCACACGGCCGTTAAGCGGAGTGCAGGAAGAAAGTTCTTTTTCATTGGGAAGATAAGTTAAATGAATACAGTAACCAGCAGGTCGATCAGTTTGATGCCGATGAATGGAATGATCACCCCGCCCAGGCCGTAAATCAGCAGGTTTCTTCGCAGCAAGGCACTGGCCCCGATGGGTTTGTAAGCCACGCCTTTCAAAGCCAGGGGAATGAGCAGGGGAATAATGAGGGCATTGAAAATGACCGCCGAAAGAATGGCACTTTCCGGGCTGTGCAGGCGCATGATGTTGAGCCCCTGCAAAGAAGGAATGGCCACAATAAACAGGGCAGGAATGATGGCAAAGTACTTGGCTACGTCATTGGCAATGCTGAAGGTCGTCAGGGTACCCCGCGTCATAAGCAGCTGCTTCCCGATTTCGACCACTTCAATCAACTTGGTGGGGTCGTTGTCCAGGTCCACCATATTGCCCGCTTCTTTGGCGGCCTGGGTGCCGCTGTTCATGGCCACGCCCACGTCGGCCTGGGCCAGGGCGGGGGCATCGTTGGTGCCGTCGCCCATCATCGCCACCAAACGACCGGCAGCCTGTTCCTTGCGGATGTAGTGCATTTTGTCTTCGGGTTTGGCTTCGGCAATAAAATCGTCCACGCCCGTTTTTTCGGCAATGTATTTGGCAGTCAACGGGTTGTCGCCCGTTACCATCACGGTTTTGATGCCCATTTTGCGGAGCCGTTCAAAGCGCTCACTGATGCCGGGTTTGATGATGTCCTGCAGCTCAACTACGCCGATCACCTTTTCATTTTCGGCCACCACCAAAGGCGTTCCGCCATTGCCCGAAATTTGCTGCACTCTTTCGGCTATTTCGTCTGGGAAAGCGTTTCCGGCTCTTTCACAGAGGGTTTTGATGGCATCGGAAGCTCCTTTCCGAATGCGGGTATGGTCAAAGTCAATCCCTGAACTTCGGGTTTCGGCGGTAAAGGCGATGAAACGGGGATTGGCTACCTGGAGTGCAGACGGACTGACCCCCGCCAGTTCTAGGATGGACTTCCCTTCGGGCGTTTGGTCGCTCATGGAGCTAAGCGCCACCGCTTTCGTAAAGTGCTGAGGGTCTACACCATCGGCCGGGTAAAAGCGGGTGGCTTTGCGGTTGCCAATGGTGATCGTGCCGGTTTTGTCCAGCAGCAAAACGTCAATGTCGCCGGCGGTTTCCACGGCTTTTCCGCTTTTGGTGATTACGTTGGCCCGCAAGGCCCGGTCCATCCCGGCAATGCCAATGGCCGATAGCAAGCCACCGATGGTGGTCGGAATCAGGCAGACCAACAACGAAATGAAGGCCGCGATAGTGATGGGCGTTTGGGCGTAGTCGGCAAAGGGTTTGAGCGCCACCGTCACGATGATAAACACCAGCGTAAACCCGGCCAGCAGGATTGTCAGGGCCATTTCGTTGGGTGTTTTCTGCCGGCTGGCCCCTTCTACCAGGGCAATCATTTTATCCAGGAAGCTTTCGCCCGGTTCCGTCGTTACTACTACCTTAATGCGGTCGGAAAGCACTTTGGTGCCGCCCGTGACCGAACTTTTGTCGCCCCCGGCCTCCCGGATCACCGGGGCGCTTTCGCCGGTGATGGCGCTTTCATCAATGGTGGCCAGCCCTTCCGTAATTTCTCCGTCGGCCGGAATAATGTCGCCGGCTTCGCAGACAAAACGGTCGCCTTTTTTGAGTTGCGAAGAGGAAATCACTTTGCCGTTTTCCAGGCGGGCGGGCGTTTCTTCCCGGGTTTTGCGTAGGCTGTCGGCCTGGGCTTTTCCCCGGGCTTCGGCAATGGCTTCGGCAAAATTGGCAAACAGCAGGGTCAGGAACAGCACCAGAAAGACCGTCAGGTTGTAGCCAAAGCTGCCCTGCGAACGGTTGCCCATCAGGGTGCCGATTACCACCAGAAGCATCACCGCCGTTCCGATCTCTACCGTAAACATCACCGGATTGCGGAACATGGTGCGGGGATTCAGTTTTACAAAGGACTGTTTCAGTGCTTGTCGCAGCAGCACCTTTTGAAACAGAGACGTATTTTGATCGTGAGTCATCGTTTTGAGTTAATAGGAAAAGTGCGCAATGGATTGGCATCCACTTTTGGCAGTGAATCAATACAGGGAAAAATATTCGGCAAGTGGCCCCAGCGTAAGGGCCGGAAAAAAGGCCAGGGCCGCTACGATGACGATCACCGCAAACACCATCAGACCGAAAGTGGCCGTGTCGGATTTAAGCGTGCCGTTGCTTTCCGGGATGTACTTTTTACCGGCCAGCCTGCCGGCAATGGCCACCGGACCAATGATGGGCAGGTAACGACCCAGCAACATCACCAGTCCGCAGGCGATGTTCCAGAATGGCGTATTATCGCCCAGCCCTTCGAAGCCGCTGCCGTTGTTGGCGCTGGCCGAACTGAACTCATACAACATTTCACTGAAACCGTGGTAACCGGGATTGTTCAGCCAGCCGGCGTATTGCGTCGGATCTGTAGTATACAGGTAACTGGAAAGGGCGGTGCCACCCAGAATCAGGAAGGGATGCAGCAGGGCAATGAGCATGGCGATCTGCATTTCCCGGGCTTCCACTTTTTTGCCCAGCCACTCTGGTGTCCGGCCTACCAGCAATCCGCTGATAAACACGGCCAGGATGATGAAGACGTAAAAGTTGAGAAAGCCCACGCCCACCCCGCCGTAGAAGCAGTTGATCATCATGCCCAGCAAGGCAAACATGCCGGTCAGCGGGGTGAGGCTGTCGTGCATGGCGTTGACAGAGCCGTTGCTGGTACAGGTGGTATTGATGGCCCAGTACGCAGACGCCGCCGGACCGAAACGCACTTCTTTGCCTTCTACACTGCCCAGCGGCTGCCCAATGCCCATCCGGGCGATGGCCGGGTTGCCGTGCATTTCGTAGCCCACCGAAGGAATGAGCAAAAGCAGAAAGCCCAGGGTCATCACCCCAAAAATTGTCCAGGCCAGCTTTTTTCTTTTCAGTACGTACCCCATGGCAAACACCATCGCCATCGGAATCAGGAAAATGGAAACGGTTTCAACGATGTTGGTCAGGTAGTTGGGGTTTTCGAGTGGATGGCTGGAATTGGGTCCGTAAAATCCGCCGCCGTTGGTGCCCAGTTGTTTGATGGCCACAAACGCCGCCACCGGTCCCCGGCTGACTGATTGATCCCGACCTTCCAGGGTGGTAATTGTGTCTTTTCCTTCAAAGGTCATGGGCGTTCCGTTGAACACCAGGATTAGGGCTACCACCAAGGACAGCGGCAGCAGAATGCGGGTGCAACTTCTGACCAGGAGCGAATAAAAGTTGCCGAGGCTTCGCGTACTGCGTTCCCGCATCGCGATGAAAACCACCGCGCAAATGGCCATTCCTGTTCCCGCACTGACAAACTGCCAGCACATCAGCAGCAACTGACCCAGGTAAGACAAGCCCGTTTCACCCGAATAGTGCTGTAGGTTGGTGTTGGTGACGAAACTCACCGAAGTGTTGAAGGCCAGGTCGAAAGACATAGAAGGGTTACCGTCCGGATTGAGTGGCAGCCAACTCATGTTGGTGAGCACCAGCATGGACACCCCAAACCAAACCAGGTTGATGGTCAGCAGGGCCAGCAGGTGCTGTTTCCAGTGCATTTCCCTGCCGGGATCGATGCCGCTCAGTCTGAAAAACAGCCGATCCAGCGGATTGAAAATCGGATCGAGCCAGGTGGTTTCGTAGTTGAAAACCCGGCCGATGTAGCGACCCAACGGCAGCGCCAGGGATACGACCAGCCCGTACATCAATATAATACCCAGTATTTCGGTGTTCATCGTTTTAAAATTTTTCGGGTTTGAGCAGCACGTAGCCCATATAGGCAAACACGCCGATGGTGAGAATAAAAAGGGTTGTCATCGTTCGGAAGAGTTAAAATGGAGAAGAAACGGGAGCCATGTTTTTGAATGATTTGCTATGGCTGACCGCAGAAGTTCAACTCTCATTCCGCTTTTGATACTTTTGGGGGAAGATGCTGTAATTCAGTGGGTTGTTTGATAATAGGGGAGGGACAAAAAACAAAAACCCTTTCATAATGAAAGGGTAGAGGCTGTTGTTTTGAAAGGGTGATAAATGGCGTGGACTGGCCTATTTCTTCTTTGTCATTTCTTCCTTTTGTCATTCCGGAGGAATCTTGATCCCCGCTACCACTTATGGTTATTTAAAGCGCTGATGTGCCTAACGGCTGGCAGCGAAAACGGTCGGTCAGATGCTTCCAGCATGACAAATAGGGTAGCAGTAGTGGCAATGGACGGCAGCATGACAGTTTAGGTGAGCAGAATGAATGGCGTTTGATTCGACCAGCCAATTGTCAAAGGTCTTTGGCTACGGATGCGAAATGTTGTAGTCTTCCAGTTTGCGGTACAGCGTGGTAAGGGCGATGCCCAGCAATTCGGCGGTTTTGGTTTTGTTGCCGTTGGTGTAGTTCAGTACCTTCTGAATGTGGATCTTTTCGGCGCTGGCTAGGTCGAAGGCGGAAAGCATTTTCCCGTTTTTACGCTGACTGCGGCGCTGAAACTCTACCGGCAACGCATCCAGGTTCAGTTCATGATCCGAACTCAGAATGACTGCCCTTTCCAGCACATTTTTCAATTCCCGGATGTTGCCCGGCCAGGGATGTTGTTGCAGGCTGGCTAAAAAATCACCGGGAATGGAATGGATTTTCTTGTTGGTTTTGGCGGCCGACAGGCGCAGGAAATGGGTGGCCAGCGCTTCGATGTCGGCAATTCGTTCTCTGAGGGCGGGGAGGGGAATCTGAAAAACGGAAATGCGGTAGAACAGGTCTTCCCGGAAATGTCCCTGCTCCACTTCTTTCGGTAAGTTGCGGTTGGTAGCAGCAATGATGCGGACGTTTACCTTGGTGGGTTTGCTTTCTCCTACTTTCAGCAGTTCTCCCGTTTCCAGTACCCGCAACAACTTGGCTTGCAGGTCCAGCGCCATTTCCCCCAGCTCATCCAGGAAGATGGTGCCGTGGTTGGCCTCTTCAAACAAGCCCTTCTGGTCTTTGGTAGCTCCCGTGAAGGCACCGGCTTTGTGACCGAACATTTCGCTTTCCAGCAGGTCTTTGCTGAAGGCCGCGCAATTGATGGCCACAAAATTTTGCTTGCTGCGGGTGCTGGCCTGGTGAATGGCCTGGGCAAACACCTCTTTGCCCGTGCCCGTTTCGCCGGTGAGCAACACGGTGGTATCGGTAGGTGCCACTTTTTGGGCCAGGTCAATCGCCTTACGGATGGCACTGGATTTCCCGATGATTCGATCAAAGGAGTGTTTTTCGCCCAGTTGCTTTTCCAGTCGCCTGACCCGTTTGGCCAGCTCCACTTTTTCCATGGCCCGGTAGAGCAACGGAATGATTTTGTTGTTGTCGTCGCCCTTGGTGATGTAGTCGAAAGCCCCGTTTTTAATCGCCTGCACGCCGTCGGGAATGTTGCCGTAGGCGGTGAGCAAAATGATTTCTACCTGGGGAAATTTTTCTTTGATTTTCGGGATGAATTCCACCCCGTTGCCGTCGGGCAGCTTTACGTCACAAAGCACCACATCCACGTCGGACTGCTCCAGCTTTTTCAAAGCCGACCTGAGGTCACCCGTCTGCAATACTTCAAACCCCTCCAGGCTGATAATGCGGCTTAGCAGGGTGCGCAGCTTTTCTTCGTCGTCAATGATCAGGACCGTTTTCATTGTTCAAAGATCAAATAGGTGCTACAGAAAGCCCTTGCTGGCTGATTACGAAGGTTATTCCAATACGCTGGCACTTCTCAGGTAAGCAACGACCTCTTCCAGGTTCATCTTCTGCTGCTCACCGCTCCGCATATTTTTCAGGCTGAGTTGGCCGCTCAGCATTTCTTCCGAACCGATCAGGATGACGAAAGGAATGTTTTTCTGATTGGCGTAATCCAGTTGCTTCTTCAGCTTGCCGGCATCCGGGTACAGTTCGGCGTTGATACCCGCTTCCCGAATCTGCTTCAGCAGGGGCAACGCATAGCGCCCGGCTTCGGTGTCGAACTGGGTAATCATGACGCGGGTAGTGGTCTGGCTGGCAGAGGGGAAAAGGTTGAGTTCTTCCATCACGTCGTAAATGCGGTCAACGCCGAAGGATATGCCCACGCCCGACACGTCTTTGAGGCCAAAGGTGCCGGTGAGGTTGTCGTAGCGCCCGCCCCCGCTGATGCTGCCCATCTGTACGTTCTGAGGACCTTTCACTTCAAAAATGGCCCCGGTATAGTAGGAGAGGCCCCTGGCCAGGGTAATGTCCAAATCCATATTGTTATCGGAAAGACCAAAGCTTCCCACGGTTTGCCAAACCGCCTCTAACTCTTCGATGCCCTTCAGACCGGTTTCTGAAGTTGAAAGCCAATCTTTGAGTTGAAAAAATTTTGCAGATGGCTGGCCAATCATTCCAGTTAGTGGAGCCAGCTTACCAATGGAAGATTCAGAAAAACCTTTTTCTCTTAGTTCTTGAATCACCGCTGGTAAGCCAATTTTGTCCAACTTATCAATGGCCACGCAGAGTTCGCCTTCCTTTCCTTCGGCCCCGATCACTTCCGTAATGCCCGTCAGGATCTTCCGGTTGTTGATTTTCAGCCTAAAATCCCCGATGCCCAAATTGTTGAAAATGTCGTGCACCATCAGCACAATTTCGGCTTCGCAGAGCAGGGAATCGGTGCCTACCACGTCGGCATCGCACTGGTAGAACTCCCGGTAACGGCCCTTCTGTGGTCGGTCGGCCCGCCAGACCGGCTGGATCTGGTAGCGTTTGAAGGGGAAAGCGATTTCGTTCCGGTGCATTACCACGTAGCGGGCAAAGGGCACGGTGAGGTCGTAGCGCAGGCCTTTTTCCGAAATCTTCGGAGTGAGTTTCTTGTAACCCGCTTGTAAATCGGCTTCGGTCAGACCGTCCGCAAAGTCGCCGGAATTGAGGATTTTGAAAAGCAACTGGTCGCCTTCTTCCCCATATTTGCCCATCAGCACCGACAGGTTTTCCATCGTGGGCGTTTCGAGCGGCAGGAAGCCGTAACGTTGGAAAGTTTGCCGGATGGTGTCGAAAATGTAGTTTCGTTTCACCATTTTGTCAGGTCCGAAATCGCGGGTGCCTTTGGGAATACTGGGTTTGCTCATGGCTTAGATAGCAGGAATTGGGCGGCAAAACTAGCCAATATTTCCTATTTCAGACATAATCAATCCTTTTCCTCTCTTTTATTCGCACATTTCTGACAAAATCAAGGCAGGCTGCTTGGTGATTTTATGAATAATCTTATACCTTTGCAAGCCCATTTCAAAGAGGACGCTAGTTTTTAATCATATAACCCACATTTTATCATTACCGCAATGGCTGTTACAAGACTTAAAAGAAAAGAAAGAAGGAATCTGGCAAAGGCAAACGACCGTCAAGCCAAAATCAAGCAGTTTACCACCAAGCCGGTGATCAAGAATGTGGACATTGAAGCGATCAAGCAAGAGTTCGCTGAGAAGAAGGCGGCTAAGACGGCTGCTGAAACCAAAGCTGCCAAGCCAGCCAAAGCCGCTGCTGCCGAAGCTGCTCCGAAGACCGAAGAATAACCTACGTTTGTTCATAAACAGAGCCCTGTTGTTTTTTAACGGCAGGGCTTTTTTCGTTAATTTGCCGGCACTTTCTTTTACCCGAATTCTACCCAAAGCACGATCAATTTCAAATGAACAGCACCGGATCATTGCCCATCGTTTCCCCCGCCACCCTGGATTTCCTGCGCCAACTGAGCGAAAACAACCACCGCGACTGGTTTACTGCCCATCGGCCGGCGTACGAAGCGGCCAAGGCGGGATGGAAAAAGTTTGTGGCGGCGCTGATCACCGAAATCGGTCGTTTCGATGAAATCAGCGGACTGACGGCCAAAGACTGCATTTTTCGTATCAACCGCGACGTGCGCTTTTCCAAGGACAAATCGCCGTACAAAATCAACTTCGCGGCAGCGGTGGGCCGGGGTGGTCGCCAGTCGAAGTTTCTGGACTATTATCTTCATTTGGAGCCGGGCAAATCTTTCCTGGGCGGTGGCGTGTACGCTCCCACGGGCGAAGAGCTGGCTAAAATCCGCCAGGAGATCCACTACAACCTGCCGGAGATCAAGAAGATCATTGAGGAGCCGCGCTTTTCCGCCTACTTCGGCGAAGTACAGGGCAGCCGCCTGAAGACCACACCCAAAGGCTACGACCGCACGCACCCGGACATCGAGTGGCTGCGATTGCAGCAGTTTTTCTTTATGCACCCCTTCACCGATGCCGAAGTCTCCGCTCCCGACTTCCTGACGAAAGTGGTGGAAGGCTGCGTGATCCTCAAGCCCCTGCTGGACTTCTTCAACTATATTCTGTTTGAAGAAGAGTCGGTAGATAAGATTTGACCATTGAGAGTAGTTGAGTGTTGGCAGCCATAAAAGTATTTGGAATGAGTAAAGCCATTTTGTTTCTGACTTTTTGGGTTTTGTACTTAGGAGCAATGTTATTCTTTGCTGTTTCCTATTTAGAAAAAGCAGATTCAGAAAGGGCCATCGGATACGCTTTGGGAGCAGGAGTTGGACTAATAAATGCTGTTAGAATAGTAAGAAGGTTTAGGAGCTTTTCTTTGCAAGGAGATGAATTGATAATTCGTCAAATGCTTCGAAAGGAAATACAACTTGCGACGAATAGTAAGCTGGACGGAAGTCAATTATTCATTCCTGGGATATTCAACGGGTCAGAAAATCATTCTTAAAACGCAGGATGGCCTAGAGATTAAAATATTGGATGAAGGCAGCCCGAAGGAATATGAGAAGCTATCCGAGTACTTGAATCGAAACTTTTTAATGTTGAATGCCAATGACTAGCCTAATCGGTCCTTTCTGCAAGGAAAGCAAAACCATAAAATAGCTGCCAACACTGCGCCCTTCCCAACGCAAGGCTTAGCTAAGGCTTGGCAGGCTCCTAATCCATTATATACAATATCAAGAGAATGATCGAGATAATTAGTGTTGAGCGAATAAATAAAGCGCCTTATACTGAGGTTATTGGGTCCGGAGAGGACAGAGAAGAAAGACTAGCTCCAGTATTCGAATTCTACCAGGTAGAACTCAACATCAATCAAGAATATACCTTCTTCGAAGCGGAAGTGAGAGATGGAGGATGGGGCAGAGAAAAACCTCTTGTCACCTGGGATTTTGAAGAGAAGGTGTATTCCTTAATAACAGGAAAGGAATATAAGGAAGCCCTAGACTTTATAGGAAATACTATATTTGAAGTGTTTGTAGGGGTGGAACTTGAGTTTCCATTGATAATAACCCACGATGAAAAGGAGTGATTACTGACAACGCCAGCACCCGCCGACAACCGAGTCGCTAAACACAAAGCCAAGTCGTGAGGCCTCTATTTGCGGGGCACTGAAACTATGAAGCTTGATTTTAAGAAATGGATAAATCAGCGAGGAAAAAGCTACTGAGAGAGTTACAGGACAAAGAAGAAAAAAAGCTAGCCCTCTCCAAGGGACGGTATTTACACGAGGACATCCACTGGCGTGGAATTGGACTAAAGGTGCTCCAAATTGTCTACAGGCCATCGTTCGAACGGAATATAGTGTGGGAAATCAGAAAACAGGAGGATAAGTATGTGCTTTTTGAAAGCACTGTTTCGCCTCACAATCCTTTTGTTTTGGAACCGGGATATGACCTACTTGCAATTGACTCAGCGGAGTTGAAACAACTTGTTGAAGGCCTGAAGAAGATTAAAATCACAATTGGAATTCCGGAAAGCAATATGTTCACATTAGATGGCACCTCATTCGAGGTTTGCCTGTATGGAGTTCAGCAGTCCATACGAATTCAGTGGCTTAGTGAACCGCACCAGGATTGGGCAGAGATTGCCCGTATGACTGAGACAGCGATTGATCAATTTAAGTTATTGAAAAAAGAGAGTGACTAGGCAAACCTGTCAGGTTTACATCAAAACGTATCACTCAGCAGCACTTTCCAGGCCGTTTCTACTTCACCCGCTTCCAGGTAGTTTTTGGCCAGTTGGTGCAACTGGTATTGCCGGCCTTCCGGGTCCATCTTGTAGCGGCGATGAATTTCCTGTAGCCGGGGGTCTTCCCGAAAAGCTGCTACTGCTTCCGCAGACGGCAGAGACTGCACGTTGCCCAGACGGCCCAGGTGATTGCCGGTGAGCACGGGGCTGGTTCGAACGGCGGGCGGCAACTGGTCGAAGCCAATGCCTAGTTGGGTGTTGGGTTTGGGGATTTCAAACAGGGCTTCTCCGTGCGCCCGGCAGTACCAGTCGCCGTCCATGCGGGCAATCAGGTCTACTTTCTGGGTGTCAATTTTCCCTTCCGCGTTGAGAATCTTTCGGTCGAAGTGGGCCAGCAACACCCGGCAAATGATCAGATTGGCGGCCCCGCCTTCCGTGCCAGTTTCAATCACCTGCTCTACTTTGCACTCAAAAGCCGCGGGTGATTCGGCCACCCGGGGCGGGCGGACCAGCGTCGAAGCCCGTTCGGTAAAACCTGCTTTGGTAAATTCATTCACGCCCTTGGGGTAGGCACAACTGGCCAGCGACATTTGTTCGGCCATGGCGTAATTGACCATGTTGATCACCACCTCATTGACTTCCTTCACGTTCTCCAGCGTGTGTTTGTTCACGTTGTCGCGCACGCTGCGGTTGGGTGAAAAAACGAGCAGGGGCGGATTGGAACCCATCGCGTTGAAGAAGCTGAAGGGGCTTAGATTTACGTTGCCCTGCGCATCGACCGTGCTGGCAAAAGCGACCGGACGCGGTGCCACGGCACCCAGCAGGTATTGGTGAAAGGCGGCAGTAGAAAGCTGTGTGGGGTCAATGGTCAGGTAGTCGGCCATAACAAGTAAGGTTCAGAAATCCAAAGACAAGGTCTGCCGGACAAAGGAAACGCTTTTTTGTCAATTGCCCGTGTTCAAATGATCAACGCAATTGCTTTTCAAACGACAACTTCAGCGAAGTGATAGCCCCCAGGTTTTGCTTGAAACGAATGAGTCCGTAGTTGGCAGCGCCCCGGTCGGTGGAAATGCCCATGTCCAGCATGCCGAAGCTATTCTCCTGACAATAGGCATACAGGCCCTTGGTCAGTAGCACGGTTGGGCTGTAGGTCTGGTAACCTACGGCATCGGCCGGGTAGAAGTTGTACAGGATCCGGTCATTAATTTTTACCGTTACCGTCAACGCCGCGATGTTGTCCCCATCAGAGACCGTAAAAACCCGGTACACATCGGGAAACCGATGAAACAACGCCACGAAATCGGGCTGACTCAGGGATATCGGAAAGCCCCGGCGCAATCGGCAGGCGGCTACAAACTGGTAGACCTTTTCCAGATCCGGCTGCCTTTCTTCGGCGAATTGAAATCCGGCTTTTTCGCATTTCCTTAGCCTACGTCTGGCTGATTCGTGGAGGAGAAATTCAAAAGGCTGCGTATTCACTGGCAAGTGATAGCTCAGCTCCGAATTGATAATCTGATAGTCCCGGAACAGCAGTCGCTGGCTGAGTGTCTGAGCAGATTCGGGAGCGTAGGAGAAAGGATAACCCGTAATCCGGATGGCCTCAATGTTTCTGATACGTCCAAAGGCTTCAATCTGGTCCAGAAAATGATCCAGGTGGCGCACATCCAGGTTCGGGGAAAATTCAACGGAGCCGAAAGGAGCGCGGTAGGGGCTCAGGCCCTGGTTATTGTGAATAAAGAGAGCAAAACGCGCTTGGATCGCCTGGTCGGGCGATTTCAGAAAAAAATGATACGCTGAATCACCCGGCTGGGTCGCCAGGTGCGCCGGTTCGTTGAAAAGATACGTTTCAAAATCCATTGGTGGAGCCGTTGTGCAATGAGCATCAGCAAGCGGATGGATTTCTACAACGTATTGGGTCATCAGTGGAAAGGAGGTGGTAATGTTAACACACGGTTAATTAATTTTCTTGAAATCAATGTTGGAGTATTATTCGTTGTTTGGTCTATTCAAGAGAGTTTTGTCACTTTTTTCTTGACAAAAAAGTAACCAAAAAGTCAAGCCTGTCCAATGCTGCTCTGCGCAAAGCTCACACGCCCCTCGCTGGACAGGCAGCCTTACCCGCCTTTACGGATAATTTTGTGTTTAAAAACTTATTTAACAACGTAGTTAGCCCAATCATAGAGGAGCAATAATTAAAGGGCTCAGATTCGGCTTAAGTGCTGGCTTTTAGGGTTCGGAAAACGGCGTAATCCTTTACGTAATCTTCCTGGTGATAGATTTGGGAAGAAAGCGCCAGCACCACCGCCTGATCGAAGAACTGGATTTTTCGCCAGTAGAGGGAAGGTATAAACAAGCCCTGGTCGGGTCGGTGCAATTCAAACTCAAACTTTTTACGTTTCGTGTTTTCCAGGTATACCCGAATGGCACCGTGCATGGGTATCAGCACTTGTTCATTGCTCAAGTGAGCCTGGTTGCCCCGTTCTTCCAGGTCGGGAACGTCATATAACCAATACAGGCGTTTTACTTCAAAGGGAATGGGGCCGTTGGGTTCTACAACCGTCAGAAAACCTTTTTCCTGCGCACCTTTGGCTTCCAGATCAATGACGTAGGGTAATTTCATTTCACATTGAAAAGGACAAAAATAGGACAGAGATGGGCAGCAATCAAAGGAAAAGGCGGCCTTTTGTATTTTTACGGTCCGTTGTCCTCATTTTCGGCTAATGTACGGATTGCCCTTGATGTAGAAACGATAGGGCAGGTCAGCACCCTGGGTAATGCCGATGCGCGTGGTGGTCACCATTTCGAAACCCGTTTCGGTGGCCGGTTCGATGTACAGCGGTGTTTCTTCCTGGCCTTCTTCGTCGGTGAGCGCGATGCCGTTCATAAAACGGGTGATGCCCATCGCCCGCACCAGTTTGCCGGGGCCGCTGCAAAGGCTCATCCGGTCGATGGTGTGGCGGCGGCTTTCCATCAGTTCGATGCCGTCGATGGGCTCCAGGGCCCGGATCAGCACCGCTTCGCCGATACCTTCCTCAGCCGTAACAACGTTGAAGCAGTAGTGCATGCCGTAAATCTGGTAAATGTAGGCACGGCCGGCCGGACCAAACATCTGGGCGTTCCGGGGCGTTTGCCGGCGGTAGGCGTGACAGGCCGGGTCTCCCCAAAGGTAAGCTTCCGTCTCCACGATTTTACCTGCGGTAAGGCCCTGGTCGCTGTCGTGGATCAAATAGGCACCAAGAAGTTGTTGGGATAAAGAGAGGGTATCTTGCTGATAAAAGGAGAGGGGCAGCTTCATTCAGGAATAAAAAGTTAAAGGATCTAAATAGCGATAAGGTTGTTTTCAGGTTTTAATCCTACTTTGCCCATAACAAATATAATCGTTCATAGTTCAATATGACTCTATTTTCTGTATGACCCGATTCACCTGTCTGTTGCTTTGCACTTTTTCCCTGGATATAGCTGCCCAAGATATGAACCGGGTGCGTGCTACCATCGACACCCTGTGTTCGCCGACAATGCTGGGAAGAGGGTACGTCAACCAAGGAGAGCGAAAGGCCGCCGACTACATCGCGGCTCGTTTCAAGGCCACGGGGCTCATTCCGTTCGGAGCCGATTATTTTCAACCTTTTAAGCTACCGGTCAATACCTTTCCCAAACCCGTCCGACTGCAGCTGGATAAGCAGAAGCTGGTACCGGGTCGGGATTTTCTCCTCAGTCCGATTTCACAGTCGGGAAAGGGCAGGGGAAAGGTAGTCCGGCTGGATACGGCCATCTTTTCGGATGAAGCCGCCCGGCAGCGGTTTCTGCAGAGCCAAGTGAAGAACAAGGTAATGGTCTACGAAAAAAAGCACTACGCCAAACTGGTGGAGATGCCGCTGGAATACCTGAACAAGGTATACGAAGCCAAAGCAGTGGTGGAGCTGCAAAACAGCAACAAGCTGACGGCCAGCGTGTCTCCTTCGCAGGTAACCCGCCCGCTTTTTGAGGTAAAGCTGGCCGATTTCAAGCCTGAGACCCAACGCATCCGCTTCCGTTCCTACGCCCAGCTCATTCCCGATTACCCCACGCAGAACGTGATCGGCTACGTGCGTGGCACCGCCGAACCCGATTCTTTCCTGGTTGTTACTGCTCACTACGACCACCTGGGGGCAATGGGACAGATTTATTTTCCCGGTGCCAATGACAATGCCAGCGGCGTGAGCATGCTGCTGGAACTGGCCCAGCACTTTGCCGCCCATCCGCCGAAGTATTCCGTGGCGTTCATTGCTTTCGGGGCCGAAGAGGCTGGCCTGATCGGCTCGAAGTACTACGTCGATCACCCGCTTTTTCCGCTCCGACAAATCCGTTTCCTGATGAACCTGGATCTGCTGGGCACCGGCGACGACGGACTTATGGTGGTAAATGGCACAGCAATGGCCACCGAATTCGATCTGCTTAGCCGGATCAACCAGAAACACGGCTACTTTCCCTCCATCAGCCGCCGGGCCAATGCACCCAATTCCGATCACTATTTCTTTGCCGTCAAAGGGGTCCGAAGCGTATTTTTCTACACCCTGGGCGGCATCAAAGCCTATCACGATATCGACGACCGGGCGCAGACGCTGCCGCTCACCAAATACCCGGAAGTATTCGGCCTGCTCCGGGAGTTGGTGGAAAGCTTGTAAAAGGGAGGCCGAAGAATGGAAGGGTGAGTTTGGGTAAGATGTAATTGTCCGGGGTTGGAAAAATATAATCAGCACCGCATCGGCGGACCGCGCATCGGTAGATCGATCTCTCCATTAGCAAATCACCCTATTAGGACATTAAAAATGGCTTTTCAACACCTGCTTCGCGCAGAAGTAATCCGTTTTATTGAACAGCACCAGCACGATGACGTAAATGCGCTGGCGCTGAAAGCCCGGCAATTTCCTGATCTTCCAATGGCTGATGTGTTGCAACAGATCAATGCCCGGCAGAAAGCAAGGGAAAAGCTGCCCAACTGGCTGGAAACGCCCGGCGTAGTTTTTCCGGTAGCGCTTTCGCTGGAGCAAAGTTCGTCGGAACGTACCGCACGCTACAAAGCCGCCATGGTGAGTGGTCATACTTTGGTCGACCTGACGGGTGGGTTTGGTGTAGATGCTTTCTATTTTTCTCAACAAATCGAAAAGGTCATTCACGTAGAGCGCAATGCGGAACTTTCGGCCATTGCGGCGCACAATTTTCGGAAGTTGGGAGCTGAAAACGTTCATTGCGTCAATGTCGAAGCGGAAGACTTTCTGAATAAAATGGACAATCCCGTAAACTGGATCTACCTGGACCCTGCCAGAAGGAATGTGGCGAACAGCAAGGTACACCGCCTGGAAGACTGCGAACCCGATGTTCTCCGGTTGTTGCCGCAATTGTTGTCCAAAGGGCGGAATGTGTTGCTGAAAACTTCTCCGATGCTGGACATTGACCTGGCCCTGCAACAGCTAAAATCGGTGGTGCAGGTGAGGGTGATCGCGGTAGAGAACGAATGCAAGGAAGTGCTGTATCACCTGTCGGCCGGATCGGAAGCGGAGCCGCTGATTACGGCAGTCAACCTGCATAGGGAGGAAGTAGCATCCGCTTTTTCCTTTCGGCGCAGCGAAGAGCGCAACGCAGAAGCACGCTATTCCGAACCGCTTCAGTACGTCTACGAACCCAATGTGGCCGTATTAAAGGCGGGGGCCTTTCAGTCGTTGTCCGTACGGCTGGGCCTGTTCAAACTGCATCCGCATACGCACCTGTACACCTCCAAAACGCTGCTGCCCGATTTCCCCGGTCGGACATTTCAATGTGAAACGGTGACGAAGCTGGATAAAAAGGCTTTGCTGGCGCTTTTACCCGAAAAGAAAGCCAACCTCACCGTGCGCAACTTCCCGATGACGGTGGCCGACATTCGCAAGCAGACGGGCCTCCGCGAAGGCGGCGACGTCTATCTGCTGGCCACCACCGACCTCCACAACCGAAAAGTCGTGTTGGTGACGCGAAAGGTGGACGGTAATCAGTAATCAGTAATCAGTGATTAATACATTAAAAATTAATCATTAGCATATCAACACATTAGCACATTGCCTCACACTCCTTCCGTTACTGCTTTCATTTTGGTCAGGGCGGTTTTTGCGACCTGCAGGGCATCCTGGTTGTAGTAGTCTTTGTTGAATACTTCCAGGGAAATAGTCAGCGGCTTGTCGGGCGTGCGGAGGGCTTGCAGGATGCGGCGGATCGGAGCGATGCCGTCGCCGGTGTATACCCGGTCGGCATCGGTGATGGCAGACGGAGTGGTGTTGGCGGCGTAGTCGTTGACGTGGAAAATTTCGATGGCGGGCTTTCCGACTAGGTGCAGGCTATCCAGGCTGGAGCCGCCTTTGTAAAGGTGATACACGTCGAGCAGGAGGCGGGCGGAAGGGTGCCCGCTTTCGGCGGCGACGTACAGCACTTCGCTCACCCGGCTCAGGTTCTGCGAAAAGCCCCACATTTCCAGTTGCGGCACTACCCCAGTCTGGTCGCCCAGTTCCAGGATGGCCCGGTAGCGTTCGGCTGCCCGTTTCAGGTCCAGCCCCGGCTCTTTGGTCGCACCCATCGGTGGCGCTGCCGTGCGTTTGCAGCCAATCTGGGCCAGTTGATCCATTTCCTTCCTGAGTTGCTCCAGTCCCTGTTTCCGGGTCGCATCGTCGTCTACAATCCACTGCGCAAAGCCGATGGCATTTTCCACCTTCAGCCCCAGGTCACCCAGCCTTTTGCGCACATCGGCCAGCGTGCCACCCTGATCCAGATACGTCTGCAGGGAGTCCATCCAGATTTCGACGGAACGGAAACCCGCTTTGGAGGCCGTTTCCAGTTCTTTCACCAGGCCCAGTTTCTGGCCCCGAATGGTGCTGAGGTTGAGGCAATAAGTAAAACCGGCTTTGGCGGCCGGTTGGGCCAGGCTGATATTGGGAAAGGTGGCGGCTCCCAGCGAAGCGCCCAGTACTTGGAGCAGGTGACGACGGTTGATGAGTGATTCGGACATGTTGGATGTTGGTATGGAAATGAAGCGTTGCGATTTAGCGTGATTGGATCAGCTTCAAACCCAATGACGGTCGCCTAAAATTAAAGCCTTTTTCTTTCCGGCAAAGGGGTGGGCTAAAAAGTTTGTCCAAGCGCTGAACTCTTTTCAAAAGGAGTCAGCGCTTGGATGGGGTTACTCAGCCGGAGGAGTGGGTTTCACCTGATCGATGATCTTTTGCAGGGCCGCTTCCACTTCTGCCGCAGCCGAAATCCGGATTTGGAACACTTTTTCCAGGGTTTCGCGCAGTTCCCGGGCGGAGCTTACTGTGTTTTTGATGGTTTGTCCGCTTTTGTCGTGGAATGCCATTTCGTGGTTGCGTAGGGTATAGCGACCTTCCGGCGTGGTGCGGGCGGCGATCAGTCCGGTCACGAAGTGGGAGCCGGGGTGATTGGACAAGTACCAACTGGTCACTTCATAGTCGGGCAGCAGTTGTTCCTGCAGACTGAAGCGGTAAACCGCCTTCCATTCCCCTTTTATCAGGGCTTGTAATGTAAATTCTTCCCCGGTTTCTACCAGTCGGAAGGGTTCGTGCGGGGTGGTTTGTTCCAGGTTGGGCTGCAATCGCAGGGGAGCGGTCAGGGTGAGGCCGCCAAAACCCACGTCAGCAATATACCGTTCGCCTTCCAGGTCAATCAGCAGCAGCATATGTCCCCTGGCCGTTTCAATGCCATCCGGTACATTCCACAATACCCGCGCGGCCAGCCCTTTCACCCGGAATCCCAGCGTTTTCAATACCCGGCCCAGCAGCAGGTTGTGTTCAAAGCAATAGCCGCCCCTGCCTTCAAGCAGGAGCTTTTCCTGCAATGATTGCATGTCAAGCCGGACCGGCCACCTCATAAAAGGGTTGAGGTTCTCAAAGGGAATGGCTTGCGGATGAAGGAAATGGATAGTCGATAAGGTTGCCAGCGTGGGCGTTTTCTCTCCCGTGTATCCGATCCGGTGGAAGTAGGCTTGCAGGACATCCGGTTGTAGGTGGTCGGAAGGGAGGTAAGGAGAAAGGGTTTCGGTAGCGCTCATAGGTCTTATTGGGAAATTTAGTTTGCGTTGAGGTTCTCAACCCATTTACAATTGATCGTCTATTTTCATTCCCTCCAAGCCTGAAAATGATGCGAATTTCAAATGGGCTTACCGGTTTTTGCGGCCCAACCCCAACCCTGCCATTTACGTACCCGAAAAGGAGCAGGCAACGTACCGCCGGTTTTACTCCCGAACCCGCTCTATCACCGTTCCCCTTTGTACTATGCGCATTTTGTGGACTTACCTGAAACCCTATAAATGGCTGGCCGTACTGGCGTTGCTGCTGGCTGGTCTGAGTCAGGTACTTTCCCTGGTCGATCCGGTGATCTTTGGAAAAATCATTGACGAATACGCGACCAACCGGGGAAATAAAACCGAAAGCGAACTGATTTCCGGTGTCTTATGGTGGTTGGCCATTGCGGTGGCCGTGGCTTTGCTGGCCCGGCTGGCGCAGGCCTTTCAGGAATATTGTACGCGGCTGGTCGTGCAGAAATTCGGGATGGATATTTTCAACGATGGCCTGAAGCAGACCCTACGGCTTTCGTACCAGGAATTTGGTGACCAGAGCAGCGGCGAAACGCTCTCCATTCTACAGAAAGTGCGAACCGATACGGAGCGCTTTATCAATTCCTTCATCAACGTGGTCTTTTCTTCGGTGGTCGGAATGGGTTTTCTGGTGTGGTATGCCATTAACAAACACTGGGCGCTGGTACCCATTTTTGTGATCGGTGTGTTGCTGCTGGGGAGCCTGACCGGCCTGCTGAGCAAAAAAATCAAGACCATTCAGCGCTCCATCAACCGGGAAACCAATAAGATGTACGGGGTTATCACCGAATCGCTGCGGAACATTGAGTTGGTGAAAAGCCTGGGACTGACCTTTCCGGAAATCCGGCGGATGAAGGAAAAAACGCTGCACATCTTCCACCTGGAAATGTACAAGGTAAAGCGGGTGCGCCTGCTTTCTTTTATGCAGGGCACTACCCTCAACCTGCTGAAGCAATCCATTCTGTTTACCCTGCTCTGGCTCATCTTCCGGAACGTGCTCAGTACGGGCGAACTGATTTCTATGCAGTTTATTTCGGTGGCCATCTTCAACCCCTTGCAGGAACTGGGCAACATCATCCTGGCGTACCGGGAGGCGGAAGCCGCGTTGCAAAGCTTTGAACGGCTGATGAAGAAACCCATCGAAACCCGACCGGAGTCGCCCATCGAACTGGGACCGTTGCACGACCTGCGGTTTGAGAACGTGGTGTTCCGGCACAAGGGCGCTATGGAAAATTCGCTGGATGGGATTTCCTTCGAAGCCGGCATCGGCGACACCATTGCCTTCGTGGGGCCGTCCGGTTCGGGAAAATCTACCCTGGTAAAGCTGCTGGTGGGTTTGTATACGCCTGTGAGCGGGGAAATTTATTACAACAACGTTTCCACCAAAGATATCCGCTACAATGAAGCCCGCCGCCAATTGGGTTTTGTGACGCAGGATACGCACCTGTTTGCCGGCACCATCCGCGAAAACCTGCTTTTTGTGAAGCCCGATGCCACCGAAGAAGAAATCTACGAAGCCATGCGCAAAGCTTCCTGCGATAACCTGCTGGCCCGTTCGCCCAAGGGAGTGGATACACCCATCGGGGAGGGAGGCGTGAAAATGTCGGGCGGAGAAAAACAGCGGCTCTCCATTGCCCGGGCCCTGATCCGGCGGCCACGTCTGCTGATTTTCGACGAAGCCACCTCCGCGCTGGATTCGATTACGGAAGAAGAAATTACGGAAACCGTACGGGAAATCTCTGACCTGAAAGAGCAGATTACCATCCTGATCGCCCACCGGTTGTCGACCATTCTGCACGCCAACACGATTTTTGTACTGGAAAAGGGGAAGGTGATTGAAACGGGTACCCACGACGAACTGGTGGAAAAGAAAGGGCTTTACTATGCTATGTGGCGGCAGCAGATCGGCGAAAGAAAGCCGGAGAGTACGTCTCAACCCGGCCCGGCCGCTTATTCTTCGATGCAATAAAGATTTTTGCTGCGTGAAAGAATCTGACTTTACTGAATATATTGAGCCCGGATTCTTATTTCAGGCAAAAATGGAAGGGGTAATTGAGAGAACGAACAGAGAAACCTGTATTTTTTCGACTAAGCTGTTCGTTTTTACGTTCCACCGACTTGCTCTCTTTTCTGTCCTGATAGGCAAGAAAAACATTCAGTAAATCCAAGTCCAAAAGGTTCCGTGGCTCTTATGAAATCTAAAAGATTAAATAATGTATCGACTTATCGGTCTCATTGTCTTATCTGCGCTCACTTTTGAGGCTTTCCCTCAACTCCTGATTCGTGGGAAAGTACTTGACCAAGCAACTCAGCAGCCACTTGCTTACGCGAATATTGGTATTTCAGGTACTCCTATCGGTACCCTGTCCAATGTCGATGGTTCGTTTACTTTGTCAATTCACCCACAATACCTGCAGGATTCATTGGTTTTTTCCGCTTTAGGGTACGGTCGAAAGTCGTTGCCCGTCTCCCTGGTACTCACCCAATCCACTATTTATTTAGCGGAACGAATCACTATCCTCCCACGCATTGACATTATTGGCCATCGGAGTTCAGGGAAAGCGATCCATTTAGGTAATGAGCACGTCAACACGGGTTGGCTTGAAAATGATTCCCTGTATGCCGGAGCAGCCATGGCGCTGTTGATCGATATGTCCGGCCAGCCTATTGAATATCCCTATTATCTGACTAAAGCCCGGTTGCGCATCTGGAAAAATACATTTCCTGCCTTTAAAGCCCGTATCCGCTTGTACGACCTGGACTCCTTATCCGGTCTGCCAGGCAAGGATTTACTGAATGAAAGCATTATTCTAACGAGCACGATCCGTCAGGGCTGGCTTTCAGTCGATTTGAGTTCTTATGCTGTTATGCTGTCAAAGAGTCGTTTCTTTTTGGCCTTTGAATGGATTGTCAATGAGGAGGACCGCAGATGGATTGGTCAGCAATATCGAGCCTATAAAAGACAGCACCCGGAAAGAATGAGAATTGATTCAGTGCTGGTTGATGGAAGGAGGGTGGCGCAGGAGATTTGGAATTATCAGGGTTTTTTGGCTGGTACTGCTTTTGGCGTTTCCTACAATAACGTCACTACCGGGAGTCACTTCCAATGCTATACGCGCAAAAGCAGTTTTGACCTCTGGCGTCGGTCAACCGGAATCATGACGGCACAACTGACGGTGAGCCATTAGTTTTCTAATAATCTTAAAACACATTAGATAGCCAACGGACGTATTGAAGGGTCTTCAAAGAAGGCCACGCCATAGGTACAATCGAGTGAGAAAGTTGTTCCAATTGATGTGTAAAGGTCACGAATTGCGTAAGTTCTGATCAAGTGTTTTTGAAGCTTAGTGGCAGCTTCAATTCTTCATTCGTGTAATACGATCCTGTTCAATCTGATTCTCTATTTTTTGCCTGACAATAATTGAAATATAAGCCAAAACCTGCTGTAATTTACTCCGCAATTCAATTCCGTAAATGAACTATATACCCTATCCATTCATCCTCCCGGTCCGTCATTCATTTACACGGAAACTTTTTTCTATCATCAATTACCAAAAAACCACAATTTTAAAATGAAAAAGACCCTTTTTGCCCTTTCGCTTCTTATTCTTCCATTCTTTCTGAACGCCCAGTCTGTCAATACACTGACGGATCAGGAAAAGAAGGAAGGCTGGAAGCTGCTTTTCGACGGCAAAACCCTCAACGGTTGGCACAACTACGGCACCAAGGGTGTGGGGCCCGCCTGGCAGATAGACAACGGGACGATTCACCTGAACTCACCCAACCGAAGCGGCAATAAAACGCCGGGCGGCGGAGATCTGGTCACGGATGCGACGTTTACCGGAGATTATGAATTCAAAATTGAGTGGAAAGTAAGCCGCCTGGCCAACAGTGGCATTTTCTTCTTCGTAACCGAATCGCCGGCCTATAAAGAAATTTATCACACCGGGCTGGAGTTGCAGGTGCTGGACAATGCCATCTACGCCGAAGCCAAGGAAGACAACAAACGCCGGGCGGGCGATTTGTTTGGCGTAGTGAGCACGGGCATTATGGAAGTCAATCCGGTAGGGGAGTGGAACCAGATTCGCGTGGTGCACCAGAAAGGTCAGTTCAGCGTCTGGATGAACGGCTACCAGATCCACAACATCCGGCTGAACAGTGCCGAATGGAAAAACTCCCTGGCCAACAGCATCCTGAAAGACGCTCCCGTTGGCAAAGGCAAGTACGACGGTCGGATTGGTCTGCAGGACTGGGGCAGCACGGTCTGGTACCGCAACGTCAAAATCCGCCCTTTATAAATAATCCGCCCACCTGGTGCGGCTTTGGTCTGAGTTAACAAACCAAAGCCGCACCAGGTGGGCACTGGTGTTTTGATTAACTTACACCCAGTTGAACGGATTGCGGGCCGGAATGTGCGTGACTTTGGTACCGGGAACTTTGGGTTGCAACCAGGAAACCAGGTACTGCATACCCGGCTCCTCACTCACGGCGTGACCCAGCACGATCAGCGCGGTGTTTTTTCCCATCTGCCGGGCATCCCGGATGTATTCGGCGGTTTCCCATTCCCTCAGTTCCCCGCAGATAAACAGGTCCGGATTCTCTTTCTGGATGGCCGCCATCTGGGCTTTGCCGTCGGCCGCACCCGGCGAAAGCACGATGCGCTGGCACTGCTGCTCCGGTTTTCCGATGGTTCTCAGCATCGGAATGCCCAGCTTGTTCTTCAGGTGGGCGGCTATTTCGCTCAGGGGTGTGGACGGCAAGGTAATTAGCCTGGGATTTTCCTGGTTGGCGTATTTTTCCCAGCCAATCGTTTTCAGTACGCCCGTCATCACGCCATCGGGTCGGTGCGAATGCCAGTAGTCGTGAAACCGCCAGACGGCTATCCCGTTCTTCTTCAGCAGGTCGGCTTTGTGCCGGTACACGTCGCTGTTTTCCAGCCAGTCGGTGGCATCGGTGTGGGAATAATACGAAGGCTCGTGCACGATGATGAAATTGGCTTTCAGTGCAATGGTCTTTTGGATCACCTCCAGGGTGGGAAAAGTAGTGGTCACGATGCCCTCTACCCGCTGCTGAGCCGATCCGGACTTCAGGGTATCGACGGTTTCCCGGAAGGGTGCACCGGGAATCGTACGTAGAATCAGATCGATGACTTCCTGAACAGTTGGGGCAGCAGGCGAAATCTGACCTGAAGGCTCCGCAAATTCCCATTTGGGCGAAAGCAGGAAAAAGGAGCTACCTACGGCTTTGGTCAGGGTAGACACAAACGTTCGGCGACCGCAGGTTCCGTGGGGCAGGGAAAGTGGTTTGGTTGAGTGATCCATCATATATCGTCTGTTGAAAAACGCAAGTAAAGGAATTTCTGATTTCTCCGTTGATTTCTTTTGTAAACCAACCCATCCTGTGAACTTTAGCCAATTAACCGACCCATTGAGAAGGACCAAAGGTTCAATTAGGGCATAAGTGCATAAGTTTTTAAAATCCCTTCCTTTTTTCAAGGCAAAGATTAGGACACAAATAGTGTATTTGTCAGATTCCCCTCCTTATTTTCAAGGAGGGGCTAGGCTGCCGCCGCGCGGGGAGGTAGAGGTCGCCAGTTAACCACCCCCGCCCCTCCTAAAACAGGAGACGACGCGGGGGAATTAAATAACTAACGATCAGATCATTAAAAATATGTATCCTAATTGTAGGCTTACATAGGACGTTTTATATGTTAAAGTTCATAAGGGGGATAGTCTAGTCCGGAAAACAACTTCTGATCATCCATCCATTCCAGGCCGATTAATGAAACGGCTCTTTTGGGCTGATCGACTGGTGCTTCGGGCAATGTTGCGGACTTCAAAAGGAGCGTGGGCTTGAAAGGGTCCACTCGATAAAAATTGGCAAAATCTCTTATCTTAGAGGCTGGAGGGAAGACAAACTTTTTCATTTCTGCCCCGTTAGAACAGCTTTAACCTAAGCCATCATGCCTCATTTCAAAAACCTGATTCTGATTGATGACGATGCCGTCGCCAATTATATGCATCAATGGTGGGCAGAAAAAATGAATCTGGCTGAAAATATCATCACCTGCATCAATCCCAAACAGGCCATCGCCTACTTAGATGAATACGGCTTCGGTGCTACTTCCGACCTGATGCTGATTGACATCAACATGCCGGTAATGGATGGCTTCGAATTTTTGGAAGAGCTTTTCTCCAGCCCGGGAGCCATTGGAAGTCAAGGGTTTGTTTTCATCCTGTCCTCCTCCAGCCACCAATCCGACTTCAACAAAGCCCATCAGTTCCCCATCAGTGGCTGGCTGAAAAAACCCCTGGACGAAGCCCAGATCATCCGACTGATCCAGATGCTGCAAACACAGACCTAATCACGCGTTTGAAAGCCCATTTGTAAGTAGCCAGGCAAAAAATTTCTCAATTGGGAATACAGATTAGCATTCGTTTCCCTCCTGCAGAATCCGAATGCTGAAAAGCGAATTGTCGGCTTTTTTCATCACCCTGCATTCCAAAGTTTTCTCCGGTTGGCGGTAACTCAGTTGGATCAGTACTTTCAGACCTTCAAAATCGGGATTGAGGAGCAGGTAGGAGTTGTCTTCGATATAAGCCGGCGAAAGTGTTGAAAGAGAAAGTGGCCGCTTTTGGATCAGAAGGGTACGTTCGCTTCGATTGAAGCGGATGCAATAGGTGTCGCCCGATGCCCTGGATCTGAGCGTAATGTTTTGTCGACCGTCTACCGGAATGACCTGACGACTGTTTCCGATCTCTTCCCAAGAGGCATTGGATAAGTCTTCTGTCATAACGTTGTCCACTCTGAAGTATCTTTGATTCACAAAAGTAGAATGGGAATGTCAACGCATTTTTAAAACAAGATGAACAAATCATTATGAATAAATGCATTGATGCGTACTTTGGCTTAATACCGGGCTCTCCAGGGATATTTAAATGACATTTTCCGGAGACCGAATCGAAAACCCGGCCCCCAGGCTCTTTCCCACCCTTGATGGAATTAAAAAAAGATACAACTATCTACATCTTTACCTTTCTTTTTTATTAATTGCCATAATTAAAACGGAAACCGAAGTTTCTGAAATCAAGTCTATTTTCCCTAATCTAAAACCCGTTACCTTATGAGAAAAAACTACCTGAAACCGGTGGCGATGCGTTGCTGGTTCACCATTTTGTCTTGTGCGCTGCTGGGACATACCCAGGCCCAGCAAGTGCCCCCGGGCAATAAGCCCATGAAGGCTGATCAGCTGAAGTCGATTGCGAAAGCCAAAGCGGAAAAAACTTCCAAAAAAGTACCGCAGGACCTGCTGTCGCTGAAAGAGGAGTACCAGACTTTTGTGAAGGCGCAGGCCAAAGCCCCGGCCCAGCGGAGCAAGGTCGGGTTTAAGCCATCGAATGATCTGTTGCAGGTTATCAACGGGAGCTACGTAGTAGTAGATGCCGTCGCCGCCGGCGATCCGCAGGCATTGGCCAAAGACCTGAAAGCCCTGGGAGCCACCCGGGTGACGGTGTTCAAGAAAATGGTGTCCGCCGTGGTTCCCATCCAGGCCATCGAACAGATGTCGGCACTGGGCAGCCTGAGCTTTGCCCGACCGGCTTACCAGCCATATAAGAACGTGGGGGCCGTGACCAGCCAGGGCGACAAAGCCCAACGTTCGGACATCGCCCGGGCCAACTTCAAAGTAAACGGAGCCGGAACCAAAGTGGGCATCCTTTCCGACAGCTACAATGCACTGGGTGGCGCTCCGGCGGGCGTGCTTTCCGGCGACCTGCCCGGAACCGGCAACCCCAACGGCTACACGACGCCCGTGGAAGTGCTGCTGGATTACCCCAACGGCATTGACGAAGGCCGGGGGATGGCTGAAATCGTGCACGATGTGGCACCCGGTGCAAAACAAGCATTCTATTCCGCCTTTTACGGACAGGCTGATTTTGCCCAGGGCATCATTGACCTGAAGAAAGAAGCCGGTTGCGATATCATTGTGGATGATGTCATTTACTACGCCGAACCTTTCTTCCAGGATGGTATCGTCGCCCAGGCAGTCGATTCCGTGAAGGCAATGGGCGTTACGTACTTCTCCTCCGCCGGTAACCAGGGCAGGGCTTCGTATGAAAGTGCTTTCAACACCAGTGTGGAAATGCCTGATTCAAATACTTTACATGAATTTGCTCCCGGTGTTCCCTTTCAAACCATTCGGGTGCGTCCCGGTGCCCAGTTCATTCTTGACTTCCAGTGGTCAGATCCTTTCGGCTCCCTGGGCGGTGAAGGTGCTAAATCGGACCTGGACATTTTTTTACTAGACCGCTCATTTCAGGTTGTAGCAAGCTCCACCGCACCCAACGAAGGAGGCGATCCCTTTGAAATCTTTGGGGGAGTCAATACGGGTACGGATAGTTTATTCTATCTGGTAGTGAATCTGTATAGCGGTCCGGTTCCAGCTAAGATCAAGTACGTGATATTCGGTTCCGCCACCATTTTGGATTTCAGAACCAACAGCCCAACCCTTTGGGGGCACGCTAATGCGGCCGGTGCCATTGCGACTGGAGCAGCCTTTTATTTCGATACGCCGGCTTTCGGCACCAACCCACCCGTAAAGGAAGGCTTTTCTTCGGCCGGTGGTGTGCCAATCCTGTTCGATACGGAAGGGAAAGCCATCAGTCCGGTGGTTCGTATGAAACCCGAAGTAGTCGGACCCGACGGAGGCAATTCTACCTTCTTTCCTCCTTTCCCCGGTCAGGATGTGGAAGGCGACGGTTTTCCCAACTTTTTTGGAACGTCGGCATCGGCACCTCATCTGGCGGCGGTAGCAGCCCTGATGAAACAGGCGGCCGGGAAGGATCTGGCTCCGGATAAAATCAAACAAGTGATGCAGGACAATACCGTGGACATGGAAACGCCCGGCTTCGACTTCAATACCGGCTACGGGCTGGTGGAAGCCGACAAAGCAGTACAATCCGTCCTCAAGCAAAGCATCCAGTACTTTGTGTTGTTCAATTCCCAGACCGGTGCCCTGCTGGACACCATTCAGAACTGGGAAGTAATCAACCTGAACAACCTGCCAGCCAAAGTGAATATCCGCGCCATTACGGCTCCGGTCAAGGTGGGTAGCGTGCTCTTTGATCTGAACGGAAAGAAAGCGGTTGAAAATGCTGCTACCTACGATTTTGCCGGTACGGGCGGGGCCATCAACTTCGCGGTAGGTACGTATACGCTGAGTGCCACCGTCTATTCCGGCGAAAAAGGAACCGGGACCAAAGGCGAAACCCTGACCATCAACTTCAAGGTAGTAGACGAAAAAGTGACCAGCTTTGTGCTCTTCAACTCTGACAATGGCAAAGTGCTGGGTACCATCAAAGAAGGCGATGTGCTCAACCTGGCGGCCCTGCCGGCACTTCTGAACATTAGGGCTATTACTTCTCCCGCCAAAGTAGGCAGCGTGCTGTTCGACCTGAACGGTAAAAAAGTCATCGAAAACCACGCTACGTACGACTATGCCGGTACCGGAGGGGCAGTAGACCTGAAAGTGGGGAATTACACCCTGATGGCTACCGTTTATAACCTGGAAGGAGCCAAAGGCACCAAAGGTGGCGCACTCACCGTTCACTTCAAGGTGGTCAACAACAGCATCGCCCGGATGGTGGCTAGCACTGAGAGTGCATTGTCGGGTGGCAATCAACTGGTGGCGGCTCCCAATCCTTTCTCTACGCGGGTAACCATTAAGTTCCGGTTGACCGAAACGGAAAATGCCAACCTGAGCGTATACGACTCCCGAGGTGCACTCATTGCTCCCCTGCACGTAGGAGTGGCCGTGGGTGGCCAGGAATACACGTATGAACTAGACGGCACGGCTCTACAGCAGGGCATGTACATCAGTCGACTCATTACCGATAAGGGCGTGTTGAACCAAAAGGTGATTCTTACCAAATAAATTGATCTGTTTATAATTTCAACAAAAAGCGGCAGATGCAACCATCTGCCGCTTTTTGTTTGCCTGCTTAGGGAGGAGCCTGATCGGAAAGCTGATTACGATGCGAAAGCCTTTTTTGCCCTTACAGGTGATAACACCTGCAAGCCGCATCGACAAAATGGCTTTATTGGGTAAGGGTCAGCAGCCATTTCCTGTTTGTCCAAAACGCTGATCGGCTGCCTAAAGGAGGCTGAGCTCATCCGGTATTGGACTGACTTTCTACGTAATACTGCAGGTTTTCGCGGGTGATGATATCCAGCGGCAGGTATTTCATGGGCATTACCTTTCTCTTCAGCACCAGGTGATCGATCAGGGAGGCGATGCCCCAGTAACCCTGTCCGATGGGGTTCTGGTTGATGAGGAAGTCAATAATGCCTTCGTTCAGGTAGTGAATGTTCTTGTCCAGCAGATCGTAGCCCACCAGGCGAATGTCTTCGCGTTGGTATACCTGCAGGTACGGGGCGATTTCGTAGGCTTTGGAAGTGGTTACGAAGATACCCTTGATGCCAGACCGCTGATCCAGCAGCCGGTCCAGTTGCCGGGAAAAGGAAACGTCGGAAGGTTTGGGCAGGTCGGCACTGACAATGCTGAATGAGCTTTGTCCATTGGAAAGCGCTGATTTGTTCCTGGCCAGGCCATTTCCTTCGAAATAATCCCGGAAACCTTGTTCCTTCTGGGTAAGGTGCGCCGAATTGGCAATGTCTTCGCCAATGTGGGCAATCAGGAAAGTGCCGGAGCTGGTCTGGCCGTAGTGAAGGAGCTTTCCCGCCAGCACCCCACTCTGGTAGGAGTCCTGGCCAATGTAACTCAAAGGCTGTAATTCAGTGATTTGGGTGTTGAATAGCACGTAAGGGATATTTTTCTCCTGCCACTGCCCGAAAAAACCCAGCGATTCGCGGTAGAACAGGGGCGCTACCAGAATGCCATCGGGCTGCATACGGGTGGCTTCCGTGGCTTTTTCCACGAAAGAGTCTACGTGGTGCTGATCGTATTCCAGCAGCGTCAGCGCCATACCGTGGGGTTTAAAATCGCGGGCGGCTCTTTCGATACCCGACAAGGGACCTTCCCAGTAAGGATCGGCGCTGGCTCTGGGAATGAGCGCTACCAGCTGATACGTGCGATTGCTGCCCAGCGTGCGGGCGATCAGATTGGGCTCATAATTTAACTCATCCATCATTTGCAAAACCTTCTGGCGAACCTCTTCCGATACCCTTCCCCGGTTGTGCAAAACCCGGTCTACGGTGCCTACCGAAACGTTGGCTTTGGCTGCAATGTCCTTGATGCGTATGGTATTTCTGTTCATAGGATTTAGTAGAAGTTGACGTAAAAGGTCAAGTTGATAAAAAAAAGGCAAATATGAAAAAGTATTATAGGAAAATTTACATTTATCTGGGTCTGCTTTTTGTTTTGTTCTTCTGGATACGATTTATGAAAAATGTAGTGTGTGCGGACACTTTTGGAGAAAAATGTTGCGTGTGCGCGCACATTTTTTTGATTGTTTGCTTGCTTTCAATATTCTCAATAGCTAAGTTTGGGTGTTCAATGCAATTTGTGTTGGTAAAGTTCAATACAGTTAGCGGAATCCACACAAAATATCAACCCAGGTAATCGATATGGATCAGGTAGTAATCGGAGTGGATGTAGGGGCAACGGCTGCCAAGCTGGGCGTTGTAAACCGGAGTGGAAGCATTCTTTGGCAAACGGAGTTTTCTACCCAGACGGATTACCGCACCTTTTTTTCCCGCATCGGGGAGGCCATTCAAAAGATACAAAGTACAGTCCTTCCCAAGGCTGAGATTCTTGGGATCGGTCTGGGCGCACCGGCCTCCAATCCCCGGCTGGGCACGGTACAGGCAGTCAACCTTAACTGGGGCGAATGCACCAACTTTCGCGACGCCCTGGCCCAACACATTGGATTGCCGGTCATTCTGGACAATGATGCCAATGTGACGGCCATCGGAGAGATGTACTACGGAGCTGCCAAAGGCCTGCGTGATTTTATAATGGTGACTTTGGGCACCGGTTTGGGCAGTGGCTTTGTCGTCAACGGCGACCTGGTGTACGGTTCGGATGGCCTGGCTGGTGAACTGGGACACGTTTGCGTGGAAATGAACGGACGCGACTGTGCCTGTGGTCGGCAGGGATGTCTGGAAACGTACGTGTCGGCCAGCGGACTGAAACGGACGGTTTTTGAACTAATGGCCCGTCGTCGTACCGAAAGCAGCCTGCGCGACCTGAGTTTTTCGCAAATGACTGCTCGGGCCATCAGCGAAGCGGCCGAAGCCGGTGACGCGCTGGCCCTGGAAGCCTTTGAGTATACGGGTAAAATACTGGGACTCAAGCTGGCCGATGCCGTGGCACATACCAGTCCGGAAGCCATTATTCTGTTTGGTGGAATGGCCAATGCCGGCGATTTTATTCTGGAACCCGCCCGGCGTTACCTGAAGCAATTTACGCTTCACATCTATAAAAACGACATTCCGGTTATCCTATCGGCATTGCCTGGCTCCGACGCCGCCGTATTGGGCGCAGCGGCGCTGGCCTGGAAAAAACTGGAATCCAGTGCGGAGGTAGTCAGTCACAATGTCTGAATACAAAGTGTGGAATTGCTGCCAACCTAAGTCCCTCACCCGAAAATGCATCAGGTGATCATTCGTAAAGAACTGTAAACCCATCAAACCCAATCACAATCATGGAAGTCCTGAATTATTCCGAAACCACTTTCGAGAAATTGCCGGTTACCATTTACAAGGAGGCAAAAGACGGTGCGATCAGCGTAGCGCACGAAATTGCCGAACTGATCCGCAGTAAACAGCGGCTGGGCGAAAAAGCAGTGCTGGGGCTGGCTACCGGTGCTTCTCCCATCAATGTGTACCGGGAACTGGTGCGTTTGCACAAGGATGAAAACCTGAGCTTTGACAACGTCATTACTTTCAATCTGGACGAATACTACCCGATGCAGCCAGACGAACTGCAGAGCTACGTGTACTTTATGCACGAGCACCTGTTCAACCACATCGATATTCGCCGCGAAAATATTCACATACCCGACGGCACCCTGCCCATTGAAAAAGTAAAGGAATACTGTCAGAACTACGAAAAGCAGATTGACGACCTGGGTGGGCTGGATCTGCAACTGCTGGGGATCGGGCGTACGGGTCACATCGGATTCAACGAACCGGGCTCGGCTATGACGTCTACCACCCGGCTGGTCAAACTGGATCCTTTGACCATTACGGATGCCGCCAAGGACTTCATCAAGGAAGAATACGTACCGTTGCGGGCCATCACGATGGGGGTAGGCTCCATTATGAAAGCCCGCCGGATCATCCTGCTGGCCTGGGGCGAAGGGAAAGCGAAAATCCTACAGAAAACCGTGGAAGGAAAAATCTCCGAAGACGTTCCGGCTTCCTTCCTGCAACAGCATCCCGACGTGAAGGTGGTAGTAGACCAGTGGGCGGCCCTGGAACTGACCCGCATCAAGACGCCCTGGCTGGTGGGCATGTGCGTGTGGGACGACAGCCTGATCCGCCGGGCGGTGATCTGGCTGAGCCAGAAAATGCACAAGCCCATTCTGAAACTGACCGACGAAGACTACAAAGACGGCAGCCTGAGTGATCTGTTGGTAGAAGCCGGCAATGCCTACAACCTCAACATCAAGGTTTTCAACGTCATTCAGCATACCATCACCGGCTGGCCGGGCGGTAAGCCCAACTCCGACGATACCAACCGACCCGAAAGAGCCAATCCGGCCATCAAGCGTTCGCTGATCTTCAGCCCGCACCCCGATGACGACGTAATTTCGATGGGCGGTACGTTGCTGCGCCTGGTAGACCAGGGCCACGATGTGCACGTAGCGTACCAGACTTCTGGTAACATCGCCGTATTCGACGACGATGCCCGCCGCTTCGCTGACTTCGCCCTGGACTTTGCCTTGAAGCAAGGGGTGGAACAGAAAAAAATGAAAGCCATTCATCAGGATTTGGTTTCCTTTCTGAAACACAAGAAACTGGGTGAAGAAGACAGCCCGGTTGTACAAAACATCAAGGCGCTGATCCGGAAAGGGGAGGCCGCTGCGGCCTGTCGCTTCTGCGGGGTAAAGGAAGAAAATGTGCATTTTATGAACATGCCCTTCTACGAAACCGGTCAGGTGAAGAAAAAACCCCTGGGCGAAGCTGATATTCAGGCGGTCTATGATATTCTGCAGGAGATCAAGCCGCAGCAGGTATTTGCCGCGGGCGACCTCCGCGATCCGCACGGAACCCACCGGGTGTGTCTGGACGCCATTTTTGCGGCCCTGGACCGACTGAAGGAACAAGGCGAAGCGTGGATCAAGGACTGCTACGTGTGGTTGTACCGCGGTGCCTGGCAGGAGTGGGACGTGGAAGAAATTGAAATGGCCGTGCCGATCAGTCCGGAAGAACTGATGCGCAAGCGCAAAGCCATTTTCAAACACCAATCCCAGAAAGACAGTGCGGTATTCCCCGGCAACGACAAGCGCGAATTCTGGCAGCGGGCCGAAGACCGCAACCGGGCAACTGCCAAAATTTACGACGAACTAGGTCTGACTGAATACGAAGCCATTGAGGCTTTCGTACGGCACCGGTTCTTGTAATAGGTAGTACCGGAGCGCATTGGTAAGCTCCTTCATTCCGTCCATCCTTGGCGCCGCAGTCTCAACGGCGCCGGGGATGGACGGTTTGTTTAAGTCCCCGCGGGCTGTTCTTTAAAAATAAATTTGCCCGCTCACTGTTATAGCGCTTCCTTTTTTCATTATTTCACCCAATCACCTCAACCTAAACACTTAATCAAGTATTCACTTAATCACTCAATGACTATGAAACCGACCCTTCTGATCCTGGCCGCCGGTATGGGCAGCCGATACGGTGGCCTCAAGCAGGTGGACCAGTTTGGCCCTTCCGGCGAAACCATTCTTGACTATTCCATTTACGATGCCATCCGGGCTGGCTTTGGCAAAGTGGTTTTTATCATCCGCAAAGCCATTGAGGCCGAATTCAAAGCCAAATTTGAAGGTCGTTTCGATGATCAGATTCCGGTGGAGTACGTCTACCAGGAAATGGACGTATTGCCCGAAGGTTTCACCGCTCCCGCCGACCGGACCAAACCCTGGGGCACCACGCACGCCGTGTGGGTGGCGGCACCGAAAATCAAAGAGCCCTTTGCCGTCATCAACGGCGACGATTTTTACGGAGAGCAGTCCTACCGCGAAATGGCCGACTTCCTGCGCGGCAAGGCCGACGATGAGAATTACTGCCTGCTGGGTTTCAAACTGGCCAATACCCTTTCCGAAAACGGCACGGTTTCCCGGGGAGTCAGTGAAGTAGACGACCAGGGGCTATTGAAAAAAGTGGTAGAGCGCACGCAGATTTCCCGGCAGTCCGACGGGTCAGTTGCCCACCAGGAGCCCGATGGTAGCCTGGTACCGCTGCGTGACGATGACGTGGTTTCTATGAACATGTGGGGATTTACGCCTTCCATTTTTGAGCATTGCGGCCGGATTTTCCGTGAATTCCTGCAAACCAACAGCACGCACCCCAAAGCCGAAAGCCTGTTGCCCACGACGGTCGACCAGTTGGTACGGAGTGGAAAAGTAAAAGTGCACGTGCTGACCAGCCCGGAGCAGTGGTTTGGCGTGACCTATCCCGAAGACAAGCCGGTGGTGATTCAGAAATTGCGGGAACTAGTCAAAAGTGGTGTGTACCCTGACAACCTCTGGAGTCAGCGGGTGGTGTTTCCTGCGGCCCGGCATACGGCACCGGATTAGAGGCCACCTCATGAAAGTAGGCCGCAGCTGGACTGTAATATGCAGTCCAGCTGCGGCTGTTATTTTTTTTTATACCCAGTAAGTTGCGTGTAAAGGGGGTAAAAGCTTCCCTATATCTCATCCAGCACTGCTACCAAGCGCTGGGGCATGGAAAAATAAGGCATGTGTCCGCTCGGCAGGGTAAATACTTTGTGACAAGGACCGTTTTGGGGTATATGGCGCTTATCAAAATCCTTGGCTTCAGAGCATAGAATATAGTATTTCGGGATGACCCCAAAACGGGTTTCTGACAATTGAACCGGTGTAACGAAAGTAATCATCGGCTCGGGACAAAGCCGGGTCTTGGCAAAAGCTGCATCTTCGGCGGTACAATTGTGATAAAGTAGTTTTTCAATCATGTCATTAGTCAGGGTGCAGGTTTTGCCGTCAGGGGCAACGTTTGAAGCCAGGGAAGGAGTCGGCTCAACACCCGGTGGAGGAGGCACGATACTCTTTTGGACTACGGTTAGCAACGATTCCCCATTCTTGGGCACGAAGGCATCTAAGTATACCAGCTTAGCCACTTTTTCAGGTCCTAATTGTTCTGCTGCCTGAGATATAATGATGCCGCTGCTGGAATGACCTACCAGCACTACGGATTCTTGTTGCGCGTTAGCCATCTCTACTACTTTCCGTACAAAGTCCTGAAACGTGACCTGTTCGGGAGGAGTCTGGTCTTTTCCGTGACCAGGCAAATCAAAAACCACTACTTTATGCCCCTTCGCCTCCAGCAAGGGAACCATTTTCTGCCAGCACCAGGCACCGTGCCAGGCTGGATGTACGAGCACAAAGGTTGTGGATGGAGCATTGGAGGCATACGTCGTTCCCCAAGCCATCATCAGGGGCAGAAGCAAAATAATTGTTTTCATATTCAGGAGGTTTAGCTGAAAACAAAATTAGCATCGATGGAAAAGTGGTATTAGGCCGTGTTGACAATTAGCGTAACCAAATCAAGGCACAGGCCAGATGAATAAAAGCTAGAAACGAGGCCGCTGTTTTATCATAACGAGTGGCGATACGTCGATAGCCCTTGAGCAGGTTGAAAA
>Ga0209902_100063_pt1 | contig 221659 bp, 201 predicted proteins | sample FECB27metaG_FD_188304 | JGI IMG/M metagenome (GOLD analysis project Ga0209902, IMG submission 188304) | Cyanobacterial communities from the Joint Genome Institute, California, USA - FECB-27 (SPAdes) (version 2) | ecosystem: Environmental > Aquatic > Thermal springs > Hot (42-90C) > Microbial... | reverse complement strand
GATTTGAGCGAGGAGCTAAAGAACCCGATCCCATCTCGAACTCGGCCGTTAAACTCCTCAGCGCCGATGGTACTGTGTCTCAAGACCCGGGAGAGTAGGTCATTGCCGGGCCTGCCAAGGACAAACAAGCCTCTTTACGATGAACACCACAAAGGCTGACGCGGCGCTCACCTGTTTGAGACGCCGCGTTTGCCTTTGTGGCGCCTCTTCTGCCTTCAAAGCCTGCTTTGAAGGCCCGATTGCCGCGGGGTGGAGCAGCCCGGTAGCTCGTCAGGCTCATAACCTGAAGGTCACAGGTTCAAATCCTGTCCCCGCAACCAACAACACTGAAAACCCCTGTACGCATGAAGCGTCAGGGGTTTTTGTTTGCCTAGGGGCAGGTGCGGGCAAAGACCACAAGCCTCGTCAAGCTCCTGGGCTGTGAGCGTCCAGGTATTAAAAGCCTTCCCTGCAGCAGCACGGAAGGCTCGTCACGGTCCCGATCGTCAGCGCACCTATGCAGGCTTAGGCTACCTGCCCGACCGGATCGAGGTCGGCGTTCAGCGAGAACCGCTCCAACTGCACAGCGTAGGCAGCCTCCAGACCCTTAAACCGGGGCTCCGGCTCCGGCTCGATCCGCTCAACAGCCGCCGCAAGGCGCGCGCAGAAACGATCAGATGCGGAAAGGAGGATGCGGAGTGATCGTGCGGAGGGTGGAATGCCGGATGACGCATCCTTCACGAGCACCGCAGCGGCTGCATAGAGATCGTCGACGGCCGCTTCCGTGCCGGGGTCGCGCTTGAGCAGACCCATGGTGTTGATGAGGAGCACGCGCAGATCGTGCAGATCATCGCCCCTGCCCGCCTGCGCAAGCAGATTGACGACCTTCTTGACCGCCTCAATTCTATCTTTGATTGTTTGTGCTAGAGCGCTGTCGGCCATGAGCCTTCCCCTGTAGGCTTTACGTGAGATTCCCTGGAATCCACGGAATTGATGATGTGCGTTTATGGTTAAGCAATTCTTACGATGGCTCCGAAATCCAAGTTTTTGCAGGGTTTTGCGAACTTCGCGCAGTTGGATGTGAACCGTTTCCCGTGCGGCATTTTTCGTGCATTGAGATTTCATCAGAAGCCGACTACACCAGCGCATCATTCGTGATTTGAACGTCCATCATGTCGAAGCAGAACGGCCTTGAAAGACCGCAAAGGGATGTCCTGCGAAGCCACTGCTTCGTAGGCAGGCCATGCTTCATGCATGAACATGAGCTGCGACCTGAACCCAGCCCCATGTGGGACGTTCAGGCGGTCAGCCCGTCAGAACCGACGCCTGATACGGCGCACGTCCCACATTGATGCCGGTTTGACGTGACCCGTCGCCGGCCTGATCCGGCGATCTTCCTTCCTCCCGCATTTGCTCGTCGTCGCAATGCAGGTTCGCCGGATCCAGCTTGCTGAGAAAAGGAGAAGCCCTGCAATGAACAGGGTCTGGACTAAAGAAGAACTCGCTATTCTGCGTCGCGATCGGGAGGCCAAGGTGCCTGTTCCCGTCACCGCTGCTAAACTGGGAAGGCCTGTCCCGGCGACCTATGCAAGAGCCAGGCTGATCGGCACGCTCGTTCAGCCTCATCAGTCCTGGGATGAAGCCAGCGTCGCACGCTTGCGCGCGCTCGTTTGCGCCGACCCGCCGATGACGGACAAGCGGATTGCCGCCGAGCTTGGAAGAAGCGTGACGCAGATCCGCTGGAAAATGCAGGATCTTGGGCTCATCGGCGTGCGGGATCTCTCCAAGCTGGCGAAAATCACCGCTGCCGAGACGGCTCGTCCGAAGCTCATCAAAGCTCCATCCGCAGAGCCGTTGCCGCATAAGCCTGCATCTCGCCCCAAATCTGCGCGAGAGATAGCTCCTGATGACTCTGCAAGTTCTACTCCATCGGTCATGGTTGCGCCCATCAGACCTCCGATGAGCGATCCTCAGGCAGAACTGGAGCAGGCGATCAAAGCTCTTGAAGCCTCCATGGCCGATCGCCTGAAGAGTTCAATCGCGGAAACCGAGGCCGGCATGATCAAGGCGGCTCGCGCTGCCATTGCCGAGAAGGGACGCATCGACCAGCGGCTCGTCATCCGGGTCAAGCGCGTGGCCGACGCGGAAGCTCGCCGCTTTGCAGCTGCACAGCAGGCCGAGACCGAAGCAAAGGAGGCTGCCGCAGAGGCCAAACGTCAGGAAGCTCAAGCCAAAAGGGTTGTGGCTGAGGCCAGACGGCAGGCCGAAGAGGCAGTCCGCATAACCCGTGAGCAGAAGGCTCGCGAGGAGAACCTTCGTAAGAAGGCACGGGTTGCTGCCTGTGAGCCAGCTGAAGCGCCGAAGCCCGTCAGAAAGAACGCCATACTGCCCACCGTACAGGGCCTGTCACGCGACGCTACTCCGCGCGTTGTCCCGGCCCCGGTCGCGCCTGCCGTTGCCAAGATCGTCGTCATGGAAGCCCCTGCGGCTGCGCGTCCTGAAGAGATCGACCAAGCTGAGACTCAGACCTCCGGCCGTGGCGGCTGGAAATCCGTTCGTCGCGATCCTGCGCGCGTCCTGGCGCAGGCGAAAGCCAAGGCCAAACCGGCCAACCGTGCCGATGCCATCGATCTCGCCCAAGCGGCACAGGCCGCCATCGAGCGCTTCATCGCGGAGCGTGGCGTGACGCGCACCGAATCGAGCGGCGTTCAGTCTGTCGTCTCCCGTCTTCAGGCACGCGGTTACATCGTCGTACGCGACGAGGCCGGTTGGACGATCGACCAGCGTCACCACATTGCCAGCGAATCCGATCTGATGGCTTTCGCAGAAGCCCGCGGCATCACAATGAGTGCTGCGGCCTGAATTGAAATCCCTGCAGCGTCCGACATCTCAGCATCATGTCGGACGCCCCTGCTTGATTTGTTGTCTTGCTGGTGTCCTTATCCGCCCCACATCGGCTGCGGATAGGGAGATGATGATGGACAAGCGCAGGCTCGGCCGCTCGGACTTGATGGTTTCGCCGCTTTGCCTCGGCGGCAACGTTTTCGGATGGACGGCCGACGAGGCAACGTCCTTCAAGCTTCTTGATGCTTACGTGGATGCAGGCCTTAACTTCATCGACACAGCGGATGTCTACTCCACTTGGGCTCCTGGTAACGCCGGCGGCGAATCGGAGACCATCATCGGCAAGTGGATGAAGGCGCGGGGCAATCACGACCGGGTCGTGATCGCCACCAAGGTCGGTTCCGAGATGGCGCCTGACCGGAAAGGGTTGTCGAAGAGCTACATCCGCTTTGCGGTGGAAGCCTCCCTTCGCCGGCTTCAGACCGATGTTATCGATCTTTATCAGTCCCATCGCGACGACTCGGAGACGCCGCAGCAGGAAACGCTCGAGGCTTATGCCGAGTTAATCCGCGAAGGAAAGGTGCGGGCTATCGGCGCCTCCAATTTCAGCGCCGCGCGGATGAGAGAGGCGCTGGCGCTCAGCGTTGAACAGGGCCTGCCGCGCTACGAGAGCCTGCAGCCCAAGTACAATCTTTATGACCGCTCCGAATACGAGGCGGAACTGGAACCGCTTTGCCGGAAGGAAGAGATTGGCGTCATTCCCTATTACGGTCTCGCCAGCGGCTTCTTGACGGGCAAGTACCGGTCGGAGGCGGATTTCGGGAAGAGCGTACGTGGCGGACGCATGGCGGCTTACCTCAATGACAGGGGCAAGCGCATCCTCTCGGCCCTGGATGATGTGGCTGCCCGCAGGAATGCGACTCCGGCTCAGGTGGCTCTTGCCTGGCTGATGGCCCGCCCTGGCCTCACCGCCCCCATCGCCAGCGCCACGAGCGTGGAGCAGTTGCAGGATATCGTGGCAGCAACTAAGTTGCGCCTCGATGAAGCCGATATCACGGAACTCGACAGAGCCAGCGCGTCAGCCTGAGACATCCATTTTTTGCATGGCAGCCTTCCGTTGCAACACACGGGAGGCCTCTTATCTCGTGACAACCTGTGCTTCAGATAATTCCACAGGATGAAACGAGGTTTTCAATGAGCGCCGATGCCAATGCATTGTTCCAGCCCTTCACGTTGGGTAGCCTGACCCTGCCGAACCGTCTGGTCATGGCTCCCCTCACCCGCAACCGGGCTGCGGAGGGCGACGTTGCGCGGGACATCACCGCCACCTACTACACCCAGCGCGCTAGCGCGGGACTCCTGATCTCGGAAGGGTCGCAGATCTCCCATCAGGGGCAGGGTTATCTCCGCACACCTGGCATCTACACTCCGGAGCAGGTTGCCCACTGGCGCAAGGTGACTGATGCGGTCCACAAGGCCGGCGGCCGGATCTTCATTCAGCTCTGGCATGTGGGCCGCGTGTCCCACACCTCGCTCCTGCCAGAGGGTGCGGCACCGGTGGCGCCTTCGGCCCTCCGAGCTCAGACGAAAACGTTCATCACGGACGGCTTCGTGGACGTGTCGGATCCTCGCGCGCTCGAACTCTCCGAGATCCCGGGCATCCTGCGCGATTACGAGAATGCTGCCCGCAACGCCAAAGGGGCAGGCTTCGACGGCGTCGAAATTCATGCAGCCAACGGCTACCTGCTCGACCAGTTCATGAAGGACGGTTCCAATCACCGCACGGACGCCTATGGCGGATCCATCGAGAACCGCGCCCGCCTCACGATTGAAGCAGCCGAGGCCGTGCTGAAGGTGTGGGACAAGGGACGTGTCGGCATCCGCCTCTCGCCGGCAAAGGTCAACGATGCGGTGGATTCCAATCCTCAGGCCCTGTTCGGCCATGTGGTCGAGCGGCTCGACAAGCTCGGGCTCGCCTATATCCATATGATCGAAGGTGCCACGCAGGGTGACCGGAACGCGGTCGATGTGGACTACACGGGCCTGCGCCGCTCCTTCAGTGGTGCCTACATCGCCAATAACGGCTATGACCGTGATATGGCGGCTGAGGCAATCACGAGTGGGCGGTCCGACCTGGTGGCGTTTGGACGGCTCTTCATCGCCAACCCGGATCTTGTCGAGCGCTTCCGCCTCAACGCCCCGCTCAACCAGCCGGACCGCGCCACCTTCTACGGCGGCGGCACGGAAGGCTACACGGACTATCCGGCCCTCAACGAGGCGGCCTGACGATCAGCAGGTGGAGCAGACACCCTCGCGTGCTTTCTGCTCCAACTCCTCACCCTGGCGGAACAACTCTTCTTCTCGAGCCGTCGGGGCAACCGCAGAGCGTTCGCCCGGCTGAAGCCGGTTGACACCCCCAACGCCTCCCGTGGTGTTGGGATCGGTCGAGGAACGGTTTGCGCTGGTGGCGGCTCCACCTGTGCTTGTTTCGTTGCCGGGGATCGTTCCGGTATTGCCGGTAGCGGCATTTCCAACTGAGTTGCTGCCTTGGTTCGTTCCATTCCCGGTCAGGGTGTCAGACGTTCCCCTGACACCCGTATTTCCGGGAGCACCCTGCCCCGGAGGCCGAAGGGCCGGGCTGTTTGGCTGCGTGGCTGTTCCTGAGGATGAACCGGCCGACGGCGATGCGGAAGAGGACGACCCGCCGGCACTCCCGCCGCTGCTGGAGCTTCCGGAGGATCCTTGCGCCCATGCGGCTCCTGCGATCAGGCAGCCCGCGACCAGGGCAGTCGAAATGGTGAGATGACGCATATGCGCCTCCTTTCGAGGTGCTGTCGAACGTCAACTCCAGGCCGAGTCATCGGTTTCCGGTGGCTGGCCGCCAAATCTCCAGGGTGATCCTGCCCGCCGGGTCCAAAACTCTATGCTCTCCCGGTATCAGCCCCCGCTCCGATAGAAACGTCTCGGCACTCCTTCCGGCGCGGCATTCCGAAAAGACCGGAACGCCATCGGGCACATGGGCGCCCTCCGCGCGGGTCAGGTGGAATGCATCATATCCGATGCTCAGAAAGAGATCGAAGACCTGACGCCCGCCCGGGACGGCAACCCGCCCGCCTGCCGGGAGAACAGTGCGGATCGCCTCGTCCCATGGCAGCTTCGCAGGATCCCACCACCATCCGTCGGCACGCCGCTCCAGGCCAGGGGATGACGAGGACAGGATCATCCGCAGGCGGTTCTTGGGATTCGGATTGGCTTCATGCCCGAGACGGCCGAGCACGGTAACGGCCGACATGTTGAGCTCGGCCTGGAAGTAAGCCCAGTCCGCGTCGTTGCGCAGTATCTCGGGCGTATGGCCCGATGCATCGGCAATGCAATCGTTATCCGACACGATGGCATAACCATGGATCTCAACCTGGGGCATGCTTAAGCCTCTTGTGAAACACGTGAACGATAGCCGCCCGCATGAGAGTACCGAGAACGAGCGCGTTGAGCACGTGCCAGAGGAAGTGAGTTTCAATCGGCAGGGACGGACAGAGCGAAATGTCGGCTGAGCGGAACGCAAGCGACAGAGTGAATACGCCAACCGCCAGGAGAAGCGCCCTGCCCGGCCGTCTCATATTGAGATGCAGGCATAGACTTCCAACGATCAGTAGCGCGAGTGCCGCCGGGATATAGCCCAACGACCCATTCAGCGTCACTCCCGGAAACACTGCAAGCCAAAGCCGGTTGAAGGACATGTTGAACGCAACGAAGAGCCCGGCCACCTGCACGCCACCAGAGCACCAGGCCGTAGGATGCCGCCACGATGAAGGCGGCGTTTGTGACGGCATTCAGCGGCTCCGCCCAGAAGCCAGGGGCAGGCGTTCGCAGTAGCTGTCGATGGGCGTAAGCCAGGATTCGGGCATGCGTTGCAACCTTGGGGACGATGGCGAAGTTCCAGCTTGCCAGCCAAGAACGAAAATCCGATGAAGCACATGCGACAGGACAGGGGGAGAACCGGAATGCGGATTGCCACATGGAATGTGAACTCCATCAAGCAGCGGCTGGACCACCTCGGCACATTCGTGAAGAGCGCCGACCCGGATGTCGTCTGCCTGCAGGAGCTGAAATGCGTGGACGAGGCCTTTCCGCGAGCCGAGGTCGAGGCCCTGGGCTACAACGTCGTCACCCATGGCCAGAAGGCCTATAACGGCGTCGCCATCCTGTCCAAGCGCCCCCTCGAAGACGTTCGCCGCGGTCTCCCAGGCGACGAGAGCGACGAGCAGGCCCGCTATTTGGAAGGCGTGATCTCGACCTCCACAGGCGCCGTGCGGATCGCCTCCATCTACCTGCCGAACGGCAATCCCATCGGCACGCCGAAATTCGACTACAAGCTCGCCTGGATGGATCGTCTGCGCGCCCATGCTCGCAGTCTGCTGGCGCTGGAGGAGCCCTTGGTCCTGTGCGGCGATTACAACGTGATCCCGGAGCCAGAAGATGCCTACGATCCGGCAGCCTGGACCAAGGATGCCCTGTTCCAGCCGGAGAGCCGGGCGAAGTTCCGGGAACTGCTCAACCTCGGGCTAGCTGACGCCGTGCGCGCCTGCAGCGACCAGCCGGGGCTCTATTCGTTCTGGGATTATCAGGCCGGCGCGTTCCAGCGGAACAACGGCATCCGCATCGACCACCTGCTGCTCTCGTCCCAGGCGCAGGATAAGCTGAGAACAACGTCAATCCGCAAGGAAGTGCGCGGCTGGGACAAGCCCTCAGACCACGTGCCGGTGATCGTCGACCTCGATATCGATTGATCGGCAAAAACTGTCTGTCATCACCGGGCTTGTGCCGGTGATCTCGACCCGAATAGGGTTGCGCTTCTCAAACAGAGACGGCCGGGACTGATCCCCGGATCAAGTCCGGGGACGGCCATGACCTAAGCGATGTTCAGGAGCGCACCTTACCGGCGCGCCTGGATGTACTGCTCCAGCAAAGCGAGCGCGAGCTTGCGGTCGTCGTCATCCGCCGCCGTAAAAGCATCCTGGTACAGATCCACGATCCACTGATCCTTGGCACCGTCAGTCGAGGCTTCGCGAGCGAGCGTCAGCCACATGAGCCCCTTGGCACGCTGGCGCGGAACGCCCTGCCCGGTCATCAGGAGATGGCCCAGGAGCGCCTGGGAGGCCGTGTGGCCCTTTTCCGCCGCCAGATTGAACCAGCGGGCCGCATGACGGGCATCCTTGCGGACGCCGGTGCCTTCCAGATAGAGCCGCGCGAGGTTGTACTGCGCGTTGGAGTCGCTGAAATACGACGCCGCGTAGCTGAACATCTCAACGGCGCGGGCCGGGTTCGATGCTACGTAGGTGCCCTGGATGCCGTCCAGGAAGTAGCTGCCAAGCGCCACGAAGGCACTGGAGACGACGGAAGCGTTCGGCGAATCCGGGCTCTCGTCCGCATGCTGGTCGGCGAGCTTGGAGAAATACTCGAAGGCCTTCAGGTCGTCGTGCGCCACGCCATCGCCGTCGGCATACATGCGTCCGAGCTTCCACAGGGCAAGCGAGTGGCCCTGGCCCGCCGCATATTCGAGCGCGTGGACGGCGCCGATCTTGTCGCCGGAATTGTAGTCGCGCATGCCGCTGCGCAGGGCATCGCGCGCCGAGCCGTATTTGGTGGCGGGCGCCAAGGCAGGCGAGAGAGCAGGCGTCAGCGGCTGCGGACGCGGCGCGGCATCGAGCGCATGCGCGGCCCCTGCACCGAGGAAAGCCACCCCCAATGTGGCCAGGATGAAATTGAAATTAGACGTCCGCATAGGTTTCTTTTTCTGCGGCTCCGCCCGGATGGGTGACTGCCCCATCCCGAGCGGGACCAACGGTTTGTGCGTATTTCCAGAGATAGCCCGAGGTGGCGGTCGTCTCGCGCGGCGCCCATTCGGCCCGACGCTTCGCGAGCTCTTCGTCCGAGAGTTCCACCTCGATGGTGCCCTCGATGGCATCGATCGCGATGATGTCGCCGTCCTTGAGCAATCCGATCGGCCCGCCCACGGCAGCCTCGGGTCCCACATGGCCGATGCAGAAGCCACGGGTCGCGCCCGAGAAGCGGCCGTCGGTGATGAGCGCCACCTTATCGCCCATCCCCTGGCCATAGAGCGCGGCCGTGGTGGAGAGCATCTCGCGCATGCCGGGACCGCCGCGAGGCCCCTCATAGCGGATCACGAGAACCTCGCCCTCGTTGTACTCGCGCTTGGACACGGCCTCGAAGCAGGCCTCCTCGCCTTCGAAGCAGCGGGCCGGGCCACGGAAGGTCTGCTTCTCGGCGGCCATGCCGGCCACCTTCACGATGGCGCCTTCAGGGGCGAGATTGCCCTTGAGACCCACGACGCCGCCGGTCACCGTAATCGGGGTATTGGCCGGATAGACCACGTCCTGCTCGTCGTTCCATTTCACGGAGGCGAGGTTCTCGGCCATGGTGCGGCCGGTCACGGTCATGCAGTCTCCATGCATGAAGCCATGATCGAGCAGCGTCTTCATGAGCAGCGGTATGCCGCCGACCTCAAACAGGTCCTTGGCCACATAGCGCCCGCCGGGCTTCAAGTCGGCGATATAAGGCGTGCGCTTGAAGATCTCGGCCACGTCGAAAAGGTCGAACTTGATGCCCGCCTCGTGGGCGATGGCCGGCAGGTGCAGGGCTGCATTGGTGGAGCCGCCGGAGGCCGCCACGACAACAGCCGCATTCTCCAGAGACTTGCGGGTCACGATATCGCGTGGGCGGATGTTCCTGGCGATTAGATCCATGATCTGCTCGCCGGCGGCAGCGCAGAACCGGTCGCGGATCTCGTAAGGTGCCGGCGCCCCAGCCGAATACGGGAGCGCGAGGCCAATCGCCTCGGACACGGTTGCCATCGTGTTGGCGGTGAACTGCGCTCCGCAGGCGCCGGCCGACGGGCAGGCCACCTGCTCGAGCTCGGTCAGATCCTCATCAGACATCTCGCCGACCGAGTGCTTGCCTACCGCCTCGAAGAGATCCTGCACGGTCACCTGCCGGCCGCGGAACGAGCCGGGCAGAATCGAGCCGCCATAGATGAAGATCGATGGCACGTTGAGGCGCACCATGGCCATCATCATGCCCGGCAGGGACTTGTCGCAGCCGGCCATGCCGACGAGCGCATCGTAAGAATGGCCGCGCATGGTCAGCTCGACAGAATCCGCGATGACCTCGCGGGACGGGAGCGACGCCTTCATGCCCTGGTGGCCCATGGCGATGCCGTCGGTCACGGTTATGGTGCAGAACTCGCGCGGGGTGCCGCTGGCCGCCGCCACGCCCTTCTTCACGGCCTGGGCTTGACGCATGAGGGAGATGTTGCAGGGAGCGGCCTCGTTCCAGCAGGTAGCGACGCCGACGAGTGGCTGAGCGATCTGCTCCCGGGTCAGGCCCATAGCGTAGAGGTAGGAGCGATGCGGCGCACGAGCCGGCCCCACCGTCACGTGACGGCTCGGCAGCTTCGACTTGTCGATCAGGCGCGCATCCATGGTCCGCACTCTTCTTCACCCGGTTCTCACGAGGAGATCCAAGGCTTTGGAACTCCCGTGATCTGCCATGTGCCGCGCCACCCGTGCAATGACCCTTCGGAAGGATCGTTACAGCAGCCTTAACCTGAATTTGCCCCAGGGTGCTTTGCTGTAAAGCCTTGGTTTGGAAGCACTTTAGCCAGCTTCATGAGGTGCGCTCGGTTTATGGCGGCATCGCGGCGGAGCTTGGACCAACGGAGGCAAGATGTTGAAGGTTTGAGGGTGTTGCCGGGCCGCAACATTTTTGGGAGGGGATTCCTTCTGGTGTTTGAGCAAACTCTATGTTTGGAGAGTATGCCGATGCGTAATGCATCTTTATAACGCAATGGAGATTAAAGCCACTGTCGCCGCTACGGTCGGTCAATAAGCAATGAGGTCATGCTATGCCTGCACCTATTCTTTGGAGGTCCGAGTTCCGGGTCAACACATTCACGGACGGTGACCAGGAAGATCCTAGCTTCTCTGCCTTGAAGGATGGCGGCTTCGTCGCAGTTTGGACAAGCCAAAACACAGTATGTGCTCAACTGTTTTATGCAGATGGAACAAAAAGGGGTGAGCAGTTCATCGCCATATCTCCAAAGGACAGCTCTCTCGGCACTCCTGAAGTCACTGTTCTGAGTGATGGGCGTTTCGTGATTGCATGTGAAAAATATACAAATGACGACGGCTACATCCAAGCCCGCGTATTCAGCTCAACCGGAGCCCCGATCGGGGACGATTTTACGGTTAGTATTGCAGAGGGCATACAATCAAAGCCGGCAATTGCGGCCGACGCCAAGGGCGGCTTCATCATCACCTATAATTCAAGCACGGGCGATGGTAGTAATGAAGCCATTCTAGCTCGCACCTACACGGCAGATCTCCAGGCCGGAGCGGAAACCCTCGTTAACGGCACGACCTTCTATGTTCAACAGAACTCAAGGGTAACGGCTCTCGCTAATGGGAATTATGCTGTCATGTACGAGGATGGGAGTGTGTATCCTAGCTACACCATCCGAGGCCGGATCGTGGGTGCGGATGGCACGCCTTTAGCTAACATCAGCGAGTTCACGGTCCCCGCAGATCTTAGTGAAGCTGTCTCCCCTTCTGTTACAGCTCTTGTGGATGGGTCCATGGTTGTAGTCTGGCAGGAGGTTTCCAGCCTGTCCCCCAGCTCTTCGAATATAATGGGACGGATCTTCAATGCCGATGGTACGGCCCGTGGGGGCGAGTTCCAAGTCAACACAACTTCCCCAAGCAATCAAGTACGACCTGTTGTGACGGCTTTGGCCGACGGAGGCTTCGCAGTTGCTTTCAAGAGTCAGACGTCAAAAGACCAAGAGTTACGTCTCGTTGCCTTCAGCAGCTCAGGGGATCGTAGCGAAGAAATTCTAGTCAGCTCATCGCTTGCGAATAGCCTCCACGAGCTTACCCTGACATCATTATCTGACGGACGGCTTGTAGTGGGTTGGATGGATTATGCTCGTCCAGATGATCCGGAGTATACCGTCCGTGGCCAAATCGTTGATCCACGGACCCGAGGAGTCATGGACGGTGAGTTCAAGGGTACAAGCTCCGATGACCAGTACGTGGGGACACAGTTCGGCGATGTCATCGCCAGCGCGGCTGGCGCGGATCGCATGTGGGGTGAAAGCGGCAATGACACCCTGGACGGCGGCGCAGGGGCCGATATTCTGGACGGCGGCGAGGGCTTCGACTTCGTGTCGTTTGCCAGCTCCGCTGCGGGCGTGACCGCCAGCCTCAGAGGAGCCACCGGCGACGGCACGGGCGACACCTGGATCTCCATCGAAGGCATCATCGGCTCGTCGCATGCCGACACCTTCAACGGCAACGGCGCTACGCAGTTCCAGGGCGGAGCCGGCAACGATACCTACCAGGTGACGGCGGGCGACTCAGTGGCTGAGACGGCCGGCGGTGGCCGGGACACGGTGCTGGCCTCCTCGTCCTATGCTCTCGCGGCAGGATCAGACGTAGAGGTGCTGCAACTTTGGGGCGTGTCGAGCCGGGCCAGCTACACCCTAACTGGTTCGGACACCGCCAACGAAATCCTGGGCCATGCAGGCACGAACACGCTCATGGGTCAGGGCGGCCATGACGTGCTGAAAGCCTCCTTGGGCAATGACCGCGTCTATGGCGGCACCGGCAACGACAGGATCCATGGCGGCGAAGGCAATGACCGGCTTTATGGCGAGACTGGCCGTGACATCTTCGTGTTCGACACCCGGCTGAACAAGCGCACGAACGTGGATAAGATTTTCGACTTCCGCACCCGGGACGACAGCATCTACCTGGAGAACCAATACTTCACCAAGCTGGGCTCCGGCACGGCCTCTCGGCCGAAGAAGTTCAAGTCGGACATGTTCGTTGAGAGCAACAGGGCCCAGGACGCCGAGGACCGGATCATCTATGACCGCAAGTCAGGGGCACTCTACTACGATAAGGACGGCACCGGATCGACCGCCCAGGTGAAGATCGCCACCGTCTCGAACAAGACCAAGCTCTACTACCACGACTTCTTCGTGATCTAAGCTGGCGGACAATCCAACCGCTAAGACTTTGATGAACAGGGCCGGATTTTTTCCGGCCCTTCTGTTTCATGGTCCAACCTCTTCGGACGAGAACCAGACATCCTCGTAAACGGCGACGGCGCTGGCATCAGGCTTCCGCTCGCTCCTGATCCACACAGATCGAACGGCAGCAAGATCCGCCTCGCTCGGCACGTTCCTGACCGAAATACTCTCGGTCGTGCCGCTGCAGGAGATGAAGCCGACATTCATCAAGGAACCGGCGCCGAAGCCATTGGCCTGTCGTTGCACCAAAACCGCTGGCCCCCAGCCCTTGTTCGGCTGCCATGGAAAAATAAGCCGTCCGCCGGGATTGAGCGCCCGCAGCCATTCCACATCCGGGGCGATTACACCCGCATTCACATAGACAACATCGGCATTGGGCAGCACGCGTCCGAAGGCCGAGCCAGCATGGACTGTCACATTCGAACAGCCCTGTAGATTTTGCCGGGCGTGCGCCGCCAGATCCGACTCATACTCGAAGGCTTCGACATGGCCGCCGGGCTCGACGAGCCGAGACAGGATGGCCGTGTAATAACCCAACCCAGCCCCGACATGGATCACTGTCTCACCCGGCTGCGGGTTGACAGCGTCGATCCACGCTGCATGGAGAGCAGGCTCGCCGTTGTTGATGCCGCGCTTTCGGTCGATGGCTACAAGAACATTGCTGTAGATGTCGGTGACCTGATGGGTCTGTGTTGCGATACCCGTGCTGATCACCGTCCAGGGTGGAGGTGGGAGGAAGGTCTCCCGGTGGGTCAGCGCGAAAGCGTTCTCGATCCGGGCATTTTCAACGCCAGCCAAGCGCATGATTTCAGACGCATAAAACATCCGCGCTTGGGTGAATTCGTCCTGATTGGTGTGGGTTTTCATGACTTACCGTCACTTCCCTCCCAGTCCGGAGAGGACATCAGGTATCAAGCCTATGTTAACTAGATGGCGCGCTTCAGGAGGCTGCCAATGGCGTTTCAGCGCCTACCTATTTTGGATTACTCGCGGTGCTTCCTTTCCTGGCAGGCTGCAACCAGACAGCCGCCTCCCCTCCCGCTGCTCCCGTCGATAGGAACGCTTTGGGCTCCGACGTGCATGTGGCTCTAGCCGACGTGCAGGCCACGCGAGAAAAGCACGACGCTCAAGCGACCAGCATGGCCGTGATGAGCTTCTTCGATCCGATTGGCATCACCGATCTCGCCGAACCCGCCATCGAGGCGGAGCACCGGCGGGAGCTCGATGAGAAGTACCGTCGCGTGGAGGAAGAGGTTCGTAAGACCGTTGCCGAGGCAGAGGCCATCAAGGCCCAGAACCAGACCGGTGCAAACAGGTCGAAGGCGCGCAGACGCGCATCTCCAGAAGCACAATAGGCGATAACCCAGTGCGGGAGAGCCCCACCTCGAAGCGGGGCTCCAGCCTTACATCCGGAACACGCCGAATTTCGTCTCCGGCACAGGCGCGTTCAGGGCCGCCGAGAAAGCCAGCGCCAGCACGCGGCGGGTTTCTGAAGGCAAGATGATGCCGTCGTCCCATAGGCGGGCGGTGGCGTGATAGGGCGAGCCCTCCTCCTCGTATTTGTTGCGGATCGGGGCCTTGAAGGCCTCCTCATCGTCCGCGCTCCAAGACTTGCCTTCGGCCTCGATGTTGTCGCGCCGCACGGTGGCGAGAACGCTCGCCGCCTGCTCGCCGCCCATGACCGAGATGCGGGAGTTCGGCCAGGTGAAGAGGAAGCGCGGGGAGTAGGCGCGGCCGCACATGCCGTAATTGCCAGCGCCGAACGAGCCGCCGACCAGGAGCGTGATCTTCGGCACCTGGGCGCAGGCCACTGCGGTGACGAGCTTCGCGCCGTCCTTGGCGATGCCGCCGGCCTCGTATTGGCGGCCGACCATGAAGCCAGAGATGTTCTGCAGGAACAGGAGCGGAATACGCCGCTGGCAGCACAGCTCAATGAAGTGCGCGCCCTTCTGAGCACTCTCCGAGAACAGGATGCCGTTATTGGCGATGATGCCCACCGGCATGCCCCAGAGCCGGGCAAAGCCCGTCACCAAGGTGGTGCCGTAGAGACGCTTGAATTCGTCGAACTCCGAGCCGTCCACGAGACGCGCGATCACTTCGCGAATGTCGTACTGCTTCTTGAGGTCGGTGGGCACGATCGCATCGAGATCGTCAATGGAATACTTCGGCTCCACCGGGTCGGCGATGTCGATATCGATGCTCTTGCGAGTGTTCAGCGTGCCGACGATGCGGCGCACGATGGCGAGCGCATGAACGTCATCGGTGGCGTAATGATCCGCCACGCCGGACTGGCGGGCATGCACGTCCGCGCCGCCGAGATCCTCGGCTGAGACGACCTCGCCGGTGGCAGCCTTCACCAGGGGCGGACCGCCGAGAAAGATGGTGCCCTGGCGGCGCACGATCACGGTCTCGTCCGACATGGCCGGCACATAGGCGCCGCCTGCCGTGCAGGAGCCCATGACGCAGGCGATCTGCGGGATGCCGAGAGAGGACAGCGTCGCCTGATTATAGAAGATGCGACCGAAATGGTCCCGATCCGGAAAGACCTCCGTCTGGTGCGGCAGGTTCGCGCCGCCGGAATCGACCAGGTAGATGCAGGGCAGACGGTTCTCGCGCGCCACTTCCTGGGCGCGCAGGTGCTTCTTCACCGTCATCGGGTAATAGGTGCCGCCCTTGATCGTCGAATCGTTGCAGACGATCATGACCTCGCGGCCTTCGACCCGGCCGATGCCGGTGATGATGCCGGCGCCGTGGATGGCGTCCTCGTACATGCCGTGGGCCGCGAGGCTCCCCAGTTCCAGGAACGGGGCGCCCGGATCGAGCAGGCGCATCACGCGCTCGCGCGGCAGGAGCTTGCCGCGTGAGAGGTGGCGTTCGCGTGCCTTGGCAGGGCCGCCCTCCGACACAGCCTGCCGCTTGGCCTGCAGGTCCAGGGCAAGCTCGGCCCAGGCGGCGCGGTTTTCCCGCGCGGCGTCCGAGGTCAGGTCGGCAGAGGTGGCAATGACGGGCACGGCGTCGGTCTCCCTGGTTCTAGGTTCCTGCACGGCTGATGCCGCAGGGCTTTACCGCTCAGTAGCTAGAACCCGGGAGCTTGCGCAACTGGGATTTGGGAGGTCCGGGCCTCAGCCCTTGGCCTGAATGACAGCTTCCCGCCGGATGACGCCCGACCCGCAGCGATAGGCTATGCCGCGCACGAGCGACCAATCCTGCGAGACCTGCTGCAGGTAGAGATGGGTTGCGCCAAGGGCGACGGCCGCCTGCAGCATGTCGTCGGTAACGCGGCCAAAGGTTGACCTGCCGAGGGTCACGCCAAAGCCGACATTGACCTGCGTGTGCGTTCCAGGCGTCGTCGGTGTCACCGGGCTCACCTCGCCAAGGCGCGTGCAGGCGCGCACATCGGCCGGCGAATCGACGATCTTCACGAGTTCCGTCGGCTCGGGCCGGTAAGCACAGGCCGAAGCGGCCAGGGCGATAAGGGAGGCAAGGAGGGCACGTTGCATGAAAGTTCCGCCAATGATCAGCCGTTTGCCCCAGCTTAGAGCATGAAGGCGGGTTGAGGAGAAGCCTTGCCGTATCTGAGGCCAAAATCCTAGGCGGCGTGTCTCGGGAGCAACGGTGCCTCAACCCGCAGGGTCGGCCCGAAGATCTCCTCGAAGGCTTTTCGCATGACCGCATCGACCTCCGGCAGGGTGACGGGAATGCCGAGATCGACGAGGCTCGTGACCCCGTGCTCGGTGACGCCGCAGGGAACGATGCCCGTAAAATGCGAGAGATCCGGCTCCACGTTAAGGCTGATGCCGTGGAAAGTCGCCCAGCGGCGCACCCGAATGCCAATGGCGGCGATCTTGTCCTCGGCGGTTTCGCCCTTGTCCGGTCGGCGCACCCACACCCCGACCCGGTCCTCCCGCCGCTCGCCGCGGACGTTGAATTCATTCAGGGTCGCGATGATCCAGGCCTCCAGGGCGGCCACGTAGCGGCGCAGGTCCGGCGCCCGGCGCTTGAGGTCGAGCATCACATAAGCGACCCGCTGTCCCGGGCCATGATAGGTGTACTGCCCTCCCCGGCCCGTCTGGTGAACCGGAAAGCGGTCAGGATCCACGAGATCCGCCGGGTCGGACGAGGTGCCGGCCGTATAGAGAGGCGGATGCTCCAGCAGCCAGACCAACTCGCGAGCTTGGCCGGCCGCAATCGCCTCCGCCCTGGCCTCCATGAAGGCCACAGCCTCCTCGTAGCCGACGAGGGTGTCCGTGATAGCCCATTCCACCGGTTCGGAGCCGCTCTCGGCGTGAAGCTGAAGGGCCAAGCTGTCTCGCAGGTTCGACACCGATTCACCTCATGCTGTGCAGGATGCAGGGCGATGGACGCTCTGGCCCTTGCAGGAGCACAAGGCACATCCCGCGCTCCCATGAACTTTGCGCTTATATAGTCGCTCCAGGGGCCTATCGCCTATCCCCTCAGCGTCAGCCTTAAGCTTTGGGCCGTTCAATCGCCGGAAGCTCGATGGAGGGGGTTGCAGCGGTCCAATCGTTCTGCTAGAGCGACCACCTCTTCAGGAAAACCTTTCCTGGAACCGAGTTCGCGGTCATGGCGGAATTGGTAGACGCACTACCTTGAGGTGGTAGCGGGGAGACCCGTGGAGGTTCGAGTCCTCTTGACCGCACCAACTTTCGGCACATCTCGTGCTGAAAACAGAAAGGCCCCTCACCGGGGCCTTTTTTGTTGACCGCAGCTGCTCCGGCTCCCGAGGTTAGGAGCGGCCCCGCAAGCGATTTTCCGAGAAGGCCTTTGGGCGCATTGCGCTGGCTGGCGCAGGCACCTAAAAGGCCGGCAACCCACCTTCCGAGGACGGCTCATGCAGGAAGTCGACGACAAGACGCTGCTTCCGAACCCCGATGGGTCCGACCCGGTCACACCGGTGTTCCGGGACGAGGAAGGTGAGCTCAATCCGGAATTCCTGGCGGCTGCCGCCGATGCCATCGACGCCTCGGATGCCGATCTCCTGCAGCGGCTCGTGGAGGACTTCCACGAATCCGAAATGGGCGATCTGCTCGAGGCGCTGGCGCCCGAGCATCGCCACCGCCTGATCGAGCTTCTCGGCTCCTCCTTCGATTTCGCGGCGCTGACCGAGGTGGACGAGGCGGTCCGCGAGGAAATCCTCGAGGAACTCGAGACCGCGGCCGTGGCCGAGGGTGTGCGCGAGCTCGACTCCGACGACGCCATCACCATTCTCGAAAGCTTGCCGGAAGACGAGCAGGCGGAGGTTCTCGACCAGCTTCCCGCCATCGAGCGCGTGGCGCTCCAGCGCTCCCTCGACTACCCGGAAGACAGCGCCGGCCGGCGCATGCAAACCGAGTTCATCGCCGTGCCGCCGTTCTGGACGGTGGGGCAGACAATCGACTTCATGCGTGAAACAGAGGATCTGCCTGAGACTTTCTACGAAATCTTCGTCATCGACCCGGCCGCCCACCTGCTCGGAGCGGTGCCCCTGGACAAGCTCCTGCGCTCCAAGCGCCCGGTCACGATCCAGGAGATCATGAACGACGAGCCGGACCGGGTGGAAGCCACCCAGAACCAGGAGGAGGTGGCGCGCCTGTTCGAACGCTACAACCTCGTCTCGGCCGCCGTGGTGGACGAAGGCGGCCGGCTTGTCGGCACCATCCTGGTCGATGACATCGTGGACGTGCTGGAGGAAGAGGCCGATGCGGACATCAAGCAACTCGGCGGCGTGAAATCCGACGAAGAGCTCTCCGATACGGTTCTCTACATCCAGAGAAGCCGCTTCCCCTGGCTGTTCGCCAACATGTGCACGGCTCTGGTCGCCTCCAGCATCATCCGCCTGTTCGAGGGCTCGCTGGAGAAGATGGTTGCGCTCGCCATCCTCATGCCCATCGTGGCCTCGATGGGTGGCAATGCGGGCACGCAGACGATGACAGTGGCGGTCCGGGCGCTTGCCACCCGGGAACTCGGGCGCTCCAATGCCTGGCGCATCATCCGCCGTGAGGGGGCGGTCGGCCTGCTCAACGGCATGGCCTTCGCCATCATCATGGGCGTCCTCGCGGGGCTGTGGTTCGAATCGCCTGAACTCGGCCTTGTGATCGGCCTCGCCCTCATCACAGTTCTGTTCTTTGCGGCGCTGGGCGGCATCTTCGTGCCTCTTACCCTCAACCGGATGGGCGTCGATCCCGCCGTCTCATCCGGTCCCTTCGTAACCAGCATCACGGATATCGTGGGCTTCTTCGCCTTTTTAGGCATCGCGACCGCCTGGTTTAACCTGTAAGCTTGTTTCGCGTCTGTGTCGTAAGGGCCTGTTAACGCTCTTGCGTCATCCCTGGTGCGATCCCGCCTCACGTCCAATACAGTTGAACCGATGAAGACTCGCCGCCGCTCCCCCAGCCGTTCCAAGAACTCTGGCCTGACGACGTTCGCTCAGGTCGCCCGGTTCAGCGCTCTTGCCACGATCGCATTCGGTCTCGCCTCCTGCGCCATCGCCCCCTCCTCGTCCAGCCGCTACCCGGCCAAGAGCGATGCCCGTCCGCATGAAGGCGTCGCCACCGCTCACCGGCTGCCGATCCACGGCGTCGACATTTCCAAATGGCAGGGCGATGTGGACTGGGCGTCGCTGCGCCAGGCCGGCACCAAGTTCGCCTTCATCAAGGCAACCGAAGGCGGCGACCACATTGACAGCAAGTTTCACGAGAACTGGCAGGCAGCCAGACGGGCGGGTGTTCCGCGCGGCGCCTACCACTTCGTTTATTGGTGCCGCCCGGCCCACGAACAGGCCGCTTGGTTCAAGCGAAACGTGCCCGCGGACCCGGACGCCCTCCCCCCTGTGCTCGACGTGGAGTGGAACGGTCAGTCGGTGAACTGCCCGAAGAAGGTTCCGCGCGATCAGGCGCTGGCCATGATCGATCTCATGCTACGCGAGATGGAGGCCCATACGGGCAAGCGGCCGATCATCTACACCGACATCACCTTTCACAAGGAGATCCTGGAGGGCGAGTTCAACGATTACCCCTACTGGATCCGCAGCACGGCGGCCGAGCCCCACGTGCGCTACAACAACCGCCGCTGGACCTTCTGGCAGTTCACCACCACGGGCCGCGTGCCCGGCGTGAAGGGTGACGTGGACCGCAACGCCTTCTACGGCACCGACAACCAGTGGCGCATGTTCGTCGCCAGCGCCTGCGACCCGCGCGACCACAACCGCCTCAAGCAGGCAGGCATCTGCCGCGACATGGACGCGGTGCAGACGGCGAGCATCGACGAGTAGGCTGACGAAAGGTCAGATCTTCAGAACCCCTCGATTTTTGGGAAGAAATCGACGGCATCCCTTTGTGGATGCCCTTCGTCATCGGCACTTACCCCTACGTCAGTTTGGATCTTCTTCCTTTTCGACCTGCCTCATCACTATCGAGCTCAGTCTGTAGCCTAGCTCAGGCCAGGAGATAAGGGGACAAACTTGACAATAAGAATTGAAACGTAGTAACATTAACAAAATACACAATACTGAGATGCGGTGGGGCCTACCCGATTGACTTGGGAAAGGAATAACTCATGCCAGTAGTGACCAACACTCCCTCTAATGACACTCTCATGGGTGGTATCGGAAATGACACCTATGTCTGGGGGCGCGGAAGTGGCAACGATATCATCATTGATCAAGGTGGGTTCGATACCCTTCACATCAATGCGACAATATCTGACATATCATTAACGGCCGATACGGATGATGGCTCCCTGTTCATCTCATTGAACGGCAAGTCTCTGACAATACGAGATTACTTCAACGCCGCAGGTTCTGGTCCTATCGAGAAGTTCGTCTTTGGGGACGGCTCCCAATGGGGATTGCAGGAAATCCTAGCCGCTCTGGCAGGCAATCCGCCTCCTCCGCCTCTTCCGAGTGGTAAAGTTCTTACAGGTACTGATGCGGACGATGTCCTCGTCGGCACTGACTTCGGCGACACGATCTCGGGTGGCGCTGGCACCGACCTCCTCGAAGGCGGGTATGGCGACGATGTTTATCTCTGGAGCCCTGGTCATGGCATCGATGTCGTACGCGATTACGGTGGGAACGATAAGATCAAGATCAATGCCACGGCGGACCAACTCAAGTTCTATGGTAGCTTGGAAGACAAGGGTTATCCGCTCCTCATTAAATTTGGTGAGGATCAACTCGCAATCGAGGGCTACTTCAGCGCAGAAACGTTCAAGAATGGCAACGTCGAGAACCTCGTGTTTTCTGATGGCAGTGTCTGGACCAAAGAGGATGTTCTCAAGGTCTTGATTCCGGTGGAGCTCCCACCGACACGAGGCAAGCTCATCGTCGGCACAGAGGCCGCGGATGTCTTGAGGGGCACCGATTACGATGACACGATCAATGGCGCCTCCGGCGACGACGCCATGTTAGGCGGTAAGGGCAATGACGTTTACATCTGGGGACCTGTTGGAGGAAGCGACCTCATCGAGGACGAAGGCGGCGCCGATACCTTCAGAGTCGAGTGCTCTTCAGACGATGTGAGGCTGTCCTCCCATCTGGATGGCACACTTGTCATTTCCTTAAACCGCCAGACGCTCACGATCCGTAACTACTTCGGGACCGGCGAGAACGGCAGGCACATTGAGAACATCGTATTCTCCGACGGTGTGGTTTGGGATCTGAACAAAGTTCTTGAGATTTTGAACCGCCAGACACCACCTCCTGAAGACGGCATGATTCTGGTCGGAACAGATGCCGACGACATCCTCAGTGGCACACAATTCGGCGATACGATCGACGGTGCCGCAGGTGACGATAAGCTTCTAGGATCCGGTGGTGATGATAATATCGCCGGCGGCGCTGGAAATGATCTCCTTGACGGCGGAACCGGGCGTGACCTTCTCACCGGCGGACAAGGCGATGATACCTACATCTGGAGTTCGGACAGTGGGTCCGATCTCATCGAGGACTCATCCGGAACCGACGTCGTTCGGATCGGAGCACGCTCGTCGGCTGTGACCCTATCGGCTGATACAGATGATGGGTCCCTGATGATCCGTGTGAATGGAGAGACCCTGCAGATCAAGAACTACTTCAATCAAGTCGGAATTCCTGAAAATCGCGATCTGGGACATATCGAAGAGTTAGTTTTCACGGATGGTACCGTCTGGGACTTGGCCAAGGTGCTCGAGGTCCTCGCTGACCCCAAACCCGATCCGGCTCCAGAACCGGAGGGCGAGATCATTGTCGGCCAGAAGAATAACGACGTTCTGGTCGGAACCGTGGACGACGACACTCTCATTGGAGGAATTGGTCATGACACCCTTGATGGCGGAGCAGGCAACGACATCCTCGTCGGTGGTCAGGGCAAGGACGTTCTGAGAGGCGGAGCTGGGGAAGACTTTTTCATCTTCATGAAGAAGGCGGATCTCGGAACCCGCGGGAACCGGGATACGATCACGGACTTCGAAACTGGTATTGATTTCATCGATCTCGGCAAGCTCGACGCGAATAGTTCGACTAAAAAGAACGATGCTTTCAAGGCCCTGCTGAAAGGGAAGGCGGCTTTCACGAAAGCAGGACAACTTCACTACGATTCGAAGACGGGCATCCTCTCCGGCAACACTGACAAGGACGCCCAAGCGGAGTTCCAGATCCTGTTCAAGAACAAGCCCAAGGTTCTTCACCTCGACGATTTCGTTCTCTGAAGTTTCGTCAAACTGCCGCAAAAACCAGGCTCCCTCGCCTGTGAGGGAGCTTTTTCTTTTCCGTCTACGACCAATTGCCGGTCAAAGAGACAGCACCACCTCTCCTTTTGCACGCGGTTCGGCCTTGATAAGGGCAGCATTGCTGACCAAAATGGTCGATAAGAAAAGCGCCTCATCGTTCCCCGCCTGGGGCGATGAAGGGAATTGGGAGGATATAATGCTGCCGAATGCCGCCAAGGGCTTCAATTTCGATCTCGGCGAGACCGCCGACGCCATCCGTGAAACCGTTTCCAGCTTCGCCCAGGAGAAGATCGCACCGCGCGCCGAGGAGATCGACCGCACCAACCAGTTTCCAAGCGACCTGTGGCCCCAGTTGGGTGAGCTCGGTGTCCACGGGATCACGGTGGAAGAGGAATACGGGGGAGCGGGCCTCGGCTATCTCGAGCACGTCATCGCCATGGAGGAGATCTCCCGCGCCTCCGCGTCGGTGGGCCTCTCCTACGGAGCGCACTCGAACCTCTGCGTGAACCAGATCCGCCGCAACGGCAACGAGGATCAGAAGCGCCGCTACCTGCCGAAGCTGATCTCCGGCGAGCATGTGGGCGCGCTCGCCATGTCCGAGCCCGGCTCCGGCTCCGACGTGGTTTCCATGCGCACCCGCGCCGAGAAGCGCGGCGACCGCTATGTTCTCAACGGCAACAAGATGTGGATCACCAACGGCCCAACAGCCGAAACCCTCGTGGTCTATGCGAAGACCGACCCGGAGGCAGGCCCGCGCGGCATGACGGCCTTCCTGATCGAGAAGGGCTTCAAGGGCTTCTCCACGCACCAGAAGCTCGACAAGCTCGGCATGCGCGGCTCCGATACCTGCGAGCTGGTGTTTGAGGATTGCGAGGTGCCGGAGGAGAACGTGCTCGGCCAAGTGGGCCGGGGCGTGAACGTGCTCATGTCCGGCCTCGACTACGAGCGTGCCGTTCTGGCGGCCGGCTCCACGGGCATCATGCAGGCCTGCATGGACGTGGTGCTGCCCTACATCCACGAGCGCAAGCAGTTCGGCCAGGCTATCGGCGAGTTCCAGCTCGTGCAGGGCAAGATCGCCGATATGTACGTGACCATGAATGCGGCCAAAGCCTACGTTTATGCGGTTGCCAAGGCTTGCGACCGGGGCGAGACCACCCGCGAGGACGCCGCCGGCGCGATCCTGTACGCGGCCGAAAACGCAACCAAGATGGCGCTCGACGCGATCCAGCTTCTCGGCGGCAACGGCTACATCAATGACTACCCGACGGGGCGCCTGCTGCGCGACGCCAAGCTCTACGAGATCGGCGCTGGCACCAGCGAGATCCGCCGCATGCTGATCGGCCGCGAGCTGTTTGCAAAGACCGTTTGAACGAGACTGCATCAAGACTTCACCAGAACGGCCGGGCACAGTCCCGGCCGTTCGCGTGTTGAGATGGCCGCGATCTCCAAGGCCTTTCCGTCCTTGAAAGACTGTTTACATTGAGGAACGGATTCATACCCGCGAGACGCCAATGACCTTGAAGCTCTACGCCCATCCCTTCTCCTCCTACTGCCAGAAGGTGCTGATCGCGCTGTATGAGAACGACACGCCGTTCGAATACCTGACGCTCGACGATGCGAAGAACGGTGCCGACCTGGAGGCTCTCTGGCCCATCAAGAAGTTTCCTGTGCTCGTCGATGGGGAGCGCTCGATCCTGGAGGCCAGCATTATCATCGAGCATTTGGACCTTCATCATCCGGGGCCGGTGCGTCTGCTTCCGGAGGATCCCCGCGCCTCCCTCGAGGTCCGGCTGATGGATCGCTTCTTCGACAACTACATCGCCACGCCGATGCAGAAGATCGTCACCGATCGCCTTCGCCCGGAGCAGAATCGCGACCCTTACGGCGTCACCGAGGCGCGAGCCATGCTCGACAAGGCCTATGGCTGGCTTGACAGGACGCTGGCCGGTCGCGAATGGGCCGCTGGCGCCACCTTCAGCCTTGCCGATTGCGCCGCGGCTTCATCGCTGTTCTATGCCGACTGGGCGCACCCGATGGGCGACAGGCATCCGCGCGTCCAGGATTACCGCCGGAAGCTTTTGGCTCGGCCTTCCTTCGCACGGGCGGTTGACGAGGCTCGGCCCTATCGTCCCTACTTCCCGCTCGGTGCGCCGGACCGCGACTGACGCACGGCAGGAATGCGACTAATAAGGCCTCGTTGCGGTGGCGCTCTAGGCTCCCGACCGCTATGAAAGCCTGATCCATACAGGGAAGAACCCATGACCCTCGACAAAGCCATCGCCGACGCCCTGCGGGCTGCCTCCACCGCGACGCTCACCACCGTGCTCCTCAAGAAGGGCATCCGCCGGTGCTGGATGAAGGGGCCGATGCCCGCCTTCCACGCGTCGGAGAAGATGGTGGGCCGCGCCTTCACCCTGCGCTTCGTGCCGGCCCGCGAGGATCTGGCGACGCCGGAATCCTGGGCCTCCCCGATCTCCACCCGCGCGGCCATCGAAGACATGCCGGAGGATTGCATCGCGGTGATCGACTCCATGGGCGTCACTGATGCCGGCGTCTTCGGCGACATTCTCACGGCCCGCATGAAGAAGCGCGGCGTGGCGGCGCTCGTGACCGACGGAGCGGTACGTGATGCAGTCGGCGTCGAGGGCACGAACCTCCCGGTGTGGTGCGCCGGCGTGGCCGCTCCTCCGTCCGTTGCGGGCCTCACTTTCGTGGGCTGGCAGGAGCCCATCGGCTGCGGCGGTGTCGCTGTCTTCCCGGATGATGTCATCGTCGCTGATCGGGACGGCGTCGTGGTGATTCCGGCCGCCATGGTGGAAGAGGTTGCCAAGGCTGCCGTGGCGCAGGAGCACTACGAAATGTGGGTGATGCGCGAGGTGGAGAAAGGCGTACCCCTCCCCGGTCTGTATCCGCCCAACGCTGAGACCAAGGCCCGCTACGAGGCCGAGTTGAACAAGTCGTAAGGCTTCAGCCATAACTACAGCCCTCATCCTTCGAGACGCCGCTTGCAGCGGCTCCTCAGGATGAGGTTCATGGATGGAAATACTGGTGGCTGTAAAAATAAGGATGGCTGGTGTTCTACTACGTTTCGAAAATCGCGTGGTTCTTCACTACGCCATCCAATCTGCTGCTCAGCCTTATTCTGCTGGGGTTGGTTCTGAGCCTGTTCAAGCGTCTGCGCCGGTTCGGCCTTGGACTCAGCCTGATCTTCACGCTAGCGGCCATCGCCTTGGGATTGCTCCCCATCGCCAGCTACATCCTGCTTCCCTTGGAAGGGCGGTTTCCTGAGTTTCTTGATGACGGCAAATCAGTCGACGGGATCATCCTGCTCGGAGGCGCCGTCGAGGCGTCCGACTCAAAGTCGCGCGGTCGCATCGTGGCCAATGAAGCGGCCGAGCGGGTGCTCGACACGATCGAGCTTATCCACCAGTACCCGGCTGCCCGAATCCTCATCTCGGGCGGTGGCGGCACGGTCTTTGGCGATGGCGCCGCCGAGGCTCCGATCGTTGCGGACTACTTCAGAACCATCGGCATCGACTCCGCCCGCATACTGGTCGAGGACCGCTCGCGCACAACCGCCGAGAATGCCGTCTATTCAAAGGAACTTGCAAAGCCTCGCGAGGGCGAGCGCTGGCTTTTGGTGACATCGGCCTGGCACATGCCGCGTGCCGTCGGCGTGTTCGAGAAGATTGGATTTCCCGTCACGCCCTATCCGGTTGATTTCCGCACGGCCGAGGGAGCAAGAACCCACCTGCCCTTCGCCTTCATCTCGGAAGGCCTGCGCCGGCTCGATATCGGCACCAAGGAATGGGCGGGCCTGATCGCCTATTACGCGTCCGGGCGCACCACACGTCTGTTCCCCGGACCTCAGGATTCCACTGGCGGCAGCGCCAGCCGGTAGGTGCCGCGGAAATCGTCAGGATCAACCGGCCGCCCTTTACGCAGAATGACGATGCGCCCTTCCTTCATGAGGCGCACGGCCGCTTTTCGGACGGGCTGCATGAGCGGTCCCCATCCGTCCGGCTGGTTGCCGCCCAGCGCCTGGGCCACATCGGCCGGCCCTATGGTCTTGCCGGGTCCCCGCTCCTCCAGGAGCGCAAGCATGGTGACTTCCAGCTCTTCCGGTGTTGCGGTTTTAGACATGGGGTTGCCTCAAGGCTGCATCATGGGCGTCGGATAGGAACTGGCGCCGCCACATCACGATCAGCACGCCGGCGGTCGCGATCATGAACAGGTAGCCGCTCACGAACCACCCGAGATAGGCGAGTGAGAAGAAGAAGGCCCGCTGGCCGCGGTTGAAGTGCTTGCCGGCAACCGCATTCATGGCGCCCGCTTGACGGGCGACATCAAGCGCCTCCTCCCGGTTGCCATCCGTCAGCACGGGAACGGCCCCGACGATGATCGCCATGTAGTTGAAGAGACGGTACGACCAGGCAAACTTGAAGAAGGCGTAGACGAAGATGACGGCGAGTCCGCCGACCTTCACGTCCCAGGCGATCCGCGTCGGCGGTTCGCCGAAGGGCAGATCGGCAAAGAGCGGCAGGACAGCATCGGTCGAGCGCAGGAGCGCCAGCACGCCGCCGATGGCGATCAGCGAGGTGGAGGCGAAGAACGCGGTGCCGTTCATGAGCGAAGCGAGGATCGTGGTGTCGACGATGCGGTTCTCGCGCACCACCATCTGCTCCATCCAGCGATAGCGGTACTGGTTCATCACCTTGTTCAGGCTCTTCTGCCCGGCGGGTGTGAGCTCCAGGGCGGCATGGTAGCCGAACCACGCGATCAGGAAGAAGGCCAGCGCCGCGTAATCGAGATTGGTGAAGCCCAGCACCCGTGATCCCCCGTTGACTCCGCTGCCAACATGTCCAGTTTGTTCGAAGGCTCATAGGAGCACCGGAACCCGTTATGCCTCAGACCATCACCCGCGGCTACAAGACATTGCTCGACGAAGCCAATTCGAAGATCAGGACCGTGCCAGTCTCCGAGGCTGTGTCGCTGCACGGCCGCGAGGATGTGGTGTTCGTGGACCTGCGGGATCCGCGCGAACTGGAGCGTGAAGGGCGCATTCCGGGCGCGGTGCATTGCCCGCGCGGGATGCTGGAATTCTGGATCGATCCGGAAAGCCCCTATCACAAGCCGGTCTTTGCCCAGGACAAGACTTATCTGTTCTTCTGCGCTGCCGGTTGGCGCTCCGCCCTGTCCGCGGCGACGGCGCAGGATATGGGCCTCCAACCTGTCGCCCATATGGAAGGCGGCTTCACTGCCTGGAAGAACGCCGGCGGGGCTGTCGAGACCGTGGAGCCGAAAAAGGCCTAAGCGCTCCGGCGGATTTCGAACCGCTCGGCGAGGTCAGGATCCTCTTCGCTGCCCTGGAGAATCTCCACGTTTTCGACGAGGGCACCAGCAGGCCCTTGATGGCAGGCCTTGAGCATCACCTGAACGAGATCGGCCGGGCCTGAAAACACGGCCTCGACCGAGCCGTCCCGTCTATTCCGCACCCAGCCCTTGAGCCCATGCAGCTCCGCAAGATGCTGCGTCCAGGCGCGAAAGCTCACGCCTTGGACGCGGCCATGAATCAGGGCATGGACGGTTCTGTTTTCGGTCATCATCCCTCAGCAATGGGCATGGCGGGCATCCGTGCTCCGCCCCGCATAATCCTCATCAAGCGTCTTGATAAGGCTCTCGGCATTCTGCGGATCCAGCTTGCGCAGGATCTCGTCGATCTTCGCCTCCATCCGGTCGTCACCTTCCTTGGATTGGGGCGAGCCGACATAGAGCAGGATTGCGAGGCCGCCCACCTGCCAGAGAAGCTGCAGGAACTCCGACTGCCAGTTCTCGAAAGTATCCCGGGATATCTCAACCAGAAACTCGGAGAACTGGACCGGCTGGGCATGCGCCTGCTGCTCGCTGACATAGGCGAACCAGCCGAAAAGCCAGTGGCCGACCAAAGAGATAAGGAAGAAGCCTAAGGTCACCCAGGCATAACCATAGGCTTTCCATAGAGAGCGGGGCTTGGTGTTCATGACCGACCTCTTACGCAAACCATCGATATGCGGACTCAACGCCGCCATATGGCAAAGGTTCTCATGCAAGGCCGGAACGAATCCGCAGCTCCAGACTTCAAGCTCAACAGTGGTTGGCTTGGTTCAGGTGCATCATGCGTATGAGGATCGCAGCGGTCTTGATCGGAGCTCTCGCGGCCAGTGGCTGCAGCGATTTTCCCAAGGACAATGCGGAGACTCTGAAGCAGCTCAAAGCAGGCCGGGAGATGAAGGTGGGGGTGGCCCATAACCCACCCTGGACCGTCGTCGCGGACGGAAAAGTCGAAGGCGTGGAGCCCGCCCTCGTCGCGCGGTGGGCTCAGAGCCTCGGGACTAGAGCCCGCTTCATCATAGCCCCTGAGGACGATCTGGTGGAGGCGCTCTACAAGCGGGAGTTGGACGTCCTGGTCACGGGCATGACCGACAAGACACCCCATTCCGGCAAGCTCGCCCTGTCCCAGCCCTATCTGGAGGTCAAAACCAATATCGGTGTTGCACCGGGGCAGACGCCTCTGGCCGATTGGACCGGGCAACGCATCGCCGTGGATCCGGAGCGCCTCGACCTTGTGTCTCAGGTCAGGGAGCTGGAAGCCGAGCCCGTGCCTCTGGACACGGGAGGGTCCTCAGTCCCGATCATGGCCGGCTACGATTTCGAGCTTGTACGGCGCGGCCTCAAGCCGACGGAGGACGAGTTGTCGACCGAGAGAAGGGTCATGGCCGTCATTCCGGGCGAGAGCGCCCTCCTCCTCTCCCTCGACCAGTTCCTGCAGGCGCAGGACAAAGAGGGCCTCAAGGACAAGGCCGCGGAGGCGTTGCCATGAGGCCGATCGAGAACTTCGAATTTCCGGAGGACAAGCAAGCCCTGTTCAAGCGCGCCAAGCGTCTCGAGGTGATCACCGTCTTCTACATCGCCTCGGCGGCAACGGCCCTGTACATCACGATGGGCTCGTCGCAGGCCATGCGGGCGAGCTTCTTCGAGGACGTAATCAGCATTATCCCGGCCATCGTGTTCCTCATCTGCAGCCGCATCGCCCTGTGGCCCCCGAACCGCAACTTTCCTTACGGCTATCACGGGGCCGTTTCCATCGGATACCTGATCTCGTCGGTCGCGCTCGTGGGAATGGGCCTGTTCCTGCTCATCGAATCCGCCAGCAAGTTCCTCTCGGGCGAGCGCACCACCATCGGTGGCATGCACATCTTCGGCGAGACGATCTGGGCCGGCTGGCCCATGCTGGCGGCCATTGCCTATACGGGCATTCCAAGCGTCATCCTGGGGCATATGAAGCTGAAGCTGGCGCCCAAGATCCACGACAAAATTCTCTATGCGGACGCCAAGATGATGAAGGCCGATTGGATGGCGGAAAGCGCCACGGCCATCGGCGTGCTTGGAGCGGGTTTTGGCTATTGGTGGATCGACCCTCTGGCTGCCGGCATCATCGCCATCGACATCCTCAAGGACGGCGTCTCAAATCTTGGGGTCGTCATCGCCGACCTCATGGAGCGGCGGCCGCAAAAGACCGACCGCTCAGGCTATGAGACACTGCCGGAGGATCTTCGGCGCAGAATCGAGACCTTGGACTGGGTGAAGGAGGCCGAGGTGCGCCTTCGCGAAAGCGGGCACATCGTTCTCGGCGAGGTCTATGTCGTGCCCAGCAAAACAGACAATCTGCCGGAGCGGGTAGCCAGCGCCATCGATGATGCCAAAGGGATGAACTGGCGCCTGCACGATGTCACCATCTCGGTCGTGCCTAGCCTCAATGACGATGCCTCACCGGCGCCGGATGGGCAGAGCTGATCCTCCCGGAGCGCTCCAGAGTGCGCGGACCTTGGGTTCTTGAGAGGTCGGTGCGGAGGCCTGCGTCTTCGGCATCAACACGCTCAGGCTCCGGATGTAATCCTCCGGCAGGTCTGCACGCCTTGCTGCCTCGACAACACCTTCCATGTATCCGGGGAGCGGTTTGCCGGGCTTGGCGCTGCGGCCCACATAGACGATCGCTTGGCGCGGCCCCTTGGCCGTCACCACCGGCTGCACGACCTTGGTGTAGAGGCCGGTCGAGAGGCTCTCGTAACGGTCGAGAGCCGGCACGTCAGCCAGCGCCAGATCCCACACCATGCCCCAGACCGTCTTCTGTGGATCGCGAACGACGGTGGCATAGCCCTCATCGAAGATCATGAACCGGTGACGCATGAGCCGCCCGATGCCGACCGGCTTCGAGCCCGGGCAGCGCCCGAGCATGGCAGCCTGGTCCATGTTGGACCCATAGGCGAAATAAAGCGGCATCCGGTTTAGCCTGAACCCTTATGCGAATTCCAGGATCACGGCATCGACCGCGAGGCTGTCGCCTTCCTTGGCATGGATCTTGGAGATGGTGCCGTCGCGCTCGGCGCGCAACACGTTCTCCATCTTCATGGCCTCCACGATGCACAGCGGTTCGCCGGCCTTGACCTCCTGGCCCTGGGCGACGCTGATCGCCTTCACCAGACCTGGCATAGGACACAGCAGTTGCTTGCCCGTATCCGCCTCCAGCCGTTCCGGCATGAGAGCAGCGAGTTCCGCCTCGCGCTTGGTGTAGACCTTGACCTCGGCGGAGGCTCCCGCGTGGGAGAGCGCAACGCCGTTGAGGATCGGGCGCACCTGCACGGCAATCGCGTCACCGCCCACCGAGCCGGTCCAGACCGGCTGGCCCGGAGCCCAGTCTGAGGCGATCGGCCAGGCATTGCCATTGATCACGACCGCGAAACCACCATCGATATCCTCGACCGTCACCTCATGGCGCTCCTTGCCGAGAAGCACCACGCGCTCGCGCTCGAAGCGCAGGCTGGCGGCGGAGCGCATCTGCCCTGAGATGTGCCGCTTGCGCTCATTGAGCAGATGATCGATCGCGGCGCCAACCGCCGCCATGCGCAGGGCTACCTCGCCCTCCGGGGCAGGCGCCTTGAACCCTTGCGGGAACTCCTCGGCAATGAACCCAGTGGAGAGCTTGCCCGACTGCCAGCGCGGATGCTGCATCAGAGCCGTGAGGAACGGGATGTTGTGGCGAATGCCTTCGATGGCGAAGGCGTCGAGCGCCTGAGCCTGGGCTTCGATGGCCTGGAGGCGGGTTGGCGCATGGGTCACGAGCTTGGCGATCATCGGATCGTAGTAGATCGAGATCTCGCCGCCCTCATACACGCCGGTATCATTGCGCACCGTGACACCATCCTGCTCGCCCTCGTTCGGCGGGCGGTAGGTGACGAGCCGGCCCGTGGAGGGCAGGAAGTTGCGCACCGGGTCTTCCGCATAGATGCGGCTTTCCACCGACCAGCCGTTGAGCTTCACGTCGGACTGGGACAGACGCAGCTTCTCGCCGGCGGCCACGCGGATCATCTCCTCCACGAGGTCGATGCCGGTGATCATCTCGGTGACAGGGTGCTCCACCTGGAGGCGGGTGTTCATTTCCAGGAAGTAGAAGGACTTGTCCTGGCCGGCCACGAACTCCACCGTGCCGGCGGAATCGTAGCCCACAGCCTTGGCGAGTGCGACGGCCTGCTCGCCCATGAGGCGGCGGGTCCCCTCGTCGAGGAGCGGCGACGGCGCCTCCTCGATGACCTTCTGGTTGCGGCGCTGGATCGAGCATTCGCGCTCGCCGAGATAGATCACGTTGCCGTGCTTGTCCCCCAGCACCTGGATTTCGATGTGGCGTGGATCGGTGATAAACTTCTCGATGAACACGCGGCTGTCGCCAAACGAGCTTGCCGCCTCCGACGTGGCGCGGGCGAAGCCCTCGGCCACCTCGTCGGAGGAGTAGGCAATGCGCATGCCCTTGCCGCCGCCGCCGGCGGAGGCCTTGATCATGACCGGATAGCCGATCTCATTGGCGATGGTCACCGCCTGCTCCGGCCCCTCGATGACGCCGAGATAGCCCGGCACGGTCGAGACCTTGGCGGCGGCCGCCGCCTTCTTCGATTCGATCTTGTCGCCCATGGCCGCGATGGCCCCGGGGTTCGGACCGATGAACACGATGCCGGCCTCGGCCAGGGCCTTGGGGAAGGCCTCGCGCTCGGACAGGAAGCCGTAGCCCGGATGGACGGCCTGGGCGCCGGTGGCCTTGCAGGCTTCGATGATCTTCTCGATCACCAGGTAGGACTGAGCGGCGGCGGCCGGGCCGATATGCACGGCCTCGTCGGCCATCTCCACATGCAGCGCATCCCGGTCGGCATCGGAATAGACCGCCACGGTCTTGATGCCCATCCGCCGGGCGGTCTTGATGACCCGGCACGCGATCTCGCCCCGGTTGGCAATCAGGATCTTGTCGAACATGAACCCTCGAACGCTCCACCCAAAAACTAAGCCCCACCTCCGTTACTGCACATCGGTGCCTTGGGGAAGCGGGGCTTGGTTCAGCATTTAGCTTTAGACGGCAAAGGCCAGTCAGGCGGCGATCTGGGACAGCCTCGCCTGCTGGCGTCCGCGCATGATGAAGTCGAGGAGCGCCACGTCCACATGCCCAGCCTCATCCAGGATGGCATAGGCAATGGCCATGGCATTGGGGGACGGCCCGCTGACCTCCAGGAGGGTGGCGAGCCAGAGGGCATCGTCGTTGCTGACCGCACCGTGGGGGGCACGCTTCCAGACCACGAAATCGGCCACGAGCCGGGTCAGTGCCGCTCCCCAGCCTTCGACGGCGGTGACGATGCGGTCGAGGGCCAGCAGGGATTCGACCTCGAGACGGCTCGTGATTCCCTCAGAGAGGATCTCGTCTTGGAGCATCGCCACGTCATCATCGCAGACATGCCCCCTCTCGAGGAGGCTGTCGATGAAATCGCGAAGTTGATCCTTCAACATCCGTTTTGACTCCCGCCGGCTTATCTTTCGGACAACGCCGGTTGATCGCTTGTGCGGGATGACATTCACACGGGCGCCAGGGCTAAACCGTTAACGCGGCATGCTGAATCGCCGTTGAGGTTAAGCCTTGTTGAGACTCTTTGGTTGCCGGAATCTTGACGGATCGGATTTCCCAACGTTTGCGCGGATTTGCCAGCAGGGTCGTCCGAGCTTTGCATTCCCGCAAGGTCGCCCTTTCCGCACTTCATCGACGCTCGGTGGTACTTATTTCCCGGTCAACGCAGCGCAATCCGCGCTTGCCCGTTAAGGAACGCACCCATGCGGCACCACGGCATTCATCACGTCACCGCCATTGCAGGCCCTGCCCGTCGCAACCTCGATTTCTACACCCGCACGCTCGGCCTGCGCCTCGTCAAGAAGACCGTCAACTTCGACGATCCCGGCACATACCACCTGTATTTCGGCGACAGCCTCGGCCAGCCCGGCTCGATCCTGACCTTCTTCCCCTGGGAGCACGTGGCGCCCGGACGGAACGGCGTCGGCACCACGCAGGAGACAGCGTTCCGCGTGCCTGAAGGCTCCTTGGGCTTCTGGATGCATCGGTTCATCGAGCAGGGCGTCGAGCACGGCAGCGTGGAGAAGCGCCTCGGCCAGAGCGTGCTGACCTTCAAGGACCCGCACGGCACGAGTCTTTCGCTCGTCGGCATTCCCAATGCAGAAACCGAAGAGGCGTGGAATGTGGACGGTATCCCGGCGGAGCATGCGATCCGCGGCCTGGAAGGCGTCACGCTCCTCGTCGAGAACGGCGAGCGGACGGGCGCGATCCTGACGGATGTGTTCGGCTTTACCGAGACGGCTCGCGAGGGATCCCTCGTCCGCTACAAGACGGACGCGCTCATGGGCAGCACGGTCGACATCCGTTCTGCCGGCGGATTCCTGCCGGGCCGAATGGGCGGCGGCTCCGTGCATCACGTGGCCTTCCGCGCCAAGGACGATGCCGACCAGGAGGCGATGGTGAGAAAGCTCGCCGAGACCCATGGCCTTCAGACAACGGAGCAGAAGGACCGCAACTACTTCCGGTCCGTCTATTTCCGTGAGCCCGGCGGCATCCTGTTCGAGATCGCCACCGACGAGCCGGGCTTCGCCGCCGACGAGGCGCAGGAGCATCTCGGTGCCGAGTTGAAGCTTCCAGCATTTCTGGAACCGCGCCGGAGGGACATCGAGGCCCGGTTGCCGGAACTGGCGTGATCCAAACGCCCTCTCCCCTCTGCGGGAAAGGGTGGCGAATGAAATGAGCCGGGAGAGGGGAAGTACTCGACGAATCCGGCCCCTCTCCCACCCTGCTGCGCAGGGCACCCTCTCCCGCTACGGGGAGAGGGAGAAAGAGAAAATCATGACCGAACTGTCCTTCATTCACCGCTACGAGCCCGCCACGGATTCGAAACGCCCGCCTCTTTTGCTGCTTCACGGCACAGGCGGCGACGAGAACGACCTGCTGGGTCTCGGCCGCATGATCTCTCCCGGCTCCGCCCTGCTCTCCCCACGCGGCAAGATCCTGGAGAACGGCATGCCGCGCTTCTTCCGGCGCCTCGCTGAAGGCGTGTTCGACGAGGAGGACGTGAGGTTTCGCGCGAACGAGCTTGCGGATTTCGTAGCCGAGGCGCGCAAGGCTTACTGGCTTGAAGCGCCGATCGCGGTGGGCTTCTCCAACGGCGCCAATATCGCTACCGCCATGCTAATGGTGCGCCCGGAGGCCTTGGCCGGCGCGGCATTGCTGCGGGCCATGGTGCCGCTGTCCCAGGCTCCCGACGTGGATCTTGCAGGCAAGCGGGTGCTGATGATCTCAGGAAGCATAGACCCGATCATTCCAGCAGATAATTCAAAGCGCCTCGCCGCGTCCTTATCCGCATCCGGCGCCGAGGTCCAGCACGAGATCCTGCCGGCAGGCCATAACCTGTCGCAGACGGATCTGCAGCTGCTGGCAAGGTGGTTTGGTCAATAGACACTCACAAGTCCTCTACTGTCATCCCCACGCAGGCGGGGATCGATAACCACGACCTTGCACCAGCCGGGCACCCTGGGTGTTTATGGATTCCGGGCTCTGCTGCGCAGCCCCGGAATGACAGTGAGTGTATCGACCACATCGTGATGGCCGGGCTCGCCCCGGCCATCCACGTCTTAGGAAGCGGCAAGAACCCCCGTCTCGAAGAACCGCTCCATCGCCTCCTCGGCGGCCTTGATGCAGATGCCGCGGCATTCGAGCCAGGTATCGTCGAAATGCGTGCTGCGGTAGCGCTCGCCGGAGTCGCACAGAAGCGTCACGACGGAACCTTTCTCGCCGTTCTTCACCATCTCACCGACGATCTGCGCCACGGCCCAGAGATTGGTGCCGGTGGAGCCGCCACAGGAGCGGCCGATGCGGCGCGACAGAACCCGCGCGGCCGCGATGCTCGCCGCATCGGGCACCGCAGTGGCGTGGTCGATGAGCTCCGGCACGAAGGACGGCTCGCAGCGGGGGCGGCCGATGCCTTCGATCACAGAGGGTGGCCCCGACACGGTGCAGACATTCCGGTCCGCCAGATGCCGGTGGAACACGGAGGCCTCAGGATCGGCGAGGCACAGCCGGGTCGGCAGGCGGCGGTAGCGGATGTAGCGCCCGAGCGTCGCCGAGGTGCCGCCGGTCCCCGCCCCCACGACGATCCAGCTCGGGATCGGGTGCTCTTCATGGGCCATCTGGCTGAAGATGGATTCGGCGATGTTGTTGTTGCCACGCCAGTCCGTCGCCCGCTCGGCGTAAGTGAACTGGTCCATGTAGTGGCCGCCGAGTTCCTCGGCCAAGCGCGCACTCTCGGCATACATCTCGGCGGGCGAATCCACGAAATGGCTCTCGCCGCCGTAGAAGGCGATCTGCGCGATCTTCTCAGCCGATGTCGAGCGCGGCATCACGGCGATGAAGCGCAGGCCCAGCATCTGGGCGAAATATGCCTCCGACACGGCGGTCGACCCGCTTGAGGCCTCGATGACGGTGGTGTCCGGTCCGATCCAGCCATTGCACAGCCCATAAAGAAACAGCGACCGCGCCAGCCGGTGCTTCAGGCTGCCCGACGGATGGGTCGATTCATCTTTGAGGTAGAGTTCAACGCCCGGCACCGCCGGCAGCGGCACGCGCAGCAGATGCGTATCCGATGAGCGGTTGAAATCCGCCTCGATGATCTGGATGGCGGTGGAGACCCAGGAGCGGGTGGAAGGAACTGGCATGATCACAACGGAATATTATCGTGCTTCTTCCAGGGACGCTCGGTCTCCTTGTGCCGCAGCATCGCCAGAGCCCGCGCAATCCGCCGCCGGGTGGAATGTGGCATGATCACTTCGTCGATGTAGCCGCGCTCCGCCGCCACGAAGGGGGACATGAAGCGGTCCTCATATTCCTTCGTGCGAGCCGCGATCTTCTCGGCATCGCCGATGTCCTGGCGGAAGATGATCTCCACCGCGCCTTTGGCACCCATCACGGCGATCTGGGCGGTGGGCCACGCATAGTTCACGTCCCCGCCGATGTGCTTTGACGCCATCACGTCATAGGCGCCGCCGAAGGCTTTGCGCGTGATCACCGTCACCAGCGGCACGGTGGCTTCGGAATAGGCGAAGAGCAGCTTGGCGCCGTGCTTGATGAGGCCGCCGTATTCCTGAGCGGTGCCGGGCAGGAAGCCCGGTACGTCCTCAAAGGTGACGATCGGGATGTTGAAGGCATCGCAGAAGCGCACGAAGCGGGCCGCCTTGCGGGAGGCGTCCGCGTCGAGCACGCCGGCCAGCACCATCGGCTGATTGGCCACGAACCCCACTGTGCGGCCCTCGACGCGGCCGAAGCCGGTGATGATGTTCTTGGCGTAGGCTTCCTGGATCTCGAAGAAGTCCGCCTCGTCCACGACCTTCAGGATCAGCTCCTTCATGTCGTAGGGCTTGTTCGGGTTGTCGGGGATCAGGGTGTCGAGGCTATCGTCGACGCGAGCCGGATCGTCGAAGCTCGGGATCTCCGGCACGCCGTCCATGTTGTTGGCGGGCAGGAAATCGATGAGGCGGCGCACCTGGAGCAGCGCCTCCACGTCGTTGTCATAGGCGCCGTCCGCCACGGATGACTTGGTGGTGTGCACCTTGGCGCCGCCGAGCTCCTCGGAGGTCACGGTTTCGTTGGTGACGGTCTTCACCACGTCCGGGCCAGTGACGAACATGTAGGAGCGGTCGCGCACCATGAAGATGAAATCGGTCATGGCGGGCGAATAGACGTCGCCGCCGGCGCAGGGGCCCATGATCACGGAGATCTGCGGGATGACGCCGGAGGCGATGACATTGCGCTTGAACACCTCGCCGTAGCCGCCGAGCGCCGCCACGCCCTCCTGGATGCGGGCGCCCCCGGCATCGAACAGGCCGACGATAGGCGCGCGCATTTTCAGCGCCATGTCCTGAATCTTGGTGATCTTCTGTGCGTGGGCCTCGGAGAGCGAGCCGCCGAAGACGGTGAAATCCTTGGCGAAGACGAAGACCGTGCGGCCATTGACGGTGCCCCAGCCGGTCACGACGCCGTCGCCCGGGATCTTGGCCTTGTCCATGCCGAAATCGGTGGAGCGGTGCTCGACGAACATGTCGAACTCCTCGAAGGAGCCTTTGTCGAGGAGCAGTTCGATGCGCTCGCGGGCGGTGAGCTTGCCGCGGGCGTGCTGCGCCTCGATGCGCTTCGTGCCGCCGCCGAGGCGGGCCTGTGCGCGCCGCTCCTCAAGCCGTTCGAGCATATCTTTCATGATTGGACCCTGACTCCCGGGGAAAATGATCCCCCGCTTAGCACAGCCGTGCCTGTGTCAAAATCCCACTATGGGTGTGTGCTCCACAGCACTTCACAGAGCGGGTGGAGCCGTTTAGGAGAGATCTAGTGTTACGTTACAACGGGGCTGAACATGAACAAGACTAAGCTTGCGGCTATTGCCGTGTCCCTCTCGCTCCTGGTGGCCGGCTGCGCCAGCCGCTCTGAAGACGTCGGAGCAGCTTATGTGTCGCCGGTCACCTACCAGAGCTACAACTGCAAGGAATTGAGCCTTGAAGCTCAGCGGGTCAGCAGCGCGGCTGCTGCCGCTGCCGGCGCCCAGGACTCTCAGCGGACCAAGGATGCGGTTGCCACGACGGCTGCCGTCGTCATCTTCTGGCCGGCGGCCTTCCTCGTGGGCGGCGACAATGCCAAGACGGCAGAGCTCGCCAGCCTGAAGGGGCAGATGCAGGCCATCGAGGCCGCTTCGATCCAGAAGAAGTGCGGAATCACCTTCCAGCGCGCCTGATTTCTAAGGAAATAAGCCGCCGGTGCCTGTCGCGCCGGCGGCTTTTTCATGCCTGCGACAGGCGATAGACCAGAGACGCGGCCCTGAAATCGGCCTCACGCCGACGGCGGCGCTCCATGGCCTCGTAATCCTCGCCCCAAACGCTCTCCTGATACAGCTCGTCCACATGGGCGGCGGCCCAGGCTTGGTCCGCATCGATCTGCCGTGCCGCATGGGCAAGGGCGATCAGCACCGAGCCGGACAAGGTCGTCATCACATGGAGAGCGGCGAGCGCGAAAGGCGATCTGATCTGCTCGATGGCTCGGCGGATGGCCGCGACCGCTTCTTGCGGCTGCGCCACATGCATCACGCCCTCACCTAAGGTGAAGCGGGCGCCGTGAGCTTCCTTTGCCCAGTCGAGCACCGGGCTCCAGGCGTCATCCTGGGACTTGGCCAAGCGCTCGGGCTCGCCGGCCCGGTAATAGATGAGGTCCGATCCGGCATAGCGGACGAGATCGTCGACCACCTCGGCCTTTCGTGGCGCAACGCCATCGATGGCCGAATTGACAATGCGGGTGACCGGCATGGTGGAGGGGTCGATCTCGCCCCCCTGCCCCTGCCATTCCTCGGCCACGGCTTCGGCCAGCGCCCGAGTCGGCACGGCCAGAGCCTGCTTGCTCGGCGTCTTCGCCGTACGGCCGTCGAGGGTGAGGTGGAATAGGCCGTCCCGCTCCTCGACACCGGCCTCCTTGTAGAAGCGCTTAGGCAGGGTGGGCTTCATGCCGGCCTGGGCGGCCCGCATGGGGTTGGGTTCCTCGTCAGGGGGGAACCAGTCGCGTGAGTCTGTCATGGGGCGAAAATAGTCGCTCCCGTCGTCCTCTGCGAGGGATGCCGCGAAAATTCCTGAGGGTTGAGGCACAGCCCGCCTACCACCGGATCCTCAGCTCCCCGCCCAGGGACCAGCGGCTGAACGGCTCGTCGTCCTGCCCTGGATCGAAGTTCCCGTCGTTCTCGGACGAGCGTGCATAGGAGACGAGGTGGCTCGCATAGAGGGCAAAGGTCGCCTGAGAGGTGAAGTCGTAGTTCAGGCGCGCAGAAGCATAGGAGACGAAGCCTCCTTCGCCGGGCTCGCTCCAGCCGTAGCCGGCAGCCCCCTGGAGATCGAACCACCATCTTTCGTCCAGTGGCCCATAGAAATGGACGCTTGCTTCCAAAGACTGGTACCGGTCGGGGTTCCAGTAGCCGTTGTCGACCACCTCCTCGAACTCGAAAGCCGTGTAGCGCGCGCCGAGCCAGAAATAGGGATTGGCCGTGAAGCGTTTGGCGAACTCCACCTGTCCCCAGGCACGTTCATTGCCGTCGGAGTAGTGGCTGTAGATGGCCTGAGCGGTGAAGCGGGTCGCATTGTCCGGCGTCACGAGGACCTTGAGGCCGAAATCGTTCGCCAGAACATCGTTCACGATCGAACGGGTGTTCTCGTCCGCGTAGCGCCGCACCAGGTTCAGGTCGAACCGGAGCAGATCGGATGGGATCAGGCTTAAGGTCGTATCGTGCGTGAGCGTGACGTCCTGATCGTCGTCCCCGTCCGGGCGGTTGCGCCGTGACTCGTCTTCGAGATTCAGGAAGATCGACGACTTGAACTCGACGTGGTCGCCGAACCTGTGCTGACCCGCGATGCCGATGCTCGACATGTCGACGCTCGGGAAGTCATCGCCGCGGTAGCGCATGAAACGGGCTTGGGGCCCGATCTTCGTCAGGCCATCGTTGAGCGTCAGCTCATGGGAGGCCTGCAACGACGAGATCGCGAGATCGTCCGAACGGCGGGCATACCAGCTCTCGATGCGAGTCAAAGGCCGGCGTTCGAGGTAGAGCTGATCGAGCAGCGCCAGAGCGCCGGCATCACCGGGCTTCTGTGCCAAAACGGCTTTCGCGTAATCCTCCGACAGGTCCGGCCGCCCCATCTCCCGCCGCGCCTGCGCGGCGATGAAGAGAGTGGCGGGATTCCGGTCGCCGCTGGCGAGAAGGGGCTCAAGCCGGGCCAAAGCCGCCTGCGGCAGCCCCATGGATCGCTCGGCCGTCGCAGCACCGCGGATCGCCTCCACATTGGTGGGCTGGATCGAGAGCACCACCTCGAAGTCGGCCAGGGCCGCCCTGTGGTCCGTGATGTCGTTGAGGGCGTTGCCGCGCCCGATGAGGGCATCGATGTCGCTGGCGTTCGACGCAAGGATCTCGCTGAAAACCGGGATCGCAAGCTTCTGCTGTCCGCTCCAAGCCAGCGCACGGGCAAGCCCGAGCCGGGCGTCCCGCCGCTCCTGCGCGTTCAGGTCGCCGCGCTGAAGCACCTCCTGGAAGAGCGGGATGGCTCTCAGCGGCTGGCCCGCATAGAGCACCTGTTCGGCATATTCCCGCAGCAGCTCCCGGCGGCGCGCCGGCATGACGGTCAATGCGCGCTCAACAAGATTCACCGCTTCGGCGTTGCGGGTTTGCCCGGCGGCCTGGCGTGCTGCGCCGACGAGCGCATCCGAGAAGGCCTTTCGGGTCTCCTCGTCGCGCGGGTTCTCCCGGAACAGAGGCTGCCAGGCCGCGATGGCTTCGCGGAACTGGTTGCTCCAGAGGAGCGCGAAGGCAAGGCCGCGCCGCACGCGGCGGCGCTCCGCCTCGGGGTGCTGGCCGTCGCGTAGGGCTTCCCGGTAGAGGGGAACCGCGCCCGCGGGATTGCCCGAATAGGCTGTCTGGTCGGCGTACTCGGGGAGGAGCTCCTGCCGTCGCTGCGGGGCGGTTTCGATGGCTCTCCGGAAGAAGGACGCGGCATCGGCGTTGCGGGTGCGCTCGGCCGCCTGCCTGGCGGCACCCACATAGGCATCGGAGAGCGTCTTGCGCGCCTCCGCGTCGCTCCGGTCGGCCTGCAGGATGTTTCCCCAGGCCTCGATCGCGGGCTGGAACTGGCTGCTCCACAGGAGCGCGAAGGCCAATGCACGAGTCGCCTGCTGACGCTCCGCCGGCGGCAGATCCCGGCGGGCGAGAACCTCGCGATACACAGGAACGGCCCTCCCCGGCTGTCCGGAGAAAGCGAGCTGGTCGGCATATTCGCGACCGATCTGTGCCCGCTTCGACGGATCGAGCGCGATCGCCCTCTCGAAAAGCGAAGCCGCTTCCTTGTTTGCGCCGCGACCGGCAGCTTCGCGGGCGGCAGCGATGGCGGCATCGGAAGCCGAGACTGGAACGGGGGCGGGTGTTTGTGGAGATTGTGGTTGGGGTGGAGCCGCCTGAGAAGGTTGGCCCGCCTGTGCACGGCCTCTTTCGGCGCCAGCTCGGGCTTCTGCCAATCCCTGCCGGACCTGAGCGTCGTCCGGAGCTGCCCGAAGCACATCGTCGAGGGCCGCGACAGCGGCCGGAAACTGGCCGCTCCACAGCAGTGCAAAGGCCAGCCCCCGCCTCAGGCGGCGCTGTTGATCCTTGGGGCGGCTGCCGTCCCGCAGGGCCTCACGATAGAGAGGCACGGCTTGGTCGGGCTGGCCGGTATAGGCGGTTTGATCGGCGAGTTCCGGCAGCAGTTCCTGGCGGCGCTGAGGAGCCGCCTCAACTGCACGGCCGACAAGCGCTCTCGCATTCGCATTGTCGGAGCGCTCCCCAGCCTGTCGGGCTGCTCCGACCAGAGCGTCGGACAAAGCCTTCCTGGCTTCGTCGCTGGCAGGATCCGCTCTCAGGCGAGCCTCCCAGGCGGGAATAGCCTCCTGAAAACGGCTGCCCCACAGAAGGGAGAAGGCGAGCCCACGCTCGGCGCGTTCACGGTTGGCGGAATCGAGAGCGGGATCGTTCAGACGTTCGCGATAAAGAGGCACGGCATCCGCAGGACGGCCGGAATAGGCAACCTGATCCGCATATTCGAGCAGGAGTTCGTTTCGGCGCTCAGGAGCAGCGGTGATGGCCTGCTCGAAAAGACGAGCGGCCTCCCGGTTATCATTGGTGGAAGCAGCCTGCCGGGCCTGTTCCACAATGTCCTGGGCCGATTGGGCCAGAGCGGGTGACCCAGCCAGCCCGAATCCACAGAGGAAAACGAGGCTTGCGAACCGGATACGAAGGGCAAGCCTACGCTGATGCATCTTCTCAGAGTCTCGAATCACAAATTCAGGAGGGGCAGTATCTGGATTTTGCCCTTATGGCAGGTAAAGATCGGATCTGGCGAGAGCCTCGCCGCTCCTAACTTTCTTTCCTAGAAAATAGCCTATTCTTATCCCCAGACCAGAGGCATCTTGCCTCCAGCGTATCTTCCGGAGCCGTCTTTCTTGTCCCGTCCTTTGTCCCGCTTTCAGAGTCAGACGCCCTGGACCCCGCTTCCGTTTTCTCCATGGCACGAAACCTTGTGGCAGTTTCTGTGCGTGGCCAGCCTCGTCTTTGGATCGTGGTATATCGGCTGGCGGTGGCTCTACTCGATCAACTATGACGCTCTCTGGTTCTCGATCCCTCTGCTGATCGCCGAGACGGGATCCTTCATCGGCCTCGTGCTCTTCACGGCAAATCTCTGGAGCGCAGAATCGCCGGTGCGCGCTCCCTTGCCAGTGACTGTCCGCGACTGTGCCGGCGATGCGGCGGTGCCTGACAGGCCTGTTTCCGTCGATGTTTTCTTCGCAACCTACAGCGAGGATCCGGAACTCGTGCGCGTCGGACTGCAGGCGGCCAAGAAGCTCACTTATCCCCACCCAATAAACGTGCAGATTCACGTCCTTGACGATGGCAAACGTCCGGCCATGGAAGCGGTCGCCCGTGAGGAAGGAGTGAATTACCTCACCCGCTCCGACAATGTGGGCTTCAAAGCCGGCAACCTCAGGAATGCCATGTCCTCCACGTCCGGGGATTTCATCCTAATCTGCGATGCCGACATGCATCCGTTCCCCACATTCCTGGAAGAGACACTCGGCTATTTCAGGGACCCGAAAGTGGCCTGGGTACAGACCCCACACTGGTTCTACGACATTCCTCCGGGCATACCGCTGCCGGCCGCGCTCGGCCGTCGTCTTGGAGCAGTGGGCAGAGGAATCGGCAGGGCGTTCGAGCGCGCCTTCGGGCCGGTTCAGATCGGCGAGGATCCGTTCGCCAACGATCCACAGCTTTTCTTCGACGTCATTCTGCGCCGGCGCAACTGGGCGAATGCGAGCTTCTGCTGCGGGGCGGGTTCGATCCACCGGCGTGAAGCCGTCATGGAGGCGGCTCTTCGTCAATGGTCCGATCAGGTCGCAGCGGCGGCCGGGCGCAATGAAAAGGCCGCCCGCCAGCTCACCGGCGAGCAGGCCATCACCGACTCGATCAGCGATGTCATGCGCTGGCAGAGTGCGCTGGAAGAGGAGTTCCAGCCCTACAAGTTCCACGTCTCCGAGGACATCTACACGTCCATCGTCCTGCACAGCGACCGGGAGCGCGGGTGGAAATCGGTTCTGCACCCGGTCGTCCAGGCCCGGATGCTGTCGCCGAACGACCTTCTCAGCTGGACGATCCAGCGCTTCAAGTATGCGGGCGGCACCCTGGACATTCTCGCACACGACAATCCGCTGTTCCGGCGCGGGCTGACGCTGCCGCAGAAGCTCATGTACGGATCGACCTTCTACTCGTATCTGTCTCCGATCTGGAACATCGTCTTCCTCATCTCGCCTATCGTCTTCCTGTTCTCAGGCATCGCTCCGGTTTCAGGCTATTCCCTCGACTTCTTCGTGCATATCGCGCCGTTCCTGCTGCTCAACGAGCTGTCGCAGCTCGTCGCAATGTGGGGCAACTCGAACGCCAAGGGCCGCGCCTGGTATCTCGCCATGTTCCCGCTGAACATGCAGGCGCTCTGGGCCGTCGTGCGCGGGAAAAAGATCTCGTTCCCCGTCACGCCCAAGGACCGTCAGGTTGGAACCTACGGTCGTCTCGTGAGATGGCAGATTGCATTGGTCGCGGTCACCATGGCGGGTCTGGCCTGGGGCTGGGCAGCCTATGGCTTGGGACGTGAGGGCTATACGCTCGGGGCGATGATCGCCAACACCCTCTGGGGCTTCAGCAATGCCCTGTCGATGCTCCCGGTGATCCGGGCGGCCTACTGGCAGCCCGATCCTGAATTCGAGGCCGCCATTGTGGAAGGCGCACTGCCGTCGCAGGCGGCTTAAGCCCACACCTCGTCGAGGGTTTCAGACGTGACGAATACCCGATCAAGCGTCGTGAGGCGCAGGAGACGCTGCGCCTGAGGGCTGGGTGCAATCAGCCGCAGATCGCCTTCGGCTTTGCGGGCAGCCTTGAGGCCGGACACCAAGGTGCCGAGCCCGGTGCTGTCGATGAAGGAGACCTCGGACAGATCAACGGCAAGACGGCTTTTCCCATCAGCGACAGCGTCCTTCAGGCGAGCAAAAACCTGAGGGGCCGCCGCGGCGTCCAATCGTCCTGACAAGCGGGCAAGGGCAATTCCCTGGTCCGTTTGTTTCATCTCAACAATCATCGTGCACCACCATACGCGTGAACAGGCCAGAACCGCTCAGCGGGCCCGGCATCACCGCCCGTCTTTAGCGCAAAATCTGTGACAGTCTTCCTGAAATCCGACGTGAACCGGAAGATCACGGGAACCTGGGACCGGTAGCAGGCAATCGAGTCGAGGCGCTTCTGGAGGGTCTTCGCGATGGGCATAATGATGGGCTCCCCGACTGCGTTTCCGAGAGCTGTCAGACGCGTTTCAACACCGGCAGGCGTGTGGATCGCATAAGGGCAATCTTCATAGGCGTAGACCTTGACGCCCGCAGTCGCGAGGTGGCGGCCGGTCTCGAAGACGAGTTGATGATCCACATGGGATCCGATGCCCAGAGGAACGAAGACCTGCATGTCGTCGCGCCATTCCGGCAGTTGGCGCATTTCCTCTGCCAGATGAGCGGCGAGTTCCAGTTCCTCAGGCTTCAAGGCTCCGAATAGCTCGGGATCGGATTTGTAGCGCTCTCCACGGTAGATGGCATCCGGCAACCCGAGCCAGCGAACGGAGGAGCCAAGAGCCTGCGCAGCCTCGGCATCCTCCTGACGGCGAACCGCAAGGACCTGCTCCGCATCCTTGACCTTCCACCGCTCGTGCTTCCAGGCAGCGAACTCACCGACCATCTCGTCGACCAGTTCGCTGGCGAACACCGTGATCATGCGCGGCTCATGCCCGCCCTCTGCCAGGAGCGCCAAGGTCCCGCCGCACGACAAAGGAACATCGTCGTAATGCGGCTGGATGAAAAGGGATGGTTCAAGAATGGGAATACTCACAGGCCTACTTCACTCAATTCGTCCGATCCTTCTGCCTAAACTGAGCTGGAGGAGCTTTCCCGCCGGCCGGACAGACGAATCGTCCCGGACGGATTACCCCGATTTGGGGAGAATCGCACCAGAATGCAGATGCGGATGATGATATTGTGACCGAACGGTAGATGTTACTATGATTCAAAAAGACAAGGAACTCTCCCTCGCCACTCTTGCGCATCGCTCTTGCTTTGTCGGGCTGAGGGCGATTAGGTTTCCGACTTCTTTCCACGGCAAAGCCGTGTCGTATCGCGTACCAAGCTTACCGGAGGCTCAACGTTGACTTTTAGAGAAGGCCTCCTCAAGGCCCGAGGGCAGATCACCTTCATCGCGGCACTGACGATCTCGACGGGAATTATCATCTATCTCGAGACACTCGATACGGAGGAGCGGATCCAGGGCCGCGTTGCGACCGAGCTCGCACGCCAAAGAATTGCTCCCCCGAGCATTTCGCCTACTGTCGAGGCAAGGGTGAAAGCCAACCTTCAGCGGTCGGAAGAGGCCTATTCCACTGATCCGAATGCTGCGGCGTCGCGAGCGGCTTTGCTGACCTCCCTCGCCTCTGCCGTTCAGCTCAGCATCTTGAGACCCGAGGATGGGTTCGCGCGGGCGCAGAGGGTCATTGCCGACATAGAGCGCCAGCCAGGCGAGGTCACGCCCGTGCTCGCCTCCGCGCTGGGAGCCGCAGCGGTGGCGTTTCCGACTTTGCAGGACAGGATAGCAGGCTTGGCTTCAGCCCCTTAAGTCGGGGCCGCCAATACGCTTGATCATGCGCAGTCGGTTCTCCGATTCACTGGAATGATACTCGACCTCATCCATGTTCATGCGGATGAGTGCCAGGCCCATGCCCCCTTCAGGGATATCGGCCAGATCGGTTTCGTCGAACGCGAAAGTGTCCTCCGGGACATTCTCCAGCACCTGAGCGGGCATGGGCGGAGCATGGTCGATGATCTCGATCACCACCTGATCGGGCTGAAGTCCGACCGCCACCTGGACATCCTTCCCCCGTTCCCCGTGATAGCCGTGCTTGATGACATTGTTGATGGCCTCGACGAGGCTGAGTTCCACAGCGTCCTGATCATCCGGACTTAGCAGATCCGCGCATAGCGCTCGAACGGCGCGGGCAAGAAGCGACACCTTGTCGAGGTCGCTGTCAATTGAGAGGCTGATGGAAGAAACCATCGTGGCTCTTTCTGCGCTCAGGCGGCGAGGGATCAGGCGGATAGCTGTTCGACTGCAGAATCCACGCTCTGATGAAGGGCGAAGACGCGGTCCATTCGGGTCAGTGTGAAGAGACGGCTGACGGCTCCTGTGGCTCCTGCCACCGCAAGACTGCCCCTCGGCCCAAGGCGCTTGAGGCAGGAGACGAGAGCGCCCAAGCCGGAGCTGTCGATAAAGTCGACCTGGCTCAGGTCGAGAACGATCTGATTCTGCCCCGCCTCGATGCACTGAGTCATCTCATCCTTGAAGGCCGGGGCCTTGCTGGCATCGATCCGCTTCTCTTCAACCCGGACGACGAGAATATTCTTGCGTAGATCAGTGGACAGCATTCGCAGGCATCCTTTCGGCGGAGCGCTCCAGCATAAGAACGCTCAAGTCATCATCCAGGGTTTCAGAGCCGCGCCAGTTCCGCAAGACATCGTCGAGCCTGTCAAGCAGAACGGCACTTGGGTCCGCGGCGGCCTCGCGCACAAGCGCGCGCAACCGGTCTTCGGAGAACTGCTCGCCAGCCTGGTCCTCAGCCTCAACCAGCCCGTCGGAGTAGATGAAGAGGCGATCCCCGGGGCCGAGGTCGAACTCAAGCCTTTCGTAAGAGGCGGCAGGCAGCATGCCGACGGGGAATCCTCCCTCGCCAATCATCTCGATGGCGCCATCGGAGCGGATCACCAGCGGCGATGGATGCCCCGCCTGAATGATGCTGGCGCGCTGGGAGCGGGAGTCGATCTCCCCTAAGATCATTGTGAAGTACGGCAGATCCTCCGGCCAATCATCGTTGATCTGCACGACGATCTCTTCCAACGGTGTCCCCTGAGTTCTGGTCAGGATCGCCTGTGAAAGGGCATGATGGCAGGCAACCGACACCAGCGCGGCCGCCGCTCCATGGCCTGCAACGTCGACCTGGAAGAAGCCGACCGCACCATCGGTACGCCGCACCACATTATAGGTGTCGCCGGCAATGAGGCTCGAAGGCCGGAAAAGGCCGTGATACTCCACTCCGTCAATCCGCGCGGACGGCGGCAGCATCGTCCTCTGGATGACAGCGGCGGCTTCGAGATCCTTCCGGAGCTGGCTGTAAGCATCCCGGAGACGGGCATGCAGGACCTGCTTCTCGTTCTGGGTTCTCTGCCGCTGAATGGCATTCGCCTTGAAGACTCTCAGCGCATCGTTCATCGCGCCGATCTCGTCACCCCGGGTCAGACGCGGCAACGGAATTTCAAGGTCATTGTCCGCCAACCTGAGCATGGCTTGGCTGAGCCCTTCCAGGGGGCGAACCACTCTCCGGCGCACGACCAGGATGCTGGCGAGCACGGCGGCAGCTCCCAGCAGGAGCAGGGCCGACCACAGGGCCACCGACCGCCGAGCACGGCTGAGCTCAGCCTCAAGCCGCTCCCGCGTGCTGCGCAGGAGTTCCTGCTGCATCAGCGCGATGTTACTCAGCATCCTTCCGGTCAAGTCATACCATTCTGCGGGACCGAGCGTGGGCGGCACCTTTCCAAGGAGTGACGCGAGCAAAGACCTTTGAATCGGCGCGAAGGTCGAGCTGTAGTTCTCATGGGTTTTTGAGACGGTCTCCTTGACGCTATCGCTCAGCGGCACGACCATTTGACCGTCGATGAGCTCCCAGGCCAGTGCCGCGCGGCCGGCATTTTGACTGATCGCGTCAGTCTCAAGTCCTCCCATGCCGGACGGCTTCTCAAGCGCCCGGCTCACCAATGCCTGGTTTCGTGCGATGCTCTCACTGAGGATGGCGCCAAATGCCCTAAGGTTAGCCTCGGTTCTGAGGACAGGGTCGAGCGGCCTCTCCCGCTGCAGAATGGTCATCCGGGACGATTGCAATTCCTCCACGAGGCGCGTGGCCTCCTGGAACCAGCGCGGGGCGAACTGTTCGCCTCTTGCGCCCTCTGCGGGTCCGAGCACCCCATCTGCCTGCTGCCGCAAGGTCGCTATTTCGGTGCGAATGCGCGACACTGTCGCCAGGCTGTTGCTGGTGTTGCTCAAGGATGCCTTGGTGGCGGTAATCTCGCGCTCGGCCGTATTCAGCAGATCGTCCACCTGTCGCCGGACATCGCGCAATTCCATGAGGCCGCTGGCTTCGTTCTTCTGTCCGATCAACAGCACGTATGTCTGGCTGCGCTCGTTTGCGAGGGCGTCTGTCCCGAGCAGAAGCCGTTCCCGTACCGTATTCGACGCCGCCATCCTTTCCGCCGTCTGATACTCGAGCAGTTCGTCACGGATCTGGAACGCGACAGCAACCAGCAAGGCAGCACCGAGGAATGCCGTCAGGATCAACAGGATGTGGCGGATCTTCATATATGGGGTCTACAGCGGTATCGCGTTGGACGGGAGGTTGCCTGTGATATCATTCGGACAAGGGATGACGAATGCACCATGAGCCAAAGAAGAGCAGCTTGTCGAGCGTTGCTGCCCAAAACAATGTGCTTTTCGGCACTGCTCTTTGCACCTCCGACCTTCTGTCGCAACGTTCGACCCGAACAATCCTGCGTGATTGTTCTATTGTTACGCCGGAATATGAACTGAAGTGGGATGCTCTCTGCCAGCCTCAAGGTAACCTCGACTATTCAGCCGCCGATGCCCTGGTGTCGTTTGCTTCTGACAACTTTCTGGCTGTCCATGGACACACACTTTGGTGGCACGAGGCCATTCCACTAGGTTTTCAAGGGAGTTCCGACCAGCAGTTTCGGGACGCTGCGCTCGACCATCTGAAGAGCACCGTGGCCCGCTATGCCGGGAAGCTGCACTCCTGGGATGTCGTAAATGAGCCGCTGGAGCCTGACCATGGTCGGAGAGACGGCTTACGTGAGACGCGTTTTCTCGCGGCGTTTGGCCCCGATTACATCGAGGCCGCCTTCCGTGAGGCAGCGCTCCGGGATCCTGGGGCCATTCTTATTCTCAACGAAATGGGACTCGAATACGACTCACCCGCGGCTGAGCGAAAGCGCCGGCAGATGCTCGCCCTGCTCGAACAGGAAAAAGCCAAGGGCACCCCGATCGCCTGTCTGGGCATCCAGTCTCATCTCACTGCCCTGGAGCAGCCCCGGGATCATCCGGAGCTTCGAGCCTTCCTTCGGGAGGTCCGCGCCATAGGCCTGAGCTTCATGATCACCGAAATGGACGTGTCGGATCACCTTTGCCCCCGAGACCAGAGGCAGCGCGACGCCATTGTGGCCGAGACCTACCGGGCCTATCTCGATCTCGTTCTCGAGGAGGCGGAGGTCCTTGCCGTCAGCACATGGGGGCTGTCCGACGACCGGACCTGGTTGAACGGCTTCAGGCCCCGGACGGACGGTGCCCCGCAGCGGCCGCTTCTCTTGGATCGAGCAATTCGCAGAAAGCCGGCTTGGCATGGGGTCAGAGATGCCCTCCTGAACGCACGCCAGGCTGGCGCAGATTCCTTTGGTCATCGCATAGGAACTGATTAACACCAATGGGTTACTGTCAATCCTAGCAATTCCCGTCCACCATAGAATTGCCTTTACACTGACTGAACGCCGGCAGCCCAACCCTCCAGTAACCTCTCGCTCGATTTCGCTTCAGGAATGAAGCACTTGGTATCCACAGCAATGTCCTTCCCTACAGGTCCTCATGAGGAGGAGCGCCTCAGAACTCTTCTCGAAACAGGTGCTCTCGATGCCACGGCCGATCCCGTGCTCGACATGATCTGCGAGGAGGCCCGACAACATTTCGAAGTCTCCATCTGCGCGGTCACCCTGCTGGACAAAGCCCGGCAGCGCATCAAGGCCGCTCAGGGCTTGGAACCTGGCGAGACCCCGCGGGACGTGGCCTTCTGCAACTATACGATCCTGAGCGACGAAGTCTTCGTCATTGAGGACGCCTTGGCGGACGACCGTGTCAGGGACAACCCCTTGGTGACGGGAGCACCCTTCATCCGATTCTATGCCGGGGCTCCTTTGATCTTCCTGAAGAACATCAGGCTGGGCGCCTTGTGCCTCATCGATACGGAACCCCGCTCCTTCTCCCGAGGCGACAAGGCGGAGCTTCAACTCTATGCCGACAGAGTTGTCCGGCAGATTGCCACTATGGAATTCGAGAAGATCGGCTGATATCGCTTGCACCTGCTCATTTGCCTACTCAGGTGCTTGGTGGGAGAGCAGCCGACATTATCGATCGCGGACAACACCCTTCTTCAGGATGATATTGCCATAGAGCCTTCTTTCGCCCGTTGAAACGATCGCATAGGCAGCTTTGGCCTGCTCATAAAAGGCGAAACGCTCAAGGCTTGCGAGGCGAAAGTTCGATCCTTCATGACGCGCAATAATGGCGCGGAACTCATCGAAGATCGGCTGCTCCGCCTGAGGATCGCCCACCACTTCCATGCGCCACGCCGCCTCCGGCACGAAATCATCGAGGGGCATCACGGACAGGATCGCATTGGTGACGTCCGTCGCCGGCAGCCCGTCGATCCGAACGAGACGCCGGGCCATGGCGGCTGCCGGGAAGTTGGCGTCGACGATGGCAATGTTGTCGCCATGCCCCATCGAGCGCAGCACCATCAGCAGATCCGGGGACAGGAGAGGATCGATGTTCTTGAGCATGGCAGGTTATCCTGGATTGTACTGGCGACTCGCCTCGGGATCATCGGTTGAATAAGAGAGAGATGCCAGTTCGTCCCAGACGGCTTGCGGAACAGGATAGCGTGCCCACTCGAGGGTCTGAGAGACCCGTTCGGGTTTGCTGACGCCGCAGACCGTCGAGGTGATCCGCTCGTCCCGCATCGAGAATTGCAGGGCGACTGCCCCAGGCGGAACACCATGCTTGGCGCAGATGGCTTCGATCCGGCGGATCGGATCGAGGACGTCGTCTGAGGCCTCCTGATAAACATACCGTGGGTAGGCCTCGGACCCCTTCGCCAGCACGCCTCCTGCGTAGGGTGCCGCGTTGAGAACGGCGATGCCTTTCGAATGGGCGAAGCCGATCATGGCATCCGCATTGCGGTTGGCCAATGTGAAGCGGTTATGCGTGATCATCGCGTCGAAGTCCCAGTTACGCAGGAGCGGCATCATGACATCGACGGGCCCTGCGGCCAGACCAACCGCTTTGACCAGACCTTCCTCTTTCATCCTGAACAATTCAGCGAGAGCTCCCCGCGGGCCTGTTGTCGCTTCCAGCGAGTCGGCATGCTCCGGATCGTGAAGATGAAGGAGGTGGATGCGGTCGAGTCCGAGGGCCCTTAGGCTTTCTTCCAGGGACCGCCGCGCCTGGGTAGCATCGAACCGGTTTGTTTCCGGGTCGCGATCGAGCTTGGTCGAGAGGACGAATCCGTCCGGCAATCCCCCGCGCTCGCAAATGACATCGCCGATCCGTTCCTCGCTGCGGCCGAAGCCATAGATGCGGGACGTATCAAGAAAGTTCACTGGACCAGAAAAGATGGCCCGCACCGTCTCTCGCGCGCGGTTTTCGCTGACGTCATAGCCATAGGTCCCGGGCATATCCCCCAAGGACGAAGTGCCGAAGCAGATTCTTGATACCGAGAGACCCGTGCGTCCAAGCGGGGTGTTCTGAATGGGGTCCAAAGGCATCTGATCACTCCGTTCGCGTCTCTCGACAATTTCGATCCGACTCCGGCGAGGAATAGGTTCAAGCCTATGGCGGCACCACCGGGCAGGCAAGCGCAGAGGCCCTTGGAGGTCTGCTTCGGAAGGAATAAAACTCTGTTGCAGTAACGATGCTGGCCCGTTTCTCTCCAACTAACATTTTAGTTGCTTGCCCCTGATGTTCATGAATATCATCCTCCCAAGAAAAGCCTTTTGAGCTTTCGATCCGAGCTGAGACCCGAAGGAGCGCCGCAGAATGGCTCCGTGGGTGCGGGCCGTCACAGGGGGCGGTTGGGAGGAGCAGATGCAGAAGCAGGACGAAGTCCTGTTGGCGTCCGCAATGTTTTGGATATTGGACTGCCCAACCCCCGTGACCTGGCTGCGCACGGAGGCGTCTAACTTCGCGGGTTTTTCCTCTTCTCCTGCTGCCTCAGCTTTACTGGTGCGTTGCGCATGACGCCGCTTGTCACGATTAGGGATCTCGACAAGTCATTCCCTGGCGTGAAGGCTCTCAGGAAAGCCCGTTTTGAACTGCTTCCGGGCGAGGTCCACGCTCTCATGGGCGAGAACGGAGCCGGCAAATCCACATTGATGAAGGTGCTTGCCGGCATTTATCAGAAAGACGCAGGCGAGATTCTCATTGAAGGCAAGCCTGCCGACATCGCTTCGCCCCGGGCTGCTCAGGATCTCGGAATCAGCATCATTCATCAGGAGCTGAACCTGATGAACGAACTCACGGCCGCGCAGAATATCTTCATCGGCCGCGAACCCAAGCGGGCCATTGGATTTCTGCTTGACGAAGGAGCTCTGAACCGGGCGGCCGCCGAGATATTCTCGCGCATGAACCTTGCGCTCGATCCTCGTGCGGAGGTCGGCGACCTCACAGTCGCCATGCAGCAGATGGTCGAGATCGCCAAGGCTCTGTCTTTCAGGTCCAGGGTCTTGATCATGGATGAGCCCACGGCCGCCCTAAATAAGGCGGAGATTGCGGAGCTATTCGGCATCATCCGTCAGCTTAAAGCTGAGGGCGTGGGCATCGTCTACATCTCCCACAAGATGGATGAGCTGAAGGAGATCTCGGATCGGGTGACCGTCATGCGTGACGGTGAATATGTTGGCACCGTCCCAACCGAGTCGACCAGCGTCGACACCATTATCTCGATGATGGTTGGGCGCAGCCTCACCGAGACCAAGACGGATGTTCCGGACCTGTCGAGCCACGACGTGGTGCTAGAGGTCCGCAATCTCCACCGAAGCAACGCCATTCAAGACGTCAGCTTCAAGCTGAGGAAAGGCGAGATTCTCGGTTTCGCCGGTCTGATGGGAGCCGGTCGCACGGAAGTGGCGCGGGCAATCTTTGGAGCCGACCCGATCGACGGCGGAGACATCATCGTCAGGGGGCGGCCGGTGACGATCCGGTCGCCGAAGGATGCCGTGCGGCTTGGCATCGGCTATTTGTCCGAAGACCGGAAGCGTTTCGGACTGGCAACCGGCATGGATGTGGCGGCGAACATCGTCATGCCGTGCCTGAGCAAGTTCCTCTCCCTGAAAATGATCCTCAAGAGACGAGCGATCCGCGAGACGGCTCGGTCCTACATCAAGCAGTTGCGGATAAAGACGCCCTCGGATGCTCAGGAAGTGCGGTTCCTTTCAGGCGGCAACCAGCAGAAGATCGTGATTGCGAAGTGGCTCGCGCGGGATTGCGAAATCCTGTTCTTCGACGAGCCGACGCGCGGCATCGATGTCGGCGCGAAGAACGAGATCTACAAGCTCCTCAATACCCTCGCCTCTCAGGGTCGGGCCATCGTGATGATTTCATCCGAACTGCCCGAAATCCTGCGCATGAGCCACAGGATCGCCGTGATGTGCGAGGGGCGGCTTACGGGTGAGCTTTCAGCCGACGGAGCGACCCAGGAGGACATCATGCGCCTTGCAACACAACGGCACAGCCTGACGGCGGACAGCCCGAACGCGGCGATTGGGGGATCAACCACGTGACGACTATCGTAGAAAAAGACAGCCCGACCATCGTCAGGTCCGCCATGCTGAGCCAAGGGGCTTGGCAGAAGATCCTGGCCTTCGCCAGCCTGATTGCTCTGATGGCTGTCTTCAGCATCGCGTCGGAAAACTTCCTGCAGAGCGACAACCTCATCGGCATCCTGCAGGCCACGGCCGTAAACGGCGTTCTCGCAGTCGCCGCGACCTTCGTCATCATCACGGGTGGGATCGATCTCTCAGTCGGCACCCTGATGACGTTCTGCGCCGTCATCGCAGGCGTCGTCCTGACCTATTGGGGGTTGCCCATGCCTTTGGGCATTCTCGCGGCGATTGCTGCGGGCGCCCTCAGCGGGGCGGTCTCCGGCACTCTCATTGCCAAGATGAAGATCCCGCCATTCATCGCAACCCTCGGCATGATGATGCTGCTGAAGGGGCTGGCGCTCGTGATCTCGGGGACCCGTCCGATCTACTTCAACGATACGCCGAACTTCTCGATGATCTCGCAGGAATCCCTGATCGGATCCGTCCTGCCCTTCCTGCCAATTCCCAACGGGGTTCTGATCCTGTTCATCGTTGCGATCGTGTCCAGCCTCGTTCTTACTCGCACGGCTTTCGGCCGCTACACCTTCGCGCTCGGCTCGAACGAGGAAGCGGTGCGCCTCTCGGGCGTGAACACGGATTTCTGGAAGATCATCGTCTACACGGTTTCGGGCGGGATCTGCGGCATTGCCGGTCTCATCATCGCCTCACGGCTCAACTCCGCTCAGCCTGCCCTTGGCCAAGGATATGAGCTCGATGCCATTGCGGCCGTGGTCATCGGCGGCACATCGCTGAGCGGCGGTCGCGGCACAATTCTTGGCACGATCATCGGCGCGTTGATCATCAGCGTTCTCACGAACGGGCTGCGGATTCTCTCCGTCGCCCAGGAATGGCAGACCGTCGTCACGGGCATCATCATCATCCTCGCCGTCTATGCCGACATCCTGCGGCGCAGGAGCTAAGCCCCCTCACCTCTCGCCATCATGAAGGAGCAGACGAACCCGCAATAGCCCCCGCCCAGCGACATATATTCCAACCCCGGACAATCGGGGCTGACAACGAACGATATCCAGGAGGAACAGATGTGGAGCAGACGTAATCTGATCGGTGCCGTCGGCATCGCAGCGCTCATCGGCTTTTCGGGTCCGGCAACGGCCCAGGAGATCTATATTCCCCTCGTCTCGAAGGGCTTCCAGCATCAGTTCTGGCAGGCCGTCAAGGCCGGAGCCGAGCAGGCAGCCAAAGAGCATAACGTGCGCATAACGTTCGAAGGTCCTGACAGCGAGACCATGGTCGACAAGCAGATCGACATGCTCTCGGCCGCACTCGCCAAGAACCCGAAAGCGATCGGCTTCGCGGCACTGGACAGTCAGGCGGCAATCCCGCTCCTGCGCAAGGCTCAGTCCGCCAAGATCCCAGTCGTGGCCTTCGACTCCGGCGTCGATAGCGATGTGCCGGTGACAACGGCCACCACGAACAATCTCGCGGCCGCAGCCCTGGCTGCCGACAAGATGGCGGAACTGATCGGCGGAGAGGGTGACATCGCCCTCGTGGTGCACGATCAGACAAGCCGCACGGGCATCGACCGGCGCGACGGCTTTGTGAACCGGGTCAAGGAAAAGTACCCGAAGATCAAGATCGTGAGCGTCCAGTACGGCTCCGGCGATCACCTCAAATCGACGGAGATCACGAAATCGATCCTACAGGCGAACCCCCGCCTTAAAGGCATCTTCGGCGCCAATGAAGGTTCGGCCATCGGCGTGGTCAACGGCGCCAAGGAGATGAACCGCAAGATCGTCATCATCGGCTACGATTCCGGAAAGCAGCAGAAGCAGGCTATCCAGGACGGTCTCATGGCGGGAGCCATCACCCAGAACCCAGTTGGCATCGGCTACAAGACAGTCGAAGCGGCCGTGAAGGCCCTAAAGGGCGAGAAGCTTGAGAAGGTGATCGACACCGGCTTCTTCTACTACGACAAGTCGAACATGAGCGATCCGAAGATCGCTTCCGTTCTCTACGATTGAGAACCCACTCCCGGGAGAGGAGCTGCCCCTCTCCCGGTCTCCTGTGCAGTAGTAGGTAATAGATGAGCCATCCGATACGCATCGATGCGCACATGCATGTCTGGCAGTTGTCGCGCGGGGATTATGGTTGGCTCACCCCCGACCTTCCCGCCATCTATCGCGACTTCACCGTTGAGGACGTCCGAGCCTCCTGGGAACAGGCAGGCGTCGATTACGCGATCCTGGTTCAGGCGGCCCCCACCCTTGAGGAAACCCGCTACCTCCTCTCCGTCGCGGAGAGCGAGCCTAAAGTCAGAGGCGTTGTGGGCTGGATCGACATGCTGGCACCTGATGCCGTGGACCAGCTTGAACGCCTGGCTTCCAACAGTCTGCTTCGGGGTATCCGCCCCATGCTGCAAGACATTCCCGACGATGCCTGGATGCTGCAGGCCGAGCTGACTCCCGTCTACAGGGCTGTTGTCGAACTCGGGTTGCGCTTCGACGCACTCGTTCTCCCCCGACACATGCCCAACCTCCTGCGGCTGATTGAACGCCACCCGGACCTAAAGGTCGTCATCGATCATGGTGCCAAACCGGCGATCGGGGAGCCCCTAGACGCCTGGCACAGAGATCTGGCCCAGCTGGCCGATATTCCCCATGTGCATTGCAAGTTCTCAGGCCTCGTGACCGAGTGCCGGGAGCAAACCTCAAAGGCTGTCCTTGAACCAGTTTCCCAGGCTCTTCTGGATCTGTTCGGACCGGAGCGGCTCATGTTCGGCAGCGACTGGCCGGTTTGCACCTTGCGCAGCAGCTATGTTCAATGGTGGCAATGGGCAAAGGAACTCACCGCCCATCTGCCTCCGGAGCAGAAGAGCGCCATTTTCGGAGGCACTGCTCAACGGTTTTACGGATTGGGATCTTAAGCTATCTCTTGGCCGACACTTCGGTACGCCAATACTCTGTCGTCCGTTCATAGCCCAGAGGCAGCTGCCTCCACAGCTAGACGCGTCTGGGATGCGAGGCGGATAGGCGCATTCGCGGCGCCATAACCCTGATAGTTCCGTCGTTCCACGATCTCGAAGAAGAAGCCGCTCTCCAGGGTCTTCGTATAGACCTGGAAATACTCGGCGGAGCCGTCCCGGTCATACAGGATGTTGCTGGCGCGCAGCCTCTCCATATCCTCAGCCGACAGATCGGTTCTTACCTCCAGGTCGTCGTAATAATTCTCCGGGATCGGCAGGAGATCGACACCACGCTCCTTGAAACGCTCGACGGTACCGATGATATCGTCGGTGGCGAGCGCGATGTGCTGGATGCCCGACCCGAAGAGCTCATTCAGGAACCGCGAAGACAGGGTGCGCTGGCTTTGGGAGGAGTTGAGGATCAGGCGGAGCGCGCCGTCATGGGTCTCGATCGCCTGACTTTGCACCACACCGCCGGGATCGATCACCGCCTGAACCGGAGTTTTACGGACATCGAGAAGCGATGTGTAGAACAACAGCCATGTCAGCATCTCCTCGTAATGCATCGACTGCGAGATGTGGTCGACGGATTTCAGTCCGCATTCAATAGAGTCGTCTGCAGCGACCGGCTCGAAATCGACTTCCCACAATCGATCCAATCCCGACTTCTGATCGACGAAGTACAGAAGACTGCCACCAAGGCCGCGAACGGCCGGTATGTTCATCTCGCCCGGCCCTACCGGCTGCTGAAAAGGCTGATCGAGGAGCGTCCCGGCACGGTCGACCGTGCCTGGCGCATCGTCGACGCGAAGAGCCAGAGCGCAGACGGCGGTGCCATGGGTGATGTTGAAGGAGTGGGCGAAGCCTTCCTTGTCCGCATTCACGACGATGTTGATGTCGCCCTGCCGCCAGCGGGTCACGGCCTTCGAGCGGTGGAGGCCGGCTTTCTGAAAGCCGAGACCGTTCAAGGTATGCTCCAGTCCAACGGCACTCCGCTCGTCCACGGCGAATTCGACAAACTCGACACCGGAGCATACGGCTTTGGGCGGGATAGCCTCGACGTCGGAAAGAGCCGCGCCCGTGCGCCGACGGAGCTCGTCGAGCATGACGATCAATGAGCGTTGCCCGTCAATGGCAACGCTGCGCGTGGAGCCCGCCCGGAAGCGGTCGTTGAAGATCTCGAGGGACAGGAGCCCGTCAAATCCCGTCGCATGAAGCGCATCCATGAAGTCGTCGATGGGCAGGTCGCCCTGTCCCGGGAAGCAGCGATAATGCCGGCTCCAGGACAGGTAATCCATATTGAGCCTCGGCGCATCGGCCATCTGCACCAGGAAGATTTTGTCCGCCGGGATTGATCGGATCGCCGATAAGTCCGTTCCCCGCGCCAGCACATGGAAGGAATCGAGCACCAGACCGACCGCCGGATGGTTCGCGCGCCGCACGACCTCCCAGGAGTCGCGATAATCATGAATGTGCCGTCCCCAGGAGAGCGCCTCGAAGGCAACCCGCAGGCCGCGTTTGGCGGCGCGCTCGCCGAGTTCATGAAAATCCGCCGCCGCTCGCTCGATCCCGCCAAGCGAGTCCGGCGAGACGTTGCTGCACACCATCAGGAGATCGCAGCCGAGTTCCTGCATGACGTCGAACTTGCGCTCAGCGCGGGCGAACACCTTCGAGCGCTGCGGCTCGGGCATGCCCTCGAAGTCGCGGAACGGCTGGAAAGTGATCGTTTCAAGCCCGAGCCCCTCGATCATGCGCCGGGCATCGCTAGGCGTGCCGTTGAAGGAGAGAAGATCGTTCTCGAAGATCTCCACACCCTTGAACTGCGCGGCCGCGATGGCCTCGATCTTCTCGGTCAGGGTGCCGCTCAGGCAGACGGTGGCGATGGCGGTGCGCATGATCGTCGATCCGTTTCCTCGATTGTGGTCGGGAGCCTGTGCCGATCCGGCCGGCTCCTTCTCTCGTCAGCTGATGGTTCCGGTCGCCAGCGCATGCTCGACGCCCCCGGCCACGTGGCGCGTGAGCACCTCGCAGGCGCGGGCGGCGTCCCGCGTCAAGGCGCATACCAGAAGCTCGGCATGTTCATTGGCCGCGATGTCGCCGCGATAGCTCAGGGCGATCATCTGGTAGCGCAGGTACTTGTCGAAGACCGCCGCGTGGTTGTCGATCAGCATCTTGGATCCGCAGGCAGAAATGAGTGCCTGATGAAATTGCCAGTCGTAGCGCTTCCATTCCTCGGTCTGGGATCTGTCCCCTTGAGCCATCCGCTCTTCCATTCGGGCAAGCCGATGGTGTGCAGCGACGACGCGGCCTTCCCATTCCATATCGCCAGCCCGGAACGACTGCTCCAGCGCCCTGCCCTCCAGGAGCTGCCGGAGCGCGGCGATCTCCCTCAGGTTCGCAATCGACACAGGAGCCACCTCGAAGCCCTTCTGACCCTCGGCCACCACGAGCCGCTCAGAGTGGAGACGGTTCAGGATCTCGCGAAGCGTGCTCACGCTGGCGCCGTAATCCGCTTTGAGACGATCGAGCTTCAGCTTCTTGCCAGGGCCGAGGCGGCCGAACACGATATCGGACCGGATCTTCTGGTAGGCACTTTCCCCAACCGTGCCGGGTTGCGGGATTACGAGCGTATCATCGGTCATGTCAGCGCCCCGCTTTCCAGCGTATAGGCCACGCATCCATTCACATGCTGGGTGAGAACCCTGCAGGCTCTGTCGGCATTGCGCGTGAGGGCGCAATCGAGCAGCGCTCGGTGTTCCTCCGCGGCGATCTCCCCACGGAAGACGACGGCCACCATCTGATAACGAAGGTACTGGTCGAACACGCCGCCATAGAGATCGAGAAGTGTCTGGGAGCCGCAGGCCTCGATCAGGGTCTGATGGAACTCGCGGTCATAGCGTTTCCAGAGTTCCATTCCCCTCTGGTCTCCGGCCAGCATCCGCCGCTCCATGAAGGCGAGCTTGTGATGAGCGGCCACGACCCGGCTTTCCCACTCCAGATCACCGGCCGTGAAGGACAGAGGCAGGGCATAGGTCTCCAGGAGCAGCCGCATGGCCGCCACATCTTCGAAGCCGGCAGGCGAGACGGAAGCAACCCGGAAGCCGCGCTGCCCCTCGGCAATGACCAGTCCTTCCGACGAGAGCCTGCTGAGGATCTCCCGCAGGGTGCTGACACTCGCGCCATAGGCACTTGCCAGCTGATCCAACCGGAGGCGCGCTCTGGGCGCCAGCCGCCCGAACACGATGTCGGCACGAATCTGTTCATAGGCGCGATCCGCAATGGATGTTGCCAGCAGCTCAATGCTCATCCGCCCACCAGTGTCTCATGCCTTGGCATCAATGAACTTTCCCAGCACCGCTCCGCCTCGACAGGCAAGCGGACTTAATTATAGGTCGATTATTAAAATATCAGATGATTTTCATAATGACTATTGATTTTACGATCCTCGGAGCAGATAGTGCCTGCCAAGACGCAAATGAATGCGCAGCAACCTGAAGGAGAGGAAATCATGGGATTTGACATCAACCGGCGTGTTCTGATGGCTGCAGGCGCAGCGCTTCTTGCCTTGGGCACGGCTGGACCAGCCGCCGCGCAGGCACCGACGAACCTGAGATTCTCGGCCGTGTTCTCGGAGCAGGACATCCGAGCGAACATGATGAAGCAGTTCGGCGAGGCGGTGAAGGCGCAGGGCTTCAACCTGCAGCCCTATTACGGCGGCACCCTGTTCAAGCAGGGCACCGAGCTTGTTGCCATGCAGCGCGGCAATCTCGAAATGGGCAACATCGCCCCGCAGGACATCTCGAATCAGATCCCGGAATGGTCCATCGTCACCTCGGCTTATCTTTTCCGCGATGCCGACCACCTGAAGAAGGTCTTTGCCAGCGATGTAGGCCAGCAGCTCAGGAAGCTGGCCTCCGACAAGCTCGGCATCCACATCCTCGGCCCGACCTATTTCGGTGCCCGCCACGTGGGCCTCAAGCCAAACAAGAAGATCAGCAAGCCTGAGGATCTCGCCGGCATCAAGCTGCGCATGCCCGGCGGCGACGCTTGGCAGTTCCTTGGTCAGTCGCTCGGTGCGAACCCCACGCCGATGGCCTATGCCGAGGTCTATACAGGCCTGCAGACTGGCGCCATCGACGGGCAGGACAACCCGCTGCCGAACGTGCAGAACATGAAGTTCTACGAGGTCATGTCGCAGATCGCGCTGACCTCCCACCTCGTTGGCTTCGACGTTCTGGCGGTATCTAACAAGGTCTGGGATTCCCTGTCGCCGGAGAAGAAGGCAGCATTTCAGGCGGCCGCCGACAAGGCGATCGAGTGGAGCACGCAGGAACACCTGAAGCAGGAGGCGCAGCTCGCGAACTTCTTCAAGGAAAAGGGTCTTGAGGTCTACACGCCCGACCTGAAGGCGTTCCGCGAATTCGCGCAGAAGAAGTACTTGGCATCGGATCTGGCGAAGAGCTGGCCGGCCGGCATGGTCGACAAGATCAACGCCATGTAAGGCTTCATAGCCTCGGCTGCCGGAACTCCGTTCCGGCAGCCTTTTCAGAAGTGTTCAGCGCCTTCTCACGAAGGAAACGGCTCCCATGACCTCATCATCGCAGGCACTTGGCTCGTGGCTTGCTCGGCGCGCGGAGAACATTGCTGCTGCCATGCTGGCCGCGATGTTCGCAGCCTTCCTCCTGCAGATCGCCTTCCGATATCTTCTGGGGCTCCCGATCGGATGGACTCACGAGATCAGCGTCGTCCTCTGGCTCTGGCTCGTCCTATGGGGCGCCGCGTTCGTGGTCAGCGAGCGTGAGGAAATTCGCTTCGACATCCTCTACGGCGCTGTCGGTCCCGGGCCTCGGCGCGTTATGGCACTTGTCAGCGCGATCGCTGTGATCGCCCTATACGCCATCTCGCTTCCAGCCGTCGTCGACTACGTCACCTTCATGAAGGTAGAGAAAACAAGCTACCTCAAGATCCGGTTTGACTGGCTGTTCTCGATCTACATCGTCTTCGCCGTCGCCACTATCATTCGCTACATCTGGATCGCCTGGCAGGCCGTGCGGGGCGTGGCGCCGGATGAATTCGACCCCACCAAAGCGAGCTCCGGCGTATGAACTTGACCAGCCCCTTCTCGATCTCGCTCGTTGCAATCACCGCCCTCGCCTTCCTCGGCCTGCCGATCGGTCATGCAATGATCGCCAGCTCGATCCTGTACCTGCTCCTAGCGGGGCTGGATATGGGAACGGCCGCCGAGCAGCTGCTCAATGGCATGTATTCCAACTACGTCATCCTCTCGGTGCCGTTGTTCATCCTGGCCGCTGAATTCATGAACATCGGCAGCATGACAGACCGCCTTATGGCATTCTGCAATGCCCTCGTCGGCCGCTTCCGCGGTGGTCTCGCCCAGGTCAACATCCTGCAGAGCATCATCTTCGCTGGAATGTCCGGCTCGGCCATCGCCGACGCTGCCGGCACGGGACGGATGATGCAGGCCATGATGACCCGGGATGGCCGCTATCCGGGAAGCTACGCTGCCGCACTGACGGCGGTCTCTTCGGTAATCGGGCCGATTATCCCACCATCCATTCCGATGGTGCTCTACGCCCTCGTGTCCGACGCCTCGATTGGTTTCCTCTTCCTCGGCGGCGTCGTTCCAGGACTTCTGATGGCTGTCAGCCAGATGATCATCATCGCGATGACCGCGCGCCACAGGAACTTCCCCGTCGAGCAGCCGGTCCCCTTACGCAAGCTGCCGCAGATCACCTGGGAGGCCTTCCCGTCCCTCATGATGCCGGTTGTTTTGCTCGGCGGCATCTACAGCGGCGTGATGACTCCAACGGAGGCAGCAGCCGTTGCGGCGGGCTACGCGCTTCTCATATCGGCAGGGCTCTATCGCAGCGTGAGCTGGCGCGACTTCTACAAGGCGCTGGCCGTCAGCGCGAGAACGACAGCCTCCATCGGCATGCTGATCGCCGGCGCGCTCGTGTTCAACTATGTCATCACCGTCGAGAACATTCCGGAAGGCGTAAAGGCCCTGCTGGCAGGGTGGAACCTATCCCCCGTCGGATTCCTGATCTTCGTCAATGTCCTGCTGCTGCTCTTAGGCTGCGTGCTGGAAGGAACAGCGATCCTGCTGATCGTAGTGCCGGTCTTCATCCCAACCGCGCAGGCCCTCGGGATCGATCTCGTGCATTTCGGCGTGGTGGTGGTCGTCAACATCATGATCGGGCTGATCACGCCGCCCTATGGGCTGCTCCTGTTCATCATGGCGAACATCTCGGGCGAGCCCCTGCGTGACATCGTCCGCGACTCGCTGCCCTTCCTGTTCGCCATGATCGTTGCGCTTGCGATCATGACCTTCGTGCCCGAAACCGTGCTCTGGCTGCCGCGCCTTTTCGGCTACCAGGGATAAGCCTGCTCCTTTTCAGAGACAGATTTCAATGAGCAAGCCGATCTATATCCTCAACGGGCCCAATCTCAACCGCCTCGGCACCCGCGAGCCGGAGATCTACGGCCGTACGACCTTGTCCGAGGTGGAGGCGATGTGCCGGGATGCCGCCTCGGGCCATCCGATTGTCTTCAGGCAGTCGAACCGTGAATACGAGATCATCGATTGGGTGCATGAGGCAATCGACGAGGGCAGTGGGATCATCATCAACCCGGCCGCTTTCACCTTCACCTCCATGGCCATCATGGATGCGCTGAAGATGTTTTCAGGCCCGCTCATCGAATTGCACATCTCGAATATCCACCGGCGTGAACCGATCTATCACAGATCCTATGTCTCCCCGGTCGCGACTGCCGTCATCGCGGGGCTCGGCACCAAGGGCTACTCGATTGCCGTGCGTGCCATGCTCGACATGATCGGCACTAGACCGGAGAAGGCCTGAAACCCATGACGAGCGGCCCCTCACCTGAACCGCAACCCCGGACCGGTGAAGCTTCGGGGTCATGGCGCAACCCTTCGGTCCTCGTCGGTTTGGTTGGCACCGGCATCCAGGCATCCAGAACCCCTGCCCTCCACGAGCGGGAAGGCGCGGAGCAGGGTTTGCGCTATGTCTACAAGCTGATCGACCTGGAGGTGCTCGGCCTCGATGCAGGTGCGCTCCCGGACATCCTCACAGCCGCGCAGCGCTTCGGCTTCGCTGGGCTCAACATCACGCATCCCTGTAAGCAGGCCGTAATACCTCTACTCGACGAACTGTCGCCGGATGCGGCAGAGCTCGGGGCTGTGAATACCGTTGTGCTGACAGGCGGTCGGCGCATCGGGCACAACACCGATTGGTGGGGCTTCGCCGAGAGCTTCCGGCGTGAGTTGCCCGACGTGCGTCGCGACCGGGTCGCCCAGTTCGGCGCCGGCGGCGCGGGCGCAGCGGTCGCCCATGCCCTTCTCACCCTTGGAACAGGCGAAGTCGTTATCATCGACACGGATGAGGCGCGTGCCAGCGATCTCGCCGCCGGCCTGTCTGCACGGTTTGGCAACGGTCGCGCCATTGTCGGCAGCTCGCCCCAAGAGGCACTGGTCTCGGCCGACGGCATAGTCAACACGACGCCGCTGGGCATGGCAAAGTACCCCGGCACGGTGCTTCCGCCGAACCTCCTGCGCCCTGAGTTGTGGGTTGCAGACATCGTCTATTTCCCACTTGAAACGGAACTGCTGCGCCAAGCCCGCGCCCGCGGCTGCCGCACCATGTCAGGGGGCGGCATGGCTGTCTTTCAGGCCATCGGGGCCTTCCAGCATTTTACAGGCCTGGAGGCGAATACGGAGCGGATGCTCCGGCACTTCAGCGAAATGTAATCCGCGGCCCAACCAGCCCTGAGACTGCCCCGGGACCAGCAGCCACGGCCATGACAAGACGCTGCATGCGCAGGCTTTATGCTCACCAGCCCGCAAGGTCCAGCAAAGCCAGTGGGTGTAATCATCCTTCTCAGTGACTTGGCCTCAGCCTGCAATGAGATTCGGATTCTTCCCATGACGAACATCCAACTCCCTGCCGTCAGTGTTACAATGGCACTGGTGGCCAATCTGCAGGCGAGCCTGCCGGATTTCGGCCGCATCGTCGACCAACTCGGGCACCCAGCTCCGGCTTTGCGGAAGCTGGGTCTTGTTCATTGGGAGAACGGACGTTTCGATACGGCCGCCCGCACCTTTGAGGCCGCTATTTCCCTCATGCCCAACGATCCCGACATCTGGCGCGATCTCGCAAGCGTCTATAGTGGTTCGGATCGTGACGAGCAGGCTTTGACGGCCATACGGACATCCCTTGAGATAAATCCGCACAATGCTCACTCCTGGCAGACCCTCGCCAGCGTGGCTGACCGACTGGATGATAGCGAAACGGCTGAGGACGCCTATCGGCAAACGGTCGCTCTCAATCCGGAAGCCGCGGCTGCCCATCTTGGGCTTGGACTGCTGCTGTTCAGGAAAAAGCACTACCAGGAGGCTCTGGCGGCTGTGCGAGAATCCGTTGCGCTCGATCCCGTCAATGGCTTGGCTCATTATGCCCTCGGGCACCTCTGCTTCATCGCATCCGATTTCGCGGGCTGCGCGGCAGCGTTCGATGAAGCCGCACGGCTGACATTGCCGCTCGATCCTGCAGCTTTGCAGAAGCGGGCAAGAGCCATGACGTTCCAGGCCATGATCGAAGGCAGCGTTCAGGAGGCCCTGCGAGACTACAACGAGATTGCAGGCGAGGACCGCGAGGATCTCGACATCATCGCCAGGGATGCCTTTTCCGTCCTCAGCGCCTCCGGCCACCTCGAAGCGGCCGCCGAGATCGGCCGGATGCGGCTTGCCGAGAAGCCCAACGACCCGGTCAGGCGCTATCTGCTCGACGCTGTACTCGGGCGGAGCATGGCGGCCGCACCCGCGGAGTATATCGAAACCTACTTCGATCAGTTCGCACCGCAGTTCGACAGCAAGCTGCTTGCGACACTGCAATACGATGGCCCGCATCAGATGACGAAGCTTCTGGCCGGGCACCGGACCGGCTTCGATCACATGCTCGACCTGGGATGCGGCACCGGACTGGCCGCCGGGGAACTGCTGTCGTTCGGGCCGACCCTGACTGGTGTCGACATCTCGTCAGGCATGCTGGCTGAGGCAGCCAAGCGCGGTGGGTATACCGAGCTCGTCAAATCGGAGGCTATGGCCTTTCTTGAGGCAACCCCGAACCGCTTCGATCTCATTTTCGCGGCAGATTCGCTGATCTATTTCGGCGATCTCGGACCGCTCCTGCGCGCCGCAGCCGGTGCCTTGGTGCAAGGGGGCCTGTTCGCCTTGAGCATCGAGGTCGCCGCAGGGGATGGTTTCACGCTTCAACCCTCCGGCCGCTTCGCCCACTCCCTTGAGCACCTCAGGGCAGCGGCAACAGACTTCACCATTCTGGAGGTCATGGAAGCCAACATCCGGCTCGAAGCCGCGCGACCGGTAGCCGGTCTCTACGTCATCATGGAGAGACGCTGACAGCGTGTTTGTTCCTTCGGCACCAAATCGACAGGACTCTACAACGGTACGTTCGAAACGGCTTAGCTCATTTAAGCTTTGGACGAGGCGCGATTCTGCGAAGGCGGACTGAACTCACGACTAGGCCTCTTGCTGCGTTCCAATCGATCTGCCTAGATTGCAGACAGAATCAAGATTGAACCAGACGCAAGTCCCAAGCTTCGGGGGGGCCAACGACCGTGTATGATTTGGTCATCAAAGGCGGAAGCCTTGCGACTTCCGAAGGTGTCTCGCCTGCCGATGTCGCGGTTCGCGATGGCCAGATTGTTGCGCTCGGCCGGAACCTTCCGGATGGGCGACGCAATATTGATGCAACGGGACAACTGATCCTCCCAGGCGGCGTAGATGCTCATTGCCATATCGAGCAACTCTCGGGCGGCGGGCTGATGAACGCCGACACCTTCGAGACGGCCACCCGCTCGGCTGCCTTTGGCGGCACGACGACTGTGATCTCCTTTGCAGCTCAGCATCGCGGGGACAGCTTACGAGCTGTCGTCGAGAACTACTCGCGCCTTGCTGCGGCCGGTGCAGTAACCGACTACGCCTTTCATCTCTGGATTTCCGATCCGACACCGGAAACGCTGGAGCGGGACCTGCCCGAGCTGATCCAGAGTGGGCACCGGTCGATCAAGATCTTCATGACCTATGATCGCGTTCGCCTGCTCGACGAGCAGGTTTTGGACGTGATGATGGTGGCCCGCAAATACGGAGCCTTGGTCTGCGCCCATGCGGAAAACCATGGCATGATCAAATGGATGGCCGACAGGCTTCTCTCGCGCGGCTATGTTGAGCCAAAATTCCATGGCACAAGCCACCCTCGGGTTTGCGAGATCGAGGCGTTCGAGCGCCTCATCCGTTTCTCCCAGCTCCTGGATCAGCCTATCATGCTGTTCCATGTCTCCACTGCCGAAGGCGCTGCCGTCATTCGCCGTGCCCGCGGCGAGGGGATCAAAGTCTTCGCTGAAACATGCCCGCAATACCTGTTCCTGACGGCGCAGGATCTGGACCGGCCGGGCTTGGAGGGCGCCAAGTGGATGTGCAGCCCTCCTCCCCGCTCGACGGAGGATCAGAACGCATTGTGGCGCGCGCTCGAACTCGGCGATCTTCAGGTCATCTCCTCCGACCACGCCCCCTACCGGTTCGATGAGAGCGGCAAGCTTTCCGCCGGCTCCAAACCGGACTTCAAGCAGATCGCCAACGGACTTCCTGGGCTTGAGACACGCTTGCCGCTCCTGTTCGACGCCATGGTGAGCCAGGGCCGGTCGAGCCTGGAAAAGTTCGTCGAGCTGACCGCGACGGCTCCGGCCAAGATCTACGGCCTCCACCCGCGCAAGGGCGCCATCGCCGTTGACGCCGACGCCGATATCGCAATCTGGAATCCGGATCGGGAGGTCATGCTCACCGATGACGGGTTGCACGATAATGTCGGTTACAATCCCTTTTCAGGCCGCACCGTACGGGGCTGGCCCGAAACCGTTTTGCGCCGCGGAGAGGTGATCATCGCGGACGGCGCGCTTCAGGCTAAGCCGGGATCAGGCCAGTTGCAGCTGCGCGAGCCTTCAGCCTCCATGCGGCCGGCGGGGCGCCTGAGCCCGGAATTCGACCCGCAGACCAATTTCGGGGCACATCTGCTGTGAGCGCGCGGTCGAGACCCACCAGCGCTCCAGCCTGTCAAAGCTCATCTCTTCACATCGGTGCCTCACATCATGACTGACACAGTAACGGTTGTTCGCAAGGCCGCTTGGGTGGTCGCCTGGGACGAAGGCGCCGCGCGGCACGTCTACATGCAGGATGCCGACGTAGCGTTCTCCAAGGCAGGGATCCTGTATGTAGGTCCGTCCTATCAGGATCACGCCGACGAAGAAATTGCGGGCGCCTCCATCATGGTGATGCCTGGCTTCGTGAACGTTCACTCCCATTCCGGGGATGAGCCCATCGCCAAAGGCTTGTTCGAGGATGTTGGAACCACGGCGCTATGGGGGAACGCACTCTACGAATATTCGGCCCTGATCGACTCCGACGACGATGCCAAGGCCGCCTGCCAGACGATCATGTTGGGCGACCTGATGCGCAGCGGCGTCACCACGCATCTCGACATCGCATCGCCTCACGCGCAATGGCTCGCCTTGGCGGCCGAAAGCGGTTTGCGCGCCTATCTCGCTCCCGGCTTTCGCGAGGCACAATGGCGCATGGCCGGCAGCCATCGCCTCGACTTCGAATGGAACGAGTCGCGAGGACGGGAGCGTTATGCCGAAGCGCTCGCCTTCGTGGACCAGGCGCGTGCTCATCCCAGCGGCCGCATTGATGGCGTGGTTGCACCGTCGCAGATCGAGACCTGCTCTGAGAAACTGATCAAGGATGCCGTAGCTGAAGCGCGCCGTCGCGGCATGCGGATCACCATCCATGCGGCTCAGACTATGGCGGAGCATGAGGAACTGCTCCGGCGTACCGGTGAAACGGCACCTGCCATGCTGGAGCGCCTCGGTGTTCTGGGACCGGATCTGATCCTCGGGCACTGCATCTTCCTCGATCATCATTCCTGGACCCGGCAGCGCAGCCGCGACGACCTCGACCGACTGGCCCGAAGCGGCACCTCGGTGGCCCATTGCCCGGTTACTTTCGCGCGCAGCGGCATGACGCTGGAAAGCCTCGGCGCTTACCTCCGCGCAGGGGTCAATGTCGGCATCGGCACCGACAGCTATCCCTTCAACATGCTCGAAGAAATGCGTGAGGCCATGATCTGCTCGCGTGTTGCCGGGCGCAGCGTCTTCGACCTCGATACAGGCAGCCTTTTCGCCGCCGCGACGACTGGCGGAGCCAGAGCTCTCGGCCGCAGCGACATCGGACGCCTGGCGCCCGGTGCAAAGGCGGACCTGTCGCTCGTCGACCTAAGCCATCCGGCCATGCAGCCAATCCACGATCCGTTGCGCAATCTAATTCACTGCGCCGCAGAGCGTGCCATTCGCGACGTCTATGTGGACGGCCAGGCGGTTGTGAAGGACCGCCGCGTCGCAAACCTCGATTACGAGGGCGCTGTTCGCGAACTCCAGGATGCGCAGAGGCGCGCCTGCCGGCGGGCGGAGCAGGACGATCCGCAGGGCCGCTCCCTGTCTGTTCTGGCACCCTACTCATTGCCTCTCGCGACCCGGGGATGAAGCAGCCATGAGTTCTTCGGTCTATGTCATTAATCCGAATTCGTCGCAGGCGGTCACAGCGGCCATCGATGCGGCCGTAGCGCCCCTGAGAAGCACCGACGGACCTGACATCATATGCCTCTCGCTGGCAGAGGGGCCGCCCGGGATCCAGTCGCAGCGGGATGTGGACGGCGTCATCATGCCGATGCTGCGTAAGGCGTCCGACCTGGAGGAGAGCGCAGGCGCCTTCGTGATCGCGTGCTTCTCCGATCCGGGCCTCTATGCCCTGCGCGAGCAAAGCCGCCGCCGCGTTTTCGGGATTGCGGAATGCGGCGTGCTTACGGCGCTTACCCTCGGGCAGCGCTTCGGAGTCATCGCCATCCTGCCGACCTCGGTTCCGAGGCATCTCCGCTATTTCGGCGCAATGGGCTTTATGGATCGTTTCGCGGCCGACCTCCCGATCGGGCTCGGCGTCGCCGAACTGTCCGAGGAGGGGAAAACCCTGGGCCGCATGATCGAGGTTGGGCGGACGTTGAAGACCGTACATGGAGCCGATGTCCTCGTGATGGGCTGCGCCGGCATGGCTCGCTATCGCTCCGCCTTAGAGGAAGCCGTCGGGATCCCGGTCGTCGAACCTACGCAAGCCGCCGTTGCCATGGCGGTCGGCCATGTCCGCCTCTCGCAGGCCCTCGCGTCCTAACGCACTCTCCTGATCGATTTTTCCCCTGTCTCTGTGGAGCTTTCTATGACCGACACCGTCGTAAAGACGACTCTCTTCCGAAACTGCGACTGGATCGTCGCCTGGGACGAGGGAGCCAAATCCCATGTCTATCTTCGCAACGCGGATTTCGTGATCCGGGGAGCGGACATCGTCCATGTCGGGAGCGGCTATTCCGGCTCGGCTGATGCGGAGGTCGATGCCAGCCGCATGATGATCATGCCCGGCTTCGTGGACATCCACAGCCATCCCGGCCATGAGCCCGGTTGGAAGGGCATGCTGGAGGAGCTGGGTAGCCCGCGCCTCGGCCAGAGTTCGCTTTACGAATTCATGCCGGTCTTCCAAATAGGCCCCGAATACACGCGCCCGGCGCTTCGCGTCGCTGCATCGGAGCTCCTGAAGAGCGGCGTCACGACCATCTGTGATCTCGGCAGGCCGCGCGAGACCTGGGCCGATGAATATGCGGAAACAGGCATCCGCGCGGTCCTCTGGGGGATGTTCCGCTCCGGCCCCTGGAAAACCACCAATGGCCACTCGGTGGAATACAACCTCGATCCGGCAACCGGAGACCGGCTGCTGCGCGAGGCCATCGACATCGCCGACGCCGCCTCGAAGCACCCGAGCGGACGCATTACAGGCTACTTCACACCCGCCCAGATCGACACCTGCACGGAAGGGCAGATCCGCGACGCGCTCGATGCTGCACGTGAGCGCAACCAGCCGATCCAGATCCACGCCGCGCAGAGCATTGTCGAATTCCAGGAGATCATGCGCCGTTATGGCTGCACCCCCATCGAGTGGCTGGACAAGATCGGCGCTCTCGGGCCGGACACGATCATCGGCCACTGCATTTTCCTGAATGATCATCCCTGGCTGCATTGGCCGCACGCCAATGATTTTGAGCGCCTGCGCGACAGCGGCGCCCAGGTCGCACACTGCCCTGTAGTCTTTGCCCGACGCGGCATCGCCCTCAACACCCTTAGTCGCTATGTGAAGGCAGGCATCCAGGTCGGCATCGGCACCGACAGCTTCCCCCACAATATGCTCGATGAACTCCGCATGGCCTGCTACGCGGGTCGGATCATCGCAGGGAGCTTCACAGCATCGACCACACGGGATGCGTTCATGGCGGCCACGGCTGTCGGTGCCGACATGATCCGCCGCCCCGACCTGGGGCGCCTCGCCCCCGGCTGCAAGGCAGATTTTTCTGTCGTCGACATGAGCAATCCCTACATGCAGCCCGATTACGAGCCCATCCGCAGCCTCGTCTACTCGGCCAACGACCGGGCCATCAGGGACGTCTATGTGGACGGCCGCCAGGTCGTTCGCGACGGTGAGGTTCTGGACTTCGACATCGGTGGCGACATCGAGATGCTGCGCCGCGGACAGGCTGATGCGATCGCATCGGCATCGCAGCGCGACTGGGCGGGACGGAACCTCGAAGAGCTGAGCCCCCGCGTCTTCCCCATCCGCAATTGAGTGGCACGTCTACAAAACACGAAAGGGCCCGAGATTCCTCGGGGCCTTTCTTATTGGCGACTATTTCCGAGACAAGCTTATCAGCGAGCCGTCCCTCCGTGACGGTCGAACACCACTTCGCCTCCGCGAATCGTGAGATCGCAGCGGGTGTCGTTCAGGATCTCCTCAGGTGAAGCTGTGAGAAGGTCTCGCGAGAACACCGCGACATCCGCCGCGAGGCCCGGCACGAGGCGGCCCCATTCATGCTCGGCCTTGTTCACGTAGGCGCCGAACTCCGTGAAGGCGGTGATGGCCTGTTCGATGGAGACCACCTCACGCTCATCCATGATGGTGCCATGGGAGGTCTTGCGGGTGAGCATCGAGAAGAAGTTCGGGAAGGGATTGATGTCGCAGACCGGCGCGTCGCTGCCGGCGGCAGGCTTGAAGCCGAGATCGATCCAGGTCTTGAGCGGATAGGATGGCTTGGCCCGCTCCTCCCCCACGACGGAAACGTACAGGTCCCCGAAATCGTAGATGAACACAGGCTGCGGCACAGGCTGGACGCCTAGGCGCTGCATGCGGGCATTCTGGTCGGCCCTGGCATAACCAGCGTGCTCAATGCGGTGGCGCCGATCGGAATCAGGCATGGCCTCGAGAGCACGCTCGATGGCATTCAACGTCTGCTCGATCGCCGCATCCCCGATGGCATGAACGGCCAATTGATAGCCTTTTGCGTGATAGTCATGCACGAGATCGTTCATCTCGTTGTCATGCAGGAGCATCAGGCCGGTGGTCTTCGGCTCTCCGAGGTAAGGCTCGCTCATGGCAGCCGTCCGGCCGCCGGCGCTGCCATCGGTGAAGATTTTCACGGGGCCGACGCGGAGCATGGAATCGCCCACGCCCGTCACCACGCCATCCGCATAGGCTTGCTCCAGGATACCGCCCGGACCTCCAAGCAAGCACTGCGTCGTCCGCACGGGCAGGCGACCGAGGCGCTGAGCGGTGCGATAGGCCGCGACCTCCCGGTAGCCTGCTCTCATGCCGACACCGGCATCCATCACGCTGGTGATCCCATAGGACAGGCATGCACGGCCCGCATCGTCGATGGCCTGAACGAGTTCCTCATCCGTCGGCTCCGGCAGAACGGCCTTCAGACGGTCGCGTCCGGTCTCCGCCAGCAGGCCCGTCAGGCGCCCGTCCCGCTGCTCGATGGCGCCTCCCTGCGGAACGGGTGTCGATTCGTCGATTCCTGCCAGTGCAAGCGCCTTCGAGTTGCAGATCGTCACGTGGCCGCAGGCCCTCACGATTGCAACGGGATGATCGGGCGCAACGGCATCGAGCTCTTCGCGAAGGGGATGGCGCCTGACGTCGAGTTCGAACTGATCGTATCCGCGTCCCTGGATCCACTGACCAGGGGGTGTAACCGAGGCGCGCTGCCTAACCCTTTCGAGCAATGCCGCAAGAGTGGGCGCTGATGCAGCACGCACATCAACGTGCCCCATGATGACGCCGTAAGGGAGCAGATGCATATGCGAGTCGCACAGACCAGGAGTGGCGAGGCGGCCCGAGAGATCGATCACGCGTGTCCGCGGTCCGATGAGCGGCTCCATGTCGGATGCCGAACCCGCCGCCAAGACCTGGCCGGCCCAGAGGGCGACCGCTTCGGTCACCTGTTCTGAGAGGCCACGGAAGACGCGGCCGTTTGTGAGGACGATATCGGCTTGAGGCAGGATCGGCATGGCAACTCGCGAACGATGTGCAGCGGCAGGACTGACTGCGGAAGGATCGCGACTGTGCATCCCTTTTGGTCAACCGGCAAGTTCGGGAATGCCTTACGTTGGGAAATTCTACCCTTGATACCTCGGTTGTTTAGGGTCTAGCTTTGAAGGGTAGCGGCCGGATAAGGCGCACGGAAAGAGGGAATACAATGACACAATCCAGATCTTTGACCCGTTGGCTTGCAATGGGCCTCATCGCCGGTGTTGCCGCTGTCTCGGCCGCGCCGGCTTCCGCACAGGCCACTCTCGACACGGTCAAGAAGCGCGGCAAGATCCTCTGCGGCGTCTCGCCCGTCTCGCCCGGCTTCTCCTATGCCGACGACAAGGGTGCGCGACGCGGCTTCGATGTCGACGTCTGCCGCGCCATGTCGGCGGCGATCTTCGCCGATCCCGACAAGGTCGAATTCGTCCCTCTCAATACGAACGTTCGCTTCCAGGCCGTACAATCCGGTGAGGTGGACATCCTGTCCCGCCAGAACACCTGGAGCTTCTCACGCGACGCATCTCTCGGCCTCGATTTCGGACCTGTGGTGTTCTACGACGGTCAGGGCCTGATGGTATCGAGCAAGCTCAATGTGAAGAGCGCCGGCGAACTCGCCGATGCCGCGATCTGTCTCCTGCCCGGCACGACCACGCTCCAGAACCTGGAGGATTTCTTCCGGCCCAGGAACATCAAGTATGAGTCCGTGGTGTTCGAAAATTCCGACGAATGGCGCAATGCATTCTTCAACGGACGCTGCGATGCCATCACGTCGGACCGCTCGGATCTCGCCTCCGTCCGTGCTATCGCCAACAATCCTTCGGAATACGTGGTCCTGCCCGAGACCATCTCGAAGGAGCCGCTTGCTCCGACGGTTCGTCAGAATGATCCGAACTGGCGCGATATCCTGAGCTGGACGGTCTACACCCTCATTGCCGCCGAGGAGAAGGGCATCACCCAGGCCAATGTGGACGAGCAACTCAAGAGCCAGGATCCGGAGATCCAGCGCATGCTGGGTGTGAACGGCGACCTGGGAAAGATGCTCGGCCTCGACAGCAAGTGGGGCTACAACGTCATCAAGTCCCTTGGAAACTACTCGGAAGTCTTTGAGCGCAATCTAGGCCCTGAGACACGTCTCGGCCTGTCCCGCGGCCCGAACGAGCTCTGGAACAAAGGCGGCCTGCTCTACTCGCCGCCATTCCGGTAGTCTGAAATCAACGGGCGGCCTTGCGGCCGCCCGTTCCTTCTTCAGTGCTCCCCGGAAAGGATCAACATGCGGGTAGATTCGATGAGCGGGACGAGGCTCCTCTACAATCTTCGCTTCCGGGCGATCCTTTATCAGGTCCTCGCGGTCGGGAGCATCGTTTTCCTTGGGCTCTATCTGTTTTCGAACGTCTCGCAGAAGCTTGCAGAACAGAACATCGCCACCGGTTTCGACTACCTGAGCCGCGAGGCAGGCTTCGTCATCAGCCAGACGATGATCGACTACAAGCCGACGGACACTTACGGTCGCGCCATCCTGGCTGGCATCGTCAACACGATCTGGGTCTCGGCCTGGAGCGTCGTGTTCGCTTCCGTCATCGGCCTCGTCGTCGGCATCGCACGCCTGTCGCGCAATCCGCTGCTCGCTCTTCTCGCCTTCCTCTACGTGGAGGCGCTGCGGAACGTCCCTCTCCTGCTCTACCTCTTCCTCTGGTACGCCCTGATCGTCACGGGCTTGCCGGCGGTTCGGGAAGCGTGGGAGGTCCTTCCCCATGTGTTTGTGAGCAACAGCGGACTGACCGTTCCGTCGCTGGTTTGGACGCGTGCTCATACAATCATATTCGCTGCCCTGGTTCTCGGAAGCATCCTGGCGGTTGCCCTTCATCGGCGCATGACTGCAGAGCGCATCAGAACAGGCCAGGAGCGGACCAGATGGCCATGGGTTACCCTTGCTCTCTTGCTCCCGCCGACTGTCGCCTTCCTGATCTTGCAGCCTGAGTTCACGGTCAGCCTGCCCGAGAAGGGGCGCTTCCGCCTGACCGGCGGGTCGCAGCTCACGCCGGAATTCACCGCTCTCCTCGTTGGCCTTGCCCTGTCCGCCTCGGCTGGCATCGCAGAGATCGTGCGAAGCGGCATCCTGTCGGTGCGCAAGGGCCAATGGGAGGCCTCGCGCGCGCTTGGCCTGAGAGACGGGCTGACAATGCGGCTCGTGGTGCTTCCGCAGGCGCTGCGGGTCATCATCCCTCCGCTCACCAGCAGTTACTTGAGCCTCTTCAAGAACTCGTCACTGGCCATCGCAATCGGATACCCGGATCTCGTGATGGTCTCGAACACGACCATGAACCAGACCGGCCAGGCGATCGAGGGCATTGCGATATTCATGCTGGTCTATCTCGGCCTGTCGATTGCGATCTCCCTGTTCATGAACTGGTACAACAGCCGTGTCGCACTGAAGGAGCGTTAGGCCATGACGACTGCGACCGACATTGCCGAAGCGCAACTCAAGATGCCGATGCGGCGCGAGCCGGATGTCGGACGCCGCCTGTTCCATCGTACGCTGAAGCCCCTCATCGGCACTCCAGTTAATGCGGTGATCACGCTGGTCAGCCTCTGGATCATCTGGCTTGGTGTGAAGGGCGCCTATGGTTGGCTTGTGACCCGGGCCGTTACCGCAGGAGGAGCCCAGGCCTGTAAGGTGGGGCAAGGCGCCTGCTGGCCCTATTATGAGGCCAAACTTCGCTTCATGGTCTTCGGCGTCTATCCATACGACGAGCATTGGCGCGTCTTGCTCGCAATGATCCTGTTCCTCGGTGCGATCTTCGTGACGATGATCCCGCGCTTTTGGACCAGCAGGCTCCTCGTTCTCTGGGGTGTCACGATCGTGACGACGGCGGTCCTGCTCTGGGGCGGGGTTTTCGGCCTCCGCTATGTGCCGACGACGCAATGGAGCGGCCTGCCGCTCTCGTTCCTCCTCTCGGCCGTCGGCCTGGCACTCGGCTTTCCCCTTGGGGTCGTGCTGGCCTTAGCCCGCTCTTCGAAGCTTCCCGCCATTCGGGTGATCGCCATCGTCTTCATCGAGGTGATCCGGGGCGTGCCGCTCATCAGCATCCTGTTCATGGCGTCGGTCATGCTGCCGCTCTTCATGCCGAGCGGAATCACCGTCGACAAGTTGCTGCGGGCCCAGATCGCAATCATCATCTTCGCCGCCGCCTATATCGCAGAGGCCGTGCGCGGCGGGTTGCAGGCGATTCCGCGAGGGCAGCACGAGGCTGCCAGCGCCATGGGCCTGCATTACTGGCAGTCCATGCGTCTCATCGTTCTCCCTCAGGCGCTGAAAATCGCGATCCCGCCGCTGGTGAACATCTCCATCGGCTTTTTCCAGGACACAACCCTCGTCACGATCATCGGCCTTCTGGATTTCCTCTCCACTGTTCGCACAGCAATGACGGATCCAAACTGGGTGGGTATTGCGGTATTGGAAGGCTATGTCTTCGCCGCTGCCGTGTTTCTGGTCTTCTCCTACGGGATGGGCGCCTACAGCCGGTTCCTGGAGCGACGCATGCGGCTCGGGTACGATTAGTGGAACCGAAGGCCCGCGTCAGGCGACGCGGGCCGCACGACGCTCCTTGGCAAGATCCATGGCCTGGTAGGTCCAGTAGGTGAGCTGTGCCGCGGCAACACCGAACGGACCTCCGTTCCATTTAAGGCCGAAGGGTTCATAGAGCCGGTAACGGTCGCTTGACCCGAGGATCCCTTCCGCGATCACGCGTCCTCCGATGGCTGTCGTGTTCATGCCGCGTCCACCGAAGCCGAACACGTACCAGACCCCTGGATGGAGCTGCCCGATAAGCGGCATGAGGTGACGGGCATAGGCCATGAGACCCGACCATGCCGTATCCACGCGCACGCCCTCGAGTTGCGGATAGGTGGAAACCATCGTTCTCCGCATCATTTGAGCGAGGCGGCGGGGCTCGGTCGTGCGGGTTGTGATCCGGCCGCCCCAGAGAAGGCGCCTGCCATCGTCAACGAGGCGGTAGTAATCCCCGGCACGACGATTGTCGCTGACCGCCATCGGCGTGCGCACCGCCTCGGCAATCCTTTCGGGGTCTGCCTCTGTCAGCAGCACGTAGGTTGCGATCGGCAGGATGCTGCGGCGCAAGAGGGGCACCAGCTCGTCCGTATACCCTCCCCCGGCCAGCACAACGTCTCGTGCTTTCACCTCTCCCTGCGCTGTCCTCACGATTTTCTCAGCCCGGTTGAAATCGCATTGCGTGACGCGGGACTTCTCGAAGATCTGGCCACCAAGAGCCTCAATGGCTTTCGCCAGAGAGCGGGCATAGTTGAGAGGATGAAAATGAAAGCTCGCAGGGTCGTAAAGCGCTTGATGATACTTCGGCGACCGCAGCACCGCCCGCACGGCGTCGGTCGGCATCACCTCAAGGCGATAGCCGAATTCCCTCTGCATCATCTCGCAATATCGTTCCAAGCTGTCGGGATCATGATACCGAAGCACGCTCAACTTGCCGTAGACGCGCTTGTTGTCGTCCATGGCAAGGCCGTCGATATTCTCCTCGACAATCCGGGCACCCTCGATTGAAAGATGGTGCAGAACCTGCGCCCGCTCAGCCCCAACCAGACGGGTAATATCGGCATGACCTGTCGCATATCCGGGCCCGACAAAGCCCCCGTTCCGTCCAGAGGCGCCCCAGCCAACCCTTTCAGCCTCCAGAACCACCACGGAGCGCCCCGCTCGTGCCAGATCGAGTGCCGCCGTAAGACCTGCGAGGCCACCGCCTACGATGACAGCGTCGGTGGTCACTGCTCCCTGGAGAGGAAGCCGTTGCGACCCATCAGCAAGTGTGCGGGCGTAATAGGTATCTCCGTATCCGGTCATCGAACGCCCCATTCATTGGTTTCATCCAAGACCGTAACTGGGGACGCATCGACTGCAAAGGTCCTTTGAGCATCTATATCAAATGTAACAAACGTCCGGAGGAATGCTGTTCGAGCGACCTCGCGCCAATTAGGCATAACTCCATGATCGTCTCGCAGCAACGCACGTCAACATAGACCTGCGGAAGCCTCCATCGCCCGAACTCTTGATGTCACCGTCCCGACGCAGACCGGAATATCATTCGGCAGCGATCCTTGAACGCGCATTCGCAGGAGCATCCGATGCGACGGCGGGGATTGCCCGGTCGAAGACTTCCGTCTCAGGTTCATCCCTTGGCCCGACGAAGCGACTGAACAGGCGACTGAACAGGCGCGACAGGTCATCCATGAGGATGAAGAAGGCCGGCACGAACACCAGCGACAGCAAGGTTGAGACGATGAGTCCACCGATCACTGCGATGGCCATCGGCGCACGGAATTCACCGCCCGCACCCAGTGCCAAAGCACTCGGGAGCATACCGGCCGCCATAGCGATCGTAGTCATCACAATCGGCCGGGCCCGCTTGCGTCCGGCATCGATGATGGCGGTTTTGCGGTCCACGCCTTTTGCCACCTCCTCGATGGCGAAGTCGACAAGCATGATGGCGTTCTTGGTCACGATGCCCATCAGCATCAGGAAGCCGATCACCACCGGCAGGCTGATGGCTTTCTGCGTGATCACCAGCGCCATGATCGCGCCGCCGATCGACAAGGGCAGCGAGAGCAGGATCGTAAAGGGCTGCAGGAAGTTGGCGAACAGAAGGATCAGTACGCCCAGCACCATCATGATGCCGGCTCCCATGGCCTTGCCGAACGAGGTGAAAACCTCCGTCATGACCTCCGCGTCACCCGTTTGCTTGATCGTTACGCCCGGCGGAAGATTTTTGGCAGTGGGCAGGTTGTAGATGGCCTCAAGCACCTCACCGAGCGCATCCGTGCCTCGCATGTCGGCCTCAAGTGCCACGCGCAAGGAGCGGTCGTAGCGGTCGATCGAGGTTGGTCCCTGGCCGAACGAGATGTCGGCGACAGCCGAGAGCGGGACGGCTGCACCATCCTTGGCCGGAACCTTGAGGATATCAATCAGCGCTCGGTCGCCGCGTACCGCCTCGGGCAACTGGACGCGAATCGGGATCTGCCGGTCGCCGGCATTGAACTTGGCGAGATTGGCCCCGACGTCACCGATGGTTGCAACCCGCACTGTCTCGGACAGCACGTCGGTCGACACCCCGAGTTCCGCCGCCAGATCCGGCTTCGGGCTGATGCGAATCTCGGGCCGGTTGAGTGGTGCCGTCGACATGGGGTTCTCGACGGTCGGAATGCTCGCCATCTCGCGCTGAAGCTTGGCCGCGGTCTCGACCACCACGCTTTGGTCGGGGCCGCTGACGATGAGCTGAAGTCCGCGTTGTCCACCCTCGCCGAGGACGAAGAAGCGGATGTCCGGAACGTCGCGGAACTCTTCGACGATCCGACCCTCGAACTGGCGCTGCCGCAGGGACCGTTCCTCCTTAGGCACGAGGTTGACCGTGAAGGTCGCCAGCCGCACCTCTTTCTTGCCGGGAAGCTGAAGGCCGCCGTTAACAAACACCGACCTGACCTCTGGCATGGCACGCAGACGCTCCGCGATCCCGTCACTCACCTGCTGCGTATCGCTCAGTTTCGATCCGGGCGGCAGTTCGGCCACAAAGAGGGAGCGAGAGATATCCTCCTCCGGCAGGAAAGCCGACGGCAGGAGATTGGTCGACCAGAGCGATGCTCCGAAGATGGCGAGCCCTAGGATGAATGTGATGAATTTGTGCCGGACAGACCAGCCGACCAGACGGGTGTAAGCCCGCATGATGAACCCGTCCTTCTGCTCGACATGCTTGTGCGGCCGCATGAAATAGGCCGCCAGCATCGGCGTGATCAGCCGGGCCACCAGCAGCGAGATCAGGACCGCAGCCGCGACAGTGAGCCCAAACTGCTTGAAGTACTGCCCGGCGATGCCACCCATGAAACTGACCGGGGCGAACACGGCGACGATCGTGAAGGTGATCGCAATCACCGCCAAGCCGATCTCGTCTGCCCCTTCCAGCGCGGCACGATAAGGCGACTTGCCCATGTGCATGTGGCGAACGATGTTCTCGATCTCAACGATGGCATCGTCGACCAGGATGCCCGTAACCAGGGTCAGCGCCAGAAGGCTCACCAGGTTAAGCGAGAAGCCCATGGTGCTCATGATCCAGAAGGTTGGCAGCACCGAGAGCGGCAGGGCCACGGACGCGATCAGGGTAGCGCGCCAGTCGCGCAGGAAGATGAACACCACGATGACGGCCAGGATGGCGCCCTCGATGAGGGTATGCATGGCGGACTCGTAATTGCCCACCGTATAAGCGACGGTGTCGTCGATCAGGTCGAAGCGCACGTCCGGGTGAGCCTGTCCCAACTCGGCCACTTTGGCGGCGACTGCCTCGCCTACCGTGGCGTCGCTGGCGCCGGTTGCCCGGGTGACGGCAAAGGCGACCACCGGTTGACCGTTGAACCGGGCGAAGGTGCGCGGCTCCGCGGCGGTGTCGGTGACGGTTGCCAGTTCATCGAGGCGAACCTTCCGATTGCCCGGGAGAGTGATGCTGGTCGAAGCGAGGTCCGCAAGAGTTTGCGCGGCACCCAGGGTCCGGATCGACTGTTCCTGCCCGCCAACCTCGCCGCGCCCGCCGGCAAGATCGACGCTGGTCAGGCGCAGTTGCCGGTTGACGTCTGCGGCCGTGATGCCGAGCGCCAGCAGGCGATCGAGCTTCAGCTCGATCCGGATCTCGCGCTCGACCCCACCTACACGTTCAACGCGTCCAACTCCCTGGACGCTCTGAAGCTGGCGCGCCACCACATCATCGACGAACCAGGACAGCTCCTCCGGCGTCATAGCCGGGCCGGAGGCGGCATAGGTGACGATCGGCAAACCGGCGATGTCCAAGCGCTGAATCACAGGCTCGTCGATGGTGCGTGGCAGGTCGGAGCGGATCTTGGCAACCGCATCCTTCACGTCATTGACCGCCCGATCGGAATTGATCTCGAGCCGGAACTCGATGGTCGTGGTGGATATGCCTTCCGAGATCGTCGAGGTGATGTGCTTGACGCCATTGACGCCGGCAACGGAATCCTCAACGCGCTTGGTGACTTGGTTCTGGAGTTCGGACGGCGCGGCGCCCGCTTGTGTGACCGAGACCGTGACGAGTGGAACGTCAATGTTCGGGAACCGCGTAATCGGCAGCCCTTGGAAGCTGAATACGCCCAGGATCATCAGGACGATGAACAGGACGAGAGACGGGATCGGCTTTCGGATCGCCCAGGCGGAGACGTTAAGTTGCATCACCGGGCTCCTTCGGCCTGCGCCGACTCGGCCAGGACCGGCCGGACGACATCACCGTCGCGCAGGAAGCTGCCGGCGCGGGTCACGACCAAGTCGCCCGTGCTGACACCCTCGACCTGGATGAAGCCGTCGGCCGAGAGGCCGGTGCGGACCTGACGTGTCTCAATGCGTTCATCAACCACGACCTGGACCGCTGCGCCTTTGGCGCTGTAGATCACGGCGCTGAGCGGAACCGCCACCCCGGTTGTCTGGGCCAGTTCGACGGTGCCGCGGGCGAAGGCCCCGATGCGCAAGGCAGGATCCCGAGGTAGCGCTACCCGCACCCGACCGAGGCGGGTGGTGCGATCAACCTCCGGAGAGATGTTGCGCACGCGCCCCTCAATCGTCCGGCCTTGGTCGATGCTCACCTGAGCGGGAGCGCCCTCGCGCAGGCGAACGAGCTGTGTCTCCGTCACCTCCCCTTCGAGTTCGATCTCGCCGTTCGCAATGATGCGGAACAGCGGGTCACCTGATGCTGTCGCCGTGGCCCCGACCTTGGCGTTCTTACGAGAGATAATCCCCGCTTGAGGAGCCTTGATCGCTGCACGGACGAGACGAACTTGGATTTCCCGCTTCTGTGCTTCTTCGGACTGCCTTTCGGCTTCGGCGATGCGCAGGCCATCGCGGGCTGCGGCAAGGCGCCCTTCCGCGGCCCGGGCTGCGGAGACCCGCTGCTCGAGCTGGGCTTCTGTCGTGTTGCCGCCTTTGATGAGCGAGCGCGTACGCTCCAGGGCCTGTGCCGCCTCGACCTGTGCGGCCTCGGCCTGCACGATCTGGCTGCGAGCTTGAGCGACCCCCGCCTCGGCTCGGTTGAAGGAGGCGGTGTTGCGGGCCAGTTCCGTTTCGAGAAGATCGGTCGCCAGACGGGCCAGAACCTGTCCCTTCGTGACGGCATCCCCCTCCTCGACCAGAACGTCCGTGATGCGCAAACCCTCCAGTTCCGGGGCGACCAGAACCTCCTCGCGCGGAACAAGCGTTCCGGTCACTACCGCACGCTCCGTGATCTCCCGTTCTGCGGTGCGCGTCACGGACACCGCAGGCGCAGGAGTGCCCTGCGGCTGCTCGGCCAACGCTGCTAGGGGGAGAAAGACCATGGCAGCCGCCAAACTGTGCAACCTGCGCATCAAGACACCCTTGTCTTCGGCACCCGATGTCAGGTGCGTGTTAGGTTGATCTTCCCGGCAAAGGCCGACTCAATGACGGCCATCAGGCTTGTGACCCCACGCTCGGCATCCAGCGTGGCATCCACGGCCCGGCGCACGAAGAGGCCGTTAGCAATGGTCACGATCAGGGACGCGAGCGCTTCCAGGTCGACCTCCGGAGCAATAACCCCATTGGCCTGCGCCTGCCGGAACAAGGCGCACATGCGCTCGCAGATGTCCTTGTCAAACGCCTCGGACATAGTAGCGAACGATCGATTGCGGGTAGCCTCTGCCCAGATCTCCAGGCATAGCACCGCCCGCTCCCGCGGCTCCTCGGCAAAATGCTTGTGGGCAATGGAGCGCAAGGAAGGCAGGAGGTCACTCGGACGGGACAACGCACCAAAGTCCTCTCCGATCCGGGCACGGTCCCTCTCGGCAAGAGCCAGAACGACGGCATCCTTCGAGCCGAAGTAGCGGTAAAGATTACCAGGGCTCATTCCAGCCTCGGCAGCCACGTCCTGCATGGTGGTGCGATGAAAACCGGAGCGGACGAAGCAGCGCTCGGCGGCATTCAGGATGCGCGTCTGACGCTCGGCGGATAGATCCGCCTTAGGGCCTAGGAAAGTCTGCTGAGCCGCCATGAGGCACAAAGTACCAAAGTTACGAGAATGAACGTTCATTCTCATCTATTCATCACTCTGTGCAGCGTCAACCCTCACCCTGTGCGGTTTGGCGGCCGTCGAATGACCCGAACAGCGGTCTAGCTGCGTGTCGCAGGCATGCCTTGACCTGCAACCAACGCCAACGAGGCAATTGCCAGTAAAGAGCAGATCGCCATAATCGTTATCAGCGGCCAGACTGTCGAGCTGAGTGCTGCGCCAACGATAGGAGCGACCAGCGCGCCAAACCCAATCTGGAAGCTTCCCGATAAGCCGGCTGCGGCCCCTGCAAGATTCGGTTTGACGCTCACGGCACCCGCAATGCCACTGGGCAGAACCAGCCCGTTCGCGATACCGATAAAAAGCATGGGCCCGAACAGGGCGACTGGGTACAGGAGGCCTGAAGCGATCAACGCCGCCATGGTCCCGATACTGGCGAGAGACAGGAGCGTGCCTGCCAGGATCATCCGGTTCGGCCCCATAGTGCTTGCTAGGCGGCCCGTGGCGAAGTTCCCCAGGATATAGCCGCACGGCACCATGGCAAAATAGAACCCGTACTCCGCAGGGCTGCGCCCGAGCAACTCGATCATCACATACGGGGCGCCCGCCAGAAAAGCGAAGAACATGGCCGACACGAAGCTGGTCACCAGCGTGTAACCCCAGAACTGGCGAGACTGAAAGAGGCTCCAATAACCTTGCAGAAGCTCGCGAGCAGCTTCTCCTGAGGAGCGGCTATGGTTTGTCTCGCGCAGCCGCCAGAATGCAAAGACAAGAGCCAGCCCGCCAAATCCGATCAGAAAGGCGAACGAGGCGCGCCATCCGAAGAACGTCTCGAGCAGGCCGCCGATAGTCGGTGCGATCATGGGCGCGACCGCCATGCCCATGGTGACATAAGCGATCATGCTCGCCACCTGGTTGCGTCCATAGAGATCACGCACGATGGCGCGGCTCAAGGTGATGCCTGCGCAGCCACCTATGGCCTGCACGATACGGCCGAAGATCAGGACGCCGATGCTCTGAGCGGACAGGCATATTACAGAACCTGTCACAAACGTCAGCAATCCGACCAAAAGCACGGGTCGGCGCCCTAACTTGTCGGACAATGGTCCAATGATCAGCTGTCCCAAGGCCATAGCGCCCAGATAGAGCGACAGGGTTAACTGGATGGTGGTGAAATCGACACCGAGCGCACGCGCCATGCTGGGCATCGAGGGCAGGTACATGTTGATACCCAGCGGGCTCACGGCGGAGACAGCGATGAGCAGCGCAATAAGGCTAGGCTTCACCTTAGGCTGAGCCGTTGCAGTATAGGCATCGTTCATAGTTTCGAGATCGCTTCCAATGGCGCCGAAAACAGCTTGGCAGATGAGGCACCTATACTGCACAAGCTAGGTTGTTGTGAGGGTGTAAAGCGCTTAATCGCCTTGGCGAGTGCAAGACAGCTATGCGCGCAAAGCATCCAAGGGCAGACCGAACACAGAAAGCGTCTGCTCGACCTGCCTCAAATCCGATGGTCCGGCGAAACGGGTGGTATGATGGGGCTCTGCCCAACATCCTTGTCACCGGGCGATGGCTGGGACGGAAGATACTGTTGATCGACCGCGAGGCGCTTCTCCAGAGCGGCAACCTGCCGGGCCAGATTGTCGATAGCTGCCTTGAGGGCTAGCACATCGGCTGCATCCGGAATTGTGGAGACGGAGCGTGCCAATTGGGGCTCTCCCAAGCCTGAATGGCTCGGGCGAACCTCCGGCACCGGCTCTAGAGATGGCTCCTGCCTGGTCCTGCGTGATGTGAAGAGCCGCCGTATCACCCGCACGATCAGCCAAAGACAGCAAAGGGCTAAGAAGAGGCTGAGCAGTGTCGCGGGCAGGTTATCGAACATGGCTGTTGCTATTTCCTGAAAATCGAGATGAACCTGAGCAATGCGGCAGCATTGTTCATCGTTCCGCGACCTTCACCGCTCGACGCTGGGTCGGATCCGAGACGCACCTCGCAAGTAGCTTGTTGCAGTACCAGGGCAAGAGCCTTGTAAATGGGACTTATAATCTTGCCCGCAGCTCTGCTCGGGATCATCCGCACGCGTGAACTGTTGGATCACTGCTGAATTCGTCTCGTGCCCCTGGGCCGCACTTCACTCTCGCTTAGGAGCGACCTTTATGCCTGAAACCACATGGTGGAAGCGTGGGATCGTCTATCAGGTCTATCCTCGTTCGTTCCAAGACAGCAACGGCGACGGCATCGGTGATCTGAACGGTATTCGGCGGCGACTCGACTATCTCAGCTGGCTTGGCGTCGATGCCATCTGGATCTCGCCAATCTTCCCCTCCCCCATGGCCGATTTCGGCTATGACGTGGCCGATTACTGCGGAGTCGATCCGATCTTTGGCACGTTGGAGGATTTCGACCGTCTCGTCGAAGAGGCCCATGCCAAAGGTCTGAAGCTCATCCTGGACTTCGTCCCCAACCACACATCGGACCAGCACCTTTGGTTCAAGGAGAGCCGCTCGTCGCGCAAAAACCCAAAGCGCGACTGGTATATCTGGCAGGATGCCAAGCCGGACGGATTCCCGCCCAATAATTGGATCAGTAATTTCGGCGGTTCGGCCTGGGAGTGGGACGAAGCCACGGAGCAGTATTACTACCACGCCTTCCTCAAAGAGCAGCCGGATCTCAACTGGCGCAATCCTGAGGTCCGCAAGGCCATGTATGATGCCTTGCGGTTCTGGCTTGATCGTGGCGTCGACGGCTTCAGGGTCGATGTGATCTGGCACTTAATCAAGGATGCCGAGTTGCGGGACAACCCGCCGAACCCCGCATATCAAAGCAGTCAGGCGGAGATTAACCGCTTCATCCAGGTGTACTCCGCAGACCAACCCGAGGTGCATGAGGTGGTCGGCGAAATGCGCAGCGTGCTGGAGGAGTATCGGGAGCGGGTGCTGATCGGAGAGATCTATCTTCCGCTGGAGCGTCTCGTCACCTATTACGGCAAGGATCTGTCCGGCGCCCATCTGCCCTTCAATTTCCAACTCATTCAGACGGCGTGGAACGCTCAGAAGATTGCTGCTCTCATCAATGAATACGAGGCCGCACTTCCCGAAGGCGGATGGCCCAACTGGGTGCTCGGCAATCATGACCAACCACGCATCGGCGCACGCATCGGCCCGCAGCAGGCGCGTGTCGCCGCGATGCTGCTTCTGACCCTCAGAGGCACGCCCACCATGTTTTACGGCGATGAGATCGGGATCGGCAGAGTCGAAATTCCGCCGGAGGCGGCTCAAGATCCGTGGGAAAAGAATGAGCCGGGTCTTGGGTTGGGGCGCGATCCAGAGCGAACCCCCATGCACTGGGATGGCTCGGCGCAGGGTGGGTTCACGAGCGGCAAACCGTGGCTCCCCCTCGATCCGCAATTCCGATCCTGCCACGTCGAGGCGTTGCGGGACGATCCAGCATCCATTCTGGTGCTTTACCGGCGCCTGATCGAGTTGCGGCGCCGGCACCTGGCTTTGAGTGTCGGCAACTACAAGCAGGTCGCGGCTGAAGGAGACGTTCTGGCCTATGAGCGGCAGCATGGGTCGGAGCGCTTCCTAGTGGCTTTGAACCTGGGGAATGACCCGCACATCCTCCCCCTGCCGGTCGGGACCAGAGGACATGTGATGCTTTCAACGCTCCCGGATCGCGACGAGGAGTCAACAGGAGCGCAGGTTGTCCTGCGGGCTGATGAGGGTCTCATCATTGCGCTTGGAGCCTGACGATTTGGCTTTGAAGCGGAACCCGCCGGTGTGACGGGGATTGGCTCTTCAAGCCATCCGTGGAGCGCCACCCGCATGCCTATTCCTCTGCCGAACCAGCCTTATCCTGAGCCGACTCCAGCCGATCCGAACCCGGCTCCCGTCAGCCCGCCCACACCGCCCGAGGCGCCGCAGCCCGAGCCAATCGGTGTGCCGCCGACGATACCAGGTGATATTCCGCCTCCCAGCGAACCTGTTGGCGTGCCACCCACCACGCCACAGGAGATCCCTGCCACGCCCACAACGCCACAGCCCACAGCCCACAGCCCACAGCATGAGCTGGGTCTGAGAAGGCGGGAATTGCGCTTCCACGCAGGGAAAGCGCTTCCTCGCATCTATCGCCGTTCGCCTTGCGCCCGGAACCAGCGGTAGCCGTAAGGATTGAGAGAAATCGGATCGGAGGCATCGCGCATGGCGCGGTCATCCTGATCGCAGAGGAGCGGCCGTAAACGGCCGATCCCTTCGAGCGGTACCTTCACCTCTGCTTCCTTATCACTCAGATTGTGAAGAATGAGGACGGTCTCTCCCTGCCAATCGTATCGTAGAGCAAGAACACCGGTTTCCTCCGTCTCGAGAATCTCGCACCCTCCCCAACCGACCTCGGGACACGCGCGCCGCGTCCGAACGAGCCGCTGCACCGTGCTTATCAGCGCCCCATCGAGATCGCGCTGAGCCGCGACGTTGACGCGCCTGTAGTCGAACGCTCCACCCGAAACCACGGGCCGCACGAGACGCTCGGTCGGTCCGGTGGAGAAGCCCGCGTTGGGCTCGTCAGCCCATTGCATCGGCGTCCTAACCGAATTGCGCTCCGGCAGAAAGAGATCCTCGCCCATGCCGATCTCATCGCCATACCAAAGCACCGGCGTTCCCGGCAGGGCGAACATGAGGCTGAAGGCTTGCTTGAGACGTCGCTCATCGCCGTCCAGCATAGGGGCCAGACGCCTCCGGATGCCGCGCTCGTAGGCCTGCATCTCAGGCGCCGGACCGAACGCTGCGAAGACCTCGCCGCGCTCGCGATCCGACAAGCGACCGAGATCGAGTTCGTCATGATTGCGCAGAAAGCTCGCCCATTGGCTCTTGGGCGGAATGGCCGGCGTCTGCGCCATCACGCGGCGGATCGGCTCGGCATCCTTGCGGGAGAGCGCCAGAAATACGTTCTGGTTCAGCATGAAGTTGAAGATCATGTGGAGCCGGTCACCGGTCGGCCCGAAATACTCGTCCACTTGATCCATGGTGATGTTGGCTTCGGCCAGCAGCATGGCCTCCGCACGGCGCCAGGATGCGAAGTCCCGCATTCTGTCGAGATACTCGTGCGGATCCTCCTTCGGGCGCTCCTGCTCCGGGACGCCGCGGTATTCGATCAGGAACGGAACAGCATCGAGCCTGAACCCCGAAACACCGAGTTGCAGCCAAAAGCCCATCACCTTTTCGAGTTCCTCGCGCACCTCCGGGTTCGCAATGTTGAGATCCGCCTGGTGAGGGTAGAAGCGGTGCATGTACCAGGCCTGAGCGACCTCATCGTAGGTCCAGGTCGTGTCCTGCACGCCTGGAAAGACGACCCCCTCATGGATGTTTTCGGGCTTCTCCTTCGACCAGACATACCAGTCGCGATAGCGCGAGTTCGGGTTCTGACGGGCTTCCTGAAACCAGGGATGATCCACCGATGTATGGTTCGCCACGAGGTCGATGATAACCCTCAGACCACGGTCCTGAGCCGCGTGGGTAAAGGCGACGAAATCTCCGAGGTTGCCTAGCCGCGGATCCACGGCATAGAAATCCGTGACGTCATAACCGTTGTCGCGGTTCGGCGTCGGGTAGAACGGCAGCAGCCAGATGCAGGTTGCGCCGAGCGCCTCGACATGGTCGAGCCGGTCGGCAAGCCCGCCGAAATCACCGACTCCGTCGCCGTTCGAATCCATGAAGGTCTCGACATCGACGCAGTAGATGACGGCGTTCTTGTACCAGAGGTCGAGCATCTCGAACCAACCTAACCGATCATGCGGGCGGCGTGCTCCCGCTCCGACAGGCGCCGTGCAGGCCTCTCTGTTCCGCGCGCACCAAGGTGCCAAGCAGCCGTCAGCGCTCCCGCCACGCAACTGAGGGCAACCGCCGCGAGGATGCCGCGCGCTGCCGTGCCCGAGACCGCAGGCACATGCTGGCGTGAGCGCGAGCCGAAGCGCCCTCTCGCTCCCGGATCGCCGGGCGGTGCGTCGTACAGGTTCCCGTCGCGAGGCCTTGCAGGCTCGTCCGTCATCTGCCCCTCCCAGGCACGGCGCGCCATCATGCGATCGAGAAGCCCAGGAGCCACCATGGTTCCAAGGATCGCCTGGATCGTCGGGCCGCCGATCCACATCTCGCGTGGCGCTTCCAAAGCCGCCCGCATGATCGCCTGCGCCACAGGCTCAGGCTCATGGATCGGCGGCACGGGTTGCAGCCGGCGGGGCAAGTGGCTGCGCACCCAGTCGAATTGCGGGGTATCGACGGCGGGAAGCTGCACCATCGTGAGGCGAATGCGGCTTCCCTCGTGATGCAGTTCGCTCCGCAGGGAATCCGTGAAGCCGCGCACGGCGAATTTAGCCGCGCAATAAGCCGATTGCAGCGGAATGGAACGGTAACTGAGAGCTGATCCGATCTGGACGATGGTGCCGCTGTTCCGCTCACGCATGTGGCGGAGGGCCGCCAGGGTGCCGTGGACCTGGCCCAGATACGTGACCTCCGTGACCCGACGGATTTCGTCGGGGCTCAAGGCCGTCACTGGCCCGAAAACGGACGCCATGGCGTTGTTGATCCAGATGTCCACGCCACCCCAGGTAGAGACCACCTGCCCGGCTGCGGCATCCATGGCCTGCGAGTCGGCCACGTCGGCGGCAATGACGAGCGCTTGGCCACCCGCCAGCTCGACCTCCTGGGCGGCAGTCTGAAGGCGCTCACGGCCGCGCGCGATCAGAGCAACCCGCCAGCCCTCCGTCCCGAACGCAGCGGCCACCGCGCGGCCGATCCCGGCGGACGCTCCGGTGATGACGACAACCGGTCTGTTCCTGTTGGACTTGTATGCTGCCTCGTCGACCCGACGCATGTCACGATCACTTTCTGATTACATTGGATCACGTGGGCATTCCGTACCTGTAAACGAATGCCTCTTCGGGGATAAGGAGCCTTCGGCGGGTGGGTTCCATCGATACGCCCCAGGTTCAGCGGCTCAGCGCCGAAAAGGGACGGAACCGACCAGGGCGCGGGCTGTTGTCTGGCGAACCCCTTACTTGCTGCTGGAGATGGTCCGCATGACCGACATCGATTCCTCACGCCGGACCTTCGTCGCTGGAGCGGCACTGGCCACCGCGGCGGCGGCCGCTGCACCGGCGCTTGCGCAAGAAAACCCGAAACAACCGGGCGCTCCGACCGCGCCGAGGGCTGCGGATTATCCCAAGCCCCCCTTCCCGGTGCAGCAGCAACCTTGGCCGGGACTTGCCTCACAGATGAACCCTCGTCCCGATCACGGTGAGACAAGCTACAAGGGCTCGGGCCGGCTCGCGGGCAAGCGCGCGCTGATCACCGGCGGCGATAGCGGCATCGGCCGCGCGGCCGCCATTGCGTATGCACGCGAGGGCGCCGACGTTGCCATCAATTACCTGCCCGCCGAGGAGCCGGATGCGCGTGAGGTGGTGGAGCTCATCCGCTCGGCTGGCCGCAAAGCGGTTGCGATTCCCGGGGATCTGCGCGACGAGGCGTTCTGCCAGAGGCTGGTCGAGGAGGCTGCGCGCGAGCTGGGTGGGCTCGATATCCTCGTCAACAACGCCGCGCGCCAGCAAACCAAGCCGGCGATCGCCGATATTTCAAGTGAAGACTTCGACGCAACGTTGAAGACGAACGTCTACGCGCCGTTTTGGCTGACGAAGGCCGCAGTGACACGAATGAGTGCAGGCGCCGTGATCGTCAACACCTCGTCCGAGCAGGCCTCCGACCCGTCAGAGGATCTCGTCGACTACGCGCTCACCCGCGCGGCAGTGCTCAACTTCACCAAATCGATGGCAAAGCAGCTCGCACCGAAGGGGATCCGCGTCAACGCGGTGGCGCCAGGGCCGTTCTGGACACCCCTTCAGGTGAGCGGCGGCGCTACGCCCGAGAAGCTGCAAAAGTTCGGCTCGCAAAGCCCGCTCGGTCGGCCCGGTCAGCCAGCCGAGATCGCGAGCCTCTATGTAGCAGCCGCCGACCCGGCACTCAGCTACTCAACCGGCCAGATCTTTGGCGCGACTGGCGGTGGAGGTCAGCCCGCCTAGGGCGAGACACTGTTTGCATAGACATAGAGACTTCGCCCATCCTGCTGGAAAAGTCGCAACACTAATCCCGACCCCGTCGAGTGATTGGGTTCGGGAGATTTGGAAAGTTTAGCAATGCCTGCTGAAAGTCTGTTCACCCCAGGAGAACAGACCTTTCAGCCTGATTACAGGCCATCCTTTGACAGCGCTACGGCTACATCGAGAGTCAAACGAAGGGCAGGCGTTACACGAATACCTGCGTTTTTTGCACTCTTGGGTTCGACTGTGCTCTAATCCGTGCAAGCCTCAGCGTCCGTACGACGGCCTACCTATTGGCTACCTAGAGATATATCAAAGGGATGACGCTGGTACCCCTTTGATTTTGTTGGTGGGCGCGCTGGACTCGAACTCAGGATCCTGTGATATTAAAAATTAGGGTGCTGTTTCGATTCTATCTTTGTCTAACGAAGCGCATTGTCTCTCACATCATTTCTGTACAAGGGTTTTCGTCGCACACTATGTCCGATCCTAAGTTGTCGTAGCTCGTCCCGTGCTTACTAAGTGATTCCGGACCAAAGATGCCCTCCTCTACCCGGCTAGGCATTGCCGCAGAACATACAGATTCCTGATTCCGGAGTACTCGCCCCCATTGCACTTTGATATGAACACCTACTTGGCTTTCCACACCATCGAAATGCCGGCGACTAGGCTGTCGGGTCCCTTAACGGCTATTTGAATGCTCTCGTAGGCACTTCGGCTCTTGGAAGCAGACCGTGCATGTGCCACGGCTATTTCGCAGCCGGGCACGATTACGATTCTGTCGACACTTGCTAGTGCCGTGGCCACATCATGCTGATAAATGTGATCTGATGGCCTGTGATTGCCATCACCGGTCTCAGTTGACCCATAAGATAACTCTTATGAAATTCTAGTTCATGGCTTTGTACATGAAGTAGCTTTGGATCACTCCTGAGGAGCTCACCAGGACACCGGTGACGGTCAGTAGATCGTTGCGTAAGGTGAAGCCAATGGCGGCGACCGTCTAACTGAAGTAGATGTTGGGGGCATCGAGACCACCACCGGCAGGTCGCCATCGCCGATGCCCACGATCAGGTGGTGGTCGATCAAGAACGCCAGCAGCGTCACCATACCCAACAATTAGAATCCTGCTGTTGACGGATACCACCAGTGGGGTTCGCCTACCACGGCTAGTCGTGTGTTAATGGTTATTCATTCAAGTGCTAGAGGTCATAGCGACTTGCGCCTAAGACGGCGAGCGTCCGCTTGCCGAAACTTCATCGTAAAACGATGGCCGGCCTCATAGGAGGTGGCAAGAGCAAACATTTGATTCCACTCAGTAGCGCGTTGGGTTTGCCCTCCAAGCTGTGGCTATCATGCACATTGGGTGGAAAAAGAAGCCTGATAGCTACCTTACATCATTTTTAAAGAACTTCTTTTCGTTATCAGACTCAAGAGGCTAGCGGCTTTTTTAGAAGGGATCTGATTTTCAGCTAACCGCTTGATCTTACAACATTCTTTCCGGTATCTCCGGATGCATACGTTCTGCACTTTCTTGAAAGTCTAATCGAGAAAAGGCGAAGGGTGCGGAAAGCCTGATCACGCACGCCAGGCGACGAATATCGATTTTCCACAGCGCAACGGTGAGAACTTCAACCTCACTGGTGAAGGATGAAACATGACTTACGACGGGAACCGATCGGGCATCCTCACCAGCCGGATCAAGCTCTGGAGCCTTCTTGCCACAACAGCGCTTGGTGCGCCCAACCTTCTAACGGAGGCCGCTTTTGCCCAAGCCAACGCTCCATCGGCTGCCGAAATCCAGCTTGAGACGGTTGTGGTTACCGGGCAGGCGGAAAGTGCTACCGGTCCAGTGAACGGCTATGTGGCCACACGCACCACAAGTGGCAGCAAGACTGACACGCCGATCCTTGAGACGCCTCAGGCCGTCTCCGTCGTGGGACGCGAGCAGATTGAGGAGCAGGGTGCCCAGTCTGTGGTCGAGGCCACCCGCTACTCGCCCGGCATTCGCTCCGAGACCTATGGTGACGATCCACGCAGTGACTGGTTTCTAATCCGCGGTTTCACGGCCCAGGAGACAGGTTACTACCTTGACTCCCTGCAGCTTTTCTCAACATCTTTCGCGACGTTCAAGCTCGAACCCTATGGTCTTGAGCGCATCGAAATCCTGCGTGGCCCGTCATCTGTTCTCTACGGCGGCACCAATCCCGGTGGAATCATCAACGCCGTGAGCAAGCGGCCACCGATGGTGCCTTCGCGTCAGATTGAGGTGGGGGTCAACTCCTATGGCAATGCCTATGGCGCTTTCGATCTCGGCGGACCGGTTACTGTCGAGGGCAATGGCAGCCAATTGTATTACCGCATCGTGGGCCTCGGGCGCATTGGCGACACACAGGTCAATTTTACGGAAGACAACCGCGTCTTCATCGCACCAAGCCTGACTTGGAAGCCTTCTGACGATACGACGCTGACCGTCCTCGGCTCGTATCAGAAAGACGACACCAATGGACAGAACTTCCTGCCCTATGTGGGAACGGTCGTCTCCGCTCCATTCGGACGCATTCCCACAAGTCTGTTCACGAGCAATCCTGGCTTTGACACGTTCAAACGTGAGCAGGCGATGATCGGCTATCAGTTCGAACATAGCTTCAATGATGCTTGGACGGTACGCCAGAACTTGCGCTACAACTCGCTCAGCATCGACTACATCTCGCTTTATGGTGGGGGCTATGTCACTCCTCCGACTGCTAATAATGCGCAACTGGTCCGTTACAACTTCGTCACGACGCCGCAGGCTGATCTGTTCTCTGTCGACAATCAGATCGAAGCCAAATTCGGCTCAGGTCCGCTCCAGCACACCCTTCTGCTCGGCCTTGATTTCAAGCGCTACAGCATTGAGGATGAGCAAGGGTTCGAGGCTGGCCCCGCGCTCGATCTTCTGAACCCGGTCTACACGCCCGCAACGCCTACTTTGTCGCGTTACAATCTGAGCAATACCACTCAGACGCAGCTCGGCGCCTATGTGCAGGATCAGGTGAAGGTTGATCGCTTCACCCTGGTTCTTAGCGGACGCCAAGATTGGGTTAATACGGATCTGACGGACCGCCTCTTCCCTGCATCAAACTGGGAGGGAGATGAAAGCAAGTTCAGCGGCCGCGTCGGCCTGGTCTATACGACCGATATAGGTCTTGCGCCCTACGCGAGCTATTCACGCTCCTTCAATCCAATCATCGGCATCAACAACGCAACTAGACGACCGTTCGAGCCGGAAACCGGCGAGCAGGTCGAGGTCGGCCTGAAATACCAACCGGTTGGCATGCAGAGCTTCATCGGCGTCTCGCTTTTCGATTTAACGCGCCAGAACATTCTGACAACAGATCCGAACACCCCCCTCTTCTCAGTGCAGACCGGCGAGGTTCGCTCGCGGGGCGCAGAGTTCGAGGTTAATGCCAGCCTGATGGAAGGCCTCAACCTCATCGGATCGTATACAGTTTATGACCTTGAGACGACGAAGGACCTCAACCCGGCCAATGTCGGCCTGCTGCCGACCGGAGTCCCGGAGACCTTCGGCTCCCTATGGCTCAACTATACGGTGCAGGAGGGAACCTTCAAAGGCTTCGGCGTGGGTGCAGGCGTCCGCTTCGTGGGCGAGTCCTATGCCGATGCCGCCAACACCCTGAGGGTCCCCAGCTACACCTTGGCTGATGCAGCCCTTCACTACGAACGCGATGACTGGCGCATCGTTTTGAACGTATCGAACCTATTCGACGAGGAATATGTCAGCAGCTGCTCCACTGAAACGAGCTGCTTCTATGGCGACCGGCGTAGAGCGACCCTGAGCGCGAGCTACAAGTGGTAATGCAGGCGCTCATCCGGCGCGGTGACGTCGAGGCTTCCTCCGCTGCGGAGGAGGAGGTCTCTCCTATCTTCACGATGGAGAGCGCAAGCCTCTCCATCGGTGGGCATACGTTGCTTGCCCCAACCTCACTGTCCTTGAGACGAGGCAGGGTTTACGGAATCATCGGCCACAATGGGTCGGGTAAGTCAACCCTCCTCAAACTGCTGGCGCGACAGGCTCAGCCAAGCAGCGGCAAGGTGCTTTATGCCGGAACGCCTGTTGAAGAACTTGGCGCGCGAGCCTTCGCGCGCCACGTCGCCTATCTGCCGCAGCAGACGCCAATGACGACTGGACTAACCGTCCGGGAACTCGTTCGTTTCGGACGCTATCCGTGGCATGGTCCTCTGGGACGCATTTCTCCCACAGATCACCTATGTGTCGCTGAGGCACTCCGGCTGGCGCAGGTTGAAGACCTTGCCGGCCGCCTTGTGGACACTTTATCGGGTGGCGAGCGCCAGCGTGCCTGGATTGCTATGCTGGTTGCACAGAACAGCAGCTTCATCCTTCTCGATGAGCCAACCTCGGCACTCGACTTGGCCCATCAGATTGAAGTTCTGCGCCTTTTGCAGACCTTGAGCCGGACACGTCAGCTCGGGGTCGTTGCCATCCTGCATGACATCAACATGGCGGCCCGTTTCTGCGACGAGCTGATTGCTTTGCAGAAAGGACAGGTTCGTATCCAGGGGAGGCCAGACGAACTCATGCGCAGAGATGTCCTAGAAACGATCTATGGCATCCCTATGGAAGTCATTCGCCATCCTGACTCGGATGTTCCTATTGGATTTGCCCGATGAGCGGCGGTGTCAGCCGACGGGAATGTCTCGCGGCTCTTTTGCTCCCTCCGCATCTCACTCCGGCGTTCGCGCGGGCGAAACGCAACGACCAACCACGCATCGTGGTGCTCGATTGGGGGCTTACTTCTACGGTTCTGGCCCTTGGTATCAGGCCCGTGGGAATTGCCGAGATTGAGCTGTACCGTCGCTGGGCCGACGATCACCCAGTGCCTCCTGGAGTCCAGGAGGTTGGATTACGCACAGAGCCCAACCTGGAAGTCTTGGCCGCGCTCAAGCCGGATCTGATTATCACCACGCCTTTCAGCGAAAGCGTTCGTGCATATCTGGAGCGCATCGCGCCCACCCGCTGCTTTGCAACTTACACCCCAGAAGGCCAGCCATTGAGCCGCTCAATGGAGGTGATGCGCGAGATTGCCCGGGAGGTTGGCGCCGAAACCCAAGCGGAAGTCGTGATTGCGCGGATCGAGGCAAGCCTCATAGCAGCGGAACGCAGTCTCAAAGGCCGGCAGATCGATCCTCTCTTGCTGGCTGGCTTCATGGATGGCCGTCATGTGCGGATTTACGGCCCCGACAGCCTCTTCGGCAACGTGATGGCCCGGTTGGGCATACCCAATGCCTGGAAGAGGCCGACGAACTTTTGGGGATTCTCCCTCATCGGCATCCATGAGCTTGCAGCCTACCCGGACGCGCGCCTCCTGGCGGTTGCACCCGTTCCACCGGATGCGCCCATGAACAATCCGCATTCCGGGCTGTGGCAGACCCTACCTTTCGTACGTGCAGGGCGCGTTGGAACGCTCCCACCCTGCTGGGCCTTTGGCGATGTCTCCGCGGCAGAGCGGTTTGCCAAGATCTTGACTCACGCGCTCTTAAGCGAGGGCGGCCATCATGCAGGCTGACCAATCGTCCCGTGCCGTCCTCCTGGCGGCAGGGATTGCGGCTCTTGCCCTCTCATGGGCAGCGCTCCGCCTGAGTTCTCAACTACCTCTGCAGTTGTGGCTCCAGGCTGCCGCACATCCATCGCTCGAGGACTCGCGCCAGTTGCTGTTCCATTTCAGCTCCCTGCCGCGCCTTGTGACGGCCCTGCTCTGCGGAGCAGCCTTAGGTCTCGCCAGTACGATCCTTCAACATATCCTGCGCAATCCCCTCGCCTCACCGACAACGCTTGGAATCGAGGCTGGAGCGCAGCTTGCTCTGGTCATTGCAACAATCTGGGCGCCGTTTCTCTTCGGCATCGGGATCGGCAGGGAACTCGTTGCACTGACCGGCGCTCTCATCATGACAGCGCTGATCTTTGCCATCGCATCGGCACGGGGGTTCTCGTCCCTGACCCTGATCCTGACGGGATTGGTCACAGGGTTGTTCTGCGGTTCATTGATCATCGCGCTGAAGCTCTTGAACCAGGAATACATCGCCTCGCTCTACATCTGGGGCGCAGGATCGATCGCCCAGCAGGACTGGTCGGTGGTCACCTACCTCCTGCCGCGGCTGATGGCTTGTTTTCTTGTTGCCGCATTGCTGGCACGCCCTCTGGATGTGCTCACACTCAGCGACGAGAGTGCAAATGCCCTTGGTGTTTCCCTGCGTATCCTTCGAGCCAGCGCCCTGTTCGTGGCGGTCCTGCTCACCGCGTTTGTAATTTCGGCCGTCGGTGTGATCGGCTTCATCGGCCTTGCCGCGCCTCAGATCGCCCTGCTGGCAGGAGCACGCAGGCTCCAGGCACGCCTTATCCTGGCTCCAGTCATCGGCGCCGGCCTCCTCGTCCTTGTCGATCAGGCAGTTCAGACGGTGAGCGGCGGCTTTGCCGATTTTCTGCCCACAGGTGCAGTGACGGCCCTGTTGGGAGCGCCCCTTCTCCTCTGCCTCCTGCCTCGCCTTCGCACATCCGGCAACGACTGGGCTCAGGAGATCAGCATCTCTTCGCAGGTTCCTCAGTCACGCCCCTCCTTCCTTCTTTTGGCCATTGGACTTATAGCCGCTGCGGCCGCCGGCCTGTTCCTGGGCAGGACACCGGACGGCTGGTCACTGGCTTTTGGCGATGCTTTTGCGGCCCTCGCACCCTGGCGGCTTCCGCGGGTGAGCGTCTCCATTCTGGCTGGCGCCATGCTGGGCATGGCAGGTGTCCTGCTTCAGCGGTTGACCCGCAATCCTGTCGCAAGCCCTGAAGTTATTGGCATCGGGACCGGCGTGGCCATCGGGGTGCTTGTGAGCATGGTGGTAAGTGCGACACCCGGGCGAAGCCTTCAGATGAGCCTGAGTTTCGCAGGCGCATCAATGGTTCTGGCTCTTCTCCTCTGGAGAGGCGTAAGGTCTCGCGGCGCTCCGGATCAGCTCCTGCTCACCGGAATAGCCCTCAGCGCCTTCTTGGATGCCATCATCGTGAGCTTCCTCGCATTGGGCGACCCCAGAGCATCCCAGCTTCTGGCCTGGCTCTCCGGCTCGACCTACAGGGCGGACTTCGCAACTGTCTGGACCACCTTGATTGTTGCCGTGCCATTGCTCGTGGCAACGCCACTTCTCTCCCGTTGGCTCGACATTCTCCCCTTGGGCGAGGAGGCGTCACGCGGACTAGGCGTCCCTCTCGGCCTATCTCGGATGACCGTCATGCTGCTGGCAGCATTACTAACTGCTGCATCCGTTCTGGCCGTTGGCCCGCTTACATTCGCTGGCTTGGTTGGCTCTCACTTGGCACATGCCCTTGGCCTGCGGCGCGCGTTAGAGCACCTGATCGGCGCCGGTCTCATCGGCGCCACTCTGATGGTGACGGCCGATTGGCTGGGGCGCATCCTCATCTTCCCCTTCCAGCTGCCCGCTGGCCTTGTCGCCGCGCTGATCGGCGTGCCTTACTTAATCTGGCATTTAATGAGACGAATGCGATGAGGGTTGTGTGATGAGTTTGTCGAGGACGCCGACGTGACCTACTGGGGAAGTCGTTCTGAAGCTTTACCCTCGCCTCTATGAGGACAGGGGTTGGCTGCTCCTCGTCAACCTGACCAGGTCAGTGAATGATCGGATGGAGTGACACACGCGCATTCAGCTGACGCCATCATATGCTCAGCGTTTTGCCGACAGGGAGCACCGTGCCATTCTCGCTGGCTGCAAGCCGAGTGATGCGGACGTCGGAACTCGTCACAGTATATGCTCCCGACGCATAGAAACCCTTGGTTTGGAGCTTTTCGAAGCAACCTCAGCAGCCCTGGCGCCGCCGGGATGTCGCATACGGGTCAGGCACTGACGAACACCTGGCCTCCGGGAAAATCCAATGTTCCCTGCTTCAACGGACGCATGCTTGAATTCCGTTAGGCCTTTTTAGGATCAGATCTCAATCCTGCACAGTCAACTCCCTATCTGATGGAGAAGACGTTACTAGCAGATCCGGCACTTCGGTGGTCGTCAAAGACCTTCGTCCTTCTAGCCTAATGGGGCAGTCGTCTCTAATGATCACACCCTCAAGCTGTAGCATTGGCCACCATTCACGCAGGTCGAATGTGACGGCATGATAATCATGGCCGCTATTAATGTGGACTACATCAACCTCAGCTGCGTAGTGTCGTAGAACGTTGGCAGCATTCAAATTCGCTAGCGTAGCCAGTACACAGCATGGAAATACTTTGTATATGTGCCGCTGCACCAATCATGCTTCTGCACCGATCACGAGGACGCGACTGCCTCATCTTGACGTCATTGACATATCGGAGCGATGCCGGATCCGTTGAATGTACAGTTCATAGTAATCATCAAGACCGAATTTCTTGCCCAGCTCCCGGCATAGGAGAATTATCTCAAGGGCTTGCGGCCAGTCGCTGCCGCGATAGGCCGCAAGCATTGCGTCGTTTTTCTCGACCAGATCCGCGAAGTCAGGGCTCTTGATCACATTGGCATGACCCAAGATCGTGAAGATCCGCTCCAGATCGCGCTTTCCTCTCACCTGCAGATGATCGACTTCAAGCACGGCGAAGCGAGCACGAACAGCTTGGGCGGTTTTCTCGCCGACGAGAATGGGAACGCCATACTGCTTAGTCAACCCTTCGAGGCGGGACGCCAGATTGACCGTGTCGCCCAAGACCGAATAGTTGAAGTGGAGATCGGAGCCGAAATTGCCGACGACGCAGAGGCCGGTGTTCAAGCCTATTCCAATTCTGAGCGGCGGGATTGCCTGATCTCCATCAACATCCTTCCGGTGTTGCTCATTGAGCTCCTTTAGGCTGTCCAGCATTGCAAATGCTGCCTCGCATGCGTTCACCTCATGGTCGGGGTCGGTGAGCGGGGCGTTCCAGAAGGCCATGATCGCGTCGCCCATGTATTTGTCGATCGTCCCATGACGCTTCATGATGTCTTGCGTCAGCGGAGTGAAGAGCCGATTAATAAGCGCTGTCAGCCCCTGCGGATTATCCCTGTAGAGTTCAGAAATAGCCGTGAAGCCACGCACGTCCGAGAAAAGGACGGTCAGCTCGCGTTGCTCTCCACCAAGAGTCAGCTTCTCTGGCGATTGTGCCAGCTGCTCGACCAGATCGGGAGAGAGATACTGGCTGAAGGCCGATCTGATCCGGTATCGATCTGCGGAAACGGTCACATAATTGGTGCAAACGAGAACAGCGTAAACCAGGAAGCTCGAGAGCAAGGGGAAGGTGTAGTCGATAAGAAGATCGAGGCCCGTGAAGCAGTACCACGATACCCCTAGTGTCACCGCGGCAGTGATGCCTCCGAGAGCGAAGAGAGTTCCGGCATTCACCTTAGGCGCCTGAATGATCAGCAGCACGCTCATTAGTGCTGCGAGCGCAAGTTCGATGAACGCCGTGTAGCTCGGTCGGCTCAGGGTTGATCCCGTGAGAGCACTCTCCAGGAGCTGGGCATGTAATTCTACACCTGGCAGCGCCGGATGCACTGGGGTGACCTTGAGATCGAGGAGCCCGGCGGCCGAGGTCCCGATGAGCACCATTTTTCCCGCCAGGGCATCGGCGGGCACTCTGTCGCGCAGAAGGTCGACCGCAGGGATGTATCTGCTCATGCTCGGGGGTGAGTAGTGAAGCCAGACTCGACCTTTTCCATCCGTGGGGATCTCGAAAGCTCCCACCCCAACGCTCCGAACGCCACTCGGATCTGTCTTGACGAGAACGGCGTCCGATCCGGTGGCGGCCCTCAGCATTTCGAGGGAGAGAGAAGGAACGATGGTCCCGGCAGCCAATGCGACGACCGGAACACGCCGAACAACGCCGTCCCGGTCGGGAGCAACTGAAAACATGCCATGTCCTCGAGCAGCTTCGTCGAGAACAGGAAGGTTCCGCAGCAGGTGCGGGAATTCGACCAAGAAGAGACGCGGGTCAGGCCCGACAGTCGCGATTCCCGTCTGGACCGCTACCTGGGCGGTGGGCACAGCCCCTGAGACACGATATCCTGAACGTCCAAGCACCACTGTGGACGCTCGGATGGCATTGGCAAAGATGGTGTCGTTGCTGGGCAGATGCCGGAGCCTCTCGCGTGTAGCGTCATCCAAACCCTGAAAGGTTTCGGCTGCGACCTCCGGCGAACTGCGATCGGGCTCCGGAAAGAGCACATCGAACCCGATGACCGTTCCTCCCCCTTCGACGATCTTTGCAACCATCTCGGCCATGATCGTGCGTGGCCATGGCCATTGTCCCAGAGTCCGCAGACTCTGCTCGTCGATATCCACGATAGCCACGAGGCCCTGACTCTCGACCCGCGGATAAATGAGCTGATAAATATCGAGTGATTTCAGCCGAACAGCCTCAACGGGTCCCGGATCCAGGATGCGAAGCGTCAGAAGGCTCACGAGAAGCAGGAGGCCGACAATGCGGCCCGTCCCAAAGCGTCGCGTCCTATTCAGTATGGACGCCATGACTGTCGTTTCGCGAGATCAGGGTCTCGGGCTTGTGCAGAACCGTAGCGAAACCGATTAAATTTGGACCGTATGTTCCGTCCAACGCAATGGTCATGGAGCACCCCAGAAAAGACGGCGGTGGGAGCATAGACCCTCACAGGATGATATCTGTAGAACGGGGCAGAGCACCTGCGATGTTCAGTTCGGTCGCAAGCACTTCACCACTGGCGAACGTGACCGTCGTCGATACGGCATTCTGATCCCCAGCAAGGCGTCGCAAACCGTCGATGGGTGCGTTCAAGATCCATCCTTGCGGCGTCAGAACGAGGTCCTCTCGACCGATCTCGACGATGTCCCTGCCATTCACGAACACGTCGACATCAACAATCGTCCCGCTTGGTAGGGGCGATCCCAGAACGGAAACATCAATTTGCCCTGGTGACGTCAGGAGGGAGGCTCCACCCGTGTTGTCGATGTCATTCAACTGCGAAAGACTTGCATTCTCACCAACGCCGAGAGCGGTTATCCTCGCTCCGTAGCGATCGTTCAAGATCGCGATCTCGGTATCGATGGAGCCCTGCCCCCTGCCATCGGAGAGAAAATACAGGAAGTTTTCCTCGCCTCCCTGGTCAAGGTTCTGCAGGCGGCCATTGGCCGCCCGCAGGGCGTTCGCAAAGTTCGTCCCGTCATCTGCATCCAGGCTTCTGAGATAGGTAGCGATGGCTCCATCTCCGGCCGGCCCCAGGCTGAAGGATGCAGCATTCACGCCGCTCTGGTTCTGTCCTCTGGGCTCAGTGGGATCGGCGCTCCCGTTGAAGGGGATGATCGTCACTGTGACGTCTGCAGAAGAGAAACCGAGGCTCCTCACCTGGTCCGTCAGCGCAATCAAACTTGCGATCTCCGCATCGAGAACAGTGTTTGAGCGACCATCACCGTTGAGATCACCGACCGGCATTCCTTCAAACCTGTCCGAGGTGCTGCCTGAGATGTCGATCAGATAGAGGATGTTCATCTGCGGCTGCAGAACCGGGCCAAATCCGATGGCCAGTTTCAGATCCGTCATTGCAGCCGTCGTGGCTGTCGGCACATCGACTGAAAGAGAGACGGACTGGCGATTGAATTCAAGAACGTCGGTGTCGCGAACGACCTGACGGGGCGTCGAGAAAGCGCCTGCCCCGTGGACCTGCAGGGTCACCGCCGCCATATCGGTTCCTCCGTTGCCATCGGACACCGTATAGGCGAACCTCACGGTTGCCGTTTCACCCGCACTCAGAGCCTGAAAGTCGTTGCCAGGATCGAAGACGAGGCTGCCCCTTGCATTTAGGCTGATGGAGCCTTCGGATGGAGTGGTCCAGCGGATCGGCCGGAGGGTGTCGCCATCGATATCGCGATCGTTGGCGAGGACGGCGACGATTGCCCGCCCGTCCTCTTCCACAGAGCCGATGTGATCGTTCTTTGCGACAGGGGCGTCGTTTCGACCATCGACAATCCAAGTCACCGAGGCCAACACAGCGGTGTCGCCATTGAAGATCAGATCATAATCGACCGTGACCGTCTCGGTTTCTCCCGCTCCCAGATGCTGGTAAGCCGGATGCGTCGGGTCCAGGCGAAAGCTTCGCGCGCCGGGGAGATACGTCACGCCGGGAGGCAGTGATTCCGGCAAGATCACACGCGGGAGTGTTCCTGAGTCTGATGGGTCGGAAGTCGGCACCGCGCCAAGCTGCTCAACCGGTCCATCCTCCACCGCAGCACCTTGGATCGGCGCAGCTGCTGTTTGGCGTGACGGCAGGATCACATCGCGGGATGCGGCGATCTCTGAGGGAGGTGACGCTAAGGCAAACTCTGAAGGATCGAGCGGATCAACAGGCTGAGGCACGTTCACAGGGACGATGGGAGTATCATCAGGATCGCTGCTGCCCCTCCTTTGTTGAGGTTCAGGGGAAAAGAACTGATACAGACTTCTCACGAAATCGCTTTCGTTCCTGATGTCATCGTTCGTCTTGGCTATTTGCGTGATCCGCGGTTCGGATCCGGACACCGGCGTCAGGAGGGTCGCGACGCGGGTATCCGACATGGATACGATGACGCGGGATGGATTGTTCTTGTCCAGGAGAACGATCGAACCGACGCTTCCGTCCGGCTCGGTGAGCAGGGAGAACCGTGTCGTTCCGGTGGCAGCCGTGATCTCCGTTTGAACAGCCGTTCCCCTGATCGCCATCGTGGCGACTGGCGTATCGATCTTGAGATCACCGGTCTTGGCAATGCGCCCTGCTACGAACCCGATAACGCCTTGAACCAACGTGAGGAGTGCCGAATTTGCGTTGGAATCCGCAGCGTACACCATATCATTGAGCACCATCCGGGCGCTGGAGGACAGGCTGAAGACTGTTCCGTCGTTGAATTTGATCGTCAGCGCCGAGTTCGGACCGGTTTGCACCACGTCGCCCTTCGCGACCGCGTCGCCAAGCCGGAGCGCGATCGAGACGCCATTCCGCAGGACGGTGACGGATCCTGACGCTTTTTCGACCCGGCCGATCGGAGCTAGGGCCGCCACCGCAGTACTCGCCTGCGCGTACTGCCCTGAAGCATCCGGACCTGCCAGCGTCTCGACGGTCGCGCCTGTAAGACCTGCCCCTTCCGGGGTAACAAGGCTGAGGCGCCGTTCGTCTTTGAAATATCCCAAGATAACAGCGGTTAGCTCGGGGCCTGTGAGCAGGAGATCAGCTCCTGCTCTTTTGAATCCGGCTTTGAAAAGAAGATCCTTGTCGGGAAACACAATCGCAGAGTCTGAGTCGACCGCACGGCTCGACGCGTCCGCAAAGTCGACGCGAATGTCAAAAACAGTGGTGCCGTCCCCGGATCGGTACACAGCAACCCCCTTGGGTTGCTGTAATCATAGTCTTTTCGAAAGCTTAATTCTATCGGAAGCTAATCCTAACAAAATTTAAGGTTCTCTGCTAACAACGGCTTGTTACGGCACTATACAATGGAAGTTTTCAAAACGATCGAAGAAGCTGTTCTTCCCTCAACGTGCTCGATGAAGCGATACATTTCACTGAATCAACTACCGTAATCTCTCAGGCCGACCAAGGCTTCCCCTTGCATTTTTGGACATCCGAGCGGGCCGAGCCTCGCGGTTCCGGGCCGCTCTCCTAGTTATCCTCGAAGTCAGGTTGATACGAGATTACAGTGAAGTGGAATGTCACATCTGGGTCAAACTGGATACTGCGGAAGTACGTTTAGGGTAAGCTCTGTGCCAGCAGCAGACCCTCGGACGCAGTGATAGACCTTTGCGTCAGAGGTTCTCACATATGTGTACAGATCGATATTAGTGGATATGAAATGCCCGCTGCCTCAGACGCCAACCTCAGCTCAGCGACAGAACAATGCCTGCAACGCTGATCCCCACACCTGCTAGGCGGTGGAACGTCTGCCTGTGACCAAGGACGATACCTAGTGCGAGGCCCACCCCATGCAGAAGGGCTGTCGCTGAAACAAAACCGAGGGAATAGAGGGCTGCCGTGGCTCCCATCGGCATCTCTGTTCCATGGGCGTAGCCGTGGAAGATAGCAAACATTCCTGTTAGCGCCGTGGCTACAGAGATGAGACAACGGATGCCGGAAGCCAGAACTGCCCCGAGGATAACCACAGACAGAGCAATGCCTGCTTCAACGGCAGGGACTTCAATGCCCACGAAGCCCATGATGCCACCGATGAGCATCATGGAAGTGAAGGTTGCTGGAACAGCCCAGTGAGCCCGTCCACCAAGCGCGGCAGCGAAGAGGCCAACCGCTATCATGGCTAGCATGTGGTCAAGACCACTGAAGGGGTGCGCTAAACCGTCGACCAAACCTGAAGCGGGATGGATACCAGTATGCGCAAGGGCCGGAATAGCCGGTACCATCATGGAAAAGACAAGAAGGGTACGCTTCAATCTCATGGGATGCTCCTGTCAGGCGGCTGCGGAGAGGCCGCCGGCTCGTTCGATAAATTGAGCGATGGCATCGACGCCGACACCGTCACGGATAGTGCTGAAGACATAGGGGCGCTGGCCGCGCATGCGCTTCGTGTCCTCCTCCATGACAGCGAGATCCGCCCCAACGTGGGGCGCAAGGTCGATCTTGTTCACCACTAGAAGGTCCGACCGGGTAATGCCGGGTCCGCCCTTGCGGGGGATCTTCTCGCCGCCTGCGACGTCGATGACGTAGATCGTCAGATCTGCGAGTTCGGGCGAGAAGGTTGCAGCCAGATTGTCGCCACCGGACTCCACCAGCACGATGTCTAGATCAGGAAAGCGCTTCCGCATGGTGGCGATGGCGGCAAGGTTGATCGAGGCATCCTCCCGTATTGCCGTGTGCGGACACCCGCCTGTTTCGACCCCCATGATACGTTCGACCGGCAGGGCGCCAGCGACCGTCAGAAGGCGGGCATCCTCCTTAGTGTAGATGTCGTTGGTGATGGCGCAGATATCGTAGCGCTCGCGGAAGGTTTTGCAGAGCGCCTCCATCAAAGCGGTCTTGCCGGAGCCGACCGGCCCACCTATGCCGACACGAAGAGGTCCTGTCTGGGATTTCATGAGCGGAAAAGCCTCGTATATTGATTTTCATGATGGAAGGAGCCGAGATCGGCTCGGAAAGTCGCGCCTCCGATATCGTCGAGCGACAGTTCGATAGCTTCACGCGCGATCCCCTGCACGGTGGCAGCTAAGGCAGCGCAGACCCGAATGCCAGCCGTTTGCCCTATCGGTGCAAGCCGGATGGCCGCTGAGACAAGCGTTTGCACAAGACCGAAGAGGTAGGCGTTCAAGGTGAGCGGCAGAGGAATGCTATGCGCCGCGGCCGCCATGCCAATGGCAATGGGAAATGCCACCTCGCCGTCTAAATCGAGCAAACCCGGCGTGGGCCAAGCGGCCAGGGTCGCGTCGAGGAAGCTGCGCCCCTGCTGGCTCGTCTCAAGGTACAATTCGGCGGAAGGAGAGAGCGCGAGGGCGAGTTCGTTGACACTCACGAGTGCGGCTTCATGGCCCTCATCCACGGCCCGGTAGGCGTGACTCAGCAGGATCGCGTCGTTGCGGCCGAAGCCGAGCGTCATCTGATCCCTCAACCATGCAACGAGCGCCTCCTCGTCCGCAACGTCACCTGCTTCGACCGCCCATTCCAAGGTGTGAGAATAGGCATAGCAGCCGACCGGGTAGGACGGGGAAAGCCAAGCGAACAGCGGCAGGATGCTCTGACCTCCCTCCGCGGCCTGCAGCAGAAGCACATCATCCATGGCTTTTTCCATGGTGATGGCCGGAATGCCCGCCGTGCTCGTGCTGGTGGTAGGCACCCCTCACCGGACGAAACGGGCGCTCGACGATCTCCGTCCTGGCTCCGAGACCGTGCAGCATGTCGAGCAGCACATGATCATAGGCGATGTAGATCGCCTCTTTGCTGATTTCCGCCGGCACATGCCGGTTTCCGATGTGCCAGGCCAGCGTGAGGAGATCGAGCGAATTTTCAGTCGTGACCTCGATCAGCCTTTCAGCCGCGGCCCTGACTTCCACGAGCCAGCCGCTGTCGAGGCGGATGGCATCCCCATCCTCCAGCACGTCGGCCTTGTCGAGATCGAGCAGGAATGCGGTTCCGCCATCAGCGTTCAGCATAATCCGGCGGCGGTGGCGGTCCCCGTGATCGAGGGTGATGATATCGACGACTCGGTCAGATTCGACAGCATCGCGGCGGATGATGGAAGTGGCGTGGATCATGTTCAGAACAGGAAGTAGCGTTGAGCCATGGGAAGGACCTCGGCCGGTTCGCAGACCAGCAACTCGCCGTCGGCGCGGACGTCATAGGTTTCAGGATCGACCTCGATGAAAGGCGTGGCGTCGTTCAGCACCATGTCCTTCTTGCCGATGCCGCCGCGAACGTTCTCGACGGCGACGAGCTGCTTCTGGACCCCGAGCCTTTCTGCAAGTCCGTTCTCGACAGCGGCCTTTGATACAAAGGTGACCGAGGTTGTTGCTAATGCCCGGCCATAAGCTCCGAACATCGGACGGTAGTGCACGGGCTGCGGCGTCGGGATCGAGGCATTGGGGTCGCCCATGAGCGCCGCCGCGATGGCCCCGCCCTTGATGACGAGATCGGGCTTCACCCCAAAGAAGGCCGGTGTCCAGACAACGAGATCGGCGAGCTTGCCGGCTTCGACGGAACCGATATGCCGGGATACGCCATGGGCAATGGCGGGATTGATCGTGTACTTCGCCACATAGCGCCGAACACGCAGGTTATCATTGTCGCCGGTCTCGCCAGGGAGCGGCCCACGCTGCACCTTCATCTTATGCGCCGTCTGCCAGGTGCGGATGATGACCTCGCCGACGCGGCCCATGGCCTGGCTGTCGGAGGACATCATCGAGAGCGCGCCGATATCGTGAAGAATGTCCTCGGCAGCGATCGTCTCCTTACGGATGCGGCTCTCGGCAAAGGCCAGATCCTCGGGGATCGACGGATCAAGGTGGTGGCAGACCATGAGCATGTCGAGATGCTCGTCGATGGTGTTTACCGTGTAGGGCCGAGTCGGATTCGTGGAGGACGGCAGCACGTTGGGAAGCCCCGCTACCTTGATGATGTCGGGCGCGTGGCCGCCACCCGCCCCTTCCGTGTGGAAGGCATGGATGGTCCGGCCCTTGAAGGCGGCAATCGTATCCTCCACAAAGCCTGACTCGTTGAGCGTATCGGTGTGGATCATCACCTGCACGTCATAGGCATCTGCCACCGACAGGCAGCAGTCGATGGCGGCGGGAGTGGTGCCCCAGTCTTCGTGCAGCTTGAGGGCACAGGCGCCCGCCTGGATCATCTCCTCCAACGCGCCGGGCTGAGAGGCATTCCCCTTGCCGGTGAAGGCGAGATTCATGGGAAAGGCGTCCGCCGCCTCGATCATGCGGGCAATATGCCATGGCCCCGGTGTACAGGTGGTGGCGAAGGTGCCGGTGGCCGGCCCCGTGCCGCCGCCGAGCATCGTGGTGATGCCTGACATCAGCGCCTCCTCGATCTGCTGCGGGCAGATGAAGTGGATATGGGAGTCGAAGCCTCCCGCCGTGACGATCTTTCCCTCGCCGGCGATAATCTCAGTGCCTGGGCCGATAATGATGTCGACATTGGGCTGGACGTCCGGATTGCCGGCTTTGCCGATCCCGGCAATCCTTCCACCCTTGATGCCGATATCGCCTTTCACGATACCCCAGTGATCGAGAACGACCGCATTGGTGATGACAGTGTCGACCGCGCCCTGAGCGCGGGTCGCCTGCCCCTGCCCCATTCCGTCACGAATGACCTTACCGCCCCCGAACTTCACTTCCTCGCCGTAGGTCGTAAAATCCTTCTCGACCTCGATCACGAGGGAGGTGTCGGCGAGCCTGATCCTGTCGCCCTTGGTAGGGCCGAACATATCGGCATAGGCTGCGCGCGGGAGCGAGGCGGGCTTTCTTCCGTTCTTCATCAGAGAGCTCCCATCACGCTCTGGCGGAAACCATAGACCTTGCGCCTGCCGGACAACGGGATCAGAACGACTTCGCGCGTGGAACCTGGCTCGAACCGCACCGCCGTGCCAGGTGCGATATCAAGGCGCATGCCGCGCGACTTCTCGCGCTCGAAGGACAGGGCTGGATTGGTCTCGAAGAAATGGTAGTGGCTTCCGACCTGGATGGGCCGGTCGCCCGTATTTGCCACCGTCAGAACGGTTCGGTACGCGCCATTATTGAAAACGATCTCGCCATCCTGGGTCATGACTTCACCGGGCACGTCAGTAGAGGCTGCGCCCCGGATGGGGTGATGCACGGTCACGAGCTTGGTGCCATCGGGGAAAGTGGCCTCAACCTGAACGTCATGGATCATCTCGGCCACTCCCGCCATCACCTGATCGGCCGTGACGACATGAGCACCCGCCTCCATCAGCTCGGCGACGGAGCGCCCATCCCGCGCACCCTCCACCACCGTGTCGGTGATAAGGGCGATTGCTTCCGGATGATTGAGCTTCACGCCGCGCTCAAGGCGGCGGCGCGCCACCATGGCAGCCATGGCGATCAGGAGTTTGTCTTTTTCACGAGGTGTCAGTTGCATGCCCGAATCCTAGCTGAGCCAAACACGCGGCAGGGGCTCGCCACGAAAGGTGAGAAGAAAAGCGCATACGGCGGCCCGTAACGCCTCGATGGAGACCGCACAGAAGCGCACGGCAAGAAGTCCGTTCCAGGCGCTCGCCGCAGCGTCGCAGCCATGTTCAGAGGGCAGCTGTCCACGAATGGCTTCCAAGCGCTCCTCAGCATCCGGCGCCACATGAAGCAAGGTCGCGAGGGCACGGGCGCCATTGCCGACGCTCGGCTTCTGCAGCAGGTCGGCGATTGGCCCATCGAGCCGCAGCGTATCCGCGTAGACGAGGCTCGATCCGCGACGGATGCGCCAGCGGTCGATGAAGAGACCATCGGCGATGCGCTCCGCCCTCGCCTCGCGCCCGAAGACGACAGCTTCAAGCAGGGTGAGGCGCGCATCCTCGGCGATGGTCGCCTCGAGCTGCCGATCGAGCCTGGCGTTGTCGAACAGGATCGTCTCCTGCGGAAGCCAATCCAGCCGAGCCCCTGCTCCTGCGGTGAGCTTCACCAACAGATGGGAAACGGGCCCATCCGAGCGGTAGACCTTCTCCGCGGCAGGCGTTGCAACCGTCACAGCTGCGTCCGTTTGTGCCTCGACTTCTACGGAAAAACGGTCTCCACAGGCGATTCCGCCTGCAGTGTTGACAAGAACGGCATCGAGCCCTGCTCCCTCTCTTTTCGGGAGGCGGATGCGCATGGAACCACTTTCCTCGATGCGCATTGGCCTCGTCCGCCCGTTGATGGCGGCTGCAGCGAACGACACACGACCGACAGCCCGCTGGCGCAGGGTCGGAACGCCGTCAAATGGCAAGGCGCTGACGAACATCGTTCCCCTCCAGCGCTGCGCGGTCGCCATGCTGAACGATCTCACCACGCTCCATGACCACGAAGCGGTCCGCCAGATCACGGGCAAAGTCGAAATACTGCTCGACGAGCAGGATCGCCATGTCCTTGCGCCCACGGAGGTAAGAGATGGCGCGGCCGATATCCTTGATGATCGATGGCTGAATGCCCTCAGTCGGTTCATCGAGTACCAGGAGCCGCGGACGCATCACCAACGCCCGTCCAATGGCGAGCTGCTGCTGCTGCCCCCCCGACAGATCGCCGCCCCGCCGCCCCAGCATGGACTTGAGCACGGGGAAGAGCTCGAACACCTCTTCCGGGATCTTCCGCGAGCCACGCTTCAAGGGCGCAAAACCCGTTTCGAGGTTCTCCTTCACCGTCAGGAGTGGAAATATCTCCCGCCCTTGAGGCACATAGGCGATGCCCCGCCCTGCCCGTTCGAAAGGCTTCAAGCGCTCAATGCTCTGTCCATCAAAAAGGATGCTGCCGCCCGAGATCGGCCGGTGGCCTGCGATGGCGCGGAGCAGCGATGTCTTCCCCACGCCGTTTCGCCCGAGCACGCATGTGACCTCCCCCACGGCAGCCGCGATGGAAACGCCGCGCAGGGCGTGAGCGGCGCCGTAATGGAGGGACAGGTTTTCGACTGCAAGCATTGTCATCGGCCCAAATAAACTTCCACCACGCGCTCGTTTGCGCTCACCGCATCGAGCGATCCCTCGGCCAGCACAGACCCTTCATGCAGGCATGTGACCTTGACTCCGAGATCCCGCACGAAGGTCATGTCGTGCTCGACCACAATCACGGCCTTGCTTCTGGCGATGTCCCGGAGAAGATCGGCGGTGTCGGCTGTTTCCTGATCCGTCATGCCGGCGGCAGGCTCGTCGATCAGCAGGAGCTTCGGTTCCTGTGCCAGCAGCATGCCTATCTCGAGCCACTGCTTCTGCCCATGGGACAGCTCACCCGCCCGGCGATGACGCTGTGCTGTAAGGCGCACCCTCTCCAGGAGAGCGTCGATTCTCTCCCGCTCCTGAGCCGCACGGCGTGAGAACAGAGTCGCGAATGGTCCTCGCTTGTTCTTCAGCGCGAGAAGCAGGTTGTCCTCGACGGTATGCATCTCGAAAACGGTTGGAGTCTGGAACTTGCGGCCGATGCCGAGTTCGGCGATGGCCGTCTCATCGAGAGCGGTGAGATCGTGGCTGCCTTCGAACAAGGCCGTACCTTCATTGGGCTGCGTCTTTCCGGTGATCACGTCCATCATGGTCGTCTTGCCGGCCCCGTTTGGGCCGATGATGGCGCGCATCTCCGCATGGTCGATGGCGAGTGACAAAGCGTTGAGAGCGCGAAAGCCGTCGAACGAGACGGTGACGTTGTCGAGATAAAGTAGGGTCGGCGTAACGGGTGCGGGCATGGCTCACTCCGCTGCATGGGTGACAGGCCGGGGGGAGCGGCGCGTTCGCAGCTTTTGGCTGGAACGCTTCCACAGATCCCCGGCAGCCCCGAGGATTCCGCGAGGCATGAACAGCGTGACGAAAACGAAGAGACCCCCTAGGGCGAACAGCCAGAACTCCGGTAACGCGGCGGTGAACCAAGTCTTGCCCGCATTGACCAGCAATGCCCCGAGAATGGCGCCAGTTAGGGTTCCGCGCCCACCGACTGCCACCCAGATTACCACCTCGATGGAGTTGGCGGGAGCGAACTCACTAGGATTGATGATGCCGACCTGGGGCACGTAGAGCGCCCCCGCGACGCCCGCCAGCATGGCGGACAGGGTGAACACAGCGAGCTTGTAGTGCTCGACGCGGTAGCCGAGAAAGCGCGTGCGGCTCTCCGCATCGCGCACCGCCACGAGCACCTTGCCGAACGTCGATCCCACAATCCACCGACACAGAAGATAACCACCTGCAAGCGCCAGTACCGACAGCACGAACAGGATTATTCGCGTGGAGCCTGTCTGGACTGGAAACCCGAGGATCTCCTTGAAGTCGGTCAACCCGTTGTTGCCGCCCAATCCCATGTCATTACGGAAGAACGCCAGCATCAGCGCGAAGGTCATGGCCTGGGTGATGATGGAGAAGTAGACGCCCGTGACTCGCGAACGGAAGGCGAACCAGCCGAACACGAAGGCGAGCGCCCCGGGGACCAGCAGCACCATCAGCACAGCGAAAGGAAGCCAATCGAAGCCATGCCAGAACCAGGGCAGATCCTTCCAGTTCAAGAACACCATGAAGTCGGGCAGGATTGGATCTGCATAGGCACCGCGCGACCCTATTTGACGCATAAGGTACATGCCCATGGCATAGCCACCCAGCGCGAAGAACGCCCCGTGCCCGAGGGATAGGATGCCGCAGAAACCCCAGATCAGATCGACGGAGAGCGCCAGCAGGGCAAAGCAAACATACTTGCCGAGCAGCGGCACCAAGTGATCCGAAAGGTGCAGGGCCGATCCCGGCGAGGCCAGGCCGTTCATCGCCGGCACCAGGATGGCAGCCGCAGCCAGGATCGACAGAACGACAATGGTCTGTCGGTCGAACAGGGATTGGGTTCTCATGCTTCGACCGCCCTGCCTTTGAGCGCGAAGAGGCCGCGCGGACGCCTTTGGATGAAGACGATGATGGCAATGAGCAGGACAATCTTGCCAAGGACCGCACCCGCATAGGGTTCGAGCAGCTTGTTCGCGACGCCCAGCGTCATCGCGCCGACCAGCGTGCCCCACAGGTTTCCAACCCCGCCGAACACGACGACCATGAAGCTGTCGATGATATAGCCCTGCCCGAGATTGGGGCTGACATTGTCGATCTGGGAGAGCGCGACGCCGGCGATGCCGGCCACACCCGATCCTAACCCGAATGCCAGCGCGTCGATGCGACCGGTTCGAATACCCATGGAGCCCGCCATGCGCCGGTTCTGCGTGACGGCCCGCACGTACAGCCCCAGCGAGGTGTATCGCAACACGAGGAGCAGGATCGTGAAGACCGTTAAGGCAAAGACCACGATGGCGATGCGGTTATAGGTCAGGCTCATCGCCCCGATGTCCAGCGCTCCGCTCATCCAAGTCGGCGTCCCGACCTCCCGGTTGGTGGGGCCGAAGATTGTGCGCACACCCTGCTGCAGGATGAGGGAGACTCCCCATGTGGCAAGCAGGGTTTCCAGGGGGCGTCCATAAAGGAACCTGATGACCGTTCTCTCGAGGAGAACACCGACCGCACCCGCGACCAGGAAGGCGAGCGGCAGGGCGATCAGGAGCGAGGCCCCGAACAGCCCAGGGGAGTGGGAGCGGATAAGCTCCTGCACCAGGAATGTGGTGTAGGCCCCCAGCATCACCATCTCGCCATGAGCCATGTTGATGACCCCCATGGTGCCGAACGTGATGGCAAGACCGATAGCCGCCAGCAGCAGGACGGACCCGAGGGAGATGCCATACCAGACGTTCTGAACTGCTTCCCAGAACGCGAGGCGGGACCGGATCGCATCGGCGGCTTTTCCCGCGGCTGCCACGACTTCCGGCGGTGCTTGGGACGGCAGGTTGGATAGGAGAGCGAGAGCTTCCTGATCAGCCCTATCCCGAAGGGTTTCAACAGCGGCGAGCCTCTGCATCGGCAGGGCGTCCTGTTTGCTCAGGAGAATCGCGGCCCGGGCGCTCTCGAGGGCATTTCGGATATGCAGCTGACTCTCCTGCGCAATGGCTTTCTCCAGCGTCGGCAGTGCTGTCTCATCGCGGGAGCGGAACACGGCGCGTGCGGCCTCAAGGCGCTTGGCGGCATCGGAGCTGAGCAATGTGAGACTGCCGAGCGCGGCTTCGATCGCGCGTCGGACCCGGTTGTTGACGCGGACCGGCTTCAGCTCGCCAGTCTGGTTGCCCCATGCCTGACCTGTGGCAGCATTGATGAGTTCTCCGGGGGCCCGACGAATGAAGACCTGTCCGGACCCGACGAGAAGCCGCCCGTCGCGCAAAGCCTCGACAACATCGATAGACAAGGGGTTGCCGCTGCCCGCAACGACGCCAATTGCGGCGTCGGTATCCGCATAGCTGTCACTGGAAAATCTGAGCAGCGCCTCCTCGTAAGGTCCCGCTTGAGCCGCGGAGGCCATGCCGAGCAGCAGTACGAGAGCCCACAGGATGTCGCGCAAGACAATCATGAAATGAACTTCAAACAGAGAGGAAGCGAGGGCAGCAAGGATCGCCGCCCTCATCGTTGATCAGCTAGGAACCGCACTTCTTCGTTACGGCGTTGTAGTTGCCGCACTTGAGAGTCTGCCAATCGGCGACCAGATCCTTCGAACCTTCCAGGTGCTTCGACCAGGCATCGCCTGCCACCAGATCATCGGTTTGCCAGACGGTGTCGAACTGACCATCTTCCTTGATCTCGCCAATCAGCACCGGCTTAGTGATGTGGTGGTTCGGGAGCATCTCCGAGACGCCGCCTGTGAGGTTTGGGACCTTGATGCCCACAATGGCATCGATCACCTTGTCCGGCTCTATCGTGCCGGCTTTCTCGACGGCCTTCACCCACATGTTGAAACCGATCACATGGGCTTCCATCGGATCGTTGGAGACGCGCTTCGGGTTTTTGGTGTAAGCCTTCCACTTCTCGATGAAAGCCTTGTTGTCAGGCGTTTCGACCGACTGGAAGTAATTCCAGGCCGCGAGATGTCCGACAAGGGGCTTAGTGTCGATGCCTGCGAGTTCCTCTTCGCCGACTGAGAAGGCTACGACTGGGATGTCGGTTGCCTTCACACCCTGATTGGCGAGTTCCTTGTAGAACGGCACGTTGGCGTCGCCGTTGATCGTGGAGACGACGGCCGTCTTCTTGCCCGACGAGCCGAACTTCTTGATATCGGCAACAATGGTCTGCCAATCGGAATGTCCGAATGGCGTGTAGCTGATCATGATGTCCTCGGCCTTCACGCCCTTGGACTTCAGATATGCTTCCAGGATCTTGTTCGTCGTGCGCGGATAGACGTAGTCCGTTCCGGCGAGAACCCAGCGTTCGACCTTCTCCTCCTTGGCGAGGTAGTCGACGGCTGGGATCGCCTGCTGGTTCGGAGCAGCGCCCGTGTAGAACACATTGCGCTCACTCTCCTCGCCCTCGTATTGGACCGGGTAGAACAGGATGCTGTTGAGTTCCTTGAAGACCGGCAGCACCGATTTGCGCGACACGGAGGTCCAAGCGCCGAAGACGGCGGAAACCTTGTGCTGGCTGATGAGCTCGCGGGCCTTCTCTGCGAAGAGTGGCCAATTGGAAGCCGGATCGACGACAACCGCCTCAAGCTTCTTTCCGAGCAATCCGCCCTTCTTGTTTTGCTCTTCGACGAGCATCAGCATGACATCCTTCAGTGTCGTCTCGCTGATGGCCATCGTGCCCGACAATGAGTGGAGAACCCCTACCTTGATCGTTTCCTCTGCTTTTGCGGCTTCAGCCGTGGCGCCGGAAACCAGAGCCGCTGCTGCCAGCGACATCAGGCTCCTCCGCGTCATGTTGAATATCGACATCGGTCCTTCTCCCTTGCCTGCCCTGCTTCAGGTGCAGCATGGGACAGTATGCAAGAAACGTGCCAACGTTGTCGGTAAGGCTAATGTCCAGTGACCGCAGGTAAAGGTATGGAATGGCATAACCCAGGTGCCTGCTTAGAAAAGCAGCTAAAGATTAAATCCGAGGCAGAGGCTAATTGTAAGCGGCTGGTGAGAGGTCCGGTGGTGGTCAAACTGCAGACATGTGGTTGGCTTGTGCAGGCTCGGGCGAAGCTACGCTGAGTTGCTCGAATTTCGTCTGCTGTTACCCGAAGCAAATTTCGGAATGCAGCCGAAACTACGATAAGTTCGCACAACCCTTGCCGGTTAGAGGGTTGAGGTGGTGAGCGCGCTGGGACTCGAACCCAGGACCCTCTGATTAAAAGTCAGATGCTCTACCGGCTGAGCTACGCGCTCCCAGGGGAGAGCCCGAGATAGGGGGTCTCAGGCTCAAGGTCAATCGAAAAGCCCCGCCTTGCGGCCTTAATCCTCAGCTCCAAAGCCCTGAAACGGCTGTTGTCCGGACACCTTTTCGCGAGGTGTCAGCCCTGGGCCGGGTAAGCTTAGCCCTCTGTCACCATAATCGTATTGTCGGCGTGCTGGCCCACTTCGGCCTTGCTGTCCCGCTCGCCCCTGGCCCAGCCTTCCTTGACTTCGCCGATATAGCTCTCGAGGCGCCCCTCGGCGATGGCCTTGCGCAGGCCGGCCATGAGTTCCTGATAATAGGCCAGGTTGTTCCAGGTCAGCAGCATCATGCCTAGGATCTCGTTGGAGCGCACGAGATGGTGGAGATAGGCCCTGGAATAGGTGTTCGAGGCCGTGCATTTCGACTCCGGATCGAGCGGGCTCGTATCCTCGGCGAAGCGGGCATTGCGCAGGTTCATGCGCCCATGGCGGGTGAAAACCTGGCCGTGGCGGCCCGCGCGGGTGGGCATGACGCAGTCGAACATGTCGACGCCCCGGCGCACTGCCTCGACGATGTCGTCCGGCGTGCCGACACCCATGAGGTAGCGGGGCTTCTCCTTGGGCATATGCGGCTCGACCGTCTCGATCATCCGCAGCATCACCTCCTGCGGCTCGCCTACGGCCAAGCCGCCGATGGCGTAACCCTTGAGGTCGAGGCCTGCGAGCTCCCTGGCGCTTTCAATGCGTAGCCGCTCCACCGCACCACCCTGGACGATGCCGAACATGGCCTTGCCCGGCTGCTCGCCGAAGGCCACCCGGCAGCGCTCAGCCCAGCGCAAGGACAGGCGCATGGCCTTTTCGGCCACCTCGTCGGAACAGGGCAGCTTCACGCATTCGTCGAGCTGCATCTGGATGTCGGAGCCGAGCAGCCCCTGGATCTCGATGGAGCGCTCCGGCGTCAGCACATGAGTTGAGCCGTCGATATGGGACTGGAAGGTCACGCCCGTCTCGTCGATCTTGCGCAGGGCCGAGAGGGACATCACCTGGAAGCCGCCGGAATCGGTGAGGATCGGATAAGGCCAGTTCATGAAGTGATGCAGCCCACCGAGTCGGGCGACCCGCTCCGCGCCGGGGCGGAGCATGAGGTGATAGGTGTTGCCGAGCACCACATCGGCGCCGAGCGCCTTCACCTGATCGGGATACATGGCCTTCACGGTCGCGGCCGTGCCGACCGGCATGAAGGCAGGCGTGCGGATGACGCCTCGGGGCATCCGAATCTCGCCGGTGCGCGCCGTTCCGTCGGTCTTGTTGACGGTGAAGCTGAAGGTCTCGGTGGTCATTCAAACCTCATGGTGTCGTCGCCGGCCGGAGCGAAGCGGAGGAGCAGGGCATCCATGGATCCGCGGCACAAGTCAATGGATCCCCTTTCCGCACGTTCCGTGCGCCGGGGATGAAACGCTGTGTCAACGCCGGAACAGCAAACTCGCATCGCCATAGGAGTAGAAGCGATAGCCTGTCTCGATAGCATGAGCATAGGCCGCCCTCATGCAATCCAGTCCAGCGAAGGCCGAAACCAGCATGAAGAGGGTCGAGCGCGGCAGGTGGAAGTTGGTCATCAGCACGTCCACGGCCTTGAAGCGGTAGCCGGGCGTGATGAAGATCGCCGTGTCGGCCGAGAACGGCGCGATCGTCCCGTCCTCGCGGGCGGCGCTTTCAAGCAGACGCAGGGACGTGGTGCCCACCGCAACGATCCGCCCTCCCCTGGCCCGCGCCTGGTTGAGCGCCCGCGCGGTCTCCTCGGACACCGAGCCCCATTCCGCGTGCATTCGGTGCTCGGCGGTGTCCTCCGCCTTCACGGGCAGGAAGGTGCCCGCACCCACGTGGAGCGTCACGAAGTGCCGACTGACACCGCGCACGTCGAGGCGGCGGAAGAGATCATCGGTGAAGTGCAGGCCCGCCGTGGGAGCCGCGACCGCGCCTTCGTCCTTGGCATAGACGGTCTGGTAATCGCTGAGGTCTTTGTCGTCGGTCGGGCGCTTTCCCGCAATGTAGGGAGGAAGGGGCAGCTCTCCGAGACGGGCAATCGCCTCGTCGAGGAACGCTCCGGCAAAGGAGAAGCGCAAGCCCACATCGCCCCCCTCGCCTTTCTCCTCCACCTCCGCATCGAGCCGCACGAGCTCGCAGGCCGTGCTCTCGGAGGCTTCGCCGAAACGAATGCGGTCGCCGACATTGAGCTTCTTGGCCGGTCGGGCGAAGGCGCGCCAGCGGTCGGCGCTCTCGCGCTTGTGGAGCATGATCTCGACGCGGGCTGCTGTCTCGTCACGCACCCGAAGGCCGTAGAGTCTTGAAGGGATGACCTTGGTGTTGTTGAGCACCAGCACATCGCCCGGCTGCAGCAAGGTTGGCAGGTCGCGGACGATGCGATCTTCGAGCTTTGCTTCGGGCTGGACCACGAGCATGCGCGCAGCATCCCGCGGCTCCACGGGGCGGAGTGCGATGCTGGTCTCAGGGAGTTCGAAATCGAAGAGGTCGACGCGCATGGCTACATTTAGCTGTCATCCCGGACGCGGCAGGCGATCCGTGATCGTGTGACGAGAATGGTGTTCCATCCTGCAAATGATCCCGGGTTCCGCGATGCGGCCCCGGGATGACGCTTGATCGTATGTTTTAAGCCGCGTCTGCCGCGACCTTCATGGAGACGATGCTGTCGGGATCGCGCACGGGCTCGCCGCGCTTGATCTTGTCCACGTTCTCCATGCCCTCGGTCACCTTGCCCCAGACGGTGTATTGCTTGTCGAGGAAGCGGGCGTCGTCGAAGCAGATGAAGAACTGCGAGTTCGCGGAATGCGGAGCGTTCGTGCGGGCCATAGAGCAGGTGCCGCGCACATGCGGCTCGGCATTGAACTCGGCCTTCAGGTCAGGCAGGTCGGAGCCGCCGCTGCCGGTGCCGGTTGGATCGCCCGTCTGGGCCATGAAACCCTCGATCACCCGGTGGAAGACCACGCCGTCGTAAAAGCCCTTGCGGGCAAGCGTTTTGATGCGCTCGACATGGCCTGGGGCAAGATCGGGACGCAGCTCGATGACCACGCGGCCCTTGGTGGTTTCCATGATGATGGTGTTTTCGGGGTCTGCCATGAGAATCTCCTTGGAATGGCTTGTATTTAGGGGATGTGTCCGCCGGCCACTAGAGCATTGGACCAAAAGTAAGATCGGCTTATCGCTGACGCGAACGTTCGGTTCCGCACATCGCGTTAAAGGGATTGTGGTTTGTCCGTTGCCGGTGCATCGACAAAGCGGAAAGTGAAGGGCCGGCCGGCCACCGCCGCACCGAGTTTGTCCGTGAACGGCATGGGCGAGCAACGCACCAGGGCTTCCCGCACGGCCTGCGTGAAGGCGTCCCGGTTCACTTTGTCCGGCTCGCCTTCCCGATAGTGGGTGATCATGGGCTTGCCGAGCACCTCGCCATTCCGCTTGAAGCTGATACGAATCGTCACCGACTGGCCGGAATAACGCATATCCGTCGGCCGCCAGCACGCCTGCATGGCGCGCACGATGTCGTTGAGGGTGTCGACCTGCTTCGGGATCTCCTCCCCACTTGGAGGACGTATGATGCCATTGAAGCTCTGCGGCAAGGACGGAGGCGGCTCACGCCGCTCGTCGGGGTCGCCGAACAACCCCTGGGCAAGAGCCGGCAGAGCCGGGCTCAGGCTCAGGAGAAAAGCGGCAATCCCCGCTCCGTATGGTCGCAAGCCGCGCATCACTTCGCGTCGGCGGCGAGCTGCATCTTCACGATCTTGTCCGGGTTCGACACCATGCCGTTGGCGGCCTGATTGCCCTTCTTGATCTTGTCGACCACATCCATGCCGGACACGACCTCGCCGAACAGGGTGTACTGGCCGGTGAGCGGGCCGCAGCCGTCGTAGCAGATGAAGAACTGGCTGTTGGCCGAATCCGGGCTCTGGGACCGGGCCATGCCCACCGACCCGCGCTTGTACTGGGTCTGGGTGAACTCGGCCGGAATGTTGGGGAGGCTCGACTTGCCGGTGCCGGTGCCGGTGGGATCACCGGTCTGGGCCATGAAGCCGTCGATCACCCGGTGGAAGACTACGCCGTTGTAGAACCCCTGCTTCGTCAGAGCCTTGATCTGCTCGACATGCTTGGGAGCGAGGTCCGGGCGCAGGCGGATGGTGACGCGACCGTCCTTGGTGTCGAGGAGGATCGTGTTCTGCGGGTCGGCGGCCTGCTGGGCGGCGGCCGGTACGAGGCCGGCGAGCACGAGCACTCCGGCTGCGAGCAAACGCTTCATGGATGGATGTCTCCCTGTGGATGATAAACGTTATGGCCGCCTGAATTTGGCGGCCAAGTGCTCGGCGACAACCCCTGGCACAAAGGCCGAGACGTCACCGCCCATCCCGGCGATCTGACGCACAAGCGTGGCGGTGATGGGGCGAACGGCAGGAGATGCCGGGAAGAAGAGGGTTTGGACCTCCGGCGCCATGGTGGCGTTCATGGAGGCCATCTGGATCTCGTAGTCGAAATCCGTGCCGTCGCGCAGGCCACGCACGATGAGCGTCGCACCATGCCGGCGGGCAGCCTCAACCGCCAGATCGTTGAAGGTCACGACCTCTAACTGGACGCCCCTCGCCTGCAGAATCGGCCCGCAGACGGCCTGGAGCATTGCGGCCCGCTCCTCGGCAGGAAAGATAGGCGCCTTAGAGGAATGAACCCCAATGGCCACCACGATCCTGTCCGCCACGCTGCAGGCCTGGCGCAGGACGTCCAGATGGCCGTTCGTGACGGGGTCGAAGCTGCCGGTGTAGAGGGCGGTACGGGTCATGAGGCCAAGGCGTAGCCGGATTGACGCTGCCAAGCAAGCCGTGCAGTGGCGCACGGCGAGCGGGCCGGGGACGTGGGAGATAGTGCTCTCCTTAAGTCAAGGTCTCAGGAGAGCACCATGATCGTCGGCCTCTGTATCGTCTTCGTCACCGCCATCGCCGTGCTGAGCCCGGCCGCGTTCGCGAGCTTGGCCGTCTAAAGCTTCTAGTTACAGCCTCTGCGAGACTCGCCACCGCGCCCGTTTCCCTGTAACTTACTTACAAACAGGGGAGCTGCGATGCTGAAGTTTCTGCGTATGTCCGTCGCCCTCGGCGGGTACCTTCTCGCCGCACTGATTACGGCATTAGTTCTTCCGGCCGAGGCGCAGCCCGTCCGCAGCGCAATCTCCCCCGCCACCTCGGTGGCGGAGATCGAAGGCTTCTCATTTCCAAAGGCTCTCGGCAATTTCACTCGCCAGTCGAAGGTGGACTACAAGACGCCGGGACTGGGCTTCAGCGTGACCTATCTGGCCCCTAGTGGCGCCTGGGGCGATATCTATGTTTACGACAAGCAGCTCAAGCTGCCGACCGGACCAGCGCTGCCACAGGCTAAGCGGGAATTGGATATCGCGATCAGCGATGTCGGCAGCGCCTTGAAAAGCGGCGCCTACCAGGATGCCAAGCTTCTCGACAGTTCCACATTTGGCTCCTTCGCCACGGCCCACATGAAAATCACGCAGCGCGGGACGGAGCGTGACTCCTACATCTTTGTCACCCTCCACGAAGGCATGTTCGTGAAAATCCGGGTTACGGCAGATTCCGGCGCAGGTGCGCGCCAGATGGCACAAGACTTGGTGGCAGACTACCAGCGCATTCTCGACAAGCGATAAAAAAGAAAGGGCGCTGAAAGCGCCCTCTCCGGTTGATACTCTGGGTAAATTACTTATTCCTCGCCGCCCTCGGTCGCAACGTCATCCACGCCCTCGACCTCCTCGGCGTCCTCGCCCTCGATGTGCTCCACCGAAACCACCTTCTCCTTGTCGCGGGTGGAGAAGACAGTGACGCCCTGGGAGTTGCGGCCGACGACGCGGATGCCTTCCACGGGCACGCGGATCAGCTGGCCGCCGTCGGTGACGAGCATGATCTGGTCCGAGCTCTCCACCGGGAACGAAGCCACCAGCTTGCCGTTGCGGCTGTTCACCGCCATGGCCGTGATGCCTTTGCCGCCGCGGCCGGTGATGCGGTACTCGTAGGAGAGCGTCCGCTTGCCGTAGCCCTTCTCGGACAGGGTCAGGATGCACTGCTCCTGCGCGCTCATCTCGGCATAGCGCTCCTGCGACAGCGAGAAGTTCTCGGCTGAAACCTCTTCAGCCTCATCCGAAGCATCAGCATCTGAGCCCATCTGCTCGCCGGTGACGGCGCGGCGCATCTTGAGATAGGCCGCACGCTCCTCGCCGGTGGCTTCCACGTGGCGCAGGATCGCCATCGAGATGATGTCGTCGCCCTGGGCCAAGTTGATGCCGCGCACGCCCATGGAATCACGGCCCTTGAAGACGCGCACATCCGTGACCGGGAAGCGGATGCACTGCCCCTTGGCCGTGGTGAGCAGCACGTCGTCGTTCTCCGAGCAGATCTGCACGTCGACGATGTGCTCGCCCTCATCCAGCTTCATGGCGATCTTGCCGCCGCGATTGACCTGGACGAAGTCCGACAGCTTGTTGCGGCGAACGGTGCCGCGGGAGGTGGCGAACATCACGTCGAGCTTGTCCCAGGACGCCTCGTCCTCGGGCAGCGGCATGATGGTGGTGATGCGCTCGCCCTGCTTGATGGGCAGCATGTTCACCAAGGCCTTGCCCTTGGCGTTCGGAGCCGCCAGCGGCAGGCGCCACACCTTCTCCTTGTAGGCCTGGCCCTCGGACGAGAAGAAGATCACAGGCGTGTGGGTGTTGGCCACGAACAGACGGGTGACGAAATCCTCGTCGCGTGTGGTCATGGCGGAACGGCCCTTGCCGCCGCGGCGCTGCGCCCGGTAGGTCGAGAGCGGCACGCGCTTGATGTAGCCGGCATGGGACACGGTGACGACCATGTCTTCGCGGGCGATCAGGTCCTCGTCGTCGAGATCAGAATCCCAGTCCACGATCTGCGTCTTGCGCGGCGTCGCGAAAGTGTTGCGGACATCCGTCAGCTCACCCTTGATGATGCCCATGATGCGCTCGCGCGAGCGCAGGATCTCAAGGTAGTCCGAGATTTCGGCCGCAAGCTTCGACAGTTCGTCGCCGATCTCGTCCCGGCCCAGAGCCGTGAGGCGCTGCAGGCGCAGGTCGAGGATGGCGCGGGCCTGCGTCTCGGAAAGACGATAGGTGCCGTCCTCGTTGATCTTGTGGCGCGGGTCGTCCACAAGCGCGATCAGCGGCGCGATGTCGTGCGCCGGCCAGTCGCGGCCCATAAGAGACTCGCGGGCTGCGTTCGGATCCGGCGCCGTGCGGATGAGGCGGATAACCTCGTCGATATTGGCGACCGCGATGGCAAGGCCGCACAGCACGTGGGCACGCTCGCGGGCCTTATTGAGCAGAAACTTGGTCCGGCGCGACACGACCTCTTCGCGGAAGTCGACGAAGGCCTGGATCAGATCCTTCAGCGTCATCAGCTCGGGGCGGCCGCCATTGAGCGCCACCATGTTGCAGCCGAAGCTCGTCTGCAGCGGCGTATAGCGGTAGAGCTGGTTGAGCACCACGTCGGCCATGGCGTCGCGCTTGATCTCGACTACAATGCGCATGCCGTCACGGTCGGATTCATCGCGCAGGTCGGCGATGCCCTCGATCTTCTTCTCGCGCACCAGCTCGGCGATCTTTTCGATCAGCGAAGCCTTGTTCACCTGATACGGGATCTCGGTGAAGATGATCGCCTCGCGGTCCTTGCGGACCTCCTCGATCTCGGACTTGGCCCGCATGATGACGGAGCCGCGGCCCGTGGTGTAGGCGGAGCGTGCGCCGGCGCGGCCGAGGATCAGAGCGCCGGTCGGGAAGTCCGGACCGGGAATGATCTCGATCAGCTCTTCCGCCGAAATGCCGGGATTGTCGATGAGCGCCAGGCAGCCGTCGATCACCTCGCCGAGATTGTGGGGAGGCATGTTGGTGGCCATGCCGACCGCGATGCCGCCGGCGCCGTTGACGAGCAGGTTCGGGAAGCGCGCCGGCAGCACCGACGGCTCGTCCTTTGACTCGTCGTAGTTGGGGGTGAAATCGACCGTGTCCTTGTCGATGTCGTCGAGAAGCGGCATCGCCGCCTTGGCGAGGCGGGACTCGGTGTAGCGCATGGCCGCCGGAGGATCGCCGTCAACGGAGCCGAAATTGCCCTGCCCGTCCACGAGCATGAGGCGGAGCGAGAAGTCCTGCGCCATACGCACCAAGGCGTCGTAGATCGCGCTGTCGCCGTGCGGATGGTACTGACCCATCACATCGCCGACGATGCGGGCTGACTTCACGTATTTCTTGTCGGGCGTGTAGCCGTTCTCGTGCATGGAGTAGAGGATGCGCCGGTGCACGGGCTTGAGGCCGTCGCGCGCATCGGGCAGAGCGCGGCTCACGATCACGCTCATGGCGTAATCGAGATAGGAGCGCTTCATCTCGTCGACGATGGAAATGAGCTTGATGTCGCTCGCCGGCTGGTCCCCGCCGGGGCCGCCGGAGCGGATATCGTTCGGATCGGTCAAGGTTGGTCTTTCTTAAAACGGTCTGCCCTTTCGCGAGAGGCGGCTTATCGATGCCGCTTCGTCAAGCCGTCCGGCAGGCCCGCGAATCCAATTGAAATCAGGCTCTTACATGGGGGAGAACGCCATCTTTTTCAAGCTTTTTGACGGGTTTTCCAGAGGCAAGGCAAGAGGCGAAATCCGTTTACGTTTCAGCAACTTATTGTCAGGTTGAGTGGGGCGTGAGACAGTCTTGCGGCTGTGGCACTGTCGCAGGGCGGCAAGCGGGTCAGGAAACCGCCTCAAAGGTAACCCGTAAGCCTATGATTTGATTAACCTCTTCTATCCTATGCCCTGTCATCCCGGACGGAGCGCGAGCGACGATCCGGGATCGTATGCAGACTGGGGCGTTTGTTACTCACCGCTGTCATCTTCGCGCAGGGAGGATCCATAACCGCTGACGCATCAGGAAGGGCGATCAGCGTTGCGCCTCATTCTGTGACGTCAGCGTTTATGGATCCCGGGCTCGGCTGCGCCGCCCCGGGATGACAGTGCCGGACTGGTTTGCGCGATCCCGGATCGGCTGCGCCGTCGGGGATGACCCACTTGGTGTCTGTGTCAAAGAGCCAGCACCTGTGGGCCCGCAGCCATTGGGCTGCGAGCCTGAAGGTGTGTCGAGGGTGGCGTGCTGGGCAGCCCGGCTCGATGGTGTGGTGTGGAAGGTGAGAGCCAGACTGCTCGTCACGCGCGGTTTGTTTCAGCGGACCTGGAGGCATGCCAGGATCGGCCACCTGCGATCACAGGGGTGCGAGGCCTGCGGCAGGACCGCTCCCCGCCCCACTGCTGCGACGCCTCGCGAGCGCGCCCCTCATCGGACGAGAATGTTTCTAGCTATAGCCGAGCTTAGGAGAATTGTCAAGAACAAAGTGAGAACACACCTTACCCACTCCGTCATGGTCGGGCTCGTGCCGGCCAACCACATCTTAAGAATCTCAGCGCTGCAAAGACATGGATCCTCGGACCAAGTCCGGGGATGACGCTTATGCTGCCCTTCAAAGCAGCAATGTCTCGCTAGGTAGATACGGTCTTACCGATCTCCCTCGCTGATCCTCCATGTGACGTTGACTGAGGCCGTGAACTCCAAAGTGGCAGGAGGGATAATCTGAACCGTGTAAGGACGATCGGCGCGCCTCGCAGGAAGATCAGCCTCTCCCCCACTTGGCTGTGCCTCGCCGTCAGTAATAGAGATAATCTGTCCGAGTTTCAGGTTCACAGGCTCGGCGTAGGCTTGGGCCTGCTCACGAGCGTCCAGCATCGCAGCCCGACGGGCTTGATTGAGAGCAGCACGCTCGTTGTGGACGTAAAATTGAACACTAGCGATCTCAAACAAACCGGTTTCTGCAAGCGTAGATATGTTCTGATTAAGTTTATCCAATGACGTTGCGCCCACCGAGAAAGTGGTTGTCGCCACATAAGCTTCAACAACCGACTCTGGACGCTTTCCTTGCGCAATTTCGGCAGGCGTTAGCTGGCGTGGAACACGACGTTCATTGATCCTGAAACTACTTTTCTCAACAGTCAGCCCATTCGACTGCAGGTTCTGCAGAGCCTTCAAAGCGCGCGAGGCTCGCTCCTCATGCTGCTTCGTTGCAGTATCAAGTGTTCGCCCTTCTGTTGAAACCGTCGCTCGGAAGCCAGCTACCTCGGGTTTGGCTTCATAAGTTCCTTTCCCAAGCACCGCGAGGACTGGCTGAGTCTCCGATTGGGCATAACTGGAAAAGGCTGACGTGAGCACGATCAAAACGGCAAGATAGCTTCTACGAATCATGAGAAAATTCCGTCGAACGTTGCAAGCAGCGAGATCATCAAGCTCGCGATAACGTACACTCTATAACGTTATATAGTAATATCAACATCATTAGAGCTGAGTAGTCGAAAGAAGATCGCTGAAGAGGTTAGACCCTCAACAACAGCGCCGTCGTGTCGTCGCTCAGCTTAAAGCGCGGATGGAGCCTCCCATCGGGATCGCGCTCCGTCTCGATCTCCCGTGCCAGCTTCGCCAGCGGCTCGAGGCCGGATGTGAGCGCCGCCTCCATAAGCCCCGCAGCATCCATGGCCCGGTAGAGATCGACCAGGGCTGAAAACCCGTCCGAAGCGAGCAGGATCGTCGTGCCGTCCTCGCAGGTTGCCGTCTCGTGCCGCAGCCGGTCGGCGGCGTCCGGGTTGAAGCTCAGGAGGGCGGCCGGGATACCGCTTTTCCGTTGGCGCTCGCGGCGCTCCCCGAGCCAGGCGAGAAAGACGGGCTCGTCGAGGATGGCCGTGGGCCTGGAGCCTGCCTGCTGCATCAGCTCGGCGGCCTTCGCGGATTCGAAATCACGCAGGCCGGACGCATCGCCCAATACCTGCACGGCCCCGTCCGGCTGGCGGAGATAGGCCGTGGTGTCGCCGAAGGTCCAGGCATCGAGCACGTGGCCCCTGCGGCGCACGAGCGTCATGGCCCCGAGCGGCCAGGTGACGAAATCGTCGTGCCGCTCCACAGGCGCGACGGCTCGGTAGGCCGTACGGGCTTCCTCCATGACGTGACGCAGGAGGGTGACGCCATCCTCCGCGTGAGGCGCGAGATCCGAGAGGCGCCGGCTCACGAAGCTCGCGAGCCATGTGGCGTCGCTCGCCTCGTGCATGACCGGCGGGGTGCCGGGGAAGATCGAGGTGTCGATCACCCAGGCCCAGTCACCCGAGACGCCGCAGATATCCTCGTTGGGCTTGTCGGGATGCCCCGGCCAGCTGATCCGATCCAAAATCGTGAACATCGTTGCCCCGCCCCTCGCCAAATGCGCCCGGGAAGGCCATAACGCAAAGCTCGCGATAAGGTCCAGCCGATGCTCTTCGACTATATCTCCGCCGCCCTCGTCACGCTGCTCGTCACCCTCGACCCGCCGGCGCTTGCCCCAATCTTCGTGTCGCTGACCCGGGGCATGAACGCGTCGGAGCGGCGCCGGGTGGCGCTCAGGGCGAGCCTGATCGCCTTCTGTATCCTGGCCTTCTTCGGCCTCGGCGGCGAGGTGCTGCTGCGCCTGCTCGGCGTCGGCATCCCGGCGTTCCGCATCTCGGGCGGCCTGCTGCTGTTCTGGATCGCCTTCGAGATGGTGTTCGAGCGCCGCAACGAGCGCAAGCAGCACACCGCCGACATCGCCATCACCGAGGACCACATCCGCAACGTCGCAGCCTTTCCCCTCGCGATTCCGCTCATGGCCGGCCCCGGCGCGATCACCGCGACGATCCTGCTCGCGGGCCGGGCTGACGGCAATCCGGTTTATCTCGGCTTCCTGATTGCGCTCATCGCTCTCGGCGTCGCGAGCTGCTTTGCCGTCTTCATGGCGGCCGATCGCGTCTCACGCTGGCTCGGCGTGACCGGCAACATCGTGCTCAGCCGTCTGTTGGGCGTGATCCTGGCGGGACTGGCTGTGCAGTTCATCATCAACGGCGTGCTGGCGCTGCTGCAGCCGGCGGCGCTTTGAACGCCTTCCCCTTACACGGCTGCAAAAGCCCGGAATTCCCGGGCGACGTGCTCGTAGACAGCGCGCTTGAACGGCACCACCAGTTGCGGTGCCCGCTCGAGGCTTTCCCAGCGCCATGCGGTGAACTCCGGCACCATGCCGCCCCGAACGCCCGCAACCTCGATCTCGCTTTCCTCGCCCGTGAAGCGGAAGGCCACCCAGCGCTGGCGCTGACCGCGAAAAGGCGACAGCCGGTGCGGCGGCCCGGCATAGGGTGGGAAATCGTAGGTCATCCAGTCGGAGGTCGACCCAAGCGGAACGGCACTTGTGACGTTTGTCTCCTCCCACAGCTCGCGCCGGGCCGCGGTCAGCAGGTCCTCCTCGCCGTCGATGCCGCCCTGCGGCATCTGCCACTCATGGCCGGGCAGGACGATCTCGGGACCGTCGTTCCTCAGGCGCCGCGCCATCAGAACCAAGCCGTCCCGATTGAAGAGCGCAATCCCCACGTTGGGGCGGTAGTGCCCCTCGGTCTCGGGGCTCATGCTGAGCTGCCTTCCGCATCTCGGGTCAGAACGAACATCCCGTCCGCGAGCGTCTCCAGCACCGACCAGCCCAAGCCCTCATAGAACGAACGCCGGTGCGGGCCGGCCAGAAGGTAGACGCGCCCTGCTCCCGCCTCGAAGGCGAAGTCCGCAGCCCTGTCGATCAAGGCCGCGCCTATCCCTTGTCCGCGATGATCCTGCTCCACCCACACGGCGGCGATCCAGGGCGTGTATTGCGGCCTCGTCTTCTCGTCGCAGGCGATCAGGGAGGCGGTGCCGAAAAAGATGTCGCCACGATGGGCGACGAAACAGCTGGGAACCGGCCCGGAGCCAAAATTCTCCTGCACGAGACCCGTGAGCAGGCTCAACGGGTGTTCTTTATCCTTCCAGAATGCGCGCCAGACGCGATCTGCAACCGCCTCGGCGAAGTCCGGCCGGTCGCGCAGATCGCTGATCGTGATGCTGTTCAGCGCAGGGTCTCCAGCAGGCGCGTCATGAGCTTCTGGCGCGGTGCGATGGACGAGATCAGGCCGTATTCCTGGAGGGTGTGGGCTCCATCACCGTCGATGCCGAGACCATCGAGGGTCGGGATGCCGAGGGCCGCCGTGAAGTTGCCATCCGAGCCGCCGCCGACGCGCGGCGCGGAAACGAGATCGAACCCGATCTCGGCGGCGAGCGATTTAGCGTGGTCGAAGAGTCGGGAGGTCGCCTCGTTGCGCTCATAGGGCGGCCGGTTCATGCCGCCGGTGACCGTGACCTTGAAGTCAGGATTATCGGGCTTGAGCCCGAGGAGCGCCGCCGTCACGGCTTCTCCGTCGGCCACGGTCTCAACCCGCAGATCCACCGAGAAGCGGCAATGCTGGGGAATGGTGTTCATGGCCGTGCCACCGGATACCATGCCGACCGTCGTGGTGGTGCCGCGCGCGTAATCCGTCATTGCCTCGATGGCGAGAACCTGGCGAGCTGCCTCGTAGATGGCGTTGCGGCCGTCCTTGTGGCGCGAGCCTGCATGGGCGGGGCGGCCTTCCACGTGCACGTCGAAGCGCCCTACCCCTTTGCGCGCCGTGACAATCTGGCCGCCATCCCGGGCGGGTTCGGTCACGAGGGCATAGGCCGAGCGGCGGCCGAGATCCTCTATCATCGGCCGGGTGATCGGCGAGCCGATCTCCTCGTCCGGCGTCACCAGGAAGGTGATGGGCCGCGCTGCCGTGCCCCCGCGCGCCACGTCCTTAAAGGCTTCGAGACAGAACCAGGCTCCGCCCTTCATGTCGTAGATGCCGGGCCCATAGAGACGGTCGCCCTCAACCCGCATGGCCAAGTCCCGCTCGATGGTGCCGACCGGATGCACCGTGTCGAGATGGGACATCACCAGGATGCCGGGCTCCCCCGTCTGAGGGCCGGCCCGCAACACCAGCACGTCACCCAGGCCATCGGTGCCCGGAATGCGCTCAACCGCCACCGGCGCGTCCTGCATCTGCGCGACCACGAGATCCATCATCAGATTGACGCCCGCCCGGTCGGAGGTCGGGCTTTCGGTGCGGATCCAGGTGAAAAGCGTGTCGAGCGAAGGGGAGGAGCGGCTCATGATGTCCTCATGCGGGGGGATCGTATCTGTTGGCTAAGCATCCCTGACCGGAAACATCAAGCCCGCATGCGCAGCGGTGCCGGGACAGCTTTGGGAACGTATGTCCATGTGACGCAGCTGGATGTTATGGATACCTTGTAACGATACGTTAGTGTATGCCTTCGAACTCGGCAGTATGAATCAGGTGTAATAAGAATGGTTCGCAAAATCGGCTCATTGGGCAGGAACTTCCTCGAAGGCGACAGAACGTCAGACAGCATTTACGGCGATAGCAGCGGCACCCGCACGTCAGCCACGACGGGTGGCGACACGATCCACGGCTACAGCGGAGCCGATTATCTTTACGGTGACGCAAGAACACTGAGGCTGACCGCCCGTGGAGGCGCCGACACGCTTTGGGCGGGGGCCGACGGCGATACGGTCTATGGCGATTCGTACTCTATGAGCTACTCGGCCAGGGGCGGGTCGGACAGGATCTGGGGCGAGTACGGCTACGACAAGCTCTATGGCGATGCCCGCAGCATGTCGGCCTCGGCGAGGGGCGGCGCGGATAAGCTGTATGGCGGCTACGACAACGACATGCTTTTCGGCGATGCCTATACCATGTCGTCCAATGCCCTCGGAGGCTCCGACAGCCTCTATGGGGAAGGCGACAATGACTCGCTCTATGGCGATGCACACAAGCTGACCGGTTCGGCCCGAGGCGGTGCGGATCAGCTCTCCGGAGGAAACAACGAGGACAGGCTTTACGGCGATGGCTACAGCCTGGCTGCCCGTGTCATCGGTGGAGCGGATACGCTGAGCGGCGACAGCGGAGATGACATTCTCTACGGTGACGGACGCTCTCTCATCAACTCTGCGGCAGGCGGGACCGACCTTCTCAAGGGCGGCAGCTCGAACGACGCGCTCTACGGCGATGGCTACTCCATGCGCGAGTTCGCCGTCGGCGGCGGCGACAAGGTCTATGGAGGCTCCGGCAACGATCACCTCTATGGCGATGCCTATACCATGTCTGAATTTGCGGTCGGCGGTGCTGACTACCTATCCGGCGAGAGTGGCACCAATCTTTTGTATGGCGATGCCTTCAGCATGTTCGGCGCATCGGCAGGCGGCAACGACTCGCTCTACGGGAGCACAAGCACGGACACCCTGTACGGGGATGCCCTCTCCTTGAACGATCAGAGCCGCGGTGGGCACGATTATCTGAACGGCGGCTCGGGCAATGACACCCTCTACGGAGACGCTCAGGTCACGGGCACCAATGCCGGTTACGGCAACGACAGCCTGTTCGGCGGCTCCGGCAACGATCGCTTGATCGGCGACTCCTCCTATGGCGGCACCGGCGCGGATTACCTCAACGGCGGCAGCGGAAACGACACCCTGGATGGCGGCGGAGGCCGCGATCTCTTCGCCTTCGACCTCTCGTCCGGCAAGGATACGATCCAGTACTTCCGCCCTGGCGAGGATCAGATCGATCTGCGAGCCTACCGCTTCAGTTCCTTCGAGACGCTGAACATCGCTCAGAGAACAGACTATTCCGTCGTGTACCTGTCGGGGACAAGCCATTACATCAAGCTTGAGAAGGTCCTGAAAGCTCAGCTCTCAGCCGCCGACTTCATCCTCTAAAGCATCGGACCCAAAAGTGGAATCCACTTTTGGGGTCCAATCCGATGCTTCCTTCTTGAACGAGAGCATCGTTTGTGCGGAAAACCGGGTCCACTTTTCCGCACGATGCTCTAGGAAAGCTACGGCCCACCGGGAGATGCTTTACCTCGAAGAGCTGGTTGCGGTCGGCCTTCGAGGTTCAACCTTGATGGGTTGTCAATGCTGCGCCGCATCTAATGGGATGGACAACAGAACTTTGCCTGAAGCGTCGGTAACCTCCAGGTGCCATCCGCGCCAGTCGACCTCGTCCTCGTCGCCCTCCTCGCGGAGTTCCTGGATGGCCTTAATAGCCTGATAATGGGCTGCTTCCAGATCCGAGACTTCAATGCCCGTCTCATCGAGGATCCGTTCATGCCTATGCACGAGATGAAAGAAGCAATGCACTCAAAAGCAGCCTTGGCAAATTTTTCAACCGCCTGACTTATGCCACTGCGGAGCCTACTCCTAAATGAGCAGCTTCCGTGCAATGACGCAAGGTAAGTTTTCCGTTTTGCCGGTTATCCGGGAGATTTCAAGCGCCTTCCGGGACCTTATGGACAGCGGCAGCGCAGCACTCCTCCCTTTTGGGCTTAGATGATGAAGAAATCCTTGTGCGTGATGCCGAGGTTTTTGGTCAGCGTGGCGATCTCCACAGCCTTGCCACGCCCAGAGCCGTCGGGATCAAACAGCAGAACGCCCTTGGCCTTGTCGTAGATGAGGTAGTCGTCCCGGTCCTTGGCGGCAGAGCCGATGACGAGCAGGCCTTTCTTCAGCTGCGCCGGGTTGGCCTCCGAGCCCCTCTGCCCCAGCTTGCTGAACACGGCGTTGTCGAGCCAGAAGCTGTCGTCCTTCACCTTGAAGTCGACGATTTTATCCTTGTTGGTTCCGGCATTGAATTTCGCGGCGAACACAAACACGTCCCGGCCATTGCCTCCACTCAGCACGTCATGTCCGGCTCCGCCCCACAGCACATCGTCGCCTGCGCTACCATTGAAGCTGTCCCGGCCGTCCCCGCCCTTCAGCACATCGGACGCGGCACCGCCGGTCAGCCTCTCGGCGGCGACGTCGGAGACCGTTATGGCGACCGCTGTCGTGAACGTCGCCCCGGCCGCATCCCGCACCTGCACCGTCACCTGATGGCTCGCCGCCTGTTCGTAATCGAGCTTGATGCCGTCCTTCACCTTGATCTGGCTACCTTCGAGCCGGAAGCGGCCTCCGGCTTCGTCGAGGAGCGTGTAGGTGAACTCCCCGCCCGGGACGAAGGCCTTCGGCACAAGCGTTCCGGCCGACCCGGTACCCGGATCGCCTTCGGAGACGGCCTGTGCGACGAACGTCAGCCCCGTAGGCGTCATGGGGCCGATCTTCTCGCCGGAGGCCGTGAACCGCTGCTGGTAGATTTCACCGGGCGCGCCTTGCCAGGTGACGATCCAGCCGCCATCGGGCAGCACGCTGACCGACGGGCCCTGTTGGTCGCCCGCTACCGTGGTGTTGACCAGGATGTCCTCGCCGGACAGGGCTTGCCCATTTGCCGCATAGCGGCGCTGATAGATGTCTCCCATTCGATCAAGGCCGGAACTCACCCATGTGACGAGCCAGCCGCCATCGGGCAGAGCGGTCACGTCGGACGCGAATTGATCGCTTATGGAGGCGACGTTGACGATCGCTTCCCGGCCGACGCTCCACCCATTGGAGTGGAACCGCTGCTGATGGATGTCGAAGCCTGTGCCGCCGATAGCTCTGCACGACCAAGTCACGACCCAACCGCCGTCCGCGAGGGCTGTAACGGAGGGGGCCCTCAGGATGTCGCCTCTCGCCGTATTGACTTGAGTCTCTCCGCGAATCTCCAGGCCGGCAGAGTCATATCGCTGCTGATAGATGCCGAGGTTCCCGTTGCCGTCATCGGACGTCCAGGTGACCACCCATCCTCCGTCCTTCAGAGCCGTCACGCCGGTCGCAAACTGATTGCCGACCTGGGCGGTATTGACCCTATGCTCACCGGTGCCGATCTCGTAGCCGTCTCGGTCGAAGCGCCGCTGGTAGACATCGTAGTCGCTGCTGGAGACGAAGAGATTCCATGTGATCACCCACCCGCCATCCGTCAGGGCCGAGACTGAAGGAGTGTGTTGGAAGTTTCCAAGGGTGGTGTTGACGATGCGCTCGGGGCCGATCTCCTGCCCGAGCGCGTTGTAGCGCTGCTGGTAGACGTTCGACCCGAGACCGTCCAAGAAATCGCCCGTCCAGGTCACCATCCAGCCGCCGTCGGGGAGCGCCGCAACGTCGACGCCTTCTTTGAAGCCACCAGTCCTCGTGGTGACCCTGAGGTCTTGGCCTATGGGCTGGCCTCGGAAATCGTAGCGCTGCTGATGGATCTCGCCGATGCTGCCATTGGGAGTAATCGACACCCACGTGACCACCCAGCCGCCATCCTTCAGAACCGTCACTGAGGGTGCTTCGTCGCTTGTAGCGCTCCGCACGGTCACCTGGGTTTCGCCCGTGGGTGCAACGATCCGTGTCATGCCAGAAAATTCCTGAATTGGCTGCCGGGGCTTAGCTTAACGTTATAATGAGCTGAGAAGAAAGCTTTTCGTGGCGTCGCCTCCCGGCCGAAGCAACAGCTGGCTCATGGCCCGGCTACGGATCGGCAAACCTGTCAGGATCGCGCCATCCACATGGAAAAGGCCGCCAATGAGGCGGCCTTTTCGAGCGATCGCCTTGCGGCAAGATCCAACAAAGGCAGAATCCTAGAACGGAATGTCGTCGTCGAGATCATTGTAGCGGGAGCCACCGCCGCCACCGCTGCTGCCTCCGCCCATGGACGGGGCCGGACGGCGCTCCTGCGAGGAGGAACGCCCGCCGAAGTCACCGCCGCGGGAGACCTGACCCGGCTCCTCGTCACCGAACTCGGAGGAGCCACCGCCGCGGCTGTCCAGGATCGTCAGCTCACCGCGGAAACGCTGCAGCACCACCTCGGTGGAGTACTTCTCCACCCCCTGCTGGTCGGTCCACTTGCGCGTCTGCAGCTGCCCTTCCAGGTACACCTTCGAGCCCTTCTTCAGGTACTGCTCGGCGACGCGGGCCAGGTTCTCGTTGAAGATCACCACCGAGTGCCACTCGGTCTTCTCCTTGCGCTCGCCGGACGCCTTGTCCTTCCAGGTCTCGGAGGTGGCAATGCGCAGGTTCACCACCGGATCCCCGCTGCCCAGACGGCGAACCTCAGGGTCCCGCCCCAGATTGCCCACCAATATCACCTTGTTCACACTGCCCGCCATCGGAGCCACTCCTCATTCATCTGAAGTCTGTTCTGGGGCCGTGAGGGTCCGGGGGCAAGCGGCGCAGCAGGTTCTGCACAGGCCTGTCCCCAGAAAGGGTAAGGCAGCGTCAAGCTGCCGTACCCCTATGCCTTAAGCTCAGATGACGAAGAAGTCGTCGTATTTGAGGCTGGCCTTGTTGGTCAGGGTGGCGATCTTCACCTGGGCAGAGGAGCCGGTACCATCCTTGTCGTAATACAGAGCACCCGTCTTCTTGTCATAGACGATCCGGTCCTCCGCATCCTGAGCCTTCGTGCCCTTCACAAACGTGTCGGCATTGAACTTCTTAGGCCGTCCCGCCGAGCCAGAGCCCAACTTGGTGAACACCGCGTTGTCCAGGTGGAAGGCATCGTCGCGGACCTTGAAGTCGGTGATACGGTCTACGTTCGTGGTTTTGTTCGTGCGCGTGTCGAAGACGAACATGTCCTGTCCTAGACCGCCTGTAAGCACATCCTTGCCGGCACCGCCACAGAGCTTGTCGTTGCCGCCATGGCCCAAAAGCGTATTCGCGCCCGCATGGCCGAAGATCACATTGGCCGAGTGCGAGCCTTCGAGCGTGTAGGCCGAACGGCTGCTGACGGAACCAAGCTTGATCACTTCCACCTCTGCCGCAAGATCAAGATTGTAGCTGCTCAAGGCAATCACCGTGTCAAAGCCCTGGCTGGTGGTTTCCTTCACCTGGTCACGAATATCATCGACATAGAATGTGTCATTGCCTTCGGCGCCAGTCAGGGTGTCTGTTCCCGCACCGCCATTGAGCGTATCATTGAAGCGAGTGCCGATGTACTGATCATCCCGGCTAGTGCCATTAAGGCTGATCGCCTTCTGGCGCGGATCGACAATGCGGGCATAAATTTCCGCACTTTCTTCGCCATCGCGATCGTTTTGGTCATACCAGGAGACGACGATACGGCCATCTTCCAAGGTTTTGAGCTCTGCCGTGATCTCACCGTCGAAGCGCTCGACTAGTAAATCAGGCCCCACCCGACCATCGTTGATATCGAACGTCGCGAGATAAAGGTCTTTAGCCAGCGGGCTCGATCCCTTCTGGAAGTAGGAAATGGCAAATCCACCATCGGTCATGTGAGTGACAACAGGATTCGTCAGCACATCGGCTCCAGGGGATGTACTGGATTTGACAAGGATCTCGCCTCCGCTTTTCGAACCGTCAGCATTGAGGATCTGCGCTTTGACGGCCATGGAGAGGATCTTGTTATCTCCGTCGAAAGACCTCGTCCGCTCAAGCCAAGTGACAACGGTCTGGCCATTTGCAAGGGTCGCAGCATTCGGGCGGAAGGATTCGGTCGCAGTGTCGGCAGTGCGTGTAGTCGTTGTGATGAAGACGGTTGAGCCGGCTGGACTCGACCCATCATTGTTGAAGAAATAACCGCGCACAGTGTCACTACCAGTCTCGTCTTCAAAGAACACCGCATAGCGTCCCTGCAGAGCGACAATGTGGGGATTTTCGGTGCTGACACCCGCTGGCGTCTCAATACTCAACAAGCCGCCCACTGGGGTCAGCGAAGAGTTGAACGTTTGCACTTTGATGTCGGAGTTCTGCACAAAGGAAACGGCAAGCCCTCCATTGGACAATGCGGCCACGGATGGCGTCGGCTTCTCCCCGAAAGTCGCAGGACCGATCCTGACGTCTGGGCCGGCCGCCGTGCCATTCTCCGTATAGATGTTCGCCCAGATGCTGTAATCACTTGTACCCCAAAGACTCGTCCAGACTACTGCAAAGCGGCCATCGCTCAGCACGGTGACTTCTGGCTCCATCTGAACGCCAGTTACCGTACGGTTGATCAGGATTTCATCGCCCCGCTTGGTACCGTCGGCATTGAAAATTTGGCCACGGATCGCGCCCCTATGAGTATCCCCTCCGGTTCCACTCCAATCTTCCCAGACGGCAACGAAGGTACCATTTTTCAAAGCTTGCAGTTTGACGTCCTGCTGATGATCAAGAGTCGTTGTGTTGACGAGGAATTCCGGTCCCCAGAATGTTGGTGTTACCATGTTTCTTCACCTTCCAAAGCCCCGTTCTGCATTGATTAGGATTTTTGGATGAAACATGATTACAACTGACAAAGATCAAGGATCACGACCGTGGATAATTGCCCTTCTGACTAACTCTTGTGCGCTGGCACACTCAACAGACCTATCTGTTTATGTGGGCTTCCCGCGATAGCCCGAGCATTTGCACCCTATTGCTCTTCGTACCCTCTTTGTTCTAGGATCCTGCTCCTGGAATCATCCGCCGCATTGCGCCGGCGGTTGGGGCATCACATATGCGGGGACCGGCCTGACGAGGCCGAACCTCCCTATTCAAGGCTTAGCGGGCAATGGCTAAACTCGACGATCTGTTCAACCGCGCGAAAGCGGGCGATCCGAATGCGCGCGTGATATCCGTGCGCGGGGCGCGGGAGCACAACCTCAAGAACGTCGACCTCATGGTCCCGCGGGACCAGCTCGTGGTGTTCACGGGGCTGTCCGGCTCCGGCAAGTCGTCGCTCGCCTTCGACACGATCTATGCCGAGGGGCAGCGCCGCTACGTCGAGTCCCTGTCGGCCTATGCCCGCCAGTTCCTGGAGATGATGCAGAAGCCGGACGTGGACCAGATCGACGGCCTCTCGCCCGCCATCTCCATCGAGCAGAAGACCACATCGAAGAACCCGCGCTCGACGGTGGGCACCGTCACCGAGATCTACGACTATATGCGCCTGCTCTGGGCGCGCGTTGGCATCCCCTATTCGCCCGCCACGGGCCTCCCCATCGAAAGCCAGACCGTTTCCCAGATGGTCGACCGGGTGATGGAGCTGCCGGAGAAGACGCGGCTCTTCCTGCTTGCCCCTGTGGTGCGCGGCCGCAAGGGCGAGTACCGCAAGGAAATCGCCGAGTTCCAGAAGAAGGGCTTCCAGCGCCTGAAGATCGACGGCGAGTACTATGCCATCGACGAGGCCCCTGCCCTCGACAAGAAGTTCAAGCACGACATCGACGTGGTGGTGGACCGCATCGTGGTGCGCGCCGACATCGCCGCGCGCCTGGCGGATTCCTTCGAGACGGCGCTTGAGCTCACCGACGGCATTGCTGTCATCGAATATGCCGACGAGAAGGACGAGAAGGGCAAGCCGAAGCGCATCGTCTTCTCGTCCAAGTTCGCCTGCCCGGTCTCCGGCTTCACCATCCCTGAGATCGAACCGCGCCTATTCTCGTTCAACAACCCCTTCGGCGCCTGCCCCACCTGCGGCGGCATCGGCCACGAGATGCGCATCGACGAGGCGCTCGTGGTGGACGAGACGCTGTCGCTCAAGCGCGGCGCTATCATGCCGTGGGCAAAGTCCACCTCGCCCTATTACGGCCAGACCCTGGAGGCGATCACCAAGCACTTCAAGGCTTCCATGACCAAGCCCTGGGAGGAACTGCCGGAGAAGGTGCGCGAGGTCATCCTCTACGGCTCGGATGGCGAGAACATCCGCATGGCCTATGACGACGGCATGCGCGCCTACGAGGTGAGGAAGCCCTTCGAGGGCGTGATCCCCAATCTGGAGCGCCGCTACAAGGAAACCGAGAGCGATTGGGCGCGCGAGGAGATCGGCCGCTTCATGAGCGAGACGCCCTGCGAATCCTGCGGCGGCAAGCGCCTGAAGCCCGAAGCGCTCGCGGTGAAGATCGCCGGCTCCGACATCGGCGACGCCACGGCGCTCTCCGTGAAGGACGCGCAGGTGTGGTTCAGCGACCTGTCGAAGAAGCTGACCAAGAAGCAAAACGAGATCGCCGGCCGGATCCTCAAGGAGATCCGCGAGCGCCTCACCTTCCTGGTCGATGTGGGTCTGGAATACCTGACGCTCGCCCGCGCCTCCGGGACGCTCTCGGGCGGCGAGAGCCAGCGCATCCGTCTGGCAAGCCAGATCGGCTCCGGCCTTACGGGCGTTCTCTACGTGCTCGACGAGCCATCCATCGGCCTGCACCAGCGCGACAACGAGCGCTTGCTCGGCACACTCAAGCGCCTGCGCGATCTCGGCAACACCGTGATCGTGGTGGAGCACGACGAGGATGCGATCCTCCAGGCCGATTACGTGTTCGACATCGGCCCGGGCGCTGGCATCCATGGCGGTCAGATCATCGCCGAGGGCACACCCGACGAGGTCATGGCGAACCCGAAGTCGCTCACCGGCAAATATCTCACGGGTGAGATGTCCGTTAAAGTGCCGGCCAAGCGCCGCAAGCGCGATCCCAAGCGCATGCTGAAGGTCGTGGGCGCCAAGGGTAACAACCTGAAGAACGTGACGGCGGAAATCCCGCTCGGCACCTTCACCTGCATCACCGGTGTGTCCGGCGGCGGCAAGTCGACGCTTGTGATCGACACGCTCTACAAGGCCGTGGCGCGCAAACTCAACAACGCATTGGAGCACCCTGCCCCGCACGAGCGCATCGATGGGCTGGAGCATCTCGACAAGGTCATCGACATCGACCAGTCGCCCATCGGCCGCACGCCGCGCTCGAACCCGGCCACTTACGTCGGCGCCTTCACGCCAATCCGCGAATGGTTCGCCGGCCTGCCCGAAGCGAAGGCCCGCGGTTACCAGGCCGGACGCTTCTCGTTCAACGTGAAGGGCGGCCGCTGTGAGGCCTGCTCCGGCGACGGCGTGATCAAGATCGAGATGCACTTCCTGCCCGACGTCTACGTCACCTGCGACGTGTGCAAGGGCAAGCGCTACGACCGTGAGACGCTCGAGGTGAAATACCGCGAGAAGTCGATCGCCGACGTGCTCGACATGACCGTGGAGGAAGCCCGCGAGCTGTTCAAGGCCGTGCCGTCGATCCGCGAGAAGATGCAGACGCTCGCCCGCGTGGGCCTCGACTACGTGCATGTGGGCCAACAGGCCACCACGCTGTCAGGCGGCGAGGCGCAGCGCGTAAAACTCTCCAAGGAGCTGTCCAAGCGCGCCACCGGCCGCACCCTCTACATCCTCGACGAGCCCACCACCGGCCTGCATTTCCACGACGTCGCGAAGCTCCTGGAAGTGCTGCACGAGCTGGTCGATCAGGGCAACTCCGTGGTGGTGATCGAGCACAACCTCGAGGTCATCAAGACCGCCGATTGGGTGATCGATATGGGTCCCGAGGGCGGCAACGGCGGCGGCCGCATCGTCGCCCAAGGCACGCCTGAGGACATTGCCGAATCCAAGGAAAGCCACACCGGCCGCTTCCTCAAGGAAGTGCTGGAGCGCAGGCCTCTGAAGAAGGGCGCGCCGCAAAAGGCTTCTGCCAAGAAGGAGCCGGCGAAGAAAGAGGTGCTGAAGAAGGATAAGAAGGTGACGCGGCAGGCGGCGGAGTGAGGTTGTCGGAGGCTAATGCATGACCTCTCGAATCCAGGTAGGGTTGGGAGCTGAAACCTTCAAAAGGCAATCCCACCATGCCGAGCGAAGACGTCACCTACCCTCCCCTCGACGTGCTCAAGCCCGTCGCGGAGAACCTCTGGATCGTCGACAGCGGACCGCAGGAGGCGATGGGGTTGAGCCTGCCGGTGCGGATGACGGTGATCCGGCTGGGCAACCGCGATGTGTGGCTGCATTCGCCCACGCGATACAATGCGGAGCTTCGGCGCGAGATCGAAACGCTGGGTCCGATCCGCCATCTCGTCGCGCCGAACGTCGCTCACTGGACCCACCTCAAGGGCTGGCAGGGCGGCTGCCCGGCCGCCAAGACATCCGCCGCGCCGAACCTTCGGCAGCGGCCGCAGGTGCGCAAAGCCGGGATCCGATTTGATCGCGACCTGACGGATTCACCGCCGGAAGACTGGGGTGGCGAGATCGAGCAGATCATCGTCCCGGGCGGCGCCGGCTTTCGCGAGGTCGCGTTCCTGCACCGGCCTACACGCACGGTCATCCTGACGGACCTGATCCAGAACCTGGAGCCGGAGAAGCTGCCGTTGGGAACGCGCCTCTTCGCGAGGCTCACCGGTGTCGATGCGCCGAACGGCAAGGCCCCGGCTTACCTGCGCTTCGTCGTTCGCCTGCGCCAGAAGGAGGCGAAGGAGGCCGTCTCGCGGATCATCGCGTGGAACCCGGAGCGGGTCATCTTCAGCCACGGCCGCTGGTTCGACCGTGATGGGAAGATGAGTCTGGAGCGTTCCTTCGCTTGGCTGCTGGGATAGCTTTCTGCCACTTCTGAGCCATTGCTGGCTGCCTGCAAAGAAGCAATCATCACGGCTTTCCCGGTGGAGGAAACGATGAGCGCCACCGATGCAGCCTTCAAAGGCTCCATTCCGACATTGTACGAGCAATATCTCGGTCCGCTTCTTTTCGAGCCCTTCGCCCAGGATCTGGCAGTGCGACTGACTGATATCACCCAGGGTCGGATCCTGGAGACGGCAGCCGGAACAGGCATCGTCACCCGTGCCATGGCTAAGACCCTGCCGCCGCAGGTCGAGATCACTGCGACCGATCTCAACCAGGCCATGCTCGACCAAGCACAATCCAGGCTGCAGACTCCCAACGTGCGCTGGCTCCAGGTCGATGCCCAAGCCCTGCCTTTCGAGAATGGTAGCTTCGACGCGGTCGTGTGCCAGTTCGGAGTGATGTTCTTCCCCGACAAGCTCTCGGGCTACAGGGAGGCCCTGCGCGTGCTGAAGCCCGGCGGACGCTTTATGTTCAATGTCTGGAACGCACTCGATCTAAATCCCGTCAGCCGCATCGTGGCGGAGACCGTCACAAGGGCGTTTCCCGATGACCCGCCCCGGTTCATCGAGCGGGTGCCGTTCGGCTATTTCGACCCTGACCGCATCCGTGGCGAGGTTCAGCAGGCGGGGTTCGAGAATGTCGAGATCGATGTGGTCGACAAGGTCAGCCGCGCGACCTCCCCACGGGAGCCCGCGACGGGACTCTGCCAGGGCACGCCCCTGCGGGCCGAGATCGAAGCCCGCGCCCCTGATCGGCTGGAGGAGATTACAGCCCGGGCGACGGAGGCGCTTGCCGGATATTTCGGCTCGTCACCCGTCGAGAACCGCATGAGCGCTCTGGTCGTGACAGCTTGGAGGTAGATGAGCCGCATCTCGGTCCCGGGTCTGACGTTGATCGGCGCTCTTGACACTCCTTTGCACGACTATATCTGCCCAGCCAGGCTTCCTGTGCAGCGGCATGGAAACCGAAATTTGACTTCCCGAGCCAGACGGACGCTCAAGTTCGAGAGACTCTCGCAAAGCCATGTCAGGAAAGTCTTCGTTTGTGGGTCGCGTAACGCCGAAGAGCCGCACCGTCCTCTGGCCCTTGCAGTTGCTGCTGGTCGCGAGCCTGCTCGGGCCCGCCCTGTTTTTCGCCTATACGGCCTGGGACGATTACCGCCGCCTGAGCGAACAGGCGGATGAGCGGATCGAACGTGCCCTGGACGTGGTACAGGAGCACAGCCTCAAGGCGTTTCAGACCATCGAGCGAACGATGGCCGAGACGAACGAGGTGCTGCGCGGCCTCACGCCGGAGCAGATTCTGGCCGAGGAAGCCCGCCTCCAGAGCCGCCTGCGGCGCACCCAGGACGCCCTCCCGCAGATCGAGGCGATCTGGGTCTTCGACAAGGCCGGGCGCCCGCTCGTGTCGAGTACTATCCTGCCCGTGCCCCGCGATCTCGACAATTCTGATCGCGATTATTTTAAGGCGCAGGCCGAACGGGATGCCGGCACCTATATCGGCAGCATCATCACCTCCAAGGTCGGCAACATCCGGTTCTTCGTGGTGAGCCAGCGCCGCCCGACGCAGGACGGGAGCTTTGACGGAATCGTGGCGGTTTCCGTGCGCCCTGAACATTTCCGCGACTATTACGGAAGGATCTCTCGGGCATTGGCCGATTCCATCAGCCTGATCAGGTCCGACGGAGAGTTCCTGGCGCGCTACCCGTCACGCGGGAACGAGCCACTTCAGCTCACCCCGGGCAACTCTCTCCTGCCGGCGATCCAAAGCAGCGCGCAATCGGGCTTCATCACGGCTGTCTCTCAAATCGACGGCATCGAGCGGCGCATCGGCTATCGCAAGATCCCGGATTACCCCATCTACGTGACCACCGGAATTGAAGCCGCCAGCGTGTGGCGGGACCTATGGTCCCAGATGGGCCAGCTCCTTGCCTTCGGCCTACCGGCGACCCTGGGCCTGTTTGCCATCAGCTTCCTTGCCCTGCAGCGGACCCACAGCTTTCATGCGGAGGTCGAACGGCGCGAGATGGCGGAAGCCGCCCTCAAGCACGCGCAAAGGCTTGAAGCCGTAGGCCATCTCACCGGGGGCGTCGCGCATGACTTCAACAATCTGCTGATGGTCGTGAAAGGGAGTGTCGACCGGCTGCGGCGCTATCCCATGGAGGAGCGGCAGAAGCGGTCCCTTGATGCCATCGACACGGCAGCCGGACGCGGAGCAAGCCTCGTGCGCCAGCTCCTGTCCTTCTCCCGGCAGCAGACGCATGAGCCTGAAGTCGTCGATCTGTCGCGATACCTGCTCAACCTGCAGGACATGCTTCGCTCGTCCCTGCGCGGCGACATCGCCATCGACATGCGGCTGCCGCCCGGCCTGTGGAACACCAAGGTCGACCTCAACGAACTTGAGCTCGCCATCCTCAACATCGCGGTCAATGCCCGCGATGCCATGCCCGATGGCGGCCGTCTGCTGATCGAGGCCTGGAACCTGAGCCTGCGCGACCCGGATGTTTTAGGCCTTCAGGGCGACTTCGTCGCGTTCAGCCTCACGGATACGGGCAGCGGCATCCCCGAGGATGTGCTGCCTCATGTATTCGAGCCCTTCTACACCACCAAGGCGGTCGGCAAGGGAACTGGCCTTGGGTTGAGCCAGGTCTATGGCTTTGCCAAACAGTCGGGAGGCACGGCAACCGCCCTTGCCGAGGCCGGGCGCGGCACCACGATCACGCTCTACCTGCCACGCACCATTGAGGCTGCGAATGACGAAAGTGCACCGGTCTCCGGAACTCCGGTCCGAAACGGCCATGGCCGTATCCTTCTGGTGGAGGACAATGCCGACATCGCCGAGGTCACCCGCGTCAGCCTCGAGGAGATCGGATTTCAGGTCACGCATGCGGCCGATGCCCATGCAGCCCTCAAGATCCTCCGGTCCGGTATGAGCATCGATCTTGTGTTCAGCGACATCGTAATGCCGGGTGATCTCAATGGAGTCGATCTCGCTCGCATCATCCGCAGGGAGCAGCCTTCCCTGCCGGTGCTGCTCGCCACCGGCTACAGCAATGTCGCTCAGGCGGCGATGGACGATGGGTTCACTATCCTTCGAAAGCCTTACGACTCGGCGGAACTGAGCGCCTGCATCGACCGAACTCTTGGATTCGCTCCGCTCAAAGTGAGTGCATAGAGGGCCCCGAAACCCATGGGACCGTCGGTGGTCAATGCACCATCTGAACCAGTTGCATGGAATGGAGAAGGGTCCCGAGGGGGCAGACGATGTTCAGCCGCCACCCGGACCAATCATCCGCCTCGATACCGATTTCCGCCTTCAGCTCCTCGATGGCGAGGAGTGCCTGTGCCTTGGCGCTTTCAAGGTTTTGAACCTCGATGCCGGCGTTATCGATGATCTCATCATGATTGCTCACGAGGTGGAAGAAGCAACGCATGTCAGATGATCCACCCGCTCTGAAAGGATGAAAACTGCTAGCGGGTTTTGCCGGCGAAGTGAAGAGACCTTGCGGCTTCTCTCCCTATTCGCCTTTCGTAGCAGCCTCTCCCCCGATGGGATGAAGGTTGTCCAACGACACCCAGCCGATATCCGGCCGCGGCACAGGCACTAGATAGGCGCGACCTTCATCGATCCGTTCAATCCGGCAGGTGATCGCCCTCTGATCGCCAGGGGGGCGGTAAACCACGGTCGCTCCCACTTCGATCGTGTCGGGATGGGGCGGAGCAACCGAAGCCTGAGTCGACGGTGCCGCTGCTGCCGGATCATGCCCATTCCTGACTCGATCAAGTGCCGCGATCGCCAGCTTCGCCCGATCCCGGTACCGTTCGCTGACCGGCCTCAGGAGCGCGCCACGTGTACGTCCCGGGTACCACGAAACACCGCCCGCCTTGGCCAACTCCTCGGCAACGGCTTCAATTTCCTCGTCTGTCACCAGTCCCCCCGCAATGGTTAGCTCGATAGAGCATTCCATACTCTGATCGAAAAGACATTAACGCAGAGTAATAAACAAGTTCTATTTCTTGTCCTAAGATTTTGTTCAATCACATCTTCGTTCTTGAAGAAGCTGGGTCTCTGATTACCTCGGCGGCACACCAGTCGCTGACCGGATCGACTGATCCATCTTTTGAGCTCAAAGAGCAGCGGGCTGGCAGATTCATCTACAGCTTCAGCATGCCGATTTCTCCCTAGCCACGGGAAGTGAGAATTAGCGATGAGCAACAGTACAGTATGTCTTCCATGACTGATGTCTCAGGAACCACAAACAACACTTAATGAGTGAGATAAATCTCGTCGCTGCACGTGATGACTACCTCAAAAGCTATAGAATGCTCAGAAATATCCGCTCCAAAATGCCGCAAACGTATTTAAGCATGCAGGCTCCTTTCCTGATGAAGGATGTTCAGCATGGCCCTCGTCATCAACGCCTCGACTTACGGTGCGGTCGCCAACGACAGCATTGATGATTCAGCCGCCATCAATGCAGCCGTGAAAGCAGCGAATGCAGAGTATCTCAAGAATCCGTCCGCAGGTCGGGTGACAGTCAGCCTGCCGGCGGGCACCCTGCTCGTCAAAGGGACCGGCGATAAGAGCGATGGCGCAATCTCCATGCTCAGTGGTACGGCCCTCCAGGGCGCCGGAATAGGCCGGACGATCATCAAGGTGGCCGATGGATGGGCCGGTGACATCACCGGCGTGGTGCGCACCCCGTTTGACGAGGTCACCTCCAATGTCGGCGTCTTCGATCTCTCGATCGACGGCAATCGCGATGCCACCACGGGTAAGATCGATGGCTTCTATACCGGTGTGAGGCCCGGAAGCACACAGCAGGACAGCGACATCCATGTGTCGCGGGTGGAGGTCCTGGATTGCTCGGGCTATGGCTTCGACCCGCACGAGCAGACGCTTCGCCTGATCATCGAGAACAGCGTGTCCCACGGCAATGGGCTAGACGGGTTCGTGGCCGACTACATCGTCCAGGGCATCTACCGGAACAACATCGCCTATGACAATGATCGGCACGGCTTCAACGTCACGACGACAACCACCGGGCTGCTGCTTCAAAACAACATCGCCTACAGCAATGGGTCTACCGGCATTGTGGTGCAGCGGGGATCGGAGAACATTCCGTGGCCCAGCGATATCCAGATTGTCGGAGGCCAATACTACGGCAATCAGAAAGAGGGCATCCTTCTCAACATGGCCGACAACGTCATCATCAACGGCGCCACGATCTACGGCAACTTGAGCAGCGGCGTGAGGATCGAAGGCTCGACCGATTCAGTCGTGCAAAACAGTCGCATCTTCAACAACGCGCAAGGCGGCGACAACCAGTTCGACGAGATCAGCATCCGCATGCGGCTGGACCCCACGACGGGGCAAACCTATTATTCCGTGAACACCCAGATCCTCAACAACACGATCTATTCCGACGGCGCAATCGACGCCCGCTATGGCATTAGGGAGGAACGGACGAACACGGCCGGCGGTCCCACCTATATCACGCTCCTCGGCAACACCATTTCCGGAACAGACGCAGGAGCCATCTTCACCTCAGTTCAGAAATGGATCGGCACGACCGGGGCCAACGTTTTCCGTGGCACCGGCTTCGACGAAGATCTGGGCGGACGATCCGGCAACGACACCATCCGAGGCATGGGCGGCAACGATTACGTCTTTGGCGATGCGGGTAACGACCGTCTCTATGGCGACAACGGACGGGACTGGCTTTTCGGCGGAACCGGCAATGACAGGCTCGCTGGCGGTCTTGGAAACGATACCTTGATCGGCGATACGGGTCGCGACGTTTTCGTCTTCAACACGAGGCTCGGATCATCCACCACGGATCGGAAGGTCAATTTCGACTTCGTCGCCCAGTACAGGGCTAAAGACGATTCGATCTGGCTCGACAATGCCATATTCCGGAAGCTCGGCCCAGGCAACACCGGCAATCCGCGCAAGCTGGATGCTGACTTCTTCAATGCGGGCAACAGGCCCAGGGACTCGGACGACTACATCCTCTACAACAAGAAGACCGGCGTCCTGTCCTACGACTCCGACGGCTCCGGATCTCGAAAGGCCGTGGAGTTCGCGCAGTTCAAAAAAGGGCTCTCTCTGAGCTACAACGAGTTCTTCGTGGTTTGAGGCCGAGCTACGCAATCACGACCACGTTCCGGCCACTCTCCTTGGCGCGGTAAAGAGCGTGGTCCGCCCGTCGCAGAAGATCCTCAGCGATGGCTTGGTGGATAGTCGCGCAGCCGATGCTCACAGTTACCTTCTCGGCTTGTTCGAGGGCAGCCTTGCCGGCTTCGGCAAAGGCATGGCGGATTTTTTCTGCCAGCATGGCAGTTTCATGAGCTCCAGTCGGGAGAATTGCCGCAAATTCCTCTCCGCCCAATCTGCCAAAGGTGTCCTTCGGAAGATTTTCGGTGAGCGTGCGAGCAAAGACGCTGAGAATGCGGTCACCGGTAGCATGCCCATAACGGTCATTAATGGCCTTGAAGTTATCGAGGTCGAACAAGAGGCAGCTGGCGGGACGGCCATTGAGCCGATCCAACAGCCGGGACGCTGCTTGAAGGAAAGCGCGTCGATTGGGAATTCCGGTCAGATCGTCGACGAGAGCCGCCTGCTTGTACTCGAATTGCAGGCGCTCCTTCGCCATGGTCAGGAACACAAAGGCGATCGTGGGCCCGAACACCACAAGGAAGAGAGCCATTTCCGACGACCAGCGCCGGGCGAAGGTATCGATCCAGGGAACCGACGTGAGGGAGATGCCAAGCAGCCCGCGAAAGAGATTGAACGCCGCAAGACAGGACAGAAGAACGACCGCAACGCGCTGCGAGGCAAGCACCTGCGCCGCGTGACGTGCCAGCTCCCAGGCAGACAAGGCCGAGTAGGCCGATGTCAGCAGTGACGCCAGGATGAGCCGATACCCTTGCGAATCGTGGATGAACGGGAAGGCGCATATCCAGACAGCGGCACCGGCACCGCCGTGGAGCAGAATGCCCGGGCGCTCGTTGAAGACCCGGCACCCGACATAAATGGCACCATAGGACAGGATCCCGAGCGCGTTCGCCAGCAGGAGAACCGGATAGCCCGGCGGCCCCTTCCCCAGATTAGCCCAGCCGATGCCGACCGCGATCAGCCAGAAGGCCGATCCCCACCATGCCAAGGCACTCAACTGGCCATTCAATCTCCACGAGAAGATCAGCAGCGTGCCAAGGACGCACGACAGCAGGATGAATGCGACGGTGAGCGTAGCGGGATCAAGAACCATCGGAGCCGCTGTCCTGCAGTTGGTCAGACTGCCGCAGAGATGGATCGGGCAGGGCATTCCCCTTCGGAATGCGGGGCTACGCTATCCATGATCGTCACACGAATGTCCAGCCGCAACCGGTGTGACCTTTTCCCGACCGGAACGAAGGACTGATCGACGCATTTTTCCTCAAGCCAAGCATTAACGGGAGCAGCATCATGGGTCGGTATCATCGTCATGGGGTGCAGAGCACGGCAGCCATCGCCGGGCATCCGCTTCATCACATGCTAATCGTCTTTCCGGTCGCGTTCTTGATCGGAGCGCTGGGGACCGACGTGGTTTTCCTGGCAACCGAGGACCTGTTCTGGGCTCAGGCCTCCTACTGGCTGCTCATCGCAGGGATCGTGACCGCGCTTGTGGCTGCCGTTCCCGGCATGATCGACTTCGTGACCATCGACCGGGTGCGCAATATCTGGATCTCATGGGCTCACATGGTGGCCAACCTGGTCGTCGTCGCCCTTGCGCTCGTCAATGTCGGGGTGCGCCTGGACGATCCGGCTGCCGGGGTCCAGGGCTGGGGAGTCTGGCTGTCCGGCATCCAGACGGCACTGCTGCTGTTCAGTGGCTGGCTTGGTGGCGAGATGGCCTACCGGTATGGTATCGGCGCCATTCAGGACTACAGCCCCAAAGCCGAGCAGTTCCACGTGGAAGTCGACCGTCCCGACGTGGCGCAGCAATACGGCCGCCGGAGCGGAACGGGCGGGCTCTAAGGAGCACCCGCATTCATCACTTGCCTCCCGAAGCGGAGCCGCTAAGCTCCGCTTCATGAAGCCCTTTTCCTCTACCCTTGGTCTGATCGGCTTAGCGCTGGCGAGCCAAGCTCAGGCCGCTTCTCCCTGCCCGCCCGGCTTTGCCATGCTGCAAGCCTCGGATACGTGCGTGCGGATCAGCGGGAGTGTCCGGGCCGATGCTCTTGTCAGTTCAGGGCGGCAGGCCGGATCCGGATCGTATCAAACCCATTCAGGCGCTCGCTTACAGCTCGATGTGAGAAAACAGACCGAATACGGCCCTTTGCGAGCCGTGATCGCCGTTGGAAATCTGCACCGCGATCGAGGCCAATAATAAGGGCGCCCGAAGGCGCCCTTATGTCGACGGGTTAGTAATCGTAGCTGTCGTAGTATTCTTCACGGTAGTAAGTCCGCCTCGGAGCTTCGTAGGTTCTGTATGCAGGCCGCTCGTAGGTGCGGTAGGCCGGACGGGCCGTTGCAGCAAGCGCACCGCCGAGAATCGCGCCCGTCACGCCGGCTGCAATGGCAGCGTTGTTATTGTTGCGACGCTGCACGACGTAACGCTGAGCCTTGTGGTTCTTCTGGTGCCCATAGGCATGGCCCTTGCCCTTTCCAGGGCGGGCTTCGGCGGCACCAGCGAAAGAGGTGGCAGCCAGAAGGGCTGCGCTGATAACAACAAGAGCCTTCTTCATAGATCTACTCCAGAACAGTTTCGTATATAAATTCCAGCTGGCGGAACGGTTCCGAAATCATCGATCATATCGACATCTAAAGGCACTGAACTCGTCAGTAGCACAGCGCCGTTGCTGCGTGGCGCTGTGTCAAAATCCAAAATATTCTCGCAATTTCCAAGAACAACACCGAAGATAGATCATAAGAACATGAAAAGAGGGCCAGATGCTGGCCCTCTTTCTTACGCTATGGCGACTAAATTACTCGCTGGTGCTCGTGCTGCTTCCCGACGAGGAACCGCCCTGCTGCGGACGAACGGTCGTGGAGGAGTTGCTCGAACCCGATGTATTGCTGCCCGTGTTGCTGTTCACATCCGTGCGGCTGCGGGTCGAGACGGTACCGGTGGTCTCCGGAGCGCTCGAACGGGTCCGGCTGGTGGAGACATTCACGTCGTTGGAACGGCGCTGCTCCACGGACACTCCAACGCTCGGCGAGGTATCCTGCGTCCGGCGGATCGTCGTGCGGCGATTGACGGAGACGCTCGGCTCGTTGACCTCCTCGTAGCGGCGCACGGTCCGGCGACGGACCTCCACTGGCTCGTCAACAACCTGATATCGGCGCTTCTTCGACACGACCTTGTTGGTCTTCTTCGTCTTCTTCACTGCCACTTTCCTGGTAGGCTTCTTCTTGACCACGGTGCGGCGCACCTCGGTATCTGGCTCCTCGATGGTGGTCACGCTGCGGCGGCGTGTAACGGAGAAGCTCGGCTCCTCAACTTCGCGCACCGTGCGGGAGTGAACGGACACGCCAGAGCGCTCACGGGTCTCGATGCCGACGCCCACACGGGTGTTGCCCTCTTCGCGGGTGCGGACATTGGTCTGCGTGCCCGAGGACTCGCTGCGGGTTGCGCCGGTGGTCTCCGTGCGGGTGCTGGTCCCGGACTGATTGCGCAGCAGGTTGTTCGAGTCTGAGGACTGCGACTGGGAAGTTGTGCTGGTATTGGTCTGGGTCGATGTCTGGGCGTAGGCCGCGCTGCTCAACAAGAGAAGGGCAGCTCCAAGGGCGATTTTCTTCAAGGAACCATCTCCATTACTGCAAAGGTGCGAGGTGAACGCAGACCTTTGAAGACTGTTCCAATGGTCCGGAAGCAACTCCGGATGCCTGTTAAGTCCTGCATCAAGATGAACATTTGTTCAAAATGCTACACAGGCGCATCAATGCTTAAAAGGGCGTCGGATCACCCCTGAAGATCTCTGCGCACGCCGAAGGGACATGGAGGCGCGCTAGGGTCACCCGAAATGCACCCTCACACAGCTACGCTCATAAAGCCGTTCTCAGCAGCTCGTGTCAGGCGCACCACATCGCCCGGGAGACATGCCTGACGGGCACAGCCGTTAACCTGACATTAGCCCGATATGCTACTAAAGCATAACAGCCCTACATTATTACCACTCCTCTTCGGCACTGCACACACTTATATCCGCACTGCACACGCAAGAACAAAAGCCACCGGCCTACAGGGGTCGGTCACTGATCAGGAGTTTTCCATGTTCGTGTCTTACATTCTGTCTAAGTTCCGCGCTTATATGCGTTATCGCGACACCGTCCGCGAGCTTTCGCTCCTTTCGGACCGCGAGCTCGACGATCTCGGCATCTCGCGCTTCCAGATCGAGAACATCGCTCGCGAGCACGCTGTCGCGTAAGTTTCTGCTGCAGCGCAGCATAAGGCCCTCGCCCGCCCCTTTAGGCGGGCGTTTGCTTGTCCGGAGACAGTCAGCGCCCGCCAGAGACCGGGATGTTCGCGCCTGTAATGTAGGCCGCGGCGTCCGACATCAGGAACAGCACCGCTTCGGCTACCTCCGCCGGCTCTCCAATCCGCCCTAGCGGAATATTCGGCCGTAGCCGCTCCAGGCGGCCAGCGTCCCGAGTGCTGCGCTCATGGATCTCGGTTTTCGTCATGCCGGGCGAGACCGCATTGACCCGGATGCCCTCAGGGGCCAGCTCCTTGGCCATTCCGATCGTCAGCGAGTCGATGGCGCCCTTCGAGGCGGCATACCAGACATACTCGTTGGGGCTGCCAAGGGAGGCTGCCACCGACGAGATGTTGACGATGGTTCTGGCCCCGTCGCCAGGGCTCTGCGGCAGACGACGAGCGGCCTCTCGCGCCACCCAGAGCGCTCCCAGAACATTGATGTCGATGCAGTCCTGGATCGTCTCGGCGGAGGTCTGCGCCAGCTTGCCGGACTTGCCGGTGATCCCCGCGTTGTTGACCACATGCGAGATCGGCCCCAGGGCAGCCTCAGCCTCGTCGAAGAGGCGGACCACATCGGCCTCAACGGCAACATCTCTCTGGCAGGCCACAGCTTTCGCTCCAGCCCTGCGGCAGACGGCAAGAACCTGTTCGGCAGCCTCACGCTCTGAGCGATAAGTGATGGCGACATCATAACCGCGCTCGGCTGAGAGCTGCGCCACCGCAGCCCCTATGCCGCGGCTTCCGCCTGTGATGAGCACCACGGGACGTCGAGCAGGCATAATAAAGATTCCCCAAACGTGAGCCAATGCCGACTGGGCAGACTACAGGACTCCCAACCTGCCCTGGTGACATTTCGCACATACAGAACAGCTTGACCATGCATGCCACTGTTCTTGCCAGATTAGCCTCCTTGATCATCCGCAATGCAACTTTATTTCGCCGATACTTTCGTGACTGACATACTGTTGCAGAAAGTGAAAACCTACTCATTCAAGGAGAGGACCATGTCCTACAAAAAGTTCAGCACTAACGGTTACGAGCCTTTAGGAATTAAGCTCGACGGCGAAGGCTTCTACTTCAAAGCCAATTCCGATAATGACCGGATTACCGGTACCAAGAACGATGACAATCTGTCTGGCGGCGGCGGGAACGACGTTCTGAACGGAGGCGCTGGCAAGGATATCCTTAGCGGTGGGGCTGGCGATGACGTCCTCAAAGGCGGTGCCAGCGTCGACACCTTCGTGTTCAGCCGAGACCTCACCGATGCCGGGGTGGATCGCATCACCGACTTTAACAGCAAGGCAGGCGAGAAGATCATGCTCAATGCCTATGTCTTCGAGGCTCTTGATGTATGGCCCAAGAAGCCTGTCGATGTGGACGCCAGGGACAGCGGCCCTCTTGCGGCGTCGAATTTCTGCATCGGCCAGAGCGCCAAGGACGCCGATGACCGCCTCGTCTACGATAAGGCCTCGGGTGCATTGTACTACGATGCGGACGGCAACGGCGCCGGTGCCGCGATCCAGTTCGCGCAGTTCAAGGCCGGCACGGCCCTGTCGGCCGACTGCTTCCTGATCCTCTAAGACGAAGGCGCAGTTTCCTGCATGAAAGACGTAGCGGGAGGGCATAGCCGTAGGAGGTCGTGCCCTCTCGTGGCATTCGGCCTCAGAGGCATCGCTTTGCCCCTTCGAGATTATGGTTGATTGCCCCAACAGCGCTCGCTACTTCAAGCGCATGAGCAAACTTGAACCCATCCACGTCATCGGCGGCGGTCTCGCCGGTTCGGAGGCAGCTTGGCAGATCGCCCAAGCCGGTGTGCCCGTCGTGCTGCACGAGATGCGACCGGTGCGCGGCACCGACGCGCACAAGACGGACGGCTTGGCCGAACTCGTCTGCTCCAACTCCTTCCGCTCGGATGATGCCGAGACCAATGCGGTCGGTCTGCTGCATCAGGAGATGCGCTCCCTCGGCTCGCTCATCATGGCCAAGGGCGACGCCAATCAGGTGCCCGCCGGCGGTGCCCTTGCTGTCGACCGCGAGGGTTTCTCGGCGGCCGTGACGGCTGCGCTCGAGGCTCATCCCCTGATCACCATCGACCGAGGCGAGATTGCGGGCCTGCCGCCGGAGGATTGGTCCTCGGTGATCGTCGCCACCGGGCCCCTCACCTCGCCGGCTCTGGCGCAGGCGATTCTCGATCTCACGGGCGAGACGTCGCTCGCCTTCTTCGATGCCATCGCACCGATCGTGTATCGCGAGTCCATCAACATGGACATCGCTTGGTTCCAGTCGCGCTACGACAAGGTCGGGCCGGGCGGCACGGGCAAGGATTACATCAACTGCCCCATGAGCAAGGAGCAGTACGAGGCCTTCATCGATGCGCTGATTGCTGGCGACAAGACCGAGTTCAAGGAATGGGAGGCCAACACCCCCTATTTCGACGGCTGTCTACCCATCGAGGTGATGGCCGAGCGCGGCCGCGAGACCCTGCGCCACGGCCCTATGAAGCCGGTCGGCCTCACCGATCCGCGCAACCCGGACAAGAAGCCTTACGCCATCGTGCAGCTGCGCCAAGACAATGCGCTCGGCACCCTGTTCAACATGGTGGGCTTCCAGACCAAGCTGAAATACGGCGCGCAGGGTGCGATCCTGCGCATGATCCCGGGCTTGGAGAACGCGGAGTTCGCGCGTCTCGGCGGCATCCACCGTAATACCTATCTCAACTCGCCCAAGCTCCTCGACCCGACACTCCGCCTGAAAGCCATGCCGCGCCTGCGCTTCGCCGGCCAGATCACCGGCTGCGAGGGTTATGTGGAGAGCGCGGCGGTCGGCCTGATGACCGGCCGCTTCGCCGCCGCCGAGCGGCTAGGCCGCCCCGTCCAGCCGCTGCCGCACACCACGGCGCTCGGCGCGCTCATCAACCACATCACTGGCGGCCACATCGAGACCATCGACGAGGGCCCGCGCTCCTTCCAGCCGATGAACGTCAATTTCGGCCTGTTCCCGCCGCTGGATTTCACGCCAAAGTCTGAGGACGGCAAGCGCCTGCGCGGACCGGCCAAGGCCGTTGCCCGGAAGAAGGCACTGACGGACCGGGCGCGGGCGGATCTGGCAGCGTGGTTGTCGGGCGGCGTGCTGCCTCAGGCTGCGGAGTAGTCACACACAGTCATCCCGGACGTCGTAGGCGATCCGGGATGACACCACTAGGCACACGTTTCTAGAACGGCCCGCGCCAGAGCGCCCAGATGCGCCGCCATTGGGGCAGTTCCACCACAGTGTGGAACGGATCGTAATCCCGCCGCTCCATGGCTTTGAGATAGGGCTCCACCAGCGTAATCGGCTGGAATGCGGGCTTTGCGGCATTCGGGATCGTAGCGCGCAGAGCGCGCGCCTGCTGCAGGTGTCTGCGGGCAACGTCGCGCAGATCGGCGAGTGCGCCTTGGAGACCCGGGCCGCCACGACCCGTAACGATGTCGTCGCGCACCACGCCATGTTTGTTCAGAATATCCGCAGGCACATAGACCTGCCCCTGGCGCGCATGGATTGGGAAGGCGCGCAGCAAACCCGCGATAGCATAGGCTACGCCGGCATGTCCCGCCGCATCGGCGGTGCCGGGGTTTGTGCCGTCTGAGAGGACAAGGCTTGAGAGCTGGATCAGGCTCGACGAGGTCTCGCCGCAATAGCCTTCCAGATCGTTGAGGCTCGGCATCGGATCCTCGTAGAGATCGAAGATCCTGGCATCGATCAGGTCGACCAGCGACTGACGCGGCAGGCGGAACTGGACGATGGTGTCGTCGAGCGCAGCCGCCACAGGATTGGCCCGCACATCGCCCCGCGCCTCGCCCTGCAGGGCATCGCGCCACCATTGAAGGCGGATCTCGCCCACGAGCGCCTCACGCACGGCTTCACGGACGCGGGCGATCTCGAAATTGAAAGCATAGAGCGCGTAGAGATGCGGGCGCTTGTCGGCGGGTGCGAAGAGGCTCGCCCAGTAGCGGTCGGGATCGGCTTCGTGCACGAGGGCTTCGCAATGGGCGAAGTTGGATACTGCTTCCGCCATCTCAAGGAACGGCGATCAGCGCGGCGCCCACCTTGCGGTTCTCGGCGAGCAGGATGTTGTAGGTCCGTGCGGCAGCTCCGGTCTGCATCACGTCGAGCCCGATCCCTGCCTCGCGAAACCGAATCCGGAACGCGACCGGCAGCGCCGCAATGTCGACGCCCGTGCCGAACAGCAGGAGTTCGAGCGCGTCGCCTTCGGCGAAGATCGGATCGAGCACCTCGTCCGTGAGATCCGACATTGAGGTGACCGGCCAGGCTTTGATCCCCGAAGGCAGCGCGAGCAGGGAGCCGCGATGGGACATGTCCGCGAAGCGAAAGCCGCCATTGCCATAGGCATCGAACTGATAGCGGCCCGGCAGGAACCCATCGTAGACGCGGCCAGAGCTCATGATCTTACTCCGCGGCGGCGGCCCTGCCCTCCGGAACCTTCACGGCTTCCGAGCCGCGCAGGCCGATATAGATCAGCATGGGAGACGAGATGCAGATGGCCGAATACGTGCAGATGACGACGCCGTAGAGCATGACCTGCGCGAAGCCCTGGATCGCCTGCCCGCCGAACAGCACCAGCGCGAGCAGCGACAGCGCAGTGGTGGCCGCGGTCATCACCGTGCGGGACATGGTGTGGTTGATCGACAGGTTCAACAGCTCTTCGGCCGGCATGGTCTTGTAGCGGCGCATCAGCTCGCGGGTTCGGTCGAATACCACCACTGTCTCGTTGAGCGAGTAGCCCACGATGGTCAAAATCGCGGCGATCGACGTCATGTTGAACTCGTGACCGGTGATCACGAAGAAGCCGATGGTCAGCACGATGTCGTGCAGGGTGCCGATGATGGACGCAATCGCCAGTTCACGCTCGAAGCGGAACCAGAGATAGAACAGCACCGCGATAACCGAGAGCACCACGCCGATGGTGCCGGACTGCACAAGCTCACCGGAGACGCGTGGTCCCACGGTTTCAACCCGGCGGAACTCGTAATCGCCACTGAAGGTATCACGCGCCTTCTGCACGACGGCAGCCTGCGCGGCCTCGCCCCCCTCCTGGATCGGGAAGCGCAGCGAAACCTCGCCGGCCGTGCCGAATTCCTGCACCTCGACATCGCCGAAGCCGAAGCCCTCGGCGGTCTGCCGGATCTGGCCGACATTCGCCTGGCCGGACTTGGCCTGGATCTCCATGAGCGTGCCGCCCCGGAAGTCGATGCCGAAGTTGAGGCCGCCGGACAGGAGCATCACCGCGGTTAGAATCGAGATCACAGCCGACAGCGGGAACGAGAAGCGCCGGAAGCGCATGAAGTCGAAATGGGAGTTTTCGGGCCAGAGGCGAACGAGGCGCACGATACGCACTCCTTAAAACGGAAGAACTTTGGGACGCATCCAGTGATACCAGAGCGCAATCATCATACGCGTCAGGGTCACGGCGGTGAGAACCGTCGTCAGGATGCCGAGAATGAACACGACCGCGAAGCCGCGCACGGGGCCGGAGCCCAGGAAGAACAGGATCACCGCCGCGATGGCCATGGTGCTGTTCGAGTCAACGATTGTCGCGAAGGCGCGATCGAAGCCCGCCTGAATGCCCGACACGATGGACCGGCCGGCACGAACCTCCTCGCGGATGCGCTCGTAGATCAGCACGTTGGAATCCACCGCCGTACCGATGGTGAGCACGATGCCGGCGATGCCCGGCAGGGTCAGCGTGGCCTCCAGCACCGACATGAGGCCGAAGATGAGGCCCACATGGACGATGAGCGCGATGTTCGCGAAGAGGCCGAAGAGGCCGTAGGTGGCGAACATGAAGATGATCACGAAGATGGCCGCCACGTAGGTGGCCATCTTGCCGGCCTCGATGGAGTCGCGTCCGAGGCCCGGGCCGACGGTGCGCTCCTCGACGATGGTGAGCTTCGCCGGCAGGGCGCCGGAACGGAGCAGCACAGCGAGGTTGTTGACCTGCTCGACCGTGAAGCTGCCGGAGATCTGGCCCGAACCGCCGGTGATGGGCGACTGGATCGTCGGAGCCGAGATCACCCGGTTGTCGAGCACGATGGCGAGATTGCGCCCGAGATTTTCCGTGGTCGCCTGCCCGAAGCGCTGCGCGCCGCGGATGTTGAAGCGGAAATTGACGATGGGTTGGTTGGTCTGCGTGTCGAAGGCGGGCTGCGCATCGGTCAGGTCGCCGCCCTCGGCGATGACCCGGCGCTCCACCGGGACCCGCTGGCCACCCTGGTCGTCCATGGGGAGCAGGTCGACATCGGTGGCACCCTGCTGGGCGAGCAGGCGGAACTCGAGATTGCCGGTCTCACCCAGGAGCGCCTTCAGCTGCTGCGGATCCTGGAGACCCGGAACCTGGACGAGGACGCGGTCGGCGCCCTGGCGCTGGATGCTGGGCTCGGTGGTTCCGGTCGAATCCACGCGACGGCGGATGACCTCGATGGATTGATCGACGGCGCGGCGAATGCGCTCGTTGATGCCGGCCTCCGTATAGGTCAGCGTGATTGCGCCATCGGGGGTGGTGTTGATGTCGATGGTGTTGCCGCCCGCCTGGCCCAGCATGGCATTGCCGGTCGGCTGCGACAGCTCGCGCAGGCGCGGCAGCAGGCGGTCGCGGTCTGCGGCATCCGGCACGCGGATCTGCACGCCGCGCTGGACGGTCTGGATGCCGTTTTGGGACGAAACACGGGTATCGCGCAGGATGCGGCGGACGTCGTCGCGCAGCAGGGTGATCTGGCCGCGCAGCAGATCCTGGTTGTCAACCTCTAGGAGCACGTGAGACCCGCCCTGCAGGTCGAGGCCCAGCACGATGGCGCGGGACGGCACCAGCCAGGACGGTACCCAGCTCGGGATGGCATTCAGGAAGGCCTGACGCTGCTCGCGGTTCATGGTGCTCGGAACCGCCAGGAGCAGTCCGATCACAATAACCGCCACCGTGGCGATGATCTTCGATCTTGAGAAGCGCAGCATCGTCAGCTCAACCTTTCACACTCTCTGCCGCAGCGGGCTGCGGCGAACCGGCCCATCCGTGCAGGAAGGGCCGGCCTTGTCTCAATCAGGCCTTGACCGGCTCGCTCTTGGAGCGAACGTCGGAGATCATGGCCCGGGCCACCTTCACCTTCACGCCGTCGGCGATCTCGACCTCGATGTCGGCCGCGTCCTCGGTCACCTTGGTCACCTTGCCGATGATGCCGCCGGAGGTGACGATGGTGTCGCCGCGGCGCACGTTCTTGATCATCTCCTGGTGAGCCTTCACCCGGCGCTGCTGGGGCCGGATGATCAGGAACCACATGATGACGAATATGAGGATGAAAGGGACGAATTGAAGGATCATCTCCATTCCGCCGGCCGCGGGGGCCCCTTGTGCGTAGGCTGGTGAAATGAACAAGCGGCTCTCCATGGATAAAGGCGCGTGGCAGGCCCTTTTCAGGCCTACCCGCGCCGGACGGGATTCAAAGCGTGGCGGACTATACCCATCGACTCCACGAAATCAATGAAGTCGCAGGCACATCGTGCGGAAAAGTGGACCCGGTTTTCCGCTTCCGACGATGTGCCTTTCCAGGAAGGGAGCATCGGCTAGACCCCAAAAGTGCCTCTCACTTTTGGGGCCGATGCTTAGATTTCCAGAGGTGCTTGCATGGACCCTTTGACGCTTTTTGCGCTAAGCAGTGCCTTTCCGCCTCTTTGAAGCCTGAGCCTGATATGTCCGCAGACCTCAATTCTCCTGAAACCTTGGCACTTTTGACGCGCATCGCCGGTGCCCTTGAGCGTCTTGCTCCCGTCAGCACGGCTCACGCCGATTTTACGGCAGCCGATGCCTTCGTCTGGCAGGCAGCAGGACGCAGGCTCTCCCCCGTACCGAAGGTGAACCGGGTTGAGATGAGCCTCCTGCGGGGCATCGACCGGGTGAGGGACCAGCTGGCGGAGAACACCGGGCGCTTCGCCAGGGGGCTGCCGGCCAACAACGCCTTGCTCTGGGGTGCCCGGGGCATGGGCAAGTCATCCCTGGTGAAGGCGGTCCATGCGGAGATCAATCACACGAAGCCCGCCGATTCACGGCCCCTGAAGCTCATCGAGATCCACCGCGAGGACATCGAAACCCTGCCCGACCTCATGGGCCTGCTGCGGGCCGACCCGCACCGCTTCATCGTGTTCTGCGACGACCTCTCATTCGACGCGGACGACACCTCCTACAAGTCGCTCAAGGCTGTGCTGGAAGGCGGGATAGAAGGGCGGCCGGACAACGTGATCTTCTACGCCACGTCCAACCGCCGCCACCTCCTGCCCCGCGACATGATGGAGAACGAGCGCTCGACCGCCATCAATCCGGGGGAGGCCATCGAGGAGAAGGTCTCGCTGTCCGACCGCTTCGGCCTCTGGCTCGGCTTCCACAAGTGCAGTCAGGACGAATATCTCGACATGGTCTTCGGCTATGTGGACCATCTCGGCCTGCAGGCCGATCGCGACGCGATCCGCGCGGAGGCTCTGGAATGGGCGACCACGCGTGGCGCCCGCTCAGGCCGCACGGCCTGGCAGTTCATTCAGGATCTTGCCGGACGTCTTGGACAAGCGATCTGAAAAGAGATCGATTATATCGACCTCATCCTGAGGAGCAGCCGTCAGGCTGCGTGTCGAAGGAGCTTCCAGCGTACTCTGGATTCTCCTTCGAGACGGCGCTCACGCGCCTCCTCAGGATGAGGCTTGGTGTTGTTAAGCTCCAACAACGGCAAAGGGACGGTGGCTGAGCTCCACCGTCCCCTCATTTGACCGGCCCCAAAGACGGGATCCGGCCTAAACTTCTCTCACGATCAGCCGCCGAGATACTTCAGCGGATCGACGGGCTGCGCACCCTTGCGGATTTCGAAGTGCAGCTGCGGCGAGGTCACGTTGCCGGACTGGCCGGAGGTCGCGATCACCTGACCGCGCTTCACCTGCTCGCCGCGCTTCACGCTCAGCGAACCGTTATGGGCATAGGCCGAGACATAGCCATTCTCATGCTTGATGAGGACGAGGTTACCGTAGCCCTTCACCTCGCTGCCGGCGTAGGTCACCGTGCCGGCTTCGGCGGCCTTCACCGGCGTGCCTTCGGGAACGGCGATGTTGATGCCTTCGTTGCCGCCATTGGCGCCGAACCCGGCGATGACGCGGCCGCGGGCCGGCCAGCGGAAGTCACCCGACACGCTGGCGGTGGCCTCAGGCTCCGGCGCTGGAGTCTTCGCGGCCTCCGGCTGCGCGGCAGGAGCAGGTGCCGCCGGCACCGGAGCAACGGTCTTCACCGGCTCAGGCTGCGTAAGAGCCGCCACCTTGGGCTGCTCCACAACCGGCTTCGGGGCGGAAACGAGCGGCTTCGGGGCCGTGACGAGAGGCTCGTCTGTAGCGGAGGCGACCTGCATGGGAGCCGACTTCACAGGGGCCGGAGCAGCGGGAGCCGGGGCCTGCACCGTCGTGGTCATGCCGGGGCGAACACGCCTGGCGGGCTCGGCGGCAGCGACGGGCGTTGTTGCGGCCGGCACCTTGGACGTGTCGACGAGGCGGAACTTGGGCTGGGCCGAGGCGGTCTGAACGGCCGGCGCGGGGCGCGGCTGAGTGGGCGCGGGAGCCGAGGCGATGCGGTTGGGCTGCGACAGGGGCTGAGCCTGCACCGGCGGCAGGGCCTGAGCCTGGACCGAAGGGGTCGGCATGGGAGCCGCCGCGTAGGCCGGGGACGACTGGGGCTGCGAAGGAGCCGAGGCGCCGGTGTCCATCCGCTCGCTGGCCGCGAAGGGATTGGAGAAGGGGTTCTCCGCGAACCGCGCGCTGTCGGTACTGCATGCCGCAGCGGCACTCCCGATCAAAGCCACAAGAGCGATCCGAGACACCGCAGCCCAATGTCCAGAACTCACACGCAAACGCATCACTCAACCCCAACCGAACGCAACTCGATGGAGCGATTAAAAGCCTGTTCAGGTTAAGCAACGGTTGATGGTGCGCACTTTCTCGTAACCTTGTCGAAAAAATTTCGATTCGGTCAGAGAGTTGCCGCAATCCCGGTAACAAGCGGAGAAATCCGGAGAGGGACGCCAAGGCTCTGCATGAGCTCTCCATCGGCGTTGCGCTCGATCTTCACGAGGCGGGGCATGCCCTCGACAGTCAGCGCCCCCACGAGTCGCCCTCCTGGTCCGAGCAGTGGCATCAACGCCTCAGGAAGCTCCGGGCGTGCGCCGTTCATCAGGATACGATCGAACCGATCCCGCACACGCGTGGCGAGCCCGTCGCCCACCTCCAGGCGGACCTTGCCCGCTTCGACGATCTTGAGATGCTGGGCTGCCGCCGCCGCCAGTGTATTGAAACGCTCGACGCTTGTTACGTCAGCCCCGAGCCGCGCCAGGAGCGCCGTCACGTAGCCGCTGCCTGTGCCCACCTCCAGCACGCGCTGTCCGGGCTGCACGCCCAGGGCCAGCAGCATGGCGGCGACCGTCGCGGGGCCGGTCATCGTCTGGCCGCAGGGCAAAGGCAGGGCCACATCGGTGCGGGCGAGATCGGTGAAGCGGCGTGGGGCGAAAACCTCGCGTGGCACAAGCTCCATGGCCCGCAGGAGAGCCGTGTCGCGGATGCCCTTGGCTCGCAACGACAGGATGAAGGACGCTGCCCCGATCGCCGCCTGCTCGCCGCGGGCGTCATCCGCCTCGGGCAGGTATGGCAGGTCCTGGTTCATCGCGCCCGCATCCTCAGCCGAAGGCCTGCGCGTAGCGGGTCAGGGTCGGCTCGTCGGTCATGTCGATGCGCAGCGGCGTGACGGCGATGCGCCGGTTGGCGATGGCCCAGAGATCCGTCCCGTTGCCGGGCGTGAACGGACGACGCTCGAACGCGATCCAGAAATAAGGATTGCCGCGTCCGTCGCGACGCTCGTCGAGGCGCAGGAGTTCCTGCGTGCGCTGGCCCTGGTTGACGAGCGCCGTCCCCTCGACCTCGTCCGGTTCGCAATCCGGGAAGTTCACATTGACGAGGATGCCCTTGTCGATACCGGCTTCAAGGATCCTGCGCACAACCTTGGGGCCGTGATGCTCAGCGCATTGCCAGCGCGGCGTCTCACGCGTGGTCGGGCCGTAGGCCTGGGAGAGCGCGATGGAGGGAACGCCGAGGATCGTACCCTCGATGGCGCCAGCCACCGTGCCGGAATAGGTGACGTCCTCGGCCACGTTCTGCCCGCGGTTGACGCCTGAGAGCACGAGATCGGGCTTGGCGTCCCGCATGAGGTGGCGCACGCCCATGATCACGCAATCCGTCGGCGTGCCTCTGACGGCGAAGTGCCGGCTGGAAATCTCGCGCAAGCGCAACGGATCGTTGAGCGAGAGCGAGTGGGAGACGCCGCTCTGATCGGTCTCCGGCGCGACGACCCAAACATCGTCCGACAACTCGCGCCCAATGGCCTCAAGAGTTTTCAGTCCCGGAGCGTGAATGCCGTCGTCATTGGTGCAGAGAATGCGCATGGTTTACGCCTGACGCTCGATGCGGGTGAGACCGCCCATATAGGGCTGAAGAGCTGACGGGATCGTGACGCTGCCATCCTCGTTCTGGTAGTTCTCCAAAACCGCCACCAGCGTGCGGCCGACCGCGAGGCCCGAGCCGTTGAGCGTGTGCACGAAGCGCGGCTGCTTTTCGCCGGCTGCGCGGTAGCGGGCGTTCATGCGGCGAGCCTGGAAATCCGAGCAGACCGAGCAGCTCGAAATCTCGCGATACGCCCCCTGCCCCGGCAGCCAGACCTCGATGTCGTAGGTCTTGGTCGAGGAGAAGCCCATATCGCCCGTGCAGAGCGTCATGGTGCGGAACGGCAATTCCAGTTTTTTAAGCACGTTCTCGGCGCTGGTGAGCATGCGCTCATGCTCATCGGCCGAAGTCTCGGGTGTCGTGATCGAGACGAGCTCGCATTTCACGAACTGGTGCTGACGGATCATGCCGCGCGTATCGCGACCGGCAGACCCCGCCTCGGCGCGGAAGCTCGGGGTGAGCGCGGTGAAACGCAGCGGCAGTTCTTCTTCCGAGAGGATCTGCTCGCGCACCAGATTGGTGAGCGTCACCTCCGCGGTTGGAATCAAGCCGTAGCGGCTGTCCTTGATCATCTTGGCGATCGCGTCCTGCGGCTGGCCCGCGAGAGCCGCAGCAACAACCTGCTCAAGGGAGTTGCCGGGGAAGGCCCAGAACTGATCGTCCTCGAATTTCGGCAGCTGTGCGGTGCCGAACATGGCATCGTCGCGCACCAGCAGCGGCGGGTTCACTTCCGTGTAGCCGTGCTCATTGGTGTGCAGGTCGATCATGAACTGGCCGAGCGCCCGCTCCAGGCGCGCGAGGCCTGCTTTGAGCACCACGAACCGCGAGCCGGAGAGTTTCGCCGCAGTCTCGAAATCCATCAGGCCGAGGGCCTCGCCGATCTCGAAATGCTGCTTGGCGCTGTTCGACATGCGAGGCGTGCCGACGCGGTGACGCTCCACGTTGCCGTGCTCGTCAGCGCCGACCGGCACACCCTCCTTGGGGATGTTGGGGATCGCGGCCAGAGCGTCGAACAAGGCCTTCTCGGCCACGCGCTCGGCCTCTTCCAGCTCCGGCATCGTTTCCTTGATGCGAGCGACCTCGGCCATCAGCTCCTGCGCCCGCGCCTCGTCCTTCTTGGCCTTGGCCTGTCCGATCTCCTTGGACATGGCATTGCGGCGCTCGGTGGCGGCCTGCAGGGCCGAGATGGCGCTCTTGCGCTGGTCGTCGAGGGCAATGAGGTGGGCGGACAAGGGCTCCATGCCCCGGTTCCGGAGGCCTTGATCGAAAGCCGCGGGGTTCTCGCGGATGGAACGGATGTCGTGCATGGGATGAGGACCTGCTTCGTCAGGCAGCCCCGCCCCGATGACAAGACCGCCCTTCAACTCTTGCCAAGGATGGCGGCCGATTGTGAAGGCTTTGACGCCTATTCCTCTGCCGCGCGCGCGGCCTCGGCTTCCGCACGCTTCTTCTCGACCATGCGGACGGAGAAGATGGATGCCTCGTAAAGAAGCAAGGTGGGGATCGCAAGGGCGAACTGGCTGATCACGTCCGGCGGGGTCAGGACCGCAGCGATCACGAAGACGATCACGATGGCGTAGCGCCGCTTGTCCTTCAGAAACTGCGAATCGATGATCCCGGCTCGCGCCAGCAGGGTCAGGATCACCGGCAGCTGGAAGCAGATGCCGAAGGCGAAGATCAGGGTCATGATCAGCGACAGGTACTCGCTGACCTTGGGCAGGAACTCGATAGTCGGCCCGGCTTCCACGGCCAGCTGCTGCATGCCCACGGAGAAGCGCATGAGGAGCGGCATGGCGATGAAGTAGACGCAGGCCGCGCCGACGGCGAATAGCACGGGTGTTGCGAACAGGTACGGCACGAAAGCCCTGCGCTCGTTCTTGTAAAGACCCGGCGCGACGAACTTGTAGATCTGAACGGCTATGACCGGAAAGGCCAGAAAGCCCGCACCAAAGGCCGCCACCTGGATCTGCGTGAACAGGTATTCCAGGCCGTGGGTATAGACGAGACGCGCCGCCTCGGGGGACCCGACCGCCAGGACATAGGGCCATACCAGGGCGTTGTAGATGTACTTGGCGGCGGCAAAGCAGACGAAGAACAGCACCACGAATGCGGCCAGCGCCTTGATGAGGCGCGAGCGCAGCTCGGTCAGATGCTCGATCAGAGGCGCGCGCGAAGCCTCGACCTCGTCCTGTTCAACGGCAGTGGTCATCCGACTTTCGCGTCCGGTTTTTCTGAGAGCTGTTCAGCGAGAGCAGCCTGCTGGGCCTCGTACTCGGCTTCCCGCCGCAGGGACTCGGCAATCTCCGTTGCCGGGTCGACGCTTGGCGGAAGCGGCAAGTCGACGAGCGGATCGGCGGGAGCCGACTCCCGCCCCTCGACCACAGCCTGAACCGAAGCGTCAGAAGGCGCTTGAGCGATCTCAGGGGCGACCTCAGGAGCGCTCTCCGGCTCCGGCGCCTTCTCCGAGGTTGCGACAGGCGCCTCGATGGAGGTCTTCAGCTCGTCCCGGATCGTCTGGATCGGGTTGAAGTTCGTGTTGAGCGACGGAACCGACTCATTCACGCTCTGGAGCTGCTTCTTGACCTCGTCGAGCTCGGCCTCCCGCATGGCCTCGTTGAACTGGCCCTGGAACTCCGCCGCCATCCGGCGGACCTTGCTGGTCATCTGCCCCACGGTCCGCAGAGCCTTCGGCAGATCCTTCGGGCCGATCACGATCAGCGCGACGGCGCCGATCACCATGATCTCACCCCAGCTCATGTCCAACATGACGTGGCCTCGAACCTGCCCTTAGGTACTCACGCGTACTGATACGCCGCCTGAAGCGGCGGCTGACGAAAGCTTAGCCGACCTTGTGGTCCGTCGTGACGGTGGTGGTCGTCGTCGTGCCGTTCTGGTGATCGATGGTCCGGACCGGCTCGGAGGGCTGCACCGGCTTTGCCGGGGTGTCGTCCTCGGACATGCCCTTCTTGAAGGCCTTAATGCCCTTCGCCACGTCGCCCATCATGTCGGAAATCTTGCCTCGTCCGAACAGCAGAACGACGATCAAGCCCACAACGATCCAGTGCCAAATACTCGTGCCACCCATGGCAATCCTCCTGCGCCCTCGAGAGGCGCGGCATTTCAGATGAAGAACTCGCCGTCAACCTATGCGTCGGAGGCGGCGAAAACAAGGACATCCTTCGTATCGACCTCGATGCCCACATCCTGCCCTTCCTTCACGCCAACGGGATCGTGAACACGGGCCTGGAGCGGGCGGTCGACACCCTGCACGTCGATTTGGACCAGATCGACCTCCCCGAGGAAGCGGCGCGAGACCACCCGGCCCGGCAGGCAGAAGCCGGCGGGCTTCAGCCTGACGCCCTGCGGGCGCACGCAGACGATGGCGGGCCCGTCCGGCAGATCCGGCGCCGGAAAGACGCCGACCGGGCAGCTCACCTGGCCATTGCGGACCACGCCCTCGAGCTCGTTGAAGTCGCAGAAGAACCGGGCGGCGAAGAGGTTCGCCGGCCTCCGATAGATATCCTCGGCCTCCCCGTGCTGGATGATCGCACCGGCCCGCATCAGCACGATCCGGTCGGCGATCCGCATGGCCTCCTCCGGATCGTGGGTCACCACGATGGTCGTAGCGCCGGTCTCCCGCAGGATGGCGACAGTCTCGTCGCGGATGGCATCGCGCATGCGCCGGTCTAGGTTGGAGAACGGCTCGTCCATGAGCAGCACGCCGGGCCGGGGCGCGATGGAGCGCGCCAGCGCCACCCGCTGCTGCTCGCCGCCCGACAGGGTGTGGGGATACTCGTTGGCGTAATGCTCCAGGCCGACGCGGGACAGGGCCCGGCGAGCCGCGACCCCGGCCTCGGAGGCTGAGAGGTCCTTCAGGCCGAACATAATGTTCTGCAGGATCGTCATGTGCGGGAACAGGGCATAATCCTGGAACATCAGCCCGATGCCACGCCTCTCCGGCTCCACGAAAGCGCGCGGGCCGCTCGCCTCAAGGCCGTCCATGAGCACCCGGCCGGAGCTGGGAGCCTCCACGCCCGCCGCGATACGCAGCAGGGTCGTCTTTCCGCAACCGGAATGGCCGAGCAGGCAGACGATCTCGCCCGGCTCGATGGTGAGCGAGACGCCGTCGAGGGCGCGCTGGCTGCCATAGGCCTGGACGATGTTCTCGAAGGTGAGCTGGGCGGGGATCGAGGCGCCCGCCGTGCCGCGCTGGCCCCAGCGGGGCAAACGAAACCGGTCTCGGGCGGAGCCGGCTGGCCTGTCGGTCATTCCTCGCCTGCCTCTGTCTGGTGCATGTCCAGAGGCTGCAGGAGATCGTCCTCGAGGGGATCCTCATCCTCGCGCAGGACATCGGCATCGGAGGGAATCGGCACCGAGAAGTCGGAGGGAACACGGCCTTCGATGAAGCCTGCACCCTTCAACTCCTCGAGGCCCGGCAGGTCCTCGATGGCATCGAGGCCGAAATGCTCCAGGAAGGCCGGCGTGGTGCCATAGGTGACCGGACGCCCCGGCGCCTTCCGGCGGCCGCGCAGGCGGATCCAGCTCGTCTCCAGGAGCAGGTCGATGGTGCCCTTCGAGGTGGCGACGCCGCGGATCTCTTCGATCTCGGCCCGGGTCACCGGCTGGTGATAGGCGATGATCGCCAGCGTCTCCATGGCGGCGCGGGAGAGCTTGCGCTGCTCGACCACGTCGCGGGCGAGCACGAAGGACAGGTCGCTTGCCGTGCGAAAGGTCCATTTCCCCGCGACCTTGACCAGGTTGACGCCCCGCATCGCGTAAAGCTCGGTGAGATCCTGCAGGATCTTGTCCACATCCGCGCCTTCCGGCAGGCGGCCGCTCAGGTCCTCGGCGCTTAAGGGAGCCGCGGAGGCGAAAAGCAGCGCCTCGGCGATGCGCATGGCCTCGCCGTGATCGGGCACATGGATAGCCTCGGGCGCATCGTCTTCCATGGTTTCGGGGGCTTCGTCCTGCATGTCGGGCAGCATCCTAAACTCCTGCCTCGGCCGGGTCGGCCACGGGCTTGACCCAGACCGGCGCGAAGGCCTCGTCCTGCCGCATCGTGAGCTTGCCTTCCCGCACCATTTCCAGGGTGGCCGAGAGGGCCGAGGCCAGAACGGTCGGGCGCATGGCGGGCTCGACCATGTATTCCACCAGATAGGTGTCTAGGGTCACCCAATCGCTCAGGTGGCCGACAAGGCGCTCCAGGGCCTCCCGGGCCTCGACCAGGGACCAGACATTCCGCTTGTGCAGGGAAACCCTGGCGTTGAACCGCATCTGCCGCTGATGGGCATAGGCCTTGAGCAGGTCGTAGAGGCTGGCCTCATAATGGGAATCCCGGTTGATGATCACTGGCTCGGGGGCGCCGCGGGCGAACACGTCGCGGCCGAGCCAGGCGCGCTCGCCCATCCTCTTGGCCGCCTCGCGGATCGCCTCCAGGCGGCGCAGGCGCAGGGCTAGGGCCGAGGCCAGATCCTCGGCGCTCGGCTCCTCACCCTTCGGCGGCTCCGGCAGCAGGAGGCGGGACTTGAGGTAGGCGAGCCACGCCGCCATCACCAGGTAGTCGGCCGCCAGCTCCAGGCGCATGCGCCGCGCCGCCTCGATGAAGGCGATGTACTGCTCGGCGAGCGCCAGAATCGAGATGCGGTGCAGGTCGACCTTCTGGCGGCGGGCGAGCTCAAGCAGCAGGTCGAGCGGTCCTTCGAACCCGTCCACGTCGACGAGCAGAGCCGGCTCGCTCTCGGCGCGCTCGGTGGTCTCGACATCCTCGAAGGGTAAGGGCTTGGCCATGGACGGTACTCAACTCTCGCCGCGAAGCTTCACGGGCTTTAGGCGATCATCGCAAGAGCAGAATCGAGCCGCGCCCGGGCATCCACAGGATCCAGAGGCTCCGGATCGTGGGTGATGCGCGCTAACGCTGCGTTAGCGCGGCGCAGGGCATCGCCCGCCAGGATCGGGGCAGCCTCGGCCACCCCAGTCATCTCCTCCATGCTGCCGTTGCAGTGGAGGCCCATGTCGCACCCGGCCGCAAATGCCGCCTCGGTCCGGCTCCGGAAGGAGCCCGACAGGGCGTGCATGGACAGGTCGTCGGTCATCACCAGCCCGTCATAGCCGATATGGCCGCGGATGATCTCCTCCATGACGATGCGGGAGGTGGTGGCGGGATGGTCCGGGTCGAGAGCCGTGTAGACCACGTGGGCCGTCATCGCGAGCGGCATGTCGGTGAGCATGCGGAACGGCGCGAAATCGTGCCGCTCCAGCTCCTCGCGGGAGGCCTCGACCACAGGAAGCGCCAGATGGCTGTCGGCCCCAGCCCGGCCGTGTCCAGGCATGTGCTTGACCACCGGCAGAACACCGCCGGCCAGCAGCCCCTCGGCGGCGGCACGGCCTAGAACGGCCACCTGAGCCGGTGTCTTGCCGTAGGCCCGGTCGCCGATGATGTCGTGAGCGCCAGGCGACGGCACGTCGAGGACCGGCAGGCAATCCACCGTGACGCCGACGGAGCGGAGATCGTGGGCGATCAGGCGTGCCCCGAGGCGGGTGATCTCCCGCTGGACGAGGGGATCGTTGGCGTGGAGCTGACCATAGGTGCGCCCGGCCGGGTATTTCGGCCAGTGCGGCGGCCCCATGCGCTGAACCCGGCCGCCCTCCTGATCGATGAGGATCGGGGCGTCCGTTCGTCCGACCGTGTCCCTTAAGGAGGCGCAGAGCGCCCTCACCTGCTCGGGCGTATCCAAGTTGCGGCGGAACAGGATGAAGCCCCAGGGCTGCGCTTCCCGGAAGAAGGCAACCTCGTCTGGGGTAAGTTCAAAGCCGGAGCATCCAGCAATAAAGGCGCGGGTGGTCATACCCGCGCCTTACGTCCCCTGCTCGGCAGGGTCAAGAAGTCTCGATGGCCAAGCTGCTCTAGTTCTTGGCCACGAAGCACTGGCCGCCCTGGCCCTGGAGCTTGGAGCAGAGCGACGAGGCCTCCTCCTTCGACATCGGTCCGACGCGCACGCGATAGACCGTGTTGCCGTTCACCTCGGCCTTGCGGATCATCGAAGGCTGACCTCCCAGATCCGAATATTTGCGCTGGAACGAAGCGAAGACGGATTGGGCTGAGGCTTCGGAGGTGGCGACGCCGAGCTGCACGGCAAAGCCGCCGGTCGGGGTCGTCTCCGCGGCTACTGGCGCCGTCGGCTGAACCGAGGCCACCTGCTGCGGCGCCGGGGTGCTGGTGGGCGTTGCTGCGGCCGGTGTGGGCTTCGGGGTCGGAGCCGGGGTGGCCGGAGCCGCCACGGGCGTGCTGGCGACCGGCCTCGGCTGCGCGGCCGGAACCTGGGCGGAAGCGACCTGAACCGGAGCGGACTGAGCCTGGGGCGGCAGGGTCATGGCTGCCGGAGCCGCGGGCTGGGGCGCCGGGGCCTCGCCGGCCGTAGTCCCGTCTGGACGGATCGTGACTGTGCGGACCTTCTTCGGCTCGCCGAGGTTCAGGCTGGCGGTCTGCTGCGGCTTGCCCGATGCGCCGATGGTGCCGCCGGTGGCGTCCGCCACGGCGTTGCCGTTCATGCGCACGGCCTGCTGCACGTCGACGGGCTGCTCCTCGCGGTTGACCACCTTGGTGGCACCGTTCTGGTTGGCGCGCTCGTAGATCTGCTTGTTCTGGTTCGGGATCTCGACCCCGCCCGGGTTCTGCGGCTGCACCTTGGTCGGCTCGTTGTCCGCCTTGATCAGCACCGGCTCTCCGCCGGTTATGGAGGAGGAGCCCGAGGCCATGTAGGCGCCGCCGCCGCCAAGCACGAGAGCGCCGAGAACCGCCGCGATGGCAACCGGACCTTTGCGCGAACGGGTTTTCTCCACCGGCGGATAATCGAGGCGGTCGGTGTCGTCATAACCCTGGTCGGGGTACTGAGCGGCCTGATCCGAGTAGTAGTCCTGGGCATAGGCCTCGTTGCCGTAGGAACTCTGCTCGTCATAAGTCTGGCCCTGACGGGCAGGCTGATGGGCGTAGGCCGGCTCAGGAGCGCCAGCATGGGCCTGGGGATAGGCATCCTGATGGTAGGAGCGCTGATCCTGGCCTGCATGGGACCCACGCACCGGCACCTCGCGGGTTGCAGGCGTCATAGTGTCGCGGACGGCAAAAAGATCGTCCACCGACGCGCCCTGCGGGCGCTGACGGGACGAGCCGTCATTGGCCAAAATCGATTGAAATGGATCGTCTTGCCCCACAATCCGGGCCAATTCCGCCAGCGGATCGTTCCGCGAGGCAGAGGCCTGATGGTTCTGCGGGGCGCCCGCCTGGGCGAGTTGCCGCTCGATCTCATTGAGGTCGATGGCAAAACGGGGCTTCGGTGATTCGCTCATGCGCCGGATCTCCAGTTACGCGACAAGAGCACCTGTTGCTCCGCCGGCACGACGTGACAGGACCCGACGCGATCAACCTCTAAGCGCTTGATCCGCTTAGAGAAACACTATCGCATTTCGTCAGGTGCCGTAACGCCCAGGATTGCGAGACCAGATGCGAGCACACCCTTCAGGGCATGCACGAGAGCGAGCCTCGCTTGTGTTGAATCTTCATTAGTTAGATTAACAAAGCGTAATTGCGGCAAGTCTTTGCCCTTATTCCATAAGCTATGGAAGGCGCTCGCGAGATCGTAGAGATAAAAAGCGACCCGATGCGGCTCATGTGCTTCCGCCGCAGCCTCGATAACCCTGGGGAACTGGGCGATGCGGTGGATGATGTCCATTTCCGCTTCGTCACTCAGAATCGAGAGGTCGGCCTTCTCAAGCTGAGCCGCCGAGAAGTTCGCGCCCGGAAACGCCTCCGCCGCCTGCCTGAACACGGACGCGCAACGGGCGTGGGCGTATTGAACGTAGAAGACCGGGTTGTCCTTGGACTGCTCAACCACCTTGGCGAGGTCGAAATCCAGGGTCGCGTCGTTCTTGCGGAAGATCATCATGAAGCGGGTGGCGTCCCGGCCCACCTCGTCGACCACCTCGCGCAGGGTGACGAAGTCGCCTGAGCGCTTGGACATCTTCACCGGCTCGCCGCCGCGCAACAGCTTCACCATCTGGCAGAGCTTCACGTCGAGATCGGCCTTGTTGTCCGAGACCGCCTTCACGGCTGCCTGCATGCGCTTCACGTAGCCGCCGTGGTCGGCGCCCCAGACGTCGATCATCGACGTAAAGCCGCGCTCGAACTTCGACCGGTGATAGGCGATGTCGGAGGCAAAGTAGGTGTAGGAGCCGTCCGACTTCAGCAGCGGACGGTCGACCTCGTCGCCGAAGGCGGTGGCGCGGAACAGGAGCTGCTCGCGATCCTCCCAATCCTCGTCCTTCTGCCCCTTGGGCGGCGGCAGGCGGCCCATATAGACGAGGTCGCTGGCCTTCAGCCCATTGATCAGCTTCGCGACCTCACCGCCGTTCCCCTGCTGCAGGGAGCGCTCGGAGAAGAACACGTCATGATGGATGTTGAGCACCGCGAGGTCGTTGCGGATCATGTCCATCATGGCGTTGATGGACGCCTCGCGCACGAGCGGCAACCACTCCGCCTCAGGCATGTCGAGCAGGCTCTGGTCATGCTCCTTGGCGAGCAACTCGCCGACGGGCTTGAGGTAGTCGCCGGGATAAAGCCCTTCCGGGATCTCGCCGATCTCGTGGCCGAGAGCCTCCTTGTAGCGGAGGTAGGCCGAGCGGGCGAGGACATCGACCTGCGCCCCGGCATCGTTGATGTAGTATTCGCGGGTCACCTTGTAGCCGGCGAAATCGAGCAGCCCGGCAAGCGCATCGCCGAACACCGCGCCACGGCAATGGCCCACATGCATCGGGCCTGTGGGATTGGCCGAGACGTATTCTACGTTGACCGGAGCGCCTGCCCCCTGGTCGCTGCGGCCGAAGCCGTTCGCGTCAACGACGGACGCGCGCAGCACCTCATGCAGCACCTGCGGGTTCAGGCGAATATTGATGAAGCCGGGACCGGCGATCTCCACCTTGGTGACGCGCGGATCGTCCCCGAGGTCGGTTATGAGCAGTTCGGCGAGCGCGCGCGGGTTCATGCGCGCTTCCTTGGCCAGCACCATGGCGGCGTTCGTGGCGAGATCGCCGTGAGAGGGATCGCGCGGCGGCTCCACCACCACGCGGCTGACGTCCAGCCCCGATGGAATCTTGCCCGCCTCGGCCAACCGGCCAAGCGCATCCGCAACCCGCTTCTCGAACAGCCCGAAAATGTTCATGGTACTCATCTCAATTGGGCAATAAGCCCCCGACCGCAGCCGTAAAAACGCTACCTGAGCCCTCATCCTGAGGAGGTCACGTCAGTGACCGTCTCGAAGGATCAGGGCGCCTCCAGTGCTCTCTGGACCCTCCTTCGAGACGCAGCTTGCCGCTGCTCCTCAGGATGAGGGTTGCGTTTCAAGGCTCTAAAAAGACTGAGCCGCGCCTAACGCAAGTCCGGCGTCACGTCAAACAGGCGCCGGTGCTCGAGGATGGCATAGCGGTCCGTCATGCCGGCGATGTAATCCGCCACCAGGCGCGCAAGACGCGGCTCGTCGTCCCTTGGCAGGTCGGTCTGCCATTCCTCCGGCATCAGCTCCGGCTCCGCCTTGAAGCGGCGGAACAGGTCCCGCAGCACATCGTCGGCCTGAGCCCGGACCCGCATCACGTCCGAATGGCGATACATACGGGCATAGAGGAAGCGTTTGATCGAGGCATCGGCCTCCGTCATAGCCTTCGAGAAGCAGACCATCGTGCTCCCCGCCTGCCGGATATCGCCTGCGCTCTGCGGCGCCAGAGCGGCGATCCTGCGCTCCCCTTCCGCCACCACATCCTCCACGAAGCGGGTGATGACCCGCCGGGTCAGTTCGTGGATCCGGCGGGAGAGATCGAGGTTCGGATAGCGGGTGTCGATCTCGGCCAGGAGACCTGCGAGGAACGGCACCTCGCCCAGATCCTCGATCCGGAACAGTCCTGCCCTCAGGCCGTCGTCGAGATCGTGGGCATCGTAGGCGATGTCGTCGGCAATGGCCGCGGCCTGGGCCTCGCCACTAGCATGAGTGGCGAGCTCAAGGTCCTGCTGGGCGTTGTATTCGAGGATCGCCAGCGGCACGCCCCTGGCAGCATAGCGCAGGGTCGGCTTGCCATCCGCATCGAGCAGCGGCCCGTTATGCTTGACCAGCCCCTCCAGGGTCTCCCAGGTGAGGTTCAGGCCATCGTATTCCGCATAGCGGCGCTCCAGGCGTGTCACGACGCGCAGGGCCTGGGCGTTGTGGTCGAACCCGCCGAAACCCGCCATGCACTCGTCCAGGGTATCCTCACCCGTATGCCCGAAGGGCGTGTGGCCGAGGTCGTGGGAGAGCGCCAGCGCCTCGGCCAGATCGTCGTCGAGTCCCAGGGAGCGGGCGAGCGCCCGGGCGATCTGGCTCACCTCGATGGTGTGGGTCAGGCGCGTCCGGAAATGGTCGCCCTCGTGATAGACGAAGACCTGCGTCTTGTGCTTCAGCCGGCGGAAGGCCGAGGAATGGATGATCCGGTCCCGGTCGCGCTGAAAATCGCTGCGGGTCGGGGATACCGCCTCAGGGAAAAGCCGCCCGCGGCTCCCCCACGGGTCGCAGGCGTAAGGGGCTCGCCATCTCTCGCCAAAGGGCCGCACACATATCCCCGGGTTGAAGCCTTGTCAGGGCGCACTTACCTTGGTCATAGCATCTAGTGCAAGAATTGCGTCCTTCGATGGACTGGAAATGCCCATGACCGGTATCACCCTCACAGACCGCGCCGCCCGCCGCATCAACGAGATCATGGCCTCGGAGCCGGAAGGCTCGCACCTGAGAATCAGCGTCAATGGCGGCGGCTGCTCGGGCTTTCAGTATGCCTTCGACGTGGACCGGACCCGGCAGGACGACGATCTCGTGATCGAGCGGGACGGCGCCAAGGTGGTCGTGGACGAGGTGTCGATCCAGTACATGGACGGCTCGGTGATCGACTTCGTGGACGACCTGATCGGCCAGTCCTTCAAGATCGAGAATCCCCATGCCACCGCCTCCTGCGGCTGCGGCACCTCGTTCTCGTTGTAAAACCGTTACGTAACCTCCTCCTCTCCCCACCTGAGCGCCTATCAGTTAAAGGTTGCCGGCCCCCGATTCGGCTGGCCCTGGGAGACATCATGGGACTTCGTTACCGCGCCGGCGTTGCCGCCCTCGCTCTGCTTGCAGGCTCCACCGCCCTGTCGTTCGAGCCTGCCGTTCTGCGTGACCTCGTGATCGAGACAGGCGGACCGCGCATCACCATCGGGGCCGTCAAGGTTCCGCTCTGGAGCGCCGCTTTCGCCCTATCCGCCGACAGCTTCAGCCTCGACAACGTCGCCTTCACCTTCGGAATCACGACATACGAGGCGAAACGGATCGAGTTCTCCGGCGTATCGACGCCGCGAGCCGAGATCGAGGCGCTGTTCGCGCCCGCCTCCACCGAGCCGATGGAAAACCGCCTCAAGCGCATCAACGCCAAGCAGGTCACGATCCCCGAGATTCGCGTGAAGCAGACCCTGGGCAAGGAGACCCAGACCACAACCTACCGGAACACCGTCCTCAGTGACGTCTCTCAAGGGCGGATCGCCTCGGCTGTGATCGAGGCAATGGCCATGGAGTCGTCGGGCGCCAAGAACAAGGCTGTGATCACCGGCGGCCGGACCACCATGGACGAGGTCGACCTGCCGTCCATGGCTCGGCTCTACGAGGCCAAGGCCGAGGGCCCCTCCACCCCCATGGCCAAGATCTATGGGGCGTTCTCGCTGGAGAATTTGCAGTTGGTTGACAGCCAGGAAGGCATCACCTTCAAGATCGCCCGCATCGGCGGTCGCGACTTTCTTGGGCGTCCGACGAAGGATTCCTGGACTGGCACCGTCGCCCTGATGACCGAAATGTCGGATCGCACGGATCTCTCATCCGAGGATCAGGCCCGACTCCTGCCGGCCATCGCCGACATGATGGATGCCTTCCAGATCGGCTTCATGGAGGCTTCGGGATTCGAGATGACCGCTAAGAGCAAGGGCTCTTCCGGTCAGGCCCGCATTGCCCGCATCGCCTATACGGGCGGCACGGATGCCCAGCCGGCGGATATGCGCTGGGAAGGGTTCGAATTTTCCGACAAGGACAACCGCATGAAGCTCGACTCGATGAGCCTCACGGGCTTCTCGCTGCGGCAGACGCTCGATGGCGTCAGGAACCTTCAGGGCAAGTCCTTTGACGATCTCGATGCTGCGGCAGCGCGCAGTCTCGTGCCAACCTTCGGGACTCTTCGCGTATCGGGCTTCTCCATTGACGGAACGACCGAGGACGAGGGCAAGAAGGTCAAGGTTCAGGCCGCGCTGAAAGGCTTCGAGCTGACGGCCGACAAGCCGGTGAACGCCATCCCGACCAATCTCCGGATCGGGCTGCAGAACCTGACGATGGCCCTGCCAACGAAGAGCAACGATGAAGGCATCAAAGAGCTTGTGGCGCTGGGCTACAAGAATATCGACCTCTCGCTCATGGCCGCTGCAAGTTGGAACGAGGCAGCCAAGGAGATCACGCTCAGCGAGGTTTCTGCGCAGGGGCAGGACATGGGCTCGATCGTGATCAAGGGTCTGATCGGCAATGCAGGCAAGGACGTGTTCGATGCCGACACGGCCGTTGCCACCGTGGCTTTGGCCGCGACAAAGGCTAAGGCGCTCGACATCGTGGTCGACAACAAAGGCCTGTTCGAGCGCTACATGGCCAAGGCCGCCAAAGAGCAGAAGACGACCCCGGAGGCTCTTCGGCGCACCTATGGGGCCGCGGCAGCCTTCGTCGTGCCGGCCATGATCGGAGACTCTGAGCAGGCTCAGGTTCTGAGCCAGGCCATCGCCCGCTTCATTGCGAAGCCCGGCAAGCTCACGGTCAGCGCCACGCCCAAGGACCCGTCCGGGTTCGGCATCGCCGAAGCGGTGGTGATGTCCGAGCCGAAGGACGTGCTGAACAAGCTGAACGTCAGCGCGAAGGCGGAGTAGCACGCCTCTTGATAGCACTCACCTCATCCTGAGGAGGTCGCGAAGCGACCGTCTCGAAGGAGGCTCTAGTGTCCTCTGGAATCTCCTTCGAGACGCAGACTACGTCTGCTCCTCAGGATGAGGTCGTAGATAGCTTCAACGATATCAAATCAGCATCGGCTGATCCTGCTCGGCCGCCTGCGCCTCGACGACCGCGATGGCCGTGAGGTTGACGATGCCGCGGGCCGTCACGGACGGCGTCAGGATGTGGGCGGGCTTGGCCGGCCCGATGAGGATCGGGCCGACGGGGAGCGAGTCTGCCAGGATCTTGGTGAACTGGAACGCGATGTTGGCTGCATCCAGGTTCGGCATGATCAGCACGTTCGCTTCGCCCGTCAGGCGCGAATGGGGGTTCACCCGCTCGCGCAGCATCTCGGACAGGGCCGAATCCGCCTGCATTTCGCCATCGACCTCGAGATCCGGCGCGCGCTCGGTGATGCAGGCGAGCGCCTCGCGCATCTTGAGCGCAGAGCGGCTGTCGGCGGCGCCGAAATCCGAATGCGACAGGAGCGCGATCTTCGGCTCCATGCCGAAGCGGCGCACGTGGCTCGCGCAGGCGATCGTCATGTCGGCGATCTGCTCGGCGGTTGGATCGAACTGCACATGCGTATCGGCCAGGAAGTAGGCGCCCTTCGAGGTGATGACGAGCGACAGGGCCGCCATCTCATTGACGCCCGGCGCCAGCCCGATGATGTCCTTGATGTGCTTGACCCGAGACTGGAAGCGCCCTTCGAGGCCGCAGATCAGCGCATCGGCGTCCCCTCGCCTCACGGCGAGCGCGCCGATGACCGTGGAGTTGGTGCGCACCAGGGTTCTTGCCGCGTCCGGCGTGATGCCCTTGCGGCCCGCCGCTTCGACGTAGGTGGCGACATAATCGCGGTAGCGCGGATCGTCCTCCGGGTTTACCAGCTCGAAGTGCCGGCCGATCTCCATGGAGAGGCCGAAGCGCTTCATGCGGGCCTCGACCACATTGGGACGCCCGATCAGGATCGGCTTGGCGATGCCTTCCTCGACGACCACCTGTACGGCGCGGAGCACACGCTCGTCCTCGCCCTCGGCATAGATCACGCGCTTGGGATTCGCCTTCGCCTGCGAGAACAGCGGCTTCATGATGAAGCCGGAGCGGAACACGAAGCGGCCCAGCGACTCCGTGTAGGCCTCCATATCCTCGAGCGGCCGCGTGGCGACGCCGGAATCCATGGCCGCCTGGGCGACCGCCGGTGCGATGCGCAGGATCAGGCGCGGATCGAACGGGCTCGGGATCAGGGACTTGCGGCCGAAGGGATGCGCCTCGCCGCCATAGGCGCGCGCCACCACCTCGGAGGGCGCCTCGCGGGCAAGGCCCGCGATGGCCTTCACGGCCGCGGCCTTCATCTCCTCGTTGATCGTGGTGGCGCCCACATCGAGCGCGCCGCGGAAGATGTAGGGGAAGCACAGGACGTTGTTGACCTGGTTCGGATAGTCCGAGCGCCCGGTGCAGATCATCGCATCGGGACGCGCGGCCTCCGCCTCCTCGGGCATGATCTCAGGATAGGGATTGGCGAGCGCCATGATGAGCGGGCGCGGGGCCATCTGGGCGAGCAGCTCCGGCTTGAGCACGCCGCCGGCGGACAGCCCGAGGAACACGTCCGCGTCCGGGATCACATCGGCGAGCGTGCGAGCGTCGGTCACTTGCGCGTAGACCGATTTCCAGCGGTCCATGAGCTCGTTGCGGCCCTCATGGACCACGCCCTTGATGTCGGTGATCCAAATGTTCTCGCGCTTCGCGCCGAGGGAAACGAGAAGGTTGAGGCAGGCGAGCGCGGCAGCACCGGCGCCAGAGGTGACGATCTTCACGTCCTCGATGCGCTTGTTGGCGAGTTCCAGCGCGTTCATCACGGCGGCGCCGACGATGATCGCGGTGCCGTGCTGGTCGTCGTGGAAGACCGGGATGCCCATGCGGGCCTTCAACCGCTCCTCGACCTCGAAGCATTCCGGGGCCTTGATATCCTCGAGGTTGATGCCGCCGAAGGTGGGCTCGAGCGCCGCGATCACCTCGACGAGCTTGTCCACGTTGTTCTCGGCCACCTCGATGTCGAACACGTCGATGCCGGAGAATTTCTTGAACAGGACCGCCTTGCCCTCCATCACAGGCTTGGAGGCGAGAGGGCCGATATCGCCGAGGCCGAGCACAGCCGTGCCGTTGGAGATCACTGCCACGAGGTTCTGGCGGGAGGTCAGGTTGGCGGCCTGAGCCGGATCGGCCGCGATCGCCTCGCAGGGCGCGGCCACGCCGGGCGAATAGGCGAGCGCCAGGTCGCGCTGGTTGCCAAGGGGCTTGGTGGGCTGGATCTCGAGCTTACCGGGGCGCGGATACTGATGGTAGAACATCGCCCCCGATTTCAGATCCTGCGAGATGTTGTCTCCCATCCCCGACGCTCCTTGCACTGTCTCTTCCTGTTGAAGGATCTTGTGGGCGCCCTGCCCTTCGCCGTCAATGTTCTTCTCAACCGGCGCGCCTCGCTCGATAGGATCGTTAGGGCCCATCGGTCCAACGTCATCCCCGGACTTGTTCCGGGGATCCACGTTTTTCCTTTCCGCCTCTCCAGCCTCATCCTGAGGAGCAGACGCAGTCTGCGTCTCGAAGGAGCGTCCAGTGCTCTCTGGACCCTCCTTCGAGACGGTCGCTGCGCGACCTCCTCAGGATGAGGTCAGAGGGAGACTAAACGGTCTTAAGACGTGGATGGCCGGCACAAGGCCGGCCATGACGTAAAAGGGTTCGCCCAGTCATTCCTACGGAACAGGTCTTACTTCTCCGGCAGGTTCAGCCGGATGTGGAGCTCGCGCAGCTGCTTGGGCGTCACGTCGGAGGGTGCGCCGAGCAGCAGGTCTTCCGCCTTCTGGTTCATCGGGAAGAGCGTGATCTCGCGCAGGTTCTGCGCCCCGCAGAGCAGCATCACGATGCGGTCGACGCCCGCCGCCATGCCGCCGTGCGGCGGCGCGCCGTACTGGAAGGCCCGGTACATGCCGCCGAACCGCTCCATGACCTCCTGCTCGCCGTAGCCGGCGATCTCGAAGGCCTTCACCATCCGGTCGGGACGGTGGTTGCGGATAGAGCCCGAGGCCATCTCGTAGCCGTTGCAGACCATGTCGTACTGGAAGGCCGTCATCTTGAGGATCTTGTCCTTGTCCGACGGATCAAGCGCCATGAACTCGTCATGGTCCATGTTGCCCATGGAGAACGGGTTGTGGGAGAAGTCGATCTTCTTCTCGTCCTCGTTCCACTCGTATTGCGGGAAGTCGACGATCCAGCAGAACTCGTAGCGATCCTTGTCGATGAGGCCGAGCTCGTCGCCGATGCGCGTGCGCGCCTTGCCGGCAAGGGACGCCGCCTTGTCCTCGGCGCCGGCCGAGAAGAACACCGCGTCGCCCGCCTTGATGCCGGCCTTCTCGCGGATAACAGCCTGAGCGGCCTCCGGGATGAACTTGGCGATGGGACCCTTGCCCGTGATCTGGCCGCCCTCTTCCTCGAACACGATGTAGCCCAGTCCCGGCGCGCCTTCCGTGCGGGCCCAGTCGTTGAGCTTGTCGAAGAATGAACGCGGCTGCGAGGCGGCGCCCGTGGCCGGGATGGCGCGCACGACGCCGCCGGACTTGATGACGTTCTTGAACGCGTTGAACGTCACGTCCTCGCGGGTGAACACCTCCGACACGTCAGCGATGATGAGCGGGTTGCGCAGGTCGGGCTTGTCGTTGCCGTATTTCAGCATGGACTCGAAATACGGGATGCGCGGGAAGGTCTCCGTGACCGGCTTGCCGTCCGCGAATTCCTTGAAGGTGTCGCGGATCACCGGCTCCATGGTCTGGAAGATGTCTTCCTGGGTGACGAAGCTCATCTCCACGTCGAGCTGGTAGAACTCGCCCGGCAGGCGGTCGGCACGTGGGTCCTCGTCGCGGAAGCAGGGGGCGAGCTGGAAGTACCGGTCGAAGCCGGAGATCATGATCAGCTGCTTGAACTGCTGCGGGGCCTGCGGCAGGGCGTAGAACTTGCCGGGATGGATGCGCGACGGCACCAGGAAGTCGCGTGCGCCTTCAGGCGAGGAAGCGGTCAAGATCGGCGTCGTGAACTCGAAGAAGCCGCTCTGCTGCATGCGGGAGCGCAGCGCGTTGACGATCGCGCCACGCTTCATGATGTTGTTGTGCAGCTTCTCGCGGCGAAGATCGAGATACCGGTAGGTGAGCCGGGTCTCCTCCGGATATTCCTGATCGCCAAAGACCGGCATCGGCAGCTCGGCCGCCGGGCCCAGCACCTCGATGTCGGTGATGTAGACCTCGACCGTGCCCGTGGGCAGTTCCGCGTTCTCGGTGCCGGCCGGGCGCTTGCGCACCTTGCCGTCCACCCGGATCACCCACTCGGACCGGGCCGTCTCGGCCATCTTGAAGGCCGGGGAATCCGGGTCGATCACGCACTGAGTCATGCCGTAATGGTCCCGCAGGTCGATGAACAGCACGCCGCCATGGTCGCGGATGCGGTGGCACCAGCCGGATAGGCGGGCGACCCCGCCGACATCGGATTCGCGGAGCGCGCCGCAGGTGTGGGAACGGTAACGGTGCATGAAGGCGGACATGGGAAAGCCTGATGGTTCGATTTGAGGCGCAACATCCATGGGAGGCCGGGGAAGTCAAGGCGGAAGGCTGAAATCAGGACTGCGCGGGGGTGCTCCCTCCCCTCGGCGGGGTGGCGGCTGTGGGCTTTGTCCTGGCTTGTCTCGGGCACCTATAAGGGAAGCGCGGGAGGCAAGGCGGCTTCGCTGCACTCCGGAGGAGCGGGCGAAGGATCGGGTCGGGACGGGAGTTCCGCCCGGACGGGAAGCACCCAGCCTCCCGCGCACGGCTTTTCGACCCTGAGCCTTGCGCTTCAGCCCATCAGGGACGAACCCTCAGAGAGCTTTGCGGCGCGTCTCGCGCAGCCCCGGGTGCACCGGTGCCGGCAAGGCTGGGGAGGAGCGGAGACAGGACCTGCCCGAACAGGTCGGTCTTTCTGCCTCCTCCACTCAGAGCCCTGGCATACGGAACCAGCGTCTTGTTCCGCAGCGGCCAGAACCGCATCCCGCCTCCACAACCGACGCCTCGGGCGCGTCCCTCGCGAGGCAGGACGACTGATATATGGCTCAGCTTAGGAGAATTGTCAAGAACAAATAGGGAACTTTCGACAGCCCCAGCCTCTCAGCTTGACAAGAATGGAGCTTGGAATGACCTTTCATGCTCCGTTGTTTTGTTGCATAGCGATCAGGATGCAGTCCGTCGAAGAACCACTAGTCTTGTATCCACCTCGCTTCAGGATGGCTGCTGTTGCGCTCGGTATGATGGCTCTGGCAGTTTTGCTTTTGTGGGATGTTCCAGACATCTACGATGGGCTTATCCGCGGCGACAAATTCAAGTGGCTCTTGGATCTACCACCTTTGGCCCGAGCCTGCCTGATGGGTGGTCTAGGTGTCTTCATTCTGCTTGCGGCAGTCTACCTAATGATCTGGGTGTTGTTCGCGAAGCCGGCGAAGATCTCAAAGGAAGGTATCGAGGCGTATCCAAGAATATTCTGGCGCAGCTATATCCGTTGGGACGAAGCTGCCGTCATCGAGGTGAGAAAGGACCACGTGATCATCAGGTCAAACGCTGGCTCCCATAGCTCGCCAGTCGTACGCATTCCTCTGCGATTGGGACGGACTCTAAACGAGATCCTCAGCTCAATCGCCCGATATCGACCTGACCTCACCCGCCCTCATTCCACCGAACACGAGTCGAAGTAATCCCAGCCTCTCAGCAATGCTCTCTTCTACGTAGAGGTTGGGGCGCCAGTCCGGTAGGCGATCCTGGCGAGAATGATGTACCCTCGCCAAGCCATTAGATCACTGAGAGCGGCAGCGGCCGGTCTTGGTTGTCTCGCGGTCGCCGTCATCATAGTTGATGCCGATGGTCTCGCCGCCCAGTGAGGCGATCTTGCCAGGATACCACTTTCCGGCGCCCTTGAAGTTGCACTCCACGCGTCCGCCGATAGCCCAATTGTACGGCCTGACCGCACTGACGGAGAGGGTCTCGCGATCACCGTCGTCGTAAGCCACGGTGATGTTTTCACCGGATACGGCTTGGATGACGCCGGGATACCAGTAACCACCGCCCTTGTACTTGGCGAGAACCCAGTCGCCCTTGGATTGAGCGTGAGCCGAGCCCATGCCGGCGATCAGACCCATCACGATGAGCCCGAGCTTATAAGAATTCTTCATACGATACTGCCCCCAGCAAGGCCGCAGAAGCGCGGCCAAATTACCGGGTATAGAAACCTAACGTGAAGTTCAATGACGTTTGGGAATGTGGGCGCTTTATTCAAGCTGATACTTAACATTTCAAGTACAGCTCAACATTAGCCTCCTCTGATCTGACGCTCATCTGCATCTGTTTGTACCTGCAAAACAGATTCCCTCTCAACATCACGCAGCTATGTTTCTTCTATCGGTCTTGAATCAACGTCTGCATCTCATCAGCAGTTGATGCTGTGGGGCTGAACCAACCGCGACTCCAGGGCGTTCCGAGTCTTGTTGGACGGGCACGAGGGGGCGTCAATGGAAGCCACGATCGTGAAGCATCGCTGGGCCGATCTGGATGGCCTCAAGACCTTCTATCGGGAGGCGGGTCCGCAGGATGCGCCGGCGATCCTCTTGCCCCACGGCTATCCCTGCTCATCCTATGAGTTCCGGAACCTCATGCCTCTTCTGGCGGACCGGTGGAGGCTGGTTGCACCGGATTTTCCCGGCTGTGGATACAGCGACACGCCCGAGGCCTTTGCCTATAATTTCGACGGCTATGCGGATTTTCTCAACCGCTTCGTGGCCCATCTCGGGATCAGGCGCTTTGCGCTTTACCTTCACGATTTCGGCTCTCAGATCGGCCTGCGGCTGGCGATCAAACACCCTGAGAGGATCAGCGCGCTGATCATTCAGAACGGCGACATCTACGAGGACCAGCTGGGCCCCAAATATGCGCCGCTTCAGGAGTATTTCCGCGACCCCTCACCGGAACGACGCGCCCAGCTGGGCGAGGCGGTAAGCGAGGAAGGATTCCGGGACGAGTTTTTGAACGAGGTCCGCCCTGACTTGGCGGAGCGGATTCCGCCCGATCTCTGGAAGCTGCATTGGTCCCTGATCACGGACCGGCGCCGTGAGATCATCGTCGACATCATTGCCGGACTGAAGGACAACCTCGCCTGGTTTACCCGCTATCAGGCCTACCTACGCGAACACCAGCCGCCGACCCTGATCGTCTGGGGCCCGCAGGACGGCTACATGCCCGAGGGCTCCGCACGGGCCTATCTGCGGGATCTGCCGAACGCCGAGTTGCACCTTCTCGACGGCGGGCATTGGCTTCTGGAGACGAACCTGCAGGAGACTGCTGCGCTGATACGCGGCTTCCTAGCTCGGGTTGGTGAGCAACCGGATTAGCGTCAGTTCGAAGGGTTCACCCCACCAGTTTCCGATACAGATGCCACGTCGTATGGCCGAGCACCGGCAGGACCACGACGAGGCCTAAAAAAGCCGGCAGCGCCGCCGTGAACAGCATCAGCACGACGCAGAGCGCCCAGCCCAGCATGGCGGCCGGGTTGCTCACCACGGCCCGCACGCTCGTGATCATGGCGGTGATGAAATCCACCTCCCGGTCGAGCAGCAGCGGGAAGGACACGACCGTCAGGGAGAACGTGACGATCGCCAGCACCGCTCCGACGATGTGGCCGACCGCCAGGAAGGCCAAGCCCTCGGGTGTGGTGAAGAGAACCGCCGGAAAGCCCCCGGCAGGCAGGCCGTGGAGCCCGAAGAACAGGGCGATCAGCAGGCGCACCTGATACATCCAGATGATGAACAGGAAGATCGTCACGAAAGCCATCCAGGAGATCTCCTTGCCGCCCTGCGCCCAGATCGCCCTGAACACGCCGGCCAGGGTCGGAAGCTGCCCCTGCTCCCGAAGCCGGCTGACCTCGTAGAGCCCGACCGCCACGAAGGGTCCGATCAGCACGAAGCCGGCCGCGAGCGGGTAGACCAGGTAGAGCAGATCCCACAGGAAGGCGCAGGCCAGAATGACGACCCCGCCGAGGGCATAGACGCTGCCGAAGAACAGCCCGAAGGCCGGATAGGCCTGGAAGTCCCTGAGGCCTTCTGCCAGGGCATCGACCAGATCGGCGCGCCCGATCCGGCGGATGACCGGCTCCTGGCGCAGTCCGGGTGCGGTGGTGCGGGTGTTCTCGCTCATGCGACTGCCCTCCTCGATGCGGCCCTCAGCGACCCTCCGGCATCATAGTTTCGGCGGACGGCAGCGGTCGACTCAGGATGAACCCTTAGGGTTTGCCGGTTTCGCGCATGTCAGCCCCACCGTTTGGCCATCCAGATCCGGTCGTGGCCGGGCGGGCGATCCTTCAGGCGGCCGATCTCGGCATAGGCCTGCCTCCGGTAGAACCCCTCCGCCTGAAACGTCGACGTGGTCAGCTGCGCCCCGATGTCCCCGTGCATCCGGGCGGCCTCCTCGGCTGTGTCCAGCAGGCGCGCGCCATAGCCCTGCCCGCGCAAGGCCTCGTCGACCCAGAAATGGTCCACCTGCAGCCAGCACAGGGCGGTGACGCCCCGAATGCTGCCGCGCACCCGGTTGTCATCGTCCCGCAGGAGCAGGGTCAACGGGATCATGGGCAGAGGGCCGGTCTTCTCGATGACGTGAGCCCGCAAGCCGGCCGTTACCTCATCGGCGCCCGGCGGGCTGGCTTCTTCGAGAACCTCGATCTGCATGCGGTTGCCTCGGGTGTGGGCAGTGCTGTTGCAGCCTGTCTAAGCAATCGCACGCCTTCGATAAAGGGATTCGCCCGCACCCATCTCTAGCCCCGCAAGGAGATATCCTCAGGTTCCGGGGCGCGGAACGGCCGCAACCGTTGCGGCCCTTTCCCTGCGTTGATAAGCCAGCCGAATGCGTGCGCCCATCTTCCAGGTCGATGCTTTCACCAGCCGGCGGTTCAGCGGGAATCCGGCTGCGGTCGTCGTGTTGGACCGGTTCCCGGTTGAGGACGTGCTGCAGGCTGTTGCGGCGGAAAACAACCTTCCGGAATCCGCATTTCTGGTTGCCGACAATGGCGACTATCAAATCCGCTGGTTCACGCCGACGGTCGAGGTGCCGCTCTGCGGCCACGCGACCCTTGCGAGCGCGGCGGTGGTCATGGAGCGCGTTGAGCACGGACGCGAGGTGGTCGTGTTCCATTCCGCGAGCGGCCCGCTCACGGTCCGCCGGTCCGGGACCGGTTATGTCATGGATTTTCCAAGGCGCACCCTGGAGCCCGTGGCGATGCCGCCGGAGTTGCCGTCGGCCCTGGGCGCCACGCCGGTCGAGGTGGTCTGGGACGGCTCCAACTTCCTGGCGCTTCTTGCCACCGCCGAGATCGTCCGCAACCTCGATCCCGATCTGGCGGCGATTGAAAAGCTAGCCCGCTCGGGCGTGATCGTGACGGCGCCGGGCGACCGGGGCTTCGATTTCGTGAGCCGCTACTTCGCGCCCGCCAAGGGCATTCCTGAAGATCCCGTGACGGGCGGGGCCCATTGCGGCCTGGCGCCGTTCTGGGCCGAGAGGCTGAACAAGACCGCGTTCAGGGCCTTTCAGGCCTCGCGGCGCGGCGGAGAAATCGTCTGCCGCCTCGTCGGCGATCGGGTTGAGCTCGAGGGAGCCTGCGTCTTCTACCTGGAAGGGACAGTGGAGTTCTGAGCCTAGCTTTGATCATCCCGCTGTCGTCACGGGCTTGGTCAAACCCGGACGCCGCGTCCGCAAACTGCAACGGCCGGCAAAGGATCGTTGAGCCGCATTTTCTCTCATTTTTCCAAGAGTTTTTCCCGCTTTTCGAGCCCCGAATTCCTTGCAGAACAAAGCGTGAAACACCATATTCTGCTTATGGTTACCACCCTTGCAACATCCCTGTTGAGGCCGGCCCGGAACGCTCCTGTCGAGGAGCGGATCGAGGGCAATTGGCACGTCTATCCGTTGGAGGCGGCGCTGGAGCTCGACTATGTGGACCAGGCCGGCAATGCGACCCGGCGCTGGGTGCTGGCACGCGAGCTGAAGGTGGGTCCGGGCAAGATGCTCTTGGGCGGCATCGACATCCTGCTGGACGAAGGCTACCGGGGCTTCCGGGTGGACCGGATCCAACGCTTGGAGGATGCGGAGACCGGCTTCGTGGTCGAGCATAACATCCTCGACTGGCTCATGAAGCTCGCCGAGCGGCAGGCCCGCGCCCGACGCAAGGCCGCCAAGCGCTTCCCTATGCCGGGTTCCGGAACGTCCGCCGAGACTCCGACCCGCTGAAACATGACGGCGCCCATGGAGGCGCCGTTTGCTTTAAACGATCCTAAGAGGCTGGCTCATAAAGAAGAACACGCCTCGTTTTCCGTCATGGCCGGGCTTGTCCCGGCCATCCCGATGCTGAAAAGCACGGCGTTTCAAGCCATCGAGATCACCGGCACAAGGCCGGTGATGACAGGAGGAGGGTTGCTGGCCTTTTTTGAGCCAGCCTCGGAGGCCCCTGTGCTGGGATGTCACATAATTTCACGCAGCCTGGTTCATTGAGGCCGCTTGCCGGTCACCCATCGGCAATGTAACACTATTCTGCTCATAGCCGGACCTCAGTGTTGCGTTGACCCAATCCCTGTTCAGATCGCAAGCGCTTGAAGCGGCCACCTCCACGGCGGCTGCCGGGTCTCCGCCGATCACCCCCTTCTCATGGCATCTGCTCGGCGGCTTCATCACCGTCATCGTGGGGCTGGTCCTCGTCTTCGTCGCCACGGCCGAATACTCTCGCAAGGAAACGGCGGTCGGGTCCCTGGTCGCCAGCGGCGGGGCCGTGCGCGTGGCTGCCATGCGCGGCGGCGTGGTGGCCGACCTGAAGGTGGCAGAGGGCGACCGGGTCGGCGCCGGACAGCCCCTCTTCACGGTCTCATCGCAGCAGCAGCTTGAGGCCGGCGGCACCCTCGACCGGGCGGTGCTCGCCTCCCTCGAAACCCAGGTTGCCGTCCTGAAAGAGCAGATCGCCTCCGACCCCGACCGGGTCGCCATGGAGCGCCACCGGCTGGACACCGCCATCGCGTCAGTGCAGGCCGAGCGCGAGGCCCTGCTCGCCCAACGCGAGATCATGGCAGCGCGCGTGCAGGCGGCGGCGGAGCGGCAGCGAACATTCGCCGGTCTGGTGGAGCGGGGCAGCGTCACCCGCACGGCCCTCCAGGAACTGGAAGAAGCGCTCCTGTCCCGGCGCCAGTCCCTGGCCGATCTCGACCGGCAGGTTGCCGCCATCGAGAAGGAGCTGGGCCAAGTTCAGCTCCAGCGCGAGCAGCTGCCGGTCCAGCAGGCCGAGCGCCTGGCCGGATGGCGGCTCAGCCTCGCCGACCGGGAGCGCCAGCAGGCCGAGGTTCGGGCGCAGGGCGCCCAGGTGATCACGGCGCCGGTGTCCGGCAAGGTCACAGCCCTGCAGATCAGGGCCGGTCAGGTGGTCGATCCCAACCGCCCTCTCCTCACCCTCCTGCCCGACGGACCAGGGCTGAAGGCCGAGGTCTATGTGCCGAGCCGGGCCATCGGCTTCGTGGCTCCCGGACAGGCCGTGCGCCTGATGGTGGACGCCTTTCCCTTCCAGCGCTTCGGCACCGTGAGCGGCACCGTCGAGACCGTGTCGCAGGCGGTTCTCGCCCCCGGGGATGTGATCGGGCGGGTGGTGCTCACCGAGCCCGCCTACCGGGCCACCGTGCGGCTCGACCGGCAGAGCATCGACGCCTTCGGCCAGCCGGTCGATCTCCAGCCCGATATGAGTCTCAAGGCCGACATCATCCTGGAGGGCCGCTCCCTCATCGCCTGGCTGTTCGAGCCGATCCTCAGCGTCAGGGGGCGGATGTGAAGCTCTCGAGCCACCTCGACTTCTTCGGCGGGCCGCGCCTGCCCGCCATCATGCAGTCGGAAGCCGCCGAATGCGGACTGGCGTGCCTCGCCATGGTCGCGACCTATCATGGGCGCGAGGTGGATCTGGTGGCCCTGCGCCGCCTGTTCTCGATCTCGCTGAAGGGCGTCACCCTCAAGGACGTGCTGGTCATGGGCCAGCGCCTCGGCATGACAGGCCGGGGCCTGCGGCTCGAGCCCGAGCAGCTGGGCGAGATCAAGCTGCCCTGCATCCTGCACTGGGACATGAACCACTTCGTGGTGCTGAAAGAGGTCGGCGCCCGCAAGATCACGATTCACGATCCCGCCTCCGGCGTGCGCACCCTCACCCTGGAGGAGGCCGGACGCCACTTTACCGGCATCGCCCTTGAGCTGACCCCGACCGGCACCTTCAAGCGCAAAAAGGAAACCTCGCGCCTGAGCCTCACGGTCCTCTGGGGCCGCATGCCGGGGATCAAGCGGGCGCTCGCCCAGGCGCTGGTGCTGTCGGCGGTGCTGCAGCTGGTGGTGCTCGCCACGCCCTTCTACATGCAGCTCGCCGTCGACGAGGCGGTGCTGAAGGGCGACCAGGGCCTTCTGACCGCGCTGGCACTGGGCTTCGGGCTGCTCACGCTCATCCATATCGGGGCCGACTGGCTGCACTCCCATGTGCTGCTTTTCTTGAGCGGCGCGCTCAATTTCCAGATGGGCGCCAACCTGTTCCATCATCTCGTGCGCCTGCCGCTCGCCTGGTTCGAGAAGCGGCATATCGGCGATCTCGTCTCGCGCTTCCGCTCGGCCGAGCCGATCCAGCGCCTCGTGTCCGAGGGCTTGGTGGCGGCGCTCGTCGACGGCGTGATGGCGACGCTGACCCTGGTGATGATCCTGATCTACAGCCCCAAGCTGTCGGGCATCGTGTTTGCGGCGCTCATCCTCTACGGGCTTCTGCGCTTTGCCCTCTACCGCGCCTTGCGCCAGCGCCAGGAAGAGATGATCGAGGCCTCGGCCAAGGAGCAGACCACCTTCATCGAGACGGCCCGCGCGATCCAGAGCATCAAGATCTTCGGGCGCGAGGCCGACAGGGAATCCCTGTGGCAGAACCGCTATGCGGACGAGATCAGCCGGGGCATCCGGCACGGCCGCTTCACCATCGGGTTCAAGACGGCGAACGACCTGATCTACGGCCTCGAGAATGTGCTCGTGGTCTATCTCGGCGCCCGGGCCATCATGGGGGGCGAGCTGACCATCGGCATGCTCTATGCCTTCATGGCCTACAAGGAGCAGTTCCTCTCCAAGGCCTCCAACCTGATCGAGACCGGCATCCAGTACCGGATGCTCGACCTTCACCTGGACCGCCTGTCCGACATTGCGCTTGCCGAGAGGGAACAGGACCGGCACGGGGAAAGCATGATTGCCCGCGAGGTGAAAGGCGCGGTGGAGCTGAAAGGAGTCAGCTTCCGCTATGCCGACACGGAGCCGGAGGTTCTGTCCGGCGTGGACCTCAAGGTCGAGGCCGGCGAGTTCGTGGCCGTCACGGGCCCGTCCGGCGGCGGCAAGACCACGCTGCTCAAGATCATGCTCGGCCTGTTCAAGCCGCTGGAGGGCACGGTGCTGATCGACGGCACGCCCATCACGCATGTGGGCACCCAGGCCTTCCGCTCGCAGGTGGGCGTGGTGATGCAGGACGACCAGCTTCTCTCAGGGAGCATCGCGGAGAACATCTGCTTCTTCGACGCAACCCTCGACCTCGACTGGATGCGCGCCTGCGCGGATGTCGCCGGCATCGACGCGGAGATCATGGCCATGCCCATGAACTACAACACGCTGATCGGCGACATGGGCACCACCCTGTCGGGCGGGCAGCGCCAGCGGGTGCTGCTCGCCCGCGCGCTCTACCGCCGCCCCCGTATCCTGTTCATGGACGAGGGCACGTCGAGCCTCGACCTCGACAAGGAGCGGGAGGTGAACCGGGCGCTGGCGGAATTGAAGATCACCCGCATCGTCATCGCCCACCGCCCGGAGACGATCCGCGCCGCCGACCGCATCGTGGTGCTGCGCGAGGGCCGGGTCTCCCCGCCCATGGACGGCGATGCGCTGGCCTTCACGGAAGCGGCCCGGCAAAACCTGGGCTCCCGGGCCTGAGCCGCGCGGGACACGAAAAAGGCGCGGCTTTCGACAAGCCGCGCCCTTGCATCGATTGGATTGATCAGCAGGTGGTCGAATAGACGATGATGCGGCGGCCGCCAGCAGCCGAAGCGAGTTCCTTCTCGCTCAGCTCGACGATAGCCTTGTTATTCTTCTTGTCAGCCTTGGTCTGTGTCTTCTTCATGAAGACCTCCCCCAGTTAGGTGTTTTGAGCACCAATCCTGGCCAACAGGCCAGTGATACACCATAACAATAAAGTTGGCCTGTGTGTCAATTGGTTAGGTTTTACCAAGCCTTAACCAAGGGTCAGCTCTGTGGATGGCGGACTCGCGGGCGCTTTGCAGATGGGTTATGAACGCTCCATGGACCTGATCACCTCCACCGACGCCTTGGCCGCCGCCTGCGACCGCCTCAGCCAGCATCCGTTCGTCACCGTCGACACGGAATTCCTGCGCGAGACCACCTATTACCCCAAGCTCTGCCTGATCCAGATGGCGGGCCCCGATCCCGCGGACGCGGTCCTGATCGATCCGCTTGCCGAGGGCATGAGCCTGGAGCCGTTCATGGCCCTCATGGCGAACAGGAACGTGGTGAAGGTCTTCCACTCGGCCCGGCAGGATCTGGAGATCATCTGGAACCTCGGGGGCATCGTGCCCGAGCCGCTGTTCGACACCCAAGTGGCCGCCATGGTCTGCGGCTACGGGGACTCGGTATCCTACGAGCAGCTGACCAATGACCTCGCCAAGGCGAAGATCGACAAGTCCTCCCGCTTCACCGATTGGTCGCGCCGCCCCTTGAGCGATGCCCAGCTCACCTATGCCCTATCCGACGTCACCCATCTGGTGAAGGTCTATGAGGCCCTTGTGAGCCAGTTGCAGGCGAACGGCCGGCTCGAATGGCTCGGCGAGGAGATGTCGATCCTCACCTCGCCTGAGACCTACCAGGCCGATCCGGACAATGCTTGGCGCCGCCTCGCCGGCCGCCTTCGCAAGCCGAAGGAGATCGCGATCCTCATGGAGATCGCCGCCTGGCGCGAGCGCGAGGCGCAGAGCCGGGACGTGCCGCGCGGGCGCATCCTGAAGGACGACGCCGTGATCGACATCGCCACTTCGGCGCCGCGCAGCGTGGAGGCCCTCGGGCGCCTGCGCGCCATTCCCAACGGCTTCGAGCGCTCCCGCACGGGCGGCGAAATCCTGGAAGCCGTGGAGCGCGCGCTTGCCCGCGATCCCGCCACGATCCCCATGCCGGAGCGCAGCCGAGGCCGCAACAGCACAGGCTCTGTGGTCGACCTGCTGAAGGTCCTGCTGAAAGCGGTGGCCGAGCAGGAGGGCGTCGCGCCCAAAATCATCGCCACCGTCGAGGAACTGGAGGCCATCGCCGACAGCGACAACGCCGACGTCCCCTCCCTCCACGGCTGGCGCAGGAAGCTCTTCGGCGAGAAAGCCCTAGCGCTCAAGAACGGCCAGCTTGGGATGGTGCTGGAACGCGGGCGGGTGAAGCTCAGGGAAATTGGGGAGACCTGACGCCGAGCGGGGCATGCGATCCTCCTGCACCCGTCTCGCCGTTCGCTCGGCGGTGCCACCCTACCACTCTGTCATCCCCGCGCAGGCGGGGATCCATAACCACCGCGTTTCAAGGAAAAGGCGAGCAGCTTCGCGCTACATTCTGCGTCGTCAGCGTTTATGGATCCCGGGCTCCGCTGCGCGCCCCCGGGATGACAGCGGAGAATGAGGCACCGGAGTCATGCGCGAGGCCTTGGTCTTGGTTTCGGCCATCGCCTCACACGATCTCGATCACGGCGTCCATGTTCAGAAGCTTGCCCAAGCCACGCAGGCGGCCCGTCAGGCGTTCGTTGGCGAGCGGCTCCAGGTGAGCCGGCAGCTGCAGCACGATCTGGCTGCCCCGTGTGACCAGCGGCACCTGGGGCAGGACGCCTTCCATAGCGACCGAGACCGGATAGGCGACGCGCATGAGCGCCGCCAGCAGGCGGGCGCGCTCCAGGAGGCGCGGGCCGGCGAGCGTCTTGATGCGCGAGCTCACCTTGTCGGGCGAGAGCCCCTCGTGCCGGAAGAAGATCGACAGCGCGAGATAGGCGCGGCCCGGATGATCGAGCCCGGCGAAGGCCCCGTAGGCGATGAGGTTGAGGCTCTGCTCGCCCCGGTAATCGGGATGGGCACGCCAGCCGATATCGGCGAGCAGGCAGGCCGCGCGGCGCAGGCGGATGTCGTCATCCGTCTCCGGCAGGCCGAGGCTGCGGATGAAGGCTTCCGTCCACGCGCACAGCTCCTCGCCATGGCGTGGCGAGCGGGAGCGCAGGAGATTGAGGTCGCTTGCGGCGGCGATGAGAGGATCGCGCTCACGCGTTTGGGCGTCGAGTTTGTCGAACAGCACCCCCTCGCGAACGCCGAATGCAGAAATCGCCACCTCCTTCGGCTCGCCGAGGCGGATGATCTCCTCCAGCACCATGGCTCCATAGGCGAGCAGCGGGCGGCGGGCCTCCGAGATGGTTTCGATATCTTTCAGCGTCTTGGAATCAGCCTCCTCCACGAGATGCAGGAAGTCGAGACCATCCTCGGGATCGAGGATGTAGCCGTGCATCACGTGGAGCGGATAATCGTGTGCCGCTTGGTGCAGCTTGGCGAGCGCGCGCCAAGTGCCGCCCACCGCATAGAAGGTGCGGCCATGCAGGTTCTCGAGATATTCGGGTGCGCGTTCAAGGGCTTCGCGCACGATCCTCTGGGCCTTCTTCAACGAGCCGCCGCTGACGTCCAGCAGGGCGAGGCCGCCGAGCGGCATGGTGATGCCCTGCCCCACCTGCGAGCCGCGCACATCCACCAGTTCCAGGCTGCCGCCGCCCATGTCGCCGACGATCCCGTCCGGATCATGAAAGCCCGCGATGACGCCGAGGGCCGAAGCCCGCGCCTCCTCGGCACCGGACAGCAGGCTGATAGGCTGACCGCAGGCTTTTGCTGCAGCCTCCAGGAAAGCCGGACCGTTGGAGGCGTCCCGCGCCGCCGCGGTGGCGAGCACGAAGATGTCGGACACGTTCATCGTGTCGCAGAGAACGCGAAAGCGCGCGAGCGCCCGCAGGGCACGGTCCACGGCCTCCTCGTCGAGGCGTCCGGTGGTCGCCACGTGACGGCCGAGACCGCAGAGAACCTTCTCGTTGTAGATCGGCGTGACCGCGCGGGAGAGACCCTCATAGGCCACGAGGCGCACGGAGTTCGAGCCGATATCGATGATTGCCACCGGACGGCCGAGCTTGAGCCGCCCCGGAGCCTCGTGGCTGAGCGCCGGCATGCTAGCGCTGCCCGCGCTTGGCGAGCGCTTTGGGGCTGGAGGTCTTGAGGGATTTGCCACGGCCTGACAGACTTGGATTTGTCATGAAATACTTGTGCGCGTTGAATGGTTCCTCGCCCTTGGCCGGCACCACCCGCTGACTCGTTCCGTCGGGGAGTACCGTCCAGCTCTGCTCATTGTCGAGGAGGTTCGCGAGCATGATCTGATCGAGCACCTGCTGGTGCACGGTCGGGTTGACGATCGGCATCAGCGCCTCGACGCGGCGGTCGAGATTGCGCGACATGAGATCCGCGGACGAGATGTACACGTGAGCCTTGGGATTGGGCATGCCGTGGCCGTTGCCGAAGGCATAGATGCGCGTGTGTTCCAGGAAGCGCCCGACGATGGACTTGACCCGGATGTTCTCCGACAGGCCCTTGATGCCGGGCCTGAGGCAGCAGATGCCGCGCACGATGAGGTCGATCTGCACGCCGGCGGCGGAGGCATCGTAGAGCGCGTCGATGATGTCGGCGTCCACCAGCGAGTTGCACTTCCCCCAGATCGCACCGGGCCGTCCCGCCTTGGCGTGGGCGATCTCCTCCTCGATGTGCTGGAGCAGGCGCTTCTTAAGCGTGAGCGGAGAAACCGCCATGCGCTCCAGCTCCGCCGGCTCCGCATAGCCGGTGACGAAGTTGAAGATTCGCGACACGTCACGGCCGATGACCGGGTCGGCGGTAAAGTAGGACAGGTCCGTGTAGATGCGGGCCGTGATCGGGTGGTAGTTGCCTGTGCCCACATGGCAATAAGTGATGAGCTGGTTGCCTTCGCGGCGCACGACCATCGACAGCTTGGCATGGGTCTTCAGCTCGATGAAGCCGAACACAACCTGCGCGCCGGCGCGCTCGAGGTCCCGCGCCCAGCGGATATTGGCCTCCTCGTCGAACCGCGCCTTCAGCTCCACCAGTGCAGTGACAGACTTGCCCGCTTCGGCTGCCTCCGCCAGCGCCGCCACGATGGGCGAGTTGGACGAGGTGCGGTAGAGGGTCTGCTTGATCGCGACAACGTTCGGATCCCGCGCCGCCTGATGCAGGAACTGCACCACGGCGTCGAAAGATTCATAGGGATGATGGACGATGATGTCCTTCTCGCGGATCGCAGCAAAACAGTCGCCGCTGTGCTCGCGGATGCGTTCGGGAAAACGCGGATTGTACGGTTTGAACTTGAGGTCCGGACGCTCCAAAGCCACTAGCTGCGACAGGTCGCGCAGACCCATCATGCCCTCGACGACGAAGACCTCGTCGTGGGAGACCTCCGATTCCTCGGCCACGAAGAGGCGAAGGTCCTCGGGCATCGCCGCCTCGACCTCCAGGCGAATGACGCTGCCGCGGCGACGCTGCTTCAGCGCCGTCTCGAACAGGCGCACCAGATCCTCAGCCTCTTCCTCGACCTCGATATCGGAGTCGCGGATCACCCGGAAGGCGCCCTGCCCCTGCACGTCGTAGCCGGGGAAAAGCCTGCTCGTGAACAGCACGATCATCTGCTCAAGCGCAATGAAGCGCGTGGCCCCGGTCTCGGCGAAGTCCGGCAGGCGGATGAAGCGCTCGCCTCTCGACGGCAGGCGGATGAGCGCATTCAGCACCTTGCCGTCGCTCTGGCGCACCAGCTTCAACGCGATGGAGGAGCCGAGATTCGGAATGAACGGAAATGGATGCGCCGGGTCGATGGCAAGCGGCGTGAGCACCGGAAAGACGTGATTGAGGAAGTAATCCTCGAGCCAGGAGGCCTCGGCCTTCGTCAGGCCCGCTCCATCGGTCAGGACGATGCCTTCCTCCAGCAGAATGTCGCGCAACTCGCGCCAGCGCCGCTGCTGGTCGGAGGCAAGGTGCGAGACCGCGGCGGAGATCTTCGCGAGCTGCTCCTGCGGCGAGAGCCCGTCCTGGGACATGGTCGCCACATCCGAGCGAACCTGGCCGCGCAGGCCCGCGACGCGAACCATGAAGAACTCGTCCAGGTTCTCGGCCGAGATCGAGAGAAAGCGCAGCTGCTCCAGGAGCGGATGATGGGTGTTGGAGGCCTCTTCCAGCACCCGCCGGTTGAACTGCAGCCAGGACAGTTCCCGGTTGATGAACCGCTGCGGGAACTTCCGTAGCGCCGCGCCGTCGAACTCGATATCCGGCGGAGCCTTCGGCAGCGGGGCTTCGCTGACGGTCTCCACCTCTTTCAGGGCAATCGCGCTACGCACCTCGTTCTCCGCCGTTTCCTTCTTCGGCGCTCGTTTTGCTCTGGGCTTCGTGACGGTTTCACGACGGTTGGACAACAAGGCGTCAGTGTCTGGCTTCACTCGTTCTCATCCGTTTCCTGCGCGGCGCCTAAAATTTCGGCTGCAATCGCCCGCGAGACGCGCCGGCCCCGGCTCAAGGCCTCCCGGTCGAGGAGAGCCACGATTTCGGAGGCCTTGGCGAGCGAGCGTTCGATCCGCAGAGCAATATAGTCGACAACGGAGGTGTCGACCACGAGTTGCCTGTCCACGAACAGCTTCACCAGCACGGCCTTGAGGAGGGCGTCGTCCGGTGCGTCGAGGGCAACGCTCGGCGCCAGCCGCAGGCGGGACAGGAGATCGGGCGTCTTCAACAACCAGCGGTCGGGCGGCGTCTCGGAGGTGATCAGCAGGGAGGCTTTCTTCTCCCTGGCCAGGTTCAGGAGATGGAACAGGGCCGCCTCGTCGCGCTCGCCCCGGTCCATGTCCTCGATGGCGAGCGCCCCGTTCGAGACGAGATGCAGGACCTTGTCGTGGGTGATCGCCACCGCATCGACCGTCCAGGCATGGGCGTTCGTGGCCCAGATGGACGCCAGATGGCTCTTGCCGCTGCCGCGGGGTCCCACGAGCAGGAGGATCGTGTCCGGCCAGTCGGGCCAGCTCTCGATGAGGCCATAGGCCTGCTCGTTGGAGGGACTGACGAGGAAATCCTCGGCCCCGAAGCGAGGATCAAGCGGAAGGTCGAAGGCCAGCTGCTTGGGGGCCTCACGCATCGCGATTGGCCTTGTCGATCTCAATGCGGGGCTTGAGGATCACCGGATCCGCGCCTCGGTAGATCGGGCTCGCCAGGTACTGGCGCAGGGCAAAGCGGGCGATGACCCCGATGGCCGCCGCCAGCGGCACCGCCAGGAGCAGGCCGACGAAACCGAAGAGCGCGCCGAAGGCCACGAGCGCGAACATGAGCCAGACCGGATGAAGGCCGACGGACTCGCCCACCAGCTTCGGCGACAGGATGTTGCCCTCCACGAACTGGCCGAAGATGAAGATGCCCAGCGTCGCGGCGATCATGGTCCAGTCCGGCCAGAACTGCACGATGGCGACGCCCACCGACAGGATGAGGCCGGTGAGCGAGCCCACATAGGGGATGAAGCTGAGGAGGCCCGCCGTCATGCCGATCAGGACGCCGAAATTGAGTCCAATGAGGGCAAGGCTCACCGCATAGAAGGTCCCGAGGATAAGGCAGACCAGGGCCTGCCCGCGCACGAAGCCGGCGATCGCCCGGTCGATGTCGCGGGCAATGTCGCGGATCGTGTCCCGGTGGCTCATGGGCATCCAGGAATCGACGGTCCTCACCATGCGGTCCCAGTCGACGAGCATGTAGAAGGCCACCACCGGCGTGACCACCAGCAGGGAGAAGATGCCGATCAGCGCCTGCCCGCCGGACCACAGCCCCTGAAGGAAGGTGGTCATCCAGGCGATGCCCTGGCTGATCAGGTTGCCGACGGAGGGTGGTGCCGCCGGCAGCACCTCCTCGATGCCGAGGCGCCGGATGAGCGGGCCGAGCTGCTCGGCGCCGAGTTCCTGAAGCCTCGACACGTAGCCGGGCAGCCTCTCCACGAAAGCTCCCACCTGCTGGGCCGCAAAGGGCACCAGGATCATCAGGGCGATGATGAAGACCAGCACGAACAGGACCAGGATCAGCAGGCTGGCGCCCAGGCGCCCGACGCCCAGCTTCTGCATCCGGTCGGCCAGGGGATCGAGCAGATAGGCCAGCGCGAAGCCGGCCACGAAGGGCAGCAGGATGCCGCGCAGCACGAACAGCAGCAGCACCCCGACGACCAGCGCCGCAATCCAGAACCCGATCTGCCGTTGAACCGTCATCGGCTCCCCATACGTTATCTTTTTGGCCTTCAGGTGGTCATGTGCCTGAGCCAGCCCCCGAGATAGGCCCCTGCCGAGGCTACGGTCAAGGCAGCCACCAGCAACATGGCAACATCCTCAAGCCCGGCCAGCTCAGCCCCGAAGGCATTGGCGGCCAGCGCGAAGGCCGCAAACGCAATCTGCGCGCCCGTATTGAGCTTGCTCACAAGGATCGGCTTGATGGCGACCGGGCGGCTCATGACCCAAGACAGGAGCACCGCCGCCACGATCATCACGTCCCGCGACACCACGACGATGGCAAGCCAACTCGGGATGGCGCCGACGATGGCGAGCGTCACGTAGATCGAGACCAGGAGCGCCTTGTCGGCGATGGGGTCGATATAGGCCCCGAACTCGCTCCGCATGTCGAACCGACGGGCAATGAACCCGTCGACCGCATCCGAGATTCCGGCCACCACGAACAGCACGAAGGCCGCAACCCACCGCTGCTGCATGATCATGACGATCACGATGGGCACGATGATGAGGCGCCCGATGGTGATGATGTTCGGAATGGTCATCGGGACTGATGATGGACGCTCGGGGGGCGGAGTTCAATCGGGGTGTCGGAGGGGTGGGGATAACGAGCGCCCCACAGTGTCATCCCGGACGGCGCAAGCCGATCCGGGATCGCAAGCCGATAATGCCGCTGGAACCCTCCTCCCCCTTGAGAGGAGGAGTTGGAGGTGGGGGTGTGGACGCCAGACCTGCGTAGGCTATCGCTCACACCCCCACCCTCGATCCCTCCCCACAAGGGGGAGGGAAACCGCGCCACATCCTGCACCCGATCCCGGATCTTCGCTGCGCTTCGTCCGGGATGACCACCAAACATATCGCAAATCCCCTTGCCTCCCGGTCCCTCCCGTCTTACTGCCCACCCCAACACGGGGTGAGCCATGACGACCGAGAAGCAGACGAACGGCCTGACCTATGCCCAAGCGGGCGTCGACATCGACGCGGGCAACGCCATGGTCGATCAGATCAAGCCCCTGGTGCGGTCCACGCGCCGGCCCGGCGCGGACGCGGAGATCGGCGGCTTCGGCGGGTTGTTCGACCTCAAGGCCGCGGGATTCAAGGACCCGATCCTGGTGGCGGCCAATGACGGGGTCGGCACCAAGGTGAAGATCGCCATCGACACCGGCATCCACGACACCATCGGCATCGACCTCGTGGCCATGTGCGTGAACGACATCATTGTCCAGGGCGCCGAGCCCCTGTTCTTCCTCGACTATTTCGCCACCGGGAAGCTCTCGCCGGAGGTCGGCGTCCATATCGTCAAGGGCATCGCCGAGGGTTGCCTTCAGGCCGGCTGCGCGCTGATCGGCGGCGAGACCGCCGAGATGCCCGGCCTCTACGCCAAGGGCGACTACGACCTGGCGGGCTTCGCCGTAGGCGCCGCCGAGCGCGGCACGCTGCTCCCCAAAGACGTGAAGGTGGGCGACGTGCTCATCGGCCTGCCCTCCTCCGGTGTCCATTCCAACGGCTTTTCCCTGGTGCGGCGGATCGTCGAGCATTCGGGCCTTGCCTGGGATGCGCCAGCTCCCTTCGCGTCCAGCAAGACCCTCGCGCAAGCCCTGCTGGAGCCCACCCGGATCTATGTGAAGGCCATGCTGGAGGTCTTGAGAGGCGGCGACGGCATCAACGCCCTCTGCCACATCACCGGCGGGGGCTTTCCCGACAACATCCCGCGCGTCCTCCCCGACGGCGTTGGAGTGCTTCTCGACCTCGATGCGATTGCGGTTCCGCCCGTCTTCGGCTGGCTCGCTAAGGCAGGCGGCGTGGCTGAGCCTGAGATGCTGCGCACCTTCAACTGCGGCATCGGCATGATCGCTGTCGCCTCGGCTGATCAAGCCGACGCGGTGATGGAGCGCCTGCGCCAGGCCGGCGAGAGCCCGGTTCGCATCGGCCACACGATCGCGCACACAGGCGGCGAGCGGGTGCAAACCTCGGGGCCATTGAAGCTTCAATGACCCGCCGCGTCGCCATCCTGATCTCGGGTCGGGGCTCGAACATGGCCTCGCTGATCGAGGCGGCTCGGGCTGCGGACTTCCCGGCCGAGATCGCCCTCGTGCTCTCGAACCGGCCTGATGCTGAGGGATTGGCGCGAGCAAAGGACGCCGGGATCGCGACGCTCGCCATCGACCACAAGGCCTTTCCCGACCGGGAAAGCTTCGACCGCGCGCTCGATGCGGCGCTGGTGGAGCACGACATCGCCTTCATCTGCCTGGCCGGCTTCATGCGGGTGCTTTCCGACTGGTTCGTGGAGCGCTGGTCGGGCCGGATGATCAACATCCACCCGTCCCTCCTGCCCCTCTATCGCGGCACGCAGACCCATCGCCGCGCGCTGGCCGACGGCGTGCTGGTGCATGGCTGCACGGTGCATTACGTGGTGCCGGAGCTCGATGCCGGCCCCATCATCGCCCAGGCCGTCGTGCCGGTGGTGCCGGGTGACACAGAGCAGAGCCTTGCCGCGCGTGTCATCGTGCAGGAGCACCGCCTCTATCCGCAGGCGCTGCGGATGATCTGCGACGGCAGCGCCCGGCTGGAGAACGGGCGGGTGATGTTTTCGCGTGGATGGAGTTCGAGCAGCACGCTGCATTCGCCAGGTTAGTCTTGAACAGCGTCATCCCGGACGGCGAAGCCGATCCGGGATCGCATGCAGAATAAGGCACTGAATCCTCAACACTGTCATCCCGCGCAGGCGGGATCCATAACCACGACGTCTCAGGAAACAAAGATCAGCGTTGCGCCTCCTTCTGCATCGTTGGCGGTGATGGATTCCGGGCTCCGCTACGCGGCCCCGGAATAACAGTGCTGGACTGGTTTGCACGATCCCGGATCGTCGCTGCGCTCCGTCCGGGATGACCTTGTGGTCGTAAATCCGCAGTCTGAGCTAAGATCGCACGGCAAGCAGAGAGGCACCTGATGGGCAAGATCAATATTTACGCCGCGCCGCGTTTCGAGGGATCCGATTATCCCTCGCCTTACGATGTTCCCTGCCGCGGCCGCGTTCGCCAGGCGTTGAGCGATACCGCCCATCTGACCCAGTTCGGTGTCAATCTCACGCAGCTGCCGCCTGGCGCATGGTCATCCCAGCGGCACTGGCACAGCGCCGAGGATGAGTTCGTCTGGATCTTAGAGGGCGAGCTCGTTCTGGTGTCGGACGAGGGTGAGGAAATCCTGCGCGCGGGCGACTGCGCTGCGTTCAAGGCTGGTGACGCCAACGGGCACCATCTTCAGAACCGCTCCGAGCGCACGGCCGTGATCCTGGAAATGGGATCCCGCCGCCCGGAGCAGGACGTATGCACCTACTCCGATATCGACCTCATCTGGAGCAAGGCCGCAGGCGATACGCACAAGGACGGTACCCCTTATTGAGTCCGCGCCTGTGCTAAACAAGTCCATAAGCAATCACGGCATCCGCAAATGCGATCACGGATGCCGTGAGGTGTTTCCCCTTAGATCTGCGGACGCGGCAGCTTGCAGGCGTCCAGTGCCGTGAGCGCCTTCGCGCGGGCAGTGTCGTTGAACACGCCGGTGTCGCGATAGGCCTGGACTTCCTCGGCGCTGAGCGAGCGCATGGTGCGGCCGGCATAGCAGTCGCAGGCCCGGTTGAGGGACGCTTCGCTGGCCTCGCTCTGGAGCTTTGCCTGGGTGATGGCGCAGGCTTGGCTCACGCGGGCGCGCAGCTGAGAGACGCTCTCGGTCTTCAGGGCCGGGTCGGGCTGGTATTGGGTCGGCATGTTGGAGGCACCCGCATAGGCGGCGGACGCGCTCAAGGAAACGGCGGCTGCAACGAGCAGCGCGCGGGCGGTCGAGATCATGGATAGCTCCCCAGAGATGAAATCACGTTCGGCGTTTAAGAATAGGCTTGGCCGTTCAGGATCAAGGGGGAGATGGGGATAGGCTTAAGAAGGTCTGACTATGACATCAGAGTTTCAATCTAAACCCTCATCCTGAGGAGGCGCAAAGCGCCGTCTCGAAGGAGGATCCAGTACACTCTGGAAGCTCCTTCGAGACGCAGCCTGATGGCTGCTCCTCAGGATGAGGTTTGTGTATGTTTTCAGGGCTTGGACTTACCCGACCAGGGCCTCAGGACGATGGTGCTTGCGGGCGACCGCCGGCTCCAGGGCTGGATCAAGCTCCGCCTTCTCCAGCGCCACCCGGTTATCGTGGAAGGCGGCACCGCCATAAGGCGCCACCTGGTCGCCGCCCGTGAGCGTGTTGATGCCGCGACCGTACGGATGGGCGGCGTTGGGCCAGATGCCTTCGGCGATGAGCACCCCGCGCCGGACGCCGTCGAACAGCTTGGCGCGCAAGAAGACCTCGCCCCGATGGTTCTTCAGCTTCACCCAGTCGCCGTCTGCAATCCCCTGCCGCTCAGCATCGACCGGGTGGATCATCACCTCGGGCCGGCGCTCCTTGTCGAGCGAGGTCGGCGTCTCGGTGAAGCTGGAATTGAGGAAGTTGCGGGCCGGGCTCGTGGCGAGGCGGAACGGGTGCTCCTCGGTCGCCGCTTCGATCACGCCCCAATGGTCGGGCAAGGCCGGCATGCTGGCCCAGGGCCCCATGGCGCCGTTGTTGTAGGACGGCACCTTGGTCCAGTCGGGCTTGAAGCGGAACTTGCCGTCCGGATAACCGAACCCTTTCAGGAAGTGCGCCTCCTCGAAGGGCGGCTGTGCATCGAAATGAACCTGCGCCTCCAGGTTCTCGAGCGTGCCCCAGCCGGAGTTTTGCAGCGTCCAGTCGATGATCTCGCGCGGCTCCATGGCAAAGCCGCGATGCTCGGCGCCGAGGCGCTGGGCCAATCCACGAAAGACCTCGTGGTTGGAGCGGCACTCGCCCGGCGGGTCGATGAGCTTTGGACCCACCTGGAAATGCTGGTGCCCGCCGCCGGAATAGAGATCGTCATGCTCCATGAACATGGTCGCGGGCAGCACGATGTCGGCCATCAGCGCTGTCTCGGTCATGAACTGCTCGTGGACGCACACAAAAAGGTCCTCGCGGGCAAAACCCTGCTTCACCAGTTCCTGCTCCGGCGCGACGGAGACCGGATTGGTGTTCTGGATCAGCATCGCCTTGACCGGCGGCCCGTTGTAGAGCGCCTCGGCGTCGCCGGTGAGCACGCGGCCGATCTGCGACTGGTCGAGCACGCGGATGCTTTTGTCGATGGTATCGTGACCTTCGATCAGCGCCTTGTTCCAGTGGAAAATGCCGCTGTTCGAATGAAGCGCCCCGCCGCCCTCGTATTGCCAAGCGCCGGTCACGGCCGGGATCGACAGGGCCGCATGCATGTTGACCACGCCGTTGCGCTGGCGCGCGAAGCCGAAGCCGAGGCGGAAATACGTGCGCTTCGTGGTGCCCACGAGCCTGGCGAAGGCCTCGACCTCCTCCACCGACAGGCCGGTGATGGCCGAGGCCCAGGCGGGATCGCGGGTCTTGAGATGCTCTTCCAGCTCGCGCGGATGGTCGGTGTAGCGCTCGAGATAATCCCAGTCCGCATAGCCATCGCGGAACAGCACGTGCATGACGGCGCATGCCAGCGCGCCATCGGTGCCGGGGCGCAGGACCAGGGCCATGTCGGCCTGCTTCAGGGTCGCGTTGTTGTAGATGTCGATGGCAACGATTTTGGCCCCGCGTTCCTTGCGGGCCTTCATCGCGTGGGTCATCACATTGACCTGCGTGTGAACCGCGTTGGTGCCCCAGATCACGATGCAATCGGCCACTGCCATCTCACGCGGATCGGCACCGCGAAGATGCCCGGTGCCGGCCACGTAGCCGGTCCAGCTCATGGCTGTGCAGATGGTGGAATACTGGCCGGAATACTTCTTCACATGGCGCAGGCGGTTGATGCCGTCGCGCATCACGTACCCCATGGTGCCGGCATAGTAGTAGGGCCAGACCGATTCCGACCCGAAGTCCCGCTCCGCCTCCAGGAACTTTTGCGCCACGATGTCCAGCGCCTCGTCCCAGGAGATGCGCTCGAACTGGCCCGATCCCTTCGGGCCGGTGCGTCGCATGGGATAGAGCAGCCGGTCCGGGTTGTGGATGCGCTCCGCATAGCGGGCCACCTTGGCGCAGATCACGCCCGCCGTGTAGCTGTTCGACTTCGCTCCATGCACGCGCCCGATGGTTTTCCCGTCGATCACCTCCACCTCGAGGGAGCAGACGGAGGGGCAGTCATGCGGACAGACGGAGGCGCGGCGTTCGATGCGGGGAGCTTGGTTCATGGCGGGCGCATGATGAGGGAAAGGTTTAGAAATGAAAAGGCCGCCCGGAGGCGGCCTGATCATGAAGGCTATGCTTTAGGAGCTTAGCCGACGATCTCGTTGCCCGAGAAGAACTGGGCAATCTCGATCTTGGCGTTGTCGAGGCTGTCGGAGCCGTGGACCGAGTTCTCGCCGATCGACTTGGCGTAGAGCTTGCGAATGGTGCCCTCGGCGGCGCTCTCCGGGTTGGTGGCGCCCATGATCTCGCGGTAGCGGAGCACGGCGTTCTCGCCTTCCAGAACCTGCACGACGACCGGAGCCGAGACCATGAAGTCCACGAGCTCACCGAAGAAGGGGCGCTCCTTGTGGACCGCGTAGAAGGTCTCGGCCTCGCGGCGGCTCATGAGGATGCGCTTCTGGGCAACGATCCGCAGGCCGGCCTGCTCGATGACGGCATTGACGGCGCCGGTGAGGTTCCGCTGGGTCGCGTCGGGCTTGATGATGGAGAAAGTACGCTCGATGGCCATGACAGCTCGCTTGTCTTTATGAGGGAAATGGTGAAGTGGGGCGCTTATAGCGGCGAGCCCCCCGGGCCTCAAGCGCCTTTTACCCCGGCCTGCTTGGAAAGCTTAACCGCCTCCCCTAGTCTCTTCCCCGAGCGGTCCGCTGAAGACCGACCTAAAGGGAGTTACCCATGAAACAAACCATCCTCGCCCTCAGTCTCGTCATGCTGGCCCTCCCGGCCTCGGCCCAACCGGCGGACCCGAGCGGCACATACTTGAGCGAGACGGGCGAGACCCGGGTGCGGATCGCCCGGTGCGGCGGCGCCTATTGCGGCACCATCATCTCCATCCAGGGCGAGGCCAAGGACGTGAACAACCCGGACCCCAAGCTGAAGGGCCGGAACCTCGTCGGGGTTCAGATGATCTCCAACATCCAGCCCGCAGCCGACGGCTTCACCGGCCAGCTCTACAACTACAAGGACGGAAAGACCTATAACGGCAAGATGAGCTTTGCCGGCGGCAAGGCCATGCAGCTCTCCGGCTGCGTCCTCGGCGGCTTGATCTGCCGGTCGCAGACATGGGCGAAGGTGAACTGAAGGCAGTGGATTCCAGCGTCATCCCGGGGCTGCGGAGCAGAACCCGGGATCGCGGGACGAGAATGGCGCCTTGTCCTGCTTGCGATCCCGGATCGCCTGCGGCGTCCGGGATGACGCTGTATTTGAAATCTACCGCGCCTTCTGCCCGAACAGCACGGCCTGGACGGCCGGATCGGTCAGGTCGGTCTTGTTGCGGTCCTCGGAGCTGACCGCGATGCCGCGCTGGACGGCCGGGCGGGCGAGCATCGTCTCCAGCCAGCGCTTCACGTGCGGGAAATCCTCGATGTTCTGACCCTGCCGCTCCCAGAGCTTCGCCCACGGTGCGATGGCCATGTCGGCGATGGAATAGTCGCCGGCCACGAACTCCCGGTTGGCAAGGCGCTTGTTCAGCACGCCGTAGAGGCGGTTGGTCTCATTGGTGTAGCGGTCGATGGCGTAAGGCACCTTTTCCGGCGCATAGATGCGGAAATGGTGCGCCTGGCCGAGCATGGGGCCGAAACCGCCCATCTGCCAGAACAGCCATTGATCGACCTCAACGCGTTGCCTCTCGTCCTGCGGGTAGAACTTCCCGGTCTTGCGGCCGAGATATTGCAGGATGGCGCCGGATTCGAACACGGAGATCGGTTCGTCCCCAGGCCCATCGTGATCGACGATGGCCGGCATTTTGTTGTTGGGCGAGATATCTAAGAACTCCGGCTTGAACTGATCGCCCTTGCCGATGTTCACCGGGTGGATCGCATAAGGCAGCCCGCATTCCTCAAGCATGATGGTAATCTTCCACCCGTTCGGGGTGGGCCAGTAATACAGATCGATCGGTTGCTGCGCGGAAGCCGCCATGAAACGCCTCTCATCAGGTTGCGATACGAATTCGCGAGGGAACGTTAAGCCATAAGATCGGAACTGGCACCCTCGCCTGCAACGAAAAATCCACGAAATAGGCGCATGGCAGCTCATCGGGACTTGCATGTTGCCGCGCGACGATTCAGAAAGCTTATAACATAAAGCAATCGCTGTGGGGGTGATTCGATGATGAACCGAGTTGTAAACGCGGCTCTTGCGGCCGCCATGACCTTCGCGCTCGCCGGTGCCGTGCAGGCCACCGAGACCAAGCCGAAGAAGGCGCCGAGCGCCGCCCAGGTGGCTGCCCGCGAACGCATGAGCAAGTGCAGCCTCGAGTGGAAGGAAGCCAAGGCCGGCGGCAAGGTCGACAAGACCATGAAGTGGCCAGGCTTTTGGAGCGCATGCAACAAGCGCCTCAAGGAAGGCACGAAGGCCTGAGCGGCTAACGCCTCGATTGGACAGGAGCTCTCCATGAACTGGCTATCCCGCATCATCACCCGGCAACCGGCGCCCGCGGGCAGACCCGTGCCGCCTCAGCAGGCCCTCTTCATTCGCCTCGACGGGGCATCGCTTCCCCGCGCCATCTACGAGGAATACGATCTGTCGGGTTTTGAAAGTCAGCTTGAGATCGCCCTCGGCGGCCTCGGCGGAGTCGACGGCCATGCGATAGGCGCCACCGATACGATCATCTACCTGTACGGTCCGGACGCAGAGGCGATGTACCGCGCGGTTGAGCGCACTTTGAAGACTCACCCGCTGGCCCAGGACGCGAGCGTGACGATCCGCAAGGGACCTCCTGGCGCCGCGCGACACGAGATCTATACGATCAACTGAGGGGCCGACTGGCTCAGTGGCAAGCCTCACAGCTTCTTCTTGAGGCTCGTGTGACTGCGGGCGAGGATCGGACCTTCGTGCAACGCTACACGGATCGTTCCTCTCCGCGTCGCGATTTTTCGTCCGAGGCGGAACGCCGGCGAAACGATCATCCTAGGTGTCTATGACCCGTTGGAACGTCAGTGCTGGTGTTCGGGTGGGGCGAACAAGATCAACTCCGCGCGCTCGTTGCCCTCGACATATGCATCGTGACCGGGTGGAATCTCGAAGAAATCCCCGGCGCTGATGTGCGTCTCGATGCCTGTATCGATCATGCGGACCACAAGCTTGCCGCCAATGCAGTAGCCAGTGTGGCGCATCGGACATGAGTCGGGCGAGCCGAGCAGGGGCTTCTCGTCGGCCTCCCAGGTCCAACCAGGTTCGAAAACGGCGTGCATGCCGGCCGTGCCATCGGCCATCTTAATAACAGAGATTCGGCCGTGCTCTTTCATGTCAAGCAGTTGGTCGGGGCTCTCGAACCGTCTGATTTCAATTCCAGGTGCCATCTCATAACCCTCCGCTGTGGTAGAGAGGAATGCTGCGGAGGCTAAGTATCAAAGAGCTTGCAAGGCAGCACAACCGGCCCTGCCGCTAACTTATGGCGGTATCTCGCGATAGGTAATCCAGGCGAAGATGTTTGCTCTCAACCAGCCGCGCCACACGTCGCGACGAGGTGCGGCAGCCTCACCAATTAGCCGAGCTTCTTCTTGAAACCCTCATGGCTGCGGGAAAATCCCAAGCGCTCGTAGAAGCGGTGGGCGTTCCCACGAGTCTTGTTGGAGGTCAGCTCCATGGCGCGGGCGCCATGCGTGCGGGCATGGTCTTCCGCGAAAGCCATCATCCTGGCGCCGATGCCCGATGATCGCCGTGCGGCTTTGACCTTTACGCTCTCGACCTTGACGCGCGTGGCGCCGCGGCCGGTGAGGTTGGGAATGAAGGTGAGCTGGAAAGTGCCGACGATCTCATTGCCGTCGACCGCTACGAACAACTGGTTCTCGGGGCTGCGCTGGATGGCAGCAAACGCCGCCTCGTAGGCAGGTCGGGTCTCCGGCGACCACGCATCGCCGTGGGAGCCCAGCTCGTCCTCTTCATGCAGGCGAATGATCGCTTCGAGATCACCGGCCTCAGCTTCGCGGATCAAAAGATTGCTCATGCGGCTACCCGGGATTCTGGCGGCAGCAGGTCCGTCGGCCGCCTGAAGCCGGGCAGCGCCTCGACGCGTCCGATCCAGGCGCTGACATTGGCGTAAGGCGCGAGATCGACGGCGGCGTCGGGCGCATAAACCAGCACCCCGTAGATGTCGATGTCGGCTATGCTCGGGCTCTCGCCCACGACCCAGTTGCGGCTTGAGAGATGTCGGTCGAGGGTCTTGAGCGCGGACGCCGCATTGGCCGCGCAGAGTTCGAGGCTCTCCTCCCCACCCTTCATGAAGCCGAGGCGAATGCCGCGAGCGCGATAGATGGATGGCGCCAAGCGGTCGAAGTCCCAATAGAGCCATTCGCGGACCTGGAGGCGCTCGTCGAGGGTCGCGCCGCCGAACTTGCCCAGCGTGTCGGCGAGATATTCCAGGATCGCCGCCGACTGGCACAAATGCCGGCCGTTATTACGGTCGACGAGAAGCGGCACCTGCCCGTAGCGCTGCTTGGCAAGGTACGGTGGCTGCTTGTGCTCGCCGCCTGCGAGGTTCACGTGAACGTAGTCGAACGCCTCCCCGGCAAGTGCCAGCATCAGACCGACCTTGTAAGTCGGGCCTGAAAGAAAGACGCCGCTGAGTTCGAACCGTGCCGGCATGAGAAGCCCCTGAAACGTTGCAGTCGCCTGCAAACCTAAACGGCTCTCTTCCAGCAGGAAAGAACCTCCCGTCAAAGATCTGTGATCTGGCGCCGGCTACAGACAGACGATATGACAGGATATTGCATGAGACGGCCGCACCGGGTCGATCGCGGGGAAATCCAGTGCGCGCCAAGGATATCAGCTTCTTCGTCTCTCTGTTCTTCGCCCGCCTGGCGGATCAAATGCTTCTGTTCCTGGTGCCTCTCGTGGTGTTCCAGACGACGCAGAGCCCTGCCCTGTCGGGGCTCGCCTTCTTCATCGAGACCCTGCCGCGCTACCTGCTGTTCTCCGTCTGCGGGATCCTCTGCGATCGCAGGTCGCCGGTGTCCCTCCTGGTCATCAGCCAGCGCTTCCGCCTGCTCACCTGCGCGGTGGGCATTGCAGGTCATGAGCTCCTAGGCGGCATCGGCTGGCTCGTCGCCCTCTCGGCGGTCTGCGGGATTCTCTCGACGCAAGGGTTTCTCGCCCGCGAGGTGATGCTGCCGCAGATCTTCCGGCAGCAGCGGTTCGAGAAGGTCCTATCCTACTCGCAGCTGGGCGATCAGCTCGGGATGGTGATCGGGCCCATCCTGGCCGCCGCCCTGCTCGGCCTGTGGCCGTGGCAGATCGTGGTTGCAATCACGGCGTTCCTGTTCCTGCTTGCGGATCTCGGGCTCACCTTATGGCATCGGTCGAGCCGGATCGATCTCGCCCCGCCGGAAGCGGCCCATGACAGCTGGGTCGATCCTTTCCGCATCGCCCTCGAGCACATCTGGCATCTGCCCGGCCTGCGAAGAGCCGCAGCGCTGTCAGCCGGGCTGAACTTCGTCTTCGGCGCGACGCTGGCCACATCGGCCGCGATGGTGACGGGCGTCCATGCACAGTCGGAGCAGAGCTACGCGCTTCTGCAGACGGCCAGCGCCATAGCTGCCATCGCGATCCTGGCCTTCCTGGCCCACGTCATCATCCCATTGAGGGCCATGGGGGCCATCGGCTACGCGGCGATCTTCATCGGCGGCCTGCTGACGGCCATCAGCCCCAATTATGGGGTCTATGCCGCTGGCTATATTCTCGTCCTCGGCTTCGACAGGATGTTCACCATCTATCTCAGGAGCCTGCGCCAGAAGATCATTCCGCAGAAGGATTTCGGCAAGACGACCGGTGCAATGATCACCATCAACAATCTGTCGCAGCCACTGGCCGGGCTGCTGGTGGGCGTGTTCTCGGGCCCCGAGGGTCCGGCGCTCGTGATCGGCGGCATCTCGCTGGTGATGGGATTGATCGGTGTCATTGTCGCCATCGGTGCGGCCCCTGCTCTCAAGCAGGCAAACAGATAGGAGACCACATGCCCAGCATGGAACGTGAGCGAAGGCTCCTGCAGCAGAGTGTAGGGATCGTCGCCACCATCCCGGTAGCAACAGGACTCTACGGCGTATTGTTCGGGCAGGCGCTCACGGGTGACGCGGTGAGCATCTCGGCGGAGAGCCACTTCCGTTATCTGTCCGGCCTGCTTTTGGGCATCGGCCTGTGCTTCTGGAGCACCCTGCCCTCCATCGAAATCTATACCGGCCGGATTCGGCTGCTGACATTGCTCGTGGTCATCGGAGGCTTGAGCCGCCTGATCGGCCTTGCCCTCACGGGCCTGCCCTCGCTCTTCATGATGGGTGGCCTGATCGTCGAGTTGATCGTCGCGCCGGTGCTGTGCCTGTGGCAGACGCGGGTCGCCAACCGCTACGCGGAGGAATACGGGGTGGCAGAAGCATAATTCCTGCTGCCCTGACATTGCCGGATTGCGGGCGCATCCTGACACCCTTGAGACATGCAGCCGGGGTGCGCCCTCGCAGGCCTGCCAGCGGGCGCTTCGCATTGCCACGATGCATGGCCCGTTTCGCACCTCGAAGGAGGTCGCACCATGAACGAGCACGAAAAACTCCTCGCCATTCTCCGGCAATCCGCCGATGGCCGCATCGTCGACGCCATCGAGCACCTGATTCAGGATGCTCCGGACCATGAACTGAACCGCATCAATGCCCTCGCCTTCGCAGCCAGCCACGGCTTTGACGAGGATCGCGTGATCGCCGCCTTTCTGCACGCCTCAAGACTCGGATTGTTCGAGATGTCGTGGAACGTCCTGTGCCCGGGATGCGGCGGCGTGCTCGACACGGGATTGAGCCTGAAATCGGTGAACCGGGAGGAATATACCTGTGCGCTCTGCTCCGCGGGCTACGAGCCGACCCTTGATGAGATGGTTGAGGTGACGTTCACGGTGAGCCCACGGATTCGCAAGATCGCCGCGCACGATCCCGACAGCCTTCCGATGCATGAATACATGCGCCAGATCTTCTGGGGCTCCGGCCTCGACCTGCCCGAGGATTTCGAGCGCATGATGGACGAGATCGTGCTCGACGCCGTCGAACTCCCGCCCGGCGAAAGGGCGATCATGTCGCTGCAGCTGCCAGCTGAGTTCATCATCATCTCCGAGCCGGTCACCCATGCGGCCCAGTTCATCGATGTGCAGGGCGAGCCGACCCGCGAGCGCCAGAGCCTGTCGCTGGTGATTAACGAGACTCATCCGCAGCACCAGACCCTCGTCATGCGGCCAGGTCCCCTACGCATCTCCATCGAGAACCGCACCAACAGGCGCGCCCTGCCCTCGGTCTGGATTGCAGGCGATGCGCTGCACCACATGCTGAAGCGCCGCCGCCCGTTCCCGACGGCCAAGCGCCTGCTCACCAACCAGACGTTCCGCGACCTCTATCGCACTGACACGCTCGATATCGACCAGCGGCTGAAGATCACGAGCCTCACGTTCCTCTTCACCGACCTGAAGGGCTCGACGCAGCTCTACGAGCGCGTCGGCGACCTTGTGGCTTACGATCTCGTGCGCTCACACTTCCAAGTCTTGCACGAGATCGTCGCATCCGAATCCGGCGCCGTGGTGAAGACCATTGGCGATGCGGTCATGGCCACCTTCCCGACGCCGGACCATGCGATCTCGGCCGCTTTGCGGATGCGCGAGGCGATGCGCCACCTCAACGAGGAGCGCGGCAGCGAGGACCTGCTGCTCAAGATCGGCATCCATGAGGGTCCATGCCTCGCCGTAACGTTGAACGACCGACAGGACTACTTCGGCCAGACGGTGAACATCGCCTCCCGGGTCCAAGGCCTTGCCATGTCGCGCTCGATCTTCGCGACCGGTTCCGTGGTCGAGAACCCGCAATCGTCGCGGATCATCGAAAGGCAGGGCCTTCATCCCACGTTGCAGAAGACGGCTCTACGCGGGCTCAACGACGAGTTCTCGGTTTATGAGATTCCGTGAGACCCACCGACACGTCATCCCGGACGGCGGCTGCCGGGCATGACAAGCACGACTCTACTCCCTCCCTCCTTGTGGGGGAGGGTGGCCGCGGCAGCGGCCGGGAGGGGGGTGCTGGCGCCATCGGAAGGATCGATGCACCCGCTCGACCCGTAGCTACCCCCCTCTCCAACTCTCCCCCACAAGGGAGGAGAGGGTTTCCGGCGCCTCATTCAGCACGCGATCCCGGATCTTCGCTGCGCTCCGTCCGGGATGACAGAGTTCTGATTCCTTAGAGCGCTTTCTCAAACCGATACTCGGCCGATCGCGAAATATCCGCGAGCTGACGCTGCTCTTCGCCCTGCACATAGCCTAGTCTCGTATAAAGCCGGTGCGCCGTGACGAAGCGCGTGTCGGACCACAGCACGATGCGCGAACCTAATCCCATCCCACGCTGGTCCGGGCGAACATAGAGCCGGTGCAGTTCCGCCGTTCCGCTTTCCGGGAAGTCCACGGCCACGCAGGCGCAGACGCGTCCGCGCTCATCCTCGACGGCCCAGAAGGCGCCGCCGGTGCGATCATAGGATGTGCTGGGAACGCGCAGATCCGGCAGGTCGTCATGAGGATCGACGAAGCATCCGGGATAATCCGCATAGCAGACCGCGATCAGCCCGAAGAGATCCTGCCGGTCGCTGTCGGCAACAGGTCGGATGACCGGCAGGTCTACAGCCTTCAGCGCCAGGTTCATCATTGCCCCCTCTTCGCGGTCACCGAGTTGACCGACTTTTCAAGCACATCGTGCAGCCGGCGATAGGCGCCCGCCGACAGATGAATGCCATCCGTGGTGAGCCCTTCGCGCGCCGCGCCCTCGCCGTTGCCGAAAGCCTTGTGCAGATCGACGATGGCGGCCGCGCGGCCATCCGCAATCTGCACGATTCGGCGGCTCAAGGAAGCCATCGCGTCGGCCGAGTAGAAATTTGTGAGACGCTTGCTCCGCTCGATGGGCGGCGGCGTCATGACGATCACCGGCACGGCGGCCGCTTCGAAGTGGCGGATGATGGTTTCGAAATGCCCCGTCACCGCGTCGAGGGCGATCTCGGTGCAATCCTTCTTGGCATCGTTCGTGCCGACGAGCAGCACGGCGATGCCCGGTTTTGCGGATTGCAGGAGAAGCGGCACCCGCGGCTCCAAGGCCTCGGTCCAGATGCCGGAATAGCCGGCATTCAGCACGGGCCGCGAACTGACCTGATTCCAGTAGAAACCTTCGACCAGAGAATCGCCGACGAAGAGCAACCCGCCCGGCCCGACGGCGTGGCGGTGCGAGCTGATCACGATGTCGCGGATCAGCCAGTGAGGGGCGAAAGGATTGGGCTGCGAGGTCACGGCATCGGTGCCTGCATAAGCCCTGGCGGGCGCGAATGCGCTCCGCCAGGATGGCCGAGCGACCTTACTCGATCCCGAGCTTGCGCTTGAGGATCTCGTTGAGGGCCTGCGGGTTGGCCTTGCCGCCTGTGGCCTTCATGGTCTGGCCCACGAACCAGCCGAGCAGCGTGGGCTTCGCCTTCGCCTGCTCCACCTTGTCTGGGTTGGCCGCGATGATCTCGTCCACGGCCTTCTCGATGGCGCCGGTATCGGTGACCTGCTTCATGCCGCGTGTTTCTACGAGTTCGCGCGGGTCGCCGCCTTCCGTGAAGACGATTTCGAACAGGTCCTTGGCGATCTTGCCGGAGATCACGTTCTCGCCGATGAGCTCGATGATAGCGCCGAGCTGGGCGGCCGAGACCGGCGTCTCCGAGATGTCCTTGCCCTCCTTGTTCAGGCGGCCGAACAGCTCGTTGATGATCCAGTTCGCCGCGGCCTTGCCGTCGCGGCCCTTCGCCACCTCTTCGAAGAAATCGGCGGAGCTGCGCTCGGCCACCAGCACGCTCGCGTCGTAGGGCGAGAGGCCGTAATCGGCCATGAACCGTGCCTTCTTCTCGTCGGGCAACTCCGGCAGACCTTTCGCGAGATCGTCCACATAGGCCTGGTCGAATTCGAGGGGCAGCAGGTCCGGATCGGGGAAGTAGCGGTAATCATGCGCTTCTTCCTTGGAGCGCATGGAGCGGGTCTCGCCCTTGCCCGGATCGTACAGCCGGGTCTCCTGGTCGATGGTGCCGCCGTCCTCCAGGATCGCGATCTGGCGACGCGCCTCGTATTCGATCGCCTGACCGATGAAGCGGATGGAGTTGACGTTCTTGATCTCGCAGCGGGTGCCGAGCTCGTCGCCGGGACGGCGCACGGAGACGTTCACGTCGGCGCGAAGATTGCCCTTGTCCATGTCGCCGTCGCAGGTGCCGAGATAGCGCAGGATCGTGCGCAGCTTGGTCACATAGGCGCGGGCCTCGTCGGACGAGCGCAGGTCCGGCTTCGACACGATCTCCATGAGGGCCACGCCGGAGCGGTTGAGATCGACGAAGCTCATGGTCGGGTGCAGGTCGTGGATCGACTTGCCCGCATCCTGCTCGAGATGCAGGCGCTCGATGCGCACCGTTATCGTCTCGCCGGTCTCCGGCACGTCGACGATCACCTCGCCCTCGCCCACGATGGGGCTCTTGTACTGGCTGATCTGGTAGCCCTGCGGCAGATCCGGGTAGAAGTAGTTCTTGCGGTCGAAAGTGCTGCGCAGGTTGATCTCGGCCTTGAGGCCCAGGCCCGTGCGGATGGCCTGGCGCACGCATTCCTCGTTGATCACCGGCAGCATGCCGGGCATGGCAGCGTCCACGAGGGAGACGTTGCTGTTAGGGTCGTTGCCGAAGGCCGTGGAGGCGCCGGAGAACAGCTTGGCCTGGCTCGTCACCTGGGCATGGATCTCCATGCCGATGACGATTTCCCAATCGCCTGTCGCGCCTTTGATGAGCTTCTTAGGGTTGACCGGAGCGTTCATGAGCCTTGCGCCTTTAATCTCTTGTATTTCCTGCCCGAAGTACGAGCGGCGCTTGAACCGGTCAACCCCTTTCAAGATGAACGGGCATTCAGGGTGATGACTCAATCGTTAAGATCAGAAACAATTTATGCACAGTTTTCGAAAATAATTGCCACGCTGCGATGAAACCCCATCCCACATACGGCGTTGTTCGGGAGGTAAAACGGTCAAGGAGTTTCAAAATGGCTATGGATCCTATGGATCGCGAACCCAACGTCTACAATCGTGAGACCAACGTCTACGATAACACCGGCCGCGGTTCCAACACACTTGCTTACGTGATCGGCGGTCTTGTTATCGCCTTGGGCCTGCTCGCCTTCCTCTTCTATGATGGCGGCAGCAACGAGCCGAGCACGACCGGCAGCACGGCCGGCCAGACGCAGAGCTCTTCGCCGAGCACGGGCTCCGGCGCCACCGGCGGTTCCTCGACCGCTCCGGCGACCCCGACCACCCCGGCTCCGGCAGCCCCGGCGTCTCCCGCGGCTCCCGCTCCGCAGCAGTAATCTAGCGTCTCGCGTTTCACTGCGCAGGATGGGCCTGACCTCACGGTCGGGCCCATTCCCTTTTTAGACTTGGCGCCACCATCCCTGACGAGGAACCAAGGGCAAGCTTGAGCGGTTTCGCCTGGGAGTTTTCCCACCCGGCAGCACATCAGGAGCCTTGAGATGGCCAACAAGTCGAGCTTCACCTCTGAGGAATGGTCCCGCCTGGTCGCAAGCCCCGTCGTGGCCAGCATGGCGATCACGGCGTCGGATCCAGGCGGGCTCTGGAGCCTGCTGCAGGAATCCATGTCCAGCGGCTGGGCGCTCGTGGAGGCCAAGCAGAACGCCCAGGCGGCTCCCCTCGTGAAAGCGGTCGTTGAGGACATCACGAATTCCGAAACCCGTGATGCCGTGCGCACCTCATTCCAGGCGCAGTTCAAGGGAAGCCAGTTCGCCGACGTGAAGCGCAAAGCCGTCGACGAGCTTCGTACCGTGTCCAACCTTCTCGACACCAAAGCGCCGGACGAAGCCGCGGCCTTCAAATCCTGGCTGCTGAGCGTTGCCCAGAAATCGGCCGAAGCCGGCAAGGAAGGCGGGTTCCTGGGCTTCGGCGGCGTAGCCGTCAGCGATGCCGAGAAGGCCACTCTGGCCGAGATCGCAACAGCACTTGGCAGCCCAGCCGGTTCCGGCGCCGGGCTGGCCGAAACCTAGCTCTTGACCACGCGGCGGGCGGCATAGGCGCCGCTCGCCCAGAGCATGGCGGCCACGAAGCGCACGGGAAACAGGGTCAGCCCGTCGGACCGCACGGGCGCGATCCAAGGGATCCCCAGGCTGCTGATGGCCCAGGAAACGAGCACCGACACGGCCAGCGCCACCATGCCGATAATCAGCACCTTGCCGAACTGGTCGGCCTTCCAGCCGAGCCAGACGGCAATCAGGATCAGCACCGGATCGAAGGCTGCAGGCAGCCAGTCCCAGAGTGTGACGACGGGTACGGTCGGTCCCACGGGCTTTAAGCCCACCAGGCTTGGGGCAGCTTGATGCGGCCGGCGGAGTCCTCGATCACCTGACCGGCGGCGAAGAGGGTCTCCTCGTCGAAGGCGCGGCCGATGAGCTGGAGGCCCAGCGGCAGCCCCTGGGCATCGAGCCCGGCCGGAACGGCGATGCCCGGCAGGCCCGCCATGTTCACCGTCACGGTGAAGATGTCGTTGAGATACATCTCGACCGGATCGCCCGAGCCCTTCTCGCCGATGCCGAAGGCAGATGACGGGGTGGCCGGGGTCAGGATGGCATGCACTCCTTTAGCATACACCTCCTCGAAGTCGCGCTTGATCAGGGTGCGCAGCTTCTGGGCCCGGACGTAATAGGCGTCGTAATAGCCAGCTGACAGCACATAGGTGCCGATCATGATGCGGCGCTTGACCTCGCGGCCGAAGCCGGCAGCGCGAGACTTCTCATAGAGATCGACGATATCCCGGCCGTTCTCGCGCAGGCCGTAGCGCACGCCGTCATAGCGGGCGAGGTTCGAGGACGCCTCGGCCGGGGCCACGATGTAATAGGCGGGCAGCGCATACTTGGTGTGCGGCAGCGAAACCTCGACGATTTCGGCGCCGGCAGCGCGCAGCCATTCGGCGCCCTGATGCCAGAGCTGCTCGATCTCGGGCGACATGCCGTCGATCCGGTACTCCTTCGGAATACCGATCTTCAGGCCCTTCACGCCGCGGGAGATGGCCGCTTCGAAATCCGGCACGGTAAGGTCCACGCAGGTGGTGTCCTTCGGGTCGGCGCTCGCCATGGAGCGCAGCATGATGGCGGAGTCGCGCACCGTGCGGGTGATGGGGCCGGCCTGATCCAGCGACGAGGCGAAGGCCACGGTGCCCCAGCGGGAGACGCGCCCGTAGGTCGGCTTGATCCCGACCGTGCCGGTGAAGGCCGCCGGCTGGCGGATCGAGCCGCCGGTATCGGTGGCGGTGGCGCCGAGGCACAGATGAGCCGCAACGGCCGCGGCCGACCCGCCCGAGGAGCCTCCGGGCACCAGATGCGTGCCCTCAATGGCCCCGGAAGCGCCCGCGCTCACGTTCGAGCCCTCGCGCCGCCAAGGCGACACCACGGGCCCGAAGGCGCTGGTTTCGTTGGAGGAGCCCATGGCGAACTCGTCCATGTTGAGCTTGCCGAGCATCACGGCGCCGTCGTTCCAGAGGTTTCGGGTGACGGTGGATTCGTAAGGCGGCGTGAAGTTGCCGAGGATCTTCGAGCCGGCCGTGGAGACCACGCCCTCGGTGCAGAACAGGTCCTTGATACCGAGCGGGATGCCTTCGAGGTCGCGGGCCTCGCCCTTGGCGATCTTCTCGTCGGAGGCCTTGGCCATGGCGAGCGCCTTCTCGGGCGTCTCGAGCACATAGGCGTTGAGCGCCCTCGCCTTCGCGATGGCATCCACATGAGCCTGCGTGAGCTCGGTGGCGGAGAAGGTCTTGGCCTTCAGGCCGTCGCGGGCCTCGGCAATGGTGAGATGGGTCAGTTCGGTCACGGGATCATCCTGTCATCCCGGACGGGGCGGAGCCGCGATCCGGGATCGTCTGGAAGAGATAATTGGTTTTTAGCGATCCCGGCTCTTTCGGCCAGGATGACGGCGCTATTCAACGACCTTGGGCACCAGGAAGAAGTTGTCTTCCGTCGCGGGGGCGTTCTGGACGATCTTCTCCGGATAGCCGCCGTCGGTCACGCCGTCCTGGCGCTTCTTCATCACCATGGGCGTCACGGAGGTCATGGGCTCGATGCCCTCCACGTTCACCTCGTTGAGCTGCTCGACGAAGGACAGGATGGCGTTGATCTCGCCCTGGAGATGAGGCACCTCCTCATCCGTCACGGCAATGCGCGCCAGATGGGCGATGCGGCGGACCGTTTTCTCATCGACCGACATAGATGGTCATACCCCTTGGAAATCTGCTGGCCGGGCTATAGCACCCGGTCGCGCCGGGGGGCAACGGCGGATGTGCCGGTAGCCCTCGCGATGTTCGTCGTCATCCCGGACGAAGCGAAGCGGAGAGCCGGGATCGCGTGCAGGATGTAGTGCGGGAAACCCTCTTCCCCCTTGTGGGGAGGAGTTGGAGGTGGGGGTGTGGGCGCTACGCTGATTCAGTTCGGCGCAAGCACCCCCCCCCCCCCCCCCCCCCCCCCCCCCC